>Ga0183097_10063_pt1 | contig 411162 bp, 389 predicted proteins | sample BioMet8_FD_128883 | JGI IMG/M metagenome (GOLD analysis project Ga0183097, IMG submission 128883) | Microbial communities from bioreactor (seeded with sewage sludge) at Lawrence Berkeley National Lab, California, USA - Biofuel... | ecosystem: Engineered > Bioreactor > Anaerobic > Unclassified ...
GGGGGAGGCGGTCCGAACGGTCTCCGTCCGGCCCAACCGCCAGGACACGATTTCGGAAGTATACTGGAAAAAGGGATGGGGTTCGCCCACGCGCGCCTCCGGTGTTGCCTCTCCCTATCCCCGCCCGACAGCGGGAACAAGGCCGGAAAAAAGCACGCGCCTCAAGGCAGGGGCGGGACGCCCGACAGGCCCGGCCAACCGGTGCCCAGACGTTCCCGTCCCTCGCGCAGCGGTATTCGCACCTAGGCGGAAGGTCTTTTTTCGTCCCGGATGGCCCGGATACGGAAAAGCGCTTCCTCGGCCCGGCGGCGCATATGGAAAAGCGCCCGCAGGCTGGTCAGATCATTCACGCCGGCAATGGAGGTCAGGGCCTCCAAGGCCACGGCCAGCTTGGCCTCCACCGCCGAGCCGGTCCGGGTTTCCCGGGCCGGAGCCGCCGCCTTGGGCTCAGTCCCGGTCACCGACTTTTTCTCCGAAACCATGGCCACATCGGCCTCCCTACCGTCCGCGCGCACCGCACCAGTCGCACTCATGGTCCATTCCCCCATGGCCGCCTCTGCGACCAATTTTTACGGCGGGCTTCATACCCCCGGCCCCCCTGACTGTAAAGCCCGGCCCTTCGCTGTTGACCCCAGTCGCGAAAAAGGAATAATATCTCTTCTAAGCGTTGCTGCACCTGACTTGGCGGCGGCGCAGGGGGGATAGCCGTGGGCAGCCGACCCTTGGACGCCCTACAACCTGGCATGATCTTGGCGAAGGACCTCTCCGGTCCCGACGGCAAGATGCTGTTGCCAAAGGGCGCGGTGCTGACCGACAGCCACTTGGAAAGCCTGCGCGCTCGCGGCGTGTCCGGGGCCGACATCATCGAGGCCGCCGACGCCACTGCCGAAGCGCCGCCGGACCCGATCTTGCTCGCCCAAAGCGAAGCCCAAATCAGCCAGTATTTTTTCGCCAACGATCCCGTCCATCCCGCCATCCAGGCCCTCTATGCCCTGGCCGCCATCCGCCTGGCCAAGGGGCTGGCCGCCGGCCAGAGCCTGCCCAAGGACATCCCGCCCAGTCCCCGGGCCGAATCCATGGGCGATCTTTTCTTCCGCGCCGAAGGCGGGGCCAAGGATATCGTTTCCAGCGAAGTCAAACTGGCCTCGTTTCCCGACATCTATTTCAAAATCCGGCAGGTGCTCGATTCGGCCACCAGCTCGACCGCCCAGGTGGCCGACGTCATCAGCAAGGATACGAGCCTGACCGCCAAACTGCTTAAGCTCGTCAATAGCCCGTTCTACGGTCTGCCCCAACGCATCGACTCCATTTCCCGGGCCGTCATGGTCATCGGCGGCCAGGAGATTTCCACCCTGGCCCTCGGCATCTCGGCCATCAACGCCTTCAAGGACATCCCCAGCGAACTCATCAACATGCGCACCTTCTGGGAGCATTCCGTGGCGGTCGGGGCCCTGGCCCAGGTCCTCGGCAAGGCCACGGGACACGGCGCCGCCGAACGCCTGTTCGTGGCCGGCATCCTCCATGACATCGGCCGGCTGGTCATGTTCAAGAAGCTGCCGCACGCCGCCGTGGAAACCATCTACTACGCCCGGGCCAACCAGACGCCCATGGTCGTGGCCGAAAACGAGGTGCTGGGCTTCACGCATCCCCAGGTGGGCGGGCTGCTTTTGCGGGCCTGGAAATTTCCCGAAGCCCTGGTCGCCATCGTGGCCTGCCACCACAACCCCCTGGCCTGCCCGGACAATATCGAACCGTCCATCCTGCATCTGGCCGACATCATGGCCATCGCCCTGGGGCTCACCCCGCCGGCCAGCGCCATGGTCCCGACCCTCGAGCCGGCGGCCTGGACCACCCTCGGCCTTGCCCCCGAGGCTCTCCCCGAATTGGCCGAGGAAGCCCTGGCCCAGGTGGACGATATCATCAGCGCTTTTTTTCCGACCAAGAAGAACTAAGCGTCCTTTCCAGCCAAAAGCGAGGTTTCACCCATGCTGTTAAGCGAGTTTCATCGCGGTCGTCGGTTGCGTCGCACCCCGGCCCTGCGCGATATGGTCCGGGAGACCGAACTGCGCCCGCAGGATCTGATCCAGGGCTATTTCGTCGTGGAAACGGCGGACCGGGATTTCGAGCAGCCCATTCCCTCCCTGCCCGGCCAATCCCAGTTGTCCGTGGACAAACTGGCGGCCCGGGTCGGCGCGGCCATGGACAAGGGACTGCGCTCGGTCGTGCTTTTCGGGCTGCCTGAGAAAAAAGACCCGGTCGGCAGCGGGGCCTACGCCGCCGACGGCATCGTGCAACAGGCCGTGGCCCGCCTCAAGGAGGCCTATCCGGAACTGCTCGTCGTCACCGACGTCTGCCTGTGCGAATACACCAGCCACGGCCATTGCGGCCTGGTCGACGCGACCGGCGAGGTGCAAAACGATCCCACCCTGGACCTGCTCGCCCAGACGGCTGTCAGCCATGCCCGGGCCGGGGCCGACATCATCGCCCCCTCGGACATGATGGACGGCCGGGTAGCGGCCATCCGCCTGGCCCTGGACGACGCGGGCTTCACCCAGATCCCCATTATGTCATACGCTGTGAAATACGCTTCGGCCTTCTACGGCCCGTTCCGGGAGGCGGCCGGCAGCACCCCGGCCTTCGGGGACCGGCGCGGCTATCAGATGGACCCGGCCAATGTGCGGGAGGCCTTGCGGGAAGCCTCGGCCGATCTGGCCGAAGGCGCGGACATTCTCATGGTCAAGCCGGCCATGCCCTATCTCGACGTGGTGCGGCTCGTCCGCGACAATTTCGATACGCCCGTCGCCGCCTATCAGGTGAGCGGCGAATACGCCATGCTCCAGGCCGCCATCGGCAATGGCTGGCTCGATCCCAAACGGGCCGTGCTGGAAGCCCTGACCGGCATCAAGCGGGCCGGGGCGGATTGCATCATCACGTACTTTGCGGAAAAGGTGCTCGACTGGCTGTAGGCGACGCAATCAGGACTTGCGTCCCCGCTCCGTGTAGGGCCCGGTGGTCCAGGGGAAGATTTCCTGGGCGCGCTTGAGGGCGAATTCCTCCACGTCGTGGTGCCAAGCCCTGAACATGCGCACGATGTCATGCCCAAGGGGGGTCAGTTCAAACCCCTTCTTGGGCCCGGAACGTTCCACCAAGGGCGAGCCGAGCACGGTCTCGGTCTGCTTCATGCGGCCCCAGGCGGCCCGGTAGGACATGCCCATGGCCGCGGCCGCCTTGTTGAGCGAACCGAGCTCCTCCACCAGCTCCAAAAGCTGGATGCGGCCAAGGCCGAGCAGCATGCCGTCCGCCTTGGTTTCCAGCCACATGTGCAGCCGCTGCACGGCTTCGATATCTTGCATCGCGCCTCCACGGCGGGCGAGACACGCCCGAAAAAAGTGACGTCGAGGACGTGGCGATGTCTTATCCTGATGGGCCGGTGGATGCAAAGGGGGAGTTGACCCGGCCGGTCCGCTCCCGTATCGCCAAGCGGTTCACGGAGAGGCAGACAGGGAGACATGGGGCAAAGACGTTTCGCGGCGGCCGGTTCGGCCGACTTCCATACCATCTGGACGCTGGCCTGGCCGCAAATCCTGATGATGTTCCTGACCTTCCTGATCGGCTTCGTGGACGTCTACGTGGGCGGCCGCCTCGACCGGGAAACCCAGGCGGTCATCGGCATCCTGAGCCAGGCCATGTTTTTCTTCCAGGTGTTGGCCTCGGCCGTGGCCAACGGGGCCGTGGCCGCCGTCAGCCAATCCGAGGGCGCCGGACGGCATCTGCGGGCCAACCGCTACGTCTGGCTGTGTCTGCTGCTCGGGGTGACGGCCTCGGTGGGCATCCTGGCCCTCGGTCTGGCCGGCCGGGAGCTTTTTCTGTTCCTGCTGCGGGTGCCCGAGCCCATGGTGCCCATGGCCCGCTACTTCCTGACGGTTTTCTTGTGGCTGTTGCCCATCCAGTCCTTTTTCCTCATCGCCAACGCCCTGTTTCGGGCCAAGCGGCTGGTGCTGGTGCCGCTTTATGCCTGGGGACTGGCTGCGGCGCTCAATGCCGTCGGGGACTTCGGCTTCGGCCTGGGGGCGTTCGGCCTGCCCCGCTACGGCGCCGCCGGCGTGGCCTGGAGCACGTTTTTTTCCGTGACGGCGGGCATGGCCTTCAACCTGCTGGCCTTGCTGCGCGGGGGGATGCTCCGCCGCCGGGAACTCCCACCCTGGCGCTGGATTCGGTGCGGCGCGGGGTATCTGATCCGGGTGGCCTGGCCGTCGGGGCTGATGCAGATCGTGTGGCACACCGGCTACCTGGTGCTTTTCGCCGTGACCGGCTCCCTGCCGACCGGCAGCGTGGACGCCCTGGCCGGCATGGCCGCCGGCATGCGGGTGGAGTCGATCCTTTTCCTGCCGCCCACGGCCTTCAACTTCACGGCCCAGATTCTGGTCGGCAACCTGCTCGGGGCCGGCCGGCCCCGGGAGGCCAAACGGATCGGCTACCGCATCATGGCCCTCGGCGTGGTGTCGGTAACCCTGGTCGGGCTGGCCCTGTGGCCGTTTTTACCCGACGCGGCGGCCATCCTCTCCCCCGAAGTCGGCGTCCAGGCCCAGGCCGTTTCCTATCTGCGTTACAACGTCCTGGCTATTCCCTTTACGGTCAGCGGTCTTATTCTCATAGGCGCCTTGAACGGAGCCGGGGCGACGCTCTACACCATGTGCGTCATCGGCTCCTCCATCTGGTTCGTACGACTGCCCCTGGCCTGGTATCTCGGGCATACGCTCCTCGGCCGCGCCGAGGGTGTCTGGTTGTCCATGTTCTGTTCCCAGGCCGTGCAGGCCTTGCTGTGTCTTGGCGTGTACCAATTCGCCCGCTGGAGTCGATTCGGCATGGGCGGCGCGCCGCAACCGAGGACGTGACATGCGAAAAGGATTCGAGCCGATTTCCCTGGAGCGGCGGGAGGACTATCTGGAACGGTTGGCCCTGTGTCCCCAAAAGACGTCGGACTACAGCTTCGGCAACCTGTGGGGCTGGGCCGAGCACTACGGTCTGTGCTGGCGGTTCGGTGACCGGCACGTCTGGATTTTGCAGACCAGGCCCCGGGAAATCTTCTGGGCGCCGGTGGGGCCGTGGCTCGCCGAGGACTGGGCAAGCTGCCCCACCCTGGGCAAGGGCATGGCCGTCACCCGGGTGCCCGAGCGGCTGTGCCAGATCTGGAAAAGGGCGCTCAAGGACCGGCTGCGGGTGGAAAAATCCCGCGAACATTGGGAATACATCTATTCCGTGCCGGAACTCGTGGAACTGCGGGGCAACCGCTTCCACAAGAAGAAAAATCTCCTGAGCCAGTTTCTGCGCGCCTACGATTTCGAGTACAAGCCGCTGACCGCGGACTGCGTGGAGGAAACCCTGGAAATGCAGCGCCAGTGGTTTTCCTGGCGCGACCCGGCCGAGTCGGAAGCGCTTTTGGCCGAAAACACGGCCATCGTCCGCGTGCTCCAGAACTGGGACCGCATTCCGGGGCTTTCCGGCGGAGCCCTCCGCATCGGCGGCGAAATGGTCGCCTACACCGTGGCCGAGGCGATCACCCCGGACATGCTGGTCGTCCACTTCGAAAAGGGGCGGCCGGGATACAAGGGGGTCTATCAGGCCATCAACCAGCTCTTCCTGGCCGACGCCGGGCCAGGCTACACGCTGGTCAACCGCGAGCAGGACCTGGGCGACGACGGACTGCGCCAGTCCAAACTGTCCTACAATCCCGTCGGCTTTCTCCGAAAGTGCCTGGCCACCGTGGCGGCCAGGGAATAAGCCCGGGGCGGCCTCCGGGGAGGGCCGGACTTGCCTTTCCCGGAAAATACCTGCACAAAACTTCCCCGGAGAAAATCGGCCCGGCGAGACTGTTGCGCCCCTGGTCCCGGGGAACGCTCCGGCGGTCCAAGGGCTTCGTCCGTTGCAATACAAAAATTTTTAAGCTGTTAGCGCCAAGATTCATGACAAGATCGCCGGGACGGGCCCTTGTGCCGCAGGTTCGATAAAGGAAACGGGCAGGATGGAGGAAATGGAAAACCGGCTTCGCGTCCTGGTGGTGGACGATTCCAAGGTCATGCGCGGCATCATTCGCAAAATGCTCTCGGCCAAGGGCGCGGAGGTGCTGGAGGCGACCGACGGCAAGGACGCCCTGCGACTGCTCGAAACCGAAACCGTCGCCTGCATCATTTCCGACTGGAACATGCCGCGCATGAAGGGCATCGACCTTTTGCGCTGCGTGCGCGGCGACGCCGCCCTGGCCGACACCCCGTTCATCATGCTGACGGCCGAGGCCCTGTCGACCAACCTGGCCGAGGCCGACGCCGCCCGGGTCAGCTCCTATCTCATCAAGCCGTTTACCACCGAAACCTTGTGGCGGGTCGTCGAAAAGGCCCTGGCCGAAGCCCCAAGGCCGGCCTAGGGCGAGAAACGGACCGCCTTTTCCCCAAACCTTTCGGCGACATCCGCCTCCTGGGACGCTGGTATCCATGGCACAGCATTTTTCCCCTCGTTCCCTGTCCCGCCTGGTGCAATGGCTGTTTTTCCTGTCCAGCCTGTGGATCGGCTGGCGGTTTTTCCTGTTCTGCCAAAGCGTGGGCACGGCCGGTGCCACGCTGGCCAGACCGGCCGGAGTGGAAGGGTTTCTGCCCATAAGCGCCCTGCTCGGCCTGCGCTACGCCCTGGAAAACGGCCGCTGGGACCCGATCCATCCGGCCGGGCTGACCGTTTTCCTGGCGGCCCTGGCCATGGCCCTGCTGTTTCGCAAGGCTTTTTGCGGTCATGTCTGCCCGGTGGGATTCGTGGTCGAGCGGCTCGGCCGGCTGGGGCAGCGCCTGGGACTGGCCCGTTCCGTGCCGCGCGGGCTGGAACGGCTGCTGCGCACGCCCAAATACCTGCTGCTGGCCTTTTTCCTCGTGACCGTCTGGTTCACCATGGACGGCGCAGGCGTCGCGGCCTTTCTCCACTCCTCCTACAACATCACGGCCGATGCCAAGATGCTGCTGTTCTTCCTGCATCCCGGCCTGGAAACCGTGGCCGTGGCGGGGGGACTCGGTCTGGCCAGTCTCGTCTGGCGCGGCGCCCCGTGCCGTTGGCTGTGTCCGTACGGAGCCCTGCTCGGGCTGCTGGCCCTGGCCGGCCCCCTGGCCCTGGCCCGGGATAGCGAGCGCTGCACCGGCTGCGGTCGCTGCCGCCGCGCCTGCCCGCTGGACATTCCCGTGGCCTCGGGCCGCCGCCCCCTGGAATGCAACGGGTGCGCCGCCTGCGTGCTGGCCTGCCCGACAGCGGCCGGCGCGGCCAGACTGACCCTGGCCGGGCGCACGGTGCCCTGGTGGCTGCCGGCGGCGGGAGCGCTGGCCGTCTTCGTCCTGGCCTTCGCGGCGGCCCGAGCCTGCGGTGTCTGGGAAACGACCCTGCCCCTGTCCATGCTCCGGCGGCTCTACGCCATGGCCCTGGCCGGCTGAATGCCGGGGGCACGACAGTTTTTTCTTGCTATCTATGCCCTTAATGGATATATGTTCACTTAAGATTTTCCATCCATCCGAGCGAGGGGGCATTTATGAGCAAACTTATACGTGAAGACGCAGCCGACGGACGGCTGCATATCGAATCGCCGCTGATGGGCGAATCCCTGGTGGGCCGGGAACTGTTGCGAAACACGGAGCGCCGGGAAGTCTTCCGCATGCACCCGGACGTCAACGTGCTCAAAATCGGCGGCCAATCCATCATGGACCGGGGCGCCAAGGCCCTGTTGCCCATCCTCGACGTGCTCCTCACCGCCAAGGAAACCTACAAGATGATCCTCATGACCGGCGGCGGCACCCGGGCCCGGCATATCTATAATATCGGCCTGGAGCTGGGCATGCCGACCGGCGTCCTCTCCAAGCTCGGGGACAAGGTGGCCTCCCAGAACGCCGAGATCCTTTCCGTGCTGCTGGCCAAGCACGGGGGCGTGCGCATCGGCCACGGCGACCACCTGGAACAGCTCACCATGTTCTGCCAGCTCGGCTACCTGCCCATCACCCCGGGCATCCCGCCCTACGGCTTTTTCGAACACCCGGCCGAGGAAGGCATGATCCCGCCGCACCGCACCGATTGCGGCGCCTTTCTCCTGGCCGAAAACATCGGCGCCCGCTCGCTCATCTATCTGAAGGACGAGAAGGGCCTTTACAGCAACGATCCCAAGAAGACCAAGGACGGAGAAAAGCTGGAATATTACGGCCGCATCTCGGTGGATGATCTGCTGGCCCTCGACCTGGAGGACTTGATCGTGGAGCGGCCGGTGCTGCGTTTCCTCAAGCACGCCAAGACCATCAAGCAGTTCCAGATCATCGACGCCCTGCGCCACCCGGAGCACATCCTGGCGGCCCTGGCCGGAGAACACGTCGGCACCATCATCTATAAGGACGAGTAGAAAAAAGCAGGCCTCCGGCGGCCGGGGGGCATGATGCCCCCCGGTCCCCCTCGATGGCGGAGGCGGCGGCGTGATGCCGTGAGGAAAAATATCGCTGGCGACGGACCCCTCCCGTGGTGCGAGGAGTCCGGGGGTAGCATTGCCCCGGCCGCCGGAGGCATCTTTCCTCTTCCGGCCGCCTAGGCGGCCTTGGCCGCTTTCTTGCCCAGGGCGGCCACCCAGCGACCGGGGCCGTCCGCGCGCACCTGCAGCACGGGCTGGCCGGCCCACAGCGACGGCCGCAGCCAGCCGCCGGTGGCCACCACATCCCCGGCCAGGGGCGTCAGGGGATCACGGTCCACGGACACGGTCTGAATGCCCAGGGCGGCCAGCGCCTCCACCGTGACGGAAGCCGGCAGGGAACGCATGGCGCCCAGTTCGATGAACCGGCCGCACCAGCCGTAGCGCGTGAGGCCGACTGCGGCCGCCGCGCCGATAAGCCCGTCCTTGGTGCCGCCGACGCCGGCCAGCAGGACCCCGGACGCGGCCCGCATGGCCTCCTGCTGCGTCACCTTGCCCCCGTTGCAGGTCAGGGCGAAGGCCACCAGGCCGTCGTCGATGGCGGAAGCGGTGGCCAAGCAGACCCCGGGGTCGCTGCCCGCAGGGGTTTCCCTGGCCAGGTAGTCGCAGGCAGCCTCGAACAGGGCCCGGCCGCAGGCGGGATCTTCCACGGCCAGGACGGCGCAGGCCGAACTGTTGTTGCTGGTGAAGGGAATGTCCGGCAGCTTGGGCAGCTGGTGGCGCAGCACGCACCGCAACTGGTAGCGCGCATCAAGGCCGGCGCAGAAATCGCGGATGGTGCGGCCGGTGCCCTTGGGCGAGTCCAAGGTATCGGTATCGTCGAAACCGAGATAGAGCAGTTGTTCGCTGTCGTGACCGTTCATGTCCCCTCCGTAGCGGCGTGGTGGCTGGCGTTTCGAGCCAAGGTTTCCGGCCTGCTACCATGGAGGGGACCGCTTAACAAGTTAATATTAACAGAAGCTAAGGGACAGCCGGAGCCTCATTTCTTGGGCTTGCCGGTGGGCGATTCCTTGCCGGTGATGTGGTTCATGGAATAGCCGCCCTGGTAGATGATGCCGGTGGCGGTATCCATGACGTACTCCAATTCCCCGTTGGCGATATAAAGATACCGGCCCACCCCGGCGTTTCTGGCGAAGTAGACCAGAAACACGGCGATGCCGGCGATGATGGCGAGCTTTAACAGCACGTCGACGACGTCCTTGATGACTGACGGCATACGAATCCTCCTGGCCGAGGCTTGTACGCCGGGGCCGAGGGCGGGGCAAGAAGCCTTAGTCCCGGTCGCCGGGCAAAGGATTGTCCTCGCGGGTCAGGCCGTATTTGCGGATGCGGTAGCCGATCTGGCGCAGGGTCAGCCCCAGTTCCCGGGCGGCCCGGGACTGGACCCAGCCGTGGCGTTCCAGGGCGCTGACCACCTGCTGGCGCTCCATGTCGCGCAGTTCGGCCGCGTCCTCGGGCAAAACCGGCGGCCGTTCGCCCTCGGCCAAAATTTCCGGCGGGATGTCGGCGATATCGATGCGGTCCTCGGTGGCGGCAAGCGAGAGTCTGGCGATCAGCGCCTCCATCTCCCGGATATTGCCCGGCCAGTCGTAGGCCTCCAGGGCCTTGAGGGCCTTGGCGGTCAGGCCCAGACGCCTGCCGGCCCGCTGCTCGCCCAGGGCCAGAAAATACTCCAGCAGGGCCGGGATATCCTCCCGGCGCTGGCGCAAGGCCGGCAGGCGCACCACGAGGGGCCGGCGCGCGGCCGCCAGCTCCGGGCCCAGGCCTTGGAGCGGGACTTTGAAAAACAGGCGCACATCGGCCCGGCGCGCGCGGCTGGAGTCCTGGCGGACGAACGTCCCGGTCTTGAGGAACCGGACCAGCCGGGCGACGATGTCCGGCGGCAGCAGATGGGCATCCTCGACCAGCAGCGACCCGCCGTCGGCCGCCTCCAGCAGGCCCGGCCCGCTCGAGGTCCCGGCGCCGCCGAACAGACGCAAGGCCAGCTCCCGGTCCTGGGGATCGGGTACCGGGAGAAACGGCCGCACGGCCCTGGGGGAAAGCTCATGGATCAGCCGGCCCAGCACGGCCCGGCCCGTGCCGGACTCCCCCAGCAGGGCCACGGGATCGTCGGACAGGGCGGCCCGGTCCGCTTCCCCGCGAAGCCCGGCCAGGGCCGGGCTCGGGCCCATGGAAAAAACGTGGCGGTAGCGCAGCGAGACCTTGGCGCGCAGGTAGGCCAGCTCCCGGGACATCTCCAGCCGGGCGGCCAGGCCCTGGCCGGCCACGGCCACGATCCGGCCGATAATCCCGGCCGTCAAGGCGACCAGACGCAGGTCCTCGTCCAGGGGAGCCGACCGGCCAAGCAGGGTGTCGGCCAAAAAACAGCCGACCACCGCGCCGTCCACCACCACCGGCGCGGCCAGCATGGCCGCCTCCTGCCGGGAAGCCTCCGCCACGCCCGCCGCATCGGCCAGGACGGGAGCGGCCCCGCGCCGTAAAACCCGGGGCCGGACGGGATCGCTCCCCCGGTCCAGGGCGCCGGCCAAAATAAGGCCCATGTCCGGATTGCCCCGACCGGCCCTGATGCTGGGCCGGCCTCCGTCGTCGGTCAGGACCACGGCGAGCTGGGTCGGCTCGGGCAGTGCGCCCAGGGCGTCCAGGAGCTGTTCCAGGATGGCGTCCAACCCGCCGGCCTGGTCCCCGGCCAGGGCCAGACAGTCCAGGCAGCGGGAAAGCGTGCGATAACTCAAGGCATCCATGTCCGGTTCTCCATGCGGCAGGCCGGTGGGCGCATCCCGCCGACCGAGAGTCGGGGCATTTGTTCCAGGTTTGCCCCGCCCGCGTCAATGCTGTCACGGTATTACCGGAAAGGCGGCACAGCCGATCCGGCCTTTCCCGGTTGTCAGGCGGGCGATAGCAATTCCGGGCAACGGACGCAACCGGCCCGGACCGGAAAGGAACCGTTTCCCCGCGCGGGCTTGCCGGCGAAGAACCGGCCTGCACGGCACCCTCCTTGCATCGCCATTTCCGCCAACGTCCCGCCAACGCCCGCAGCCACCGGAGGCGAGTCATGGAACGCGACATCCTGCTGGACATCCTGGAACGCAAGGCGGCCCTGCTGGCCCGGCCCGGCCGGGGCTGGACCGAGACGGTATCCCTGGCCGCGGCGGCCCTGATGGCCGGGGTCAACGGCCGCTGGCCGCCCGCAGGCCTCTGGCAACTGCGGGCCGGACTGGCCAGGGCCGGAGCCGTCCTTCGGGCCTCGCCGCCGGAAGCGGCCGGGGCGGCGGCTACGAACCCAAATAGCTGACGACGGCATCCCGGGTGGGCTGGGAGATGAGCTTGAGCTTCAGGAAAACGTCCGGATGGATCTGGAACACCCCGGCCAGGAACAAAAACCGGGGATCGTCCAGCTTGCGGTTGCCCTTTTCGGCGAACTGGGTGGCATTTTGGACCGTGGCCTCGAAATCGTAGCCCGACTGCCGGAGAACGTCGGCGTAGAGCCGACAGAGCCGTTCCTGGAATTCCTCGGGCTTGAGGTCTTCCCGGAATGCGCGCCGGGCATCCTCGACCTGCCGGAAATAATTGTACACGCTCTGCTTGCTGAACGGCAGGCTGCGCCGATCCTCGCCATGCCCGACGCCGGACAGGAGGCACAACAGACCGAGCGTCCCCACAACGAGAAAACGGCGCGGGGTCATTGGGCGGCCTTTCCTTCGGCCTGGGTGCAGGGAGCGTACAACGGCTGGTAGAAGTAGCTTAAATTGCCCGTATCCTTGATCGGGTCGAACTCCATGCGGATGAGCACGTTCCCGATGGGCCAGGCCAGGCTGTCCGGATTATTCCCCATCTGCAGGGGCACGGTGTACTTGGCCGAAAGAAACTTCTTGATGCTCTCGTGGGCCTTGCGTCCCCGGTAATCCACCATGACCGCCGCGAACTTGTCCTGGCAAAAGGCGTAGACCATGTCGCTCAAAAAAGCGTCGCCGATGCGATAGACCACGTTTTGCACCGTGGCATAGGTGGCGTCGCCCGCCTTTTCCACCACGGTGAGGTCCGGAATGGCGGCCATGGGCGTGCCCCATTTGACGCCATGAAAGGCGTTGGGCTCCGTCAGGGCCTTCCCTGGAACGTCGACGGACTCGGACGACCCCTCCTCGACGGAGGGCTTGGCCTTCGCGTGTTTCTTGGCGGCCAGGGCGGGCACAGCCGCCAACAAAACGACCACGGCAACAAGCACAATGATTTTTTTCATGAGCGCCAGGGATTGAGGGATTGAGGGAACCGGGCCGCAGCCCGAACGCGTTGTCTCCGGATGGACAGCATTCCGGACTGGACGCCAGCCCGGAATCGGCCGGATGTACCGCCGCCGTCGCCGCTTGGCAAGCCCCGCCCCGGCTAAACGGCGAACAGGGCGGTCAGGGGCGCCAGCCCCGCTTCCAGGACGTCCAGCAGAAACGACGGGTCGGCCTCGGTCAGGCCGAGGCCGGCCAGGACCGACAGGTCGAGAACCGGCAGCCCGGCCGCCGGAGTGGCCCGCAGGCCCAGGGCATTGGCCATGAAATCGGCCACGTGAACCACGGCGGCCAGGTCGTTTTCCGGGCAGCGGTTCGGCGCGTGATGGCAGGCCACGGCCTCGCCCAGACTGTCCGGCAACTGCCATTTGCCGCACACCCGGCCGCCCAGGACGGCATGGTCGAAATCGAGCACCTCGCGTTCGGCCGCGTCAAGGCTGCCGCCGGTGGCGGCGGCCCGAGCCAGGGCCAGGCCGGCCAAATCCGGCTCGGCAATGGCCAGGAGCAACCGGCCCATGTCGTGAAGCAGGCCGGCCGTGAAAAACCGCTCCCTGCCCCCGGCGCCCAGACGCTCGGCCAAGGCGCTGGAAAGCAGCCCCACCGACACGGCGTGCCGCCAGAAATCCTTCATGACAAGAACGTCCGCCCGGGGCGGGTCCTTGAAGGCCTTGCCCAGGGTGGCGCCCATGGCCAGGGTCTGGATCTCGGCCAGGCCGATGCAGGCCACCGCCCGGTCCACGGTCTCCACCCTGGACGGAAAGCTGTAGAGGACGCTGTTGGCCAGCCGCAGGACATAGGCGGCCAAGCCCGGGTCCATGGAGATGATGGCGGCCACCTCGGCCATGGTGCTCATGGGGTCCCGTGCCGCCTGGCGCAGGGCGAGAAAGGCCTGGGGCAGGGGGGGTGGATTGATGTCGGCCAGGGGGGTCCGACAGCCGGCGGCGAGGGTGTCCAGCCGGGCGGGCGCAGAAACGGTCCGGCAGCCGGCGGGCGGACGCGCGTCGGCCGCAAAGGGCAGGCCCAGTTCCAGCAGACGGCAGACGAACGGATGACCGAGGGCCGCCCGGCCATCGGTCGACGACGGCTGTTCCGCCGTGTCCGGCGTGGTTTCGCCGCGCTCGGGCATCATGTTGCTCCCCCTCCGCCTAGCGGCTGTCCCGCCCCGGCCGGACGGGAAAAAATCTCTGCCGGCCGACGATCTGCCGCCAACCTAGCCCAAGCGCCGGCCCCCGGCAAGATGGGCGCAACGCCGCCGCCCCGGGATCATTCCCCGATTTTGGCGTCCAGGGCCGCCGTCAAGGCCGTAAAGCCTTCCTCGGCCAGGACCACCAGGATTTCGCCCGTGGCCTGGAAACGCTCCAGGGAAAAACGCGCCCGCACATAGAGCGTCACGGTGCGGCAGGAGTCGGCCACGGCCAAAAGCGGCGACAGATCCTCGCCGGTAAAAAGCGGCTGGTACTCCACGTGCAGCCCGAGCACGGAGCCCATGGCCCCGAGCACGCCCACCAGCACCACATTGCCCACCTCCCGCAGCGTGTCCAGCCGCATCTGTTCCGAGACCGCGGTCATGCCCATGGCCTCGAGCAAGGCATCGACCAGGGCGGCGGCGTCGCAGTGGGCGAAGGCCAAGGCGGTCATGCCCCGCATGGCCCCGACAAACGGCAAAAAAACCCCTTCGCAGACGGTGGGACAACGGGTCGAGGCGGCGGCCGCCAGGCACGGCCGGTTCAGAATGCGGATTTCCGGGGCCGACAAGACCACATGGCTGCCGCTCATCCGATTGAGAGACTCGGCCGCCCGGCCAAGCCCGATATTGATGCATTCGCACAACAGATCCATGCGTGCTTCGAGGCTGATCACGGCATCCTCCCTGGCGGTACGCTCGCGGCTGTTCATACTCCCCGGCCTCGGTTTTGGAAATCCCTCGGCAATCGAAACGCATGACATTTTCCGCCCGGACCGGCTCCCGGATTGACCCCGGGGGCCTTGGAACGCTAAAGGTTGCGCCACGGCCCCCAGCTGTCCGCCCTTCCCACCGTCAAGGAGGTTTGCCCGCATGCCCCACGCCAGTCTTGCCGCCCTCTGTCTGCTCTTGGCCACCCTTTTCCTGGGATGCGCCTCGAATCCTCAGGCAGGCAAAGGCGTCCCCCAGGAAAAGCTGGATGCCGACTACGCCGAGTGCGAATCCATGTCCTACGTTTCGACCGCCGGTATCCGCTCCGAGGATGCCGCCGACGACCGGCGCCAGGAACTGATCGACGCCTGCATGCACAATAAGGGGTATGCCGTCCAATGAGCACGACACCAACGCCTTCCCTTGAACCCAAGCCCGTCTCGGCCAGCCGCATCATCATGCCCCAGCGCATGATGCCGACGGATGCCAACGCAGCCGGAAACGTCCACGGCGGCGTCATCCTCAAATATATCGACAGTGCCGGCGGCATCGTCGCCATCCGCCACGCTCGCTCGGCCGTGGTCACGGCCTCCATCGACCGTATGGACTTCTTGCAGCCGGCCTACATCGGCGAGGTGGTGACCTTTTACGCCAGCGTCAACCTGGTGGGGAACACCTCCATGGAAGTCGGGGTCCGGGTCGAATGCGAAAACCCGATGACCGGTGAAACCCGCCACGCCGGGTCGGCCTACCTGACCTACGTGGCTCTGGATACGGAACGCCGTCCCCGGCGCGTCCCGCCCCTGATCCTGGAAACGGAAGAGGACTGTCGCCGCAACCGCGAAGCCGCCGCCCGCCGCGAAACGCGACTGGCCGAGCGCCGACGGGAACGCGATTCCCAACACCAAAAGCCCCAAACCTGCTGATCGAGGACTACCGACGTGGCCGAGACCATCGACGACTTGACCGTCAACTACGAAGAGGACGGCTTTCTGCTGACCAAGGAACTGGACAAGGTCATCCTGTCCAGAGGCGCCTGGACCACCATCCTGTTCCGGTTCTCCCAGTGGGACGCCAAGAAGGATGCCTACGGCCCCGACCGCTACGCCATCCGCCGCTACAAGAAATCCGGCGATACCTACCGCGTCCAGTCCAAATTCGCCATTTCCAGCCGGGATCAGGCAAAAAAGATCATCGACGCCCTGGCCGTCTGGATCGAGGAACCCGAGGGCACGGTGTGATCGTTTCCGTACGCTGCCTGGCCGATCTGGCCGGATCGACCCCGCCGGACGGCCGGTTGACCCTGCCCGAAACCGCCACGGTCGGCTTCGCGGCCGACCGCCTGGGGATCGCGCCCGAGGCGGTGGGGACGTTTCTGGTCAACAGCGCCCCGGCCGACCGGACCGCCCCGCTTGCTCCCGGCGACGTTCTGACCGTCATTCCACCCATCACCGGAGGGTAACCCCATGTCCCGCCCCGACATCCGCCAGGCCATCCTGGACCGTGCCGTCGAGACGCCCTATCCCGACGGCACGCCCGGGCGTTTCCTGGACCTGACCGCCGTGGCGTCCCTGGCCCGGGAATACGGCCTGCCGCCGCGGCAGGTGGAACAGGCCGCCCTTGAGGCCTCCGTCTGCCCCCTGCGCTACGCCCGAAACCTGCGCGCCTTTTCCCTGGCCGAGCAAGCCAAACTTTTAGCCGCGACCGCGGCCCTGGTCGGCCTGGGGGGCCTCGGCGGAGGCCTTTTGGAGACGCTTGTCCGCTCCGGCGTCGGCACCGTGCGCGGGGCCGACGGCGACGTGTTCGAGGAGAGCAACTTGAACCGCCAGCTGCTTTCCGACGTGGCCGCCCTGGGCGTCGCCAAGGCGAGCCGGGCGGCGGCCCGGGCGGCGGCGGTCAATCCCTCGGTGGATTTTACGGCCCATACCGGCTTTCTCGACGCGGCCGGCATGTCGGCCTTTCTCGATGGAGCGGACGTGGCCGTGGACGCCCTGGGCGGACTGGTCGACCGGCCGGCCCTGGCCGCGGCGGCCCGGGAGCGGCACATTCCCCTGGTGACCGCCGCCGTGGCCGGTTACACGGTCATCGTGGCCACGGTGCTGCCGGGCGATCCCTCGCCGGTGGAACTGCTGGCCGGGGGAACCGCCGGCCCCGGTGCCGAAGAGGTGCTCGGCTGTCCCTCCCCGGCCGTGATGGCCGCCTCCGCCCTTCAGGGCACCGAGGTCGTGCGGCTGCTGGCCGGACGGAAACCGGCCCTGGCCGGCAAGGCGCTGGTCATCGACCTCGAGGCCATGCGCTTCGATACCATCAGCTTCACAGCCCCCCGGTGACAGGACGAAACTTCCGGGCTACACCTTTGGGTGGGCTGGGGCATCTGGCCCCGCCGCAAGGAATCGCATGACCCCAAAGGCCGACAACTGCCCGCTCGTCCCCCCCCTGCTCCTGACCGGAAGCAACATCCGCTCGCGGCTGCGGGGTCTGATCCTGTCCGCACCGCCGGCCGTGAGCGTGGCCATCACCGACCTGTTCATGTCCATCAAGACGTCCCTGGAAGTCCTGCCCGTGGTGCCGACCCTGGTCGAACCGGACAAGCCCGTCACGGACTGGCAATCCCTGCTCACCGCGCTCACGGCCGCCCGCCGGGAGATCGACGTCCTGAAGGCCTCCAAGATCCAGGGACTGCTCCGGGCCAATCCCGGCTTCGTCCAGCTGGAATACCGCTTCGGCCAGCTCAAGAAGATGCACGGCAACACCCTGCTGATGCTCAATATCCTGTACGGACTGATCAACGCCGGCCAGGAATTCCAGAGCGCCGGCGAAATTCTGGAACAAAGCGCCGACATCCTGCTTAAGGAATTCCGGGCCGATCTGTACGTCTGCCGCCTGCGCGACGCGGCGGGCAACTGGGTCAACATCGCGGCCAACACCCATACCAACGAGGGCACCCCCCTGTTCGTCAAGGCCATGGAGGAAACCCTGCCCCGGCATCCGGTCATGCGGGCCATCAACGATCCCAAGTCCCTGTTCGTCCTGTCCAACAACCTGCGGGGCCAGGAGCAGGGAGGCGAATCCATCGATTCCGTGCCCTATCTCGAAGGATTCCGCTGCCGGCTGTCGTTTCCGCTCCGGGACACCAGCGGCAAGGCCTTCGGCCTGGTCATGCTCTATTCCAAAAAAGTCGGCTTCTTCGACCGCTACGAGAGCGATTTTCTGGGGGACTGCGCCCGGATCGTCTCCCTGACCGTGGGCCGCCGGCTCGAACTCGGCCGCGACGCCCTGTCCAAGGCCGCCGGCGGCATGGCCCACGTGGGCAACAACGTGCTGGCCATCATGAAAAACGAAGCCGAGCTGATCCTGGAAGACTTCGAGGATTTCCTGGACAATGAGGACGCCATCGACACGGCCCTCATCAGCGAGGCCATGCAGCTCGTGCCCGGGCCCTGGCCTCCCCTGGCCAAGGCCGCCCTGCGCCACCTGTGCGGCCTGATCGTGGAACGGCTCGAAGTGGAAAAAAAGATGCAGTACGCGAACCTGATCCTGGAGAACGTCCAGCGGCTCAAGCAGGCCATCGACAACCTGCTCAAGGCCGTGGAAAATCCCATTCTCATGCCCTACATCGGCGGCGAGGAGGTCCTCAACCTGGAGCCCGAGGACGAGGGACCGGACCGGCGCTAGCGCGGCCGCTCCGTCCCCCCCCAAGCCGGCCGCGCCCTCCCGAAACGATTCGCCCCGCACGGGACGGCGGCCTCACGCCTCCGGCGTGGCGGCCACCCGGGCGCTGATGGCGGCCTTGTCCACGGACAGGATCACCCGGCCGTCCTCGAACCGGGCCACCAGCCCGGCCGGCACCAGGACCTCGCGGGCGCCCCACAGATGGCCCTGGCGCAGGATGAGGTGGGTGACGTGGCCGCCGGTCCGGTCGAGCAGCACGCCGTCCACCCGGCCGACCTTGCCGTCGGTGGCCTCGACCGTTTCATGGCCGACCAGGGCCACGGCCCCCTCGGGCGTGGCCGGCCGTTCCAGGGTCCAGCTGGACGGTTCCAGGGGCAGCTTGCACTGTTCCTGCCTGGCCACGGTCAAAAAGAACTCCGGCGAAAAATATTCGGTCAGAATATAGGGCTGCTGGGCCGCGAAATGTTTGCGCGACAAGGACAGGGTCACGCCCTTCGCGTCGGCGCGGACAACGTATTTTTCCCCCACCAGGCGCAAGGTGCCCGGCGCGTCCGACTCCCGGACCACCAGATGCGTGGCCCGATCGTGCGCCGGGTCGATGATGATGCGCTCCAGACGCCCGACCGGCCCGTCCGTTGCGGTAACAGGGGTGCCAGGGACCAGATCGACAATTCTCTCAGGCATGGCTGTTCCCTCCCAAAGGACAGACGGGCCAGAATGATTGGACGTTTCTTGCTGAAGAGGCCTCTCGGGTATAAAGCAAAACCAAGGCTGGTCAAGCCGAACGCGGTACGCCGATCAGCCGGGGAGCCCCATGCTGCTTATCATTGCGCTCGGCGTCTGCCACGCCGTCGGTGTGGCCTCGGCCGTGCGGGCCCTTTTCACCGCCCGCTCCCCCCAGGGGGCCATCGCCTGGGTCATGGGGATGATTACCTTTCCCTACGTGGCCGTGCCCCTCTACTGGATTTTCGGACGCAACCGCTTCAAGGGCTACGTCACCTCCCGCCGGGCGGGCGACCGGGTGGTGGACTCCCTGGCCCCGGAGCTGCACGCCTTCCAGGCCTTTCCCGATCCCCACGCCCCCGGGGTGCCGGGACTTTTTTCCGTGCTCGAACGCCTGGCCGAACTCCCCTTCACGCGCGGCAACACCCTGTCGCTGCTTCGGGACGGTCAGGCCACCTTCGACGCCATCTTCTCGGCCATCGACGCCGCCCAGTCCTATGTGCTGATCCAGTTCTACATCATCCGCGACGACGCTCTCGGCCGGGAGCTCAAGGCCCGGCTGACGGCCAAGGCCCGCTCCGGCGTGCGCGTCTATCTGCTCTATGACGAAATCGGCAGCCACGACCTGGATTCGGCCTATCTGGAGGAATTGCGCCAGGCCGGAGTGCATGTCTCGGACTTCAACACCACCCTCGGCTGGCGCAACCGGCTCCAGCTCAACTTCCGCAACCATCGGAAGATCGTGGTGACGGACGGCCGGACGGCCTTTGTCGGCGGCCACAACGTGGGCGACGAATATTTGGGGAAAGATCCGCGTCTCGGCCACTGGCGCGACACCCACGTGTGCTGCCGGGGACCGGCCGCCACCCTGGTCCAGCTGTCCTTTGCCGAGGACTGGTACTGGGCCGTGCGGGAGCTGCCGGAATTCGATTGGGAACTGCGGCCGGCCGACGGGGGGGATCAGGCCGTCCTGGTGCTGCCCACCGGCCCGGCCGACGACATCGAGTCCTGCAACCTGTTTTTTCTCCAGTCCATCATGGCCGCGAAAAAACGGCTGTGGATCGTCAGCCCCTATTTCGTGCCCGACTGGGAGATCATCTCCGCCCTGGAGCTGGCGGCCTTTCGCGGGGTGGACACGCGCATCATGCTGCCGCGCAAGCCGGACCACAAGATGGTCTATCTGGCCTCGTTCTCCTACCTGGCCGACCTGGAGACGCTGGGCGTGAAATTCTACCGCTACAGCAACGGGTTTCTGCACCAAAAGGTCATCCTGGTGGACGACGTCATGGCCTCGGTCGGCACGGCCAACTGCGACAACCGCTCGTTTCGGCTCAATTTCGAGATCACCATGGCTGCGGCCGACCCGACCTTCGTGGCCCAGGTGGAAGCCATGCTCCTGGCCGATTTCAAGTGCTGTCTGCAGGTGACGGCCGACGACTATGAGGAGCGCTCGGTCCTGTTCAAGACCGGGGTCATGCTCTCCCGCCTGCTGTCGCCGATCCTCTGAACGCCCCGCTACCGGACGTAGGTGGGGATGTTCATGAGCAGTTCCCGGGTGAAGGTCATCATCTTGTCCATCATCCAGGGGAAGGCGATCAGCAGGGCGATGAACATGGACAGGATCTTCGGCACGAAGGTCAGCGTCATTTCCTGGATCTGGGTGGCGGCCTGGAGCACGGAGATGAACACCCCCACCACCAGGGACACCCCCAGCATGGGCAGGGCCAAAAACAGGGCCACTTCAATGGCCTGCCGGGACAGGGCCACGACCATATCGGGCGTCATGGGCGACTCCTCAGGTGTTAAACGAGTTGACCAGGGAGCCCACCATGAGTCCCCAGCCATCCACAAGGACAAACAACAACAGCTTGAACGGCATGGCGATGGTGGCCGGCGGCAGCATCATCATGCCCATGGCCAGAAGGATGCTCGAAATGACCATGTCGAGGATGAGAAACGGGATGTAGATGAGAAAACCGATGGTAAAGGCCGTCTTGATCTCGCTGATCATGAAGCCGGCGGCCAGCATGAACGTCGGCACGCCGTCCTTGTCCTTGGGCCGCTCCATCTTGGTCACCGTGTAAAAGACCGACAGATCCTTTTCCCGGGTATGCTTGAACAGGAATTCGCGCAAGGGAATCTCGGCTTTCTTGAGCGCTTCGCTAAAGCCGATCTCCTCCTTGAGATAGGGTTGCAACGCCTGGTCGTTCATCTGCTTGCCGGTGGGATACATGATAACGGCCGTCAAAAAAATGGCCAGGCTGGCCAGGATCTGGGTCGGCGGCACCGACTGGACGCCCAAGGCCTGACGCAGGAAGGAAAAGACGATGATGATGCGGGTAAAGGAGGTCACCGTCAGGATAAAGGCCGGGGCCAGGGACAGGACGGTCAGGGCGAACAGGACCTCCAGCATGACGGAGACCCGTTCGGGCTGGGTCTGGCCGGCAGCCAGGGACAGGGTCAGCGTGGGCGCGGCCTGCTGGGCCAGGGCCGGAGCGGCCAGGAGCAAAACGGCCAGGACCAGACCGGCAAGACTAAGAAGACGGACCGTCGTCCCGCGGGGCAGCGGCCGCCTGGGCCAGGGTATCGGCGAACGCCTTGGGGCTTTCATGAGTGGTCGGGACCTCGGTTAAAAGCGTGATGGCCTGGTCGGTGACACCAAGCACGAGATCCCTATTCAAGAACCGGACCACGACGACGCTTTTCCGCGGCCCGAGACCGAGCTGGGCCACCAGCCGCAACAGGCCGCCCCGGCCGCCGGGGCCGATCCCCATCTTCGGGCCGAACCGCCGCAGCATCCAGAACCCAAGCAGAATGACGGCCAGAATGAGCAGCAGGGCCAAGCCCATGCGGATGGCCGCCGAAGCCAGGCCGGGATCGGCCATCGGCGCGGCGGACAAGGGGGAAACGGCGTCAGCCAAGTTGTTTCACCCGCTCGATGGGGCTTATGATATCGGTCAGGCGCACGCCGAATTTTTCGTTGATGACCACGGCCTCGCCCCGGGCCACCAGCTTGCCGTTGACATAAATTTCAAGAGGCTCGCCGGCCAGCTTGTTGAGCTCGATGACCGACCCCTGGCCCAGTTGCAGGAGTTCATTGATTAAAAGTTTGGTACGCCCCAGTTCCGCCGACACATCCAGGGGGATGTCCAAAATGAAGTCCAGATCCCGGCGCACGTTCTCCGGGCGCGGGGCCTTGGCTTCCTGTGTCAAATTCTTGAACTGGGCATTGGCGCTCTGGCGGGACAGGGCTTCCTGCTCCCGTTCCTTTTTAATGGACTGCTCCTCCTCGCTGGCCAGGGCAGCGGCCCATTCGGCGGCCAGGGCGTCGTCATTGGCGTCGCCGCCCTTGTCCGCGGCAGGCGCCTGCCCGCCTCCGGCCTTCTTGTCGGACTGATCAAACAGGGAGTCGATGTCGGACTGGGAGGCGGGTTTATCCTCCTGTTCGTCCAGGGCGGAGGCCCATTCGGCGGCCAGCTTATCCTGATCGATGTCGTCGGGAGCCATGGAGTACCCCTCACGCCGTCAGCGTTATTGGATGACGAAATCCGTAAAATAGACCCGGGCCACCTTGGCTTGCCCCAAGGCCTGGTTGAGGCGGTCCACGATTTCCTTGCGCAGCAGGATTTTCCCCTCCAACGTGGCCAAATCCTGGGAGGTCTTGGAGGAAAGCAACAGCAGCAGGGCGTCCCGGACCTTGGCCTTGTTGGCTTCGAGCAGCTCCGGCTGGCCCGTCATTTCCACGTCGATCACGAGCTTCAGATAGCGCCGGGCGTTCGGATCGGCCAAGTTGACCACGAAGGGCGGCAGGCTCACCTCGTTGGACGGCGCCTTGCCTTTTTCGCCCTTCGCGCCTTCGGCCCCGCCATGGCCGGCCTCAGCCTTTTTTTCTTCCTTGGCCGGGGCCGGTTTTTCCTCGGCCTTGGGGGCCGCCTCGTCGGTCTTGGCGTCGGCCGGGGCCTCGGCGACCGCCGGCGGCTTGGCAAAGAACTTCACGTAGGCGAAATAGCCGCCCCCGGCGAGCGCGATGAGCAGCACGACGAGGATAATATATTTCAGGAATCCGGACTTTTTCTTTTCTTCTTCCTGTTCCGGTTGCTTGGCGTTGGCCACGGGTTCCCTCCCGTCGTTGGATCACAGACCGGGCCGGATGATCGGCCTGGCCCCGAACAGATCGGTGCCCACCCGCACATGCGTGGCCCCTTCCAGGATGGCCGCTTCCAGATCGCCGCTCATGCCCATGGACAGCACGGGCAACGGCAATCCCAGGCGGATGGCCGTCGCGTCCCGCAGTTCCCGCAATGCGGCGAACGCGGGCCGGGCGCCCTCGGGGTCGTCGAAAACCGGCGGAATGACCATCAGCCCCCGAAGGGCCAGATTGGGCATGGCCGCCACGGCCTCGGCCAGGGCGGGCAGCCCCGCCGGATCGATGCCCGATTTCTGGGCCTCGCCGGCCACGTTGACCTGCAGGCACACGGCCTGGGTCAGGCCGCAGACCGCGCTTCTTTTTTGCAAGGTTTGGGCCAAGTCCAGCGTATCCACGGTATGCAGCAGCGCGAAGCGGCCGATGGCGAGTTTCGCCTTGTTGCGCTGGAGATGGCCGATGAAATGCCATTCGAGTCCGGCCGGGCAGGCCTCCATCTTGGGAAGGGCCTCCTGGATGTAGGACTCGCCGAAAATCCGCTGGCCGAGCGCGGCCATGGCCACCACCGCCGCCGCCTCGTGCAGCTTGGACACGGCGACCAGGGTCACTGCGGCCGGATCGCGGCCGCAGGCGGCGCAGGCCGCCAAAATGCGCCCCTGTACCCTTGCCAGACGTTCGGCCGGGGTTACTTCCACCACATGCCTCCAAGCATCCGCAACAGGACCATAGCGCGTCCCTACCTGTATCCGCCGGCAATGTAAAACGCGCTATTCCCCGAGCCCGAGTTCCCGCAGCAGGGACGGATCGTCGGCCCAACCCGGCCGCACCTTGACCCAAAGTTCCAAAAAGACCTTGGAACCGAGCAGCGCCTCGATGTCGGCCCTGGCCTTCTGGCCCACGTCCTTGATCCGCTCGCCGCCCTTGCCGATGACCATGGGTTTGTGACTCTCCCGGGTAACGAGAATGGAGGCCCGGATCTTGATCAGACCGGGCTGGGAGGTCTCGTCCCAGGCTTCCACCGTGACGGCCGTGGAGTAGGGCAGCTCCTCGCCCAGGGCCAAAAAGAGCTTCTCGCGCACGGTCTCCGACACCATGAAGCGCACCGAGGCCGTGGAAACGTCGTCGGCGTCGTAGCGGGCCGGTCCGTCGGGCAGCCTCGTGAAAAGCGCCCGCAACAGTTCGTCCACGCCGACGCCGGTGACGGCGCTGACGGGAAAGATCTCGGCCCCGGGCAAGGCCTCGCTCACGGCGGCCAGGACCGGCAGCAGCCGGGCCTTCTCCTTGACGACGTCCACCTTGTTGACGGCCACCACCACCGGCACGCCGCCGCCCTGAAGCGCCTGGACGATGGGCCGCAGGGCCTCGGGCAGCCCGCCCGGGCTGCGGACGTAGCGGGCCGCGTCCAAAAGCACCAGCACCACGTCGGCCTGGGTCAGGGCGGCATAGGCCGAACGCATGAGCAGCGGGGCGATGCCGCGTTTTTGCCGATGCAGTCCCGGCGTATCCAGAAATACGGCCTGGGCGTCCTCTTGCGTCAGGATGCCGCTTATGCTGTTGCGCGTGGTCTGCGGCTTGGGGGAGACGATGGACACCTTCTGCCCGATGATGCGGTTCAGTAACGTGGACTTCCCGGCGTTGGTCGGTCCCAGCATGACCACGTAGCCGAAGCGATGGGTCTTTTCCAAAAATTTCCTCTCCCCAGGGGATCTCCCCGGCTCTGACGTTCCTCCCCGCTTTCGAGGGGTCCGGGGGCATCATGCCCCCGGCCGCCGGCGGCATCCTCCTTCCCCCGGAGGCGTCTTTTATTTTATCAAAAATTCAATCAACCGCACCAACGCGGCGCAGTAACGCGGCCTGATGGAAACAGCAACCCTTGCCTTGGCCCGTCGGGGTGGCTATAGCACGCCTGCCATGGGAAAGGACCTTATTATTGTCGAGTCGCCGGCCAAGGTAAAGACCATCAAGAAATTCCTCGGCAATGCCTATGCCGTGGAAGCCTCGGTGGGGCATGTGCGCGATCTGCCGTCCAAGAAGCTCGGCGTGGACGAGGATCAGGATTTCACCCCGCAATATCAAATCATTCCAGGCAAACAGAAGGTGGTCTCCAAACTCAAGGAAGCCGCCGCCACCGCCGGCAAGATCTATCTGGCCCCCGACCCCGACCGCGAAGGGGAGGCCATCGCCTGGCACGTCGCCGAAATCTTAAAGGACGCCGGCGTCCCCGTCTGCCGCATCCAGTTCAATGAAATCACGGCCCGGGCCGTGCGGGAAGCCCTGTCCCATCCCCACGAGATCAACGAAAATTTATTTTTGTCCCAGCAGGCCCGCCGCATCCTGGACCGGCTGGTCGGCTACAAGGTGTCGCCCATCCTGTGGTCCAAGGTCAAAAGCGGCATTTCCGCCGGCCGGGTCCAGTCCGTGGCCCTGCGCCTGGTGGTCGACCGGGAAAAGGAGCGCCGTGTCTTCGTTCCCGTGGAATACTGGCCGTTTAAGGCCAGACTTGCCGGCGACGTGCCGCCGGAGTTCGAGGCGGAGCTGGTCAAATACGCCGGCAAGAAGGCGGTAATCGACAGCGCCGAGACGGCCGAAGCGGCCGAGGCAGCCATCCGGGGCAATCCTTTCGTCGTGACCGCGGTCACCGAAAAGGAACGCAAGAAATCCCCGCCCCCGCCCTTTATCACCTCCACCCTGCAGCAGACCGCCAACCAGCGCCTGGGCTACACGGCCAAACGCACCATGGGCGCGGCCCAGAAGCTCTATGAGGGGCTGGAACTCGGGGACCGGGGCACGGTGGCCCTTATCACCTACATGCGTACCGACTCCACCCGCATCGCGGACGAGGCCCGGGACGCCACCCGCGAATACATCGTCGAGACGCTCGGCGAAGAATATTATCCGGACAAGGCCCGCCGTTTCCGGGCCAAGGCCGGCGCCCAGGACGCCCACGAAGCCATCCGGCCCGTCGACGTCAACCTGACCCCGGCCGATGTCCGCGCGCTTTTGCCCAAGGACCTCTTTTCCCTCTATAAGCTCATCTGGGAACGCTTCGTGGCCTCCCAGATGCGCGAGGCCAGTTTCTGGGACACCGCCGCCGACATCAAGGCCGGCCCCGGGCTGTTCAAGGCCAAGGGCGAACGGCTGATCTTCCCCGGCTACCTCAAGGTCTACAACATGGAGGCCGGCGACGAGGCCAAATCGCTGCCGCCCCTGGCCGAGGGCCAGGAACTGGCCCTGCGGGAACTCAAGAAGGAACAGAAATTCACCCTGCCGCCGCCGCGCTACACCGAAGCCTCGCTGGTGCGCGAGCTGGAGGAAAAGGGCATCGGCCGGCCCTCCACCTACGCGGCCATCATCTCCACCATCATCGACCGCGACTATACCCGGCTGGAGGACAAGCACTTCGTCCCGTCCGAACTGGGCGAAACCGTTTCCGATCTCCTGTCGGAACACTTCGTCAAGATCATGGACGTCGGCTTCACCGCCGGCATGGAAGCCTCCCTCGACGCCGTGGCCGAGGGCCGCACCAACTGGGTGGAGCTGCTGCGCGAATTCACCGACGAATTCAATCCCACCCTGGCCAAGGCGTCCAAGGACATGGCCAAGGTCAAGGCCGGCAAGGAAACGAACATCACCTGCGAGCTGTGCGGCAAGCCCATGGTCATCCGCTTCGGCAAGGCCGGCGAATTCCTCGGCTGCTCGGGCTACCCCGACTGCAAAAATACCAAGGAGTTCGACCGGGCGACCGACGGCACCATCCTGCCCCGGGAACGCAAACCCGAAGAGGTGGCCTCCGTCGGCACCTGCCCCCAGTGCGGCAAGGACCTGGTCATCAAGAAATCCCGCACCGGCAGCCGGTTTGTCGCCTGCACCGGCTGGCCCGACTGCAAATACACCCGGCCGTTTTCCACCGGCGTCCCCTGCCCCCGCGAGGGCTGCGACGGCAGCTTGGTCGAAAAAAGCTCCAAGCGCGGCAAGGTGTTCTACGCCTGCGACCAATACCCAAAATGCGATTTCGCCGTCTGGGACTGGCCCGTGCCCGAACATTGCCCCGAATGCGACTCGAAAATCCTCGTGCGCAAAAAGACCAAGGCCGGCGAGGTCATCGCCTGCCCCAACCGGTCGTGCCACTACCGGCGCAGCGTCGGCAAGAAAGACGAGGAAGAGGAAGAATAGGATGCCTCCGGGGTCCGGGGGCATGATGTCCCCGGACCCCTCGCACCGGGGACAGGGGGTCCGGGGGGAATGATTCCCCCCGGCAGGTCCAGGGCGGCGCCCTGGTAGGGTGGGTCCAGGGAGGGGCGACGCCCCTCCCTGGCCGCCGGAGGCGATGAATGGCCCGCATCCTCTACGGCGTGCACGGCACGCAGCATGGGCACGCCATACGGGCGTTGATCCTGGCCCGGCGTTTGGCCGCGCTCGGGCACGAGTTCCTGTTCGTTTCGAGCGAAGAGGGCGCGGGGCTCCTTGCGCGCGAGTTCCGGGTGGAGCGGTTCGAGAATCCCGGCACCCGATATAGGAACCAGAAGCTGGACACCCCGGCCACGGTGAAGCTGGCCCTGCGGACCCTGGCCAAGCGCGGTTCGGAACTTGGACGTCTGGAGAAGCTGATCCGGGAATTCAAGCCCGACCGGGCCATTTCGGACTACGAATATTTCGTGCCCATCGCCGCCGCCCGGGCCGGCCTTCCCTGCCTGTCCATCGACCACCAGCACGTGATCTCGTGTTGCGCCCATCGGGTGCCGGCCCGGTACTGGGCCGATTATCTGGGCATACGGGCGTCGATCCGGCTGCTCTTTTCGGCCTGTTCGGACTACCTGGCCATTTCGTTCTACCAGCCGCCGACCAAGCCCGGCGCCCGGGCCCGGGTGGCCCCGGCGATCCTGCGCGAGAGCGTGCTTGCCCGGCAGCCGAGCCGGGGCGAACACATCGTGGTCTACCAGAGCTGCGGCATCTGCGACGCCTTTGCGCCGTACCTGCGTCGCATCGACCGGGAATTTCGGGTCTACGGCTATAATATGGACAAGACGGACGGCAATCTGACCTTCCGCAGCTACAGCGAGGAAGGCTTTCTGGCCGATCTGGCCTCGTGCGCCTATGTCGTATGCGGCGGCAGCCACAATCTGATGTCCGAGGCGCTCCATTACGGCAAGCCGGTGCTGTCCTTTCCGGTGGCCGGGGCCTTCGAGCAGACGCTCAACGCCCTCTATCTGGAGCGGCTGGGCTACGGCCGCATGGCCGACATGCGCCGATTGACGCCAAATCTGCTGCCGGATTTCGAAAAGGACCTCGACGCCCGGCGCGGACGCATCGCCGGCGGCAACTTCTGCGGCAACGAGGCCGTCAACGGCCTGGTGGACGCGTTTCTGGCGGAAGGCCGGCTGCCCGGCCGATCCTAGCCTGGTGCCTGGACAAACTCTCCGACTTTGTTTATGTAACCAAATTCTTTCATCCACCAGGAGGACAGCATATGGCTAAGCATAAGAAAATCGAGCGCCTGAAGGAACTGGATCGCCGCCGCAAACGCCGCAAGGAACGCCTGAAGGAACGCATCCACCAGGCCATCGCCACCAAAAAGGACTAGGCACCCCCAGTCCAGTTTGTTTTTTTCTCCCGGAGAGGTCCGGCCCGTGACGACGGGCCGGTTCCCGCCAGCCTGCCGCCTGGCCCTCTTTTTCCATCGCGGCTCTCCGGGCCGGCCGACGCGTCGTTCCCGGATGTTTTTGCAGTCTTACGGGGGTGGGCGTCATGCCCTTGTACGAATATCGCTGTCCCGTCTGCCATCGGGTCTTCGAGGAACTGCGCCGGGCCGGCGACGCCGGCGATGCTTCCTGCCCGAATTGCGGCCACGCCGCTTCCCGTATCCTCTCCCTGTCCGCCTTCGCCCTGAAGGGCAGCGGCTGTTACGCCAACGACTACGGCGATCGCCGCCCAGCTTCCTTCACGCGGGACGGCCATGGCACCATCAAGGGTAAAATCGTTCCCGTGCCGTCCCTGGCCCGGGATCCGTCGCAACCCCGGAATCCCCGTCCCGCAAGCCCCAAAGCCGACGACGCCAAGGAGGGCGCATGATCGAGCGCTATACCCGCAAGGCCATGGGCGAACTGTGGTCGCTCAAAAACCATTATGCCGCCTGGCTCGAAGTGGAACTGGCCGTCTGCGAGGCCTGGACCGACCTCGGCCGCATCCCCGAGGCCGACATGGCCGTCATCCGGGAAAAGGCCGGCTTCGACGTGCACCGCATCCTCGAAATCGAGGAGACGACCCGCCACGACGTCATCGCCTTCCTGACGGCCCTGGAAGAGCGCATCGGCCCCCCGGCCCGGTTCATCCACCTGGGCTGCACCTCCTCGGACATCGTGGACACGGCGAACGGGCTGCTGCTCGGCCGGGCCGGCGACATGATCCTGGCCGACATCGACCATCTGCTTTCCGTCATCCGGGAACTGGCCATGCGTCACAAGGGCCAGCTCATGATCGGCCGCACCCACGGCGTCCACGCCGAACCCTTGAGCTTCGGCATGAAGATGGCCTCGTTTCACGCGGAATTTTCCCGGCACCGGGAGCGGTTCGCCGCCGCCCTGACCGGCATCCGGGTGGGCAAGATTTCCGGGGCCGTGGGCGGCTATGCCCATCTCGACCCCCGGGTGGAATCCATCGCCCTGGGTCGGCTCGGGCTGGCCGTGGATCCGGTGTCCACCCAGATCATCCAGCGTGACCGCCATGCCGCCTATTTCACCGCCCTGGGCTTGCTCGCCGGCGGCGTGGAACGCATGGCCACGGAACTGCGCCACCTGCAGCGCACCGAGGTGCTGGAGGCGGAAGAGGGCTTCGCCAAGGGGCAAAAGGGCTCGTCGGCCATGCCCCATAAGAAAAACCCCATTTCGGCCGAAAATCTCTGCGGCCTGTCCCGGCTTTTGCGCACCAACGCCCTGGCTTCCATGGAAGACATGGCCCTGTGGCACGAGCGCGACATCTCCCACTCCTCGGTCGAACGCGTCATCATGCCCGATTCCACCATTCTGGCCGACTACAGTCTGGCCCGGCTGGCCCGCATCCTCGAAAATCTGCAGATCCATCCGGAAAACATGGCCCGCAACATGATGGCCTCCTTCGGGCTGTTCTATTCCCAGCGGGTGCTGCTGGCCCTGATCGACGCAGGCGCGGACCGGCAAAAGGCCTACGAACAGGTGCAGCGGGTGGCCATGGCCTGCTGGGAGGGCAAAAAAAACTTTCCCGACGCCGTGCGGGCCGATCCCGACATCACGTCCCGGTTATCCGGCGCCACGCTGGACGACCTGTTCGACCCGACCTACTACCTCAAACACGAGGATCTGATCTATTCCCGGGTCTTCGGCCCGGCGACAAAAGAGAACTGACAGCGCGCGCCGCCTCTTTTTGCGTCCAAGCGACCTCGGGAGGCGGCAAAACACTTTTCAAAGCAGCCCGGCTTTTGTATGCGAATAAGGACGGGTTGAAGTGGGGACTCCCATGCCGTGCGACACCACACATCAGGATGCCGGGGCCATGCGCGGTCGCCTGGCCGCCTTGCTTCTTGAAAAATCCTACCGAACCGGCGAGGTCACGCTCACCTCGGGCCGCAAAAGCGATTATTATTTCGATTGCAAGCAGACGGCGCTTTTCCCCGAAGGCGCCTGGCTGATCGGCAACCTGCTTTTCGACCTTCTGCCGGGGGACATCCGCGGCGTCGGCGGCATGACCCTCGGGGCCGATCCGCTGGTGACGGCGGTCAGCCTCGTCTCCCATCTGAGGGGCCGTCCCCTGCCGGCCTTCATCGTGCGCAAGGCCGCCAAAGGCCACGGCACCAACCAGTTCCTCGAAGGCCTGTCCAATTTTCAGCCCGGCGACCGGGTGGCGCTGTTGGAAGACGTGGTGACCACCGGCGGCACCTTGATGACGGTCATCGACCGGGTCCAGGAAGCCGGACTGACCGTCGCCGCCGTGGCCACGGTGCTCGACCGGGGGGAGGGCGGCGCCGGGCGGTTGGCCGAACGCGGCTTCCCCCTGCTGTCCATTTTCACCCGCGAAGCCCTGCTCGCGGCCGCCGGCCAAACGACGGCACCGTAAACGGACTATGAAAAAACGCTGTCTCGCCCTCGCTCTTTTGTGTCTGCTGCTCCCGGCCCGCCATGCGGCCGGGGAGTGGACGGCGGACATCGTGGACAGCGAATGGTCCCCGACGCAATTCGTGGCCGTGGACAAAATGGCCCAATCCTTTGCCGTGCTTGTCCGGCAAAGTCCGCTTCGGGTGGCGGAAACCCTTCCCTGCGCCACCGGCCAGGAGCTGGGCGACAAGTCCAAGGAAGGCGATCTCAAGACGCCCGAAGGCGTCTATTTCATCAGCCGACGCCGGAACTCCGGCCTCAATTACGACCTCTACGGCGATCTGGCCTTCGTCCTCAATTTTCCCAACCCCATGGACGTGCTGCGGCACAAATCCGGCCACGGCATCTGGATTCACGGCCGGGGACACGCCATCGTCCCCTTCGAGACCCAGGGCTGCGTGGCCTTGAACACCCCGGACATCCATCGGGTGGACCATGAGCTGGCCGAGGGCATGCCCGTCATCATCGCCGACGATGTCCGGATCGGCGGCGCCGGCGACCGGAAAATCCTGGAAGAGGGCCGCGCGGTGGTGGAAGCCACAAAGGCCTGGGCCAAGGCTTGGCAGAGCCGGTCCGAGGCCTTTTTCGATTTTCACGACCCGGAAAAATTCTCCATCACCGAGGGGCAGCCGTTCTCGGCCTTCAAAAGCAACAAGGAACGCCTGTTCAAGACCCTGCCCTGGATTCAGGTGACCCTGTTCGATGTCCGGGCCGTGCCCGGGCCGGACTACTGGGTCACCTATTTCATCCAGCTCTACCGTTCGCCCACCCTGATCTCCCAGGGCATCAAGCGCCTTTATTGGCAGCGCGGCGCCGACGGCCGGTTCCGGGTGGTCGGCATGGAATACGAGGAAATGCCCGTCACCCTGGCCGACAAGCACGGGGTGAAGACCGCCACGGTCATGGCCGAACAGGAAGCCAGCACGCCGCAGCCGGAAGGCGCCAGCGAAGAGGAAACCCAGGTCCGGCAGCTCGTGGACGCCCAGCAGCCCGTTGTGGAAAAAATGGCCCAGAAGGCCTTCCACACCCTGCATCTGGCCGGACAACCCACGCCGGAGGACCAGGCCATCCTGGATGTGGCCCAGTCGGCCAAGACCCGCACGCCGCCGACCGCCACCGACGCCATGCGGCAGGCGCCGCCGACGGCCCAGCCGCCGGTCGTCGCCCAAGCCCCGGTCGCCCAGCCGACGACGGCCCCGGCCAAGACGGATGCCGCAACCAAGGCCAAAGCCATGGTCGAAGCCTGGCGCACCGCCTGGGAACACGGCCAGCTTGACGCCTACGCGGCCTTTTATGCCGCCGACGCCAGCCAGGGCACCCTGCACGGCCGGGCCGCCATCAAGGCCCAGAAACGCCGTCTGTGGGCCGACAAGCCCCCCGTCCGCGTGGACCTGTCCGATCTGACCATCACCCCGCGCGGCCAGGGCTTTGCCGTGGAAAGCCTCCAGCGCTACCAGGCCGGCGACGGCTCCAAGGATAGCGGCCGCAAAACCTTGCTCCTGGCGCCGACCCGGGACGGCTTCGTCATCACCGAGGAAACGTGGTCGCGGATCGGCGAAAAGGAGGCCGCCCGTCTGGCCGTGGCGGCGCCGACGACACCGCAGCCGGCCGTGCAACAGGCACCGGCGACACCCCCGGCGCAACCAGCCCCGGTCCCCCCGGCGCCGACCCCCGAGCCGACGCCGCAGCAACCGCCACATCCGGCTCCCGCGTCGGTCACCGCCGCCCGGACCGCCCCGGCAACCCCACCGGCGCCGCAGCCGGCCGCCCGTCCGACCGTTACGGAAGCCCAGGCCGCGGCCACTGTCGAAGCCTGGCGCAAGGCCTGGGAAGACGGCCATCTCGACGCCTACCTGGCCTTTTACGCTCCGGATGTGCAGGAGGGAGGCCATCGGGGCCGGGAGGTTCTGCGGGCCCAGAAATCCAAGCTCTGGGCGACGAAGCCGCCGCGACGCATCACGTTGACCGATATGGTCATCACCCCTTCGCCGGATGGCTTCGTGGCCCGGTTCGCCCAGGATTACGAAAGCCGCGACGGGAGTCGGCACAAAGGCCGCAAGACCCTGCTCCTGACCCCCTCCGAGGGCGGACTGGTCATCGCGGCGGAAAAATGGAGCCGCAGATAGGATGGCCAATCGGGAAAAAATCGATATTCTCGTCATGCGCGGCACCGGCCGGGTCCAGCGCTACCATCTGGCGGCCGGCTGGCTGCGCGCGCTGTGGCTGACACCGCTGCTCCTGATTCTCCTTTCTGCCGCCGCGCTGGTCGTCATCAAGCGCCAGCGCGCAAACAACGTCCTGCTGACCAGCCGTATCGCCAGCATGCTGGCCGAACACGACTCGGTCGGCGAACGCCTCGTCCGCCTGGAAAATATCGAAAAAGTCCTGCGCTCCCAGGATGCGGCCGAACTGGAAACCCTGCTCGCCTCGACCAATCCGGACAATCCCGGCTGGTGGAAACCGAAATCCGCCGACCGCAAGGAGGATGCCAAGGAAAAAAGCGCCGCGCATCCGGATCTGTCGCGGCTGCTGTCCAAGGTGGACGCCAACCAGGCCGGCGTGGACAACCTGCGGGCCAAAATCGAAAACCGCCGACTCCTGCTCGGCTTCGACCTGAGCAATCTTTCGCCGCAATCCGCTCTGGCCGGCCGGGGCGAGGTGACGCTGATCGGCAACGACGCCACCGTCTATCCGCTCAAGGCCGAAAAAGACGATCTCGCCTTCCAGATCCAACGCTTCAAGCAGATCGCCACCAGCTTGGCCCTTCCCGCCAAATGCGACCCGAAAGAGCTCTACGGCATCAAGCTCACCATGGTCGATCCGGCCGGCAAAACCATCTTCAGTCAGGTCTATCCCCTGTCCAGGGATTGACCCACGCCGCATGCTCCGCTGCTTCGTCAACTGCCATCTGCGGGCCGCCGCCAGCCGTCCCGAACGCCTCGAACGCCATTTCACGGACCGGGTGCCGCCGGAACTCGGTCTGGACCCGCTGTTTCTGGATGCCACCCCCGCGCCTTGGCACGCGGCCCTGGCCGCCCGTCTGGAAGCCTCCGCCCTGCCCAGAAGCGTCCATTTGCCGTTTTTCGATCTCCAACCCGGCAGTGCCGACGCCCGCATCCGCCAAGCCAGCATCGACCGCCTCCGCGAGGCCCTGCTGCCCGCCAGAGCCTACACGCCCCACCATCTGGTCGGTCATGCCGCCTACGACCGCTTCCTCTACGGCCAGTCCTTCACCGCCTGGGCCGACCGGGCAGCCCAGTCCTGGATCGAGGTCCTGGCCGCCTGGCCCGACCATCCGCCGCTTTTTCTGGAAAACACCCATGAAACCGACCCGGCCACCGTGGCCGGACTCGTCGCCGCCATCCGACGCCGCCTGCCCAAAGCCCAGGCCGAACGCATCGGCGTCTGTCTGGACATCGGTCACTGGTTCAGTTTCGGCGGCGGCCGCCGCACCGCCAACTTGGCCGCCTGGATCGAAACCCTGGCCCCGTATCTCGCCCACCTGCACCTGCACGACAACGACGGCACCAGTGACGCCCACCTCGGCCCGGGCCAGGGCGCCGTTCCCTTCGACCAGCTCTTTTCCCTGCTGGCGGACAACGGTGTGGAGCCGTCCGTGACCTTCGAGCCGCACTCCGACGGCGCCTATGCCCGCACCCTGGCCTTCGTGACCGCCCACAGCCAGTTGCTGACCTGGTGACGAAGAGAAGAGCGGGGCGCTGCCCCGCACCCTGCCGGGGGCATGATGCCCCCGGACCCCTCGCCGGGGAAAAATGAATCAAAAGAAGCGCCGGGAGAGGCTGCACCTCTCCCGAGTCTTCTTCGCTACATGGACGGGATGGGTTCGACCGGCTCGGTCAGCAGAAATTTGCCCTGTTCGATCCAGGACTTCAGCGTCGTGGCCACTTCCAGGGACATGGACAGACTGGTCACGGGCACGGTCTCGACGGGTTTGCCATCGATCATGACTTCCCCCGACCGGCAGTCGGCATAGGTCACGTAGCCGAGCACCCGGGGAATGCCGATGGGATAGTCATGGCCGTAGTCCCTGACCGGCAACTGGATATCGGCGTCGGAAACGCCCGTGTAAAAAGCCATTTCCTCGTTTAAGATCGGAATGGGAATGCCGATGCCGACGGCCATGGACACGCCGTAGCCCAGGATGGACACGCCCCTGATGAAGCGGGCGTTCATGCCCTTGAGATCGCCCTTGACCATCAGCGTCCCGGCACAGGACAGGGGAATGCCCCGTTCGTTGCGCTTGGGCCGAGGATCATGCTGCGTTCCGGCGCCGATGACGTAGCCCACCCCGCCACCGAGAAAAATCCGGGTGCCGAGCCCGATGGTCTTCAAGTAGGGATCGTTGAGCAGAGGGGAGAGTTCGCCGGCCGTGGCGAAATTGGCGTTGCGGGCATTGGGCTTCAGCGGCCCCATGTAGGTGTAGATGATGCGGCTGGTAAGGTTCACCGCAACATTATAATTTTGATAACAATTTCGTGGATTTAAAAGAGCGGCGTACTTGAGATCGGCCAGGGTGACGTCTTTTTCCAGTTCCCGCCGCGGGTAGCAGTCCGTGCCGTAGGCTTCGCACCACAGTCTGACCGCCTTGCCGCGCAACAAATCCTCGATGACATGGGCGCCGCCATAAACGAACCGGCCCGGGTGAATCTTATTGAGGGGATCGTCCTTGGGCAATTCGGTAGCGCCGAGATAGGCGTCCACGGCAGCCAGGCCGGCGTGGGCGGGAATGCCGTTGAGCCGCACCTTCTGGGCCTTGATGGCCGGCGTTTCCTGGCCGAAATTAAAAAGCATGCCCGAGGAGCACATGGGAGAAAACGTCCCCGTGGCCACCACATCCACTTCCTTGGCAGCCTTGACCTTGCCGAGCCGCTTGACGGTCTCCACCATTTCGGCGGCCGTCAGCACCACGGCTTTGCCCTTCTCGATGCGCTTGTTGATCTCCGCGACGGTTTTTTTCACCTCAATGCTCATCCCGCTCTCCCTTTTCCGGCACCCCTGCCGGCGGCAGGGGCAAGTCTTGGCCCATTTCCGGTCAGTTGGCAACATCTGGGGAACCACTTGGCTTCGCGGCTGAAAGAGGATAGAGAAAAGGCATCTCGGGGCCTTGGGGAGGGGTTGCGAGATTCTTTTCTAACTGCTCTATTTTATTTAATAATTTTAAGCGGACAGAAAATGCCCGTTCCCCCTGTATTCTCCGGTGGCGGCGTGTTCAAAGACGAATTCCGACAGCACCTTTCGCATTTCTGCCCCGAGCAGGATTTGCGCCGCTGGTTTGATCCCCTGGACCTCAAGGTCGACCGAGAGGACCAAACCTTTCGTGTCGTTTTTCCGCACGCCTTTTTCGCCACCTGGTTCGAGACCTCGGTCAGGGAATTCTTTGAACGGCAGGTCGGGGAGTACCTGGGCAAGGGCTACGTTCTCCATTACCAGTCCAAAAACGGCAACGACGGCCGGAACGGCCGCACCCCGCCCTTCCTGGAAGAGACCACCTGTCTCACCGATTTTCCCTATGGCAACCAATTCACCTTCGAGACCTTCATAGCCAACGAGAAGAACCATTTTCCCCTGGCCCTGGCCCAGGAAGTGGCCCGGGGCCGGGAAGTGCGCTATAATCCCTTCCTGGTCTGCGGTCCGTCCGGCTCGGGCAAGACCCATCTGCTGCGGGCCATGGCCAATACCGTGGCCAGGACCCACGAAGGGGCCTCCCTGTTCTTCGGCTCCATCGGCGACCTCCAGAACCGCTTCGCCGCCTCGGCCGGCAAACCGCACGCCGTACGGGCCGCCCTCCAGGCCAACGACTGGCTGTTCATCGACGAATTGACCGACATCCAGCGCGCTTCCGGCCTGGAACAGGAACTGATCTTCCTTTTTAATTCCTTCCACGACGCCGGCAAGCAGATGGTCTTCACCAGCACCGAACGGGTGACGTCCTGCGATTTTCTGGACCCCACCTTCAAGTCGCGCCTGGAATGGGGACTGATGGTGCACTTGAAGGCCCCGGACCTGGAGGTGCGTACCGCCTTCGTGGAACAGGCCAACCGCGACATGCGCCTGGGCCTGACGCGGGAACAGGTGCTGACCCTGGCCAGCCGCTTCGAAGGTTTCCGCCGCCTGGAAGGGGTGTTGTTGCGCATCGAGGCCTTTCGCAACCATTCCGGCCGCGACCTGACCGAGGCCGATTTTCTCCGCCATGTGCGCCTGTCCGAGGACAGCAACGCGCCGGAAATCACCCCGGAACGCATTTTGACCGTGGCGGCCGGACATTTCGGGCTGGCCGTGGCCGATCTGATCGGCCACAGCCGGAAAAAGGAACTGGTTTTCGCCCGGCAGACGGCCATGACCCTGTGCCGGGCGCTGCTCGGCATGTCCTACCCGGCCCTGGGCAAGCTCTTCGGGGGCAAGGACCACAGCACGGTCCTCTATTCCATTAAAAAATTCCAAAAACTTCAGGATGATAATGAAGAAACGAAACATCTTTTCCGACAGTTGTCCAAAATCTGCCGGGAAGGCAGCGCCGCATGAACAACCAGGGATCGTTGTTGCCGGCCGCTCCTTGTCGGTCCCTCTTTTTTCCGTTATTTTTCATTTCATTTCAAGTGGATACTAAAAAAGAGAACATACGAACCGCCCCTATTCTCTACTCCAAAAGAAAAACTTTTCTTTGAATAGGAAAGGCAAAATCATTTCCGGAAACCGCCAAGGAGACACGTATGCAGCTCACGGTCTTTCGTAATGACATCATCGACGGCCTGCAGAAGTCGTCCGGCATCATCCCGGCCAAGACGGGAGCCGCCTTTCTGCGCACCATTTGGCTTCATGCCGTCGGGGGGACGCTTCGCATCCTGTCCACGGATTCCAGTCTGGAATTCACCGGCCAGTATCCGGCCAAGGTGGTCGAGGAGGGGCTGTGCGGCGTGCAGGGGAAGAGTTTCTTCGAACTCGTGCGCAAATTGCCCCCCGGAGAAATCGGCTTCAAGCTCGACGAAGCCTCGGGCAACCTGCTCATCACCCAGGGGTCGCGCCGCTACAAGCTGCCGGTTTCCGACCGCAACTGGTTCCAGAACTTCGCGCCTTTTCCGGAGGCCGGCGGCGTCCTGTGGTCCGGTGATTTTCTCCAGGAACTCCTGGACCGCGTGCTCTACTGCATCTCCGACGAGGACACCATGGAGGCCATGGCCTGCATGTTCATGCGGCCGGACAGCCAGGGGGCCAAGGTCGAAGTCTGCGGCTTGAACGGCCATCAGTTCTCCCTGGTCGCCTTTTTAAACGACGACATCCACGCCATGCTGCCGCCGGACGGCATTCTGATGCAGAAAAAATACGTCACCGAACTGCGGCGCTGGCTGTCCACCGATGAAATCGATCTGGCCATCAGCGAGAAGCGCCTGTTTTTCCGGGCCCAGATCAAGGACGATGCCGGCGAGGCGGCCACCAAGGTCGAGATCTTCAGTCTGCCCTTAAGCTATTACCAGTACCCGGACTACAATTCCTTCGTGTCCAACCTCTCCCGGGACGACATTTCCACCCTGGCCATCGACCGGCTGGAATTGATGGACGCCTTGGACCGGGTGGCCATCTTCAACACCGACAACAACCGATGCGCCTATTTTCTTTTTGAAAATCCGGGCGAATTGTCGCTGCGCAGCCAGGGACAGGAAGCTGGTGAGGCCAGCGAAACCCTGGACTGCACCTACACCGGCAGCCTGGCCAAGGTGGCTTTTCCCACCAAGGATATAAGCGATATCCTGGCCCATTTCCATTCGGCCAAGGTCAGCCTGACCCTGACCGGCGCCGAGGGTCCCTGCGGCATCGCCGGCGAGGAGGACGCCGACTGCCTGGTCATCATCATGCCCATGAAAATTGTCGAAGAGACGTACTATAGCGAGGAAGATATCGCATGACTCAGGATAAGTCGCCCCAGGCCTACGACGCCAGTTCCATCACCGTTCTTGAAGGCCTCTCCGCCGTACGCAAGCGTCCGGCCATGTATATCGGTTCAACGGACGCCCGGGGATTGCATCATCTCGTTTACGAGGTTGTGGACAACTCCATCGACGAGTCCATGGCCGGCTATTGCGACCGTATCGGCGTGGTGATCCATCTGGATAACTCCGTTACCGTCTCGGACAACGGACGAGGCATTCCCGTGGACATGCACCCAAAGGAGCACCGACCGGCCGTGGAAGTGGTCATGACGGTGCTGCACGCCGGTGGCAAGTTCGACAATATTACCTATAAGGTGTCCGGCGGCTTGCACGGCGTCGGTGTCTCGGTCGTCAACGCCCTTTCCGAATATTTGGAAGTGACGGTGCGCCGCAATGGGAAGAAGTATCAGCAGCGCTACGAGCGGGGCGTGCCCGTGACCCAGCTCGCCATTATCGGCGATTCGGAAAATACCGGCACCACCATCCGTTTCAAGCCCGACGACGAGATCTTCGAGACCAACCAGTTCTCCCACGAGACCTTGGCCAAGCGTTTCGAGGAGCTGGCCTACTTGAACAAGGGCCTGGAAGTCGATTTTCGCGACGAACGCAGCCAGGAACGGGTCACCTACCGCTTCGACGGCGGTCTGCGCCAGTTCGTGACCGATCTCAATTCCGGCGAACAGCCCATTCACGACATCATCGAGGGCGAAAGCGAAATCGACGGCGTGCTGGTGGATTTCGCCCTGCAATATAACGCCAACTACAAGGAAGAAGTGCTGACCTTCGCCAACAACATCCGCACGCGCGAAGGCGGCACCCACTTGGCCGGGTTCAAGACGGCCCTGACCCGGGCGATCAACGCCTATATCGAAAAAGCGGATATTCCCAAGAAATTCAAGCAGAAACTGACCGGCGACGACGTGCGCGAAGGACTCACCGCCGTGGTCTCCGTGAAGCTTCCCAGTCCGCAGTTCGAGGGCCAGACCAAGACCAAGCTCGGCAACTCCGAGGTGGTCGGCATCGTCAATAAGGCCGTCTACGAGTCCATGAACACGCATTTCGAGGAGAACCCGAAGGACGCCAAGGCCATCGTGGAAAAGGCCGTGGATGCGGCCCGGGCCCGGGAGGCGGCCAGGAAGGCCAAGGAGCTGGTGCGCCGCAAAGGGGCTCTCTCCGACCATTCCCTGCCGGGAAAGCTGGCCGACTGCCAGAGCAAGAATCCCGAGGAATCGGAACTCTACATCGTGGAGGGCGATTCGGCCGGTGGCTCGGCCAAACAGGGGCGCGATCCGCGCTTCCAGGCCATTTTGCCGCTTCGCGGCAAGATCTTGAACGTCGAACGGACCCGCACCGACAAAATGCTCGGCAACAAGGAAATCCGCAATCTCATCACGGCCATGGGGCCGACCCCGAGCATGGGCGACGAGGAGAACGAGGAGCGGGACAACGAGAATTACGCCCGCCTGCGCTACCACAAGATCGTCATCATGACCGATGCCGATGTGGATGGGGCTCACATTCGGACGCTTCTGCTGACGTTTTTCTTCCGGCGTTACGAGCGGCTTATCACCAACGGCTATATCTACATCGCCCAGCCGCCCCTGTACCGGGTGTTCAAGGGTGATTTCGAGCGGTTTATCAAGGACGACGAGGAACTTTCCTCCTTCCTGCTCGGACGCATCGGCCAGGATATCACCGTCACCTCCGGCCAGGCCGTCTTTTCCGGCCAGGCGCTCACCGGACTTTTGGAAAAAATCCAGTTTCTGGAAACCCGGGTGCATGAGGCTGCCGATTTCGGTCTGCCCGAGGATTTGTTCACGGCACTGCTCGGATTTCCGCGGTTGACTCCCTCGAACTTTGCCGGCGGCGCCTATCCCGAGGGACTGTCCGCCTACCTTGCGGCCAAGGGCTATCAGCTGGAGACCGAGATCGAGGAGATGGAGGACGAGCATCGGCTCTACGCCGTGTTCATCTCCCAAAATCAGGCCAGGCACCGTATTGCCGTGGAGTTTTTCAGCTCCAAAATCTATCGGCTGGCCTTTGAGACCTACGCCGAGCTCCTGGGCGCCTGTCCCAGCCTGCCGCTTACCATGCGGTTCAAGGAGGAGTCGGTGGAAATTGCCGGCTTTTTCGAACTCTACAAGGCGGTCATGGACAATGCCTTAAAAGGCGTCAACATCCAGCGCTACAAGGGCTTGGGCGAAATGAATCCGGAGCAGCTGTGGGAAACCACCATGGATCCGGAAAAACGCAGCTTTTTGCAGGTGTCCATCGAGGATGCCGGAGAAGCCAACGACATCTTTTCCCAGCTCATGGGCGAACAGGTCGAAGGGCGACGCGAATTTATCGAACGCAATGCCCTGACCGTCAGGGAACTGGATATTTAACGGGGTCAAAGGATGCCTCCGGCAGTCCAGGGAGGGGCAAAGCCCCTCCCTGGACTGCCCCACCGGGGGCATCATGCCCCCGGACCCCTCGCACCAAAGGCAACGTGTCCAGGTGAAATCTGCGAAAGATGATCACCATGCAGAGGGGCTGGGGGGAATGATTCCCTCCCAGCAGGTCCAGGGCAGCGCCCTGGCCGCCGGAGGCGGTATCGTTACTCCTCCGTACCACTGATCGGAGCAAACTGTGAGCACACTGATTACCATCGAAGAAGAAATCAAGAAATCCTATCTTGAGTATTCCTTGAGCGTCATCATCGGCCGGGCCATTCCGGACGTGCGTGACGGTCTCAAACCCGTGCACCGGCGCATTCTTTACGCCATGCACGAGCTCTCCAACACGTATAACCGCCCGTACAAGAAGTCCGCCCGCGTCGTTGGTGATGTCATCGGTAAATATCATCCCCACGGCGATTCGGCGGTTTACGACGCCCTGGTCCGCATGGCCCAGGAATTTTCCATGCGCGATCCCATTGTGGACGGGCAGGGCAACTTCGGCTCCATCGACGGCGACTCGGCGGCGGCCATGCGCTACACCGAAGTCCGCATGTCCAAGCTGGCCAGCGAATTTCTGGCCGATATCGAAAAGGAGACCGTGGATTTCCGGCCGAACTACGACAATTCCCTGGAAGAGCCGGCCGTGTTGCCGACCAAGGTGCCGAATCTGCTCCTTAACGGCACCTCGGGCATCGCCGTGGGCATGGCCACCAATATTCCGCCCCACAATCTGGGCGAGCTCTGTGACGGCCTCCTGCTGCTTTTGGACAAGCCCGGCTGCGACGTGCACGAGATCATCGCACTGGTGCACGGTCCGGATTTTCCGACCGGCGCCGCCATATACGGCGGCAAGGGCCTGATGGATGCCTATACCACCGGTCGAGGCAGCATCAAGATCCGGGGCAAGGCCGAGATCGAGGAAGGCAAGAAGGGCCAGCAGGCCGTGGTCATCCGGGAAATCCCCTATGCCTTGAACAAGTCCTCCCTGGTCGAAAAGATCGCCGCCCTCATCAACGACCACCGCATCGACGGCGTTTCGGATCTGCGCGACGAATCCGACCGCAAGGGCATTCGCATCGTCCTCGATCTGCGCCGGGGCACCATCGCGGACATCGTCATCAACGCCCTCTATAAGTACACGCCCCTGGAGACGTCGTTCGGCATCAATATGCTGGTGGTGGCCGACAACCGACCGGCTACCCTCAATTTGAAGCAGATGCTGGAGCATTTTCTGGCCCACCGCCGGGAAGTGGTGCTGCGGCGCACGGTCTTCGATCTGCGCAAGTCCGAGGAGCGGGCCCATATTCTCGAAGGGCTGCGCATCGCCCTGGACAACATCGACGAGGTCGTCTCCATCATCCGGGCGTCGAAGACGCCGCTGGACGCCCGTGATCGCTTGATGGAACGTTTCGGCCTGTCCGAGCGGCAGTCGCAAGCCATCTTGGACATGCGCCTGCAACGGTTGACCAACCTCGAACGGCAAAAGCTCATCGACGAATACAACGAGCTCATTAAGCTCATTGCCTATCTGCACAGCATCATTGAAAACGACGAGGTGCTGCGCGGCGTCATCCGCGACGAGATAACCGACCTCAAGGCGCGCTTTGCCACGCCGCGCAAGACCGAAATTCTCGAAGATATGGAAGGGATCAATATCCTTGATCTTATTCCGGACGAGGATGTGGTCATCACCCTTTCCCGGCGCGGCTATATCAAGCGCACCAAGGTGGACAACTACCAGCAGCAAAAACGCGGCGGCAAGGGCGTGGCCGGCGTCTCCACCTCGGCCGACGATTTCGTGCAGTCGTTTTGCGCCACCACCAACCATCAGCAACTGATGCTTTTCACCAACCGCGGCCGCATGTTCATGCTGCCCGTGCACCAGATTCCCGAGGGGCAGCGTACGGCCAAGGGCGCCCATATTGCGAATCTGCTGCCCATGGACAAGGAAGAGTTCGTGGCCACGGCGCTGGCCATCCGGGAATTTTCCACCGAACGGTCGTTCTTGTTCGTGACCGCCCGGGGCATGGTCAAGCGTTCCCTGACCGAACTCTATAAAAACTGTCGCAGTTCGGGCATCAATGCCGTTACCCTTCGGGACGGCGATGAACTGTTGATGGTCAAGGAAGTCGGCTGCGACGCCGAAGTGCTGCTGGCCACCATGCAGGGCCTGTCCATCCGCTTTAGGGTGGGCGACATCCGGGCCATGGGCCGGACCGCTTCCGGCGTCAAGGGCGTGGCCTTGAAGGGCGGCGACCGGGTCGCCGCCGGGGTGGTGGTTTCCAGCAACGGCCGCAACGAGGTGCTGACCATTTCGGCCAACGGATATGGCAAGCGCACTTCCATCGAACATTATCCGCTACGCAACCGGGGCGGTTACGGTGTCATCAATATGCGGGTGACCCCCAAGACCGGTCCGGTCATCGGCGCGGTCATGGTCGGCCAGGATGACGAACTGTTGCTTTTGACCTCGGCCAACAAGATCATCCGCCTGTCCGTATCGGGCATCAGCTCCGTCGGCCGGGCTACCCAGGGCGTCATGCTGGTGCGCATGGAAGACGGGGTCACGGCCACGGGTTTCGATCTGGTCGATCCGGCCGAACTGGAGACGTGCGAATCCTGATGCGCCGGACGCTGTTGTGGTGCGTCCTTTTCCTGACAGCCCTGGCCACTGGCCAGGGCTGCGGCCCGAACCCCGAGCCCGATCTCGCGGCGACTCTTTTCGGCGCAGCCCGGACGGCTTGGCTGGCCGGAGACTACCCCAAGGCCGAACAGGACTATCAGCGCTATCTTCGGGATTTCCCGAAAGCGCCGGAACGGCTTGAAGCCTGGCGCCGGCTGGCCGATATTGCCCGTGACGTCCGGGGCAACCCGGGAGAAGCCGCGAGCGTCCTTGAATTGGCCTTACTCGAATTCGAGAAAAATCGCGCCGTACGGGACGACTTGGCTGCCGCTGCCGGCGAGGCCTGGCTCCAGGCCAAACAGCCGGCCCGGGCGGCCGAGCATCTTCGGACCCTGTTGGCCGGGGGCTCCCTTCCACCAGAAAGGCGGGTCCGTATTTCGCTGCAATTGGCTCAATCCCTTACGATGCTTGAGGATGTTTCCGGCGCCGAAACCGCGTTGCGCCTCTGCCACCAAGCCGGTCCGACGGCAGCCATCGCCGCTCCGTGCTCCTTGCGGCTGGCCGCCGTCCTCCTGGAACAAAACAAGCCGGAGGCGGCGCGCTCCCTCTGGAAGGCCGTCTATGAAAATGGCACGATTGATGCTTCTTTTCGCGCCACGGCCGGTTTTGCCCTGGGCGAAGAGGCCGAGACCCGGCATGACAGAAAGGCGGCGCAAACCTGGTATGAGGCCGTCAGGGAAATTTATCCGAATCCTGCTGTTATTGAAAAAAAATTGGAGTACCTTCGCCACTAACGCGATGGTCCGGTAGTATCCATTGACACGGCGGCTTCCGGCTGCCTATGCAGACCACCAGAGGTGTCTCTGACGGTCTGTGCCGTCCATGACGCATCACGACAAGGTGGAATTCGTTGCATGGTTTTGGAGTTGCTGCGAAAACAGAAGTCCCCCAAAGAGGATGCGGCCGAGCGGCGACGCATTGCCGCTATCCTCGATGCAGCGCTGCTGCAACGTTCCAAGATCTATATCCGATTTGATGCGGCGGCTTCCACCCTCACAGGTGTTACCGGCCTGATCCTGTCCATGGAAAGCGGGGTGCTGATCCTGGAACTGGATGGTGTTTCCGCCCTCACCAGCAAGTTCATTGGACAGCATATTGGCTGTTTTTTTCGTATCGTCGAAAAGGAAGACCGGCACCGGGAAATATTTTATTCGTTTACCGTCAAAATTAGCCACATTCGTCAATCGAAAAATCAAACGGTCCTCATCGCCGTTGCAATTCCCGATACAATAGAAGGAACGCAGCGTCGTAAAAGTCTTCGTCTCAAACCGGATCTGAAGAATTTTTCCCATCTGGCTTTCTGGAAATATGACGCCAGCGGCGGATTCGATATTCATAAGCCTACCGTCTCCTACTGTCATTTCAAGAGCATGCAGGCCTTACTGGAAAATGTTTCCGCCGGCGGGATGCGACTGCTGCTTCGGCGTCCCGTCATCAAAGAACAGAATCTTTCTCCCCAAAAGGGGGATCGCTTTATTGTTTTTTTCACCTTTGCCGCTGCGGCGTCCAGGCTGCGCAACGAGTATTGGTTGGTGGCCAAGACCAACAATGTCCGACTTGATCCGGTCAGCGGCGATGTCACCCTGGGGTTGGAATTCATCGCCAATGGCACCCGACAGCCGGACACGAGCAAGATCGCCTGGGGAAAGGTGGATGATAACGTCATCGAGGATTTGGCCCAGCGCATCTACGAGTGGCACCTGGCCCTTTATCGGGAAAAAGGGCTGACCTGATCGCTCGGGTTTCTTCTCCGGCTCCCGGCGGGGAAGTCTTTTTTGCACCGAAACGGCTGCCCCAAGGGCGTCATTTTGGGGACGCCTCCGGCGGCCAAAGGGCGGCGGCCTTTGGAATGCCGAGAGCATTTGCGGTGGCAAAAAGTGGCCTCCAGCCGATTGGGCAGCGGTCCCATCTTGTCAAAATCACCGGGGCGGCAGAGGCGCGGTGATCCCAAGTTTCTTCAATAAGTCCCGCATCCCGTCGTAATGGGAACCGGCCCAGTAGATGCGGCCGCAGTGCGGGCATCGGGAAAAGTGGTCGTAGTACCGTTTGGTCTTGGGTTGCAGCATGTCCAGGATCATCCCTTTGTCCACGGCTTCAAGCGGTCGGTTGCAGCGCAGGCAACGGCTAAAGGGAGCCAGGAAGCGGTCCAGACCGAAAACCTGGATGCTGTCGCGGACTTGTTCCAGGGGATCGTTGGCCCGCACCAGCCGGCCGTAGACGATTTCCGACCGCTTCAGGCAGCTTCTATCCCGGCTGAGCACCACCCGTCCTTCTGCTGCCGCCTGAGCGGCCAATTCGGGGTCGCTGACGGTTTGGGCATAGGTTGTGTCATAGCCGAGCAGCCGCAGCAGGGTGGCCAGACGGCCGACATTGGCGTCGGCGGCAAAGGCCAGGCGGGGCAGGGGAGACGGCCGCAGCCGCGAGGGAATGGTCACGTCCACCGGGCAGGCGGCCGGATGCACGGTCACGGTCATGCCGGGGAGGAGCAGCAGGGAAAAATCCGCTTCCCTGCCGTCGGCCGTTAGGGCGTAAACCTCGGTATGGGGCGGCCCCAGGGCCTCGATGACGTCCTTGATCGAGGCCCGCCGGGTCACGGGATAGGCCACCCGGCCGGCGGCGGCCGGGTGATGCAACAGCCCGGCCAGTTCGCCGTGAAAGAGGAGCGTCGCGTCCATGCGTCCTCCCGGGAGCGGGAGATGCCTCCGGCGGCCAGGGCGCTGCCCTGGACCTGCCGGGGGGAATCATTCCCCCCGGACCCCCTGTCCTGGGGGAGGGGACAGGCTTTACTGCCCCGGTCGTTCCGGCCTATAACGCGCTACGACCGGCAAGACAAACCGTTACGGAAACGGGTTTCCAAAGGGCGTGCCCTTTGGCCGCCGGAGGCATTCTTCATCCTTCATCTTCTGGAGAACCATGGAGCAGGGCATGCGCACCGAACATCTGGATGTCACCGGCTATCTGGGACGTCAGATCCATCTGGGGATCACGGGGAGCGTGGCTGCGTTCAAGGCCCTGTCCCTGGCCAGACGGCTCCTGGCCACCGGGGCCGGGGTGACCGCCACCCTGACGCCGGCGGCCTGCCGGTTCGTGACGCCCCTGTCTTTCGAGGCCCTGGGCGCCTCACCGGTCCGCACCGACATGTTCTCCCCGGATTCGGCCCGGTTCGCCCATCTGGAGCCGGCCCAGCAGGCCGACTGCTTGGCCGTGGTTCCGGCCACGGCCGATTTCCTGGCCCGCCTGAGCCTGGGCTTGGCCGACGATCTGCTGGCCTGCCAGGCCCTCGCCTTCGAGGGACCGGTGGTGGTGGCTCCGGCCATGAATCCCCGATTATGGCGGGCCGCGCCCACCCAGGAACATTTCGCCCGCCTCCTGGCCCGGGGCGTCATCGGCGTTCTGCCGGACTGCGGCGTCATGGCCTGCGGCGAGACCGGCCAGGGTCGGTTGGCCCGGGAAGAAGCCATTTTTGCCGCCATTCTCCGCACGGTCACCCCGCAGGATCTGGCCGGCAAGCGCATCCTGGTCAGCCTTGGTCCGACCCGGGAATATTTCGATGCGGCCCGCTTCTGGTCCAATCCGTCCACCGGCTTTATGGGAGCCTGTCTGGCCATGGCCGCCTGGCTGCGCGGGGCGACGGTCTCGGTGGTGTCCGGCCCGGTTTCCTGGTGGTTTCCCGAGGACATTCCGGTCGTGCGCGTCACCGCGGCCGCCGAGATGGCGGCGGCCTGCCTCGACCTCTGGCCCCGGATGGACATCGCGGCCATGACCGCCGCCGTGGCCGATTTCTCGCCGGCCCCCTGGACCGGCGGCAAATACAAAAAAGACGCGGCCGGCGGCGTGCCGCCCGTGGTTTTGCGCCCTACCCAGGATATCCTGGCCGCCATGGGGGGGGGAAAGCGCCCTGGGCAGCGGTTGATCGGCTTTTGCGCCGAAACCGACCATCTTGTGGAAAACGCCGCGGCCAAGCTCGCGCGCAAGCGCTGCGACCTGATGGTGGCCAATCCCATCGGCCATGACGGGGCCGGCTTCGCCGCCGCCACCAACGAGGCCGTGGTTCTGGATGTCGCCGGCCATCAGGAAACCTGGCCGTCCCTGGCCAAAACGGAAATGGCCTGGAAAATATGGGATTGCTTGAATCGCTTGTAAACGTGCCGGAACGACTTCGGATCTGGCACCTGTCCGGCGTGCGCTATCTGCTTTTGCCGGAAGCCGGGCAGGGGACTGGACCGGAAGAATCCGCCGTCCCGGACCCGTCCGCCTGGCCGGATCCCTGGCCCGGTTTTCTCGCCAAGACCCCCAGGCAGGCACGCCTGTGCATTGCCTACGCCGCGTTGGGCTTCGACCTGACCGGCCGGGCCGACCACCGCCGGAGCGCCCTCTGGCGCCGGCTGATCGCCGATCTCGGCCTGGGTGGTCACGGGCTGGTCGCCTTCTGGCCTCCGGCTCTGCCGGAGGGAGACGCGCTCGTCCCCCAGCCGGCGATTTTCCGGGCGGGACTTTCGCTTCTGACCCCAAACGTGCTAGCCTTTTTCGGTGACCCGGCGAGCTGCGCCCTGCCTCTCGACGCGGCCGATGTTCCGTTCCCGGCGGTTGGCGGCATTCCCTGCGTTCTGCTGCCTGATCCGGAAACCCTGCTCGCCGGCGACCAGGAGGTATGGGACCATGTGCTTTCCCTGCTCGGCCACGTCTAGTTTTCGGGCGGTTTTCGCGGCCATGCTGGCCGGCCTGGTCTTCCTTGCCCTGTGGCGGCCGGGGGAAGCCTCCCCGCCGCCGGCCGGACGTGGCCTCGTCGTCTTGGAAACGAGTCTGACTTCCGCCATCTCCCCGGCCCAGGCCGACATGCTCGACGCCGCCTTGGCCCAGGCCCGGGATTCCAAGGCCGACCTCCTGCTCGTACGCCTGGACACGCCGGGCGGCTCCATCGAAGTCATGCGGCACATGGTCATGTCCCTCCTGAACGCTCCGGTGCCGGTCGCCATCTGGGTGGCGCCCTCCGGGGCCCGGGCCGCCTCGGCCGGCGTGTTTCTGGCGGCGGCCGCTCCGTACCTGGCCATGGCCCCGCAGACCACCATCGGCTCGGCTTCGCCGGTCGGCCTTGGCGGCGGGGACGTCAAGGGCACCTTGAATACCAAGATCAAAAACGATCTGCTGAGTCTTTTGCGCGGCATGAATGAACGCTACGGCCGCAACGCCGATTGGTATGCCCGGGCGGTCACCGTCGCGGCCAACCTCGACGCCATGGAGGCCGTGCGCCTGCGGGTGGCGGACCTGATCGCCGTGGACCGGGGCGATCTCATGGAGCAGCTCGGCCGGCGGGGCATTGCGACAGCCCAGGGGCCGGTCCACTTTACGGCGGCCGATGTCCGGTTCGTGGCCTACGAGCCGGGTCTGCGCCATGATATGCTGTCCTGGCTGCTCGATCCGAGCGTGGCCTATATTCTGCTCTTGGCCGGTCTGGCCGGGCTCTATTTCGAAATGACCACGCCGGGCGCCATTCTGCCCGGGGTTTTCGGCGCGCTCTGCCTGCTTCTGGCCCTCTACGCCCTGTCCGTGCTGCCGACCAACGCCACAGGGTTGTTGCTGCTCCTTTTGGGCGGGGTGTTTTTCGGCCTGGAAGTGCATGTCACCAGTTACGGGCTGCTCGGTCTGGCCGGCGTGGCCAGTTTTTTTATCGGCTCATTGCTTCTTTTTCGTGGGAGCGGTCTCGGAGCCCTGCCGCTTTCCCTTATTTTGCCTACCGTGGCCGGCCTGTCGCTGTTTCTCGGCCTGCTCGGCTGGCTGGTGGCCCGGGCGCAGTTCCAGCGCCCCAAAAGCGGCATGGACGCCCTGATCGGCCAGACGGCCGTGGTCCGTTCCTGGGCGGGGTCGTCCGGCAAGGTCTTCGTGCGGGGCGAGATCTGGCAGGCCGAAAGCTGGACGCCGCTTGTCCTGCGTCCCGGCCAGCCGGTCGTTATCCGGACGGTTTCCGGTCTGGTTCTCGGCATCGAGGCCGCAGTGGGCCAACCCGGCGAAAACCCGTAACCACGCTTCCCGGAGGAACCTATGTACGGCCTGATCCCTCTTTTGATCCTGGTGATCTTTTTTTGGATTACCTCGCTTCGAGTGCTCAACGAATATGAGCGGGGCGTTATTTTCCGCCTGGGCCGGGTCATCGATACCAAGGGCCCGGGGCTCATCATCCTGCTGCCGGTCCTCGACCGGATGACCAAGGTGTCGCTTCGCACCTTTACCCTGGACGTGCCCAATCAGGACGTCATCACCCGGGACAATGTGAGCATCAAGGTCAACGCCGTGGTCTATTTCCGCGTCATTGATCCGAAAAAGGCCATCCTGGAAGTGGAGGACTACATGTACGCCACTTCCCAGATTTCCCAGACCACCTTGCGCAGCGTCTGCGGCGGCGTCGAGCTGGACGAAATCCTGGCCCACCGCGACAAGGTCAACGGCCAGGTGCAGACCATCCTCGACCAGCACGCCGGTCCCTGGGGCATCAAGGTGGCCAACGTCGAGCTCAAGTACATCGACCTGCCCCAGGAAATGCAGCGGGCCATGGCCAAGCAGGCCGAGGCCGAACGCGAACGCCGGGCCAAGGTCATCAATGCCGAGGGCGAATTCCAGGCTGCCGCCCGGTTGGCCGAGGCCGCCGAAATCATCGGCCACCATCCCGAGGCCCTGCAACTGCGCTATCTGCAAACCATGCGGGAAATGGCCTCCGAAAGTCATGCCGCTACGATTATCCCCATCCCTCTTGATTTTATCCGCTCTCTTTTTCACACTCCGGACGCGGGCCGGACGGTGGAAACTGCCCGACCCGTCAGCCCGCCGGTTCTCGACGCTCCGACGCCGGCCCAGGCCGGCCCGGTCGCGGAAGGGGGGGAGACAACCCCGGACGAACAGGCGTAAAGCTTCGTGGAAAGGACCTTGCCGAACGGTTCGGTCAGGCCCGCCGCGACCTTTTTGCACCCAAGGGAAGCATGAACATCTGCGTTACCGGCGCTGCCGGCTTTATCGGTTTTCATCTGTGTCGTCGTTTTCTGGCCATGGGCCACACCGTGACGGGGCTCGACAACCTGAGCCCGTATTATTCCGTCGCGCTCAAACAGGACCGGGTGGCCCTGTTGGCGGCTGATCCGCATTTCCGCTTCGTCGTGGCGGACATGGCCGATCGCCCGGCCATGAACACGCTCTTTGACGAGGGCGGCTTCACCCACGTGGTCAACCTGGCCGCCCAGGCCGGTGTGCGCCACAGCCTGACCCACCCGGAAGACTACGTCAGTTCCAACCTGGTGGGATTTTTCAATATCCTCGAAAACTGCCGGCAGCACGCCATCAGCCACTTCGTTTTCGCCTCGTCGAGTTCGGTGTATGGGCTCAACGCCCGGATGCCCTTTTCCGTCCACGACAACGTGGACCATCCGATCAGCCTCTACGCCGCCTCCAAGAAGTCCAACGAACTGATGGCCCATTCCTACAGCCATCTTTTCCGGCTGCCCTGCACGGGGCTGCGTTTTTTCACGGTCTACGGGCCCTGGGGGAGACCGGACATGGCGCTGTTCCTTTTTACCCAGGCCATTCTGGAAGGGCGGCCCATCAAGGTCTTCAACAACGGCCACATGGAGCGCGACTTCACCTACATCGACGACATCATCGAAGGTGTGGTCCGGGTGACGCTGCATACGGCCAGTCCCAATCCCGACTGGGACGCCAGCCGGCCCGATCCGGGCACCAGTCCGGCGCCGTACCGGATTTACAACATCGGCAACAACAACAGCGTCTCGCTTTTGCGCTTCATCGAGGCCATCGAAACGGCCTTGGGGAAAAAGGCCATCAAGGAATTTTTGCCCATGCAGCCGGGCGATGTGCCGGCCACCCGGGCCAATGTGGACGATTTGATGGCCGATGTGGGATTCGCCCCGAATACGTCGATTGAAGTCGGAATTGCACAGTTTATTCAGTGGTATAGTGAATATTACAAGGTTTAGTATTGACACAACCGGATCGGTCCTCTACTCCGGCTTGGTCAGGAAACTTTCAACCGCCTCAAGGACGGAACCGGGTCATGGATTTCAAGACCACGAAACGTGATCTCGAAGAGGCTTTCACCCTCATTTTGCATCAGGCCGAGGAGGCCAGCCTTCCCGATGAGGGAACGGTCAATCGTTTTGCCCGGTTGGCTGGCAGGATGCACCAGTTGGCCGACGAGGTCTGGATGGACGAAGCCGAGGATTTTTCCCATTTGGCCGGCCAGCTCCTCCTTGCCGTCAAGAAACACGATCTGGAAAGCTGCGTCATGCTCGTGGAATCCCTTCAGGACGCCCAATCGTTCTGTCATCGGACCTTTCGCGAATAAAGCCGTGAAAGGGTGTTTCACGTGAAACACTCCCCTGGCGCGATCCGGAACAACCCGTGGCGTATCCCGCCAAGGAGAGGCGTCATGGCCAGAGTCATTGTGATCGCCAACCAGAAGGGCGGCGTGGGCAAGACCACCACCGCCGTGAACCTGGCGGCCTCCCTGGCAGTCATGGAAAAAAAAACCCTGCTGGTGGATTGCGACCCCCAGGCCAACGCCAGTAGCGGCTTGTCCATCTACCCCGATCAGGTCGCGGAAAATCTCTACTCCGTCCTCTACGACACGACCAACGCCAAGCGGGCCGTGGTGGATACGGAATTGCCCTACCTCCACGTGCTGCCGTCCGGCCCGGATCTGGTGGCCGCCGATATCGAGCTGGTGGATAAGCCCCGACGCGAATACTTCCTGCGCGAACTGCTCAGCACCCTGGTCGACGACTACGAGTACGTCCTCCTCGATTGCCCGCCGTCGCTCGGACTCGTCACCCTCAACGCCCTGTGCGCCGCCGCCGAACTCCTGGTGCCGCTGCAGTGCGAATACTACGCGCTGGAAGGGATCGCGCAGCTCCTGCGGACCTATGACCAGGTCCGTCGGCGCTTCAATAGCCGTCTCAAACTGCTGGGCGTGGTGCTGACCATGTACGACGGGCGCAATAAGCTCAATCGGCACGTCAAACGCGAAGTCTGGAAGTGCTTCCCCAAGCTCTATTTCCAGACGCTCATCCCGCGCAATATCCGCTTGTCCGAAGCCCCCAGCTTCGGCAAACCGGTCCTGACCCACGATATCAAATCCCGGGGAGCCGAGGCCTATCTTTCCCTGGCCCAGGAAGTCGTGCGCCGCGCTCCGGCCGATGCGGCCTGAGCCGGCAGGTTGGCAGCGGGGAGAGCGGCGCAGGCCGCGAGCCTCAGCCCTTGGAAACGAACGGCTGACACTCCACGGCCATGTGCGTCTTGAAATGCTTTTTTAAGATGAGCGCCCGGCAGGACTGGCACTGAAAGGTGGCCAGCCCGCCCACATTGGCGGCGCGCAGGCGGAACTTGCGGGGGGTGTCGCCCGTCCAGTCCTCGGTGGTGTTGCCGCAGTGCGCGCAGGTCACCGCCGGGGAGGGCGGATAGGGAAAATCCCAGGTGGCGAGGAGTTCGGCCCAGTCGTCCATGGGTTCGGGCCGCTCGGCGGTCGGCGAACCGGCCAGCGGTTCCAGGCGCGAAACAGCTTGCTCCAACAGCGGCAGCACCTGGGCTTTGACCACGGCCCAGAGCTCGGGGCCGACCAGCAGGCCGCGCGACGCGCCGGTGGTATCGTAGATTTCGAAAAAAAGCGGGGAATGTGTCGACACGGCAAACTCCTTGGCAGGGTGGGGATGATGGCAACCGTAACGGCGCCATTTTAAATCGAACGGGAAAATGGTAAACGTTGGCCCGGGCAAGTCAAGCGCGGTTGCTGGTGCCCAGGAGTATCCGACCATAAAGGAAGATCGCATGGCGCAACCTCAGAAAGGATTGGGCAGAGGGCTCGAAGCCCTGCTCGGCGGCTACCGCGAGGATGCGGCGGGGGACAACGTCCGCAAGGTGCCCCTCACCGCCATCCAACCCAACCCGGAACAGCCCCGGCGCGTTTTTTCCAGCGAGGCGTTGGCCGATTTGGCCGCTTCCATCCGGGAGCAGGGCGTGCTCCAGCCCGTGCTGGTCCGCCCGGTGGCCGGCCGCGGTGCGGCCAGTTATGAAATCGTGGCCGGGGAACGACGTTGGCGGGCCGCCCGGCTGGCCGGCCTGACCGAAATCCCCGTCCTTGTCCGCGAGGTGGATGACGAGCAGAGCCTGGCCCTGGCCCTGATCGAAAATTTGCAGCGCGAGGACCTGAACCCCATGGAACAGGCCGCCGGGCTGCAGCTGTTGCAGACCCGGTTCGGCATGAGCCAGGAGGATCTGGCCAAAAAGGTCGGCATGAGCCGCTCGGCCGTGGCCAACACCTTGCGTCTGCTCCAACTGCCCGAGGCCATGCGGGCGGACCTGTCCTCGGGCGGCTTGACCGCCGGCCATGCCCGGGCCTTGCTGGCCGTGACCGACGAGACCCTGCGCGAAGCCCTGTGGCGGCGCATCCTTGAAGCGGGCCTTTCCGTGCGCGAGGCCGAGGAGGCCGCCGCCTGGGTCAAACTGCACGGAAGCCTGCCGGAAAAAAGCGGCGCTCCGGTCGCCGCCGAACCGGCCCGCCGCCGCAGCGTCAAAACGCCTGCGGATGAGCTGCTGCGCGGCTATGAGGATGCCCTGACGCGGCATACCGGCCTGTTGGTCAAGACCGCCGGTTCGGTGGACCACGGCAGGATCACCTTTCACTTCAGCTCGCACCGGGAACTGGAAAGCCTGCTCGCCGCCTTCGGCGTGGAGGCCTCGGCCGGCGGCACGGACCCCGCGTCATGACGGGCGCGCCTTCACGCCGGGATTTGCTGGCCACCCTGGACAGCGCCCGGGGCCGGCCCGTGCTGGTCCTTGGCGACGTGATGCTCGACCATTATCTTTTGGGCGAGGTGGGGCGCATTTCGCCCGAAGCGCCGGTGCCCGTGGTCCGGGTGCGCTCCGAACGCCACACCGCCGGCGGCGCCGGCAACGTGGCCCGCAACCTGGCCTCCCTGGGCGCCCGTCCGTTTCTGCTCGCGGCCGTGGGGGACGACGACGCCGGCCGGATGCTGGCCGCCCTGTTGGAAGCCGGCGGCGTGGAAGCCGTGCTGGCCCGCGAGACCGGCCGGCCCACCACCATCAAGACCCGGATCATTGCCCAGAACCAGCAGGTGGCCCGGGTCGACCGGGAGTCCGAGGCCGGGCTTTCCGAAGGCGGCCGGGCCCTTTTGGTGGAAGCCCTGCGCCGGGTGGTGCCGCAGATGGCCGCCGTGGTGGTGTCCGATTACGCCAAGGGCGTCATCGGTGCCGAGGTCATGCGGGCCCTGTACGAAATTTTGGCGGCCTGCCCCAACCGGCCGATGGTGCTGGTCGATCCCAAGCCCGTCAACCGGGGCCTGTACGCCGGGGTCGACCTCCTGACGCCCAATCTCAAGGAAGCCGGGGAAATGTCCGGGCTGTGCGGGACGTCGCGCACGGAGGTCCTCAAGGCCGGGTTGGCCCTTTTTCGCTTGTGTCGCTGCCGGCATTTGTGCATCACGTTGGGGCCGGAGGGCATCGCCCTTTTCCGGTCGCCTTCGGAAGTGACGCGCATTCCCACGGCCGCCCGCCGGGTGTACGACGTGACCGGGGCCGGCGATTCGGTCATGGCGGCGTTGGCCTGCGGGCTGGCCGCCGGCCGGGACGTGCTGACCGCCTGCGTCCTGGCCAATTGCTGCGCCGGGTTGGCCGTGTCCCAGGTCGGCGCGGCCGCCGTGACCCGGGACGAACTGGCCGAAGCCCTGGAACACGCCCCGCCGACCCGGCTGGAAGCGTGGCTGGGCTCCACCGCCCCGGCGGAAGGCCCGACCGGCGTACCCGATTCGCAACCGTCAACACAGAAGGTTGGTGACGCTGGTGAGTAAGGCAACCGATCCGCCTGCCCATACCTGGAGCGTGACGCCCGGCGATACCCCGGGCGTGGTGCGCCTTGCCGGGGAAATCGATTTTTCGGTGACCCCCAAGGTGCGGGAACGCCTCATGCCGTACCTGGAAACCGACGCGCCGGAAATCGTGCTCGATCTCTCCCAGCTTGCCTACGTCGACAGCTCGGGGCTGGCCCTTTTTATCGAGGCGCGCAACATCCTGACCGCCGCCGGCCGGACCATCCGCATCGCCGCCATTTCGCCCCAGGTGCGCAAACTCTTCAATCTGACCCAGCTCGGCGATCTTTTCGGTCTGCCGTAAGCAAACGCAGGTTCCGCCCGCATGAAAACATCGGAGAACGATTTCGGCGTCCTGGTCTGGCTCATCAACGAGCTTCTGGCCTGCGGCCGGAACGCGTTGCGCGTCTCGCGGCGGACGAAACCCTATTTGAAGGCCAGGACCTGGAGCCATCTGTCCTGGATCGGGGCGGATTCCCTGGCCATCGTCAGCGTCATTACGGCCTGCGTGGGCATCATCCTGGCCCTGCAGGCCGCCACCCAGCTGGAAAAGGTCGGGGCGCTCAGCTACGTGGCCAATCTGGTCGGCTTTTCCATCATCACCGAGCTGGGCCCCTTGCTCACCTGCCTGATCCTGTCCGGCCGGGCCGGGGCGGCCTTCACCGCCGAAATTGCCACCATGCGCATTTCCGAGGAAATCGACGCCTTAAACGTCATGGGCATCTCGCCGGTGCGCTTTTTGGTCTGGCCCAAGCTCGTGGCCATGACCATCATGGCGCCGCTGTTGACCTTGTGGGGCGACTGCGTCGGCATTACGGCCGGCGGCCTGTTCTCCTCCCTGGTCCTCGGATTGTCCGGCAAGGTCTATTTCGAGCAGACGGCCAGCTTTTTGACGATCCGGGATCTGTTTTCTGGGCTGGTCAAGAGCGCGGGATTCGGCATCGGCATCACGCTGGTTTCCTGCTGGCAGGGATTTTTGGCCCGGGAAGGGGCGTCCGATGTGGGGCGGCGCACCACCCGGGCCGTGGTCGAATCCATTTTTCTCATGATCCTTTTGGATTTGTTTTTTACCGCGCTCAATTATATTTTCCGCTGATGGCGGGCCGGCCCCGCTGGAATCGGCCGGCCGCCGGATGCGCCGTTTGGGACGCTGGGAGTACCGCTATGGCCTGCCGCATGGGATCACCGGACATCGTTTTGGAAAACGTCAGCGTCGGCTATGGGGACCGGCTGGTGCTGCATGATGTCCATACCGTGCTGCCGGGCGGCAAGGTCAGCGTCATCCTGGGCGGTTCCGGCTGCGGCAAATCCACCTTGCTGCGGAATATCCTTGGACTTATCCCCTTGAAATCAGGACGTATTATCCTCGGTGGCCGGGACTTGTCCCGGCTCGGTGCCGCGGAAAGCCTGGAGGTGCGCCGCCACATGGGCGTGCTGTTCCAGGACGGGGCGCTCCTCGGCTCCATGACCCTCGGCGAGAACATCGCCCTGCCCCTGCGCGAGCACACGGAACTGGCCGACAACCTCATCGAGGAAATCGTCCGCATGAAGCTCAAATTGGTGGGACTATCCGATTTTATTGACTATCTCCCAAGCGAGCTGTCCGGCGGCATGCGCAAGCGGGCCGGGCTGGCCCGGGGCATGGCCCTGGATCCGGCCGTCCTTTTGTGCGACGAGCCCACCTCCGGACTCGATCCCGTCACCTCGGCCGATATGGATCAGCTCATCCTCGAACTGCAGGCCACCTTCGACATGACCATCGTGGTGGTCACCCACGATCTGCAAAGCCTGTTCGCCATCGCGGAACACGTCGTGGTGCTCAATAAGGGCGAGATGCTCTTCGAAGGCGGGCTGGACGCGCTGACCCGGAGCGACAATCCGTTTATCGTGCAATTTCTGGAGCGGCAGCCCACCCGGGAAAGCCGTATCCTGGAGGGCGCGTGGGGCCGGCATACCGGATTTTCCCGGGCCGAAACGGCCGAGAGGCCGACAAGCTGCAGCCTGGAACGGCCGGTCGGCGCCACGGGGATGGCGGCCGGCAAACCAGAGAGGGGGCGCTGATGGTTGGGCAGGGGAGAGGGCAAAAGCGGCAATCCGCCGGGGCAAAGGGCGCCCGCCGGAGACGGGGATGCGCGTTCCCGCCGGGGCGTGACGGGCTGGAGGCGGCGCCATGCTGACGGCCAAGGCGCGGAAAGCGGAATATTTCAAGGCCGGCATCACGCTGGGGGCGGGACTCCTCATCCTGGCCGCCTTCATGGTGGTCCTGGGTGGTAACTGGTTCTGGGAACGCTACGACACCTTCGATATCATGTTCGCCTCGGTCAAGGACTTGAGCAAGGGCAGGACCGTCAAATACGCCGGCCTGGACGTGGGGCGGGTGGAATCCATCAGCCTCGATCCGCAGGACCCCCGGCGCATCCGGGTCCGCATCGGCATCCGCCATGATTTTCCCCTCTATCAGGGGACGACCGCCCGGATCGCCCAGAAGGGCCTGGTCGGTGATTATTACGTGCTGCTGGAACTGCAGGGCGAACCCGGCCCCCGCTTGACGCCGCCCGGCACCATTCCGGCCGTGGCCACCCTGGACATGCAGGAGCTGGCTGCCAAGGCCGGCGAAATGCTGGACGAGGTCCGGCCCAAGCTCGTGGAAATCGAGGCCAACATCACGAAGCTTTTTACCCAGGAAAATACCGATGCCCTGCGTCTGGCCCTGGAAAAAACGCCGGAACTCGTGGAGGACCTGCGGGGGGCGGCCAAGGATTTCCGCAAGAACTGGAACGAATTGGCCGGCAAGGGCAGCAAGGCGGCCGAATCCCTGGACAGCGCGTTCAAACGCATCAACACGGCCGTTGGCCTGCTGGAAGGGGAAACCCAGAAGACCCTGCAAACCGTTCGGAAAGAAACCGAGGCGGCCGGGCTACTGGCCAGGGATACCCGGAAAAACGTCAACTACGATCAGGAATCCATTGAGGATATTTTGTCCAACATCAACACGACGAGCCGGGAGCTCAAGGAACTTGTGCGCCACCTCAGGGCGCGGCCTTGGGAGGTGCTCCGGCCGCCATCGGGAAAAGTGCAATGAAGCGAGCGCATGGTTTGGTTTGGTTGGTGCTTGTTGGTGTGGCGAGCGCGTGCCTGGCCGGTTGCCTCGGCAAACCTCCGCCGGTGCAGAGCTATCTGCGCGTGCGCCTGGATAATCCGCCCTGCCAGGGTCAGGACGTGGGACAGCGCGCCGCCTTGGGGTTCAAGTCGCTCAAGGCGCTGGAGAATCTCGACAACACCGCCGTGTTGACCGCGCGCGGCCAGGTGTTGACGCCGAGCCTGCAATTCTATTGGGAGGGCCCGCCGCAGGATATGCTGGGCCAGCTCGTGCGGCAGGCCATCGAGTGCCAGTCCACCAAGTTCACGCCCGTGGATTATCAGCCCCGGGTGGAGCACGACGGCGTGCTGACCGGCCGGGTGACGGCCTTTAACGTGGAAGAGACCGAGGGCGGACGCTTCGTGGTGGCCCTCCATCTGGACCTGTGGACGAAGAATTCCGGGTCCAAGGTCGCTACCGGCGATTTCAGCGCCTATGCGCCGCTGGAGAATTTCGAGGCCGAGACGGTGGCCAAGGGCGCTTCCGAGGCCGTGGGCCGCATCATGCCGAAGCTGTTGTCCTGGCTGGATGAAAACCGGGCCATGTTGGACAAGAACAACAAAATCCATCCTTAGGGACGCCATGCTGGCCACAGCCTGGATCGCGGAACAGCGCATCGAGGAGGCCCTGCGCCGGGGGGAACTCGACGGTCTCCCCGGCCGTGGCCGCAAGATCGAGTTCGAGGACGACACCATGGTGCCGGCGGACCTGCGCATGGCCTACAAGATCTTGAAAAACGCCGGCTACCTGCCGCCCGAGCTCCTGGAAGAGCGGGAGATCGTCACCGCCGCCGAACTCTTGGCCGCCGCCACCGACGAGCAGGAACGCTACCGGCAGATGCGCAAGCTCGATTTCCTGGTCATGAAGGCCAATGCCCGGCGCCGTCGGCCGGTCAGCCTGGAACGGGACGCCGCCTACTATCAAAAGGTGGTGGAGCGGATTTCCGTCAAGAAATAAGGCCGGAGGGGCACGAGCCGATCGTGCCCCTCCGCGCGGATGTCATCTCCCCGCCTGGTGCCGGACGTAGCGGCCCATCAGCGTGGCGGAGGCCAGGATATGTCCCTTGGCCGCCGCCAGCACATCCCGTTTCGTGGCGCCGGCCGGCACGGCAAGCAGCGTATCCAGGGCGTAGAGGGTGAAAAAATACCGATGGGCCCCCTGGGGCGGGCAGGGCCCGCCGTAGCCGAAACGGCCCCAGCTGTTTTTTCCGGTCCGGCTGCCGTCGGGATAGGTCTGGGCGTCCGGCAGGCCCTCGGGCAGGCCCGGGGTGCCCGGAGACAGGTTGTAAAGTACCCAGTGGTCCCAGACCCCGCCCGGGGCGTCGGGATCGTCGCAGAGAAGGATCAGGCTCTTCGCCCCGTTCGGCACGTCGGCAAACGTCAACGGGGGCGACAGATCGGCCCCGTCGCAGGTGTGACGGGAAGGAATGTCCCCTTCGTGGCGAAAAGCCGCGGAGGAAAGGGTCATGGCCATGACGCGTCTCCCTGGGGCCACCAGGCGACCCGTTGCGGTTAATCGTCGAAATTCCCCGCTTGCCCCTTGTCTTGGGATAGGGCTTTGGCCTTGGCCGGAATCCCTTCCCGGGTCCAGTCCGCCGGATTTTCGATCCGCCCGGCCTTGGGGCCGAGGTCGAAGGTGCCGGCGTCGGCCAGGAGCGCTGTTGCCAGCGGGGCCGTGTCGGTGGCGTTGAAGACGTCCGTCAACAGCCAGAAGGCGAAATCCGCCACCGCCTCGATCATCCGCCGGCGCACGGGTTCGGGCTGGGCGAGGAGCTTATTCTCAAACGCCTTGTTGAGCTTCTTGTAATCCCCGGCCTTGAGCCCCTTGGCCGCGGCGTAGGTTTGCATCTCGGCCCAGACCGCGTCGTCGACGCCCTGTCCGGGTTTCTTGATGAGTTGGCCGTCGGCGGAAAGCGCGGCATTGCCGTTGTCGTTGACGGCCACGCCCCAGGAAACCATCTGCAGGGCGGTGGCCACGTTGGCCTTGGTGGTGGCGGTTTGGGCGGCGATTTCCTGCAGTCTGGCCGAGTCGTTGCCTGATGTGCCGTGCTGGGCGCCGGACAGGCCGTAGGGAGCCAAGGCCTGGTGGATGGAGGCGGTCAGGCCCACCTGGATGCCCGTGCCCGAGGCCTCGATGCCGTGGGTGGTGCCGTTATTGAGGGCGATCCAGTCCGGATGGATGTCATGGGCATTGAGACCCCGGATGAGAAACAGGGCCTCGGCCGGGGTGGACAGGCCCGAGGCGCCCTTGATTTCGCCCACCTCGGTCTCGTAGCCGGCATAGGCCGGCACCATGGGCGCCAGTGCGATGTTGGCCAGCAGATTTTCCGCGTCGGGCAGGTGGGAGGCGTCGATGGCGATGGAGGTGATGCCCGCCTCGAACATGGTGGGAATTTCGGCCTTGGCCACGGGGACGTCCTCGACGTTCTTGATGCCGTAGTGGTCGGCGTGGATGGCCACGGGCACGGTGATGTCGAGTTCGTTCATGGCTTGATCGGCCCAGGTGGCCAGATTCCACATGGACAGATCGCAGTAGTTCGCCTCGGACCGGGCGATTTCCAGGATGATGGCGGCGTTGGCCCGTTTGGCGGCGAGCAGCGCCCCGCGCAGCACGAAACTGTTGCGGCAGTTGGCGGCGATGGTCATGGCGCGGCCCTTGGCCCGCAGCGCCCGGTCAATGACCTTGCCGCTGACGATGAGCGCTCTGGAATGGGGGAACAGGCGCGCGATATTGGGCGGACGTCCGACAGCCAGGGCCTTGGCGAACGCGGAATCTTCCTTGGTCATGTCTTTGCCTCCTTGGCGGGTGATGGTCGATGGCGGTTTCGGGGATACCGGCGGCGACCGGCCGGCCGCCGGTGCGTTGCGCAAGGGGTGCCGGCCCTTCCTTCGCCTCGCCGCCGGAGGCGCCATGCCCTCCGGCGGAAACAACATTGAGCCGCGCAATCGGTCGCCGGTTGCGTTTCGGGCCGGCCGGGAAGCGGTTTTCCCGGGAACTCAATCCACCGGCGGATAGAGTTCCGGCACCCCATGGGCGTGAAGCACGGCCAGGGCCGCCGGATTGTCGGCCACGGCGGCAAACAGGGCCGCCACCACCGGGGCCAGTCTGGCCCGCTCGACCGGATAGGGATTGGCGGCCAGCCGGGCGGCCAGCGTCTCCAGCCGGGCCAGATTGGCGTCGGCCGGGGCGGTCCGGCAGCGGCCCAGGAAATCGCAGGCGACGATCTGGTCGGGCGAGGGCGGGGCCCCGGCGGCCACGTACACGGCTCCGCCGCAGACGGCGCAGCGCACTTCGCCGGGGGCCGTTTCGGCCACGGGGAAGGTCCATTGGGCCGTGGTGTTGCCCAGGGCGTCGAATTTGCGCATGTGCAAAAAGCGGCTCTCGGCGGCCCAGCCATAGTCGGCGTGCGAGGGATCGTTCACACAGAACAGAATGCGCGAAAACATCCGCCAGCTCCTTTCCGGTCCCGGGACCGGCAAACCCTTTTCAGATTATAACGCCCGGCCCGAACACGCAACACGGGAGCCCGCCAGCATGCGCCCCTTGGGGGATTTGTCTTTCATCCGCGGCGGGTTTCCGCTAGCGTCGGCGGCCGGGCCGGATGTCCGACGCCGGCCGGAGGGATGGGCAATGGTCGGGTATTGTTACGTATTGTGCGCCGCCGTGCTGTGGGGACTGATCGGACCGCTGTCCAAACTGGCCTTCGCCGCCGGCATGGACACGCTGGAAGTGGCTTTCTGGCGGACAGGACTGGCCTGGCTGCTGTTCGCGGTCCATGCCGTGACGCGGCATGAAACGCATCTTGCTCCGCGCGATCTGCCGGCCGTGGTCGGGTTCGGCGTGGTCGGCATCGCCGGACTGTTCGGCACCTACATGGTGGCCGTGGCCGCCGGCGGGGCGGCCTTGGCTTCGGTGCTCCTCTATACCGCTCCGGCCTGGGTGGCGCTTTTGTCCTGGCTGTTTCTCGGAGAGCCCATGGGCGGCTTCAAGGTGGCGGCCGTGGTGGCCACGGTGGCGGGGGTGGCCGGCGTCAGCTTCGGTGCCGGTCTGGGCGGCGGGGCGGGGCTCAGCGCCAAGGCCGTGTTTTTCGGCCTGCTTTCCGGCATGACCTACGCCCTCTACTATGTTTTCGGAAAATACTATCTCGGCCGCTACAAAACGCCGACCCTGTTCCTCTACGCCCTGCCCGTGGGCGCCCTGGTCCTGTTCCCCTTCGTGCGCTTCACCCGGCCGACCGTGCCGGGATTCCTGTCCTGCCTCGCCCTGGCCGTCTTTTCCACCTACGGCGCCTACTCGGTCTACTACGCGGGCCTCAAACGCCTGGAGGCCACCCGGGCGGCGGTGGTGGCCACCCTGGAGCCGGTGGTGGCGGCCGTTCTGGCCTATGTCCTGTTCGGCGAGTGCTTCGGCCTTTCGGGCTACATCGGGGCCGGACTCATCATCGGCTCGGTGCTGCTCACCATCTGGGACGGCGCCCGGGAACGGTTGCGCGCCCGCCTGCCGGCCAAAGCCTAAGGCACTATTTTGAGAGAACACTGCGCCATGGACCGGAGGGGAGGCTTCCGGCGGCCATAGGGTTTCACCCTTTGGAAGCCTATAATAATTCCAAGTCATTACGGTTTTGCCTCACGGAAAAATCACTGGGGTCGGTACGTGTGCGGTGGTCCTTTTCGGAAAAAGCCAGGCCTCTGGCGGTGTTTGTGCGGCCGTTCGGCCTGCCGGCTCGGCCACGCATCTCTGTGCCTGGGGCCAGCCCCGGGCTTTTTCACCCAACGCTGGCCCGGCAAAAGCACGAGGCGTTTCCCGCGCCCACGGGGACACGCGACAGGGCCGTTCTCCATGCCGCGGGAAAATTATGGCCGTACCGCAAAGAATCGCCGGCCCGCCGCCGATAGGACCTGCAGGGGCCGTATGGCCCAAGGCGGAGGACGGCCATGAGCGTGAGTGAAATCACCGGCCTTGAGGCTTCGCTCGAATCCGAGGATACCGGGACCGCCGGGGAAACCCTGGCAGCGACGGCCGGCAGCGCCAGCCAGGCCGCACCGGCCGTTGCCGCCGAACCCGATGCCGACCGGATCAGCATCGACGTCCTGTCCAAGGAACCCGTCAAAACCTTCGTGCTCGACGACGAGACCGGCACCATCCGCACCGTGCAGGTGGACCCGAAGACCGGCGAAAACATTCCCTTGCCGACGGGCGTCTTCCAAAGCGGCATCACGGCCTCGGTGCTCGGCAGCGCCTGCGGCGACTGCCTGGCCGAGCGGCCCCTCCTGCGGGAAACGGTCAACAGCCTGACCAACGCCCCCCAAACCGAGGTCGTGGATCCGAAAACCGGCGAGATATTGAAGATTGTCGACGAAAACGACTTTTTCGATCTGGACCAAGCCTTGCGGGAGTACGCGCGCAAATCCCTTTTGGACAAATCCGCCTAGTCGGGTCGGTCGGCTTGCCCTTTTCCGGGGCCTCGGCTAGGGGAAGGCCATCCGGCCAAATGGCGGCGGGACGCGGGTTGGCATCCTGCCGGGCCTTTTTCCAACGTGCAACTTTCCGGCTGCCGCATCCATGTTCCATCCCGAATCGCGCTTCTTTCCGCTTCGCTGCTTCCGGGTCGTCCTTATCGCCGCCGTCCTGCTCTATTTCGTTTTGGGCGCCTTGCTGGTCGCGGCCAATCGGCAGGCCCGTGGTTTTCGCGAACGCATCCTGGTCCTGGACGGAGTCGTGGACGACCTCCGCTTACAGACCCAAGCCATGGACTCCCTGGCCCTTTTGGCGGCTTCCACGGGCGAGCAGGTCTTCGCGGTCCGCCACGGCGACCACCTGTCCCGGGCGCAGGCCGACGTAAGGAAGCTGCTCGATCTTGCCTCCACTGCCGACGAACGCTTCCGCAAGACGCCGGTCGAAGCGCTTTTCCCTAGGATCGCGGCTATCCAGCGGCAGGCCCTGGCCCTGGCCGGACAAGGCCGGGGGCAGGAGGCCTGGGCCCTTTTGCGGGGGATCGACTACGAAACCGCCCAACAGGCCTTTCTCGATGCCCTCAATCGATTGGTTGCCTCCATCGAGTCCCGGGTGGAGGAGACGCTCTCCTTTCAGACGCGGTACACGGATATCGCCATCTGGTGCATCGTTTTTTTCGCCCCCCTCTTGATCGGCGTGTCCGTGCTGCTGCTGCGGACGGCCCGGCGCCACATCCGTTCCGATTTCAAGGGGCGGATCGCCCTGCGGGAAAGCTCCCGTACCTTGGAATCCCTGCTCGACGCCACGACGGATCGCATCCTTCTGGCGGACTGGAACGGGCTGATCCTTTCCGTCAACAGCGCCGGGGCCGCCGGATTCGGCGTCTCCGCCAGCGAGGTCCGGGGGAAGCGTTTCTCCGACCTTTTCCCCGAATCCGTGGCCGCAAGTCGTCTCGACCGCCTGCGTCAGGTCATGACCACGGCCAAGGCGGCGCGCTTCACCGATACGCGCGGCGGCATCGTCTTCGACAACATCATCGCTCCGCTGCCGGATGCCGCGGGCGTGCCCCGGGGTGCAGTCCTTTTCGCCCGGGACGTGACCGCGCTCACCCGGGCCCGGGAACGGGCCGAAGCCGCCAATCGGGCCAAAAACGTCTTTCTGGCCACCATGAGCCACGAAATCCGGACGCCGCTAAACGGCATCCAGGGCATGGCCCAGGTGCTGGAAGGGACGGAACTGACCGACGACCAGCGGCAGTGTCTGGCCGATATCGAAACCGCCTCGGAGGTCCTTTTGTCGCTGGTCAACGCCGTGCTCGAACTGTCGCAACTCGAAGCCGGCCAGATGGAAACGGTTCACGCTCCCTTCGCCCTGGAGTCGATCCTGCAATCCGCGGTCACCAGCCATGCCCGGCAGGCCCGGGACAAGGGGTTGCGCCTGACCACAACCATCACCGACGACGTGCCGCAACTTCTTGTCGGCGACGGGGAACGGTTGCGGGAAGTCCTGGAACGCCTGACCGGCAATGCCGTCAAGTTCACCGAAACCGGCGAGGTGGCCCTGGCCGTCCGGCGGGACCATGTCCTGGATGTGGCCGGCCAGGAGGCGCGCGTCGCGGATGTGCTCTTTTCCGTCCGGGACACCGGCATCGGCATCGCGGCCAAGGACCAGGCGCGGATCTTCGAAACGTTCGCCCAGGTGGACGGCTCGGCCACCAGACGCTACGGCGGCACGGGACTCGGCCTGGCCATCGTCAGCCGGCTGGTGACCGCCCTCGGCGGGACGCTTCAGGTGCAAAGCCAACCCGGCCAGGGCAGCGTCTTTTCGTTTACGCTGCGCTTTGATCTCTCGGAAGAATAGGAAAAGACGGAGAGGCCTCCGGCGGCCGGGCGAGGCGCTGCCCCTCCCGGACCCTCACCGCCAGGGCGCTGCCCTGGACCTGCCGGGGGGAATCATTCCCCCCGGACCCCCTGTTCCCGGTGCGAGGGGTCCGGGGGCATCATGCCTGCCAGCCGGGCGTCCGGCCTCGGCCGCCGGAGGCATCCTATTCCTTACTCTTGGCGGCGTTGACGGTCTGGATGAGGCGCATGAAGGCTTCGCCGGTCCGGTGGAGCTGGGTGTAGTGCTGGGCGTAGTCGATATCCGCGCCGGACAGGGACTGGGCCAGCCGGATGTCTTCCAGGAAGCGGACCACGGCGGCCGGGTCGGGCTGGTCGCCGCACTGCTCGGCGATGGCGGTTTCGATCGTGGCGCGGATGGCCGGAACGGTTTCCGGGCGCAGGCGGGAGCAGATGGCGTCGAGCAGGGATGCCGGCGAGTTATTGTCCAAGATAGGCCTTCCTTATGTCGGGGTTTTCACGCAGCCGTTCGGCCGTATCTTCCATGACCACCCGGCCTGTTTCCAGCACGTAGGCCCGGTCGGCCAATTTCAGGGCGATGTTGGCGTTTTGCTCGACGAGCAGGATGGTCATGCCGCGCTCTTCGTTGAGTGTGCGGATGATGCGGAAGATGTGCTGGGAGATCATGGGCGAAAGCCCGAGCGACGGCTCGTCGAGGAGCAGCATTTTGGGCCGGCTCATGAGCGCCCGGGCAATGGCCAGCATTTGCTGTTCGCCGCCGGACAGCGTGCCGCCGTATTGGCGGCGCCGCTCGAAGAGCACCGGAAACAGGCGGAACACCGTGCCGCGGTCGGCTTCGATGCCGTCCGGATCGCGTCGGAAAAAGGCACCCATGTCCAGGTTTTCCTCGACGGTGAGCCGGGGGAAGATGCGCCGGCCCTCGGGCACCTGGCACAGGCCCCGGGCCGGGAGCTGGTCGGCCCGCGTGTCGGCGATGGAGGCCCCCTGGTAGCGCACCTCGCCGGCGGAGGCCGGCACGATGCCGCAGATGGTCATCAAGGTGGTGGATTTGCCCGCGCCGTTGGCGCCGATGATGGTGACGATCTCGCCATCCCCAACGGTCAGCGACACGCCGCGAAGGGCCTGGATACGGCCGTAGTGGGCCGAAACGTTGTCCATTTCCAGAATCGCGGTCACGCTTGCCCCGCATCGTCCGAACGTTTGCCAAGTCGTGCCGCCGGCCACAAGCCGGCCGGCCGCACCACCATCATAAGGGCCATGGCCCCGCCGAAGGCCAGCATCCGGTAGAGTTCGAATTCCCGAAACATCTCGGGCAAAGCGACCAACGCCAGCGCCCCCAGGATGACCCCCGGAATGGAGCCCATGCCGCCCAGAACCACCATGGACAGCACCATGGCCGACTCGATGAAGGTGAAGCTTTCGGGGCTGACAAAGCGCATCCTGGCCGCGAAAAACGCCCCGGCCAGCCCGCCGAACACCGCGCCCAGGGCATAGGCCAGAAGCTTGAAGCGAAACGTGTCCACGCCCATGAGTTCGGCCGCGGTCTCGTCCTCGCGGATGGCCTCGAAGGCCCGGCCGATGCGCGAAAAATTGATCCGGCGCACGGCGATGATGGTACACACGGCCAGGGCCAGGATGACGTAGTACAGGTATTCGAGCTTGCGCAGGGCCAGGTATTCGAAGGAGAAGCTGCCGCCCGAAAAATGCGGGAGATAGACGCCCGGCGGCTTGATGCCGAGGATGCCGTTGGGGCCGCCGGTCAAATCCATCCAGTTGTTGAGCACGATGCGCACGATCTCGCCGAACCCCAGCGTCACGATGGCCAGGTAGTCGCCGCGCATCCGCAGCGTCGGATAGCCGATCACGCAGCCGGCCGCGGCGGCGAACAGGGCGCAGATGGGCAGGCACACCCAGAAGGGAATGGCGTAATGCACCGAGAGCAGGGCGTAGGTGTAGGCCCCGACGCCGTAGAAGGCGATGTAGCCGAGGTCGAGCAGGCCGCACAGGCCGACCACCACGTTAAGCCCCAGGCCCAGGCAGATGTAGACCAGGACGTTTATCGCCACGTCCTGGGCGTAGCGGTTGGTCAGCAGGGGGAAGGCCAGGGCCAGGACGCCGAGCGGAGCCAGCAGCGCCACCCGGGGCGTGCGGCCAAGGGCTTTGGCCATGGCCGTCCGCAGCCGGCCGGCCGGAACGAGCACCGGATCGAACACGCCACGCCGACCCAGCCGGTAGAGGACGAAACAGATGCCGGCGACCACGGCCACCCGCAGCCAGACCGAAAAGGATTTGTCGAAATGGAGTTCGCCATCCCGGATGCCTAAAAGCGGCCACAGCAGCACATAGAACCAGGCCAGCCCCAGGGCGAAATTCCGCCAGGATTTCCTAGACCCGCGTGTCATCGACATTTTCTCCCATGATGCCGGTCGGCATGAAATAGAGCACGCCGATCAGGATCACAAAGGCGAACACGTCCTTGTACTCGCCGCCGTACGGAATGTAGGCGGCGGCCAGGATCTCCACCATGCCGATGATAAGCCCGCCGATCATGGCCCCGGTGATGTTGCCGATGCCGCCGAGCACGGCCGCGGCGAAGGCCTTGATGCCGGGCACGAAGCCCATGTCGTAGCGCACCGAGCCGTAGTAGAGGCCGACCATGATGCCGGCGGCGGCGGCCAGTCCGGCGCCGATGGCGAAGGTGGCGCTGATGACCTTGTCGGAATGGATGCCGACCAGGGCGGACATGACCTTGTCCTGGGCCGTGGCCCGCATGGCCTTGCCGATGCGGGTCCGGTAGATCAGGACGTTGAGCAGGAGGAGGAGCAGGGCGGTCACGGTGATGATGCCGATCTGCATGAAGCTCACCCGCACGTCGCCCAGGTTGAAGCCGCCCTGGGTGAAGGCGGTGGGATAGGCCTTGTCGTAGACGCCCTGGGTGAGCATGAGGCCGTTTTGCAGGAAGATCGACATGCCAAGGGCCGAGAGCAGCACCGACAGGCGCGAGGAGTTCCGAAGCGGCCGGTAGGCCACCTTCTCCACGGCCATGGCCAGCATGGCGCAGTAGCCCATGGCCAGGACGAGGGCGAAGGCCAGGCCGAACCAGGGATGGGCGTCCATCAGGCCCTTGGAGGAGAGATAGCTCAAAAGGATGACGCCCATATAGCCGCCGGAGGCGAAGATCTCGCCATGGGCGAAATTGATCAGCGCGATGATGCCGTACACCATGGTGTAGCCGAGGGCGACCAGGGCGTAGACGCCGCCGAGGGTGAGCCCGTTGATGCACTGTTGGATGAAGTAGTCCATGGTGCCCGCAGTGTTTTTCCGGGGGAGGGGGCTTTTTGAAAAAAGTCCCCTCCCCCGGCCCCCCTCCCGCAAAAACGTTCAAAGGGGGTGGTGTCTTCGAAAATATGCCGCGTGTGACCGCCGCGAGCCCGTCCCCATTGAACGTCTTGGGAGAGGGGGCCTGGGGGGGAACCTTTCTCCAGAAAGGTTCTCCCCCGGTTGTCTTCTCTTAATACTTCTTCCCGGTCTGGGGGTCCCAGTAGTTGGCGAACTGGCCGTCCTTGACCACCCGGATGATGTAGTTGGAGCCGGATTCGCCGTTGGCGGCGAACTTGATCTTCTTGGAGGCGCCGTCCATGTCCATCTTGAGCAGTTCGGCCTTGATCTTGGCCGGATCGGTGGAGCCGGCCGCCTTGATGGCGGATAAAAGCGAATAGGCGGCGTCGTAGGCATAGGCCGAATAGGCGCCGGGCTTGCCGTATTTCTCGTAGGCGGCCTGGAACTTCTTGTAGGAGGGCGTGGTGTCGTCGATGTAGCCGAACGTCAGGTACATGCCCTCGGCGGCATCCTTGGCGATTTCCATGAGCTGGGGGTGGTACACGGCGTCCTGGCCGATGATGGCGGCGGTCAGGCCGGTGCGCTTGGCCTGGATGAGCATGAGCGCCCCGGAGGCGGAATTCTGCAGGCTCATGTACAGGACGTCGGGCCCCGCTTCCTTGATCTTGGTCAGCACGGCCGAGAAGTCCTTGTCGCCCTGGTTGACGTGATCGTGCTCGATGACCTTGATGCCGTCCTTTTTGGCCAGCTTTTCGACATTGTCGGCCAAGCCCTGGGAATAGGTGGTCTTGTCGTCCACGATGAAGATGGTCTTGGCCCCGAGCACGTCCTTGATGAACTTCAGGGCGGCGACGGACTGGTCGTCGTCGCGGCCGCAGACCCGGAACATATAGGGCAGGCCGCGTTCGGTGACCTTCTCCGAGGTGGAGGCCGGGGTCAGCATGGGAATTTTGGCCTCGTCGAGGGTTTCGGAGGCCGGGATGGTGGCCGAGGAGCAGTAGGCGCCGATGACGCCGACCACTTTTTCGTTGACCAGCTTGTTGGCGGCGGCCACGGCCTGGCGCGGGTCGCAGGCGTCGTCCTCGGCAAACAGCTCGATCTTGTCGTAGCCGGGGATGCCGCCCTCCTTCTCGATGGCGGCGATGGCGGCCCGGGTGCCGTTGGCGATGTCGTTGCCGTCGGCGGCGTAGGAGCCGGTCAGCGGGCTGAGGCTGCCGATCTTGAGCGTTTCGGCCTGGGCCGTGGCGACGGTGAGGCAAAACGCCAGGGCCGTCAGGATGATGCTTCTCGTCTTCATGTCGCGTATCCCTCCTTTGCGTCCTCGGTCTTGTCCCACCCGCCGCACGACGCGGCCCGGCGGGCGTTGCTGCGTATCGGTTTCCTAGTCGGTTTCGGAGCCGAGATAGGCTTCGATCACTTCGGGATTGGACCTGACTTCGTCCGGCGTCCCCTGGCAGATGCACACGCCGTGATCCAGAACCACCAGCCGGTGGCTGACGTTCATGACCACGCTCATGTCGTGCTCGACCAAAAGCACGTTCACGCCGGCGGCGGCGATGCGGGCGATGGTCTCCATGAGCTCGCGACTTTCGGACGGATTGAGTCCGGCCGCCGGTTCGTCGAGGAGCAGGGTCATCGGATCGGAGCCCAGGGCCCGGGCGATTTCCAGACGTCGCTGCAGGCCGTAGGGCAGATTTTTGGCCACGGTGTCGGCCTGGTCGGCCAGGCCCACGAAATCGAGGGCGGCCATGGCCCGTTCGCGCACGGCCCGTTCCTCGCGCCGCTGGGCGGGCGTGCGCAGGATCGCCCCCCAAACCAGGGCCCGCGTGCGGGCGTGGCGGGCCACCATGACGTTTTCGAGGGCGGTCATGGCGGTAAAGAGCCGAATATTTTGGAAGGTGCGGGCGATGCCCCGGGACAGCACCTGATGCGGTCGCAAACCGGAAAGTTTTCGGCCATCGTAGGTCACGGTGCCGCCGGAAATTCGGTACACCCCGGTGATGACGTTAAATACCGTGGTCTTGCCGGCGCCATTGGGCCCGATAAGGCTGAGGATCTCGCCGGGGCGAAGTTCGAAGGACACTTCGGAAAGGGCCTGCAACCCGCCGAAATGCACGCTGACGTCGGAAAGACACAGATGGGCCATGGGACAAGGTGCATACGAAAAAACCGCTGGAAAAACAAAGAAAATTTTTTAACGGTTCCAGGGCGTTATAACGTCGAAAAAGCGGGGAGGCAGAGACTGTGCCGAAGATCCTTCTGTTTCGGACGGAGGTTTTCGCAAAAATGGCAACTTGACGCCCGCCGGGCGGCGTGGCTTAGCCTTCGGTGGCGCCGCTTTCGGGCGGGCGTTCCGTGAGGGATTGGCGCAAAAGCTGGTTTTCCTGGGTTAAATCCGCCACGCGCCGTTCGAGCTCCCGCACCCGGTCGGTCAGCCCGGCCAGGGCCGAGCCGGCCATGGCCAGGTCCCGGCGCAGGGCCGAGGCGTCGCAATTGGCCCGGGCCAGGCGCTGATGCACCACGTCGTTGAAGACTTCCTCGAAGATCCGGCTCTTGCGCTGCCTGGCCTCGGGCGGCAGCCGGTCGAGCAGGGACAGGTCCACGGCCAGGCAGGTCACCTCCGTACCCGCCACCACCGTGGCGTTGCGCGGCCGGCCTTTGAGCGGACCCATCTCCCCGAAAATCTCGCCGTAGCGGCCGAGGGTCGCCACCTCGGCCTCCTGGGATAGGACCCGCACCTGGCCGGAAATGAGGTGGTAGACCCAGCTGTCGTTCTCGCCCTCCCGGATGATGGTCTCGCCGGCCCGGTATTCCCGGAAGCGGATAAGTCCTTCGCCCGAAAAGAGTTCGTGGATTTCCGGTTCGGGAACATGCGCGAAGGCGGGCATCCGGTGCAGCAGCGCCGTCACCCGTTCGGAAATCACGATGTTGCGCTCATCCATGGCCGGTTGTTCCTTGCGGTGGTTCGCAGCAGCCCACGCCTGTCACTTGGCGTCGGCAGCGTGCCGTATCCGGCCGTCCAGGGCCGAAGCCAGCGGGCTGTGGGTCTTGACGTAGTCCGCCACGATGGCGGCAATGGGGCGGCCGCTGTCCGTGAAGTCGCGGCCGTGGCTGCGGATGTCGAAGCCCGCGCCGTCCCTCCCCATGAAGCTGGTTATGGCCACCCGGTAGGCGGTCTCGGGCTCGAGCGGGGAAAACCAGCCCTTGGCGTCGGCGATCTGGACGTCGCCCAGCCGGGAGCCCTCGGGCTGGTCCGGGTCGTAGGCGTAGCGCAGGCCGGCCACCTGCAGGAACCGGCCGGTTTTGCCATGCACGCCCAGCCGGCCCAGGCCGTATTCCAGGAGGTCGGCCAGGGCCTTGCCGCTAAGGGTGACCGTGACCAGGGTGCTCGGCCGGGAAAAGGCCGTCAGCACGTCAGCCTGGGTGATGTTGCCGGCGGGCAGGCCGGCCCGGATGTTGACGCTGTCGACCAGGGCGGCCACGGCGCCGGACGCCTTCCCGGCCGCCAGCATGGCCTCGGCCAGGAGGTCGCCGGGCTGGCATTCCTCCCGCCGGCAGCCGGCCGCGTCCAGGGCCGTCTCGGCCTGGCCCAGCACGCTGCTCCGCAGTTCTTCGAGCGGCTTGGCGTAGCGGGCAAGCGCCGCCGCTACGGTCGGGTCCTCGGGCACCGAGGCGTCCAGGAGCACGGGATTGCCCCCGTATGTGGCCACCCGGCCGGCCGCGTCGAAGGTGACGTGGAGCACGCCCAGAAAGCGTCCCCAGAAGCCGGCCGTGACCACCAGGCTGGGGGAGCCCCCGGTATGCGGCACCACCAGCGGCCAGGGTCCCACGGCTCCGGGCGCGCCGTTGGCCAGCAGCACATGGCTGTGGCCGCCCACGATGACATCGATCGCCGGCACGGCCGCGGCCAGCTTTTTGTCCGCCTCGAAGCCGGCGTGGCTGACCAGGATGATGCTGGAGACGCCCTGGCGCTTGAGGGCGGCCACGGCCCGGCTCACGGACGGGAGGATTTTTTCGAATTCGATGCCCGGCCCGGGGCTCGACATTTCCGGGCTCTTGGGGTGCGTCAGGCCCACGATGCCGATCTTGTGGCCGGCCACCTGGCGCACCACGAAGGGGCGCGTCAGGCCGCGCAATTCCGGGGAGGCCGACAGGTCGAGGTTGGCGGCCACCACCGGAAAGTGCAGGGCCTTCAAAAAGGCGGCCAGGGTGGCCGGGCCGTCGTCGAATTCATGATTGCCGAGGGTCATGGCGTCGTAGCCGAGCCGGTTCATGAAAAAGGCCAGCGGCTCGCCCTTGTATTTGGCGAAATAGAGGCTGCCCTGGAACTGGTCGCCGGCGTCGAGGAGCAGGGTAGGCACGCCTTTGGCCCGTTCCCGGGCAATGGCCGTGGCCAGCCTGGCCACGCCGCCCTGGCATTTCCCGGCCGCGTCCGCCGCCTGGTCGCACATGACGCCCATGGGATCGATGGGGCTTAGATGGGCATGGATGTCGTTGGTGGACAGGATGGTCAGGGAAAAGCCCTGTCCGGCCAGTGCCGGGCCGCAGGCAAGAAGCCAGATGGCCAGGACCAGGAAATGTCGCCGCAGAAGACCCATGGATGGCTCCAACATGGTTATTCCGTACCTTGGAAAAAAGTCCGTCCTCCCGCGGAGGGAAGAATGCCCTGGGAGAGCGTTGCCCTGCCTGCCGCCGATTTTCCCTTCCTTTATCCAGCCGAAATGGGAAAGACAATCGAAGATATCGCTTGACAAGGTGGGCGCGTATTGAATTTTATCTTTGTTTTCAGGAGTAGCGAAGAATGATCGACGAAATTGATCGCCGGATCTTGATGATCCTTCAGAAAAACGCCCGCACTTCCAATGCCGACATCGCCCGGGCCGTGTCCATGGCCCCCTCGGCCGTGCTGGAACGGGTGCGCAAGCTCGAACGCCGGGGCATCATCACCGGCTATGAGGCCCGCATCGATCCGGCCGCCGTGGACCTGGACCTGACCGCCTTCACCTTCGTCAAGACCGACGAGCCGGTGGGCGCCATCGATACCGGGGAACAGCTCGCCGCCGTGCCCGGCGTCCAGGAGGTCCACTATGTGGCCGGCACGGCCGCCTACCTGATTAAGGTCCGGGCGCCGGACACGCGCGCCTTGGCCAATCTGCTGAAGGTCATCGGCCGCCTGTCCACCGTGCGCGATACCAATACCACGGTGGTGCTTCAAACCGTCAAGGAAACCGGGGCCTTGCCCCTGGCCCCCAGCCGGGAGGCCCCGGCCGCCGGTTCCCTGGACCGCTGACCGCCGTGGCCGATGGCCTGTCCCGCGGTTTCCCCTACCGCCCACGGCGAAAATGCGGTAAAGGGGCTTTCCATTCGACGAAACAAAAGGATTCTGCATGATCGGCATATCCAAGCTTTACTGCGGCGGGGTGGAGGCTTCCGACGCCCTGCGCTACGGCCGCGAGTCCGGCAAGCTCCCGTCGCATCTGCTCCAGTTTTCCAAGGATAAAAAACCCGTCGTGGTCTGGAACATGACCCGGCGCTGCAACCTCAAATGCGTCCACTGCTACGCCAAGGCCGTGGCGCCCGAGGGCGTGGATGCCATCGGCACCGCCGAGGCCAAGGCCATGATCGACGATCTGGCCGCCTACGGCGCGCCGGTGATGCTTTTTTCCGGCGGCGAACCGCTGGTGCGCGAGGACCTGACCGAGCTGGCCTCCCATGCCGTCTCCCGGGGTATGCGGGCGGTCATCTCCACCAACGGCACGCGCATCACCCGCGACAAGGCCCGGGAACTCAAGGCCGTGGGCCTGTCCTACGTTGGCATCTCCCTGGACGGCGGCGAGGCCGTGCACGACCGCTTTCGGGGCGTGCCCGGCGCTTTCAAAAAGGCCCTCCAGGGCATCGAGAACTGCCAGAACGAAGGCCTCAAGGTCGGGCTGCGCTTTACCATCAACCGGGGCAACGTCACCGAGGTGCCGCTGCTGTTCGAACTTTTGCGCGACCTCGAAGTGCCGCGCATCTGCTTCTATCATCTGGTCTACGCCGGCCGCGGCTCCGCCCTGGTCAAGGAAGACCTGGACCACGCCGCCACCCGGGCCGTGGTCAACCTGATCATGGACCGCACCCGGGCCCTGTTCGACGCCGGTCTCCCCAAGGAGGTCCTCACCGTCGACAACCACGCCGACGGCCCGCTCGTCTACCTGCGGCTCCTCAAGGAGGACCCGGCCCGGGCCGCCGAGGTCCTGAAGCTGCTCTCCTTCAACGAGGGCAACAACTCCGGCCGGGGCATCGGCTGCATCTCCTGGGACGGGCAAGTCCACGCCGACCAGTTCTGGCGCAACCACACCTTCGGCAACGTCCGGGAACGGCCGTTCTCCGCCATCTGGGACGACCCGGCTATCGAACTGTTGGCCAAGCTCAAGGACAAGAAACGCCACGTGACCGGCCGCTGCGCCACCTGCCGCTATCTCGCCATCTGCGGCGGCAACTTCCGGGCCCGGGCCGAGGCCGTCACCGGCGACGTCTGGGCGCCCGATCCGGCCTGCTACCTGACGGATGCAGAGATACGAAAAGAATAAGAGGCCTCCGGCGGCCAGGCGAGGCGCTGCCTCTCCTGGACCTCACCGCCGGGGGCATGATGCCCCCGGACCCCTCGCACCGAGGGCAAGTTTATAAATGGGGTGTTCGGTCGCTCCACACGGGTGCCAAGGTGAGAAAAATGGCCCCGGGACAGGGGGGCTGGGGGGAATGATTCCCCCCGGCAGGGTGCAGGGACGGCGTCCCTGCCGGGGTATGGGGCAACGCCCCATAAAAGAGAGAAGAACCATGCACCATCCGCAAGGGCCGGGGGCGGGCGTGCCGCCGCTTCGGCTGATCGCCTGGGAAGTGACCCGGGCCTGTAATCTGGCTTGCCGGCACTGCCGGGCCGAGGCCTGTCTCGATCCCTGGCCCGGCGAGTTCGATACCGCCGAGGCCAAGGCCCTGATCGATACCTTTCCGGAGACGGGAAGCCCGATTATTATTTTTACGGGCGGCGAGCCGCTTCTCCGGCCGGATATCTTCGAGCTGGTCCGCCACGCCCGCAGCCGCGATCTGCGGTGCGTCATGGCCCCCAACGGCACGCTGATTACCCCGGAAAACGCCCGGGAAATCAAGGCCTCGGGCATCGCCCGCTGCTCGGTTTCCATCGACGCCCCGACCGCCGCCGCCCACGACGCCTTTCGGGGCGTGGCCGGCGCTTTCGAAAGCGCCCTGCGCGGCATTGAGTATCTCAAGGCCGCCGGCGTGGAGTTCCAGATCAATACCACCGTTACCCGGCACAACATGGCGAATTTCAAGGAGATTTTCAGACTGGCCGAGCGCCTCGGCGCGGCGGCCTGGCACATCTTCCTGCTCGTGCCGACCGGCCGGGCGGCCTCGCTCGGCGCCGAAGTGATCACGGCCCGGGAATACGAGGAAGTGCTCAACTGGTTCTACGACTTCCGCAAGACCACCGCCATGCACTTGAAGGCCACCTGCGCGCCGCAGTACTACCGCATCATGCGCCAGCGGGCCAAGGCCGAGGGCGTGGCCGTCACCCCGGATACCTTCGGCATGGACGCCATGACCCGCGGCTGCCTCGGCGGTACCGGCTTCTGCTTCATCTCGGCCGTGGGTCAGGTCCAGCCGTGCGGCTACCTCGACCTGGATTGCGGCCAGGTGCGGCAGACGCCGTTTCCGGAAATCTGGCGCAGCTCGCCGCAGTTTTTGCAGTTTCGCGATAAGGCGGCCTACAAGGGCAAGTGCGGCGTCTGCGAATACCACCGGGTCTGCGGTGGCTGCCGGGCTCGGGCCCAGACCATCTCCGGCGATTACATGGCCGAGGAACCCCTGTGCGACTACACGCCGGGCGGATCGGGGCCGGCGTAGGGGGGAGATGCCTCCGGCGGCCAAAGGGCGTTGCCCTTTGGAATCCCCTCACGAATCGTGAAAGAGAATGTTCATTGCCGGAAGTGTTCTTGGAGACCGTTGCGCAATTCCCTCTCAAATCCTCACGGGATTCCAAGGGGCGCGAGCCCTTTGGCGGGCGGAGGCGCCTATTCGACGCCTTGTGGCGTGGCTCTATGGGATGCCAAAGGGGGAAACCCTTTGGCCGCCGGAGGCGTTCCCGCTTCCGTTCTCCCCGCTAGTAGCCGACGGTTTTCCGCAGCAGGGGAATTTTTGCCAGGAGAAGGACCATGGTGAGGGAGAGAACGAACCCGCCGACCGCTACGATCAAGACCCCAAGAAAGGGCGGAAAGTCCGTGGAAACGATCGGAACGCCGAAGATGCCGAGCCGCAGGTAAAAAACCGCGAGGATATGCACCAGATAGATCCCGTAGGTGGCTTTGCCGACCGTGGCGATGCGGTTGCGCCATTTCGGGCTTCCGGGCAACGGGACACTGCGCAGCAGCATGAAAACGGCGGCGGACATGACCGCTATGTTGAGCATCGTATATTCGAGGAAAATGAATTGGTAGGCGCTGCTGCGCTGCTGCACGGACCACTGGCAAAAAAAGGTCAGCAAGACCATGGCCAGATAGAGAGAAAAGAGGAGCAGTCGCCCTTTCCTCTGGGCCGGCTCGGCCGTTTGCAGCAAATGCCCGAGTACGAAATAGCCGACGTAGCTTGAGAAAATGGAATACTCCACGCCGAAGCGTAACGCGAGCAGCGGCTGCCAGAGCAGGACGAAACCGGGAAGCCCCAGGGACAGTCCGACAAACAACCATTGCTGGGAACGTGTCGTGGCATGCAGCAGGATTTGCAGAAAGGGCGCCGACAGATAGACGCCGAGCAGCATGTAGAGAAACCAGAAATTGCCGATGATTTTTGCCGTCAGGAGCTGGGCGAGAAAATCTTCAAGCGAGGCATGGCTGAAAAGGTGTTCCGGGCCAATTTTATAGACATAGTACACCACGGACCAGACCAAGAGGGGAAGGAGCAGTTTGGGAAGGCGCTTTTTATAAAAGGCCAGGGGGAGCATATCCTTTGTGCCCGACAGCAACATGGCGCCGCTGCACATGACGAAGACCGGCACGCAGAATCTGATACAGGATTGCACCGCGTAGCAAAGCCACCACACCTCCGGGGCCGGATTCCGGCCGCCGTCGAAAAACGGTGCGAAGGCGTGGATGACCAGGACGCCGAAAATGGCCATGATTTTCAGGAGGTCGATGGCCGTATCGCGGGAAGCGGGCCTGGCGCCGGCGGCTGGCGCTTGGGCAGCGTCCGACATCCGGTCCTCGTGGCGGAAGGTGCCTCGCGCCTCCCGGATGCGGCCGTCCGGCGAAGGGAAGCCCGGGAGGAATTGTTTCACGTCGGTGTGCGCAGCCATGGCTCTACTTCGGCTCTTTTGCAGGGAATGCCACCAGTGAAAACAGGCGTTGGAAACTGACGGACTGTGGTAATTTGTTGCAGAATGTTGTTTCCAGTTAGAGAAAAGCCCTCTGACAGTGTGTCCTTCTGGTGTTCCCGAGCTGCTTTTGCCGGACAACTCCTGTCTCGCACTGGCAATGCTGTAGTGCATAAAATAATTTCGATATCTGTACTCCCGTTGCCTGAATTTTGCAAGCTCCATCTCCGACGCCGCGTTGGGAGACCACGGCGTCAAGCCGTGCTGCTTGCGTTGGCCCTTGCAATGTTGTCATGAGATGGGATTCTAACAATCTTGAAAGTTTATGGCGTTCCACGAGCGAAGTCGGCAGGTCGCCGGAGGCCGGTCTTGGGACCGCATTCAGCTCGGTAGGATTTTGCCACTGCTGCGCGAGAGCCAGATGACCAGCCGATGCCCCGATGCCGGAAGTGCAACCAGCCAAAAGCATGGCGGGTTTCCAAAGGGCAACGCCCTTTGGCCGCCGGAGGCATCCCCCCCGGTGCGCTTCTGCCGTGGTTCTCCCAGGGGAGCGGCCGGGCTAGAGCACGACCGCCTGGTCGAACAGTTCGAACACGGTGCCCACGGCGACGTCCAGGTTGTGGTAGTCCATGAGCTGTTCGATCTGGCGCAGGCAGTTGAAGCAGGGCGCCACCACGTAATTGGCGCCGGTGGCGGCGATCTGCTCGTATTTCTTGCGCCCGGACACGGTCATACGGAATTCGTACATGGTGTTTTCGCGGTCGATGCCTTCGGCCGACTCCAGGACCGCCAGGCCACCGCCGCCGCCGCAACAATAGTTGCGTTCGCGGTTGGGGCGCATTTCCCGGAAATCCTTGACGCAGGCCCGCAGCACTGCACGGGGCTCGTCCATGATGCCGCCGCTGCGGCTGAAATTGCAGGGATCGTGGTAGGTGACGCTGACCTCGTTGCGGCTGGGGTCGAGCCGGATGCCGCCCCGGCGCAGCACGTCGACCGCCACGCTGAAGATGTCGGTGACGGCGTAGGGCAGGCCCGGTCGGGACGTGGCGCCGCCCATGTATTTGGCCACCCGGTAGGCGTGGCCGCATTCCCCGATGACGAGCCGCTTGACGCCGAGTTCCAGGCAGGCTTCGTGGAGCCGGGTGTTTTTGCGCAGCATGTGGGCGTCGTCGCCGGAAAACAGGCCGAAATTGGCCGCGTCGAAGGCCTTGGTGCTCATGGTCCAGGAGAGGCCGGCCGCATGGAAGAAGGTGGCGCAGCCCATGAGATTTTCCGGACGGCCCATGATGGCGCTCGAAGCCGTGGCGAAAAGCACGTCCGCCGGTTCGTCCAGGGGAATGCGGATGGGGGCGCCGTGTTCCTCCCGCAGTTCGCTCTCCAGGAAATGGACCATGTCGCGGATGGCGGCTTCGGTGGCGCCTTCGTTGTTGCCGCGTTGGTCCGAGGCCGTCTGGGTGTCGGTGATGCGGCAGGGGGTGAGCCCCAGATCGCCCAGGATGGAGCGGACCTTGCGGGTGATGATCGAATTGTCGAGCCCGAGCGGGCAGAAGACGGCGCACCGCCGGCAACTCGTGCATTCGTAGAAGTCCCGGACCCAGACGGCCAGGGTTTCCCGGTCGAGGGTGCGCTTCCCCGTATAGACGTCGCGCAAAAGCTGGGCCCGGCGGGCCGGATTGACGCGCGCCAGCGGGCTGGTCAGGCTCACCTGGCATTGGCTGGCGCACAGGCCGCACCGGGCGCAGACCTCCAGGGCCAGTTGCAGGGCCCGGGGGCCGTGCTTTATGGCCGCGACGGCCTTGCCGGCCTTTTCCAGTTGCTCGGGACCGATGGCGGCGAGGCGTGGATTCATGGCGCGTATCCTTCTCGTTGGGATGTGTCCCGGCCCGGCCGGTCTAGCGGTACAAGGCGGACTTGGCCACGAACAGGCCGGGAGCGTGGGCAAGCTTGCTCCAGGGCGCCCAGACGGCCAAAAGCTGGACCAACAGGAAATGGGCGGCAAACCCCGGCACGTCCGGCATGGGGACGGGATGGAGCGTGGCCATGGCGGCGAAATAGGCCCGGACCCGGACCAGATCCACCTGGGGGCCGAAGCGCAGGCTATTGCCGGAGAGGATGACGGCCAGCAGCAAGAGCAGGCTCAGCACGTCCTCGGCCCGGGTGATTTCGCGCACCCGTTTGACCAGGCCGCGTCGGGCCAGCAGATACAGGCAGGCCGCCATGGCGATCACGCCGACCGCGCCGCCCGAGACCGAGGCCAGGGTATCGACGTCGGCCGGCGACAGGCCAAGGGCCCGCCACAGGCCGGGAAAATCGACAAAGGCCCGGACATGGCCCACGGCCAAAAGGGCCAGGGCGGCATGAAGCGGCCAGGCGCCGATCCACAGGCCCGGATCGCCGGCGTGGGCGCCGCGCAGCAGGCAGACTTCGGCGGCCAGCCGCCGCCAGCCGGCAAAGGCGGTTTGGGGCACGGGGAACAGGAGAACCGAGGCGGACGCGCCCTGGCACCAGCGGCCGATGCGCCAGGACAGGCCCATGATGCAGGCCAGGAAGGACAGATAGGGCAGGCTGTCCGGGAGAGCCGAAACGAGGACCATGGGACCTCCTTGGTCGGATGGGCCGTTGTCCCGGGCCGCCAAGCGGCCGACGGTCCGGGGCGGAAGCGGACGGTCGGAAAAGACTTGACTGCCCAACTGTCTGCTGGAATATAATTTTCCTTTTTCCTACTGTCCAGAGGGGAAAGGAGGCGTGCCGTTGCTCCCCGCCTTCCCTTGACAGCGTTTTCACACAAGGCTAACCTTCTGAATTAAAGGCGGCTTCTCCTTGCTGCCCGGTCTTGGGGCGCACAGGCATCCCTGGCGGATGGCGCCGTATTTTCGGAGGATGGACCATGGGCTACAAGATCAGCGTGGATACGGAAAAATGCCTTGGCGACGGCGAATGCGCGGATGTCTGCCCGGTCGATGTCTATGTCATGCGCGACGACAAGGCTGTCGTGGTCAATATGGCCGGATGTCTGGGCTGCCTGTCCTGCGTCGAGGTGTGCGGCCGGGACGCCATCAGGGTTTTCGTCTAGCGGCCCGCCGCGCCGGAAAGCTCCTTATCGGGAAGGAAGTGTGTCATGTCGTTGGATTTTTCTCCCGCCTTTGCCCGGTACGAGGCCTTGGCCGCCGAGGCCGATACCCTGTTTTCCAGGGTCGAGGCCGCCTGCCCGGGCCGTATGCCCTGCGTCGCCGGCTGCGGCGACTGCTGTCACGCCCTGTTCGACCTGAGTTTCATCGAGGCGTTGTACCTCAACCGGCAGTTCAACCTGGCCTTCCCGGCCGGACCCGAGCGCGACGCCATCCTGGCCCGGGCCAACAAGGCCGACCGGGAACATTATAAGCTCAAACGCCGCGCCTTCCAGGCCGACGCACGCGGCGTGTCCACCGTGGAGATCCTGGAGGAGCTGGCCAGGGAGCGCATCCGCTGTCCCCTGCTCGATGCGTCCGACCGCTGCCTCCTCTACGCCCATCGGCCCATCACCTGCCGCCTGTACGGCGCGCCGCTGCTGATCGGCGGCGTGACCCGCACCTGCGGCAAGACCGGCTTCGAGACGGGCGGCGCCTATCCCACGGTCAAGGTCGAAAGATTGCAGGACCGGCTGCAGGAGCTGTCCCAGGAGCTGGTGGCGTCGCTCCCCACCTCCCTGCCGCTTTTGGGCGAAGTGCTGGTGCCGGTTTCCATGGCCCTGTTGACGGACTACAATGACACGTACCTGGGCCTCGTGGCCGCGGACGAGCCTGAGCCGTCCGTCGAGGAGGCGCCCGTTGCCTGCGACGACTGCGGGCAGCCGGCCGGCTCCCCGGCCTGCGCCGGCTGCGGGGGCGCGACCACCTGGGTCCTTCCCGGCCCCGAAGGCAAGGAGTAGAGGCCATGCCGCCTACCGCCAAGGAAGTGGCCGCACTCAAGCGGGCTATTTTCGACAAGCTCAACCCCCGTCGGCGCAAGTTCATCGAGAGAATCGGCTATGATGCCTGGGACCCTTTCCAGCAGCCCATGGAGCCGCTCGACCTGCGCGAGGACGCCTCCCGGCGCACGGCCCGGCGTCTGGTGGCCGAGTTCCTGAACGCCAACCCCGGTGCCTCGGATGCCTTTGCCAAGGGCGCCTGGGAAGTCTGTCTGGGGGTCATGGGCGGCAGCGAACGGCACCGGGGCATGTACGCCTTTTGCGCCTGGTACCGGGAACTGCTGGCCCGGGAAGGCATTGAGGCCGATCTCGGCTCCGACAAATAACGTCACAAGGATTTCGCATGGACTACTCCGCCAGTACGCCCGACGAATTTATCGAGGAATTGCAAAAAAGCCTGGCCGCCAATCCCGATTGCGGCGTCACCCATTACAACCTGGGCACGGCCTACCTGGCCAAAGGCCGGTTCGCCGAGGCCGAGGCCGAATTCCGGCAAGCCGTTTCCGCCTCGCCGACCCTGGCCGAGGCCTATGTGCAGCTCGGCGGCTTGGCCATGCACAATGGCGACCTGGACGCCTGCCTGGCCTGGAACGAGAAGGCCAGCCAGGCGCGGCCGCTTTTTGCCGTGCCCTACGGCAATATCGGCTTCGTCCACCTCCAGCGCGGCGAGATCCTCAAGGCCGAAAAGGCCTTGCGTCGGGCCGTGTCCCTGGATCCCAACTTCGTTCAGGCCTTGGCCACCCTGGCCAGCGCCCTGTTCATGAAGGGCGATATCGAGGCCGCCGAGGCCCACAGCCGCAAGGCCCTGGATATCGAACCCCGGTTCGGGCCGGCCTGGAACAATCTGGCCCTGGTGGCCCTGGAGCGCGGCGACCGCCGGGAGGCCCTGGGCTTTCTGGAAAAAGCCGCCGAGACCGGCTACGAGCCCCACCCCGACCTGGTGCGGGAAATCAAGGCCGGTCTGGACGAGGCCTGAGCCGCCGCCGCGGCAGGGGAGGGGCATGAGCGAACGCGCCCGTCTGTTGTCCAGGATCGAGGCGGCCTTGGCCGCCGACGATTTTCCCCGGTCCCTGGATGCTCTGGCCGATATCGAGCCGAAAAAACGCCTGAAACCGCTGTTTTCGGCCTTGCTGGCGAAGGAGAGCCGCCTCCGCTGGCACGCCGTGACGGCCCTGGGGGCGGCCGGGGCCGAACTGGCCGCCAGGGAGCCCGAGGCGGCCCGGGATTTCTGGCGCAGCCTCATGTGGCGCCTAAACGAGGAGTCGGGCGCCATCGGCTGGGGCATTCCCGAAGTCATGGGCGAAATTTTGGCCCGCGCCCCGACCCTGGCCGGCGACTATGCCCGCATCCTGATCGCCTACGTCCGGGATCTGCCCGGCGCGGCCACGGCCTACCTCGACCATCCCCTGCTGCGGCGCGGCGTCTGGTGGGCCATCGCCCGGCTGGCCGCCGCCCGGCCGGACCTGGCTCGCGAGAGTCTGGACGTGCTGCCCGCCGCCCTGGCCGCGTCCGATCCGGCCACCCGGGGCCTGGCCTGCCTGACCCTGGCCCGTCTCGGCCCGCCGATCGCTCCGGCCCTGGCCGCCCGGCTGGCGGATTTGGCCGGGGACGCGGCGACGTTTGAGCTCTATCGGGAGGAGCGCGTGGCCGAGGTCAGCGTGGCGGTGCTGGCGCAGTGGGCCCTGGAGGAGGGGAAGAAGGCCGCCTCCGACGGCCCGGGCCATGACGTCCCCGGTTCTCTCGGCGGGGAGACGGCGGGCAACTGAGGACGGTTTTGGGGGAGGGCGCAGGGAGCGATAACGCACGGCGGAAGCGGGGGAAAATGAGCTTGTTCTTTTTTTCACAATCTTAGGGTCAAAAAAAGGGCCTCGCCATTGCTGGCGAAACCCGTCGGGCCGTGTGCGTTTGCCCGGTCTCTTTTTGCCCGAAATGCATTCCCTTGGCAAGCCTTTTGTGGTAAACTTTTCCTTTTGACCGGCCCGGCCCGGGGGATTATATCCCGTCCGCCCCGGACCCGATCCGGAATTTTGGTCGCCTCGGAGGCCTTCGGCCCATGCTGCCGTTTTTCCCAACAAAAAATTTCAAGGATATAAGCGACAAACTGCGTGGCAAACTGCGACGCTTCCGCCTGCCCCGAAGCAACGGCACCCTGGTCGTGACCGGGCGGCTGGTGTCTTTTTTTCGGCATGCGGACTTTGCGGAAGGCCTGTGCCCGCCGGCGGCCGGGCTGGTGGAAACCCTGGCCGTGTTCAAGACCCGAACCGACCGGTTCCTGGTCTACTATATCGTGGTCTATCCCGAACTCGAATACCAGACGCCCCGACAGGAGTACGCCCGTCTCTGTCCGGATGCGGACGCCTTGCGGGCATTCCTGGCCGCCATGGCCTACCCCAACAAGTGGCATTTCGCCGCACAGATCCTGGCCGAGGTCGTCGGCGATGCGCCGTCCGAACCGGCCGCGGACGCCCCCGCCCCACCCGAACCTCCCGGCGCTTCCGCCGAACCGGACTAGCCCGTCGTCACGGTCAGGCCACGCCCATCCGGGCGTAATAGGCCTGGCCGCCGCGCTCGATCATGATGAGGACCGCCCCGTGCATCCGGTGCAGGTAGACTGCCCGGGTGAAGGCCTTGTCGTCGGCCAGTTTTTCGCCGCCGATCTGGACCAGCACGTCGCCGGGCTTGAGCCCCAGCTTGGCTCCCGGCGAGCCGGGCACCACCTCGGCCAGGGTCAGGCCTTGGCCGCGCCGGCCGGGCTGGGCCACAAGGCCCCACCGCTCCCGGGCCACCACCGCCGCTTCCCGCTCCGTGAAGGGCTCGGGCGCCACGGACAGGGCAAGCTGCTGGTTGCCGCGTTTGACCGTCAGGGCGAGCGGTTCGCCCACCGTCGAGGTGCGCAACGCGCCCAGATACTGGTCCTTGTCGTCGAGGTCGGCGCCGCCCATGGCCACAAGCAGATCGCCGGGCTTGAGCCCCGCCTTGGCGGCCGGCCCCGCGGAAAGCACCGCGGTGACCAGCAGGCCCTTGGGCCGGGCCAGGCCGAAATAGCGGGCCGTGCGCGGGTCCACGTCCTGGCCCCACAGGCCGAGCCAGGCCGGCGTGACCCGGCCGCTGCCCACGAGCTGGGCCACCACCCGCCGGGCCTTGTTGATGGGGATGGCGAAACCGATGCCCTCGGCCCCGGCCTGGATGGCCATGTTGATGCCGACGACCTCGCCGGCCAGATTGACCAGCGGGCCGCCGCTGTTGCCGGGATTGATGGCCGCGTCGGTCTGGATCAGGTCCGTGTAGGCGCCGCCTTCGTGCTTGAGCGACCGGCCCACGGCCGAAATCACGCCCGTGGTCACGGTGTTGGTGTAGCCGAAGGGATTGCCGATGGCGATGGCCGTCTCCCCGATCATGATGTCCCCGGAATCGCCTGTGGCCGCCTGGGGCAGCCTTTCCTTGCTGGCCAGGCGCAGCACGGCCACGTCGAAATCCGGGTCCGCTCCGACCAGGGTGGCGTCCAGGACCCGGCCGTCGAGCAGGCGGGCCTTGATGGAGGTGCCGCCGGCGATGACGTGGGCGTTGGTCAGGACCAGCCCCTTGGCCCCGTCGATGATGACGCCCGAACCCAGGCTTTCCTGGGTCTGGCGCTGGACCGGGCCGTTGGGAAAGCCCGGTCCCAGGAATTGACGGAAGAAATCGTCCTCGAAAAAGGGACCCAGGGGGCTGCGCCGCTCCACGGTCCTGGCCGAGGTGATGTTCACCACGGCCGGGGCCACGGCCCGAACCGCCGTCACCACCGGGGTGACGCGTACCTCCCGGTTGGCCGCCCGGGCCAGGCCCGGACCGACCGCCAGCCAAAACACGATCCATGCCACCACGCGCAATCGTCGCATGCAACATTCTCCCGGGCGAAGGGTCTTCATGAAATGTGGACGGGCCGCCGCGGCGAAACCCGCTGCGGCCGGTCAACCGATGGGGATGCGGCGGTGGCGGCGTTCCGGCAGAACTTTTTGCACCGTGACGGTAAGCTCTCCGTCCCTGAGCACGGCTTCGATGGCCTGGGGAACGACGCCGGGCGGCAGGACGAAACGGCGCAGAAACGGCCCGTAGGAACGTTCCATGACCTGGTATACCCCGTCGCCGGGCTCGTGTTCCAGACGTCGCTCGCCGGAAACCACGAGAAAACGTCCCTTGATCTCCACGGTCACCGCTTCCCGGGCCACGCCGGGGAGCTCCATGGTGACGCGGAAGGCCAGCGCCGTTTCCACCACGTCGGCGGCAGGGGTCCAGGCATAGCCTTCGCCCGATGCGGCCGATGCTCCGGGCATCCCCTCCGCCGTCTGGTCCAGGTCGGCCAGGGCCATCCACGGAATCCATTGCAGTTTGCCCATACGCGGCTCCTCGTCAGCTCGGGAACAGGCCCGTCGGCCTGTCCCTAGGATGCGGTCGTTTCCTTGGCCGAGCGCACGCCCGCGTCCCAGCGGGACTGGGGCACGGCTTCCTCGACCAGCATGATGGGAATGTCGTCGCGGACGGGATAGACCACGCCGCAGGCCGGACAGGCCAGGCCTTCGTCGGCTCCGAGCCGGTTCAAGGCGCCCTTGCAGGTGGGACAGGCCAGGATGGTCAGCAGTTCGGGATTGAGGCTCACGGTGTTCTCCTTCAGCGAATGCTCTCTTGATAGCCAAAACGGACGGGAGGCGCAATGGAGGTTCCCATGGAGGGGAGCGCGGGCTACACTCTCGCCATGACGCTTATAGATCTGCATACCCATTCGCGGGCTTCCGACGGTACGCTCACCCCGACGGAACTGGTGGCCCTGGCCGGGGAAAAGGGCCTGGCCGCCGTGGCCCTGACCGATCACGACACCCTGTCCGGACTGGCCGAGGCCGGGCAGGCCGGCCGGGCCTCGGGCGTGGAGGTGGTGCCCGGCGTGGAACTGTCCGTGGCCGACGGCGACTGCAGCATCCACATCCTGGGACTCTTCCTTGCCGACCATCCCGGCGGTCCCCTGGCCGAGGCCCTGACCGAACTGCGCGCCAAACGCCACGACCGCAACCGGCTGATCCTGGAAAAGCTCGCCAGGCTCGGCATTCCCATCGCCTACGCGGACGTGCAGGCCCTGGCCAAAGGGACGGTGGGCCGGCCCCATATCGCCCAGGTCATGCTGGCCAGGGGCGCGGTCGCCAGCGTGAAGGAGGCCTTTTCCCGCTACCTCGGCAACCATGGCCGGGCCTACGTGCCCAAGGAGAAGCTGGAACTCGGCCGGGCCATCGACCTGCTCCACGCCGAAGGGGCGCTGGTCATCCTGGCCCATCCCTCCACGCTCGGCCAGAAAGGCCGGACGCTGATCGAGACCGTGGGCCGCTACCGGGACCGGGGCCTCGACGGCATCGAGGTCTTTTACAGCGAGCATTCCCAGTCCCAGACCCTGGAATATCTGGCTCTGTCCCGGCGGTTCGGCCTGGCCCTGTCCGGGGGCTCGGATTTCCACGGGGACACCAAGCCCGGCGTGGAACTCGGTCGGGGACGCGGCAACCTCAAGGTGGATGTCTCGATACTGGACAAGCTCAAGGAACGGCTGGCCGGGCGAGGCTAGATCGGACAGTGCTCCTTGACCGGAATCTTCCGGCCGGTCAGGCGCTTGTAGAGGAATTCCTCGGGGTCCTTGCCGTGAAGGGCCGCCAGGTCGATTTCGGCCCGGGCCGCGCCCCGGTGGCCGCCGGCCGAGCCGACGTCGGCAAAGAGCTTCTGGGCCATGATTCCCATGTTGCGCCCCACCCCGTCGCCCCGGAAAATCACCACCACCTTTTTTTTCACCACCGCGGCCAGCATGTTCCAGGACAGCCCGTGCACCTTGGTGAAGAAATCCGCCAGGATGACCAGGATGTCCGGGCTCTCCAGCGTGTCCATGAACACGAACAGCCCGCGCGTGCCGATGAAGCGCATCTTGCGGAAGGCCTTGGAAAAGAACTTGAGCCAGCGCCGGTGATATTCGCTGGAGATGATCTTGCGCAGCAGCTGCATGTCGGCGAACCGGGTGAGCGCGCTGAAGGCCTTGACGTCGGCTTCGATGAAATGGCGCTCGAAACTCAAGGTGTCGGCCTTGATGCCGTAAACCAGGGCCGTGGCCAACAGCTTGCCCGGCCGGATGCCCAGATTGAGGAGATAGCCGGTCAGGATGGAGCTGGTCGCGCCGTAGTCGGGCCGGATGTCCACGAAGGGCGCCGTCACCGGATGCTCGGGCAGAATCGGGTGGTGGTCGATGACGAGGCTCCAGTCGATTCCCTGGAAGGCCGGATGGTGATGCGGTTGGGAATCGACCATGGCGAACCGCTGGTAGCCGGCCAACATCTCCGGGGTGAGCATGACGGTGGGAATGTGGAGAAAACGCATCATGGCCAGGTTGTCCGGCCGTTTCATTTCGTTGACGTGGGCGATGCCCACCGCGCCCGCCCGGTGGGCCATGATGCGCCGCAGGGCCATGGCCGACGCCATGGCGTCGGGGTCGGCGTTGATGACGATCAGCCAGCGTTCGTCCCGGTTGATGACTTGGAGGAGGCGGGTCACGTTCTGGCTCAGTTTGCGGGAAGAATTCACGATACGCGTTCCTTAAGGCTGATGGCCAGCCCGGCCGTTACCAAACGCACGTCGTGGGCCAGGGCGGCCGCCATCTGGTTGAGCGTTCCAAGCTCGCCCGCGAACCGTCGGGTGGCGGCGTCGGCGGGCAATGGGCCAAGGCCGATCTCGGCGCTCACCAAAATGGCTTCCGGTGCGGCCGGACCGGCATAGGGAGCGAGGCCCGCCGACAGAAGCGCCGCCGGGTCCGCATGGCTCCCCGAGGCATGACAAACGAAAAGCCAGAAGTCCAGGCTGTCGAGTAAAATTGTGCCGCCTTTGTCCGCTTCCCGGGCCAGGACAGCCATGGCCTCGGCGCCGGCCTCGATGACCGCGATGCCGGCGTTCCGGGCCCGTTTGTGGGCGTCGATGCGCTCCCGGAAGGAAAAATCCAGGGCCCGGCCCGTGGCCAGCACCCGCCGGGGGGCCGGCCCGGCCAGGAGCAGCCTCTCCCCCAGGGCCGATTTGCCGGATTTGGTGCCGCCCAAAAGCAGCCGGATCACGAGCCGGCCTCGACGGAGGCGATCAGGGCGTTCAGTACGGCCAGACTTTCCAGCAGATGGTTCGGCGCGAACACCTCCACGACGATGGTCTCCGGCCGGAGGTGGCCAAGCATCCACACGAGGATGTCCCGGCCCTCGGGCGCAAGATGTTGCAGCGGCCGGTGGACATGGGTGCGGCCCGGCGGCGGGCCTTCCTCGCCGTAGGGCGCATAGACGTGGAACATGCGGACGGCCGCGGCCAGGGCGGACTCGTCTTCGGGCAGGGCATGGCCCATGGCCAGCATGTGCCCGAGATCGAGACAGACCGAACAGCCGAGCGCCCCGGCCAGGGCCAGGACGTCCCCTGGAGAGGCCGTTTCCGTGTTTTCCAAAAGCACGTCCGCCGGATCGTGACCGGCCGCCTGCCAGGCCGTCACGAACGCGGCCAGGGCGGCCCGGTCGGCCGGCGGATGGAGCACGAAGCCCCACGGCGCCAGATGGGCCACCTTGGCCAGCACCCCCGCCACCAGGGCAAAGGCCTCGCCGCCGCCCGCCGGCCAGGGCAGATCCACGGGCAGATGGGCGTGGTAGCGCAGGCCGTAGGTCTTTCGGGGAAGATCCTCGGGACCGTAGGCCAGGCAGGCGGTTCCCTCCAGCAGATACAGCCCGACCTCGGGCAGCGTGCGGGCCAGACGGCGGCAGTTGACGGCCGCCGTTTCGGGCCAGACGCAGCTCGTGGCTGCCAGCCGCCAGGGCCATTTTGGATCGCAGTTTTGTAACACCATAGGATCACACGGAAATTACTTCAAGTACGACGCTTGAGTGTTGGAGGGGAAAGGGGTAATCAAGGCCCCGGTTTCGGAACGCTCCGGCTGGGAAATGGCTGCCGTGGAGCCGGCCGGGGAGTGGGAGTTTGGATCGTATGCGACATTTTCGGGATTTCGTGCAGCATTTCTTCAATCCGTTGCACGTCTATTGCCGCCTGAAGGACATGGGCGTCAACGGCCCCACGGCGCACCGCATGAGCCGGGCCTACGAGCGCTACCTCTGGCGCTTCATCTGGTAGTCTCGTCCCCTGACAAAAGCGGTAATTGCCGCGCCTGCCGTACCGTTCGGGCCACCAGCGCCGAACGCCGCACTCCGGCAAGCGACAGCCGATCCAGAAAACGCGAACGCTTGAGCATGAGCCGCCGGCCCATCAGGTCGCGCCGCACGGCGTGGCTCAGGTAGAGCCGGCTCTTGGTCCGGGTCAGCCCCACGTAAAAGAGCCGCCGCTCCTCGTCCTCGTCCAGTTGTCCGGCCAGATGGCCGGGCTTGCCGCTTAAAAATTCCGTGCCGGCAAAAGGCAGGATGCCGTCCTCCAGGGCCGGCAGGAACACCGCCTCGAACTCCAGGCCCTTGGAGGCGTGCAGGGTCATGATGCGCACCTTTTCGGCGGCCTTGCCCACCAACTCCAGCTCGGTCTGGGTGTGGATGAAGCTTAAAAGCCCGGCCCAGCCGGCATGGTCCCTATACGCCCGGCACAGGTCCCGAAATTCCGGCCCCTGCCAGAACAGGCGGTCAAATGGCGGGATGTCTTCCAGATAGGCCGACAGACCGAGCGGGCCCTTGGCCAGCACCCGGTCCGGCAGGGTGGGGGGCTTTTCCACGTCGTCCGGGACCGGCAGGCCGAGCAGCCGTCCGGCCGCCGCCAGCAGCAGCTTGACCCGGGGTTCGCTCCAGAAGGCGTCGGCCTCGGGCGCGGCACAGGGAATGCCGAACCGCTCCAGACTGCGCCGAATGGGCGCCACCAGCCCGGAAAACCTGACCAGTACGGCCACGTCGCTCGGGGAGAGCGTGCGGCTGGCCAGATCCTCGGCCAGGGTCAGGGACGTGCCGCCCAAAAGCCGGCGAATGCGTTCGCCCATCCAGCCGGCCTCGCCCGGGGCGGTCGGCGCCTGGAAGAGCTGGATGTCCCCGAAGGCCGGATCGGTCCGCCGCACCCGGGAGACCAGGGGCGGCCGGCCTTGAAACAGCCCGCCGGCCAGGTTCAGGATCGATTGGGCCGAACGGTAGTTCTCCGTCAGGCCGATGACCTGGAGATCGGGCCAGAGGGTGGAAAAATCGGCCTGGACATGGCCCGTCGCTCCCCGGAAGCCGTAAATGGACTGATCCGGATCGCCGATGGCAAACAGGGCAACGCCTTCCCGACCGGCCAGGGCCTTGACGATGGCCAGTTGCAGGGGGGTGAAGTCCTGGACCTCGTCCACCAGGATATGGGTCCAGGGCGGTCGGTAACTGCCTTCCCGGAGTTTTTCCAGCCAGAATTCCAAAAGATCGGTGAAATCCAAAAGGTTCCAGTCCCTTTTCTGGCCGGCGAAGCGGGCGGCCCAGGCGGTGGGGCCCTCTTCGTCGGCGGCGGGGGGCACGGCCGAAAGCTTTTCCCGGGCCAGGGTCAGATCGCGCCAGGCGGCCCGCAGCTTTGGTCCGGTGAGGGTGGGATTGACCTTGGCGAACAGGCGCCTGGCCGCTTCCTCGGAGAGAAGGACCGGCTCCTGGCCGCCGCTGTCGGCCCAGATCGACAGGGCCAGGGCGTGAAGCGTGTCGGCCCGGGGCGGGGGGCCGTCCCCGGCCAGCCGGGCGAGGCGTTCCCGCAATTCCCCGGCGGCCCGCCGGGTGAAGGTCACGGCCAGGATGGCCTCCGGGGCGATGCCGGAGCGCAGCAGGTGGGCGATGCGGGCGAGCAGGGTGTGGGTCTTGCCGGTGCCCGGGCCGGCGATCACCAGCACGCGGCGGTCGGGCGTCGTGGCCGCAGCCTGTTGTTGCGGATTGAGCCCCTGGAGTGGCGCGGCGGCCGTGGCCGGACGTTCGTCCGGCTCGGGCGGCGGTTCGGTCGGAGCCTCCGTTTGAGGTTTGGCTTCCCGGGGGGCGGCGGCCTGGGCGGCCGGCGGCATGGCCAAAAAACGGCCCCCCCGCAGCTCGCGTTTTTCCTCCGGCGAAAAGACCGAAATGCGGCCGTACTGGCCGTCGAAACCCGGGTCGCGGTAGACCCGGCCCCGCCGCATGCGGACGATGGCCTCGGCCAAGTTCCGGTTGACCCGGGCCAGATCCTCGGCCGGCGTTTCGCGCAGCACGGTCAGCTCCGAGCCGAACCGGGCAAGCAGCGCGGCCACCAGCCGGCGAGCCTTGCCCGCGGCCGGGCCGACGGAGAGCACCTCGCCGGCCACCTCGCCCAGGGGAATAAGCGACGTGAATCCCGGCATGCCCTCGGGGTGTTCGGGCTGGGTCCGGTCGGCCAGCTCCTGGACCCGGTGGAGCACGCCGAGCGTCAGCGGCTTGCCGCACACCGGGCACAGCCCGCCCCGGGCCTTGGCCTCGGCCGGTTCCATCACCACGCCGCAGGCCCGGTGGCCGTCCAGGTGGTATTTGCCCTCTTCCGGAAAAAATTCCACGGTGCCGCAAAATTTGGGGCCGAGACCCTGGCCGCGAAGCGCCCGGTAGATACCCTCGAACGACGGGTCCCCGGAAAAAAGATTGCACTCCCGGCCGAGCTTTTCCCCGGAATGGGCGTCGGAATTGGAGATGAGCCGGAAGCGGTCCAGGGCCGAGAGCATCCAGTTCATTTCCGGGTCGGAAGAGAGCCCCGTCTCCAGGGCGAAAATTTCCTTGGCCAGCGACCCGAAGCATTCCTCCAGCGAATCGAAGCCGGATTTGGAACCGAACAGGGAAAACCACGGCGTCCAGATGTGGGCCGGCACCAGAAAGGCCAGCGGATCGGACTCCAGCACCATTTCCAGCAAAAGCCGGCTGTCGAGGCCCAGGATCGGCCGGCCGTCCGAGGCCAGATTCCCCACCTTGGCCAGCTTGAGGTTGAGCTTTTCCGCCACCTCGAAGGAGGGCGCGTAGACAAGGTTGTGCACCTTGCGCACCGCCCCGCCGCGCTTGTAGATGGAGCTTATTTCCGCCGAAAGCATGAACCGGACCCGGCCGGACAGCCTGGCGTCGGGGTACCAGGGCAGCTCCGCGGCCAGTCCCTTCGGTTCCCGCAGTCGAAAAAGGCCCGTTCCGTCGGGAGCCAGTTGGGTCCGCAACTCCTCCAGCCAGCCCGGATGGGTGAAATCGCCGGTGCCGACCACCGTCATGCCCTTGATCTCCCCGTAGGCCGCCAGGTTGCGTGGGGTCAGCCCCTTGCTGGTGGCCCGGGAAAAGCGGGAATGGACATGCAAATCGGCCAGATACTGCTCCATGGCCCACGGCATACCAAGGATCGGGACAACTGGGCAAGGGCGGCCGGGGGAAGAATCGGGGCGCCGCCCCGAACCCTGCCGGGGGGCATGATGCCCCCCGGGCCCCCTCGCCCGCGACACGCGCCGTCCTTTTCGCCCCCCCTTTAAAAGTTTTTGGGGAAGGAGAGGCGCGAGGAGGGAACCCCTTTTTACAAAAAGGGGTTCCCTCCCTGCCTTCTTTTCTTTCGGTCTGTCGTTTTTTCGTCAGGCCGTGGCGCAGTCGGTGGGATCGCCGTGGAGCTTGTCGAGGGCGTGGGGCAGGGCGGGCAGGACGGCGGCCAAGTTTTCGCGGACGGCCTTGGGCGAGCCGGGCAGGTTGACGATGATGGCCGGGCCGAGGGTGCCGGCCACGGCTCGGGAAATCATGCCGTGGGAGGTTTTGGCCAGGGAGGCGGCGAGCATGGCCGATTCGAAGCCGGGCAGCCGCCGTTCGATGACGGCCAGGGTGGCTTCGGGCGTGGTGTCGCGCGGGGCGAGGCCCGTGCCGCCGGTGGTGACGATGCAGTCGAAGCCCTGGGTGAGGGCCAGGTCGGTCAACAGGGCTTTGAGCGTGCCGGGATCGTCGGGGATGATGTGGCCCTGGATCAGGCTGGGGGAGAGGGCGGCGCAGGCTGCGGCGATGGCCGGTCCGGCGGTGTCGGTGCGCAGGCCCTGGCTGCCCTTGTCGCTTAAGGTGATCCAGGCGATGGCCGGTCCGGTTTTGGCGAACGAGAAGGCGGTTTCGCCGGCGGGGAGTCCGCCGGCGGACAGGCAGACGGCCACGGCCATGGGGGCGGCCGGGATGTCTCCCTGGCCGGGGCGCTGGTGCAGGCCCAGGATTTGGAGCACGGGCGCGCCCTGGGGCGGGGTGAGGACGGCGCCGACGGCCTGTCGGGGAAAGGTGTTGCGCTGGGCGGTAAGACAGGTGACGTATTCCGGAGTGTCGCCGGTGGCCAGGACGACCCGGTCGCCCTGGGCCAGGGAAAGGGCCGCTTTGGCGGCCAAAACGAGATTTTGGGGCATGGCGGCGTCCTTTGGGATGACCTTGCGCATTTTCGGGTGTTGGGCCAAAACCGCCAGGCAAGCATACGTCCGGGGTGTCGGCGGATCAAGGGAGGATGGTGGATGAAAGGCATCATTTTGGCGGGGGGATCGGGCACGCGGCTCTATCCCATCACCCGGGTGGTGAGCAAACAGCTCCTGCCCATCTACGACAAGCCCATGATCTATTATCCCCTGTCCGCGCTGATGCTGGCCGGCATCAGGGAAGTGCTCGTCATTTCCACGCCGACGGATCTGCCGCGTTTCGAGGAGATGCTCGGCGACGGCTCGCAGCTCGGCATGTCCTTTTCCTACAAGGTGCAGCCGCGTCCCGAGGGACTGGCCCAGGCCTTTTTGCTCGGCAAGGAATTCATCGGTCGCGACACCGTCTGTCTGGTGCTCGGGGACAACATCTTTTACGGCCAGGGCCTGGCCAACCTGTTGCAACGGGCGGCCAAGCTCCAGGATGGCGCCATCGTCTTCGGCTACAAGGTGCGCGATCCCGAGCGCTACGGCGTGGTGGAGTTCGATGCTGCCAAAAAAGTCATCAGCATCGAGGAAAAACCGGCCAAGCCCAAGTCGAAGTACGCCGTGACCGGCATCTACTTCTATGACAACGGCGTGGTGGCGGCGGCCGAGGGACTGGCGCCGTCGGCCCGGGGCGAGCTGGAGATCACGGACCTCAACAACGTCTATCTCAGGCAGGGGAGGCTGACGGTGGAATTCTTGGGCCGGGGCTACGCCTGGCTCGACACGGGCACCCACGAATCCCTGCTCCAGGCGGCGAGCTTCGTCCAGGCCATCCAGGAGCGTCAGGGCGTGCTCGTGGCCTGCCTTGAGGAAATCGCCTACCGCATGGGCTCTATCACGGCCGAGCAGGTCGAGCGGCTGGCCGCGGATATGCTGAAAAACCGCTACGGGCAATATCTCATGGAAATTATTCGGGAACGGTGATGAGCCGAGTCGGATTTCCGCCGGGCGGCCGGGCTTATCGGCCGGCCTTGTTCCCGGTCGGCTCGGGGCGGGCTTCCTTCCGGAACTGATGAATCCGGTAGAAGGCCGTGCCGACGATAAGGGCCATATAGACGTAAATGGCCGTCACGCCGAAAAAGCCCTGCTCCGTGGCATGACCCATGTTGGTGAGAAGTTCGGAGATGATGCTCATGGCGGCGCTCCTTCGCTGACGCTGGATGTGAAATTCTTCCCTAGCCTAGGCGGGAAGCGGCCGGGCGTCAACCCTTGGCGCTCGGAAAGCCGGCCGCTCCGGCCGGGACAGGCCGTCCGCCTGCCGGGAAAATGCCGTCGGGGGCTTTTGTTCCGATGGAATTCGGGCTATGCGGACAGGCATCATGGGTGAAGTCATGTCCACGGGCAGCGGTCGGCCGCAGGGACAGCCCCGGAGACGGGCCGTGGTCGGTTCGCTCCTGGCGGGATTGATCACGGCCGTTCTCGTGGCCGGCCTGCTGCTCCTGGCCGCCGGTTGGTATCGGCAACACCTCTGGCTGGTCTGGACGACCTGGGATCTCCGCTTTTTTTACCTGGCCGGCCTGCTGGCGGTGATCGGGCCGGCGGCGGCAGTGGGCCTGCTGGCGGAACGGCGCAACCGCTTGCGTGCGGCCCTCTCCTGCCAATACGCCGAACTTGAGGCGGTCCATGCCGATCTGGCCCGGACCAACCGGGCCTTGCGCGCGCTTTCCTCCATCAGCCATGAACTCATCCGGGCCACGGACGAGCAGGCGCTCCTTACCCGCATCTGCCAGACGCTGGTCGACCAGGTCGGCTACCGGCTGGCCTGGGCCGCCATGATCGAGCCCGGGCCGGACAAGACGGTCCGGGTGGCCGCCACGGCCGGCGAGGGTGCCGCTTTTTTGGACTCGCTCGGCGTACGCTACGACGATTCGCCGAAGGGCCAAGGCCCCACGGGCACGGCCCTCCGGGAAGGCCGGGTGGTGGTCGTGCCCAATTCCCGGATGCATGAAGTCTTCGCCCGCTGGCCCGACAGGCCGGTCGCCATGGACTGGATCGCCTCCACCGTGTCCCTGCCGCTGCGGCGGGGCGAGCGGGTGGTGGGCGCGCTCACCATGTATGAGCCGACCGCACGGGAGTATGGCCGGGAGGAACTGGAACTGCTTGCCCGGATGGCCGCCGATGTCTCCTACGGACTGCGCTTTTTGCAGACGAGCCGGCAACGGGACCGGACCGCCCGATTGTTGCGTCAGGCCTTGCGCGTCAGTTCGGCCATGAGCCGGACGGCCCGGGAGCTGGTGTCCGGCGATGTCGGACTGCCGGAGATGGCCGCGTTGGTGCTGCGGCAGGCCCTGGCCCTGACCGGGAGCGACTGGGGCGGGGTGGGAATCCTTGCCAAGCGCACCGGCCGGGTGGACTGGGTGGCCGGCACGACCGGCCGGGGCGGGCAGGTTCTGGAGGCGTCCGCAGTTCCGGAAATCTATCCCGACGATGGCGGCCGCTATCAGGGACCTTGGGCCGCGGTCCTCAACGACGGGGAGAGCGTGTGCCGCAACGACTGCGACTCCCTGGAAGGCTACTGCCCGGCTCCGGGCCTGGAAGGCGGCAGCACCCGATTTTTGGCCGTGCCCCTGCATAAGCCCGACAACACCGTCGTCGGGGTCATGCTCCTGACCGGCGGCGGGCGCCCCTATGCCAGGAAGGATGTCCGGGCCACCCGGCGCCTGGCGATGTTGCTGGATATGGGCGCTTCCCGGCGGCGGGCCGAGGAGGCGCTCGTCATGGCCCGGCAACGGGCCGAAGCGGCCAATGACGCCAAGACCCAGTTCCTGGCCAATATCACCCAGGAACTGCGCACGCCGATCAACGGCATCCTGGGCATGGCCCAGGTGGCCATGCTGGAGGGCGCGACCGGCCGCGACGCCGACAATTGGCAGTCCGTGCGCGATGCCACCGAAAAACTGGTGGAGATCGTGGACAACCTGCTGGAGCTGGCCGATGTGGAGGCCGGTTCCCTGTCGCCGGTGCTGCGGGAATTTTCCCTGCGTCAGATTCTGGATTCCCTGCGCGGGGCGTTTTCGGTCCGGGTCGGACTGGCCGGACTGACGCTGGCCGTGGAAATCGCCCCATCTCTTCCCGACCGGTTCCTGGGCGATCCCTTCCGGCTGCGTCAGATCCTTTCCAACCTCGTCGACAACGCCATCCGGTTCACCCCCACCGGCTCCATCACCGTGCGGGTGGGGCCCTATGCCCTGCCGCCCGGCGAGGGACCGCACCGGGTCTTCGTCGCCAAGGATTTCCAGGGGCTGGTCCTCCTTTTTACGGTGACCGATACGGGCATCGGCATTCCGCAAAACAGGCAGGAGGCTATTTTCGAGAGCTTCATCCTGGGCGAGGAATATCTGACCAAGCGGTTCGGCGGGGCGGGCATGGGGCTTACCATCGCCAAACGGCTGGCCGAACTGCTGGGCGGCAGCATCTGGCTGGAGAGCCGGCTTGGCTGCGGCAGCACGTTTTTTCTGACCGCGCCGCTGTGGCCCGTGACCAAGGCCCTGGCGGACCGGTCCGCCAGGGCGGCGGCGCCGGTGGTTTTGCCGCCGCTGCGCATCCTGGTGGTGGAGGACGAGGCCATCAACCGGCTGGCTCTGTGCCGGGGGCTGCGCAAGCTCGGGCATCGGGTGCTGGAGGCGGTCAATGGCGAGGATGCGTTGCGCCGTCTGGCCATGGAGCCGGTGGATGTGGTGATCATGGACATCCAGATGCCGGTCATGGACGGGCTGGCGGCCGTGGGCCATATCCGGGGCGGCGAAGTGCCGGGCCTCGACCGGCGATTGCCGGTGGTGGCGCTGACGGCCTACGCCCTGGAAGGGGACCGCAAGCGCTTCCTGGACGCCGGCATGAACGAATTCGTGACCAAGCCTTGCGACATGGAACAGGTCCTGGGGGCTATCGCCAAGGCGCTGGAGGCCTCCCGACAGGCGGGCTAGCCGGGGGCGGTCAGGTCTGGGTGGCGAAAAAGGCACCGCTCCAGGCCATGGCTTCGGCGTAGCAGGCCTTGACCGCCTCCAGCTCGAAACCGAGCTTGCGCGTCAAGTCCGTCAGGCGTTCCCAGTCCGCGTCCTCCAGGCATTCCTCGAGATCGACCAGGGGCTGGTATTCGCTTTTTTCCTCCCGAAGCAGGGCGGCCTTGAGCTTTTCGTCCAGGGGCAGGTGGCTGGTGACCTTGTCCATGGGGATGCCGAGGATGGCGTCGAGCAGGGAAAACAGCCCCAGCAAAAACAGCGACCCGGGGTCGAAATCCCAGAAATCGTAGAGGGTGGCGATCTGTTCCATGAAGCGGGCCCGTTGGAGGGAGATTTCGGCCAGTTCCCGGGGCATGTCGCCCTGCTGGGCCATGTCGGCCAAAAGGACCGCCCGGAGCCAGTTTTTCAGCTTGACGCTGCCGAGGACCATGATGGCTTGCCGGATGGACTGGATCTTCTGCGGAAAGCCGAAGGCGGCGCTGTTGAGGTAGGACAGCAGACGAAAACTCACGGAGACGTCGGCCGAAATGGTGTCGACTAGGGCATCGACGTCGGGATCCTCGGCTTCGAGCAGGTGCAGGATGGAGAACCGGCTCATCTGATGCGAGGTGAGCTTGCGCTCGGCGATGATCTCCGGTTCCTTGAAAAAGCGCCCCTGGAACAGGGTGAAGCCTGCCCCCTTGAGATGCTCGAACTGTTCCAGGCCTTGGACCCGGCTGGCCAAAAGCGCCACCTTGCGTCCCTTGGTCCGGTCCAGGAAGTTGCGGGGATCGGCACCGCCGCCGGCATTGAAGCACAACACGTCGGCCAGTTCCGGCAGTCCGGCCACCGCGCCCATGGCCGAGGTCAGGTCCAGGGCCAGGGCGTAGCCATCGGTCTTGAGCTGGCGGGCCGCCTCCAGCACGGCTTGCGGTTGTTGGGCTTCCCCGACCAGCTTGACGACGCCGTGGGCGGCCGGCAGGGCATAGGGGGCCTGGGCCAGCAGGCCGGCCTCGTCAAAGGGGGCGATCACTTTCTTCCCCCGCTCCACGGCGTGCTGTACGCCCATATAGGAACTCGAGGCCAGGGAGCCCGCCACCTGCTCCTGGTCGGCGAAACAGGGCTGCACAGGGGAACAGGCGTCGGAGCCCCCCATGATTTCATAGCCCCACAGCTTCCGCTTCACGTCGAAGAGGGCCTGTTTGGTAAAAAAGAAGGTGGCAGCCCCTTGTTGATCTTTTTCATTCATGGTCGATCCCCGGTCAGGGTGGCAACGAAGGAAAGTCCACGCCTGCAACGCAAGTTCCATCCAACATGCCCCATGGCGGGGGTGTTGACAACGTTTTTTCCCGGAACGGCGGTTGCGCCTAGGCCTTGTACCGTTTTTTGACGATCTGCTGAAAGCGCGGGTCCAGCGTTTCTTCCAAAAACGCCTGAAAGGCGCGTCGATATTTTTTCAGATAGTATTGGCGGTCGAGGAACTTTTCCTTGTGCCGGTATTTGATGAGGGTCGAGGGATTGAAATAGGCCTCGGCGTTTTCCAGGGTCAAAACGAAGGGCGGCAAGCCTTCCTGCCCCAGGATATAGCTGGCGGTCAGGGCGCCGGTCCGGTGGTTGCCCTCCAGGAAAAGCTGGGGCTGGCTGACCAGCAGCACGTAGACTCCGGCCGCCCGGCGGGGGGCGGATTTGTGTCGCTTGCGGTCGTACCAGGCAGCGATCTCTCCGATCCCCTCGGCAAACCGCCGGCGGGTTTCCAGGAGGTGGGAGCCGAATTCGAGCCGCACCCGGGCGTCCCGGCCGCACAGGACGATGTGGTTGAGTTCCAGGATGTGGTCGAGGCCCTTTTCGCTAAACACGTCCACCTCGTCCTGGAGCAACCGGTCCACGTAGGCGTAGCCTTCGACCAGATTGTCGATGATCTGCTCGGTGAGGGGCTCGCGGCGCATGAGCAGCCGTTCGTTGAGGGCGGCAAAGCCCTGCTGGACCTCGTACAGGGAGGCTCTGATGCGGCCGAGGGCCAGGCGGTAGTGTTTGCGGCGACTCATGGGGGGAGGGGCATCCCTGCTTCCGGCGGACGGCCGGGGGAGGTTTTTCCGTTTTAAGGAATAGGATTATTCCTTTTTGGAATAATTGTGCTTCCGTGCGGGCCCTGGACGCGGCCGGTCAGTCCAGTTCCCGGGCGGCCCAGATGCACCGGCCGATGATCTCGAAATCGTCGGCGTCGGACACGAGATAGACGTTGGGGTTGTTGTCCGCGACGATGGCCAGATGGCCGTCGCGTTCCGCCAGGCGTTTGATGTACATCTGGCCGTTGTAGCGCAGGTAGTAGATCTTGTTTTTCACGAACTGGCGCCGCCCTTCGTCGATAAGCACCACGCTGCCGTCGGCGATGGTCGGGTCCATGCTGTCTCCGAAGGCGCGGATCACCGTCATGTTTTCCGGATTTCCCTTGGAGCGGATCCATTCGGTGCGAAAGCTCAGGTAGGTGAGGGTGCGGTCCCCGGTTTCCGTGGAGCCGCCGCCCATGGAGCCGGTGGCCTCGCGCAGGGGGACCTCGGTATAGTAGATATGGTGCGCCTCCCTGGCCCGGATGTCCCGCAGCATGGCCCGCAGGGCGGCGTGTTCGGCCCCGCTGCCGCCGCCGTAGAGCGGCTCGCGCACCTGGCAGCGGCCCTTTTCGGTCGTTTCCTCCTGATAGTCTGCCGCCTCGGTCCGTTCCCGGCCAAGGGCCACCATGTCTTCGTACTCCAGCTTGAAGAACGCGGCAAAGCGCCGGCGCAGGGCCGTCTTGGGGGCCTGCTTGCCGGTGAGGATCTTGCTCACGTAGCCCTGGCTGACCCCGACAAAGGCGGCCAGGGCCCCTTGGGAGACATTTTCCAGGGCGGCCAAGTCGACCAGCGCCCGCCAGAAATAGCGGTCTTCCTCGGTGTGCGGGGAGCCGTCCGCAAGGCCGGCGGAGGGGACGGAACGGATCATAGGCTCCTTTTGCCCCAGGAGAAGTGGGAATGTCCATGCCTTTTTTGGGAATATATTCCTTGACATATATTCCAATCAGGAATACTCGTCGATCCCGAGGCTTCCCACCGACCACCATGATTTCTGGAGACTGGCTTCATGCGGGAATACGAGTTGCATGCCAAGTTGGCGGAGGTATTGGGTCAGGAGGCGGCGCGGGCCGCCCTGGACGCGCTTATCGCCGAATGGGGCGGCTGCCGCCTGGATATCCCCAACGGCACCGCCTCGCGCAAGCGCCGCCGCGACGCCGAGATTCGACGTATGTATCATCTGGGCGCCGACCTTGTGGTGCTGCACGGCCGGTTCGGACTGTCCGACCGGCATCTGCGGCGTATCCTCTCCGGTCCCTGCGAGCGGCCCGCCTAGCCCTGGCTGCGATTCGCGTCTTCCCTGGACAACACGCGCCGGACGGTCCGCAACAGGTCGGCCACGTCATAGGGCTTGGTCACGTAGGCATCCATGCCGGCCTCCATGCCGCGCGCCTGATCCGATTCCATGGCGTAGGCCGAAAGCGCCACCACGGGGATGGCCGGAGGAATCCCCGGCTCCTGCCCCGAGCGGATGCGCCGGGTGGCGTCCAGACCGTTTAACCGCGGCATCTGGATATCCATGAGCACCAGATCGTACGGTGCCCGGCCCAGCATGAACAGGGCCTCCCGGCCATCCACCGCCGTGTCCACCGTGTGCCCGCATTTTTGCAGGGCCCGCGCCGTGAAGATGCGATTGACCGGCTCGTCCTCGGCCAACAGGATGCGCAAGGGCTGCTCGAGGCGGGGCGGTGGCGGGGAGGAGGCGCTCTCCTCGGCCTGTCCGCTCCCGGACAACCCGAATTCCAGCGTCAAAAGGAAGGTGCTGCCCCGGCCGGGCTCCGATTCCAGCGTGATGTCGCCGCCCATCATGCTGGCCAGCTGCTTGGCAATGGAGAGTCCCAGGCCTGCGCCGCTGTATTTTTTGGTCAGGTAGTCCTCGCCGATGCCGAACGGTTCGAAAACGGCCTTCTGGCGGTCAGGCTCGATGCCGATGCCGGTATCCGCGATGGTCACCAGCAGCCGGACCCGGCCGGGCGGCGGCGCGGTCGCGGTCCCTTCGGCCCGCCACAGGTCGATCCGGGCGGTCACCTGCCCCTGCCGGGTATACTTGAAGGCATTGTCGAGAAGATTGATGAGGATCTGCTTGGTGCGATCGGGGTCGCCGTAGAGCCGGGACGGAATGCCCGGATCGATATGGTAGGTGAAGGAAAAGGGATGCAAATGGCTTTGTATAATGAAATTGCGGAAAATCGGCGTGCATTCGGTCCGCAGATCGAATTCGCGTTCCTCCATCCGCAGCCGGCCGGCCTCCACGTTGGACATGTCGAGCAGGTCGCCCAGGATGCGTACCAGCACGCCGGCCGACTGGCGGATGATGCCTAAAAATTCCCTGGCCTCATCCTGAACCTCCCCGCCATCCAGCAAGAGCTGGGCCATGCCCAGGATGCCGTTGAGCGGGGTGCGCAGCTCGTGGCTCATGTTGGCCAGGAAAAAGTTCTTGGCCTCGCCGGCCGTATCGGCCGCCTGCTTGGTGACCCACAGCTCCTGCTCCAGGGTTTGCCGCTCGGTCATATCCTCGAAAGACCACGTCACGGTTTCCCCGCGATGCGCCTCGCCGGCCCACCGGACATGCAGCCGGATCATGGGCTGCCCGCCGTCGGGACGCACGATGGGGCACTCGGCCGTGCTTCCCTCCGTCGGGGCCTCCTGCCGGGCGGAGGCGAGCAGCGCGGCATAGGCGTCGGGATCGGGGAAAAGAGACGAAACCGCCATGCCGCAAAGCGCCGTCTTCGGACGGCCGAGGATGTCCGCTCCCCGGGCGTTTATCCTGACGATGCAGCCGTTGCGGATCAGGGCCAAGCCGATCCGGGCGGTTTCGACAAGGATCTCCAGTTCGCGCAAGGAGTGCGCCAACAGGGCGGGGGACGCGCTCATATCGACTGGCGGCACCGATCCACCTCCGGGGGGCTGGGAAAACGCTTCCGCCGACGGGCTCGCTCCGCCTGTGGATCGGATTGGCGTCCGGACGCGATCGCGCCGTGGGTGGCCCGGAGGGCGGCGCGAAACAGAGTCCTCTATACTTCTCTACCGCCATCGGAACTTCCGCGCAAGAACAAGGCGCGCAGACAAGGGGCTCGGGGCTAGGAAGCGTCCCGGCGGCGGCAGAACTGGTCGCAGAGATCCTGGGCCCGTTCCAGGAGGTGCTCACAGCCGTTGGTCAGATCCTCCACATACAAGGCGCTTCCCAGCCGGCGGCAGATGGCCAGGCAGCCGGCGAGATCGCCCGGGGCGCCGGCCAGCTCCTTGCGGAACCCCTGGCAGACGGGATCGGAATAACAGCCGCCCGGGGTGGGCACGGCCGAGCAGAAGCCGTAAAAGTCGGACAGGGTCATGGGCGGGGCCTTGTCGCCGTGGTCGGCGGCCGGTTGCCCGCCACCCGGTTGGCCGGCGCAGCCGGAAAGCAGTACGGTCAGGCAAGCCGTCAACACCACTGTGGCCAAGTGCGCGGGCATACGGGGGAGCTCCTTTGGTCGGACGGTCCGAAGGATACGACTGTGCCCAAGGCCGGGCATCCTGTAAAGCGGCGAAGGGCGATGGGCCCCGGCGGCCTTGACAGCCGGCTTTCCGGCCGTCATTGCGAAGGGATGCCTGTCGCCGGAAAGGAGAGGGAACGGAGGCCAGACGTGGGCAATGTGCTCATCATCGACGATGACCAGACCATCTGCGACGCCCTGGCCCGGGTGGTGACCCGGCTCGGCCACGCGGCTACCGCCGCCTCGACCCTGGCCGAGGGCCTGGCCAAGGCCGCCCGGGAGAATGTGGACGTGGTCTTTTTGGACGTGCGCATGCCCGACGGCAACGGTTTGGACGCCATCGGCCATATCCGCCGCTCGCCCTCGGCCCCCGAGGTCATCGTCATCACCGGCTGGGGCGACCCGGACGGCGCGGAACGGGCCATGCGCCAGGGGGCCTGGGACTATATCGAGAAGCCGCCGTCGGTCAAAACCATGACCACGCCCCTGGTCCGGGCCATGGAGCACCGCCGGCGGGGGCGGCTCCCGGAAGAGGCCGTGGCGCCGTTCCGGTTCGCCGGCATCGCCGGCGGCAATGCCAAACGGGCCCAATGCCTGGAACGGGCCGCCCGGGCCGCCGCCAGCGACGTCAACGTGCTTTTGACCGGCGCCACCGGAGCGGGCAAGGAACTGTTTGCCCGGGCCATCCACGACAACAGCCCGCGTCGGGCCGGGGCCTTCGTGGTGGTGGACTGCGCCGCCCTGCCGGCGGGCATCGTGGAAAGCGTGCTGTTCGGTTCGGAAAAGGGCGCCTATACCGGAGCGGACCGGCGCCGGGAAGGCCTGCTGATGCGGGCGCATGGCGGCACCCTGTTTCTGGACGAGGTGGGCGAACTGCCCCTTCCCGTGCAAAAGGCCTTTTTGCGCGTGCTCCAGGAACGCAGCGTGCGGCCGATCGGCGGGCTGACCGAGATGCCCTGTCACTTCCGGCTGGTGGCGGCCACCAATCGCGATCTGGAGGTCCTGGCCGCCAAAGGGCTTTTCCGCGAGGATCTGCTGTTTCGCCTGCAGGGCGTGGGCATCGAACTGCCGCCCCTGGCCGGCCATCCCGAGGATATCCAGGATTTTGCCGCGCATTTTGTCCGGGAAGCGGCCGCACGGCTGGGGATGCCCCCCAAACCCCTCTCCGAGGACTTCTCCAGGGCCTTGCTCGCGTATTCCTGGCCCGGCAACATCCGGGAACTCAAAAATATCGTGGAAGGCGCCCTGGCCCTGGCCGGGGACGACGATTTCCTTTTGCCCGTGCACCTGCCCCTGCACATCCGGGTCTGCGCGGCCAGAAACCGGGTCTCCGGGCGTCCGTCCGGCCGGGAAGCCCCCGTGGAGCCCCTTTGGGGCGGCCTTGGCGCGGCGGTCCTGCCGGATTTCCGGGAGTACCGCGACAGCCGGGAGGCCGACTATCTGCGGGTGCTGGCCGGGCGCTATGCCGGCGATATCGGCCGGATGCTCCAGGTGTCGGGCCTGTCCCGGTCCCGCTTCTACGCCCTGCTCAAAAAATACGGCATCAGCCTGACCCATTCCTGAGCCGACCTAAAGATGGCCCCCCCCGGTGTCGAAGAGAAGGGAAAGAGGCTCTTGCGGCGACCGGCATCCGGCCGGGCGCGACGCGGCCTCGGGCGGCTTTGTGAAATACATCCTGGTCCTGGTCGGCATCATCGGTGCCATCACCTACATCTTCGTGGGGGGGCCCAAGTCGGTTCCCGGCCGGGCCGAGGCTTCCCTCGACCGACGGCAGGAGGTGTGGGAGCGCATCAGCCAGCTTGAGGGGCAGCGCCGGGACATGCTCATCATGGCCAGTCTGCGGGGCGGTTCCGGAATCCTGCCGCCGTCCCGGGCGTCGCGGGGCGGTCCCTGGGCGTCCGGCTACCGGGAAGGCTTCGCCCAGGGCTACTACGTGGGCAGCTATCTGGCCGAAAGCCGCCGACCCAATCCGCTTTTCTTCCCGATTTCCCCGCAGTGAGGGCGCTTAGAAGGCGCCCAGCCGGTCCCGGATGCGGGAGGCCACGGTCAAAACGGCCAGCACGTACAGATCGCTGTGGTTGTAGGCGTAGACCACGGACTTGGCTTCGTCGTCGGTCAGGCCCGGATGCCAGCCGTGCCCGCGCAGATAGTTGGCCACGCTCAAAATGGCGTCGGCCGGCGAGAAGACGTCCACCCGGCCGTTGCTGTTGCCGGCCACCCCGTAGGTCAGGACGTTGGACGGCATGAACTGGCAGATGCCGATGGCGCCATAGATGGAGCCGGGAATGCTGGAAGGATTGCGGCCGTTGGCGGCGGCGTAGCGCAACAGGGCCAAAAGCTCCCGATAGCCCCATTCGGACCGGTCCCTGGTCGCCGTCTCGGCAAAGGTCACCCGCTCCGGCGCGCCGGAGAGCGTCTTCATGAAGGGCTGGATGAGGGAAATATCCGAGCTTCGGGCCAGACTGGCCAGCACCTGCAAGGCGTTCTGCTCGCCCAGATACGAGCCGAGCTTGGTCTCCACCAGCATGATGGCGGCGATAAGCTCGGGCGGCGGACCGAATTCGCGCTGGGCCCGCTCGAAGGCCGGCCGGTTCTCCCGGATGAAGGCCACGGCCTGATCGATGACGCCTGGAGAAAGAAATTGCCGGTAGGCGCTGCGTTCCAGGGTGCGCCGGCCGGGCTTTTTCGGGGGCTCGAACGACTTTTTCACCATGGCGTCGATCTTGCGGGCCATGATCGACGGATCATAGTCCACCCCGGCGAAGAGGGGAGAAAGCGCTGCCCGGTCCAGTCCGTCGGCGGTCAGTCTGGCGATGACCGGTTCCCAGATGACGATATCCTGGGCCAGGGCCGGGCCGCAGACCGCCAGCGTCAACACCAATCCGGCGGTCAGCAGGAAGGATCGGCTCATGGCGCGACAGCAGGGAGCGGCCCTTTCGGCCGCCGGGACACGGCAGCGCAACATGGCCTTGTTTATAGCCGTTCACTCTCGGACTGTCCAATGGCGAGCGCTGTTGCATGCATCTTGCTAGGCTTGACCGTACCGACGCGACGTCGGTATTTTGGCGACAGCACAGCGACGTGGGGCCGATCGGCCGATACGCGCTCGTTCGTGCGGGGCGCAAGCCCGGGAGGCTTTATGGCGCGGAGCGCAGGCGTGGTCGCAACCGGGATGCTGATCCTTCTCCTGGCCTGTCCGTCCGTGGCCCGGGCCTTCGACGAACAGCAGGTGACGGCTTGCGCCTTTCGCCAGGCCTTGGCTATTTTGACCTGTAAAAAGCCCGAAAATTATAGCTTCCTTGGCGTCCGCGAAGGCGTCTACGTCTACAACAGCATGTACGGGCGGGGATTCGCCGAATTCTACGTCCAGATCAATGGCGACCTGGCCATCTTCTCCAGCCGCGTCTGGAACGGCCGGATGCCCTCCGGCCGCATCATCAGGGATTACCCCGCCGGCTGCATCACCGTCACCGTCGATCCCCTGCCGTGCTCCCGCACCAAGGTCGCCCGCTGCTGCGGCAGCCCCTAGGCGCGGGCGGGGAGAAGACGCGGATGCCTCCGGCGGCCGGGGGCATGATGCCCCCAGGCCCCTCGCACCAAAGACAACGTTTGCATGGGGAGCCGGTTGCGTGGGGGGTCATCCGGGAAAGAAGGCCCCGGGCGGCGCTCTGGTCCTTTTACAAGCGGCGCAGCCAGGCCACGAGGGCCAGGCCGGCGATCAAAGGATAGAGCGGCCAGGTGCGGCCGGAGAGGAGGCAGTAGGTTACGCCGGCCACCAGGATGACGGCGTAGAGGCAGGCTTCGAGATAGCGTCCGAGGCCGCGCCGGGGCGTGGTCCAGCCCTGGAAATCGAGCAGCCGGCGGGGTTCGTCGGCCGGGCGGGGCCCGGCGTTTTCCGTGGTCGGCGTTTCGGGGGCGTTTGGCCGCTCGGATTGGAGTTTGTGCCCGCAAACCGGGCAGAAGCGTTCGGTGTCAGGGCTTTCGGTCCCGCATTTGCTGCATCGCATGCGTGTTGTTCGCCTCCCCGTTGACACGGGATCATTCGAGCATAGATGGAAAAGGACCGTCCCGCCACCGAAACAGGGGGAATGTTATGGATTCGTCCTTGCGCGGTTATGCCGTCAATCCGGCCTGTTGCAACGGCTGCGGCGCTTGCGCCGCCGTATGTCCGGCGCTTTTCGCCATGGACGCTGCCGGCCGGCCCGTGGTCCTTCTGCCCGAAGCCCCGCTTGACCTGATCGAGCGGGCCATGGCCTATTGTCCGCGCGACTGCATCGAAACGTCCTGACCCGGGGCCCTTTTCCCGGACGATCCCCCGCAACCGGGCTCCCCATAAACACTTTGCCTTTGGTGCGAGGGGCCTGGGGGCATCATGCCCCCAGCCGCCGGAGGCCTCTTTGTTTTCCTACGCCTCCATCGCCTTCCGTAACTCCTCCAACCAGACCGCCGGCGAGGCGTCGCTCGGCATCCGCCAGTCGCCGCGCGGGGACAGGGCCACCGAACCGACCTTGGGGCCGTCGGGCATGGACGAGCGTTTGAACTGCTGGGAGAAGAACCGGCGGATGAAGACCCCGAGCCATTTGCCGATGGTGGCCCGGTCGTAGGTGCCGGCGAAGGCGCGTTCGGCCAGGAACAGGATCTTGGCCGGCCGGGCCCCGTGGCGCAGGGTCATGAACATGAAGAAGTCGTGCAGCACGTAGGGGCCGACCACCTGTTCGGTCTCCTGGACGAGCTCGCCGTCGGCGGAAAGGGGCAACAGCTCCGGGGTGATGGGGGTGGCGCAGATGTCGCGCACGGTGGCCGCCGCCTCGCCGGAGAGCACTTCGTCGGCGCTCCATTCGGCCAGATAGCGGATGAGCGTTTTGGGCACGCCGGCGTTGATGTGGTACATGGACATGTGGTCGCCGTTGAACGTGCACCAGCCGAGCGCCGCCTCGGACAGGTCGCCGGTGCCGACCACCAGGGCGCCGTCCATGTTGGCCACGTCCATGAGGATCTGGGTGCGCTCCCGGGCCTGGGCGTTCTCGTAGGTGACGCCGAGGCGGGCCGGGTCGAAGCCGATATCCGTGAAATGGCGGTTTAAGGCCTCGTGGATGGGCACCACCGACAGGCGCGCGCCGAGCTGGGTGACCAGGGTTTCGGCGTTGCTCCAGGTGCGTTCGGTGGTGCCGAAGCCGGGCATGGTCAGGCAGTGGATGTTGGCGCGGGGGTAGCCGAGCCGGTCGAACACGGTGACCGTGGCGATCAGGGCCATGGTGGAATCCAGGCCGCCGGAGATGCCGAGGACCACCTTGGTAAGCCCGGTGTGGAGCAAGCGGCGCATGAGGCCCGTGGACTGGATCTGGAAGATTTCCCGGCAGTTGTCCGCCCGTTTCGCCGTGTCGGCCGGCACGAAGGGCCTGGGGGTAAGCGGCCGCAGCAAGGTCTCGGGCAGGGGCCGGGCCGGCAGCGTAAAGTCGATGCGCCGATGTTTTCCAACCGGCACGGCGGCGGAAAACGAGCTGTTGCGCAGGCGTTCCTGCTTGAGGGCGGCCACGTCGATGTCGGCGCAGATGCAGGTGGTCTCGAAGCGGAAGCGTTCGGCCTCGGCCAGAAGCGTGCCGTTTTCCGCGATCAGGGAATGGCCGGAGAAGACCACGTCGGTGGTGGATTCGCCCGGCCCCGAGGCGGCATAGGCGTAGGCGGCCAGGCAGCGGCCCGACTGCTGGCGCACCAGATCGCGCCGGTAGCCGCATTTGCCGAGGACTTCCACGCTGGCCGAGGGGTTTAAGAGTACGGTGGCCCCGGCCAGGGCCAGTTCGCCGCTCGGCGGCGAGACCGTCCACAGGTCCTCGCAGATTTCGATGCCGCAGACGCACGTCGGCAGGTTGGCGGCGTCAAAAAGCAGGTCCGTGCCGAACGGCACCACGGCGTCGTCGAGGACGACCTCGCGCTCGGGAGCCCGGGCTCCGCTCGTAAACCAGCGTTCCTCGTAGTATTCGCCGGTGGTCGGCAGAAAGATTTTGGGCACCAGCCCCAGCACCCGGCCGCCGGAGAGAAAGGCGGCGCAGTTGTAGAGGCGGCCGCTTACGGCCAACGGCAGCCCGACCACGGCGGCCAGGTCCGTCTCGACCGTGGCTCGGGCCACGGTGGCCAAGCCCTCCCTGGCCGCGGCCTGCAGCCGCTCCTGCAGGAAGAGGTCGGCGCAGGTGTAGCCGGTCAGGCACAGTTCCGGGAACAGGGCCAGGGACGCGCCCTGGCCGGAGGCCTGGCCCAGTCCGGCCAGAATGGCGGCCAGGTTGCCCGGGACATCGCCCGGGGCGAGCTTCGGGGAGAGACAGGCCAGTCGGACATAGCCGAACGCGGCCAACGGTCCGGATGGGGCGTTTGGGGACAGTGCGTCCATGTCGCAGCCTTCCTTCGGCGGGTGACGCCGGTGTGCTCGGGAAAACCGGGTCGGGACGGGACGGCGCCGTGCCCCGACGCCCTGGCAGTAAGGGGTTTGCCCGGCCAAGGCAAGGGACGCCGCGGGGGATGCGGGCTTGACAGGCCGGCCAAAAACGGGCTGCTAGAGGGCATCAAACCATTGGCGGCCGGGCGTTCCCGGAGCGGCGCCAACGACGAAGGCGACAGCCCTTGATCCATATCCGCGACCTTTCCCATCGGTTCGGTGACCGTTACGCCCTGCGCGGGGTGTCCTTTTCCGTGGAAAAGGGCCGGTTCGCCTTTTTGACCGGGCCCTCCGGCTCCGGCAAGACCACCTTGCTGCGCATCCTGCACGGGGCGTTGCCCCTCCAGGAAGGGCGGGTCGGCGTGGCCGGCTGCGACCTGTCGCGTCTGGATGCCGCCCGGCTGCTGCAACTGCGCCGGGAAGTCGCCGTCATTTTTCAGGACTTCAAAATTCTGGCCGATCGGTCGGTCTATGACAACATCGCCTTGCCCCTGCGGGTGCGCGGGATAGACGAGAAGCGGATTCGGCCCAGGGTGGAGGCCGTCATGACGGCCTTGCGCCTGGAGGCCGAGGCGAAACGTCCCGGCCGCGTCCTGGCCGGCGGCGAACAACAGCGGGTGGCCATCGCCCGGGCCGTCGTGGCCGGGCCGCGCCTGCTTCTGGCCGACGAACCCACGGGCAACCTGGACTGGGAGCTGGCCTTGCGGCTGCTCGACATCCTGCGCCAGGTCAACGCCCACGGCACCACCATTCTCATGGCCACCCACAACCGTGAGCTTTTGGCCGCGGTCCCGGAGGCGCCGGTCATCCGGCTCTCCGGCGGCGAGACCGACCCGGGGGGCTACGACCTGGGCCAGGCGCCCCTGGCCGAACCGGCGGCCGCGTCATGAAAGGGCGTTTGCTCGTCCAGGGGGTGCGGGACCTGTTTCGCCAGCCCTGGTCCCTGGTCCTGACCGTCTCGGCCGTGGCCCTGACCGTCTATCTGGGCGGGCTTTTTGCCCTGGCCTTGCACACCCTGGACGTGGAGGTGCTGCGCGCCAGGGGCCAGGCCCAGTTCCAGGTCTACTGGAAGCCGGGGACCGATGCCGCGCTGGTGGCCCGGCAATGGACCTGGATGCGGGACCTCCCCTATCTGGCCGAACTGCGGACGTTCACCCCCGCGCAGGCCCTGGAACTCATGCACCAGACGCTCGGCCCCCGGCTGGACGTCTCCGCGCTTGGCGGCGGCAATCCCCTGCCGGCCACGGCCTTGCTCCGGTTCGGCCTGCCGACCGGGGACGTCACTTTCGCCCGGAACCTCTACGCCAAAATTGCGGCCATGGACGGCGTGGCCGAGGTCCATTTCAATCCCCGGCAGGTGGATCTGGCCCAGGCGGCCGGTCTGCTGCGGCAGCGCATGGTCTGGCCCCTGGCCGCGGCGCTGGTCCTTTTGGTGGCGCTGGTGGTGGGCAACACGGTGCGGCTTTCCCTCTTGCGCCGGCGCGAGGAAGTGGAAATCCTGCGACTGGTGGGGGCGGGCGACTGGTATGTCCGGCTGCCCCTGCTTTCCGGGGCGGGTTTTCTCGGCGCGGTGGGGAGTCTTGGCGGCATGGGGCTGTTGTACCTGACCTGGCGGACCCTGGCCGACGTCGGCAATACGCCGCCGTTGTGGCTCCACCTGCCGTTTTTGCCGGCCGGGACCGTCCTCGCGTACGTGGTGGCGGCGACGCTGGTTTCGGTCTCGGCGGGCGCTTTGGCGGCGAGGGCCTCGTGACCGGGAGGGGACAGGCCGTTTTATTGGCTGCCCACGGCTCGCGGCATCCCGGGGCCATGGCGGCCATGGCGCTTTTTCGGGACCGGCTGGCGGCGGACTATCCCGACTGGCGGGTGGAGCTGGCCCGGACCATGGGCCGGCGGCACGGTGCGGCGGCGGCCTATGGCGGGACGCAGCGGGTGACCGAGGTGCTGGACGGACTGGTGGCGGCCGGGGTTCGGCGGATCGTGGTCCAATCCCTGCACGTGGTCCCCGGCGAGGAATATCGGGAAATACTGGCCGGACTGGCCCGGCAGGCCGGGACCGGCGTGGCCGTGTCGGTGGGGGCGCCGCTTTTGGCCGGCCCCGACGACGTGGAACGGGTGGTTCGGGCGCTCCTGGCCCGGCTTCCCGACCGTCGGCCGGACGAGGGACTGGTGGTCATGGGCCACGGCGCGCCGGTGCCGGCCGCCGGCTTCTACGACGCCCTGGGCGAGCGGCTGGCTGCCCTCGACCGGCTGGCGCATTTCGGGACCATGCCCCTGACGCGGGGGGCTCCCTGTCCCGATATCGGCCGCATCCGGCAGGCGCTTGTCGCCGCCGGCGTCCGCACGGCCTGGCTCGTACCGTTTTTCACCGTGGCCGGTGCCCACGCCTGCATCGATCTGGCCGGGGAGGGCGACGGCTCCTGGCGCGGCCAGCTGGCCCAGGCGGGCATCGCGTGCCGGCCGGTGCTGGCCGGCCTGATCGAGGACCCGGCCTGCCAGGCCGTCTGGCGCGACCATCTGGCCCGGGCCGAAAGCGAAGAAATGAAGAGGCCTCCGGCGGCCGGGGGAATCATTCCCCCGGACCCCTTGGCCGAAGGGTTCTAAAAAAGTCCCCGCGCGGGGGCCGGCGGGTATGCGTAGGCAAGAGCCCCCTGGCGCCGGAGGCTTAATCCCGCAGTGCTTCCCAGGGGATATCCAGGGCCTCGGCCACCTTTTTGAGCATGGCCGCCCGGGGGCGGGCGTGCTTGGCCTCCAACTGGGCCACGGCGGCCGCCGACGAGTGGAGGCGACGTCCCAACTCTTCCTGGGTCACGCCCCGATGCTCCCGCCAAGCCCGGATGAGCGAGAAGCCTTCCTTGTGGAGCCAGAGCACTTCCGCCGGTAAATCCGGCCGTTCGGGCGTTTCCGTTTCTGTCATGGTCTCCCGCTCCTATTCGATGCCGCGATACCAGGATGCTGCGACAAAGGGCTGAAACGTCTGCCCTTTTTGGTGGTAGAGGTCCATGATCTCGCCCTCGGCGCCGGACCAGCGCACGGCCACTTCCAGACCGTCCCCGGTGCGAAAGGCGAACAGCGGCCGGTAGTTGTCCACCGGGAATTCGCCGCCGTCGTCGGCCCGCCAGGTGCCTGACGGATCGGTCTCGGCCGGGTGGTCGGCATAGATCGGTCCGCCCGGGCCGGTATAGGCCAGACTGACCAGCTGCTTGCGACCCTGGGGCGCGAAGCGGGCCAGGGACAGTCGGCCGCCGTCGTCGCCCACCGTGGCCAAATCCTTGCACCAGAGCACGGCCCGCCCCGCATGGGCGGTCAGGGCCTCGGCCACCGCCGGCGCGCAGTCGGGGTGGGGCGTGACCGGGGTGACGGGCACGACGTGCCGCTGCGCCAGAAATTGTTCCGTGGCCACCAGCACGCCCGTACTGCCGGGCACCGGGTCGCCCGTCGCAAAGATGACCCCTGGCGTGCTGTCGAAGGCCTCCGGTCCCTGCCCGTCGGCCGTTTCTGCGGCGGTGCGGCGCACCGCGACGAAGGTCGCGTCCACCACCAACCCCGGCGCGGCCACCACCTTGGAAAAGCGTCCCATCTCCCGGGCCAGACTGGGGCCGACCGGGGCCAGCACCCGCCGGCCGTCCGGGGCGGTATAGCCGAAGGCACCGCCGGAAAGCACCTGGTTGGCTTCGGCGTCCTCATCCTGCACATTCGACTGGGCGATGGTGATGATCCCCAGCGTCACGATCAATCCGGCCAGACCGCTCACGGTCCGCCACGGCCAAGCCTTTCGGCCCGGCAATTCCTGTTTCCGCATTCCCTTCCGCTCCCGCGCGTCAATGCCGATTCCGCGCGTCAATTCCGAAAAGCGGGCCCGACCCGCCTAGTTCCGTTGTTCCGCCACGCCCCAGACCTCGGCCACGGCCGTGGCGACCGCCTGGGTCACCCGGTCGCCGGACCGATCCCGGCGGTGGATCAAGGATAACCCCAAGACCAGCTCTTCCGCCCGCCACAGGCACACTTCGCCGGCGGCCTCGGCCTCCTTCGCGTCGTCCAGGCGCAGCAGGGACAGGCCGCAACCGGCGGCCACCAGCGTCCGCAACGTCGTATCGCTGTCTCCCACCATGGCCTTGTTGAGCGGCAATCCCTGGCGGGAAAACGTTTGTTCCAAAAGAATCTGGAACGGACACCGCGCGGAAAACCAGACCCATGGCAGCCCGGCCAATTCCTGCCAGCTGGCCCGGCACACCCGGCCGGCCCAGGCGGTGGGACCGACCACGGCCACGGGCACCGCTTCCAGAAAAAGCGAGGCCAGTTCGTGCCCCGGCTCCATGATATTGTCGTAGATAAACCCGAGGTCCAGGTCTCCGGTGCGCACCTGGTCGAGGATCAGTGGCGAGCTGGAATCGGTAAGATGCAGTTCCACCTGGGGATAGCGGCGGCTCATGGCGGCCAGGAATTCCGGCACCCGCATCCGGCTGGCCTCGTTGTTGAGGCCGATGCGGGCCACCCCGGCCACTTCCTGGCGCAACTGGCCGGCCTTGGCCCGGATGGCGTCCACGCCGGCCAGGGCCGCTTTGGCCTCGACCAGCAAGACCCGGCCCTCGCGGGTTAAGCGCATCCCTTTGGCGGTGCGGGAAAAAAGCGTCACCCCCAGCTCGTCCTCCAGTCCTCGGATATGGGAACTCACGGCCGGCAGGCTGGCGTTTAAGCGTTCGGCCGCCCGGGTGAGATGCTCCTCCTCGGCCACGGCCACGAAGGTCCGCAAATGGTAGTATTCCACAACGTCCCTCCCGGCATCGTCCGCGCCTTCAGGGATTCGGAAGACCGTCTTCGGACATTGCGATTGGATTTTGCCTCACCCTGCGCGCTACAGCATCCATAGCTGGGGTCGGCTATGGCACACTGCCGGTGCCGCGTAAAGAGCGGGCCACCCCCGAAATTTTGGAGGCCGAACCATGCGCGCCATCATAAAAAGAGGCATCGTGGCAAGTCTTGTTTTGGTTGGCATTTTGGTCGCTTCTCACCTTGCGGGCGCTCCGGCCGAACCGCCGGCGACCGTTTCCGCCGCGGCTCCGGCCCGGGCCGATCTGGCCGAAGCCGTCTACGCCATGGTGGCCGCCCGGGCCGCCGAGGCCGGGCTGCCGCAGCCCGTCACCCTCTGCCAGGCCTGTCTGGCCGCCCACCTGGACCTGCCGGACGGCACCGTCCGCGAGCGGTGCGGCCGGGCCTGCGGCCTGCGCTGCCGCATCCGCAACGAACAACAATAGGCCAACGGAAGAGGAAGAGGCCTCCGGCGGCCGGGGGCATGATGCCCCCGGACCCCTCGCACGGGACAGGGGGTCTGGGGGGAATGATTCCCCCCAGCCGGTCCAGGGCAGCGCCCTGGCCGCCGGAGGCGTATCCTCTACGCGGGCTGGGCCCAGCGGATCAGCCCCAGGGAATGGGAATCGAGCAGCAGGGGGTGGTGGGGCAGGATGCGCACGGTGAAGCCGAACCGGCCGGCCTCGCTGGGACTGATCTCGCCGGCATAGTGGTACCAGCCGTCCGGGGTGGTGGCCTCGGAGCTCATGACCGCAGTCTCGCGCTGGGCGAACTTCCCATCGTAGCTGAGGCGTCCCGAATAGATCTGCACCTCCACGTCCTGGGGCCGGATGCCGTTTAAATAGACGTCGGCGGTCACCCGGACCGGATCGCCCACATGGAGCTGGTCCGGCTCGTCGGCGGTGACATTGCGGATATCCAGATTGCTCCACTTGGTCATCATGTCCATGCGCCAGGAAGCCAGGTTCTTGGCCGCGAGACAGCCGTCCAGGGTCAGCCGGTTGTAGTTCTCGATGGCCGGCCCGTAGGCTATCCGGGCGTAGTCCTCCACCATGCGGTGCGAGTTGTAGATGGGCGCCAACTGGCAGATGGAGTCCTTCATCTTGCGAATCCAGTTGCGCGGCAGATTGCCGTGCCCCCGGTCGTAGAAGGTCGGGATGATCTCGTTTTCCAGAATGTTGTAGAGGGTCTGGCTTTCCACGAAGTCCTGGTAGCCGCCGTCCTCGTATTCCTCGCCCATGCCGATGGCCCAGCCGACGCTGTTGTCCGGCCGGTAGGCCTCGGCCCACCAGCCGTCCAGGGTGCTGCAATTGAGCACGCCATTGCACATGGCCTTCATGCCGCTGGTGCCGCAGGCCTCGAACGGCCGGCGCGGCGTGTTGAGCCAGACGTCCACGCCCTGGACCAGATAGCTCGCGATCTCCATGTCGTAATCTTCCAGAAACACCATGCTGAACCGGCATTGGGGGCTGGCGCACAGCTGGACGATGTCCTGGATGATCTTTTTCCCTTCGTTGTCGTGGGGATGGGACTTGCCGGCCAGGATGAACTGCACGGGGCGGGCCGCGTCGGAGAGGATCTTGAGGAGCCGCTCCTTGTCCTGGAGCAGCAGGTTGGCCCGTTTGTAGGTGGCGAAGCGGCGGGCAAAGCCGATGGTCAGCGCCTGGGGATCGAGCACCTCCTCGGCGTTTTGGAGTTCCTGGCGCTTGGCCCCCCGGGCCAGCAACTGGTCGCGCAGCCGCTCGCGGACATAGCCGACCAGTCGTTCCCGCAGCCGTTCGTGGGTGCGCCACAGTTCGGCGTCGGAAATGAGCTGGGCCTGGGAGAACACCCGGGCGCAATCCGGATCCTCGCGCCAGTTGGCCCCCAGATAACGGTCGTAGAGGGAGGCCATGTCCTGGGCCACCCAGGTGGGCACATGCACCCCGTTGGTGATGGCGCCGATGGGCACGTCCTCCTCCGGGTACTGGTTCCAGATCCGGTTCCACATCTTGCGCGAGACCACCCCGTGAAGCTTGGACACGCCGTTATTGAAGCGCGAAAGCTTGAGCGCCAGCACCGTCATGCAGAAGTGTTCGGAATCGTTGTGCGGGTCCTCGCGGCCCAAGGCCAGGAGCACCTTGAAGGCCAGGCCCAACCGCCGGGCGTAGTCCTCGAAATAGGCCTGGATGAGGTCGGGCGGAAAGCGGTCGTTGCCGGCCGGCACCGGAGTATGGGTGGTGAAGATGGAGCTGGAGGCCACCAGCTCCATGGCCGCCTCGAAGGACAGATTGTACTTGGCCATGAAATTGGCGGTGCGCTCCAGGCCCGCGAAGGCCGAGTGGCCTTCGTTCATGTGGATGACCTTCGGTTTGAGGCCAAGCGCTTCCAGGGCCCGGATGCCGCCGATGCCGAGCAGGTATTCCTGGCGCACCCGGGTCTCCAGGTCGCCGCCGTAGAGGCGGTTGGTGAGCTGCCGGGTGGCGGGCTGGTTTTCCGGCACGTTGGTGTCCAAAAGATAGAGCGGTACCCGGCCGACCTGGGCCTTCCATATCTGGGCGAACACCTGTTCGCCTTTGAGATGCACGTGGAGCGTCACCCGCTCGCCGGCGTCGTCCTTGCAGAGCGTCAGCGGCATCTGCTCGAAATCGTAGATGGGGTAGCGTTCCTGCTGCCAGCCGTCCGGGGTCAGGTATTGGCGGAAAAAACCCTGCTGGTAGCACAGGCCGATGCCGACCAGGGGCACGCACAGATCGCTGGCCGATTTCAAATGATCGCCGGCCAGGATGCCGAGGCCCCCCGAGTAGATGGGCAGGCATTGGGAGATGCCGTATTCCAGGCTGAAATACGCCACCAGGGGCGACTCGTCCAAGCCGGGGAAGGGGATGGCGGCCGTCTTGCGGGCGAGATAGGTCGCAAGGCTCTGGCGCAGATCACCCACCCGCTCGACGAAAAATTCGTCCTTGGCCAAGGACTCCAGCACCTTCTGCGGCAGCCGGTTGAGAAACAGCACCGGATTGCCGTAGCACTCCCGCCACAATTTACGGTCCACCTGGGCGAACAGGGACACGATTTCGTCGTTCCAGGAAAAAAGCAGATTGTAGGCCAGCTCCCAGAGCGGCTTGAGCTTGGCCGGCAGTTTGGGCACGACACTATAGATGCGCAAAGGCTGCATACGATTTCCCCATAGCCACCGTGTTGCTGGCGCGGCGAAAATCGTCGGCCCCTGGTGGCATTCCATCTTCTATCCATAAGGATTCAAAAAAGGCAAGGCCGGGACGAAAACAGTGACCAAGTGACACGTGATATTAAAAAATCGTGTTATTTTAACGAATTAAATATCATTTACAATTCCATCAGAATGGATAGGATCAGCCCCTTTCATGTCTCCCGGAGGAAGCGCCATGTCCGACAACACCGTCCCCCTGCACGTCAAATTCCTTCGGGACCGGACGCGGCACCAGCCGCCGGCCCAGGCCACCCCGGAATCGGCCGGCCTGGACCTGCGTGCCGCGCTCGATACGCCGTCGCTCACCATCGCACCCGGGGAGCGTGCCGCCGTGGCCACCGGCATCGCCATCGAAATCGACCGGCCGGGCATCGCCGGCTTCGTCTTTTCCCGCTCGGGGCTCGGCGCCAAGCATGGGCTGACCGTGGCCCAGGGCGTCGGCGTCATCGACCCCGACTATCGGGGCGAAATCGTCGTCTGGCTGCTCAATACCGCCAGCCGGCCGGTCACCATCCAGGCCGGCGACCGCATCGCCCAGCTCGTCCTCATGCCGGTGTGCATCCCCCGCGTCGAGGTGGTCGAGGAACTGGGCGACACCACCCGCGGCACCGGCGGCTTCGGCCATACCGGGAGAGGATAAGAGAAGAGGGAAGATGCCTCCGGCGGCCGGGGGCATGATGCCCCCGGACCCCTCGCACCGGGGACAGGGGGGAATCGTTCCCCCCAGCGGGTCCAGGGCGACGCCTTGGAGAGGAAGATGCCTCCGGCCTCTGCCGGGGAGGCGAAGGTTGACGAGAATCGTGGGAATTTTTGGGGAGCGTGGGGGTCCGGGGGAGGGAACCCTTTTTTGCAAAAAAGGGTTCCCTCCCCCGGTTCTTCACGCATCATCCCCAAAGGAGGGACATCGATGAGCGGAGCGTTTGAAGCGCTTGTGAAACGGGAGCAGGCCAGCATCATGAACACGTACGGCCGGTATCCGCTGGCCGTGGCCCGGGCCAGCGGCAGCCGCCTCTACGATCTGGACGGCCGCGAGTACGTGGACTTGCTGGGCGGCATTGCCGTGTGCAACCTGGGGCATTGCCATCCCGGCGTGGCCGAGGTGATCGCGGCCAAGGCCCAGGAGCTGGTGCACGTGAGCAATCTGTTCTACCAGCGCGAGCAGGTCGAACTGGCCGAAAAGCTCAAGGCCACCTGCCATGCCGGCAAGGTGTTTTTCTGCAATTCCGGCGCCGAGGCCAACGAAGGGGCCATCAAGCTGGCCCGCCGCTACATGCGCACCGTGAAGAAACGCGATGCCTTCGAGATCGTGACCCTCACCGGTTCGTTTCACGGCCGGACCCTGGCCACCCTGACCGCCACCGGCCAGGACAAGATCAAGCAGGGCTACGAGCCGCTGCCCGAGGGCTTCGTCACCGTCCCGGCCGGCGACATCGAGGCCATGGACAAGGCCGTGACCGGCCGCACGGCCGCCGTGCTGCTGGAAGTCATCCAGGGCGAGGGCGGGGTGAAGCCCTTCCCCAGGGAGTATCTGGAGGCCGTGGCCAAGCTGTGCCGCGAGCGCGACGTGCTGTTCATGGTGGACGAGGTCCAGACCGGCCTGTGCCGCACGGGCAAGTTCTGGGCCTTCCAGAACTACGACCTGACGCCGGACGTGTTCACCTGCGCCAAGGGGCTGGCCAACGGCCTGCCCATGGGGGCGGTCCTGGCCACCGACGCCGTGGCGGCCGGGTTTGTCCCCGGCGCCCATGCCACCACCTTCGGCGGCGGGGCGCTGGTGGCGGCCGCGGCCTGTCGGGTTATTGACATCATGAACGAGGACGATCTGGCCGGTCGGGCTGCCACCACGGGCGTGTACGCCCTGTCGCTGTTTCGGGGCATCCAGGCCAGATACCCGCGCAAGATCGCCGAGGTGCGGGGCCTGGGTCTCATGATCGGCATCGAGCTGACTTTCCCCGGCGAGGCCGTCTGGAAGGCGCTGCTGGCCCGGGGCTTCGTCTGCAACCTCACCCAGGGCCGGGTGTTGCGCCTCTTGCCGCCGCTGGTCATCAGCCAGGACGACATCAAGGCCTTCGCCGATGTCCTGTTCGAGATTATCGCGGCTACCGAACGGTAGTCGCCACGGCCGGCCGGGGGACCGTCTGCCCTCCGGCCGGCCGCTGTCTGTCTGCCCCTGTCCTTTCCCGCCGCCGTTTCCCTTCGCCTCCCGACCGTTGCCGTGCTCCGGGCGATGTTTGCTTATGGCATGAACATTGCTTAGGGTCAGCCATCGGCAAATTCGCCCTATCGTCCGCTCGGGCATGGCCTTTTCAGGCGAGCAGGCTAAAGATATTCGGGCATGTGTCGATTTTGATATTCATGGAGTGAATGAACGCTTGAGCCTAAATGGCAGGGCTGCTATCAGTCTGCAACGGAGAGGCCACGGGCGGCATTCCCCGGGGATACGAAGGAAGTGAGCGTCATGACGCACGAATCCACAGCGCGGCCATTGGATGCGGCGGCCAGGGCAGTCAAGAAAACGACGCCCCGGCGCAAGCCCTCCCTGCTGATCGCCGACTGCGAGTTCATCAAGCCCACCCGGATCGCTCGGGAGCTCTTTATCCTGGAAACCCTGGCCCTGGACAGCAGCCTGTCCCAGCACAAGCTCGGGGAAAGCAGCTTTTTGTCCGGCGCCATGATCAATCAGTATCTGCGCACCCTTCAGGAAAAGGGCCTGATCCGGTTCGTGCCGGCCGGCAACAAGGCCTATACCTATGAGCCCACCGAAGAGGGCGCCGCGCTTCGCCGCAGCATGTTCGCCGCCTACTCCGGGGAGCTGGTGCGCCTTTATTCGGCACTCAAGCGGTGCATTCTGGAAAAAGTCAGTTGTCTCGACCGCAAGGGCATCCGCAAGATCGCCCTGTTCGGCGCTTCGGAGACCGGCGAAGTGGTGCTGTCGGCCCTGGCCGAATCCAACTTCGACGTGGTGGCGGTGGTGGACAACGACCCGGAAAAGCACGGCAAGCCCTTCAAGGGTCATATCGTCTGTTCGCCGGAAGTCTTGCAGTACATTCCCATACAGGCAGTGGTGATCACGTCATTCGGACATCAGGACGAAATTTACGCGCAAATTGCCCCCCTCGCCAACAGCAAGGGTATGGAGGTCATGAAATTATGAAGGAATCCATCCGCCTCCGTTCCGGTCGGGTCATCGGCAGGCAACAGCCTTGCTTCATCGTGGCCGAGGTCGGCAACAACCATCAGGGCAAGCTCGACATGGCCCTGGAGATGATTCGCGAAGCCGCCCGGTGCGGGGTGGACGCCATCAAATTCCAGAAACGCGACAGCGAAGCGCTTTTGACCACCGAGGGCAGAAATGCCCCCTACAACGGCAAGAACAGCTTCGGCCGCACCTACGGCGAGCATCGCGAGGCCCTGGAGCTCGATATCGATGCAATGGCCCAGTGCAAGCGGTTGGCCGAGGCGCTCGGGCTGGTCTTTTTCGCCTCCACCTGGGATCAGGTCAGCCTGGCCCAAATGGACGCCCTGGGCGTCGAACTGCTGAAAATTTCCTCCGCCGACCTGGTGAGCCTGCCCCTTTTGCGCCAGGCCGGGGCCACGGGCATCCCCATCATCATTTCCACCGGCATGAGCGGCTATCCGGAAATCGACATGGCCGTCAGCCTGCTGCGCCGCTATCACGACGATCTGGCCATCCTGCACTGCAACAGCAGCTATCCCTGCCCCGAGGAACAGATCGCCCTGCCGGTCCTCCAGCAGCTCTGGGAACGCTACGGCCAGCCGGTCGGCTATTCGGGACATGAACAGGGCCTTGGACCGAGCGTGGCCGCCGCCGCCATGGGCGCCTGCGTGGTGGAGCGCCATTTCACCCTGGATCGGACCCTCCCCGGCACGGACCACAAGGTTTCCCTGGACCCGCACGGTCTGGCCCAGCTCGTGACCATGGTGCGCGAGGTGGAAAAGGCCCTGTCCGTCCGGGAAAAACAGGTTTTTCCGAGCGAAATCTGTTCGGCCAAAAAACTGCGCAAAAGCATCGTGTTCGCCCGGGACCTGCCGGCCGGCCACGTGCTCACCAAATCCGACATCACGGTCAAATGCCCGGGCACGGGACTCTCGCCCATCCATTGGGACGGGGTCATCGGCTCCACGCTTTTGACCCAGGCCCGGTTCGAGGAACAGCTGGCCTGGGATATGATCGTCCCGGCGGGCGGGCCGCTTTTTGGCCTGGACGGCGCGGCCGACAGCGACGAACGGCCCCGCCGACGGGCCGCCCGGCGTCCCGAAGTGGTCGGCGAAGCCTTGAAATAACGCTTTCGCGCCAGGCGCAAGCACCGGGGGAGGGCACCCTTTTTTGCAAAAAAGGGTGCCCTCCCCCGGACCCTCTCCTTCCCAAAAAACTTCTGCTGGTATCTTGCCTGATCGGCACCCCTTGCAGGGGTCCGGGGGGATCATCCCCCCGGCCGCCGGAGGCATCTTCCTCTTCCTAGCGCAACGTATCCAAGAAATCGGCCAGGCGCGTAGCGCACTGGCGGTCGCTCCAGTGCTCCACCATGAAGCGGCGCGAGGCCCGGCCGGCGCTTTGGCGCAGGGCGGGATCGGCCGCCAGTTCGGTCAGGCGTGCGCGCAGGGCGGTCGCGTCGCGGGCGATCAACCAGGGAATGGCCGTGTCCTCGCCCACGAAGGTGCGGATATGGGTCAGATTCCAGTCGTCGAGGCCGGCCACCACGGCCCGGCCCTGGGCCAGGGCCTCCAGGCTGCTCATGCCGTAATAGCCCTGCATGTGGTCGAAGCAGGCGTGGGCGGCCTTTTTGCGAGCCAGGCATTCGCTGTGGGGCGCGTCGTCGATCAGGTCCAGGGTGATGGGGTGGCCGGTGGCGTTCAGGTCCCGGGTCACCGCCAGCAGTGCGTCGGTATTTTTGAGGTCGCGGCGGGTGGGGGAGTGGGTCAGGCGCAAGGGGCCTTCCCAGAAGCCCGGGTCGGTCCAGTCCGTGGCGTTGGGGGAATACGCCGGATCGGCAACGGGGACGAGATTGGGCTGCCAGCGGGCCTCGGGCAGCTTCGCAAGCAGGTCCGGGGTGGAGACGAGCAGGTTTTTGCGGCCGAGGCGGCGGTATTTTTCCCGGTATTTTTCCGGATGGCCGCGAAAGTCCGGGTGGCCGTGGTGATGATGGACCACGGCCTTGCCGGCGAGGTAGTCGGCCGGCAGAAACGGCCCCAGCCGGACGGTCTCGTCCAGGGTCATGTGGAAATAGAAGACGTCGCTCGTGCGCAAAAGGTCCGCCACCGTGTCCAGGCCGTCGCTGCCCAGGTCCGGGAGGTGAAGGTCCTTTTCCCAGTTGTGGCGGTAGCGGGTCTCCAGGGTGAGGAGGCGGCACTGGTGCCGGCCTTCGGCGTTGAGCGCCCGGGTAAACTGGATGGCCGTCCCGGCCGGGTCGTTTACGGCCATCATGAATATGCGCATGGGAAACGTCCTTTGCCTATGTCCCGGGGGCGGGAGCGCCCGCCACGGCCTGTCGGGCCCGGGCGATCAGGGCGAGAAATTCCGCGCTCATGGCCCGTAGCGACGTGAAATAGCACGTCGCCCCGCCAAGGCGCGTGGCCGTATCCGCGCCGTCGAAAAAGGCCGCGTGGAAGGCTTCGTTGTTGAAATCGCCGTAGCGCTGGCCGGTGTAGGAGACGCCGCTGGCGTCGAACCGACCGATCAGGGCCCGGGCCACGGCCAGCCGTTCCTCCGCCGGGCGCGCCGTCTCCAGCCACTCCCCCGCCCCCTGTGCCACCGTCTCCCACAGCCGGGTCTCGCCGGCCAGCCAGTCCAGGACGGCCCGGCGGTCCACCGGCGGCGGGGCCGGCGACAGGGCCTCCAGGCGCGCCCATTTGTCGGCCTCGGGCTCGGGCACGAAACCGGGATCGACCGTTATGCCGGGGCCGAAGAGAATGCTGTCCGCCGTCAGATTGACGACGGGCAGGCCCGAGGTCCGGATTTCGTCGCGCAGCCAGATGCAGGCGTCCAGGAAATTCGGGGTGGTGAACATGCGCCGGCCCGAGGCCGTGCGCACGGGGTACTGGGCCGGCCAGATGTCCGGGGGCAGGGGGGCGGGCAGGGTGACCACGCCCGTGCCGTCGTGGATCGAGGACTTGGCGTAGGCGTAACCGAAGCGTTCGGGCATGGCCAGCTGCACCCCGGCCAGGACCGCCCTGGCGCAGCCCAGGTGCCGGGCCAGGGAAAAGGCCGTGGAGATGACGGAGCCGTGCAGGCGCAGGCCCGTGCGTTTGCCGAACAGCTCCGGCAGCATGGAATCGAAAAACAACCGCCTTTGGAAAGCGCCCTGGCCGGTGGCGGACAGGGGGTGGGCCACCAGCACCGTGCGGGCGGTGCCGGTCAGTCCGGTGAAGGCCCGGCCGGACAGGACGGAGGTGTCGTTGATGACGGCGAAATGGGGATGCAGGCCATTGGCGGCGAGCGGTCGCAGGGCGTTGTTGACGGCGATGACCAGGGCACCGTTCGCTTGCGCTCGGCGTATCAGGTCGATCTGGCCATCCAGGGCCGGTCCGGCGGCCACGCAGACGGCCGTTTCGCCGGCAAAGGCGTTGCGAACTGCGTCGATGCGGCCGGATGTCAGGAAAAGAGGTGTGTTTTCATAGAGATGGCGTGTCTGGTCGTAGAAAAGTCCCTGGGCAATGGGGCGGAGCGGCAGGCTGCGGGAGAGGGTCTGGCCCTCCAGGGGGTAGATGCGATGGCGGAAAAACAGGGTCTCCAGATATTCCATCAGCCCGGCCAGCCAGCCGCCGTACCGGGCCGCCATGTCCGGGGTGGCGAAGAAAACCGGGTAGCCGAGCTGGAAGATCTGCGGCCCCAGGAAGTCGGCCAGGGGGCGGTCGAACCGGGTGTGGTCGCCGCAAAAAAGGAAGGCCTGTCCCCGGGCCAGGGTGGCGTCGTCGAGGTGGTCCAGAAACGCGCGAAGCGCGGCCTGGCGCGGCTCGAAGACGAAACAGGGCGTATCCGGCCGGGCCAGGGCCAGCAGCAGCTCGGGCGTGGGCGTTGCCCCGGCGAACAGGCAGAGCTTGGTGCGGGCCAGGGCCCGGGGCAGGGGGGTGCCGGCCGGCAGACTCTCGTAGAGTGGCGGTTCCTGCGTCGGGCCCATGGGCCGGGCGCACCGCGGCGGCACGAAATTCCACACCGGGTTGTGGGCCACGAAGGCGTGGTGCCCCGTCGCCGCGAAAGCGCCGGCCGCCTCTTCGGGCCGGGCGTCCTTGCCGATGACCAGGATGCCCCGCTCCCGCAGTCCGGCCAGCCGCCGCTGCATGTCCGCCATGGTCGCCATGCCTGCTCCGATACGCCGCCGCCATGGTCGCCCGTTTCGGGCCGTTCGGGCGAGCGGTCGTTTGCCGATGGCATTTGTTTAAGAAATGCGCCGGGGTCTGGCAACCGTCGGTTCGGCCGCCGGATTGACATCAGGGGGCAAATGCCGCAGTCCCAGGGCGGTGGCGGCGACCTCCACGAGGACGGAGCGGCTGCCGCCGGCGGCCAACGCCGTTGCCTTTTGGAATCCCGGCAGCGCGGCGCGGCTGCCCGCTGCGCCACGGCCCCCCAGGCAGGCCGCCCCGGCCGCGAGCGGCGAGGAACGCGCCGGCCCGCCCAACGCAAAGGATGCCCGTCAACCCCATGGCTCTGCTCGAACTGCGCGATCTGCACAAATGGTACGGCGATTTTCACGCGCTCCGGGGCATTTCCCTGGCCGTGGAGCCGGGCGAGGTGGTGGTCGTGTGCGGCCCGTCGGGGTCCGGCAAATCCACCCTCATCCGTTGCGTCAACCGGCTGGAGGAGTTCCAGCAGGGGCGGATCCTTTTTGACGGTCGGGACATTTGCGGCGACGGCGTGGATCTGACCCGGCTGCGCAGCGCCATCGGTATCGTCTTCCAGCAGTTCAACCTCTATCCTCACCTGACGATTCTCGACAACGTCACCCTGGCTCCGATCAAGGTGAAAAAGCTCCCCCGCCGGGAGGCCGAAGCGGCCGGGCTGGCCCTGCTCGACCGGGTAGGCATCCGCGATCAGGCCGCAAAACACCCGGACGCCTTATCCGGCGGCCAGCAGCAGCGGGCGGCCATCGCCCGGGCCCTGGCCATGCATCCCCGGCTCATGCTTTTCGATGAGCCCACCTCGGCGTTGGACCCGGAAATGATCGGCGAGGTGCTCGGCGTCATGCGCGCGCTGGCCCGGGACGGCATGACCATGGTCTGCGTCACCCACGAGATGGGCTTTGCCCGGGAAGTGGCCGACCGGATCGCCTTCATGGATCAGGGCGTCATCCTCGAAACCGCGCCGCCCGAGGCCTTTTTTGCCGCCCCCCGCCATGCGCGGACGCGGCTTTTCCTTCGGGAAATCGGCTAACCGACGCCAACCACGGAAGGGCGCATGTATCAGGCAACACGATCGATTGTTTTGGCTTCGACCTCGCCGCGCCGCCGCGAGCTGCTCGGGCTGTGCGGTTTCCCCTTCGCCGTCGTGCCGAGTCCGGCCAGGGAGCCGGCCCCGGAGGCCGGGGAGACGCCCGGACAGTACGCCGGCCGCATGGCGCGCCGGAAGGCCGCGGCCGTGGCGGCCAGGCGACCGGACGCGGTGGTGCTCGGCGCGGATTCCGTGGTGGCCGTGGCCGGCCTGATTCTCGGCAAGCCGTCGGACGCGGCCGATGCCGGGCGTATGTTGGCGCTCCTTTCCGGGCGCACGCACCAGGTGGTCACGGGCTGCGCCCTGTTCGTCCCGGACCGGGAACCGGAGGTCTTCGCCGTGACGACGGCCGTGACCATGGCGGCCATCCCGGAGGCGCTCTGCGCCGCCTACGTGGCCACGGGCGAACCCATGGACAAGGCCGGCGCCTACGCCATCCAGGGCCAGGCCGCCGCCTTCGTCACCGGCATCGAGGGTTCGTACACCAACGTCGTCGGCCTGCCCCTGGCGGAGGTGGTGGCGGCGCTGGCCGCGTGCGGGGCGGTAAGGCCGGCAGGGGCCTAGGCGGTGGCGGCGCCGGCGGGGCGGACGAAGGCCTCGGATGTTCCCTCCGTGACCGCTGCACAAGTGCATCGGGGGGGATGCCTCCGGCGGCCAAAGGGCTCGCGCCCTTTGGAATCCCGAGAGGATTTGCGGTGGTTGCCATTTCAGGCGTGAGGCAAACAAAGGCCTCCAGGGGATTGCGCAGCGGCCGCACAAGAGGCCTCGTTCTGCCGGCGCGAAACGCCACCCGTCCCCCGGTAAGCCGCCCAGGGTTGCCAAGGGCCACGCCCTTTGGCCGCCGGCGTCTCTCAGCGCTTGGGCACGGGGCTGAGGAAGAAGGAGGCCTCGGAGCGGAGGACGGCGTCGTCGCAGGGCATGGAGGCGTCCTTCAAGGCCTGTTCGGACTCCCCGAAGGTGTAGGCGGTGAGGGTGTAGAGCAGCCGGTCCCGGGCCAGGAACGCCTGTCGCACGAGTTGCAGGCGGACCTTGCCGGTCACGTCGGCCACGTTGCGCAGGTAGATGGCGTCGTAGACGCGCCGGCCCTGGATGAGCGACGGCCGGCAGCGCACGTTGTAGCCCTTGAGCTTCTCTTCCACGTACGTCTTGACCAGCTCGCAGTTGGCGAAATCCGACGAGGTGGGCAGGAATTCCTTGGGGCGCTCGCTGACGCACACGTAGAGCCGGCATTCGCCCTGGACGGCCTCCACCGAGGTCAGGCAGGCCGGCGTGCTGTGGGTGGTCACCGTCCAGCCCTTGGGCGGGATGAAGCTGAACAGATACTTGTCGTCCTTATAGCGGTCGGGAGAGGGATCGGGGCGGGAACAGGCGGCCAGGCAGGCCAGCAGACAGGCAGCAACAGGAGAAAATCGCATGGCTTCCGCCTACCATGCCCGGGAAGCCGCTTCAAGGAAGTCTTGCGCGCGTCCGCCGGCTGTATTATATAATATGCTACCTCTTTTCGGGAGACTGCCGCCATGACCGACGCCCTTTCCGCCGCCTCGTCCGCCCTGGATGCCATGTCCGTGCAGGTAGCCGCCGCAGCGGGCAATATCGCCAATCTCGACACCGACGGCTACCAGGCCCAGCGCGTCAATCTGGCCACCGCCGACGACGGTCAGGGCGTGCAGGTGGCCTCGGTGACCCGGGACACCTCCCCGGGTTCCGTGCGGCCGGACACCAGTACCACTACCCGGGATTCGGCCGATATTTCCGAAGCGGGGCGGACCATGGCGGAAACGAGCAACGTGGATCCGGTCCGGGAGACGCTCACCATGATGGAGGCTTCCCGGGGCTTCGAGGCCAACGTGGCGGTCATTCGCACCCAGGACGCCATGGCCGGGGCCCTGCTCGACATGCGGGTCTGAGCCGCCCCTGTCCCGATGCCCATCCGTCTATATTTCCGGTGCGAGGGGTCCGGGGGCATCATGCCCCCGGCCGCCGGAGGCCTCTTCGTTTTCCTCCGGCCGCCGGAGGTATCTTCGTCGTGTTTTTTCTGTCAGTAAATTGACAGCCCCAGGCCGAAGCTATACACCCGGGTACAGCCCGAAGGGGCGCGGAGGCGGCGGTATTTTTTGCGGAGGCCCGATGGAACTCAACCTTTCCGGCATGGTCGGGCAAAGCCCGGTCCTGGCCGAGGTCTTTCGGGTGCTGGCCAAGGTGGCTCCCACCGACAGCACGGTGTTGGTCACCGGCGAGTCCGGCACGGGCAAGGAACTGCTCGTACGGGCCCTGCACGCCAACAGCCGCCGGGCGGGGAAACCCTTCGTCCCGGTCAACTGCGGCGCCATTCCCAGGGAACTGCTCGAATCGGAACTGTTCGGCCACGAGAAGGGGGCCTTTACCTCGGCCGTGCGCACCCGGCAGGGACGGTTCGAATTGGCCGAGGGCGGCACCATCTTTCTCGACGAGATCGGGGAGATGGACCTCAGCCTGCAGGTCAAGATCCTGCGGGCCCTTCAGGAAAAGGAATTCGAGCGGGTGGGCGGGGGCAAGACCCTCAAGGCCGACGTGCGCATCGTGGCCGCCACCAACCGCGACCTGGAAGTCGAGGTCCAGGCCGGCCGGTTCCGCGAAGATTTGTACTACAGATTGAATGTCATTCCGTTACACTTGCCGCCGCTTCGGGAGCGGGGCGAGGATGTCCTGCTTTTGGCCGACTATTTCCTGCGCCGGTTTTGCCGGCAGAAAAACCGTCCCACCCTGAGCCTGTCTCCGGCGGCGTGCCGGCTCCTCCTGACCTATCCCTGGCAGGGCAACGTGCGCGAGCTGGAAAATTTCATGGAGCGGCTGTCGATCCTGTGCGAGCATGAGGTGGTGGAGCCGGAAGATCTGCCGCGCAAGATCCTGGATCATGCCGGCGTGGTGCCGCTGCCGGCTCCGACCGAGCGGGCTCCGGCCGGGTTCGTCTGGCCCTGTCTGGCCGATCTGGCCGACAAGAGCATGGGGCTCAAGGAATTTCTGGATACGGCCGAGGAGCGCCTGCTCGTCGAAGCCCTGGAACGTTCCGGCGGCGTCAAAAACCAGGCGGCGGAGCTTTTGGGCATCAAGCGGACCACGCTTATCGAGAAGCTCAAAAAGCGCAACATGGCCGGGGAATAGCCGTCCGGCGGGCGCTTCGCCGTGCATGGTTATTGCAGCGGAGGCAGCGTGCGTCCTCTCTTCCCCTCCCCGTGGCGGATTCTCGTCCTGGCGGCGTTTCTGGCCGTCCTCCCGGACCGGGCCCTTTTGGCCCTGTCCGTCTCCACGGTTACGCGAGCGGACACCGATTCCCTGATTGTCCAGTTCGGCATGGCCGGAGCCTTTCCGGGCATCACCCGCACCGGCCCGCGGGAAATCACCCTGCGTTTTCCTCCCGGCAGCCTCAAGGACGAGAAGCAACCCGAGGGCGTGGATTTCGCCTCCACCCGGCTGATCGACAACGTGCGGCTGTCCGGCGACACGGTGGTGGTCGGGCTGCGGACCGATGGCTTCGGCTACGTGGGCTGGCCCGAGGGCGAACATGCCCTCAAGCTGCAGATCTACCGCGACCCGGCCGGGGCCAATTGGACGCCGGGCGGAGCGTCCACCACCACGCCGCCGGCCGGTCCCCCGGCGGCCTCTCCGGCCGTGACCCTGCCCGTGACCCCGCCCAACAACAAGACCGGCCCCTTGGAACTGCCGCCTTTGCCGCCGAGTCTGCCCGCTTCGGACAAGGCCGGCGTGCAGGGCGCGTCTGCCGCATCGCCGGTCAGGGAGCCCTATTACGCCGTGCCCTATTCCCTGCGGGCCCAGGCCCTGCGGGTTCCTCCCGAAAAAGCCCCGATCCTGCGGCCGGGGGGGCTGGACAAGCCCTCCACCGCCGGAACCCAGGCCGAGCAGCTGCCGGCCGGGCCCGGCCGGGCGGTCGGTCCGACCTCGGGACCGGGCGGGTTGCGCGTCAAGTTGCCGCCCATCCCGCCGGAAGTGGCTGCCGCCGGCGAGGCCACCAAGGGCCAGGGGGCGCCGCCCGTGCCGGCCCCGGTCGCGTCGGCCCCGGCCCAGCCGGCCGGGGCCGGCACGCCGACCTCCACCCCGCCGCAGGCCGGAGCTCCGGACGCCGAGGAGGAGAATGCCGACGCCACCCTGGTGGTGGCCGCCCAGGCCGAGAAGCTGGCCGGCAATTACGAGGCGGCCAGGAACATTCTGGAGGGGCTGAAGGCCAAGCCCAATTTGACCAAGGACGTGCGGGAGGAAGCGCTGCATACCTTGGCCGCCCTTTACGCCGATATGTACAAGGACGATCCGGCCGCGCATTACGACCAGATCCAGGGGGCGTACCTGGAAGCCATCAATGCCAACACCACGTCCTACCGGGTGCCGGAAGCGCTGCTGCAGCTGGGGATGCTGAACCTCCGGGTGGGCAACGTGCCGGAGGCCCAGGGCTATTTCAATGTGCTCACCAAGAAGTACCCGTCAGACGCCAACGTGCCGTTGGTCAACTTCTATTGGGGGGAATATTATTTCGATCACGGCAACTACAAAAAGGCCATTGAAGAATATCAGGCGCTGATCGATAAATTCCCTGAAAGCAAGTATGTCCGGGATGGGGCCATGGGCCTGGCCAAAACGTTGACAAAAGTCGGCCGCTACCAGGAAGCGGCCCAGATTGCCGATTATATCGACAAGCGTTGGCCGCGCTATTATATCGATTATCCCCAGATCCTGCGGATTGAGGGTGATATTGCCTACCGTAACGGTGACATCAAGAAAGCCCGCGACGCCTATATGATGTTTTATAACATCGAACCCAAGATCAAGGATGCCGATCTCGTTCTGGCCCGGCTTGGGGACATCTACGCCAAGCTCGGCAACAAAGCCGCCGCAGTGGATTTCTACAACACGGCCGTCAAGGACTATCCTGACGCCGAGGGCGGACTGATTGCCAAGATGCGGCTGGCTGAAGAGGGCGTGCATGATCAGCCGAGCATCAGCGAGATGTTCTCCCTGTTCGGCAAACCGCAATACGGCAGCCCCGAGGATATTTACAACAGCATCATCCGCGATCATCCGGACAGTCCGCTGGCTCCTTTGGCCCAGATCAAGCTGGCCATGTGGTACCTGTACCGGGAGAACTATCCGGACAGCCTCAAGGCGGCCTCCCGGTTCCTGGACGCCTATCCCCAAAGCGACCTGGCCCCCCGGGCCACGGAAGTGGCGATCGCCGCTTTCGAGAAGATGGCCACCGACCGGCTGGCCCGGAAGGATTACGCGCGGCTGGTGGAAGCCTGGCGCGCCAACCCCGTGATCGCCGCCAACCGGAACAAGCTTTCGGACCAGACCCGGCTGGGACTGGCCCTGGCCTTGTTGCGCGACGGCAGTCCCCGGGACGCCCTGGCCGAGGCCCTGCCGTTCATCGGCCCCAAGGAAAGCGACAACGGGAACATGGCCCTGATGCTGGCCCTGTACGTGTACCAGTCCGAACATGCCTGGAACGATATCGTGAATCTGGCCCGCAAGGTCCAGGGCTGGCGCTTTGGCCCCACCCATCGCCGCAACCTGGAATTCGCCGTGGCCGAGTCCCTGGAAAATCTCGGCGACACGGCCCGCAGCCGGCTGTTGTGGCAAAAGCTGGCCGGGGACCAGTCCCTGGACTCCGGCAAACGGTGTTTCGCCATGTATTACATGGCCAAGGCGGCCATGGACAAAAAGGAGCTGGAACGGGCGGAACTCTACGCCGGCGAAGCCGTGGCCATGTTTCGGGAGACGGGCAAGGCACCGGACCTGCTCAAGGCCTCGATCAACATGCTGGTGGAATCCGCCCGAGGCCTCGGCCAGTATCCGACCGCCCTCAAATGGGCGGGCGATTATGCGGCCCTGTGCCGGGAGGGCGATGACGATTGGGCCGCCAATCGGTTCCGCATCGCCTCCATCCAGCGGGCCATGGGCGACATGGACGCCTGGCGCAAGACCCTGACGGCCATGCGCGACACGGCGCCCGATTCCCTTTACGGCAGGATGGCCGCCTCGGATCTGGCGGCGAACGGCCTGCAAAACGGGATCAATGATCTGACCCAGTCCCAGTAGTCCGGGACGCTCTTGTCAAGGCGCCTGCCGGAAGGTAGAAGCCGGACCATGCCGTCAGTGCATCCCCGACCGGCAGCCGGGGAAGGAGGCCGCGTGGACCACTCGCAGAAACCAGATGTTTCCATGACGCGCCAGCCCGTGGTGGCCGGCCAATTTTATCCGGGACAGGCCCCGGCTCTGCGCCGGCAGGTCGAATCGCTTCTGGCCCAGGCCGGGGGGCGGGAGTCGCGGCGCACCATTCTGGCCATGGTTCCCCACGCCGGCTACCTCTATTCCGGGCCCGTGGCCGGGCGGACCCTGGGCGAGGCCCGGCTGGCCGACCGGATGCTGCTTTTGGGGCCCAACCATACCGGACGCGGCCGCCGGCTGGCCGTCTGGCCGTCCGGCGCCTGGGAGATCCCCGGCGCCAGCGTGCCGGTGGACGACGAACTGGCCGGGGCGCTGCTCGCCGCCGCGCCCCGACTGACCCCGGACACGGAAGCCCATCTCGGGGAACATTCCCTGGAAGTGGAACTGCCCTTTCTGGTCGTGACCAATCCGGCCTGCCGGATCGTGCCCATCGACGTGGCCGAACCGAATCCCGCGGTGCTGCGGGAGGTGGCGGCCGCCATGGCCGGCGTCCTGGCGGGACGGCCCGATCCGGTCTCCATCGTCGTCAGCTCGGACATGAGCCACTACCTGCCCCAGGAGACGGCCAAGCACCAGGATTCCCTGGCCCTGGACCGGATTTTGGCCCTGGACCCGGAGGGGCTTTTTACCGTGGTGCGGGAGGCCGGCATCACCATGTGCGGGGTGTTGCCCATGGTGTTGGGACTGTATTTGGCCAAGGCCCTGGGCGCGGCCGAGGCGGTGCTGGCCGCGTATGCCACCTCGGGCGAGGCCAGCGGCGATTACCGGCAGGTGGTGGGGTACGCCGGCGTGCTGGTGCGGGCGGCCGGTTAGGGGCGGAGCCCCCAGGGCGGTTTCCCCGGTTGGCGTCGTTCGGTTCTCCCGCAGTGTTCCCGGCCATGGTGGCCGGGGGGCAAACCCTTTCATGAGGTCTTATGAAACGCTTTCCCCTTTTCGCTTTCTCCGGCCGGCTCCTGGCGGTGGCGGCGCTGTCCCTGCTGGTCGCCTCCTGTGCCGCCTCCTCGCAGCCCCGTCCCCAGATGACCAGCGTGGTCGATCCGGCCACCCTGCCGGGCGGCGTGCGCACGCCCGAATGGGATCTCGGCGCGGTGCGTTACCGCTGGACGGGGAGCGGGCTCAACTACTTCGAGGCCGGCCTTCTGCCGGTCATCCTGATCGTGCACAACCATTCGAACCGGGTGCCGGTCATCTACGCCCAGGAATGTCGCGGCGTCGGCCCGGGCGGCGCGGAATATCCGCCGTACTCCATGGAGCAGGCGGCGGAGGTGGTGTTCGCCTCCACGGCCTATCAGAAGAGCGCCGAGGCGGCCGTGGTGGGCGGTCTGACCGGCGCGGCCGTGGGCGCTGGGCTCGGGGCGTTGATCGGTTCGGGATTCAACGGCGGTTGGGGCGCCGGTCCCGGGGCGCTTATCGGTGCCGGTATCGGCGCCGTGGGCGGAGCGGCCCTGTCCCAGCGGCCGTCCATGGACCAATACCGGGCCAGCCTCTACCAGGAGATGGCCACCTACGCCTGGCGGCCGAATCCCATCCCGCCGACCAGCATCATTCCCGGCTATCTCTATTTCCCGAGCAACCTTCCCCTGTCGGCCGTGCATGTGACGCTCCGGATCGGCAACCAGATCCAGAGCTACATCGTGCCCATCGACAACCCCGCGTGGTAGACGACAACCGCCGGGACGCAAGACGTTTTTCTTGCGCCCCGGCGGAGGCCTGCGGCGGCTAGAGGGCGGCCAGGGCCGTCTCTTCGCCGCTGGAAAGCAATCGGTACAGGTCGATCAGGATCAGCAGCCGATCCTGGAGCTTGCCGACGCCGCTGATGTATTCGGAATCGATGCCGGAGACGAGGGGCGGGGGCGGTTCGACCGTGCTGGCGGGGATCCGCAGCACCTCGGAGACGGCATCCACGACAAACCCGACGATCAGCGTCCGCAGCTCCACGACGATGATCCGGGTATGGTTGTCATGCGCCTTGGCCCCCAGGCCGAAGCGTCGCCGCAAGTCCATGATGGGAATGACCTTGCCCCGCAGGTTGATGACGCCCTCGACGAATTCCGGCGCCCGGGGCACCTTGGTAATGTCCATGATACGGATGATTTCCTGGACCAGCAGGATGTCGAGGCCGAACTCCTCGTTGGCGATGGTGAAGGTCACCAGCTGCAGGAGGCCCTCCGTCTCGTCCGTGCGGGCTCGGGCGGTGTTGTCGTTCATGCCCGCGCTCCCGCCGCCTGGGGCAGGGCGCGTTGGCCCGGAGCCAGGGCGGGTTGGGCGGCGCTCCCTTCACGCTGCATGTCCTCGATCAGGTTTTTTAGGATCTGGGATTGGTTGGCCAATTCCGTCACCGCCTGGGCCGATTGCCGCATGGCGTCGGCGGTCTCCGAGGAAATCCGGTTCACGTCCTCGATGCTGTGGTTGATTTCCTCGCTGGCCGAGGATTGTTCTTCCGAGGCCGTGGCGATGGAACGGACTTGATCGGTCGTGGACTCGACCAGGGTGACGATCTCCCGCAGGGCCTCTCCGGATTTGCCGGCCATGGCCGTGGCTTCCTCGATGGTCTTGCCGGAGCGCTCCACGTTTTCGATATTCTTTTTGGTCCCGGTCTGGATGCCCCGGATGGCTTCGCCCACTTCCTTGGTGGCGGTCATGGTCTTTTCGGCCAGCTTTCTGACCTCGTCGGCCACCACGGCGAAGCCGCGTCCGGCCTCGCCGGCCCGGGCGGCCTCGATGGCGGCGTTCAAGGCCAGGAGGTTGGTCTGGTCGGCAATGTCGGAGATGACGTTCATGATCTGGCCGATGCCCTCGGCCTGTCGGCCCAGGTTGCTCATGTCCGTGCCCATTTCCATGGATTGCTGCCGGACTTCGGCGATGCCGGCCATGACCGTACCGACGATCTTGGCGCCGTCCTCGGCCTTGAGCTTGGCCTCATCGGCGGCATGGGCGGCGTTGGAGGCGTTTTTGGCCACCTCGAGGACAGTGGAGTTCATTTCCTCCATGGAAGTGGCGGTTTCCGTCACCCGACGGGATTGTTCCTCCGCGCCGTGACTCGACTGCTCGACCTGGGCGGAAAGCTCTTCCGAGGCCGAGGTGACGATCTCCACCACATGCTCCAGCTTGTTGGCGGCCTGGAGCATGCCCTCGGCCTTGGCCCGCTCGGCCCGGGCCTGGGCCTCCTCGGCCGCAGCCATGGCCGCCTTGGCCTTTTCCGTCTCCTGGCGGGCGACCTCGCCCTCGGCCTCGGCCTCGGCGATCTTGGCCTTGAGGTTTGTGACCATGGTGCCCAGGGCCTTGGCCAGGACGCCTACCTCGTCCTGCTGGCGGACGTCGAGGTGCTGGTTGAAATCGCCCTCGGCCACCTTTTCCGCGTACCGCGCCGCCTTCTGGATGGGCCGGGTGATCGTGCCCGTGAAAAACCAGACGAGACAGATACCGGCCAGGGTGACGGCCAGGCCGACGCCGACTTGCCAGGCGGCATTGGAGCGGCCGCGCGCCGCCAGCTCGGCGTCCAGGGTCCGGGCGTCGGCCATGGCCACGTCCTGGGGGACCCGGATAATCACGGACCACGGCCGGCCGGTCCGGCCGAGCTTGACGGGCGCGTAGGCCACCATCAGCCCGGTGACCGTGCTTATGCCCGCCCAGTTCTTGCCGTGCTGCACGTTGTCGAGCACTTCCCGGGCATTGGGAAACAGCGAGCCAATGGGCTTGCCGATGCTGTCCGGGTTCTTGCTGTTGGCCACGACGATGCCTTCGAAACTGATGATGATAACATCACCCTTGCCGTTGTAGAGAGAGTTGTTCACGGTTTTCGCCAGCTCTTGAATGGCGTCGAGGCGAAGGTCCGTTCCGGCCACGCCAAGGAATTTCCCATCCTTCTTGATGGGTACGGACAGCGTGGTCAACCAATGCTGCCGTCCCTGGACGAGGTAGGGGAAAGGATCGAGGACATTCTCCTGTCCGGTCTCCTTTGGGCGTAAGTACCAGCCGCCTTTGCGGATACCATTTTCGTAGCTCTCCTGACTCTCATAGTCTACCAGCGCTTGTTTGGCGATTTTCCCCGAGCTATTGCGGTTCCAATAGGGTATGAATCGTCCGGTCGCATCGTATCCCTCGGCAGATTTCCCGGCAAATTCACCGTCGCGCTTGTCCAGTGCGTTCGGTTCCCAGGCTGTATAGGCTCCAAGATACGTAGGGTTGTTTTTCAATACGCCAAGGAGAATGTCGGTGAAGTCCGCCCGGAGGGGGGCGTCTTCCCCGGTTTTGAGGGACTGCAATATCTCGAAGGTTTTGGCCAGGGTGCGGGCCGTATCCAGGTTGTCCTGCAAGGTACTTTGGATGATAGCCGCTTGGTTGGAAGCCAATGAGCCAAGGTGCTTTAGGGTACTCTTTTCAAGAAGAGCGTTTACCCGATGGGTAACGATTCCATTGGTGTTATTGGAAGAGACAAGGCCGTAGATGATAAGTACGGCAGCGGAAAGAAATAGGCAAAATCCAGCCATTATGGCAAATTTTTGTTTTATGGAGTGAAGAACCATAAGACAATCCTATTTTATATTGTAAGATTTTGTTTTGTTAAATTGCTATGGTTGTAGAATAGCCCATAGAATTCAGAAGTATGATTCTCACATTGTACGCTCCTTGTATGAAAGTATTTTGGGATATATAAAAGTGATTACAATCTAAAAATGATATAGATATTTACTTTGTGATGCATAAAATTTTTATTGCATTATAAATATAGTATTATTATTTATATGGGGCAAAAAAATAATACAAGTTTGTTTAAATAAATTATATTCTCAATATAGGTTTTCTATATATGTAGAAATATCGTCTGGTCGTTGCTGTAAATAGCTCAAGTGTAAAAAAGTATTGACAATGAAATAATTTACACACTATGAAAAATATCCAAATAATACATTTATACTAGTGTGAGCCGGACTAAATTATATACGTGTTATCTTCTTATCCTCCCCAGTTTTTACTTACTAGTCCAGTTTTTTGATTTTTTTTAATACCAAAAAAGTATCAGAAAACAATTTTGTCAGCGACATTGGAGGGAAATCCGTGGCTATCGGCCGCCCAACAAAAAAAAGGTATTTCTCCTCTGGAGAGAAGCTTCTTGATGCGCTCAAGCTGAGCGGGTTGACTTGGGGCAATAATACGCGATTGGAAAACCACGTACTTAACAATAAAAGATGGTTGCAATTCCATTTACCAAAAAGCGCCAACACGCTTGTGGAGGATATAAAGCATGGCATCCCACAAGATAGATTGGTAAGTTATGCAAAATTTTTTGGCGTTGATCCCAGGTACTTTGTCGATGATGCTGTAGTTCCACACTCAAAGGAGTTCGAATGTGAAATACTTCAGCAAAAATACAAGTTGATGGATGATCTGACCTTTCCTGTTTTGGAAACGGCTAAAAAATTTTGCGATACATTCCATGAGCAAAACGGTAAAATGAAAAACAGTAGGCTGTTTAGTTATCTTGATGGTGTTTATATCGTTTACCTGAAAGAATTCAGGAGCGATCTTGTTATAAAGTGTGCCGTACGCATCTATACGCATGATGGAGTTTTTTTATTAGCCGACGGATATTTGAATTATCATGATATTGATACTTTTTTGTATGCAGTAATATTCAAGTGGTCAACGTTCCTGCATATAAATTATTACACAAAAAATTGTTCCGTTATCGGCTATATGATCGCTCAGGACCCGACCTGCTCGGCCTCCTCCCTCTATAAAACGCCCTTGACCCTTGACGTGTACGGCATCGCCGGGAGCTTTTCTTCCCCGGACATTCCGGACCGGTTCCATGGTTACGCGGAGAAACAGCGCATTCCGGAAGACGTGCGGCTGCTCGATTTTTATCACGCGCTGTGCAAGGAGGTGTCCCGCGAGCCTTCGCTGGATAAGACCAGCCGGGACTATAAGAAGATATTTGAGCGGATACAGCACGTCCAGAATAGGGATTGCGTGCCCTAAAATCACTGGAGCGGCGAGTGTGCCGTGGCCTCACTCTGGACTTCGGACGGGATTCCAAAGGGCAAAGCCCGTTGGCCGCCGGAGGCCTCTCTCCTCCCCGTTTCCCCCCATAACAAAAAAGGGGAACCTTCCGTGGAAGGTTCCCCCGTCATACGTCGTTCGCTTCGGCGGTTCGACTAGTCGCGTCCGCCCCGGTCGCCACGGCGATCGCCGCCACGCCCGCCGCGGTCGCCGCCGGGACGGCGGTCGCGACCACCGCTCCCGCCGGTCTTGGCATAGTCGGCCGGATCGTAGGGGATGCCCTTTTCTTCGTTGATGACGGCCTTGTGCGACAGCCGGATACGACCGGTCGGCTCGACCTCCAGGACCTTGACGGTCAGTTCCTGGCCGAGCTTGACCACGTCGAAGGGGCTCGACACCCGCTCCACGTCGAGCTGGGACACGTGGCACAGGCCTTCCAGGCCCGGCAAAATCTCGACGATCACGCCGCAGTCGATGATCTTTTTGACCTTGCCCGTGTAATTGGCGCCGACGTCGGCGTGCTGGTCGTAGTATTCCACCCGGGCCCGGGCTTTCTCCAAGGATTCCAGGGTCGGGGCGAAGATGGAGATCTTGCCCGAATCCTCGATGTCGATGGAGGCGCCGGTCTCGGCCGTAATGGCCTTGATGTTCTTGCCGCCGGGGCCGATCACTTCGCGGATCTTTTCCGGATTGATGTTGACCACGGCCAGCTGCGGGGCCAGCGGCGACAGCTCCGGCCGCGGGGCGGCCAGGGTCTCGGCCATGCGGCCGAGGATGTGGAGACGGGCGTCCTTGGCCTGGTAGAGGGCCTTGCGCATGACGGCCTGGGGGATGCCCGTGACCTTGATGTCCATCTGGATGCCGGTCACGCCGTCGGCGGTGCCGGCCACCTTGAAGTCCATGTCGCCCATGGCGTCCTCGTCACCGAGGATGTCCGTCAGCACCACGAACTCGTCGTCTTCCTTGATCAGTCCCATGGCGATGCCGGCCACCGGCTCCTTGATGGGGACGCCGGCATCCATCAGGGCCAGGGAGGCGCCGCACACCGAGGCCATGGACGAGGACCCGTTGGACTCCATGATCTGGGAGACCACCCGCATGGTGAACGGGAAGACGTCAGGACCGGGCAGCACCGGCAGGATGGAACGCTCGGCCAGGGCGCCGTGACCGATTTCCCGGCGCGACGGGCCGCGCAGCATCTTGACCTCGCCCACGCAGTAGGGCGGGAAGTTGTAATGGAGCATGAAACGCTTGTAGGTCTCGCCGTTTAAGGTCTCGATCTTCTGCTCGTCGCCGGTGGAGCCGAGGGTGGCCACGCACAGGGACTTGGTCTCGCCCCGGGCGAACAGGCACGAACCGTGGGTGCGCGGCAGCACGCCCACTTCGATGCCGATGGGGCGCACCGAGGTGACGTCGCGACCGTCCAGACGATGGCCGGTTTCCTTGATCAGGGCGCGCAGGAGCTTTTTCTCCATGCTTTCCAGGATATCGCCGGCCTTCATCTTGTAGAGCGGCTGCTCCGGGAAGGCCTCGGCCACGGCGGTCATGACCAGGTCCTTGACGGCGCGGCGGGCTTCGCGGCGGGGCAGCTTGTCCTTGATGGAGAAGGCTTCCCGCAACTTGGCCTCGGCCACTTCGCGGACCTTGGCCTCCAGATCGGGGATGGGCGCCGGCGGGGTAAAGGCGATCTTCGGTTTGCCGGCCTTGGCCCGCATCTCCTCCTGGAGGTCGAGCAGGGGCATGATGGCCTTGTGGCCCCATTCCAGGGCGTCGGCCAGCAGGTCCTCGGACACGAAGTGTCCGCCGCCTTCCACCATGACCACCGCGTCGCGCGAGGCGGCGAAGACCAGGTTCAGCGTGCTTTCGCTGCTGATCTGCGGGACCGTGGGGTTGAGGACGAACTTGCCGTCCAGATAGCCCACCCGGCCGCCGGCGATGGGGCCGGCAAAGGGGATCTTGGAGATGTGCAGGGCGGAAGAGGCGGCGGTCAGGGCCAAAACGTCAGGCTCGACCTGGCCGTCGGCCGAAAGCACCGTGGCGATGATCTGGACCTCGTCCCGGAACCCCTTGGGGAACAACGGCCGGCAGGGACGGTCGATCAGCCGGCAGACCAGCACTTCGCGTTCGGAAGGCCGGCCGATTTCCCGGCGAAAGTACGACCCCGGGATGCGCCCGGCGGCGTAGGACATTTCCTGGTAATCCACCACCAGGGGGAAAAAGCCTTTTTCCTCGGCCAGGGCCTGGGTACAGGCGGTGACCAGAACCACCGTGCCGCCGCACTGAATCCAGACGGCGCCATCGGCCTGGTTGGCCAACCGGCCGGTTTCCAGGATGATGGATTTGCCATCAACGGTGGTTTCGAGTCGGGTAGGATCGAACAACATGGTCATTTGCACCTCGCGAAAAATGGGGAGCGTCAGTTGATTGGAGCCGGCCCTCCCGCCATGCAGCAGGCGCGACGGCTACCGGGAAAGGTGTCCCGGCAGTGGGCGCGCATAATGCACGGTCGGGAAGGCGGGGTCCGGCGAACCGGACCCCGTTTCCGACTTACTTGCGGATGCCAAGCTTCGCGATCAGATCGCGATAGCGCTGCACGTCCTTCTTTTTCAGGTAGTTTAAAAGTTTCCGGCGCTGGCCGACGAGCTTTAAAAGTCCCGTCCGGGAATGGAAATCCTTGGGATGGACCTTGAAGTGTCCGGTCAGATAGTTGATGCGCGCCGTCAGCAGGGCGACCTGGACCTCGGGAGATCCGGTGTCGCCCTCATGCTTCTTGTGCTCCGCGATGATCTGGGCCTTATCTTCGGCGGTCATAACCACAGCGTTATCCTCCATGGTTGGGGGTGTCGACGCGCGCGACGGCGGATGTACCGCCGCGCCGGGCCGGTTGCGGGTCGCCGAAAAGACCTCGCGTAATGGCCCACCTGAGTCCGCCGTCCGCTGCCTCGACCCTGGCCAGGGCCAGGGGACGGCCGGTGTCGCTTGCGAGCAGGGCCCGGGCGCCCGGTGCGTACGCGCCCGTGACGGGTACGCGTACGCCCTGGCCGACCAGCGCGGCCTCGGTGGCGCCAAGCGTCACCAGGGGCCAGTCGGACAGGGCCGCCGCCAGCGGCATGATCCGCTCGGGCAGCGTCTCCGGAGCGGCCAGGATCGCGTCCAGGCCGTGTGCCCCTTCGATGGCGAAGGAGCCGCTCGCTTCCCGGGTCAGGGCGGTCAAAACGGCGCCACATCCCATTCGCTTCCCCAAGCTGTGGACCAGGGAGCGTATGTAAACGCCGGCCGAAACCCGAACCCGGAATGTCACCGACGGCAGGTCGATGGAGAGGACCTGCGCGTCGAAAACGGAAATCGTTTTTTCCTTCACCGGGGCGTCGAGCCCCTGGCGAGCCAGGGCGTACAAGGGACGCCCCTGGTATTTGGCCGCCGAGTAGGGCGGCACCTCCTGGCTGGTAAGCTCCCGCCAGGCCGCAATGGCCGCGGTCAACGCCTCGGGCGTGATCTGCTCCCAGGGGGCTTCGGCCGTGACGGTCCCCTGGCTGTCATAGGTGTCCGTGGTCTGCCCGAGACGCAACGTTCCCAGGTAGGTCTTCTCTCCGGCCATGACATGGGAGGCGATCTTGGTGGCCTCGCCCAAAAGCACCACCAGCACGCCCGTGGCCATGGGATCGAGGGTGCCGGCATGGCCGATTTTTTTCTGCCCGAGCCGTTTGATGGCCCCGATGCACCGCGCCGAGGTCGGCCCCGACGGCTTGTCGAGCACCAGGAGCCCGTGAAGCTGGGGAAGAACGGATTTAGGCGTCACCGGCCTGCTCCACGGCCGCGCCCAGGGCCTCGGCCAGGATGTCCGCCGCCGCGGCAAGCGGCTCGGCCAACCGCCCGCCGGCGGCGTTTTTATGGCCGCCGCCGCCAAAGCGGGCGGCCACGGCCTGGACATTGACCTCGCCCACCGAGCGCAGCGAAAATTTGGCGCCGCCTTCCGGCAGCTCGCGCAGCAAAAAAGCCGCCCGGACGCCGCGCACCCGCAGGGCGTTGTTGACGAGGCCCTCGCAGTCCTCGGGACCGGTGCCGGTACGGGCGAACATTTCCTGGGATATCCTGATGCAGCCGACCTGTCCATGCTGGCGCAGGTCCATATTGGCCAGGATTTCGGCGGTCAGGCGCACCCGGCCGAGGGTCCACTGGTTCTTGATGCTGGCGCCGACCTTGCCGACGTCGAGGCCGCCTCGGACAAGCTCGGCCACGATGTCGAGGCAGGCGGCCGTGGTGCCGCCGTAGCTGAAAAAGCCGGTGTCCGTGGCCAGGGCGGTGTAGAGGGCCTCGGCCAGGGGACCGGCGAGGGGCACGCCGCAGTCGATGGCGAGGAAGGCCACCATTTCGCCGGCGGCGCAACAGCCGGGATCGACCCAGTTGATGGCCCCGAACCCGGGATTGCCCAGGTGGTGGTCGATGACGGCCATGCGTTTGGGATCGAGGACGGTCTGCAGGGTCCCCAGCCGGGCCGCGTCGCCGCAGTCGAGGACGATGGCCAGGTCGTAGGGGCCCTCGCCCGGGGTGGCGACCAGGGAACCGGGCAGGGGCAGCCAGCCGTACTGGGGCGGGACCGGAGAATCGTTCACCAGGGTAAAGGTCTTGCCGAGCGCGGCCAAGAGCCAGCCCATGGCCGCGGTGGCGCCCAGGGCGTCGCCGTCCGGGGCGGCGTGGGCAGCCACCAGAAAGCGTTCGCCCTCCCGAATGCGGCGGACGATCTCACTCCTGGGGGTGGCCATAGACCATGTCCTCAAGGAAGGTGTCGCGGGCAAAGCGGAGTTCGGGCACGGATTTGAGGCGCAGCCGCTTCCCGAGCAGCGTGCGCAAAAAACCCTTGGCCTGGTCCAGGGCTTTTGCCGCCTCGGCCAGCCGAGCCGCGTCGCCGCTTAAGGTGTAGAGGACCTGGGCCACGGTGAGATCGGTATTTAAGGCCACACCGCTTATCGTGACCAGTTCCAGGCGGGGGTCGAATACGTCCTGGACCAGGGCCATGGCCAGTTCCTGGGCAATCTGATCGGCCAGGCGGGTGGAGCGGCGCGAAGAGGCGCGTTTCATGCGGACGTCCGTTTCTTCAAAGCGTTAGAATCTCGATGTCTTCGTCGATCAGTTCGGCGTCGGTGGCGGCCTCGGCCATGGACAGGGCCTTTTGCAGCTGGCTTCTGGCGTAGACGGCGTCGCCCGACACCAGGGCCACGGCCAGAACCAGCGTGTCCCAAGCGTCCTGCCTGGCCACTTCGGCGGCGGACACGTTGAATTTGTTGCGCAGCTTCTGCTTGAGGCTTACGGCCACGCGGCGTTTGCCCTTGAGGGAATCGTTGCCGTGCAGGGCAAAGTGCAGGGTGAGGATGCCAACGACCATGACGCGCCCGTCCCGTCCGGCAAACCGGTTCCGACCTGGGGGACGGGCGCCGCCCGCCCCCCAGGGGCGGTTACAGGGTGGCCTTTTCCTCCACGGACTCGAAGGCCTCGATAACGTCGCCTATCTTGATGTCGTTGTAATTTTCCAGGCCCACGCCGCACTCGTAGCCCTTGGTCACTTCTTTGACGTCGTCCTTGAAGCGCTTAAGGGACGTGAGCTTGCCGGTGTAGACCACCACGCCGTCCCGGACCAGTCGCACCCCGGCGTTGCGGGTGAGCTTGCCGTCGAGCACGCCGCAGCCGGCCACGATGCCGATCTTGGGCACGCTGAAGGTCTCGCGCACCTCGGCCTGGCCGAGATACTGTTCGCGGATGACCGGGGCGAGCATGCCGGACATGGCGTCCTTGATCTCGCCGACGAGCTTGTAGATAATGTCGTAGAAGCGGATGTCCACGCTCTCGTGCTCGGCCATCTCCTTGACCTTGATGGTCGGACGCACGTTGAAGCCGATGATGATGGCGTCGGAGGCCGAGGCCAAAAGGATATCGGACTCGGTGATGGCGCCGGCACCGGCGTGGATGATCTCCACCTTGACCTTTTCGGTCGAGAGCTTGTGCAAGGCGTCGGCGATGGCTTCGAGGGAGCCCTGGACGTCGGCCTTGAGCACGAGGTTTAGGGTCTGGGCCTCGGCGTCGGGCTTGCTGGCCAGGAAGGTTTCCAGCGTGACCTTGGAGGCCTTGCCCAGCTCGCGTTCGCGCTGCTTGGTGGCCCGGCCGTCGGCGATGCGGCGGGCGACCTTTTCGTCCTCAAGGCCGGCAAAGGACTCGCCGGCTTCGGCCACGCCCTCGAAGCCCTGGACCTCGACCGGCATGGCCGGTCCGGCCGACTTGATCTTGCGGCCCTGGTCGTCGAAGAGCGCCCTGACCCGGCCGGAGAAGACGCCGCAGACGAAGGCGTCGCCCTGATGGAGCGTGCCTTCCTGGATGAGCACCGTGGCCACCGGGCCCCGGCCCTTGTCCAGGCGGGCTTCGATGACGTGGCCCCGGGCGCGCTTGGCCGGATTGGCCTTGAGCTGCAGCACCTCGGCCTGGAGCAGGATCATTTCGAGCAGCGCGTCCAGACCGATCTTCTGTTTGGCCGAGACGTTGGCGAAAATGGTTTCACCGCCCCATTCCTCGGGCACGAGCCCCAGGTCGCCGAGTTCCCGCTTGACCCGGTCCGGGTTGGCGTCGGGTTTGTCGATCTTGTTGACGGCGACCACGATGGGAACGCCGGCGGCCTTGGAATGGTTGACCGCCTCGCGTGTCTGATCCATGACGCCGTCGTCGGCGGCCACGACCAGGACCACGATGTCGGTAATCTGGGCGCCGCGGGCGCGCATGGCCGTGAAGGCCTCATGGCCGGGGGTGTCCAGGAACACGATGTCGCCCCGGGCGGTGCTCACATGATAGGCGCCGATGTGCTGGGTGATGCCGCCGGCCTCGCCCGAAACCACGTTGGTGGCCCGGATGGCGTCCAAAAGCGAGGTCTTGCCGTGGTCGACGTGGCCCATGATGGTGACCACCGGCGGACGCGGCTTCAGGTCCTCGGGCGAGTCCGCCTCGGAGGCGATCAGGTAGTCGTCCTCGGAAAAGCCGAATTTCTCCACCTCGAAGCCGAACTCGGAGGCGGCCAGGGTGGCCGTCTCGACGTCGAGGGACTGGTTGATGGTGACCAGCGCCCCCAGTCCCAAGAGCACCTTGATGAGGTCCTGGGCTTTGGCCCCCATCTGGCGGGCCAGATCGGAGACGCGGATGGTTTCTTCCATACGGATCTTGCGCTTGGCGGCCTTCATGGTCTGGGCGCCGGCGTCGATCTTGGTGGGCAGAAATTCCTCGTGGGATTTCTTCCGCTTGAATTTGGAGCCGCCGCGACCGCCCGTGCGGTCCTGAATTTCACCGACCTTGCGCTTGCCGCCCTTGCCGGCGCCCAGGCCGCCTCTGCGGCGGGCTTCCTCTTCGGACGTCTTGGCCGTGAATTCCACGACCCGGCGGTCCTTCTTGCGCTTTTTCGAAGCGTCCTCGGGCACGGCCGCGGGCATGCCGGGCACGGGTCTGCCGGTCGGCCGCGGCGCCCCACCCGGGGTGAAGCGCGGCGCTCCCGCCGGCCGGGCGCCGCCCGGACGCGACGGTTCGGCCGGAGTCCTGACCGTCCCGGGGGCGGGCGCCTTTTTCGGCTCCGGCATGGAAATGATGCGGACCTTCGGGGTGACCGGTTCGGGATGGCGGCTTTTCTTGCGGCGCTTGTCCCCGGTCTCGGCCGGCGTTTCGGCGGGCGTCGCCGGGGCAGGCGGCTCGACGGCGGCCGGGGCCGGCGCCTGTCCGGTCGTTTCGGCGGACGCCTCGGGCGCGGCGGGGGCAGGCGTGTCCTGGGCCGGGGGGAGGGGCTCCGCGGTTTCGCCGGCGGTCGTCTGTTCGGGGACGGGGGGCGTCTCCGGTTCCTCGGTGGCGGCCTTTGCCTGTTCGGGTTCCGCCGTGGCCTGAACCGCGGGGGCGGCCGGTTCCTCGGGCGCTTCGGGCCCTGCGGCCGGTTGTTCCGCCGGAGACCGGTCTTCCGCCGGTTCGGTGGCGGCGGGGCGTATCACCCGGGCCGTCTCCGCGACGGTCTCGGGCGGCGTTTCGGGGGCCGGCGCCGGTGCGGCGGCTTCGACCACGGGAGTCGGTTCGGGGGGGGCGGGCTGGGGGGCGGCGACCTTGCGGCGGCGAACGATCACGCCGGGCTGTACTTCGGTGTCGATGACCTGGGTCCGGCCGGCTTCGCCCTGGCGAACACGGGCGCGCACCTGATCGGCTTCCTCGTCGGTGAGCGTGCCCATCTGGCTTTTGACCTGAATGCCGAGTTCGCGCAGGATTTGCAGCATCTCTTTGTTGCCGACGCCGAGATCCTTGGTCATGTCCTTGATTCTGATCTTATTCACTTAGACCCCCCCCTCCGGCGCCTGGACCGCCCGGAGTATTTCAAAAATTTCTCGGCGCATTCGGGGTTGGCGCAGAGATAGTGCCCCCGTCCGGGGAGTATGGCCCGGGGATCGGGCACGAGACCATCCTGACCGTCCGGCGCGGACACGTGCCGGGACAGGGCGGTCTTGGCAAAGCGGCCCCGGCAGATCACGCACATGCGCATGGGAGGGCCGGCATGGTGCGGCGTTGCGTTTGACTTCATCCGTTCGTATCCGTCTCCGGGGTTTCCAGGGCTGGGGTCTCGCCCTCCGGTGGAGTGTCTTCGGCGGCGACTGTTTCCTCCGCCGCGGCGGCGACCGACGGGGCGATGAGCTTCATGGCCGCGCGCAGATCGTCGCGTTTGGACGGGGTCATGCCGGCAATGGCATCGATGGCCTCGTCCGGGGCGTCGATCAGTTGCTCCATGGACTCGAAGCCGGCGGCCAGAATGTTGTCCACCGGAATTTCGGCCACGCTGGCCAGTTGTTCCAAAAATTTCTTCGAGGCGTTGGCCTCGCGGAAGCGCGATTCGGTGAAGATGTCGATCTTCCAGCCCAAAAGCTTGGCGGCCAGTTTGACGTTTTGCCCCTTGCGGCCGATGGCCAGATTGAGCTGGTCGTCGGAGACCACCACTTCCAGGGCCTTGTCGTCCTCGTCCACGGAGATGCGGGTGACCCGGGCCGGGGACAGGGCGTTGGCGGCATAGGTGGCGATTTCGGGGTTCCAGACCACGATGTCGATGCGTTCGCCGCGCAGCTCCTGGACGATGTTCTGGATGCGCGAGCCCCGGATGCCGACGCAGGCGCCCACCGGATCGACGTCCCGGTCCTTGGAGATGACGGCCACCTTGGCCCGGGAGCCCGGATCGCGGGCCACGCCCACGATCTTGACCGTGCCGTCGGAGACTTCCGGCACCTCGCGGGCGAAAAGGGTCTTCATGTAGTCGGCATGGGTGCGCGACACGAGGATCTGGGGGCCGCGCCCGGAGGGCAGCACTTCGATGATATAGGCCTGGACGCGGTCGCCGCGCTTGTAGCGCTCGCGGGGGATCTGTTCCTCCTTGGGCAAAAGCGCCTCGGTGCGGCCGAGGTTGATGATCCAGCCGGCCCGGTCGCGGCGCTGGATGATGCCGGAAATGATCTCGCCCTTGCGGTCCTTGTATTCCTCGTAGATGATCTCCTGCTCGGCGTCGCGCATGCGCTGGATGATCACCTGCTTGGCGGACTGGGCCGCGATGCGTCCCAGGTCCTCCACGGTCAGCTTGAAGCCCATCTCGTCGTTGAGGGCCACATTGGGGTCGATGGCCTGGGCGTCGGACAGGCAGATTTCCGCCGCCGGGTCGGCCACGTCATCGTCCTCCACCACGACCTTGAACTGATAGACTTCGATCTCGCCCTGTTCGTCGTTATAGCTGACCTCGACGTCGAGATTCTCACCGTATTTGCGGATGACCGAGGAGCGCACGGCCTCTTCCAGGGTATCGATCAGCAAGTCGCGGTCGATGCCTCGATCCTTGCTGATCTGATCGATGGCTTTCTTCAGTTCCGTCATGGGGTTACCTCCGAGGTTCCGGACGGGGCGCCACCTTCGCCGGCTCCTCTTTCGGAAATGGCGTCAAGGGCGTGAATGAGGCGGATTCTTTCCGCCTCGGCGAAATCGAACGACAGGACATAGGCCTTGGGTCCCGGGTCGACGGTCATGGCCACCCGGGTGCCGTCGGCGGCCGCGAGCACACCCCTGAACTTCTTGCGACCTTGCCGGGGCGCGGTCAGCTTGACCTCGATTTCCCGGCCGACATAGCCGGCCAGCTGCTCCGGCTCGAAAAAGAGCCGGTCCAGGCCGGGCGAGGACACTTCCAGCACGTAGGGGCCGTGAAAGATGTCATCCACGTCGAGCAGGGCCGAAAGCCTGCGGCTGACGGTGGCGCAGGCATCCACGGTCACGCCCTGCCGTTCCGCCGTGCGCGGCGTGTCCGGGGCCAAGTCGAGAAAAAGGCGCGCCACCTGTCGGCGGCCCGATTGTGCGAGCTCCACGCCCCACAGGACCAGGCCCATGGAGGCGAGACAGGGCGCGGCGAGCGCTTTGAGCTTTTCCGTCACGACGCTTTCGTGGTGCATGTCGTCCTTTGTCAGCAAAAAAAAAGTGGACCGATCGTCAGGCCCACCTTGTCACGACAACCGTTCGGTTGGGAGACTCAGGGTGGAGCGGGCGACGAGGATCGAACTCGCGACACCAAGCTTGGGAAGCTTGTACTCTACCAGCTGAGCTACGCCCGCTCGAATGGTAGGGAATACCATTTCATCCGGATTTGTCAAGCCCTGGCCTGCCGGCGCCTCGAAAGGCCGCTCCGCCGTCCGCCCGCCGCCGCCCGGAAGCGTGGCCTGGATGTTGCAACCCCCTGGCCCGAGGAGGACCGCACCCATGGAAATGAGCATGTACAGCGCGGTTTTCGGGGCCCTCTCCACCGAATTGCGACTGAACGTCTCCGCCAATAATTTGGCGAACGTCAATACCACCGGCTACAAGCGGGACCGGGTTTCCTTCGAGGACACCTTCGCCCGTTTCGCCCATGATTACCACGCCGATCCCCGGACCGACCTGCGCCAGGAGGAGATCTTCCCCCGGGCCGACGTCATCGCCAAGCCTCGGCTGGCCGAGCAGAAGATCGACTTCTCCCAGGGGCCGCTGACCCTGACCGGCAATCCCCTGGACCTGGCCATCCAGGGGCCGGGCTTTTTCAAGGTCCAAAACGGCGGCAGCACCTACTACACCCGAAACGGCGCCTTTCACCGTTCGCCCGACGGCCTGCTCGTCACGGACCAGAATTACCAGGTCCTCGGCAACGGCGGCCCCATCGACGTCCCCCAGGGCAAGAGCCTTTCCGTGGACGCCAAGGGCGGCGTCTACGTGGACGGCGCCCAGGTCGGGCAGATCGACGTGGTGGCCGTCCAAAATCCCGACGCCATGCAAAAATACGGCGCCAACCTCTATACGGCGGCCTCCGGCGGCCGGATCCAGGAAGGGGCCATGGACGAGGGCACGACCCAGCTGGCCCAGGGCTATCTGGAAAAGCCCAACGTCGAGGTGGTGGAGGAAATGGTCAGCATGATCGAGACCCAGCGCACCTTCGAGGCCTATCAGAAGGTCATGACCAGCTCCAACGAGCTGGATACCAAGGCCACCCGCATGGGCACCGACAAGTCCTAACGCGAGGCAAGGAGACATACCGCCATGATGCGATCCCTCTGGACAGCCGCCACCGGCATGGTGGCCATGCAGCTGCAAATAGACACCATGTCCCACAACCTGGCCAACGTGAACACCGTGGGCTTCAAAAAAAGCCGGGCCGAGTTCGAGGACCTCATGTACCAGACCCTCCAGGTGGCCGGCACCGAAACCGTCGGCGGCAACCGCCTGCCCACCGGCCTCCAGGTCGGCCTCGGCGTCAAACCGACGACGGTCCACAAGTTCTTCACCCAGGGCGACATGCAAAATACCGGCAACACCCTCGATGTGGCCATCCAGGGCGACGGCTTTTTCAAGGTCGACGTCAACGGCCGGGATCTCTACACCCGGGCCGGCTCGTTCAAGCTCAACCAGGACGGCATCATCGTCACCTCCAACGGCTATCCCCTGCAGCCGACCATCACCGTGCCCACGGAAACCAAGACCATCACCATCACGGAAAACGGACACCTGACCTGCCTGGACCAGAACAGCACGGAACTGGCCTCGGCCGATATCCCCCTCTACACCTTCATCAATCCGTCCGGGCTCAATGCCGAAGGCCGCAACATGTATTCCACCACCCAGGCCTCGGGCGACGCCCAGGAAGTGACCCCCGGCGACAAGAACGCCGGCACCCTGACCCAGGGCTATCTGGAAATGTCCAACGTGGAACTGGTGGACGAAATGGTCGGCCTCATCGTCGGCCAGCGGGCCTACGAGGCCAACTCCAAGTCCATCACCACGGCCGACGGCATGCTCCAGACGGCCATCAACGTGAAGCGGTAAGTCGCGGAGCGGAGGACGCCATGCAACGCCATTTTTCCCGTCGGATGCTGTTTGCCGCCCTGATGGCGGCCATGTTGCTGGCCGCGGCCTGGCCGGCCGGGGCCGCCCTGTGGCGGCTGACCGTCAAGGAGGCCGCCACGGCCGCCGGTCCGCGGGTGCTGCTGTCCGAAATCGCCGCCCCCCAGGGCGACATGCCCCGGGACGCCTGGGCCAGCCTCGGGGCCACCCCGCTGTGGTACTCCCCGAAGATCGTGGGCCGGGAAGTGGTGTTGCCCGCGGAAAAGGTCCTCGAAGGGTTGCGCTACTACCTGCGCGACGCGCCGGTGGAATTCGAGATGCCGAACCAGACGGTCATCATGCGCGGCGGCAAGGTTTTGTCGGGTGAGGAGCTTCGGGCCATGGCCGTCGAAACCTTGACACCCAAGGTCGAGGCCCTGGGGCCGGACGCCCGGCTCGCCTCGGTCTCCGTGCCGGACCACCTCTTCGTCGAGGACAGGGCGTCCGGCGTGACCGTGGAAACCGGGGACATCGTCCCGGGCAAGATCACCTTCCGCTTCGTGGTCGCCGTCGGCGGGGGCAAGGTGCTGCGCAAGATCATGGCCGAGGCCGCCATCGAGCAATGGTCCCGGGTGCCGGTGGCCGTGCGGCCGCTCAATCCCAAGGAGCAGCTTTCGCCCCAGGTCACCTACGTCCTGGAACGCCGCAGCCTGGTCGGCATCAAGGGCCAGGTCTTCGAGCCGGGCGACGGCGCGTGGCGCCTCCGGCGCGGCGTCGGCCAGGGCCAGATCCTCATGGCCGACGACGTGGAGCCCATGCCGCTCATTTTACGGGGCGAACAGGTGCGGCTGCTCTACCAGGGCCGGACGGTGCGCCTGACGCTGATGGCCGAAGCCGTCTCCGACGGCGCGGCCGGCGGCAAGATCACGGTGAAAAACCCGGGGAGCGCCCGGGAAATCGTCGGAATCGTTCGGGACAAGAACACGGTGGTGGTGCGCTGACGCCACGAAAGGATGCCATGTCATGAACGCCAAGCACCTCACTCCCCTGATCGTCGCCGCCCTGGTCCTGGCCGGCTGCTCGGCCGCCTCCAAGAAGGCCTCGCCCATGCCCCAGGTCACGCCCACGGTGGCCAAGGCGCCGCCGCCCGCGGAAAACCCGGGTTCGCTTTTCAGCCAGAACCAGCCCACCTTCCTTTTGGACGACACCAGGGCCCGGCGCGTCGGCGACATCCTGACCGTCAACATCGTGGATACCTCCAAGTCCGATCTGAAGGCCGAGACCAAAAACGACAAGACGGCCAGCAACCAGCTCGGCGTGGGCAACTATTTCGGCGGGAAAACCGTCTCCGGCAACCTGCTCGGGCAGCTCGGCGGCCCCTCCCTCGGCATGAAGGGCAAGACCGGCACCACGCCGCTGGTCAGCAACTCCACCACGGACACGTTCCAGTCCAAGGGCGAAACCAAGCGTGAATCCGCCGTCACCGCCTCGGTCGGCTGCCGCATCGTCAATATCCTGCCGGGTGGCGTCATGCAGGTGGAAGGCGCCCGGCAGACCAAGGTCAACAACGAGAACCAGATCATCGTGATCAAGGGACTGGTCCGGCCCATCGACGTCGGACCCAACAACACCGTGCCGTCCACCCAGCTGGCCGACTGTCAGATCGAATACTACGGCGAGGGCGACCTGGCCGACCGGCAGCGCAGCGGCTGGCTCACCCGGATTTTGGACAACGTCTGGCCGTTTTGAGGAATCCTTTCATGGAGCGTAAGGACATGTGCCCGACAAACTTGCACCGCGCCATGCGCGCGACCCTGCAGGCCGCCCTGGTGGTCGTCTGCTGCCTGATCCTGGCCACCCCGATGGCCCAGGGCGCCCGTATCAAGGATATGGCCCAGGTTTCGGGCATGCGGACCAACCAGCTCGTGGGCTATGGCCTGGTGGTGGGGCTTTCCGGCACGGGCGACAAGAGCGGCTCGGACTTCACGGTCCAGTCCATCTTCAACATGCTCGACAAGATGGGCGTGCGCGTGGACAAGACCACGCTCAAGCCCAAAAACGTGGCCGCCGTCATGGTCACGTCCCAGATGCCGGTTTCGGCCAAGCCGGGCGGGCGGTTGGACGTCACCGTGTCCTCGCTCGGCGATTCGTCGAGCCTTTTGGGCGGCGTGCTCTTGGTGACGCCGTTAAAGGGCGTGGACGGCAACATCTACGCCATTGCCCAGGGGTCGCTTCTGGTCGGCGGCGTCTCGGCCCAGGGCGCCGGAACCTCGGTGTCCAAAAACATCACCACCGTGGGCCTGATCCCCGGCGGGGCCAACGTGGAGCGGGGCGTGGCCTTCTCCTTCAACGACCAGCCCGGTCTGACCCTCACCCTGCGCACCCCGGATTTCTCCACGGCCACCCGCATGGCCAAGCGCATCAACGAGGTCACGGGCTCGGCCATGGCCTCGGCCCTGGACGCCGGCACCGTGCGGCTGGCCGTGTCGCCTACCAATCAGGGCAACCTGGCCCAATTCATGGCCTCCATCGAGAACATCGACGTCACCCCGGATGCCCGGGCCCGGGTGGTGGTGGATGAAAAGACCGGCACGGTGGTGCTCGGACAAAACGTCCAGATTTCCCCGGTGGCCGTCACCCACGGCAACCTTCAGATCCAGGTCCAGGAATCGGCCGACGTGTCCCAGCCGCTGCCGTTCTCCCAGGGCCGGACCGTGGTCACGCCCCAGACGAATATCGGCGTCAACGAGGAGAACCGCAAACTCAAGATGATCGAAGGCGCCACCCTGCAGGAGCTGGTCGAGGGCTTAAACGCCTTGGGCGCCACGCCGCGCGATTTGATCAGCATCCTGCGCACGCTGCAGACCTCGGGCGCCCTGGCCGCCGACCTGGAGGTCAACTAGCCATGTCCCTGTCTCCGGCCACGGCCGAGATGGCCGCCAACGCCGCGCTGCAAAGCGACGTGCAGCAGAAGTTGCGCGTGGATGCGTTAAACCGGGCCCTGGCCGGAGGGCCGTCCAAGGAGAAAAAGCTGCGCGAGGCCTGCGAAGGCTTCGAATCGGTGTTCTTGTCCCGGCTTTTTAACGAAATGCGGGCCACCGTCCCCAAGGGCGGCCTGCTGCACGGCCAGTACGAGGACCAGTATTACTCCATGTTCGACAAGGCCCTGTGCGACAAGATGGCCGCGTCCGGCGGCATCGGCCTGGCCGACATGATGTACCGGCAGTTGCGGGGCCGGGTCCTCGGCGACACTGCCGGCGCGGTCGCCCCGGGCGACACGGTGCCGGCCAACCGCACCGAAGGCCTTCCCTTCGCCACCGACCGCCTGCCCGTGTCCGCGGCGGGCATCAACCGGTCCGCCACCCCGATCCTGAACCAGGGCTTCGCCCTGCCGGGATCGCCCCTGGCCGCCAGCCATGCCCCGACCCGGGACCTCGGCGTCGAAATGGAGGCTGCCGCCCAGGCCGCCACGCCCATGGCCGCCCCGGTGGCCGGGCAGATTTCATCCGAATACGGCTGGCGCGAGGACCCGTTCAAAAGCGGCAAGGGCTGGCACGCCGGCATGGATATCGCCGCGGCCGAGGGCGATCCGGTGTCCGCCTGCTGGAATGGCACGGTTGTTTTTGCCGGGGTGAAGTCGGGCTACGGCAATGTGGTGGAAGTGGCCCATCCCGGAGGATGGAAGAGTATTTACGGGCACTTGCGTCGCTATTCCGTCCGGCCCGGCGATACGGTCCGGGCTGGCGGAAAAATTGCAGAGGTTGGCAGTACCGGGCGTTCCACCGGGCCGCATCTGCACTTCGAACTCCGGCATGGCCAGGACACGGTGGACCCCGAAGGGGTGCTGGCCCAGGCCGGCCTGGTCCAGGCTTCCCGTTAAGACGCCGTTATTGCGGCATGTTAGGAGGGATCTCATGATAACAAGGATTCTCGCCAACCTCGGACGGCAGAGGCGCGCCCTGGCACTTTTGGAAGAACTCCTTGGGGAAGAATTTTCCCTCCTGGCCAAACGCGACGCCCAAGGCGTCAGTTCCCTGGAATTCTCCATCCAGGAGCTTTTGCGCCAGATCGGCGGCGAACGCACCAGCCTGCGCCGGCAGTATGCGGCCGTGGACCGTTCGGCCAGGCGCCTGACCGATCTGCTGGACCGTTTCTCTCCCGAACAGCGGGAGGAGGCCGCCGCCCTGGTCGCCGCCCTCGACCGGATCGAAAAGCGCTGTTCCACCCTGGCCTCGCGCAACTATCAGATGGCTCTCGGCCTCTACGATACGACCAAGAGCTGCCTGGACCACCTGCAGTCGCATCTCATTCCGAAGAAGGCGGTCTACGGTTCCAGGGGACGTCTGGATGCCGCCGTACCGAGCCCGGGGCGCGTCGACGGGAGGTGCTAGATGTCCGGCATCAGTTCGCTGCTTTCCATAGGGAAATCAGCCCTCAATGCCTCCCAGGTGGCCTTGCAGGTCACGGGCGACAACATCGCCAATGTCGATACCGATGGCTACAGCCGCCAGAGGGTGAAGCTGGTCAACGGGACCTACACCAGCGGCGTCGACGTCGATGGGGTGACCCGCTCCTATGATTCCTTCGTGGAGGCGCAGTATCTGGACAAGATTTCCGCCAGGGAGCGCTGGAGCGCCCTTTATACGGGCCTGACCGGGGTGGAGAGCCTGTTCAACGAATCCAATACGAGCGGCATCAACGCCGCCATGTCCAACTTCTTCTCGGACTGGGGCAACCTGACCAGCACCACGGCCAGCAATGCCTCCATCACCGCCATGCTGCAGGGCACCCAGACCCTGGCGAGTCTGTTGCGCTCGGCCGCAAGCACTCTCGCTTCCACCAAAAGCGACACCCAGTCCGCCATCTCCGCCAATGTGGGCACCCTCAACTCGCTGTCCTCGGCGATCGCCGATCTCAACAAGAAGATCGACGCCTCCACCGAGGGCACCGAGGCCTACAACAGCCTGCTCGATTCCCGCGACGCCCTGATCGAGCAAGTGTCCGCCCTGGTCGACGTCAACGTCGTGGACAACGGCAGCGGGAATCTTTCCGTCTACCTCGCCTCGGGGCAGACGGTGGTTGACGGCACCACCGGCTTCACCTTCTCCTACGAGCAGGGCCAGACGGTCCGCCAGCTTTCCTCCACCTCCATCGCCAACAAGTCCGACGTCCAGTGCTACTCCTCCGGCACGGATTCCTCGGAATACACCATCAAGGTGGTCAGCAACGGCGGTGTGGGCAGCGGCGCCGCCTTCGAGGTCTCCCTGGACGGCGGCAAGACCTGGCTCACCGACGACGACGGCAAGGTCCTCACCTATTCGGCCAATGCCGAGGACGGCAAGGTCACGGTGGGCGATCTGGAAATCTGGTTCGGCACCACCAGTAACGCCGGCAGCAGCCCGACCAGCGATCTGGAGGTGGGCGACACCTTCACCCTCGTCCCCAAGAAGGCGCTCTATTGGTATACTTCGGCCGGCACGCCCGAGCTTATTTCTCCCCAGCAGTATGCCGACGGCACGGACAACGCCCGACGGCTGACCGGAGGCACGTTGTGCGGCGAACTGGAGCTGGCCGACACCTATGTCGGCGGCTACCGGGACAGCCTCGACTCCCTCACCCAGAGCATGATCTGGGAGATCAACCGCATCTATTCCCAGGGCACCGGCAGCGAGGCCAACGCGTCCTGCACCGGCACCTACAGCGTGACGGACACGACGGCGGCCCTGGGCGACTCGGCCTCGGGCCTGGTTTTCGGCAGCCGGCTTACCTCCGGGGCCTCCATGTTCTATCTCTACGACGATTCGGGCACCATGGTCTCCAGCGCTTCCATCACCCTCGATCCGACCACCGATTCGCTTGAGGATGTGGTCGGCAAGATCAACAGCGCCTTCGGCGGCAAGCTGACCGCTTCCATCGTCAACGGCCAGATTTCCCTCAACGCGTCGAGCGGCTATGAATTTCGCTTCGGGGACGACACCTCGGGACTGTTCGCGGCCCTGGGCGTCAACACCCTGCTCACCGGCTCGTCGGCCTCGGATGTGGCCATCAATAGCACGGCCACCTCGGATATCGGCATGGTCTGCATCGGCCATGTGGGCACGAACGGGCTGGTGGCCTCCGGCGACACCACCACGGCCTCGGCCCTGGCCGCCCTCGAAACCACCACGGTTTCGTTCACGATCAACGGCAAGACGGTGGCCAACCAGACGCTGGGCGATTATTACGATACGCTGACCGGCACGGTCGGTTCGGATACGTCGTCCGCCAAGTATCAGTACACCTACCAGGGCACCCTGGCCTCGTCCCTCCAATCGGATAAGCTGTCCGTTTCCGCCGTCAGCCTGGATGAGGAATTGACCAACCTCATCATGTACCAGCATGCCTATCAGGCGGCGGCCAAGCTCATCAGCACGGCCGATTCCATGTTTCAGACCGTCTTGGCTATGAAAAGCTAGCCTCGGAGTCCCCCATGGTCATGCGCGTTACCCAGCAAAGCCTTTACGGCACCGTCATTCGGCAGGCCAACTCCACGCTGCTCGATCTTGTGGAGACCAACCAGCAGATCTCCACCGAAAAGCGTATCAACAAGCCGTCCGACGATCCTACGGGCACGGTGACCGTCCTCAACACCCGCTCCGACATCAGTCGCCTCACCCAGTACCAGAGCAACATCACCCAGGCCTCGGGCTGGCTGACCCAGGAGGACGATACCCTGTCCTCGGTCAACACGCTGGTGACCAGCATCAAGGTCCTGGCCCAGCAGGCGGCCACCGGCTCCATGACCGACAGCAACCGGTCGGAAATCGCCACCCAGGTGCGGCAGTACTTCGAGCAGCTCATCTCCCTGGCCAACACCACCTACAGCGGCCAGTCCCTGTTTTCCGGCCAGAAGACGGATACCGAAGCCTATTCGGAATCCCTGTGGATGACCTCGAACGACGACACGTTCGACGCGGCCGTGGCCTCCAACGGCGGTTTCACCATCTCCGGCGACGCGGACTATACCGTGCTCGTGCAGTTCTCCAGCTCCAACGCCGCCACCCATCAGCCGTCCTTCCGCTATTCCCTGGACGGCGGCCACTCCTGGGTCAGCAACGCCACCTACGCCACCTCGCCTTCGGCCGACAGACAGATCTTGAATCTCGGCAGCGGGCTGACCGTCGAGATCCCCAACGCGGCCCTGGATACGGTGACCTCCTCGTCGACGACCAACGACGCCGCCGGCACCTGGCTGTGGATACGGCCGACCGCCGTCTACCAGGGCAACGACAACGACACCGTGACCGTCACCTCGGCCAACAACAAGACGGTGACGGGCAGCGCCTCGGGGACGTTTTCCAGCAATGTGGTGGTGCGGGTGGATGGCGACACCAGTTTCGCCAGCGGTTCCACCTTTTCCTATTCCTACAGCCTGGACGGCGGCAGTTCCTGGGTTTCGGGCAACACCTCGGGCGTGTGCGACGGCTCCAACGCCACTCTGACCGTGCCCGGCGGTATTTTGACGCTTTCGGCCAACGGCGGCTCCCTGTCCTCGGGCAGCGAATTTTTCATCCAGCCGAGCACGGCCGATATCACCATCGCCATTTCCGACTCCGATTCGGTGGTGGTCAACGGGGTGGGCAAGGACATTTTCGGCGGGGTGTACCAGGCGACCGGGGCGAGCAACGCCTCGGCGGTCACGTTCAGCGGCTCGGACGCCTCCAATCTGTTCGAAACCGTGGGCAAGCTGATCGGTTACCTGGAGACCAACAACGAGGACGGCATCGGGGACTGCGTGAAAGACCTGACGGCATCCCAGGAACGGATCGTCAATGTCTCGACCAGCGTCGGCGGCAAGGAAAACCGGGTCAGTTCCGCCAAAACCGTGGTGGAGACCCTGTCGGACAACGCCACCACGACGCTGAGCCATGTGGAGGACGCGGACATTACCACGCTCATCACCAAGCTCGCCCAGCAGGAATTGGCCTACCAGGCGGTGCTCAAGTCCTCGAGTATGGTCATCAACATATCTTTGCTGAACTATATTTGAGGCAGGCGGCCCGATGCCGTTGACAAAAACGGGTTACGGCGGGTAAGACTGTTTGTAACAAGGCGCGATGACGGTATTTTTCCGCGTCACGAACCACAAGTGGGGGCCTGGGCGTTCATGCTCATTTTGACCCGAAGACCAGGCGAAAGCCTGCACCTGGGCGACCATATCAAGATCACGGTCCTGGGCGTCCAGGGCAAGCAGATCAAGATCGGGCTCGAAGTGCCCGATGACATGCAGGTGTATCGGGAAGAGGTCTATCTCAGAGTGCTGGAGCAGAATCGGCAGGCGCTTTGCGCTTCCGATTCCGATGTCCTGGCGGCGGCACGGTTATGGCCAAAAAAGACGAACGAGTAATTGAGACGCGCCTTGGGCGCGTGCGTCTGCCCGAGAATCAGGTCCTGTCCTTCCCGCGAGGGCTGATCGGCTTCATGGGCCATAAGGAATTCACCTTGCTGCAGGTCAGGGAGGAGTCTCCCTTTCTGGTCCTGCAAAGCCTGAGCGACCCTTCGCTGGGTTTGCTGGTGGCTGATCCCTACCTGTTTTTGACCGACTACGAGGTGGTCATCGGCGAGGCCGATCTCCGGGCGCTCGGCGTCGACTCCCGGGAGCAGGTCACCGTCCTGGTGACGGTCACCATCCCCCAGGGCATGCCCGAGCGCACCACCCTCAATTTAAGCGGTCCCATCGTCATCAACAATGCGGCCCGCATCGGCATGCAGATTCCCCAGACCGAGGGGCGCTATCCCAGCCATTTCACGCCGGGCATGACCCCTCCCGGAAAAAAGAACGCCTCCCGGGCCGCTTCTCACGACCAGGAAGGCGCTTCGGTCACTTCCGATACGCCGAAGGATGCGGACTAGCCGAACAGGTCCGACTCCATCGTCAGCATCTTCTCGGCGATCTTTGTGGAATCCGGCTGATAGGTTCCCGCTTCCACCTGGGCCTTGAGCGAGGCCACCTTGTCCGCCCGGACATCCGGGGCGTCTTGTGCGTCCTTGGTCGCCTGGGAAACGAGCTTGGCGTTGTCGGAAAGCGTCACCCGGTCCGTGCTGGTCGCTTGGCTGGCCTCGCTGCCGGAACCCTTGCCGGTTGCGCCGGCGGACTCGCTGGCGTCGCTGCGTCCGAGACGGTCCTGTCCGTATGTCTGATTGAGTCCGAGTATCTTCATATCCATGGGGTGCCCCCCTCCGCGTCTTTCCGTTACCGTTCTTATCGGCAGCGGGGCGTCCAGAATTTAGAGCATGGTTTCATCGACTTTTTCCAGGGCCAGATCCCACAGGCGCTTTAAGATGGCGCTTTTTTCTCCGCCCGTAATGGCTGTGGGCCCCTCGGGGGCATCCAGCCGGAGTATCTGCATTTCCTGTTCCTCGGGCGGGTAGGCGAAGGCGATCCCAAAGCCGAGTTCCTCTTCCAGGGCGGCCTTGATATCCTCCACCACGGGGGAATCCGAGCCGGTCACCACGCAGTTTTCGACGATTTCGGCCGCCACCCGCCGGACCAGATCCTGGCGTTTGGCTTCCCGGGCGGCCCGTGCTTCCGCGTCTTCCTCGGCGGTCGGGACCGGCCGCAGCAGCCGGCGGTAGCGGGCCAAGCGCCTGGCCGTGGTCACCTGCCGTCCGTATGTCCGCAACATGGCGCGGACAGGATAAGGTGTCGCGGTCAAAGCGTCTCGCTCCTTCTCTTACTCCATATCGGATTTTCTGATCATACCTTTAGATCCAAGACAAGGGAAATTGCGGTCGCGCCCCCTTTCCCGAAGAGGAAGAGGCCTCCGGCGGCCGGGGGCATGATGCCCCCGGACCCCTCGCACCGAGCCAAGTTGCAAAAATACGACCCGCCGCTCAGGGGGCCCGGGGGGATGATCCCCCCGGCAGGTCCAGGGCGGCGCCCTGGCGGTGAGGGTCCGGGAGAGGCGGAGCCTCGCCCGGCCGCCGGAGGCAGCTCTCGACCGGTCCGTTTCTTGTGCCGGAGAGGGGATTGCCGTATACCTCCCCGGATTCGATCGGAGCCGGGAATCCCCCGAGGAGGCGCATGGGCACGACGCGCAATGTCAGGACGGTTTCCATTCTTTACAAGTCCGGACACGACCAGGCCAGGGGCTTGGCCTGGACCGTGGCCGACTGGCTGGTCGCCCGGGGGCTGACCGTCCTTATCCGGGAAAACGCGCTTGAGGCGGTCACGGTGGTGGCTCCGGCCGGGGCCATGCTGACCGCGCCTCCCGGGCTGACCGTGGTGCTCGGCGGCGACGGCACCATGCTGGCGGCCGCCCGGCAGAGCGCCGTGGACCAGGTGCCGCTGTTCGGCATCAACCTTGGCCGCGTGGGCTTCATGACCGCCGCCGGGCTGGATGATTGGCCGGAGCGCCTGGCCGAGATCCTCGACGACGGGTTCACCGTGGCGCGACGCATCCTGCTCGATGTGGCCGTCATCCGGAACGCCGCGACCGTCTTTACCACCACGGCGGTCAACGACGCGGTGGTCAGCCGCGGGGCCATGGCCCGGCTGGCCTCCTTCGAGGTCAGCCTCGGGGACGCCGATATCTGCACCCTGCGGGCCGACGGCGTGGTGGTGTCCACGCCCACGGGCTCCACGGCCTATTGCGTTTCGGCCGGCGGACCGCTCATCCACCCGGACCTGGACGTCCTGTGCGTGGTGCCGATCTGTCCGTTTTTAAGCGATTTCACTCCGGTGGTGGTGCCCTCCCGGGCCACGGTGCGCCTGGCCCTGTGCGCCCCGGAGACCTCGATGTACTTGACCTGCGACGGCCAGGAGCTGTTCCCCCTGGATGACTGCGATCTGGTGACGGTGCGCCGCGCCGAGCAGACCTTTCAGTTGGCCCGGGGGAAGGGGAACGGCTATTTTGAAAAACTGCGGCTCAAGGGGTTCATCAACCGGCCATGACCGACGTCACGCCCGCCATGACCGCGGCCCCCGGCCGCATCCGGCGCTACGGCGAGGATCCGATCCTCGACGCCTGGCTGCTCCATTTCATGACCGAGAACCACCTGGAGCATTCCATCGATCCGGAGAATGCCACGCCGGAACAGCTCCGGTTCATGGTGGCCCTGCCGCCGGAGCAGATTTACATCCCCTGCACCGACGCGATGTTCGTCCGTCTTTCCGGCGACCAGGCCGACCCGGTGGTCCTGGACGAATATGCCGTCCAGCTCGACCGGGTGAATCGGCTCATCGACACGTGCGTGCCCGATGCCTACACCCGGACCAAGATACGCACCCTGTGCGAACTCAAGTACCGGCAGGCCCTGGTCAACCCCACCATCATCCCGTCCCGCCTGGCCAAACGGCTGTGCACCATCTTTCTCACCCAGTCCGGGCTGGACGACCCTTACCGGGAACGCAAGCGGCTCCATAATCGCCGGGCTTTCGCCCGCGTCCAGGATCCGGGGTTCAAGGCCATGCTCTACGCCGCTCCCGCCGCACCCCAGGTCGGCGGCATCCCCGAACAGCGCTTCGGCCTGGACTGCCTGGAGCTGGCCCGGCTGCTCGTGCTCGGCACCGTACCGGCCATCTGGGAAAGCGAGGACTGGCGGCCGGACCCCGCCCGGCTGGAACGCGACGTGGCTGCCCTGCCGGAGGGGTTCGGCCGGCTGACGGCCCTGCTCGATCCCAGGCGCGGCGGACCGCTCAAGATTCTTTTTTTGCCCGACGCCTCGGGCGGGGTGCTCTTCGACCTGCTGGCCATCCGGGCGCTGTTGCGCCTCGGGCATCGGGTGATCCTGGCCATGAAGGCCGGCTTTTACTTCGATGCCCCCACCATCTGGGACAGCGACAACGATCCCGTCCTGGATTCCGCCCTGGCCGGCGCTTATTTCCTGGACGAGCCGCACGTGGCGAAAAACGCCTTGCTCCAGGCCATCCGGGAAAATCCGCTCACCATCATTTCCGACGGCACCCGGGAACGCCTCAATCTCTACCGGGTCTCGGTGACCTTCGCCCGAGCCTGGAAGGAGGCGGACCTGATTCTGGCCAAGGGCGTGCTCAACCACCTGCGGTTAATCGACACCACGCAGCAATTTACCAGGGATATCGCGGCGTTTCATCGCGACGAGAGCGGCGTGCTCCGGCTGGATTTCAAGCCTCGGGCCGCCGGGGCGCGGTCGTTTACCGAGGCCGAGATCACGGTCAAGGCCGAGGAGATCATAAGCGGCATGCACGCGGCCAAGGCCGCCGGCAAGGCGGTCATGTTCTATAGCGCGATTATCGGTTCGATCCCCGGCCAGACCCGGACGGCCATCGCTCTGGTCACGGCCTTCGTGGCCAATTTGCGGGAGAAGATGGCCGGCACCTACATCATCAATCCGGCCGAGCACTTCGAGGAGGGCATGGACGCTGACGACTTGATGTTCATGTGGGAAAAGGTCCAGCGCAGCGGCCTGCTCGACGTGTGGCGCTTCCAGACCCATTTCGACATCGAAAAGAGCTTCGCCCTGCTCGGCCGGCCCATGCCGCCGGCCTGGGCCGGCAAGGACGCCACCTTCTCCACGGGCTGCACCAAGGAGATGCATATCGCGCTGTCCATGCAGGCCCGCCAGCCGGAGCTGCAAATCATCGGCCCCGACCCGCAGAAATTTTTCCGCCGCCGCGAATACGGCGTCGGGCGCTTCTTCGATTCCGCCATCAGCGGGCGGTAAGGCGCCTCCGGCGGCCGGGGGGAAGAGAAGAGGCCTCCGGCGGCCGGGGGCATGATGCCCCCGGACCCCTCGCACCAGGCAGGGGGCCTGGGGGGAACGATTCCCCCCAGCAGGTCCAGGGCAGCGCCCTGGCCGCCGGAGGCATATTAAGCGTTTCGTTCGTCCTTGGGCGTGTGGCTGGCCCGGAACACGACCTTGACCGGCGCCATCTTGATGCCGAACAGCTTGCGCAGGCCGTTTTCCAGATATCTGGCGTAGGAATCGCGCACCCGGTCCACGTCGCTGACGAAAAAGACGAAGGTCGGCGGCGCCTCGGCCGCCTGGGTCAGGTAGTAGAATTTGGCGCGGCGGCCGCTGATCATGGGCGGCTGATGCTTGTCCAGCACCTCGCGCATGGCCCGGTTGATGGCGCCGGTGCCCACCCGGATCTGGCATTCCTTGCGGATGGCCTCGGCCATGGGCAGCACCTTGCCCACGCCTTTGTTTTTCATGGCCGAAATGTAGAGCACCGGCACGTGGGGACAGATTTTGAGCTCGTCCTGGATGTCCTGGCGCAGCTTGCCCATGGCCGACTGGGGAATGGTGTCCACCTTGTTGACGGCCACCAGAAACGGCGTGCGCTCCTTGTCCAGGTAGGCGATCAGCCGTTTGTCCTGCACCCCGATCCCGCCGGTGGCGTCGATGACCACCACCGCCACCTCGGCCCGCTTGGCGCTGCCCAGGGCCTTGCTCACGCTGAAACGCTCCAGGCCGTCGGTGATGTGGGTGCGCTTCCTGACCCCGGCCGTGTCCACGAAGACGTACCGCTTCCCGTTCCGGATGACGGTAACGTCTACGGAGTCCCGGGTGGTGCCGGCCACTTCACTGACGATCAGCCGCTGCTCGCCGACGAGCGCGTTGATCAGAGAGGACTTGCCGGCGTTGGGTCGGCCCAGCACGGCCAGCCGCAAGCCGGCCTCGGGCGGGGCGGCGGCTGGTTCGGTCGTCTTTTCGGGAAGCAGCTTGGCGAGCGCCTCTTCCAGATCGCCCTGGCCATGGCCGTGGGCGGCGGAAATCGGCACCAGCGGGAAACCCCAGGCGTGAAAATCTCCGGTCAGAGCCGGCACGCGCTCCAGGCCGTCCACCTTGTTGACGGCCACCAGCACGGGCTTGCCCGTGCGGCGCAGCTTCTCGGCCAGCTCGTCATCCACCGCCGTGCGGCCCGCCTTGCCGTCCACCAAAAACAGCACCACGTCGGCCATGCGCATGGCGATTTCGGCCTGGTCCACAATGAGCCGGGCCAAGCCTTCCGGGGCGTCGAGGTCCATGCCGCCGGTGTCGATCAGGGTGGCCACCCGGTCGTCGAGCTCGACCACGGCTTCCAACCGATCGCGCGTGACGCCGGGCCGGTCATGGGTGATGGCCTGCTGCCGTCTGGCCAGACGGTTGAACAGGGTCGATTTGCCCACGTTGGGGCGTCCGACAATGGTAACGATGGGGGGCATGGTGTGTCTCCTTGGGGTGGAGGAAAGAAAAAAGATGCCTCCGGCGGCCGGGGCCGGACGCCCGGCTGGCAGGCAGGCTGCCCTCGGACCTCGCGCACGGTGCATGTCTCGCACCGTCCACCCAGAATTATTTCGTATAGAAAAATGGCCCCCACGCACAGGGGGTCTGGGGGGAATGATTCCCCCCCGGCGGGTCCAGGGCAGCGCCCTGGCCGCCGGAGGCATTCTTTTCCTTACGCTTCCCCGCGCAGCTTGGCGGCGATGTCTTTCGCGGCTTTTTCGCCCGACAGCAGCATGCCGCCGAAGATCGGTCCCATGCGGTAGGAGCCGAAGCTGGCGTTGGCCGCCATGCCGGTCACGTAGACGCCGGGGAAGATCTCCCGGGTGTTGGCCATGGTGTTGGCCTCGGCCACCTCGGCCCACATGGACTGTTCACCCTGGATGCCGCCCGAAGGGGTGGCGAGCCGGATGTCGTTTTTCCGCACCAGGGTCTTGAGCACTTCCACGGGATGGCCGGTGGCCTCGATCAGGTATCTGCAGCCGACCACCACCGGATCGACGTGCAGGCCGGCCATTTCCACGGGCGAGGAGTTGATGACCAGTCCGGTCACCCGTTTGGCGCCGTCCACTTCGCGCAGGACCACGTCCTCGACGCTGAGGCAGTTGAACACCTTGACGCCGGCCAGGCAGGCGGCCGAGGCCAGGGTGGTGGTGGCGGCCACGGCGTCGGCGGTGAAGTAGTTGTCGCGGAAGCGTTTGACCGGCACGCCCAGGTCGGTCAGCAGGTGGCAGCTTTCCTCCTGGACCACGATGACGTTCCAGGTCATGCCGCCGCCCCACATGCCGCCGCCGAGGGACAGCTTGCGCTCGAACAGGGCGACGTTGAACCCGTCGGCGGCGAGCAACCGGGCGGCGGTCAGGCCCGAGGGGCCGCCGCCGACGACGGCCACGTCGAGAGCGAGGCTCGATTTGAACTTGGTGAAATATTCCTGAAGGATGGCTTCGGTAATGATGCGTTCGTCCAGAGGCATGAAAGATGTCCTTGCAAAGGCTGGTGTTATTTGTTGCCGATGATGGCGCGGATGGAATCGCCATAGGGGGCGGTCAGCACGCCCCGTTCCGTGATGATGCCGCTGATGAAGTCCGCCGGAGTGATGTCGAAGGCGTAGTTGTACACCGGGACGTTTTCCGGCGTGATGCGGTGCTCGCCGATATGGGTGACTTCGTGGTCCGGCCGGGTTTCGATGGGGATATCCGCGCCGGAGGCGATGGTCAGGTCGAAGGTGGAGGCCGGGGCGGCGACGTAGAAGGGCACGCCGTGGGCCTTGGCCACAAGGGCCACGGTGTAGGTGCCGATCTTGTTGGCGGTGTCGCCGTTGGCGGCGATGCGGTCGGCGCCGACCACGACCTTGTGCACCAATCCCTGTTTCATGAGATGCCCCACGGCGTTGTCGCAGGCCACGGTCACCGGGATGCCTTCCTTGGCCAATTCATAGGCGGTCAGCCTGGCGCCCTGCAAAAAAGGCCGGGTTTCGTTGGCGATGACCTTGATGCGCTTGCTCTGTTCCCAGGCGGCCCGGATGACGCCGAGCGCCGTACCGTAGCCGGCCGTGGCCAGGGCGCCGGCGTTGCAGTGGGTCATGACCGTGTCGCCGTCGGCGAGCAGCACGGCGCCGTTTTTGCCCAGGGTCTTGTTGATTTCGACGTCCTCGGCCTGCAGATCCTGGGCCGCGCCGAAGAAGGCCGAGAGCAGGGTCTCGCGGGGGGCATCGGCCATGGCGGCCCACAGGTCGCGCATGCGCGAGACGGCCCAATGCAGGTTGACGGCCGTGGGCCGGGCCTGCTCCAGCTCGGTGAGCAGTTGCCGCAGGCGGTCGGCCCAGCCTTCGCCCGCCTCGCCGGCTTCCCGGACGGCCAGGCAGCAGCCGTAGGCGGCGGTGACGCCGATGGCCGGAGCGCCGCGGACCACCATGGTCTGCATGGCGTAGATGGTGTCGGCGGTGTTGCGGCACACGAAATATTCCTCGCGGTCCGGCAGAAAGCGCTGATCCAGCAGCACGAGGGCATGCCTGTCGGCGGAAAAGGCGATGTGGTCACTCATGGCGTGTACTATCCGTGGTGAAAGGCTTGGGGGAATGTCCGCGTCCCATGGCGGGCTTCCGGGAGGGACGTCCTTCCCGGCTGGGGCCGGAGCGGTGTTCCGGTCGGCTCATCCCAGTTTCTTGCGCAACAGTTCGTTGACCAGGGCGGGATTGGCCTGTCCCTTGGTGGCTTTCATGATCTGGCCGACGAAAAAGCCCATGAGCTTGGTCTTGCCGCCCCGGTAGGCCTCGACCTCGGCCGGATTGGCCGCGAGGACCGCGTCCACGGACTCCTCCAGGGCGGTGGTGTCCGAGATCTGGGCCAGACCTTTTTGGTGTACGTACTCGGCCGGGTCCGCGCCGTTGGCGTAGAGGTCCGGAAAGATCTGCTTGGCGATCTTGCCGGAGATGACGCCCTTGTCGATGAGGTCGATCAGCCCGGCCAGACCGGACGGGGGCAGCAGGCAGGCAAGCGGACTTTGGCCGGAGAGGTTGCACTCCCGTAACAGTTCGCTTTGCATCCAGTTGGCGGCTTTTTTGGGATCGGCCCCGGCCGCGACGGTCTGCTCGAAATAGTCGGCCAGGTCGCGTTCGGCCGTCAACACGTCGGCATCGTAGTCGGACAGGCCGAAATCCGTGACGAACCGGGCCCGTCTGGCCGCCGGCAGTTCCGGCAGCTCCGAGCGCCAGCGGTCCACGTCGGCGGCGGCCAGGGTCAGGGGCACCAGGTCCGGGTCCGGGAAATAGCGGTAGTCGTGGGCTTCTTCCTTGCCGCGCATGGAGGCCGTGCTGTTTTTGGCGGCGTCGAACAGGCGGGTTTCCTGGATGACGGGCAAGCCGTCGTCCAAAAGGTCGCCCTGCCGTTCCACCTCGTATTCCAGGGCCTTTTGCACGTGGCGGAAGCTGTTTAAATTTTTAAGCTCCGCCCGGGTGCCGAAGGCCGTCTGGCCGACCGGCCGCAGGCTCACGTTGGCGTCGCACCGAAACGACCCTTCCTCCATATTGCCGTCACAGACGTCGAGGTAGACCAGAATGGAACGCAGGGCCTTCAGGTAGGCCACGGCCTCCTCGGGACTGCGCATGTCCGGTTCGGAGACGATTTCGATCAGCGGCACGCTGGAGCGGTTCAGGTCCACGAAGCTCAGGTTTTCGGCGGCGGAGTGGATATTTTTCCCGGCGTCCTCTTCCATGTGGATGCGGGTGATGCCGATGCGTTTGTCCCGGCCGTCCACGGTGATGTCCACATGGCCGTGCTCGCACACCGGCTGCTCGTACTGGGAAATCTGGTATCCCTTGGGCAGGTCGGGATAAAAATAGTTTTTCCGGGCGAACACGGAGACCGGATTGATCCGGCAGCCCGTGGCCAGACCGGCCTTGACGGCGAATTCCACCACCTTGGCGTTTAAAACCGGCAGCACGCCGGGCATGCCGGAGCATACGGGACAGACGTTGGCATTGGGCGCATCGCCGAAGCGGGTGGAACAACCGCAGAATATCTTACTTTGCGTTCGCAAATGGGCATGCACCTCGAGACCGATCACTGTCTCGTACCTGGCCATGAGTCGCTCCTTGGGGGGGCCGGACCTGGGCATCCGGCACGGAAAGTTCGATCGGAATGTACCTCGGGGCGTCCGGCGGGTCAATGGCGGCGCCATTCATGGTTGCCGGCCGGAGGCTCCGTGGCCCGGTGTCCCCGGCAATCACGGACCTTTCTTTTCGTGCGCGGGGTCCGGCGGCAGCAGGTCGGCCAACCGGGCGGCCGGTCCCGGCCGCCGGAGGCAGCCTGTCGCTGCCGTTGTTTTCCCTGAGAATGCGGCCTGGTAGTCGAGCCAAGCCGCGACCCGATTGCGCCGGTCGAAGGAGAAGGATTCCTCGGGCCGGGGGGCGACGTCCCAGAACCAGGTCCGGTCCGCAGCGGGGCGGGGCGCGCCGTAGAGGGCATCGGTCGCGGCGGTGACCCGGCCGTCCTCCAGCCTTTCCCAGGCCGTGTCGCACACCAGGCACACCCGGCCCGGCAGGCAGGCCAGGGCCGCGAAATGCGCCTCGATGACCGCTCGGCCGAAATCGGTCTGGGCCGTTTCGTCCAGGCGGGAGCCGAGCAGCCGGAGCAGGGGAATCGGCAGTTGGGAAGCCAGATTGACCGAGACGGTCAGGTCGGGTCGCAGACCGAGGGACAGATCCGGAATCGGCAGCGGGCGGGGCAGGGTGCCGCCGTGGCGGGCGACCTGCCCCGCCGGACCGGCCAGTCCCGTCAGGTCGACCGGCATCAGCCGCACGTTGGGGAAGGCTCGGGCCAGCCGTCTGGCCGGACGGGGATGGTGGGCGTCGGCCAGGACCACCGTGTCGAACCGGGCGGCCAGGGCGGAAAGCGGCACGTCCAGGCAGGCCCCCGAGCCGAGCACGAGCGCGGTCCCCCCTTGCGGACAGGCGGCGGCCGCGTCGAGAAGGCACTGGCGGGTGGCGGCCAGATGCGGTTCCCAGGCCTCGCTTTGCCGGCGATGCCGGGCGGCGATGGACACGGCCTCGCGGTCAAGCCCGAGCCGCCGACCCGGCCCGGTTCCTCGGGAAAGCAGCCACTCGAACAGTTCCCGCAGCATGACGGCTCCTTGACGCAAGGGGGAAGAGACACGATGCCTCCGGCGGCGGGCAGGTCCGCGCCCCCCGGCTCCCGCGCCCGGGGGCGCGATGCGGGACGGGCCTGCCGGAAGACTCTCTAAGGGAACCGCTGGGGCGAGACAACCGGGGCGGTGTGGAAATGTTTGTGTTTCGCGGGGATCTCTCGTAAAAAGCCATAAAACGCCGGGTATGGGCGTGGTGGTTGTGGAGTGTCGTTTGCCGGGTCGACCGGAAACGGCCCGCCGACGATTTGGGCCGGCGGGCCCGCAATGGAGGCATGCATGCGCCGTATGTTTTCAGCCCTTGCCGTGGTTGCCTTGCTGGGGGTAGCGGCCGCCCAGGCCGCACCGCCGACCGACAAACCGGAGGCCGCCCCGAAAGAGACCGCCCAGGCCGCGCCGGCGGCCAAGGCCCCCGACATTACGCCGGAGACCGCCAACGCCCTTGGCGCCATGTGCGAATTCCTCAAGGCGCAGCCGGTCATGGCCTTCCGGGCCGAGGTGTCCCAGGAACAGGTCTATCCCAAGGGCCAGACCGTGCAGGTCAACCGGGTCCTGGACGTGGTGCTGCGGCGCCCGGACAAGCTTTATGCCCGGGTCACCGGCGACGGGCGGGACCGGCTGTTCGTCTATGACGGCAAAACCGCAACCCGGGCCGATCTGGACAAGGGCGTCTACGCCGTCCTTGACGCGCCGGCCACCGTGGATGCCCTGCTGACCATGCTGGAGGAAAAGTACGGGATCGTCGCGCCGTTGTCGGATATCCTGTACGCCGATCCCTGCGCCAGCCTGCTCGATGACGTCCAGGTCGGCGACACGCTGGGCGACCATCTGGCCGCCGGCAAGTCCTGCCGGCACTTGCTCTTCACCCAGAAGAACGCGGATTGGCAGCTGTGGATCGAAAACGGCAAGGAGCCCGTTCCCCGCAAGCTCGTCATCAACGACAAGGAAAAAATGGGCTGGCCCCAGTATGCGGCCACCTTCGTGCGTTTCGACTTCCATCCGCGTCTTTCGCCCGGGCTTTTTACCTACACCCCGGGCAAGAATATGCGTCGCATCGACTTCCTGCCTGTGGGCGCGGCCCAGGCTGGGGAAAAATAAGGCGGGAGGCCCATCATGCGTACCTTCCTGCGGCGATTTCCGCCCCTTGTGGCGGTGGTGGCCCTTGTCGGCCTGATGCTTGATCCCGGGCACCTGCTCACCTTGGCCGGATCGTTCCCGGCCTCGGCCGAGGCCAGGGGCGGCGGTTTCGGCGGCGGACCGCGGGGCGGAGGAGAACACTTCGGCGGTGGCGGCGGTGATGGCGGCGGACAACATTTCGATGCCGGCCGCAGCCCCCGCTACAGCGGCGGACAGCCCGCACCGGCCCGGCCGAATGTCCGACCCGGCCCGCCTCCCGGTCCCGGCCCGCACCCCGGCCCCGGTCCCGTTGTGGGTCCCGGCCCTGGTCCGCACCCTGGTCCTGGTCCCGGTCCGCACCCCGGCCCCGGCCCCGGTCCGCACCCTGGTCCCGGCCCCGGTCCGCACCCTGGCCCCGGTCCCTGGCCCGGCCCGCATCCTGGTCCCGGTCCGCATCCTGGTCCCGGTCCGTGGCCCGGTCCGCACCCTGGTCCCGGTCCGTGGGGGTGGGGACCGCCGCCTATCGGCCCCGGCCCCTGGTTGTGGGCCTTGCCGGCGGCTGCCGTAGCCGTGACTGTCGCTGGGATAACTTATTATAATTACAATAATATTTGTTATATGCCGCAATACCAGGGCGACAATCTGGTTTATGTGCCGGTGCAGGGGGGATGTCCGCCCCCCTATTGATCCGGGGCTGCGAGTCCTTCCGGTGCGGGAGCTGGCTGCGGCCAGGGACGCCCGGCGTCCCTGGCCGTGCCGGAAACCTGCCGGCCGGCCTTCTCCGCCGCCGCAACCAGCAGCGCATCGGGCCGGGTGACGGGAAATTTTGGGGCAAGGCCCGGACGTGCGGTCCGGGAAGGGGCGGGTGGAACATGCTCCTCGAAGTGGTCCTGCTGACGGCTTGCGCGCTGGGCTGCGCCGATGTGGCCCGGGCCGGCGCTTTGGCGGTGGACACGGTGGAAACGTCGGGGGGGCCGCTCCGCATCGTCTGTATCGGCCACGCCTCGTTGCGTTTCGAGTACCGGGCGAGCGTCCTTTACGTGGATCCCTACGGCAAGGTGGGGGAGTACGCCAGCATGCCGCCGGCCGGTCTCGTGCTGCTGACCCATGAGCATGCCGATCACCTGGACCCCGAGGCCCTGGCCAAGGTGGCCGGGTCGCAGACCCCGATCGTGGAAACCGCCGCCTGCCTGGAACGCCTGGGCCGGGGCACCGTGCTGGCCGCCGGCCAGTCCGTCAGCCTTCTCGGCATCACCATCGAGGCCGTCCCGGCCTACAACATCCTGCACAAGCGCGATTCCGGCGAACCGTACCATGCCAAGGGCCGGGGCAACGGCTATGTGCTGACCTTCGGCGCCACCCGGGTCTACGTGGCCGGAGATACGGAAAATATCCCGGAAATGGCGGACTTGAAAAATATCGACATCGCCTTTTTGCCCATGAACCTGCCCTTTACCATGACGCCGGAGATGGTGGCCGACGCCGCCCGGATGTTCCGGCCGAAGATCCTCTACCCGTACCATTACGGCGACACCGACCCCAAGCGGTTGGCGACCTTGCTGGCCGGAGAGGGCATCGAGGTCCGGGTGCGGGACATGCGCTAGGCCGCGTTCGGGCATCGCTGGCCGCAGGCCGGCCCTTGAAGCGGGCCGCGTTTGGGCGTAAGCGGACTGTTCGCCGCTTCGGCGAACGGGAGGCTCCATGAGTAAGCGCAGCAGCGTCGCCCTCGGCACCATCCTCAAACAGACGGCCAAAGTGATCCGTTACCCCTGGATGGCCGGCCGCCTGGCCGCCCTGGAAAAGGAAAAGTTCTTTTTCGATTTCCTCAATCCCCAGGCCGAACTGGGCCAGGCCAGAAGCATCCGGCAGCTTTCCATCCGCATCACGGACATGTGCAATCTGCGCTGTCACACCTGCGGTCAGTGGGGCGACCACGGTTTTCTGCATGGGTGCAATCTGAAGGATTTGAAGAAAAAGGAAGTTTCTCCGGAGCGCTATCTGGCCCTGCTGGAGGACCTCCATCAGCACGGCCACCATCCCTCGGTCTACCTGTGGGGCGGCGAGCCGACCATGTACAACGGTTGGCTGGAGATCGTCGAACGGGCCACGGCCCTCAAGATGCCGACCTCCATCGTCACCAACGCCACCCGGCTGGCCCCCGCCGTGGACCGGCTGGCTGCGGCGCCGCTGTTTTTGCTGCAGGTGTCCATCGACGGGCACAGCGCCGAGACCCACAACGCGGCCCGGCCGGCGGCCGGCGGCGGCGACAACTACAAGGTCATCCAGGAGGCCCTGGCCGCCATGCAGGAGGCCAAGCGGGCCCATGGCACCAAACTGCCCCTGGTCGCCTCGCTGACCACCATTTCCAGCGCCAACGTCAACCATCTGGTGGACATCTACGAGGCCTACAAGGACCGGGTGGACCTCTTTGTCTACTATCTCTCCTGGTGGATCGACGAGGACAGCGCCAAGGCGCATGACGCGGATTTTTCCCGGCGGTTCGGGTTTACGCCCAAACTCCACTGGGGCTGGGTTGGCGACTGGACCATCAAGGACCACGAGACCTTAAGCCGGCAGCTCAAGGAAGTGGTCCGCCGCAGCCGGGGGCTCCACAATCCGCCCGTCAACGTCATCCCCAACATCACCGACCTGGGCGACTTGCGGCAGTACTACACCAAGCACGAGGCCACCTTCGGCTACGACCAGTGCATTTCCATCTATCAGGCGGTGGAGCTCGATTCCAACGGCGACATGTCGCCCTGCCGCGACTACCACGATTACATCGTCGGCAACGTGCAGGAGCATACCATCACCGAACTTTGGAACAGCGAGGCTTACCGGCGCTTTCGGGCCAGCCTTTTTACCGAGGGACTGATGCCTTCCTGCACCCGCTGCTGCGGGCTCATGGGCTATTGATGCCAGGGGGCACCCGACCGGCCCGTCTGGTCATGCTGCTTCAGGATTTGGCCTTTGGCGGCACCCAGCGCCAGGCCGTGGCCCTGGCCGCCCGCCTGGACCGGTCCCGGTTCGCTCCCGAGTTCTGGATGTTGATGGACGGCCGGGACTTCGCCTCGCCGGCGGTCGCCGCCGGCATTCCCCTGCGCTGGCTGTCCTCCGCGCCGCGCGTCGGACCGGGCGGCCTGTGCGCCCTGTGGCGGGCGCTGGGCACGGAGCGGCCCGATTTGCTGCTGCTTTTGACGGCCGTTCCCAACATCTGGGGCCGGATCATGGCCAGGGCCCGGCATCTGCCGGCCGTCATCGCCACCTGCCGCGGCGGCGGCGCCATCGCCCGGCAACACGAGCGCTTCCTCGTCAACTGGGCCGCCCACCACATCGTCAACGCCGGGGCGCTGCGGCAACGGTTGCTCGACCTCGGCCGGCCGGATTCCCGGATCACGGTCATCGCCAATGGCGTCGATACCGACCATTTCGTCCCGCCGTCCGAGGATATGCGCCCGGTGCGCGAGGTGGTGCTGTGCCCGGCCAGATTCTGCGAGGACAAGGACCACGAGACGTTGCTGCGGGCCTTCGAGATCACGGCGGCCAAGCGGCCCCGGGCCGAGCTTTGGCTGCTGGGGGACGGGCCGCTGCGCACCCGGGTGCGGACGCTGGCCGCCCGAAGCCCGGTGCGCGACCGGATCAAGACCTATCCGGCCGTGCCGGATCCGCGTCCGTTTTTCGAACAGGCTTCGCTGGTGGTCCTGTCCTCGATCCGCGAGGCCCTGCCCAACGTCATCTTGGAGGCCATGGCCATGGGGCTGCCCGTGGTGGCCACGGCGGTCGGCGGCATTCCCGAGGTGGTGGAGCAGGATCGGACGGGCTTGTTGAGCGCTCCCGGGGATGTCCCGGCCCTCGGGGAAAACCTGGCCGCCCTGCTGGCCGACGAGGCCAAGCGGATCCGGTTCGGCCGGACCGCCCGGGAACGGGCGGTGGAACGCTTTTCCATGGAGACGATGGTCCGGCGTCATGAAACCGTGTTCGGCCAGGTGCTCATGGAGACGGAACGGGGCTGACGGCTCGACGGACTGGCGAGGGTGCCGGTCGGTCCGGCCGGGGACCCGAGGGCACGGCGAAGGAGGCGGAATGCGCGCGAAACTGCTCGGTATGCTGGGACTGCTGCTGCTTGTCGCCATGGCTGGTTCGGCCGCGGCCGGGGAGCCCGACATCAACGGCCTGTGGAGCGGTTCCCTCTACGGTTCCGATGTCCAGGCCCAGGTGGAACAGGACAAGCGGGATGTCCGGGTCGTGGCGGTGGTTCACGATCTGGCGGGTGGGACGAACGTGTATCATTTTTTCGGCGTCATTGATCACGGGCACATGGTGCTGGTCCATGGCAGCGGCCATCGCTTCGAGGGGGACGCGCATGACGGCGAGATCGTCGGCGTGTTGACCACCAAGGGCGGCACCAGGCTGGAGGTCAAGGCCTCGCGGGCGGCGATCCAGCCGAACGCCCAAGGGTCGATGGGCCAGGACCGGACCAATGCCGGTCACCGGCCCGGGTGAGTCGTTTTACGGGGGCAGTTGTGGGGAATTTCATAGTAGCCTTCATGGCGCTTCAGTTGGTCGCCCTGACCGTCTTGTATCTGCTTGGGCAGCGTCATGTGCGCGGCGGCTGCGGACCCGAGGTTCGGCCGCACGTTTTCCCCCGGGTGGCGATGATCGTGCCCCTGACCGGCGACGCACCGGGTATGCGGGAGGCCGTGGCGTCGCTTCTGGACCAGGATTATCCGGATTACGCGGTCTGTTGCGTGACCGAGACTGCGGATGATCCGGCCGTGGCCCTGGTCCGGGATTTGGCCAAGGGCAGGGAGAACGTCCGGCAGGTCGTGGCCGGTCCGGCCACGACCTGCGGCCAGAAAAACCAGAACATTCTGGCCGGCATCCGGGCGGCGGGCTCGGCCGACGTCTTTGTCTTTTGCGACAGCAGCCATTTGGCCGACCGGGCGTTTCTGACCAATCTGGTCGCCCCCATCGCCCGGGGGGACGCCTCCATGGCCAGCGGTTTCCACCGCATCGTGCCCGAAGATGCCCGGACCGGCACTCTTGGCATGCTCATGACCTGCCTGGCCCTGCACCTGATGCAGCCCATCCGGGCCATCACCCAGCCCTGGGGCGGGGCCATGGCCATTTCCCGGCAGGCCTTCGAGAAGTTCGATCTCGTTGGCCTGTGGTCCAGAAATATCGTGGACGATTTTTCCATGGGCCCGCATCTGCACCGCTGGGGGCTGATCGCCTGGCCGGTGGCGTCGGCCTGCCTGCGCACGCCGCTTTCCGGCATGACGTTGGCCTGCTGGGATGTCTGGCTCACCCGCCAGCTTCTCTATCTGAAGTTCTGCATCCCCTTGACCTGGCTGATCTCCACCCTGGCGGTGCTGCTTTTGTCCGCGCCGCAGGTCGTGGCCGCAGTGACCGTGGTCGGCTGGCTTTTGGGCCTGGTCGGTCCGGGACTGGGGCTGGCGGCCGCCGGCTATCTGGTCCTTTTCCTGGGACTCGGGCTGGTGTTCCGGACGCTTTCGCCGCGGCCGGTGCCGCTGCTGCTCTGGCTGCGCGGCTATCTGGCCACCTTTTTGATGCTGGCCTGGTGCTTCGGCCGGACTTTTACCACCAACACCATGAGCTGGCGCGGCATCGACTACAAGGTCGGCTGGGGCGGGGTGGTCAAGGCGGTGATCCGGCGGGCGTAGAGCCCCTCGACATCCTACGATTGGCCGGGGCTGTCCGTTTGGGCAGCCCTTTTGCGTTGCGGCCGTGAGCGTGGCGCGGTTGCCGCATGGCGCACGGTCAGGGTGACGCCGATGCCGGCCAGGGCGGCGATGGAACCGACGCAGAAGACCGAGCGGTAGCCGAGCACGCCGGCTACGGCCCCGAGCAGCGGACCGGTCAGCCCCAGGGCGATGTCCTGGAAGGCCGCATAGGCACCGAGGGCTGTGCCACGAGAGGCGGCTGGAACGAGGCGCACGGTTTCCACACCCAGGGCGGGGAAGATGAGCGAACAGCCAAAGCCGGTCAGGGCCGCGCCGCCCATGGCCATGGCGACGCTTCCGGCGCCGGCCAGTACGCCTTGCCCGATGGCTTCGATGACGAAGAAGGCCAGGGCCACGTTGCAGCCGCCTAGCCGGTCCGGCAGTTTGCCGCAAAAAAGCCGGGCCAGGATGAAGGCGGCGCCAAAAGCGGAGAGGGTCAGCCCGGCCCCGGACCAGGCCTGGGCGGCAAAAAACAGGGAGAGAAACGTCCCGATGGCGGCAAAGCCGACGCCCTGCAGCCCCAGGGCCAGGCCGGGACGCCAGATGCGGCCGATCACGCGGCGGAAGGGGACTGCTCCGCCCGGCATGGGCCGGGTCGGGGAAACCGGCGCCTTGGCGGCGAAACCGAGCAGGGACAGAACGGTGACGCAGATGCCGACCGCGGCGAAACCGGTCCCTGCGGCAAAAGCCAGCCCCAGCGGAGCCCCCAGGGCCAAGGCGCCGAACATGGCTATGCCGACCAGGGACATGACCATACCCGAACGGGTCGGGCCGGCCAGGGCGATTCCCCAGGCCAGGGCTCCGGTCAGCAGCATGGATTCCCCGAAACCGAGGACGATCCGGCCCGCCATGAGGACGGCCAATTGCCAGGCCGGTGCGACCGGCAGGACGGCCGCTGCCGTGTAGGTGATGCCGGCCAGGGCGCAGGCGGCCAGGCCGCGCGAGAGGGCCGTCTGTCCGCCGCGGTGATCGGCGAGGGCTCCGGCGAATTTTCGGGTAGCCACTGTGGCGAAGGATTGGATGCCCACCGCGCAGCCGGCCAGCCAGACCGGATAGCCCAGGGTGTGGCACACGAAGAGCGGTATGACCGGCAGGGGCATGCCGACCGTGAGATAACCGAGGAAAACGGCGAGGGAGAGAAGAACCACCGGTCGCAGACTGGTCGTGGCGGCCGATGCGTTTTGGGAAAACGACGCAGGCATGAGACCTTCTCCGTTGGGGCAAAATTTGTGGAGAAGGCCCGCCCCAACACGCCCTCTCCTCCTGCCGCGCGCAGTGCGTGGGCTTGGGATCGGTCGCGTTGGCTGACGTGAACGCTTACGCCAGCGGATATCCCGCTTGGCCGGGGAAAATCCTGCAATGCCTTTCGCAGGAAGTCAAGGGGGGGCTGCGACTAGGCCAGGCCGGCCCGGACTCTCTGGGCCTTGATCTCCAGCCACCAGATGCGGATCAGATAGCAAAACGGGAGCAGGGCCAGAATCTCGGGAATTTCCCGGATGCCCAGGGGGGCGGTCGCCGCGTAAAGGACGGCGGCGCAACCGGCTGCGGCGGCAATGCGCCACATGGACTTCAGGTCCATGATGTGCATGGTGGCCTGGCAGTAGGAGGTGGTGACAATGGCCACGGCCGCCTTGGTCAGCAGGATGGCCAGGCAGGTGCCGAGCAGCGGATGGATCGGGATCAGGGTGGCGCACAGCAGCAGGTTGAAGGCCAGGCCGCAGACGTAAATGACCAGCAGCAGCCGCTGTTTGCCCTGGCTCATCATGAGGTAGGCGGACAGGTTGTGCACGAAACTGCACAGGATGGTCCAGACCAGCAATTTCTGCATCCACACGGAATCGTGATAGGCCTTGCCGTAGACGAGGCCGATGATCCGGTCGGATTCGATAAAAAGGACGAACATGACCGGCAGCGAGGCGCCGACGAGCCAGCGGACGGAGTTGCTGGCCAGGCGGTTCAATTCGTTGCGGTTGTTTTTCCACAGACGCACGAAGAGCGGATAGAGAATGCTGCGCAAAAGCAGGTTCGAGACCAGGATGGAAATGCCGTCCACCAGCTCCCAGGTGACGCTGTACTGGGCCACCCAGACCGGGCCGGACCGGTTTTGCAGAAAATAGATGTTGGACTTGTTGTAGAGGATGGCGGCCAGGGCCATCAGCACGAAGACCATCCCATGTTTGGCCGTGGCCCAGGTCCGGGCCAGCGAATTGCGCTTGAAGGCCAGGCCGGTGAATTCGGTCTTTTCCAGGGCCATCCAGATGCCGCCGGCCAGATTGATGATATTTTCGAGGAGCTTGAAGAGCGCGATCCAATGGGGCTTGGCGCCGAGGGCCAGCAGGGAAATGGCGTAGCCGTAGCCGATGACCCCGGCCACCACCTTGATGCGGCCTTCCAGGTCCTGTCGGCCCTCCACCCGGATGGCCACGAAAAAGGAGCTGGCGATGGCTTCCAGCCCGACGCCGGCCGTGATGACCAGCACCAGGTTTTTGAGCCCCGCCGTGTAATGCTGCCAAAAGACGAAGACCGCCACGCCGAGCCAGCCTGCCACCAGTAAGATGCTCTTGAGCAGGGTGTACTGGGCCAGGATGTCGCCCTTATGGCTGAATTTCTTGCACAGCGAGGTGACCAGTGGCTGGTTGAGGCCGAATTCGCCCAGGAAGAGGATGATGGAGGCTAGGCTGAAGGCGACCGTGAATTCGCCGTAATCGCTGGTGGACAGCCGCGCCAGATAGATGAGGAAAAACGTGTGCAGGCCGTCATGAATCCATTGGGCCCCGGCCAGTTGGACGAATTTGGAGACAATACCGTATGACGGACGGGAGGGGCCTTTGACGGCGGGAGGGTGGGCGTTGGGCATGAGGATGTTTCCTCCCGGCGGATGGCCGGCCGGGAGGTCACCGGCGCGGCTAGCGGGCCTTGGGTTCCTTCTTGGCGTGTGTCGGGGGGGCGGCTGTCGGCTCCGGCGTGGGTTCTTCTGCGGCAACCGTGGTGGTGCCGGAGGCGGTCATGGGCGGCAGGTCGACCTTGACCGCCGGCGTGCCGGTTTCCTTGGCGACCGGCGCGGTCTCGGCCCTTGGCGCGGGCGCGGCAGCCGACGCGGCGTCGCAACCGGCGCAACCGCTGCGCGGAGCGCATTGGATGAAGGAACCGAATTTCTCCAGCTCGTCCACCCGGCAGCTCCACACCAGCTTGCCCTTGTAGGCGATGGCGTCCGGACAGCCGTCGCACATGTTCTGCCGTCCGTCGTCAAAGAGGTCGCACGGCTGGATGACCATGACGGACTGGATGTTGATCGGTTTGGTCAGGAGCTTGGGCCGTCGGAGCAGACGGCCCAAGATGGTGCGCAGGCTCTTGTTGCACAGGGCCAGCGGCAACACCTTCTGGAACCAGCGCATCCAGCCCGGCCGGGAGTAGGCCAGATAGGTGCCGAAGAACAGGTGGTGGAAGATCTGGGTCCATTCGGCGAACTTGGGGTCCAGGTAGCCGAAGATCTCGTCCTTGTTGCCCACGCGGAGCGTGAGCAGCCATTTCATGGACCGGGAATCCTCGGTGCCGTTCAAATAGGCGCAGGGTTCGTGCTCGGGATAGGCCAGCCGGATGGAATCGGCGATTTCCTGGGAGACGAGGTCCTGGTGGTTCTCCTGCTGGTCGAGCTGATAGACGAGGTTGCCGACGTCGACCGGGCGACCGTTGGCGAACGCGTCGAAATTATTTTTTTTGCGGGCCGACCGGAACAGGATGAACACCATCGTCTGGACGATGTCGATGTGCTGATGGGCCCAGGTGGCGAGCATGGGGATGGCCGGCAGGGTGTCGCGGTAGATGGTGGCGTTAAACGAACAGGCCACTTTCCCCCGGCCGTGCTCGTGGATCATTGTGGCGAGCTTGAGGCGCAGCTCGCACAGGTCCATTTCGCTGGCGCCCTTCCAGCCCGGCCGGTTCTGGTGGGAATCCACGTGCATGGTGAAGCCGACCACGCCGGCGGCGGTCAGCTCCCGCACCAGTTCCGGGGTGAGCGCCTGGCCGTTGGAATTGATGATGGGCTTCCAGCCCTGGGCGGCCACGTAGCGGACAAGGGGGATCAGATCGGGGTAGATGAGCGGTTCCCCGCCAGCGATGGAGATGCCGTCGGTGCGGCGCTGCCGTTTGATGGTTTCCAGGTCCCGGATGACCTGTTCCAAGGGCTTATGGCCGAGAGGATCGTTTTCGCGGTAGCAGCCCTCGCAGTACAGGTTGCACTTCGTGGTCGGCTCAAGCCACGTGATGGCGTTGTCGGCCAAGTTCCACGGCAGGCGGTAGTATGATTCCGGGGTCAAGGGTCGTTTTTGCATGGCGCTCCGGTCCGTATGGCGGGATTTTGGCCGCGTCCCCCCGACGCGACTTGGCGGTCAGTTAGCGCAAATGGGTGCCCCTGGCAACCGGCCGGGGCGGAATCGGGGAGGAAATTCCCGAGTCCAGGGCGCCGGCGATGGCCCCCGGCGCATCGCCGGCCGGACGCGGCAGCAGCCGGCCGAGCAGGGGGAAGCGTCGGACCGCCTGGCCAAAGGCCGTTGCCCGACGGCTATTTACCAGAAGCAGGACCAGGATCATGACCGGAAACGGGGCAATCTGGAACAGCGTGCCGGTAAGGCCCGGCAGCACCCCCTGGAGCAGGATGCCGGCTACCTGGATGGCGGCGAAAAAAATTGCCCCCAAAGCCACCCGGACCGGTTGCCAGCCGCCGAAGATGACAATGGCCAGGGCGATCCAGCCGGCGCCTTCGCAGCCTTGGGGATGGCCCCAGCCGGGCTTGACCGACAGGGAATAGCAGGCTCCGGCCAGACCGGCCAGGCCGCCGCCGGCCAGACAGGCCAGTATCCTCACCCGGCGCACGGGCAGCCCCCGGGCGGCCGCCGCCTTGGGGGATTCGCCCACGGCCCGGTGCACGAGGCCGGCCCGCGTGCGGGCAAGGTAGAACCAGACGCCGGCCACGGCCAGCAGGCTCACAAGGACGACCGGACTTTGCCGGAAGAGGGCCGGCCCCAGGAGCGGCAGATCCGTGAGTCCCGGCAGCGTCCAGACGCCGAGATCGGGGCCGGGCAGCCTCGCCTGGCCGTGCCCCAGGAAATAGGCCAGATCGCGGCAGAACAGGGTCAGGATGAAGCCGACGGCCAGCTCCGAGGCGCCCAGCACCAGCCCCACGATGGCCAGGACGCCGGCCACGGCCACCCCGGCGCCGACGCCGGCGAGAAGCCCCAGCCAGGGATTGCCCGAGGCCCGGGCGGTGGCGAAGGCCGTCATGGCCGCGAAAAGGAGCAGGCCGTCCAGGGACAGGTTGATGACGCCGGCCCGCTCGGACACGGTTTCGCCCAGGGCGGCCAGGATAAGGGGCGCCGCCGCGAAGAGCACGGCGGCCAGCTGGGCCGAGAGAGCGCCCGGGGTCATGGCGTTCTCCCCGGCGCGGCCGACCGGAATCGCTGGGCCGCGAAAAGGGTCAGCACCAGTACGCCCTGGATGACGCCGGCCAGGGACGAATCGAGGGACAGCTCCAGGGGGAGCTGGATCGATCCCACGGTCAGGGCGGCGAAAAAAAGACAGGCCAGCGGCAGGACCGGCAGGCGAAGCGAGGCCATGAGCGCGGCCAGCATGGCCGTGTAGCCGTACTTGCCGGAAATGGACGGGATCAGCCGGTGGTAGAGGCCGGTGACGAGGAGCCCGCCGGTCAGCCCGGCCAGGGCGCCGCACAGGGCCATGGCCGTCAGCACCCGGCGCTTGGGCGCCAGGCCGAGCAGGGCGGCCGCTTGAGGATTTTGGCGCACGGCGGCCAGCGTCAGTCCGAAAACGCTGCGGCGCAACAGCCAAAAAACGCCGGCATAGGCGGCAATGGCCAGGCCCAGCCCGACTAGGCTCATGGGCTGGCCGCCGAGGGCGGGCAGGCGCAGCGCCTCGGGCAGGGGGGCTGTGCCGCTGAGGGAGGCTATGCCCGGCCGTTTCCAGGGCCCGAGGATGAGCCACAGGTTGATGCCCAGGGCCACGAAATTGAGGCCCAGGCCGGAGAAAATTTCATGCACCCGGCCATGGGTCCGCAGCACCCCGGAAAACGCGGCCCAGGCGGCGCCGCCGGCCATGGCCGCCGCCAGGGCCAGGGCCAGGGACAAGGCCGGCGGCAGGGGGCCGGCCGGATCCCAGGTCCGCAGCCAGCCCTCGCAACAGACCGCGCCGAGGATGATCTGCCCTTCGATGCCGATGTTCCAGAGGTTGGCCGTGAAGGTGATGGTCACGGCCGCGCCGCAGAGAAGGAGCGGCGTCAGGGCGGAAAGCGTCCGCAAAAGGGCCGTTGCCGAGCCCAGGCTGGCTGCGGCCATGACGCCCAGCGTGCGCAGGGGCGGCGCGCCGGCGGCCAGCAGGATGCCCAGGGTGACGGCCAGGGCCGCGGCCACGGCCAGGCCGGCCCGGACCAGGGCGCGGCCGGTCATGCCCGACCCCCGGCGGTCTGTCCCCGGCCGGTCATGAGGTCGCCCAGACGGCGGGCATTTTGGGGCGTGGCGGCAATACCCGGCAGATCGGCCACCAGCCGCCGCTCGAAAAAGACCAGGATGCGCTCGGCGCGGGTCATGATCTCGTCCAGGTCCGCGGAGGAAAAGAGCACCGCCGCGCCGCCGGCCGCCCGTTCCCGGAAATGGTTCCAGATGAGGGACACCGAGGCCACATCGAGACCCCGGGTGGGATTGTCGGCCAGGAGCAGGGTCACGTCGTCCGGTACCAGCGACAGGAGCAGGCGTTGCTGGTTGCCGCCGGACAGGGCCGCTGCCGGCGATTCCGGCTGGTCGGCCAAGTGGAAGACCTCCACGCACCGGGCGTGAAAAAGGCTGTGGGCCGTGCGCCGGTAGGCGGGGAAGGCCAGCCGGACATGGTCCGCCAGGGTCAGTCCCGGGAAAAGCCCCTGCTCCAGCCGGGCGGCCGGCAGATAGCGGACGCCGGCCCGGAGAAAACGGTCGAGGGCGCGTCCGGCCAGGGCGCGTCCGGCCACGGTCAGCCGGCCGGACACCGCCGGGGCCAATCCGGCCAGGCCGCGCAGGAACGCTTCCTGGCCGCTGCCGGAAATACCGGCCAGACCGACGATTTCGCCCGGCCGCACGGACAGGGTCAGACCTTCGAGCCGGACCGCGGCATCGACGAAGGCGACGTCGTCGAGCCGGACCAGAGGCGGGGCATCGGGGCGGGGACGGCCGGGTTTGGGCGGCGGGACCTCGGATTTCGTGGCGACTTCGCTGCCGAACATGGCGGTCAGGATGGCCGGTGTGTCAAGCGGGGCCGCGAAGGTGCCGACCAGACGGCCCTGGCGCAGCACGGCCACGGTATCGCACAGTTCCCGGGCTTCGGAAAGCTTGTGGGTGACCAGGATGACCAGCCGGTCGCCGTCGGCCACGAAGGCTCGTAACGCGGCGAACAGGGTTTCCTTTTGGGCCGGAGAAATGCCGGTGGTGGGCTCGTCGAGGACGAGCAGGCGCACGTTGCGGTCGCAGAGCCGGGCCAGTTCGAGAGCGTGCCGTTCGGCCACGGTCAACCGGCTGACGGGGACGTCCGGCGGCAAGGCAAAGCCCAGTTGGCGGCACATGGCGGCCAGCCGATCCCTGGCCTCGCGGCGGCGCAAGGTCCGGCCGCCGCCCAGGGCGAAATTCTCCCAGACGGCAAGCGGCGGGAAATCGAGCGGGTCCTGGGGCAGAAGGCCGATGCCAATGCCGGCCGCCTCCTTCGGTCGCAGGCGGGAAAACGGGCGGCCGTCCACCATCAGGCTGCCGGCGTCCGGGGCCGTACGCCCGCACAGCACGTGCATGAGGGTGGACTTGCCGGCCCCGTTTTCCCCGAGCAGGCCGTGGATGCGCCCGGCGGCGAAGGAAAGGCTCACGTCATCGTTGGCCGTGACCGCGCCGAATCGCTTGACGATATGGGACAAAAGCACCTTCACGGCGGCGTTCCGGCCAGGCGGCCCCTATTTGGCGGCGCTGGCGCCGTCCATGCCTTTGAGCAACTGCGGGCAGAACCACAGTTCCTTGTCCGTGGGCGTCCGTCCGGCCGGGACGAAGACCGCACCGTCCTGATAGGCAAGCGGGCCGGCGTAGAGGTCCACCTTGCCGGACCCCAGGTCGGCCACGAAGGTCTCCAGGGCCTTTTTCGCCTCGGCGGGCAGCCCGCCGCCTTCCAGGAAGCCGACCGGGCTCTTGTCCGGGTCGTTTAAGGCCGCGTAATCCGGCGGCAGCCAGTCGAAGGTCGGCTTGTAGGTGCCGTCGGCCACCTCCTCGATCACGGTGAGGAAAGGCGGCCCCCAGTTGAAATAGGGCACGCCCAGACAGGCCGCCTCGGCCCCCTGGCAGGCGTGCTTGTAGTTGTAGGGCACGGCGAAGACCGTGGCGCCGGACTTGCGCCGGGCGGCGGCCACGGTCAGGGCTTCCGGAGTGTCCAGGCCGGAGATGAGCACGTCATAGCCCTGGTCGAAAAAGCTTCCGGCCATCTGGTTGGGATCGGAGGTGACGCCCGGGATGTTGAACCAGAAGCCGATCCAGCCGACCTTGAAGGCCAGGGTTCCGGGCTTTTGGCCACGGACGTGCTCCCAGGCGTAGCGGGCACCGAGATAGGCGGCGTTGGCCAGCCGGCGGGTCTCGTCATTGATGAGCGGCCCGAGAAATCCGACCTTGCCGGTGGCCGTGGTCATGCCGGCCGCGAAGCCGGCCATCATGTTGGTGTATTCCATCTTGGAGAAGAGATTGCCCAGATTGGCCGGGGCATGGCCCATGAGCGCGTCGTCGCCGGAGACGTGGACGAAGGTGAGCTCGGGGTGCTTTTTTGCGGCTTCGAGGATGCCGTCCTTCATGTCGTCGGAGCCGGCGATGATGCATTTCGCCCCTTTGGCCGCCAGTTCGTCCACCAGCTGGGGGATGGTGACGCCGGGCCGGTCGTTCGGATTGACCTTGTCGAGGTAGAGCATCTTGGCGCCGGGGAGTTTGGCCTCGACGTATTGGCCGCCCTCGTACTGGGCCTGGCTGTAGCCCTTGTCATTGTACGGCCCGACCAGCAGCAGGCCGAAGGTGATCGGCGTCCCGGCGGCCGGGGCGGTGACGGCCCACAGCGCAAGGACAAGGACAATGCCCGAAAAAACGGTCGGCGCACGGCGCATGACGGTCTTCCTCCTTGTCTATTTCGCGAGTCCGAACGGACGCAACACCCGGTCCAGAACACCCTGGACCTTGGAGATGGCCACGCCGTAGTTGGTGACGGGGACTCCCCGGCGGACGCATTCCTTGACGCGCCGCAGCATCTCCATGCGGTTTAGCATGCACGAGCCGCAGTGGACGACCAGGGCGTAGCGCTCCAGGTCGTCCGGAAAATCGTAGCCCGAGTGGACCTCGAAGGTCAGGTCCTTGCCGGTGTACTGGGAAATCCAGCGGGGAATCTTGACCCGGCCGATGTCGTCGGCCTGGATATGGTGCGAACAGGCCTCGCCCATGAGCACCACGTCGCCGTCGCGCAGCCGGTCGATGGCGGCGGCCCCGGCGGCCAAGGTCGGCAGATCGCCCTTGTAGCGGGCAAAAAGCGTGGAAAAGGTCGTCAGCGGCACCGCATCGGGCACATCGCCGGCCACCTTGAGGATGACCTGGGAATCGGTGACCACCAGGGCCGGCGGCCGGCGGAGGTTGGCCAAGGCCGCCTCCAGTTCCCGTTCCTTGACCGTCACGGCCACGGCGTCGCCGTCGAGGATTTCACGCAACACCTGGACCTGGGGCAGGATGAGCCGGCCTTTGGGCGCGGCCAGGTCGATGGGCACCACGCACACCACCGTATCGCCCTCGTGAAAGAGGTCGCCGGCCAAAACCGGCTCCCGCAGGGCGTCGGCCGGGGCCAGGGAGATGATGGCCTCCTTGACTGCGGCGGCCCCTTCGCCCGTGGCGGCGCTGGCCGTGACGTACCGGATGCCCTGCTCCCGGCACCAGGCCAGGGCGGCGTCGGCCGGGGCGGCCAGGTCGGTCTTGTTCCAGACGAGCAAAAACGGGATTTCCAGGCGGCGGATGGTGTCGATGATGCCCCGTTCGGCCTCGGTCAGGCCCGTGGCCGCGTCCGCCACCACCACGGCAATGTCCGAACGCCAGAGCACCTTGTTGGTGGCGGCGATGCGCAGGGCCCCGAGTTCGCCCACGTCGTCCAGGCCGGCGGTGTCGTAGAAGGTGACCGGCCCCAAGGGCAGCAGCTCGTAAGGCTTGGCCACGGGGTCGGTCGTGGTGCCGGCGTGCTCGGAGACGATGGCCACCTGCTGGCCGGTGATGGCGTTAATCAGCGACGATTTGCCGGCGTTGCGCCGGCCGACCAGGGTGATGACCAGTCGCACGCCGCGCGGGGCGTTTTCAGCCATGGTGCTGCCTCCTTTTGGAACCGCCGACGGCCTCGGACGGGATGCGGCCCACCCGGCGGATGGCCTGCTTGACGGCCTCCAGCCGACTTTTGGCGTCGGAGCGGAAAGCGTTTTTGCCCGGATAGATGGCGTAATCGCCGCTGACTTCCTCCGGCGTGACCGACGGCATGACCACGTTGGCGCCGCACTTGAGGCCCTGTTCCCGGGCCCCGTCGCGCAGGGCGTTTAGGGCGCTGGTGGCCGGAATGTTGGCCAGGGGATTTAAAAGCCGCAAAATGGCCACGGCCCGAAGGGCCGTCAGGATGGAACCGCCGGGCTTGTCGCCAAAGGGCGTGTCGGGATTGGGGACGAACGGCCCGGCCGCGATCATGTCCAGATCCAGCTCGGACAGGCGCAGCAGATCGTTGGCCAGGATGGCCGGGGTCATGCCCGGCAGGTCGGTGATGATGCCGGAGCCGACCTCGTAGCCGGCCCGGCGCAAGGCCTCGACCCTGGCCAGCCGGTCGGACAGGCGGAGTCCCGGACGGCAGGCGGCGTAGAGGTTTTCGTCGAAGGTTTCGATCTTGAGCAGATAGCGGTCCGCGCCGATCTCCCGCCAGGAGAGGAAATCCTCGGCCGGCCGGTCGCCCAGGGACAAGGTGACGGCCATGGCGGACGCGGCCTTGGATTCGGTGATGATCCGGGCGATATCGTGCCGGGTATAGGTGAAGTCGTCGCCGGACTGGATGACCACCGTGCCGAGCGACAGCTCCCGGGCCAGGGCCAGGCAGCGGAGGATGTCGTCCACGGACAGGCGGTAGCGGTGCAGCCGGGTGTTGGCCAGGCGCAGCCCGCAATACTGGCAGTTTTTTTCACAGTAATTGGAAAATTCGACCACGCCGCGAATATAGACCGCGTCGCCGAAATTTTCACGGGTCAGGGCTTCGGCGGCGGTGAACAGGCCGGGGTCGTCGGCTCCGGCGAGCAGGGCGGTGATTTCAGCCAGGCGCATGGGGTCTCCAGATGGTCAGATCGGGCGGGCCGCCTCCCGGGCGGCGACGCATTCCCGGACAAGGCGATAGGCGGCCAGGGCGGTCCGGTCGCAGGCACCTGGCGGAATCCGGGCCTCGGCCCGGCGCAAAAGACTTTTCACGGCGGCCGGCACGGCCAACCACAGGCCGTCCGGCGCGGAAATCGGTCCATGAGCGTACTGCCCGGCGAAAATCATGTCATCCGTCAAGATGAGGGGGGCCAGGGGCAGACTGGTCCCGACATAGCGGCGTACCCGGCCGGGATAGCGCGCGGCCAGGGCGGCCAAAAAGGCCTCGGACTCGCGGCAGGCGGCAACCATGTCGCCCGGAAAGCGGCCTTCCCGCAGCACGTCGAAAAATTCGTCGCGCCAGGGAACGGTCGCGTCCGGGTTCAGGGACACCACGTCCAGGCCGATCCCTTCCGGCCTGGTCAGCGCCGTGTCCAGGGCGGCCAGCATGGCCGGGTCGCGGGCGAAGTTGCCGTAGATGGCGGCATGGAAAAAGAGCCTCCCCGCCCGGGCCACGGCACCCGGCAGATCGGCTTGCGCCAATCCGGCCAAAACACGCGCCCCCCCGTCGTTCATGCGTCCTCGTCCTTCCCCTTTCCGGGGGCCCGGGGGGGATCATCCCCCCCGGCGGCGTCCAGGGACGGTGTCCCTGGACGCCGGAGGCGCAACTCCGCGTAATCCCCTTCCTCGAAGCCGAGCTTGCGCATGCGCTTGGGCGAGAGCAGTTCCGCCGCCGCCGCGGCCGAGCAGACGCCCGTGGCCGCCAGATGGTCGGCAAAGGGCACGCCGGCGGCCTCGGCCTCGGCCATGAGCCGCGAGACGGCCTCGTAGCCCAGAGCCGGCACCAGCACCGTGGCCAGGGCATGGCTGCGGGCCACCAGCTCCCGGCAGCGGTCTTCCCGGGCGGTGATGCCGGCCACGCACTTTTCGGCCAGGAGGGTGACGCCCTGGCGCAACAGGCGCAGGGATTCGAGCAGGGCATGGGCCAAAAGCGGCAGGTACTGGTTGAGTTCCAACTGGCCCAGGGAGGCGGCCAGGGTCACGGCCTGATGGTTGGCCATGACCCGGAGGGCCACCTGGCCCAGGCATTCGGGAATCACCGGATTGACCTTGCCGGGCATGATGGAGGAGCCGGCCTGGAGGGCCGGCAGGGCGATCTCGGCCAAGCCCGCGCCCGGTCCGCTGGCCAGCAGCCGCAGGTCGGAGGAAATTTTCAGCAGATTGGCGGCCAGGGCCGACAGGATGCCCGAGACTTCCACGAAGGGGTCGGCGTTGGCCGTGGCGTCGATCAGGTTTTCGGCCCGGGATACGGGCAGGCCGGTCAAATTGCGCAGATGCTCCGCGGCCCGGAAAATGACCTGGCGCGGCGCGCCAAGGCCTGTGCCGATGGCCGTGCCGCCGAGCCCCACCTGCTTGATACGCTCGCGGCATTTGAAAATGCGCCAGCGGTCACGGGAGATGGCTTCGGCGTAGGCACCGAATTCCATGCCGAGCGTCATGGGCACGGCGTCCATCAGTTCGGTGCGGCCGACCTTGACCACGTGGGCGAAGGCCGCCTCCTTGGCCTGGAAGGCTTCCTGGAGCTTGGCGGTGCCGGATTCCAGCTCCTTGAGCAGCGTGAGCGCCGCAACCTTCAGCGCCGTCGGGTAGGTGTCGTTGGTGGACTGGTGCAGGTTGACATGGGCCAGGGGCGACAGGACGGCGTAGTCGCCGGGGGCGTGGCCGAGGAGCTGGAGGGCCCGGTTGGCCACCACCTCGTTGACGTTCATGTTGAGCGAGGTGCCGGCCCCGCCCTGAAAGGGATCGACGATGATCTGGTCGTGGTGTTCGCCGGCGGCGATTTCCCGGCAGGCGGCAAGGATGGCCTCGGCCCGGCCGGGATCCAGGAAGCCGGCCTCCTGATTGGCCATGGCGCAGGCGGCCTTGACCTGGGCGAAGGCGGCGATGAACTCCGGAAAAATGGCGTAGCCGGAAACGGGAAAATTTTCGGAAGCCCGCAGGGCATGAATGCCGAACAAGGCGCCTTCGGGGAGTTGCCTCACCCCCAGGGCATCACGTTCCTGACGCATGAAGCTTGCTCCCCGATGGCGGCCTCGTTTGCATCGGTCCAAGGAGCGGACCATCCGTTCCTCCGGCCGACGCTGCGGCGGCTTAGATAGCACGATTGATGCCAAAGATCACGCGTGCGATTGTGGGCCACGGTCGGCCGTCAGCCGGCCCGGCCCCGTTTACAAAGCCCGCCAGAATCCGGGATACCGCGGTTGCCCGTGGGGTTTCCCGGTCCTGGCGGGCCTTGGCTTGTGTCGAGGCCCTCGCCGGGGGGCGAGGGCCTCGGGTTATTGTTGCTACAGGCTCTGACGCTTGAAGTAGTGGGTATGCAGCAGGTGATGCGACTTCTCGGACAGCGGCTTGCCCAGGAACTTTTCGTAGAGCTCGATGATGTACGGGTTCTGGTGCGACTTCCGCAGCGGCTTGTTGGCATCCTCTTCGTAGAGGACCTTGGTGCGCAGCTTCAGCAGCTCCATGTTGCCATGGTGGTACGGCTGGCCGCCGCCACCGATGCAACCGCCGGGGCAGGCCATGACTTCGATGGCGTGGAAGGTCTCGCCGGCCCGGACACGGTTGAGGAGCTTGCGGGCATTGCCCAAACCGTGCGCGACGCCGATGACCAGCTCATTCGGACCGACCTTGACGGTGGCCTTCTTGACGCCTTCCATACCGCGCACGCATTCGAACTCGACCTTTTCCAAGGTCTCGCCGGTGGCCAGCTCGTAAGCGGTCCGCAGGGCCGCTTCGATGACGCCGCCGGTGACGCCGAAGATCGGAGCAGCACCGGTGGAGGCGCCGAGCGGAGCATCGAAATCTTCATCCGGCAGGCCGGCGAAGTCGATGTTCATCAGCTTGATCAGGCGGGCCAACTCACGCGTGGTGATGACGATGTCGGTGTCCGGATTGCCGTTGACGGAGAATTCCGGACGGGCGCGCTCGTACTTCTTGGCCAGGCAGGGCATGACGGAGACGACGATCATCTTCTCGCGGGGAATGCCCAGCAGGTCGGCGTAGTAGCTCTTGGCGATGGCGCTGAACATCTGCTGCGGGGACTTGGCGGTGGAAGGAACGTCGAGCATATCCTGGAAGTTGTGCTCGAAGAACTTGATCCAACCGGGGCAGCAGGAGGTGAGGATGGGCAGCCGCACGGACTTGTCGCCGTTCAGGAACTTGGTCAGGCGATCCAGCAGCTCCGAACCCTCTTCCATGATGGTCAGGTCGGCGGCGAAGTCGGTGTCGAACACGTGGTCAAAACCGAGACGGCGCAGGGCCGCAACCATCTTGCCGGTGTAGGACTGACCGGGCTCCATGCCCAGATCCTCGCCGAGGGCGGCGCGAACGGCCGGGGCGGTCTGGACGATGACGACCTTCTCCGGATTGGCCAGGGCGTCAACGACGTCCCAGCTATTGTCATGTTCGGTCAGGGCGCCGACCGGGCACACGGCCACGCACTGGCCGCAGTTGGTGCACACGGAGTCGGCCAGGTTCATCTCGAAGGCCGGGGCGACCACGGCGGAGAAGCCGCGGTTGACGCCGGACAGGACGCTGCAGGTCTGGACGTCGCGGCACATGGTCTCGCAACGGCGGCACATGATGCACTTGTCCATATCCCGGACGATGGAGGGGGAGATGTCCTTGCGATAGTGGGACATTTCGCCGCCGTCATACGGGGTCTCGCGGATGCCGAACTTCTGAGCCAGGGTCTGGAGTTCGCACTCGCCGGACTTGGCGCAGGTCAGGCAGTCCTTCGGGTGATCGGACAGCATCAGTTCCAGCACGGTGCGGCGGGCGGTCAGCACGCGCAGGGTGTTGGTCTTGACCACCATGCCGTCGGTGACGGGGGTGGCGCAGGCCGGGGCCAGGTTGCGCCGGCCCTCGACTTCCACGACGCAGATACGGCAGGAAGCGGCCTTGTTATTGTACTTCAGCTCTTCCAGATTGAAGTAGCACAGCGTCGGAATCTCGATATCCAGCTTCGTGGCGGCATCAAGAATGGTGCTGCCCGCCGGCACGGACGTCGTTTTGCCGTCTATGGTTATTGTCAGCGTGGACATTGCGGACCTCCTTGATCCTTAATCCTTTTTGATGGCGCCAAACTTGCACTTTTCGTAGCAGGATCCACACTTGATGCACTTGGTCTGGTCGATGCTGTGCGGCTCCTTCCTGTTGCCGGAGATGCAACCGACCGGGCAGACCTTGGCGCACAGCGAGCAACCCGTGCACTTGTTAGGATCAATGGAGTACGTCAGCAACGCCGTGCAGACATGGGCCGGGCACTTCTTGTCGTTGATATGCGCGTCGTATTCGTTGCGGAAGGTTTCCATCGTGGACAGGATCGGGTTGGGCATGGTCTGGCCCAGACCGCACAGAGCCGTGTCCTTAATGGCAACGGCCAGGCTCTTCAGGCGATCGAGGTCGGCCGGAACGCCCTTGCCCTTGGTGATCTTGTCCAGCATCTCATAGAGCCGCTTGGAACCGATACGGCACGGGGTGCACTTGCCGCAGGTCTCGTCCATGGTGAAGTCCAGGAAGAACTTGGCCACGGCGACCATGCAGGAGGTCTCGTCCATGACGACCATGCCGCCGGAGCCCATCATGGACTTGCGGGCGATCAGGGACTCGTAGTCGATGGCCACGTCCAGGTCCTTGGTGGCCAGGGCGCCGCCGGAGGGACCGCCGGTCTGGACGGCCTTGAAGGCCTTGCCGTCCGGGCAGCCGCCGCCGATGTCGAAGATGACTTCGCGCAGGGAGATGCCCATGGGCACTTCGATCAGACCCGTGTTGGTGATCTTGCCGGCCAGGGCGAACACCTTGGTGCCCTTGCTGGTGGCGGTGCCGATGGAGGAGAACCAGTCAGCGCCCTTGACCAGGATGGCCGGGACGTTGGCATAGGTTTCCACGTTGTTCACGATGGTGGGCTTTCTCCAGTAGCCGGCCTGGGCCGGGAACGGCGGCTTGGTCACGGGCTCGCCGCGCTTGCCTTCCATCGAGGCGATCAGGGCGGTTTCTTCGCCGCACACAAACGCGCCGGCGCCGTACTTCAGTTCGATGTCGAAATCGAAGCCGGAATTGAAGATGTTCTTGCCGAGCAGACCGTAGCTGCGGGCGTCGTCAATGGCCTTTTTCAGGCGCTTGATGGCGAGGGGATACTCAGCGCGGATGTACACGGTGCCGATGGTGGCGCCGATGGCATAGCCGCCGATGGCCATGGCTTCGACCACGGAATGCGGATCGCCTTCCAACACGGCGCGGTCCATGAACGCACCCGGGTCGCCTTCATCGGCGTTGCACACGATGTACTTCTGGTCGGCTTCATTACCCAGGGCGATGCCCCACTTGACGCCGGTGGGGAAACCGCCGCCGCCACGACCGCGCAGGCCGGACCGCTTGATGAGGTCCACCACTTCGGCCGGCTTCATGGCCAGGGCCTTGGCCAGGGCCTCATAGCCGCGCACGCCAATATAATCGTCAATGTTCTCAGGATCGATGAAACCGCAGTTGCGGGTAGCGATCCGAATCTGTTTTTTCTCGGTTGTCGTCGCTGCCATAATCGTCGTCTCCCGGTAGATTTTACAGGACTACCCGTTCGTAATTCACAGGAATGATTCCATCGACCGGTTCGCCCTTCATGACGTACGCGGTGACCAATTCCCTGGCCTTGGCCTCGTTCACATGACCGAAGACAACCGGATCCTTGCCGGGAAGGGTGATTTCCACGGTGGGCTCGGCGTAGCAGTAGGTCATGCAGCCAGACTGCATGAATTCCACGTTGGGGACGTTGTTCTTGGCAATCTCGTCCTTCATGGCCTCCATAGCGGCTTTGCCGCCGGCGGCGATGGAGCAGGTAGCCAACGAAACGTTGATACGGACCTTATCTTTCTTGGCCGCGGCCTTATCCAGGATTTCCTGCCGCTTGGCCTTGAGTGCCTCGAGAGAGCTGATGGTGCTCATGAATGACTCCTTAGCGGGCTAGAAATCGGCCAGGATGCTTTTCACCTGACCAGGGGTGACACTGGCATAGACCTTCTCACCGACCAGAACGATGGGCGCCAGGGCGCAACCGCCCACGCACCGCAGGGTGTCGAGGGAGAACTTGCCATCCGGGGTGACGTCACCAATACCGATCTGCAAAGCTTCCTTGAAGGCCGAAACCACCTTGTCCGCTCCCTTGACGAAGCAGGCCGTGCCCATGCAGACCGAAATCGGATGCTTGCCCTTGGGGACCATGGTGAAGAAGGTGTAGAAGCTGACCACACCGTACACCTGGGACAGGGGGACTTCCATGTAATCGGCGACGAACTGCTGCACTTCGATGGGCAGGTAGCCGAAAACACTTTGTGCCTTATGCAGCACCGTTACAAGATGGCCTTCCTTTTGCGGAAGGGATTCGATGAACTGCAAGACTTCCTTGTACTGCGCTTGCGGCAGTACGGCATGCTCCGGCATCCTGCAATCGCCTGTCGCTTGACAAGTTGAGTTTTGCATACGGAAGCACCTCTCCTTGTGGCATTTTAAAGTTCCAGAAAATGACGACAAAACCTTCCGGCCGCGAAGAAGAATCTCCTCTTGCGTTCGGATGCGCGCGGCATGGTCGGCTTGACGTTCCCCTAGATTGTGATTTTTTTCACAACCTCACGAAACTACCCAATCCAACCTCGGCCCGTCAGACCTACCACGATGATCCATCGTGGGAACAAACCAACCCATGCGAGCAAAAACCGAGCCAATTAAAAAGTGATGGAATCAGAAGCAGATGCCAACATTTCCTCCCCATAGGGCGCCACCTCCTGACGCGGTCGCGGCCTGGCGGCGGGACCGACACTGGGGTTGTCCATTATGATGACGGTAAAACCTTAAGGAATTCCAGTTATTATCGTCAAAAAGACAAATTGCGCTACCTAGTGGGAAACAATGGGTCAAAATGCGCTACCTCTTTCCAACTGGCTCCTGGTGCCACACCGCTAAATTTTGCGGTTCCACGGGACAGGCTGACGGGCACGGGCTAGGACGCTACACCAGAACAGCGATAGGGGCAAAATAAAACACGCGGGCGTCCAGGGGCGCCCGCGTGTCATCCGCCGTCGAAACGGCGTTTACGCCAGCATTTCCTCGATCAGACGCTTGAGGTTGTCGGATTCCCGCGTCAACTCGGCCACCGCCCCGTCCGAGGCCGTCATGGCCGAGGCCGTCTCCTGGGAGGTGCGGCTGATGGATTCCACCGCCCGGCTCATTTCCTCGCTGGTGGCCGACATCTCCTCGGAGGCCGTGGCAATGGCCTGGACCTGGTCCGAGGTGGTGGCGACCAGGCTGACGATGCCCTGGAGGGCGTCGCCCGAGCGCTTGGCCAGGCCCGAGGCCTCTTCGATGGCCTCGACCGCCTGCTGGACGCTGACGATGTGATGCTTTGTCCCGTCCTGGATGCCGGTGATGGCCGTTTCCACTTCCTTGGTGGCGGTCATGGTCTTTTCCGCGAGTTTTCTGACCTCGTCGGCCACCACGGCGAAGCCGCGTCCGGCCTCGCCGGCCCGGGCCGCCTCGATGGCCGCGTTTAAGGCCAGCAGGTTGGTCTGGTCGGCAATGTCCGAGATGACGCTGATGATCGCCCCGATGCCCTGGGCATCCTGCCCCAGGGAGGTCATGTCGTTGTGCAGGGAGTCGGCCTTGTCGCGCACCCGCTGGATGCAGGCCACCAGTTCCAGGACGGTGGAGGAGCCGTCCTGGGCCTGGGTGCGGGCATCGCTGGCCGTATTCGCGGCCAGGGATGCGTTCTTGGCCACGTCCAGCACGGCGGAATTCATCTGGCCGATGGCCGTGGCCGTTTCCGAGGCCGCGGTTTCCTGGGCGTCGGCATCCTCGCTGGCCTTGCGCAGCTGCTCGGCCAGGGCGTCCGACGCCGCGCCCAGGTGGCTCAAGACGCCCTCCAGGGTACGGGCGGCCTGGACGCCCCCTTCGCGGCGGGCGGAAATGGCCGCTTCGCGGGCCGTCTCCGCCTCGGCCAGGCAGGTGCCGGCCCGATCGGCCTCGGTTTGGGCCTCCTGGCTCTTCTGGTCGGCCTCGGCGATCTTTTGCTTCAGGTGGTCCACCAGGGCGCACAAGGTGGAACCCAGGGCCGTGATTTCATCGATTTTGCCGTCCTCGACGCGCTGCCGCACCAGGGCGTGGATTTCCTGGCTGGCGTCCATGTCGCCCTGGGCGATGCGTTCGCTGTGCGAGGACAGGAAGGACAGCCGGTCCAAAATGCCCCGCTTCATGAACAGGAACAGCGCCGCCATGAGAACGATCAGGCCGGCCAGGGAGAGCAGGGCGTTTTTGGTCTGGGCGGCCCGCAGGCTGGCCATGGCCGGGCTGATGTTTTCCACGGTGACCAGGGCACCCAGGATGGAGCGGCTGGAGCCGTGGCAGTGGTGGCAGTCCGGGGAATTCTTGACCGAGCTGATGGTCACGAACGACGGTACGCCGCCGACGTCCTCCAGGAATTGGGCGTCGTCGGCCGCGCTCAGGGCCTTGCCGAGCCGGGCCGCGATGACGCCGTTGTTCAGGGCCTTGGCCAAAGGCTGGCGCAGCAGCTTGGTGTCCGTGCCGTAGGTCACGTTACCGTTGAAATCCGTCATGAAGGCCTTGGCGGCCTCATGGCTGGCGGCAATCTTGGCGAATTGAGCCACCGTACCGTCGTTGTCGCCAATCAGCATGGGCTCGTTGATCAACAGCTGGACCAGTTCGGCCGAACGCTGGGCTGCGTCGTGGGTCAGGGCCAGGGCCATTTGACGCTGCCACAGGGCGTTGGCGGCGAACAGTCCGGCCAGGGTGATCACCAGCACCAGGGAGACCAGAACAAGCACTTTCGTGCCCAGGGATCTGTTACGCTTGGACATGGAACGCCTCCAGGCCCGTCCCGGATCGTCGCGTTTCCGGGAGGGCTCCGTCAGGTTGCGAAGTTGGCCGTGCGCACGCCATGGGGCGTCCCCCTAGTGCGCGCCGCCCTGGAGCAGGGGCTTGTAGCCGAAGGCCCGGACCCGTGAGGCATTGTGGCAGGTCTCGCAGTCGGCGATGGTCGGCTTGCCCTTGATGGCCGCCGGATCAGCGGTTTCGGTATGGGTCGATCCCGGGCCGTGGCAGACTTCGCAGCCGGCATTGGCCATCTCCGGCGTTCCCTCGAAGCTGGTGAAGCCGCCCGGACGGCCGTAGCCCGTGGTGTGACAGGCGTAACAGCCCGTCAGCTCCTCGGTGGTCAGTCCCTTGGCCATGAGCCGGACGCTTTTGGAGGAGTGGGCCTTTTTGGAGTATTTCATGAACGAGGCATACTGTGTCGGGTGGCAGCCGCCGCAGATTTTGCTGCCGACATAGTGCGCCTCTTCGGCCTCGGCGCAGAACGCCCCCTGGGGAAACGCGAGTCCCAGGCAGGCAAGACCCAGGACGGTCGCCAGAGCCGTGCGACGCCATCCCATAATATGCCTCCTTGCGTGCGGGGCGCGGCCGGTTGCGAAAAACCGCCCGCGGCGACCGCCGGGTTACCCTGCCGCACCAGCCGGTCCGCAGGACCGCGGGAATCACGCGACAGGAACGATACGTGCCGGATGAGCAAAATGCATACCGATCAGGCCGTCGTGAAGATTCCGGTCGTTCCTATACTAATCACAGGAAACGGGCTTGGGCAAGAGAAACGGGATCATGCGGTAAGAAAGTGAAATCTTGAGCAATCTATGGCGGAATTCGGGGTGGCGCCGGAGGCGGATTCCCGGAATGCCCCGCGGTGGATTTTGACGTATCAAAAAGAAACACTCCCCGGCTTGTGACATTTTGCCACGAACCGGGGAGTGGAGTGGGTCACATGATGTCGTATTCGCGGATCTTGCGGTACAGGGTCTTGCGGCTGATGCCGAGGGCGGCGGCCGCCAGGGTGCGGTTGTTGCCGAAGCAGGTCAGGACCTTGGCGATATGCTCCCGCTCCACGGCTTCCAGGGACAGGAAGTCGCTTTCCCCCTCGGCCTTGACCGACAGCTCCCGGGGCAGGGCGTTTTCGGTGATGACGCCGTTTTCGGACAGAATCACGCCGCGTTCGATCACATTGCGGAGTTCCCGGATGTTGCCCGGCCAATTGTAATTGATGAGGCAGCCCATGGCCCGGTCCGACACCCGGTAGGCGCCGCCACCCTGAATGCGGCCGAGAAAGCAGTCCACCAGCAGCGGGATGTCTTCCTTGCGGTCGCGCAACGGTGGCAACTCGATGTTGAAGACGTTGATGCGGTGGTAGAGCGCCTCGTGGAAGCGGCCGGCCTCCACTTCCTTGGCCAGGTTGCGGTTGGTGGCGAAGATGAGCCGGATGTCCGTGGTGCGCTCGTCCTTGTCGCCGACCCGGCGGTAGGTCTTGTTTTCCAGGGTGCGCAGCAGCGAGGCCTGGACCTCCAGGGGCAGCTCCCCGATTTCGTCGAGGAACATGGTGCCCTTGTTGGCATAGGTCATGAGGCCTTCGCGGTTCTCCGTGGCCCCGGTGAACGAGCCCTTGACGTAGCCGAACAACTCCGAGCGGGCCAGTTCCTTTTGCAGGGTGGCGCAGTTCTTGATGACGAAGGGCTTGTCCGCCCGCTTGGACCGGGACTGGATGGTCGTGGCCGCCACTTCCTTGCCCGAACCGGATTCGCCGGTGATGAGCACCGGCACGTCCGTGGGCGCCACCTTGTCGATCAGGAAGCGGATTTGTTTGATGGCCGCGGAATTGCCCACGATCTGCTGCGGCTTGTCCTGGTTCTGGCTGTGCTTGAGCTGGCGGTTCTCGAAGCGCAGGCAGGCCCGCTGGTAGGCCCGCTCCACGATGAGCTCCAGCTCCTCCAGGTTGAACGGCTTGGTGATGTAATCGTAGGCCCCGAGTTTCATGGCCTCCACGGCGCTGTCGATGTTGCCGTGGCCGGTGATGATGATGACCTCGATGTCGGGCAGGTGCTGGCGGATTTCCACCAGGAGGTCCAGACCGTCGGCGTCGGGCAGCCGCAGGTCCAGGATCACGACTTCGTAGATGGAACGCCGCAGCATCTCTCGGGCCTGATGCGCGGTTTCGGCGGTCTGGACGGCTCTTCCCGGCGACGACAGCTCTTTTTTGAGGAGTTTGCCGATGGACGGTTCGTCGTCGACCACCAGGACACTATACGCGTTCGTCACGATACTCTTTCCGGGTTGACTGGCAGTTTCACGGTAAACGAGGCCCCCTGGCCGGGCTGGCTGCGCACCAGGATCTGGCCGTCATGTTTACGGACGATGGACATGCAGGTGGATAGCCCGATCCCCATGCCCTTGCCCGCCCGCTTGGTGGTGAAAAACGGCTCGAACAACTTGTCCATGTGCTCGCTGGGAATGCCGCAGCCCGAGTCTTCCACGCGCAGGCAGGCCATCCCCGGTTCGGAGGGGAAGGTGCTGACCACGATGCGGCCGGGTCCGTCGATGGCGTCCATGGCGTTGATGAAGAGATTGAGCATGACCTGTTTGATCTGTTTCTCGTCGCCGCGGACCTTGGGCAGCTGCTCGCACAGGTCCACCCGTACGGTGATCTTGGCTTGCCGCTGTTTGATGTGGCTGCGCAGGAGCTTTAAGGTGTCGAGCACCACCGCGTTGAGGCTGACCTCGGAAAAACTTTCGGCCCTGGGCGTGCTGAAGGTCAAGAGGGTGGCCACGATATCCTGGCAGCGACGGCATTCCCGCAGGATCGTGTTTACGTAGTCGTCCACGTCCTCCATGACGGCCGGGTCCACGGTCTTGTGCATGGCCGGCAGCCGGCGCTTGAGACCCTCGGTGAAGCCGGAGATGGCGGTCAGCGGATTGTTGACCTCGTGGGCCACGCCCGTGGCCAGCATGCCGATGGTGGCCATCTTTTCGGCCTGGAGGAACTTGGCCTGGTATTCCTTTTCCCGGGTGACGTCGCGCTTGAACACCAAAATATGGCGTTCCGGATCGTCGGGGTGATGGATGGGCGAGGCCACCATGGAAAACAGGACGTTCCTGCCGCCGATCTTGAAGATGCCGGAATTGCGGCAGATGGCGTTGGTGGCGAAGGCCGTCCGGGCCGGGCATTCGGGGCAGGGCGTGTCCTCGCCGCTAAAGATCCGGTAGCAGAATTTCCCTTCCGGATCGACGTTGGGGAACATCTGGCGGAAGACGTGGTTGACCGAGAGGATGCGCAGGTCCGGCGTCAGCACCATCATGATGTCGGTGATGCCGTCGAGGATGGCGGCGATTTCCCGGCGGCGCTGCTCGGACTGGGCGTTGGCGTCCTTTAAGGCCTCGATGGTCTGGCGCAGCTCCTGGAAGAAGCCGAGCTTGCCGTGTTCGATGCCGATCAGGTCTTCCAGGGTCGGGGCCCGGCAGGGCATCACCATGCCTCCTGGCACACGCCGAGGAGCGCCTCCCAGTTGGCCGGTCTGGGATTGGTCAGGGTGCAGGCGTCGTTGACCGCCGCCCGGGCGATGGTCTCCAGGCAGTCCTTGTCGGGCAGGATGTCGCGCAGCCGCACCGGCACGCCGAAATCGGCGAAAAACCGCTCCAGATGGGCGATGCCGGCCTGGGCGATGGCCTCCTCCGAACACATGCGCGGGCCGCAGACGATGCGGCCGATCTCGGCCAGCTTGTCCAGGCTGTTCGGCAGGTTGAAGCGCATGACCGCCGGCAGGAGAATGGGGTGGACCAGGCCGTGCTGCACGTCGAACATGCCGCCCAGGGAGTGGGCCAGGGAATGGCCGACACCGAGACCGGCGTTGGAGAAGGACATGCCGGCCGCGGTCGAGGCGATGGACAGGTTCTCCAGGGCCTCGATGGAGCGTTCCTCCACGGCCGGCCGGAGATTGGTCATGATGAGGCGGATGGCCTTGACGGCCTGGTATTCGGTAAACGGCGACGAGAGCAGCGACAGGTAGGACTCCACGGCGTGGGCGAAGGCGTCGATGGCCGAGGTCACGATCAGCTCCTCGCTCTTGGTCAGGAGCACGAGCGGATCGATGATGGAAATGTTGGGCACCAGCGAACGACTGATGATGGACATCTTGAGCCGGCGCTCCACGTCGGTCACGATGCAGAACTGGGAGATGTCCGAGCCGGAGCCGGCGGTGGTCGGCAGGAAGATGGAGGGGGGCAGGGGCCGCATGATGCGGTTGGCGCCCTCGTAGTCGTTGATGCGGCCGCCGTTGCCGATGATGGTGGCGATGCCCTTGGCCGCGTCCATGGGACTGCCGCCGCCCACGGCGATGATGACGTCGGCGTGCTCCCGGGCGTAGATGGCCGCGCCCTCGTGGATCTGATAGTCGCGGGGATTGCGGTCGATGGTGTCGTAGAGGACCCACGACAGGCCGTTGTCCCGGAGGATTTCCAGAACGCGGTCCACCCAGCCGGCGGCGGTCAGTCCCTGGTCGGTCACCACGAGCACCCGGCGGGCGCCCAGCCGTTTGGCGCACGACGCCAGATGGACGATGCTTCCCCGGCCGAAGATGATCTCGGGAATGGCGAACTTGCTGATCCGCATGGGACTCCTTGCGGTGGGATACACGCGGCGCGTCGGCGGCAACGCGCCGGCTCGAAGCGGCCGTGCTGCCGGCCGATACGCTAGGCGCAGGCCATGATGCCCACCGATGGGGCGCGCTGCGGCATCGCAACGACGGATGCTGCGCTTCTGGTCATAATCCCTTGAGATTATAACGCCCCCCAAGGAAAGGTCAAGCCGACCGGCCCGATTGACTTTTCCCTGGCCGGACCGCCGTCCGTCGACGGCTTTCCTTCCGGCGTTTCCGGCGCCCTCCCGGTGACAGCAACTGGCTGGTCGGTGTCCCGCTTCCATGGTCCAGTCGGCAGCAAGGAAGGAGAGCGACATGCCCATGGAATCATCCGTTACCCGGGCGATCGGCCCCTTGACCGGCGCCTTGCTGTCCCGTTTCGCCACCCCGGCCGAAGACGGGACGTTGTGTTTCGTTTCCGACCGGGTGCACCGCTTCTGCCCGGTCTGCGGCACGGTCTTTCTCGGTTCGGCCTGGCGGGCGGCCGTGGCCGGACCGGAATGCTGCCCCTATTGCGGCCGGCCCGGCTCGCGGCCTCTGCCCCGCGGCGCCCGCTCCGGGAGGCCGTCATGAACCGCCTGGCCTCGCGCAAGCTCATCGCGGCCGCCCTGGCCATCGCGGCCATCACCCTCAACCACAAATGGGGCATGGGCCTCACCCAGGACGAGATCCAGGCCGTGGTGGACATCGCCCTGGCGGCCATCGGCTCCCAGGCCGGCATCGACCTGGCCGAACGGGCCGCGCCGCTGCTGCGCCGTCCCCGAACCGACACCCCCAAGGAGGCCGGCTGATGCCCGGCGAACCCCTGTTTCTCCCCACCTGGATCGCCTTCCTGGTGGGCGTGGTGCTGTACTGTCTGCGCAAGTGGGTGGCCGACGTGGGCGCGTCCATCGCCGCCCTGGAGGAGCGGTTGCGCGCCCTGGAGAAGGCCCTGGCCGACTGCCGGCTGGACTTGGCCCGGGACCATCCCACCAAGCCGGAACTGGACCGACTGGAGGAGCGGCTGGAAAGCCAGGCCACCCGACTCACCATTTTGGAGGAACGATGTCTCGACGCCTAAACGTTGCCGTCCCGCCGGGCAACCGCGGAGACGAGCCGGAACCGTCCCGTCGTGGGGCGGCCGTCCGGTTGGATGACCTGGTGCGGATCAACCCCGGACTGCGGCCGGGCGACGTGCTGGCCCTGTGGTGCCTGCCCGGGCCGTCGGCCCGGACGCACTGATGGCGGCGTCCCGGCCGCCGCGGGCCCTGAGCGCCCGGCAACGGCTGTTCGTGGAGGCCTTTCTGGAGACCGGCGACGCGGCGGCTGCCGCCGTGCGGGCCGGCTACTGCGCCAGTCGGGGGCCCAGCGAGGGGAGCCGGCTGCGCAAATTGCCCCAGGTACGGGCGGCCATCGAGGCCGGGCGCCGGGCCCAGGCCTGGCGCGAGCGGATCGACGACGACCACGTGCGCCGGGAGCTGGCGCGCATCGCCTTTGCCGACATCAGCGATTTTTTGTGCTGGGACGAGACCGGCGTGACCCTGCGCCCCATGGAGGAGCTGACCCGCGACCAGACGGCCTGCGTGGCCGAGATCGTGGAAAACGCCGGCAAGACGGGCAAGACGTTGCGGGTGAAGCTCCACGGCAAGCTGGCCGCCCTGGCCGCGCTGTCCCGGATGCTGGACGGCGGCAACCGGGCCGACGACGGCCAACCCCGGCAACTGGTGGTGGTGACCGCCGTGCCCGAGCCGGCGCCGCTGCCCGATCCGGACCATCCCGAAACCGCGGCCTGGCCGCCGTCGGTCCAGAGTCCGTAGGAGGCGACGCCTCCGGCGGCCAAAGGGCGCGGCCCTTTGGAAACCGAAGCCGTTTTGCGGTGGGGAATGCCCTCTCCCGGAGGGATTCCATCTATATAATAGAGCGCATCGTCGCCTCGTGGGGCGGGGGCGCCTCCGGTCCCTTTGCCCAGGGGGCCGGGGGGGAATGTGATTCCCCCCGGCGGGTCCAGGGCAGCGCCCTGGCCGCCGGAGGCGCATCCCTAGTGGGCGCGCGGGGCCAAGGCCCCCAACTCCCGCATGGCCTGGCGGTGGCGGTCGCGGAGGCGCTGCCGCTGGACCGTGTGCTCCCGGGCGTCGGCCGCCGGATCGGCAAGATTCGGCGGCTGGTGTTCGAACCGGACGGCTTGCCGGCAAAAGGTCCGCAGCTCCTCGAACTGCCGGACCGGGATGGCGCCGTCGTTTCCGGTGCCCTGCCGCAGCCGGGCGCCCTCCATCAAGCAATCCTCCACCAGGCTTCCCTGGTCGGCCGGGAGGTCCGCCTGTTGCGTGAGCAGCCTCGAATACCCTTGCGCGGGGCGCTTTTCCGGGGCGGCGGTACCCGTCGCCACGGCCGTCAGGCAGCCCAAGAGAATGCCGAGCAGGAAGAGACTGTGTTGCAAACGCCGTGTCATGGCCGTTTCCTCCGGGTCCTCTGAAACCGACCCGTCCGGGTCCATGCCCAAATCATGCCATACGGAAATCCCAGTGAAAGCAACGCCTTGAAAGAAGGCGTGGCCATGAGAACCGCGTCATTTCAGACAAGTGCCGATATTTCGGCAAGTCAGGGGCGGGCCGAAGCGGCCATGGTCCGCCTGCGCTACCGGCCCCAGCCCAGGCAATGCCTGCTGCACAGCTGCCCGGCCAATGAGATCCTGTTCGGCGGCGCGGCCGGGCCGGGCAAGAGCCACGCCTTGCGGTTCGAGGCGCTGCTCATGTGTTTGCGGGTGCCGGGACTGCGGGCCGTTCTTTTCCGGCGCACCCTGCCGGAGCTGGAGCGCAACCACATCATCCCGGCTCTGTCGCAGTTCCCCCGCGAGTTGGTGACGTTTCGCCCGTCCAGCCAGTGCTTCGAGTGCGTCAACGGCTCCCGGCTGACCTTCTGCGGCTGTCCGCACGAGGCCGACGTGTTCCGCTACCAGGGCAGCGAATTCCATATGTTGCTCTTCGACGAGCTGACGAGCTTCACGGAGTTCCAGTACGACTTCCTGCGCAGCCGGCTGCGCTGCACCTTGGAGGTGCCGCCGGCCTATCGCCACCGAATTCCCGGCATCGTGGCGGCCAGCAATCCGGGCGGCATCGGCCATGCCTTCGTCAAGGCCCGGTTCGTGGACTTCGCGCCGGCTTTGACCTTGCGCCGGGCCCCGGCCGACCAGGGCGGCATGGTGCGCTGCTACATTCCGGGCAAGCTTTCGGACAATGCCATCCTGCTGGCCCGCGATCCGGGCTACGCCGACCGGCTGGCCGCCCTGCCCGAGCCGTACCGCACGGCCTACCGGGACGGGGATTGGGACATCTTCCTCGGCCAGGCCTTCGCCTTCTCCCGCAGCCTGCATGTCATCCGGCCGCGGCCCGTGCCCGAGCAGGCGCCGCTGTTCATGACCTTCGACTGGGGCTACGGCGCGCCTTTCTCCGTGGGCTGGTGGTGGGTGGACGCCGACGGGCGCCTTTTCCGCTTTGCCGAGTGGTACGGCTGGAACGGCCGGCCGAACCAGGGCCTGCGCCTGACCGACAGCCGCATTGCCGCCGGGATTTTGGAGCGCGAGGCCGGCCTCGGCCTTGCCGGCCGGCGGATCACCCGACTGGCCGGGCCGGACTGTTTCGCCAAGAAGCCGGATTACCGGGGCGGCGGCCAGGGCCCGGCCACGGCCGAGGTCTTCGCCCGGGCGGGGGTGCCCCTGGCCCCGGGCGATCCCTCGCGCATCGCCAAGATCCGGCAGTTTCACGAGCGGTTGCGGCCGCGCGAGGACGGGCCGCCCATGCTGCTGGTCTATGACGTCTGCGAGCAGTTCATTCGCACCATTCCGCTGTTGGTGACGGACCGGCGCAACGTGGAGGACATCGACACCAGCGGCGAGGACCACATCTATGACGAGGCCTGCCATGCCTGCATGGCCCGACCCCTGGGCGCCGTCGACGGCAAGACGGCCGTTACCCCGGCGGCCCGGATCATCGACGCCCTGGAGGCCGGCGGCCCAAACGACGAGGAGATGCCATGAACGCATACGATCTGACTTGGCTGTGGCCGTTGACCCATCTGGGCACGGCCCTGGTGTTCCTGCTCGTGGGCTGGCGGTTCGGCCGCGAGGCCTCGGGCCGGCCCATGTTCGCCTTTCCGCTCCTGCCGCCGTCCCAGGCGCCGGCCGGCGAGGAGGCCGATCCCTGGGCCGAGGCCGCCGCCGGCCGGTCGTCCGTTGCGGGCGATGTGGATAAAAACGTGACAGTCGATTGGCCCTGACGCGGCGGGCGTCTTTGCGCCAACATGCTTGTATACTGTAAGAAACGGCGAATGTTCGGCAAAACGGTCCGGCGTCGGTGTATGCAAAAGAGACAGGTCCGCGGACAGTACCGCGACAGGTGGATGGGAAACAGACGCCCGCCGACCGGCCGGGTGCCGGCTGATTTGCTAATTCGTTGAAAACATGGGCGATATGGCGTTGGCACGGAACATGCCTTACCGGAGGCATCGGGCTGCGCGGCAGTCGCGCGGTACAACGGCAAACAGCCTTGGCCCCGCCAAGGAATGCTCATGGAGGTTACTCGCATGCGGAACGGAACGAAGACCCTGACGTTGACGGCTGTGGCGGCGATGGTGTTGACGGCTTCCCTGGCCCTGGCCGGCCCTGGCGGTACCGGCAGAGGCCCTGGCGCCGGTTACGGCGGACCGTGCGGTGGCCCGGGCGCGGCTGTCCAGCTCTCCCCGGAGAAGCAGGCGGCTTTTCAGAAGCTGCATGACGCCTACTACGCCAAGACCGTTCAGATGCGGGCCACCTTGCAGGTGAAGCGCGCGGAGCTTAACGCCGCCGCTGTGGCGACCACCCCGGATCAGGGCAAGATCGACGCCCTGGCCAAGGAAATCGGCGACCTGCAGGGCAAGCTTCTGGCCGAACGGACCCACTTCCGCGTCCAGGTGGCCAAGGAAATCGGCCCTGAAGCGGCGGCCTGCCTGCGCGGCTACGGGCATGGCGGTCGCGGCGGCCACGGTGCCCACGGCGGCCACGGCATGGGCGGCATCTAGAACAGCGGGCGGACCGGCCGCCGGGCCGGTCCGCCGTAACACACGGTGACGAGGTTTGTTATGTGGGGTTGCTGGCCGTTTTCTTCCTGGTCTTTCATGCACGGCGGGTTCGGTCCGGGCGGATGGTTCGTCGGTCTTCTCGTCCTGCTGGCGGTGCTCTGGTTGCTCCGGAGCGTGTTCGGCCTCGGCGGCGGCTGCTGCCATCGACGGAATGCCAGAGCCGATCGGGACGACGCCTTGCGTCTCCTGGATCACCGCCTGGCGGCGGGCAGCATCACCCCCGAAGAGTACGAACGCCTGCGACGGGCCATTGTGTCCTGAAGCATTTTTCCCTCTCCTTCCCCCCTTGCCCGGAACGGCTGCGGTCGTTCCGGGTTTTTTGCGCGCCCGGGAGCGCGCCCTTTGTGCGGTCGCGGTCCCCGGCCCCGCTGGCGGGTGTGGCCGCCGGTGTGCGCGAAGGATGGGAGATTTCCAAAAGATGCGGCCTGCCGGCCACCCGGGGCTTGCCCCCGGCGGATGGCGCAACGGGCTCCCGACGACGTCACCTGCGGCGTCGCGCGGCAGAAACGGGGGAGGGGCCGCGAGGGCGGCGGCCGCTACTCGGTGGGCACCCAGAGATGAATGGCCGAGCCTTTGTCCGGGAGCTTCTGGGTCAGCCGGAACTCGTACCGGTTCATGTCCTCGGTCAGACGGAAGGAGGCCGTCCCCACATTGCCCTTGACCAGGCTTTCGAAGTGGATGGGATGGCAGACGGGGTCCATGGCCTTGCCCCCGGCGTCGAACGGGGCCAGGCAGAGCTTGAGGTAGGGATTGGCGCCGGCGCTGAACATGGTGTCCATGGTGCTGGGCGGTTTTCGGATGAGCACGGCCGTGACCAGGACCTCCTTGTACGGCACCTTTTGGAGTTCCACCTTGCCGTCGGCTTCCACGTAACGATCCTCGGAGCGTTGCCGCTCCGCGACGTCGGTGACCTTCAGGTAGTCGTTTTTGAGGTCCTTGAAGCGGGTGAAGTCCGAGGCGTGCACCACGGCGGCCGGCACAAGGACCGACACGAGCAGGGCGATCACGACGGACAGCCAGGGATGACGCCGTTGGGACATGGCCATGTCCTCCGCAAGGTTTAAGTTCGGCGCTTGGGGGTGACGGGAAAAATGGCGAGCTTCAAAAAATCGGTCTCGGTGATGATGCCCACCAGCCGGTCCGCGTCCACGACGGGCAGGCAACCGAACTTGTTGTAGATCATGATTTCGGCCGCGGCGCGCAGCGGGGTGTCCGAATGCACCGTCACCATGTCCGTGCGCATGATGTCGCGCAACGGCGTGCTGGCGTCCTTTCTGTGTTCCAAAGGCAGCACGTCGCGTTGGGTAATGAGGCCGGCCAGCCGGCCGGCCTCGTCCACGATGGGGATATGTCGGACGAACAACTCCTGCATGGTGGCCACGGCCGTGGCGAGGCTGTCCATTTCCGTGAGACAGCGCACCTGCTTGGTCATGATATCGGCTACGAGCATGCCGGACCTCCGGAAAAAGGCCGCCGGCGGCACCATGCGCGCCATGACAGAAGTCTTTGCCGAATCGTTGCGGCAAGTCAAGCCGCGTCGGGGACTGGGGCTAGCCCTCCGGGGGGGCCGCCTTTTCGAGCAGGGTCACTTCGATGCCGCGCAGCACGCCGATCTTGCGGGCCGCTGCCACGTTGGGCACGGCCACGTCGATGGTGCGGCGGAACCGCTGGTGCATGGTATCTTCGATAATAAAGACGCCGAGGCCCTTGATGTGGACCTTGTCACCGTAATCCCAGCCCGAGTGGAGCAGGTCCCTGGACACGGCCACGATGCCCGGCCGGATGCGCGTGCCGATGGCCGTGCCGGATTTGCGGCCGCGGCCGCGGTTCTCCCTGGGGGCCGGCGTGTAGGCCGTGACCGTGGCGGTGATGGTCTTTTTGGAGAGAAGCTTTTTGTGGGAGGGAATGCTATGTGAGGCGGCATGCGCCGTCATTCCGGATATGATGAGTGCAACAGCTAAGGTAAAAACTCGCAAAACGATTTTGCCTCCATGCATCGTCAAGGTGCATTCGCCACCAGGAGGAAATGGTGGTCAGTGGTTATCGGCTGATTTTCCTACTTTTTCTTGTTATAAATCAGCCGGTGTAACGTCGTGTGGATACTCCTTTTGTTGCTACAGGCCGTCGGCACGCCACAAGGGACTTTTTTCCGACGAGTTTGAGCATATGCTCCCTAGTGGGCCGGCAAAACCTTGTCAAGGAAAAAATGCCACCCGACGAAAAAACCGTGTCAGTGGCCTGTGGAAAAAAACGACGCAACGGCAGGCTGTTACCAAGAGAGTCGTTCCCGGGGCGCCGGCGGATACACCTGCGTTCCCCGGACGGCGTGCCGGCGAGCCGGCCAATGGCCGGATGGGCTTGCACCGGGGACGGCTCCCGGCTATTTTGACGGCTTGCCGGGCGAAGTCGCGTCAGGCGCCGTCCAAGGAGGTCCCGACATGACCATGACTAGTCTTTCCCCCACCCTCATGGTGGAGGACGTCAATCGCACCGTGCATTTTTATCACGAGGTGCTGGGGTTCACCTTCGTCTGGGGACTGGCCGCCGCCGCCCGGACCGGCGTGACCGACTGGCCGGCCTCCGTCCCCCTGGCCATGGCCCTGGTGGAAAACGGGGCCGCCCGGCTGTCCTTCCAGACGCGCAGCTTCATGGCCTCCACCTTGCCGCTGCTGGCCAACGAAAGGATCGGCGGCTCCCTGGTGCTGTTTTTGGAATGCGACGATCTCGACGCCCTGTGCGACCGCATCGGCGAACACGCGCCCTTCCTGAAGGCGCCCCACACCACCGCCCACGGCGACCGCCAGTGCAGCATCGAGGACCCCGACGGCTACATCCTTACGTTCGCCACCCGTCCGGACCGGGCAGGGGCGGATTCGGAGATTTCCGCATGACCACTTCTTCGTCCCTGTTCGCGCGCGCCCGCCAGTGCATTCCCGGCGGCGTCAACAGCCCGGTGCGGGCCTGCCGCGCCGTGGGGTGCGATCCGCTGTTCATCGACCGGGCCGCCGGCGCCACCATGACCTCGGTGGAAGGCCGGGCCTACGTCGATTACGTCATGTCCTGGGGGCCGATGCTGCTCGGCCACGCCCATCCGGCGGTCACCCGGGCCATCCAGGAGGCCGCCGCCCGGGGCACCAGCTTCGGCGCGCCCTGTCCGGCCGAGGTGGCCCTGGCCGAGGCCGTGGTCGCGGCCATGCCGGGTATCGAAATGGTGCGCATGGTCAACTCCGGCACCGAGGCCGCCATGAGCGCCGTGCGCCTGGCCCGGGCCTGCACCGGCCGGGACCGGATCATCAAATTTACGGGCTGCTACCATGGCCACGCCGACCCCTTCCTGGTCGCCGCCGGTTCGGGCGTGGCCACCTTCGGCCTGCCGGGCACGCCGGGCGTGCCGGCCGATACCGTGCGCCACACGCTCGTGGCCCCGTATAACGACCTGGAGGCCGTGCGGCGCCTGTTCGCGGCCCATGACGACATCGCCGCCGTCATCGTGGAGCCGGCCGCCGGCAACATGGGCTTCGTGCCGCCCGCGCCGGGGTTCCTGGAGGGGCTGCGGGAAGTGACCAGGGCGCACGGGGCGCTGCTGATCTTCGACGAGGTCATCACCGGCTTCCGGCTGGCCTACGGCGGGGCCCAGAGCGTCTACGGCGTCGATCCGGACCTGACCTGCCTGGGCAAGATCATCGGCGGCGGGCTGCCGGTCGGGGCCTATGGCGGTAAGCGCCGGTTCATGGAGCGCATCGTGCCGGCGGGCGACGTCTACCAGGCCGGCACCCTGGCCGGCAATCCGCTGGCCATGGCCGCCGGCCTGGCCACCGTGCAGGTGCTCCGGGAGGCCGATTACGCCGGTCTGGCCGAGCGCACCCGCCGGTTCGCTGAATCCTTGGCCGCCATCGTGCGGGAGAAGGGCGTGCCGGTGTTCGCCACCCATGGGGGTTCGCTCTTTACCCTCTTTTTCTGCGCGGGGCCGGTCACGGATTTCGCCTCGGCCAAGACGGCCGACGTCGGCCGCTACGCCGCCTTTTACACCCAGATGCGCGAGGCCGGCATGCTGTTCGCCCCCTCGGCCTTCGAATGCGCCTTCCTGTCCTTCGCCCACAGTGACGAAGACTTGGCGCGTACCCTGGACGCGGCCCGCGGTTTGCACTTCTAGAACCGCCCCCGAAAGCATGGGGCCTTGCCGGGACGCGCCAGGCGGCCCGGAGGGGAGACTTTTCCATGACGGAATCGGACGCCGCCCTGGCGGCGCGTTGTCAGGAACGCTGCCGCCAGGCGCGAACCATCCTCGACGACCTGGGCCTGCTGCCGGCCTGGAGCCGGTTCGGCCGGCCGGTCCTGGTGGGGGCCGTGGCCCACGGCCTGGCCCTGGACCCGGACATCGATCTCGAAATCTACTGCCCCCGGCTCGATCCCGGCGACGGCTTCGTCGTGCTGGGCCAGGCGGCCGCCCGTCCCGGCGTTTTGGAGGCCCGCTTCCGCAACCATCTGGACGGGCCGGACCAGGCCCTGTACTGGCAGATCCGCTACCGGGCCGGGGACGGCGCGGTCTGGAAGCTCGACATGTGGTCGGCGGCCGAGGACTACGCCCTGCCGCGCGGCGAGCAGCTGGTCGAACCCCTGCGGCGGGCCCTGACCCCGGAGACCCGGCAGGCGATCTTGCGCCTCAAGGCCTGGCGGGCGGCCACGAACACGGCCTGCCTGTCCATCGACCTGTACCGGGCCGTGCTGGACGGTGGGGTGCGCGTCCCCGCCGAACTCCTCGACTGGATGGCCGGGCACGAGACCGGTGTTTTGACCGCCTGGACGCCCGGCTGCTCAAAATCTTCATGAACGATTCCGCTATGTTGCCATTCGAATAAAACGGCTTTTTTTTCTTGCCGGCCCAGTCAAAGTCACGTTTTTCCGGGGCGTGATGAGTCAATACGTCCCAGATTCCCTCGATTTTGTTTCGTTTCGTCCCTGCGCCGCAAAGGACCGCCTCAGGCCGTTTGGGCGGGACGGGACCGTGCCGTGGTCCCGTTCGGGCCGGCCGACCGGGGTGTTTTGCCCAAGGGCGCAAAGGGACGAAATGAATATCGTCCTCAAATCACACTGTAATAGCGACTGGCACGCGACTTGATGAACCGGGCTGACGGCTGTCGACGGATGGTACTCCGCCGGGAACGCCATGAGGGAGACCGGCAATGTGCAGTTGGGAAAAAAAGATCGACATCGGCAGGGTGTTCCTTTTGCAGCCGACGCGACCGTTGACGTATTTCGGCGTGGGCGCCCTGGCCAAGCTCGACGGCATCCTGGCGGAACTGTCCCGGCAGGGACATCGCGCCGTTCTGGTCGTCAGCGACGCCGTCGCCTATAAGGCGTGCGGGGCCTGGGCCACGGTGGAGCCGTTGCTGACGGCGTCCTTCGCCTGGCGGCTCTTCGACGGCGCCCGCTCCAATCCCACCTTCGCCAACTGCGACGCCGCCGCGGCCGTCGGCGCGGCCATCCAGGCCGACATGGTCCTGGCCATCGGCGGCGGCAGCGCCCTGGACACGGCCAAGACCGCGGCCGTGCTGCTCAAGCATCCCGGCCGGGATGCGGCGGATTTCTACGAAAAGGGCGCGCCCATTAAGGGGGCGCTGCCCGTGGTGGCCATCAACACCGTCCACGGCACCGGTTCGGAGTGCGACGGCTTCGCCATGGCCCAGTCCGACGGCCAGGGAAAACCGGCCATCCGGTCGCCGTTCCTCTATCCGACCTACACCATCGAGGACCCGGCCTTGACGGTCACCCTGCCGGTCCGGCACACCGTGTTCACCACCGTCGATGCCCTGTGCCACGCCCTGGAGGCGGCCACGGCCGTCACCGCCTCGCCCTACGCCATCGCCCTGGCCAAGGAGGCCGTGCGGCTGATCGCCCTGTGGCTGCCCACGGCCATCGCCCAGCCCGGCAACCTGGCCGCCCGCTACTGGCTCATGTACGCCTCGGCCGTGGCCGGCATCAGCTTCGACCTGGGTATGCTCCACGTCGCCCATGCCCTGGAGCACGCCATGAGCGCCCTCAACGCCACCATCACCCACGGCGAGGGCCTGGGCATCCTGCTGCCGGCGGTGCTGCGCGAGCTCTATCCGGCCGCCCCGGAAATCCTGGCCGAGCTGCTGCGGCCCATCGCCCCGGGCCTGGTCGGCCTGCCCGGCGAGGCCGACACGGCCGTGGAGATCGTCCGGGAATGGCTGGCCACCGTGGGCCAGCCCACCAGCCTGGCCCCGTATTTCACCGGCGCCGACGTGCCGGCCCTGACGCGGATGACGCTCAAGGCCCCGTTTTCCAAGCAGCTGCTACCCCTGGCCCCCATCCGGGTGGACGAGACCGTGGTGCAGCGCATTTTCCAGAAATCGCTGTAGGGGAAGGGCGGCGTCCGTCGGGGGACAGGCGCTGGCGGCGCCTAGCTGAACTTTCCGCCGTAGGCCCGGACCTGATTGCGGCCCGAGGATTTGGCCAGGTACAGGGCCTTGTCCGCCGCGTCCACCAAGTGATCCACGTCGGGCGTCAGGCAGTCCTGCAACAGTTCGGCCACGCCGATGCTTACCTTGATCTTGATGCCGGAGGCCAGGATCTGGCCGTCGGGATCGCGGATCACGAAGTTGTAGCGTTCGATCTTGTGCCGGATGATCTCGGCCAGCTCCAGGGCCTCGTCCTTGTTTGTGCCCGCCAGGGTGACGACGAATTCCTCGCCGCCGTAGCGGGCCGGGAAGATGTTGCGGTCCTCCAGCTGTTTGCATTCCTCGGCGAAGCCCTTGAGGATGCCGCCGACCACGGCCAGGGCCTGGTCGCCGATGCGGTGGCCGTGCTCGTCGTTGAACTTCTTGAAGTGGTCGATGTCGCACATGAAAATGGACAGGCGCTGGTGCTCGCGCACGGCCTTGTCCACCATCGTCCGGATGTGTTCGTCGAAGGCACGCCGGTTGTGGATGCCGGTCAGGGCGTCGGTCAGGCTCATGGCCACCATTTTTTCGGAGTCTTCCTCGATCATGGTGATGAGCTCGGAAAACCCGCGCCGGATGGTGCCGAGCATCCGGTCCACGTCGCCGCCGTTTTCCACGGCCCCGACCGTGACGTCCTCCAGGTGCTGCACGCTGCCCTTGTGGCGGAACAGGGAATCCTGGAATTCCTGGACCAGGGCGGCCGTTTCCTGGAGGGTCCGGGTCAGGGCCCGGTTCCAGGGGGCGGCCAGGATGCGTTCGTTGGCCCGGATGACCTCCTGGAATTTGTCTTCGGAGAAGTCCCGGGTGCGGAGCACCTCCATGACCAGGGCCTGGATCTGTTCCTTTTGGTCATTATCCAGGAAATCGTACTGCTTGATACTGCGCATGTAGAGAATGAGACCGCGCCACTTGGAGTCGCGGGGGACGCCCACCCGGTCCAGCATGGCGCAGACTTGATCCGAACAGGCGCTTCCCTGCAGGGGAATGGCCCCGTGTTGCTGCGTTTTGTTCATGCCGCCCTCATACCGTCCCGTTGCGGCGCGCCGGAGTCGGCGTCGCAAGCCTCCGTACGTTTCCTGCCAACATATACATGACCGGGCCGACCTGAAAAGGGAAAACTCCAGGCGGCGCCCACTCGGTCCCCGGCTTGCCCGCCCCCGGCGGGCCGTGCTAAACGGGCAACCGTCGCCCGACGGCGGCACGGAGGCGTTCATGGATATCACTGTTACCCGGCGCGGCGCCCTGTTGGTGGCGAGCGGCCTACCCAAACTTTTCGACTACACCGTCTGCCCCGATTTCCAGCGGGCCCTGGCTCCGCACCTCGATCCGATGCCCCCGGTCCTCATCCTGGACCTTTCCGGCGTGGAGTTCATGGATTCCAGCGCCATCGGGTCGCTGATCACCATCCGCAACCGGATGCTGCCGAGCGGCGGCATCCTCGCCCTGTGTTCCATCGCCGAGACCGTGGCCAAGGTGTTGCGCATCGCGGACTTGAGCAAGGTCTTCGCCATTCACGCCACCGTGGAGGAAGCCGTCGCCGCCCATGCCTGACGGGGCGGCCCTCCTGCCGCGCCCGGCGGATGACAGAACGCCGTCCCGGGCGTAGGGTCGTACAATGACCGTTCCCCAAGAGACATGCACCGTCCGGTTCGTCCATGGCCTGGGCGAAGTGTCCGCCGACGCCTGGGACGCCCTGGCCGCCGACGCCGAGTCGCCTTTTTTCGACTGGGCCTGGCTCCATTTGCTGGAAACCTCGGGCAGCGCCGCTCCGGCCCGGGGCTGGTTCCCCAGCCATCTGCTGGCCGAGGTCGACGGTCGGCTGGTCGGCGCCCTGCCGTTGTACCTCAAGTGGCACTCGGAAGGGGAGTTCGTGTTCGACCAGCTGTGGGGCGAGGCCGCCAGCCGGCTGGGCCTGCCGTATTATCCCCGCCTGGTCGGGGCCAGCCCCTTCACCCCGGCCACCGGCCTGCGCCTGCTCTCTGACCCCTCCGTCAACCAGGTCCGGCTGTCCCACCAGGTCTTCACGGCCATGGAGCGGTTCTGCCATGAAAACGCCGTGCACGGCGCGGCCTTGCTGTTCACGGAGCCGGACTTCGCCGCCGTGGCCGAGGACTACGGTTTTACCTCCTGGACCCATCAGAGCTACCTGTGGCGCAACCGGGGCTATGGCGGATTCGACGATTTCCTGGCCACGCTCAACGCCAACCGCCGCAAGACCGTCCGCCGCGAGCGGGCCGCCCTGGACGCGGCCGGCATCCGGTCCGAAGTGGTGTCCGGTGCCGACATCCCGGAGACGTTCTTCCCGCTGATGCGCCAGCTCTACGAAAAGACCAACGCCAAGTTCGGGCCCTGGGGCTGTCGCTATCTGACCGACGCCTTTTTCGAGGGGCTGCCCCAGACCTGCCGCCGGCACCTGGCCTTTTCCGCCGCCTATCGCACCGGCCGACGCGAGCCCATCGCCCTGGCCATGCTGGCCCACAAGGGCGGCACCCTGTTCGGCCGCTACTGGGGGGCCTTCGAGGACGTGCCGTTCCTCCATTTCGAACTGTGCTACTACGCGCCCATCACCTGGGCCATCGCCCAGGGGCTCTCCCGCTACGATCCGGGCATGGGCGGCGCCCACAAGGCCCGGCGCGGCTTCGAGTCGGTGTCCAGCATGAGCTGCCACCGGTTTTTCGATCCGCGCATGGACGTGATTTTCAAGACCCACATCGACCGGGTCAATTTTTTGGAAAAAAGTTATATCGACGAACTCAACGACCTGATGCCCATGCGGCGGCCGTAACTGCGGGGCCGCGAAGCGTACGCGCCAACCCGAAACGGGGCACACCATGGCAGCAGCACCTCGGGAATCCCGGACCATGGACGGCACGGCGACGGCAACCTTTCGGGGGGTGTTTTCCTCCCAGGGGAAGGCCAGGGTGGGCTTCGGCGCCACCAAGCGCACCATCAAACAGACCCTGCTCGTGTTCGCCGAGGAGCAGGAGGACGGCAGCTTCCTGCTCCGGCCCCTCAACAAGCATTACGTGCCGACGGGCAAGACCAGGGTCGTCAGCCGTGAGGCCCTGCTGACCCGGTTTTTGCCCGAGCCCGATCTGTATCTCAACAAGGTGGCCCCGGCCCTGCGCGAGGTCCGGGGAACCGTGGCCCGGGCCGACGCCCGGCGGGCCGAGGGCGCGCTCATCTCCGCCGAGTTTGAGTATCGGCAGGCCTTGCGCCTGGACGAGGAGCACATCCGGGCCATCTTCGGCCTGGGCCTCACCTATCTCGACCGGGGCGAGCCCGAGAACGCCTTGCTGGTGTTCCGGCGGATCATCTGCCTGGACGCCGCCTTCGAGCCGGAGCACAAGCATCTCTTCAACGAATTCGGCATCAAGATGCGCAAGCACGGCATGTACCCGCAGGCCCTGCGCTATTACTTCAAGGCCTTTCGCTTGACCCGCGAGGACGAGCACCTGCTCTACAACATCGCCCGGACCTACTACGAACGGGACAAGCTGCGGCTGTCCCGGAAGTTTCTGGACATGGCCCTGGCCCGCAAGCCGGATTTCCGGGAGGGGCTGCGGCTGTCCCGGGCCATCGAGCGGCGGCGGTCCGGCGGGGTTGTGGCCGCGAGCCGTTAGTTCGGTCCGAACGGCTTGTGGATATTCAACAATCGTGGCATATCGGCGCCGACAGCGCCCCACGCCGACAGGTGCCGGGCGCGTAATGCCGTGCGCCGCCGGTTTGTCCGGGGCGGCGACCATGACCATACCCGTCGAAACGACATGCCTGATATTGTGTCGGCGTTACGCCGTTTTTCCGGTCGTCTGGGACCGATCATGCTGGGGCTGGCCCTGTGGGGCTGGTGGAGCGGGGGAGCCGTCGCCGCGGTGACCGCCGCCGGGGACGATCCGGGGCTGGAGGTTCGGTCCTGCGGGGCCGTGACCCCGGATGTCGTGAGCGGCGCGGGATTGTTGCCGGCCCGGCTGGTCCGGCCCGGCGATCGGCTGGCGCCCGGCGACCGGGGGCTCGGCTGCCGCGTGGCGGTCAAAGGGACGCCGGACGGCGGGAGCGCGGTCGTGGAAGTGCGGCTGTCGCGGCCGGGATTGGCCGGCAACGTCGTCCGGGACCGCTGGTTCGTGGCGGTCCGGCCGGGGACGGACACGCTGGCCGCCCACCTCTTCGACGCCCCGATCGCCGCCGGGGACGGCCCCTGGACTGTGGACTTCCTGCGCGACGGCCGGCAGGTGGCCTCGCGCCGCTTTACCGTGGCGGCGTCGCCGGCCGAAGCCGCGTCTCCGGTCGCCGGCGCGGCCGAGGACCCGGTGGTCGAGGTCGTGGCCCCGCAGGCGCCGCCCGCTGCCGCGTCCCGAAAGCCGCCCGCGCCGACCGCGTCGCCTGCACCGGCCGCCCGGCCGACGGCCGCGAAACCGGCCGTTCCCTCGGCCAAGGGCTATTATGCCTGGCAGACCGGGCTGTTTGCCGATGCGGCCAATGCGGAAAAGCAGGCGGCCGCGCTCCGTGCGGGGGGGCTGCCGGCCTGCGTGGCCACGGAAAAGACCGCCGCCGGTCGGCGCTATCGGGTGCTGGCCGGGCGCTACGGCGACCGAACGGTTGCCCGGGCCCGGCGGGGGAACGTGGTGCGGGTCGTCCGGGACGGCCCCGTGCTCTACCATGTGGAACCGGCCATGATCGGCCGGCTCCGTTGCCATTAAACGCTTCCCGTACCCGGTCGCTACCGCGCCGGCGCCGTTGGCGCCTCGGCCACGGCACACGGCTGCCGGCCGATGCTTCCCTTCCCTACTGTTGCTGCTTTTTGGCCTTGTCGCAGGCGGCGCAGGGCGCTTCCTCGCCGCCGTGCGAGGCGTCCACCTTGTGGAGCACGTCCTCGAAATCGGACAACGGCACGGCGCCGCGCACCGAGACCCCGTTGACCAGGAAGGTGGGCGTGCCCTCGATGCCGAAGGCCCGGGCCTCGGCCACATCGGCGTCGATGCGCTTGGTCAGCTCGGGCTTTTTGAGGTCGCGCTTGAGCTTGCCGATATTGGCCCCGAGCTTGACGGCCAGGGCGAAAAGGGCCGGTTCGCCGGCCTGGGAGATGGCCTCCTGGGAGGCGAAGACGGCGTCGTGGAAGGCGAAGGCCAGCTTGGGATTCTGCTCGGCCAGGGCTTCGTAGAGCCGGGCCGCCTGCCGGGACAGGTCGTCCAGGGCGAAATGCTTGAACAGGATGCGCACCGTGTCGGGATGGCGCGCGGCGAATTCCTTGAGCACTTCCGCACCCCGGGCACAGTAGGGGCACAGGAAGTCCGAATAGACCACCACCGTCACCGGGGCGTTGGCCGGGCCGCGTATGGGCCGGGCCGGGTCGATGACCGGCGACAGCGGCTTATGGAGCTCGGTGGCCTGCTGCTTTTGGCGCTCGACGTCCTGATATTCGCGCTGCCCCGCCACCACCATGCCGAAGAGTTCGGCCTTATGATCCCCCAGGGCGTCCAGCACGATGTCCGGATGCTCCTTGATGGTCTGACGCACGGCTTTGTCGGACGTGGCGGCCGAGCAGCCGCCGAGAGCCAACACCACAACCAGGACAAGGGCAAGACGCGGGATCATACGGGGTTCCTTTGGGCGAGGGTGTTTACGACAGCTCGAAACTAGCGCGGGCGGTCGGAATTGCAACAAGAATTTCGGCGGCTCCGGCGGCAGGGCGCGACCCGGTGGCGCGCCGGCAGGCTGGACAAGGTGCAGCTCCTCCAGTATCCAGGCCCCGCCATGGTATGCGCCTCTGCCTTCGCCCCGAGCGGGTCCGCTCTCCCGGCCAAACGTTTTCGTCCGGATTGGCTACTGGTCGGCCTTTTGGCCGCAGCCGCCTTTTTGCTCTTTTTCCACCTCGGCCAGCGGCCGTTCTGGCAGGACGAGGCCGAGACCGGCTGTCTGGCCAGGAGCGTGTTGCAGCGGGGGCTGCCCTATGCCTATGACGGCCGCAACATCGTCTCCCAGGAAGAGGGCCGGGAATTCGATGCCAGGGACGGCTGCCTGTGGCGCTGGTCGCCCTGGATCCAGATCTATGCCCAGGCCGCCGGTTTTGCGGTGGGCGGCGTCAACACCACCGCCGGTCGGGCGCCGTTTGCCCTGGCCGCCTTGCTGGCCGTATTTTGGGTGTACCGGCTCATCCTGCGCCATTTCGGCGACCGGTCCTGGGCCCTGTTGGCCGCGAGCCTGCTCACCCTGTCCGTGCCGTTTTTGCTCATCGGCCGCCAGGCCCGCTATTACGCCGTGGGGACGTTGCTCATCCTCTGGATTCTGGACGCCTTTTTGCGCGACTGGCGGGACAAGTGGGGCCCATGGCTGGCCGCGCTGCTCTGCCTGATCCTGCTTTTCCACGCCAACTATCTGCTGTTTTTGAGCTTCGTGCCGACGGCCCTGGTCGCCGCCCTGCTGGTCTATCCGGATCGGGTGCTCAACAAGCGCACCATGCTTTTGGCCGCGGCCGCCATTCTCGGCGTCCTGCCCGGCGTCCTGCTCTACCGCGTCGGCCGGCAAAGCGGCATGTTCAACATCCTGCTGGTGCCGCAGAACCTGATGCTCTATTTCGCCGACCTGTGCATGTTCCTGCTGCCGCTGCCGGTGTCGGCGGTGCTGCTGTGGCGCTGGCGGCGGGTGGTGACGCGCCGTGTCCTGCCGCAGGACCCGGGCGAGCGGTTCGTGCTCTTTTGCGCCCTGCTGATCCTCTTTTCCCTGCTGCTGCTGGGCCTGGTCCCCCAGCGTTTCTTTCGCTACATCGCCCACTTGACGCCGCTTTGCGCCATCATCCTCGGCTTTTGCGTGCGCCGGCTGTGGTCCTTTTTCCGGACCGCCGCCGTGGTGCTCTTCCTGTTGCTGGCCCTGACCAATTGGCTCAACGTCATTCCCATGGAATGCCTGGGCCTGGTCAACCGGCCCTGGAAGACCGACTGCCGGATGCTCGATTATCCCAATTCCCCCATGCGGCTGTTTTTGACCGAACTGCTGTGCGGCTATCCCGACGTCAACGGCGCCATCGTCCGTTTCTTCCGGACCCACGCCAGGCCGGGCCAGACCGTGTTGGCCGAATACGGCGACCTGCCGTTGCAGTTTTATCTGCCGGATCTGCGCGTCATCGGCGGTTTGCAGGGGACCATCGCTGCCGACGAAAAGCCGGACTGGGTGCTCATCCGCCGTTCGGTGCGGATCAACCGCGACCGGGTGCTGTTCGGTTCCCGGGCCTTCACCGAGGCCCTGGACCTGGCCGGGGCGTACGAACGTGTGCCCGTGGACATGCCGGACGAAACCTTCGGCAACCGCACCGACGATCCCAACCATCATCATTTCATGCCGATGGGGCCGCCGCAGAAGCCGCTGGAAATCTGGCGGCGCAAGGAGGGACGGCCATGACCCCGCGCCTCCGCGATGCCTGGCTGCGCGCCGTGTGCCTGGCCGGCCTGCTCGGTGTGGCGGCCTTGGGCCTGTGGCGCACGCCCGAACTGGCTTCGTACCTGGCGCCCGAGCATTTGGCCGATGTGCTGATCGGTCGGGCCGAAAATCTGGTCGTGGACAAAGAGGGCGAGCGCGACGCCCGGGCGGCCCTGGAACAGGCCGTCACCGTCCGCCTGGCCGAATGGCGCCGCGGTCTGACCGTGTCGGCCCCGGATTCCATGATCACCGAGGCCTCCCTGGTCATGGCCCTGCGCCGGGCCCATACCCTCCGGGTCGAGGCGGCGGACGATCTGTTGCGGGCCCGGGAGACCCTCGCCCGCTACAAACGGTTGCGCGATACGGGCTGGCAGGGCCTGCGCGCGGGCTGCCCGGCCGTCGGGGAGGCCACGCCATGACCCGATCCGTGCGCCTGTCGCTTGGTGCCCTTGCGGTGGTCCTCGTCCTGGCCGTGGCCGGGACGGTGTGGTTTGCCGGCGCCGCCTACCCGGCCATGGGGCTGGCCGGCATCCCTCGGGACGGCTACCGGCAGGCCCTGGAACGGGTCGCCCGCAGCCGGGCCCGGGTGGACGGACGGACCTTCGTCGCCTTCGATTCCATGACGTTTCGTCCGGCCGATCGGGGCGAGGCCGCGTTTGCCTGGGGCGCCGCCCGCTGCCGGGCCGCCGATGGCGCTACCGTGCTCTATTGGGTCAGCCTGCGCTGGAACCCCGGGCGCGGCCAATGGGTTCGGGGGGGCGTCCGGGAACTGGCCCCGCCCGGCAACGAGATTTATTTCGGCCGGAACGTTCCCGGTCAGATCCTGCGGGCGCGGCTGGTCCTGCGCGAACTTTTCGCCGAACTGCGGGCCCGCTTCCGGGAGGCGGTCTCCCTTCAGGGATCGGTCACGGGCTTGCCAAGCCTGGGTCTTTGACGTATGGGCTCGGCAGCGGATTATAAGTGGAAAGTAGCCTGCCGTCCGTGTCCGGCTGCGCCCTATCGCCTCGATCGCCAGACGACAGTCCCTCCCGCGCTTTAACTTTACAAGGAACAACGACACACCATGAGACTGCGCCAACGCTGCGAGCAATTTAACGCCCTGGAGTCCAGCATTTCGGCTCAAGGAATTCATCCGTATTTTCGCCCCATTTCCAAGTCTTGGGGGACCGAAGTCGAGGTGCGGGGCAAGCGCCTGGTCATGATCGGCTCCAACGACTACCTCGGTTTCAGCCATGACCCGCGGGTCATGGAGGCCGCGGCCAAGTCCGTGTACGAGTGGGGCACCGGCCCTGGCGGCTCCCGGTTCTTGAGCGGAAACATGGTGCTCCATCATCAGCTCGAGGAGCGGTTGGCCGCCTTCGTGGGCAAGCGTTATGCCGTGGTGCACGTCACGGGCTTCAGCACCAACGTGGGGGCGTTCGGCGCCCTGGTCACGCCGTCCGATACCGTGATCTGCGATCGGGAAAACCACGCCAGCATCTTCGAGGGCGTCAAGAACACCAAGGCCCGGCAGGTCACCTTCGCCCACAACGACGCGGCCCAGGCCGCCAAGCGCGTGGCCGACGCCAAGGTCTCCCGGCCCGACGGCGACGTCTTCCTGGTCACCGAGGGCGTGTTCAGCATGTCCGGCGAACTGGCCGTGCTCGACGAACTGGCTGCCATCAAACAGGCCAACCCCGACATCATTCTCTATCTGGACGATGCCCACGGGCTGGGCGTGTTCGGCCGGGGCGGGCGCGGCGTGGCCGACCATTTCGGCGTCACGGATCAGGTCGATTGCATCATGGGCACCTTCAGCAAGTCCATGGCCTCCATCGGCGGGTTCATCGCCTCCGACGACGAGGACCTGATGAACTACGTGCGCTACCAGTCCCGCACGGAAATCTTTTCCGCCGCTCTGCCTGCGGTCAATACCGTGACCGTGCTGACCTGCTTGGATATCCTGGAGCATGAACCCGAACGGGTCGAACGCCTCCATGCCATCAGCAACCGCATGCGCCAAGCCTACCGGGACATCGGTCTGCGCATCGGGAACTCGGTCTCGCCCATCGTGCCCATCATCATCGGCACCGATGAGAAGGCCTTTCAGTTCTCCCAGGCCCTGTTCGAGGCGGGTGTCTTCGCGCTGCCGGCGGTCTATCCGGCCGTGCCGCGCGGGCAGGCCCTGATCCGCACCGCCTTCATGAGTTCCCATGAGGACCGCCAGCTCGATTTCGTGCTCTCCGTGCTCGAGCGCCTGGCCAAGGAATTCCACGTGCGGGCGTGCGATCTGGATGCGGATCCGGCCCTGAACGGTTCGGGCGCTGACGGAGATGGCGCGGGCCACAATCGGCTCTCGTATTTGTAGCGGAAACGCTGTCGCGTTTTGGGGACGGGCGAAATGCACTCCCAGGGCGGACTGCCGCGCAGGCATCGCTTATGGCCATTGGCAAACGCAAACAGATCACCCTGGCGGAGCTGGACCGTATCCGCCAGCGGAGTCTCGGCCTCACACGTTATACCGACCTCGTTCGGGTCAGCGTGCGGGAAGTCATACGCAAGCGCCGGCGCTATCTCGGCGTCATCGGTTCCATTGCCCTGGGGATGGCCGGCTTTATCCTCATCATCACCATGGGCAACGATCTCAAGAAGAATTTCAATAACGATCTCGATCTGTTGGGTGGCGCCACCATCATCAACGCCATGTTCGAGCGTTCCCCCACCGATCGTCAGGAGTGGTTCCGCGACCAGACCCTGGAGGCCCTGAAACGCTTGCCGGGCGTGGTGGACGTCACCGCCGTGGCGGCCAAGTATTCGGCGGCCATCTCGTGGCATGATCATGCCGAATCGACCTCCCTGGTCGCCTGTCAGGCCAATTATTGGGAGCTTTTTTCCTTTAACGCCGTGGCCGGCCGTTTGTTTTCCGCCCAGGAGGTGGAGGAGGGGGCCCGGGTCTGCGTCATCGGCCGCGACCGGGCCAGGCAGGTGTTCGGCAGTATCGACAAGGCGGTGGGGGAACTCATTTCCATCGACGACAACCTGTACTCCGTGGTGGGCGTCCTGGGCGGGGTGCGGGCCGGCGACCGCGGGCTGTTCGTCTTTTTGCCGATCACCACGGCCAAGGCCCGGGTGGTGGGGCTGACACCGATAACGAGCGCCTACATCCGGTGCGCGGGTTGGGATGACGTCGCGCCGGTGGCCGCGGCCTTGCCGGGCCTGATCCGGGCCAACCAACCCGATGCGAATCTGCGCATCAATGTGGCCTGGGAGCCGCTCAAGCAGGTCAAACGCATTTTTTGGTGGGTGGAACTCTTCATCTATTCCTCCATCTTCGCCACCATGGTCCTCGGCGGTTTCGGCATCTGGAACATCATGATGGCCACCGTGACCAGCCGCACCCGGGAGATCGGCCTGAAAAAGGCCATGGGCGCCCTGGATGTGGATATCCTGTATCAATTTCTCTTCGAGGCCCTGTGCGTGACCCTGTCCGCCTCGTTGATCGGGGTGATCCTGGGTCGGATCGGCATCGAATATATGAGCCGGTTGTTGTCCTCCCGTCCCCCGGAAGGCCTTTTTGTCTACTGCCTGTTGCTCGGACTCGGTTTTGCCGTGCTGCTCGGCGTAGGCGCCGGACTGTATCCCTCCATCCGGGCCAGCCGGATGCAGGTCGTGGACGCCATGCGCTATGAGTAACCTGATCGCCCCGCCCGACGACTCGGAACTCGTCATCGACATCAATCACCTGGGAAAGCATTATGAGACCGGGGTCGAGACGATTCCCGTTTTGCGGGATATCAATCTGCACGTCTATCGTGGCGAAATGGTGGCGGTGATGGGCCCCTCGGGGTCGGGCAAGTCCACGTTGCTCTTTATTTTGGGCCTGTTCCAGCCGCCGAGCATGGGTGAATACCGGGTGGCCGGTGTCGATGTCCTGGCCCTGACCCGGGATCAGCAGGCCATTTTTCGCCGGGAAATGTTGGGATTCGTTTTTCAGACCTGTGATCTCTTGGAAAACTCCACGGTTTATGAGAACCTGGAGCTGCCGCTGATTTATGCCGGCGTTCCCAGGCGGGAACGCCCGGATCGCATCAGGGAGGCTCTCACGATGGTCAACATGGACCATCGGACTTATCAGCGATCCAACCGGCTGTCGGGCGGCGAACGGCAGAGGATTTCCATTGCCCGGGCCTTGGTCAACGAGCCGGAGTTCATTTTGGCGGATGAACCCACAGGGCAGCTTGACCGGGAAAACAGCCTGCGCGTATTGGACTACTTTGCGAAGATTACTGAAGAAGCTCGGACGGCTATGGTCGTGGTCACCCACGACAATACGACCGCCGAGCACTGCACGAGAACATGCGTCCTACGGGATGGCTTGCTTAACGGTTAATGGCTCGACGGGGAGGAGCGCATGACCAGGTATCCGACCACGCGGTTGGCGGACCATGCGGTTGCGGCACAAAACGGCGCGCGGGGGCGTGCGGCGTGGGGGCTTCGTCTGCTGGCCGCTCTTTTGTGTATGGTCCTGTTGGGCGATTTCGGCCTGACCGCGAGCGCCGCGGAGCGCTATACCCGGGATACGGTCCCGGCCGCGGCGGCACGCCCGTCCTCTGCGGACAAGACGGCCTCTTCCACGGCGTCCACGCCCATCAACGGACACAGCGCCGGGACCGAATCCAAGACTCCCCGCGACATGCACGTGTTTCTCGGTGCCACGACCGTCAAGTCGCCGGCCGATTTCGGCGAATGCGTGCGCGTGACCCTGGCCCAATCGCCGCTGCTCACCAAAAGCGCCATCGAGATCGAATCCAAGCGCCTGGACGTGGGGGATGCCTATTCCCAGTACATCCCGACCATCGTGATGAACACCACGTTCTATTTGCGGTTGCCGGAACTCAAGAATACCGACGGCCAAAGCGCCGTGCAGAACTATGTCACCAGCGGCCCCCATACCCCCTCGGAGGCGACCGCCCTGGCCGAGTACGTTCACGCTTCGGACCCCAACCGCAACCGCGCCACCTACGATTTGAGTTTTACCACCGGGGCCTGGAACCCGCTCGTCACGGCCTTTGACGTCATGGCCAAAAAAGAGCTGGTCAATATCGCCGTGCTGGCCCACTTGCACGTCATCGACGAGGGTCTCAAGCAGCTGGGGGCCACCTTTTTGCAGCTCGGCATGGTCGATTCCCTGATCAGCCTGTCCAAGGAAAAAGAGCAGCTGGCCCAGAAAAATTTGGAGTACGTCAATACCAAGGTCGGCCTCGGCCAGAGCGCCGAGCTTGAGGTCCGCATCGCCCAGGGCAAGATCAACATGGCCAAGGCCGAGACGGAAAAATTGCGGACCAACAAGGCCGTGCTGCTGGATACCTTGAAATTCATCATGGGCGTGCCGGCCATCGAGAAGGTCGAGCTGGACCTGGCCCGCTATCAGAAGCAGGTGCTGGGGAATTTCAATCCGGCCGATGTCACCGAGGAGCGGCTCAAGAAGCATTCCTTTGCCCTTCGCATCAAGCAGTACGAGCATTCGTTGCAGAAAAAGAACATCGCCCTGTCCTATATCCACTTCATGCCGACGTTTTCCGTGGGCTTCACCTCCATTTCAACGCTCAACAACAGCAGCTACAAGTCGGACAATTCCAAGATCCCGTTCATGTATCCGAATTTGAATTTCTCGCTGCCGCTGGATTGGTGGACCAAGGTGCGGGACGTCAATCGCCAGTATAAGAAATTGTCGCAGATCAATATCGAGACGCACAATCTCGAATTCAATGTGTCAAGCGAGTTCCAGAAGGCCCAGGCCAAGCTTCGGGCCAGCGAGTCCGATCTGAAACTGGCCAAGGCCTCGGCGGACGTGCAGAAGCTGCAGGTCAAGCAGGCCCAACTGCGCTTTGAAAGCGGTCAGGCTGAGTACGATGCCATCGTCGCGGCCATGGACAGCTATCTGAAGAGTCAGCAGGAGGTGCTGCTCAAGGAGCAGGACCGCAATACGGCCATGCTGGAGCTGCGCTTCATGTCCGGTGATTTTCAGGATCGCTACATCAACGCGACAGTCATGGAGAACATCTGATGAAGTCGCTTTCCACCATGTTGACGGCCGTCTGCCTCTGTCTGAGTGCCGCCCTTGCCTGGGGGCAGCAGGCGCCCGCCACGCCCAAACCGGCGTCCACGGTCGATTCCTTCCAGTCCCCGGAAATCAAGTTTATCGGGAAGCTCTACAGTCCGCTCAAGGTTTCGGCATTCCTGCCGTACACGGCCGAAATCACGAAGGTGTTCGTCAAGATCGGTCAGGAGGTCAAACGCGGGGCCGTCCTGGCAACCTATGAAATTCCTCTCGATACCCGGATGGGCCAGCGCACCGCTCTGGCCCTGACGTCCATCAAGGAACTCGAATACAAGCTGTCGCTCAACAGCAAGGAATTGGATCGGCTGACCGCCAAGGGGAAGGAACTCGAGGCCATGACCCAACGCAATATGGCCTCGCAGCAGTCGGTCGCCCTGACGGCCAAGGAGATGGAGGCCATTCGCAAGGAACGGGCCTCCCTGACCGAACAGCTCGCCCTGGCCAAGGAGCTGCACGCCGATCGCGTGGAGCTGGCCGAAGACCGGTTCGGCAAGGGCGCTGGTTCGGGTAAGCTGCCCAAGGACGGCATCATCAAGGCGCCGTGCGACGGCTATGTGCTGTGGCAGCACCCCTCCCTGCGCGCGGGCGTCATGCTCGGCCGGGAAACCGAGCTGTTCCAGGTTGGCGCCGTCGATCCCATGATCATTCGGGCCCAGGTCCACGAGATCGAGGCCTACAAGCTCAGGCTGGGGGACAAGGCCACCGTGACCTTCGACTCCATTCCCGGCAAGACGTTCACCGCCACCGTGTCCCAGATACCCTGGGCGCCCATTCCCAGTCCCTTGCAGCAGCCCTCCTACTATGAAATCGAGCTGACCCTGGCCAACCCCACTCTGGAGTTCCGGGAAGGGCTCAAGGCCCAGGTCACCATCCAGCCCGGCAAATGACAAAGAAGGCTCCCCTTGTCCATGCGCGCAGATTCTCTGACCATCAGTCCCGTGGAAAATCGGCGGGAACTTGAGGAATTTATTCGTCTTCCCTGGGCCATCTACCGTGACGATCCGTTGTGGGTGCCGCCGCTGATCCCCATGCAGCGGGAATTCCTGCGTCACGACACCGGGCCGTTTTTTGAATTCGGCGAGGCCACCTACTTTCTGGCCCGGCGGGGCGATCAGGTGGTCGGCCGCATCTCCGCCCACACCAACGGCCTCTACGAGCGGTACCACGACACGGATACGGGCTTTTTCGGGTTCTTCGAGAGCGAGAACAACCGGGAAACGGCTCACGCCCTGTTCGACGCGGCCGCCGACTGGTGCCGCCAGCACGGCAAGCACAAGATCCACGGCCCCCTGTCCTTCGGCATCTATGACGAGGTGGGGTTGCTGGTCTCGGGCTTCGATACGCCGCCCTGCATGATGCACACCCACAACCCGCCCTATTACGAGGACCTCGTTTTGTCCTGGGGGTTTACCAAGACCTACGACTGGTATGCCTACCGCGTGCTGCGCAATCCCGACATGGATGTGGCCCGCATGCGCAAGATGCGCGACGCGATTCTCTCGCGCAACAAGTGCCGCATCGTGCCCATCGAGCGCCGGGATTTCGCCCGCCGGGGCGAGGAGATCAAGGAGCTTTTCAACGACATCTGGAGCAAGAACTGGGGACACGTGCCCCTGACCGATCGGCAGTTCAAGGATATTTTCGTCACGTTGCAGCCCCTGGTGCGGCCGGACCTGGAGAGCATGATCCTGGAGGAGGACCGGATCGTGGCCTTTGCCGTGGTGTCTCCGGATCTGAACCGGTCGGTCAAACGCTTCAACGGCACGTTCGGGTTGTGGCAAAAGCTGCAACTGCTCTACGATTGCCGGGTGCGGCCCCTGACCCACTGCCGGGCCATCATCATGGGCGTGGCCCGTTCCCATCAGTGGAAGCGGTTGCATCACGCCATCATCCTCAACATCTTCATCAATTTTTTGGAAAATCATCCGCAGATGGAATCCTGCGACTGTTCGCTCATTCCGGAATCGCTGGAGCAGTGGAACAAGACGCTGATGGATTTCGGGGCCGAACGGTACAAGGTGTTCCGCCTCTATGACCGGCTCATCTGAGCGGCCGGCCGGGGCGCGGGACTGGATTGCGGTCCTCGTCCTGTCCCTGGTCGTCTTCGCCATCGCCCATCGGCAGGCCTTTCTTTCGCCGTACGTCATCAATGACGACGTACGCCAGCAGATCTTTTGGATGGCCCGCTGGCTCGATCCGGCCCTGTATCCGGCCAACCTCCTGAACGACTATGCCGCCGCCTACGTGCCGGCCGGCGTGAAGGCCCTCTATTTCGTGGCGGCCAAGGGGGCCGGCTGCGATCCGCTCCTTTTTTCCAAGATCCTCTCCGGCATCCTGTTGTGCGTTTTGGCCTTGGGCCTGTGGGGCATCGGCCGGTCCCTAGGCGGACGGGGGCTGGGGCTGGCCTGCGCCAGCATGGCCTGGCTCATGCCCTTTTTTCTCAAGAATATTTCCGGCGGCCTGTCGCGCTCCTTTGCCTCGCCGCTGTTGGCCCTGTTCCTGTGGGCCTGGCTCCGGCGGCGCGGCACGGGCATGGCGCTGACGCTGCTGGTCGAAGCCGTGTGCATTCCCTACATCGCCATTGTCTGCGCCGGCTGCTGCTGTCTGGACGCGGCCGTGTCGCGGATCGGCCGCCGCACCGGCCCGGCCTTCCCGGCGCGGCCCTGGCACGGCCTGGTGCTGGCGGTCGCCGCCGGCCTGGTCTGGCGCATGAACCACGCCCTGGCCCTGGACGGGTTCGGCCCGCTGGTTTCGGGCTTTGCCGTGCTCGGTCGGCCGGAATTTTCCGCCACCGGCCGGCTGGCCCTGTTCCCGCTGCCCAATCCCTTCTTCGATCTCATCTATTGGCCGTTCGAGAGCATCGGCCTGTTTTTGGACATCGGTCTGGCCGCCGGCATCGTCAGCCTGGTCGTGCTGCTGCCGGTGCTGGTGCGGGGGGGCCGGCGCGCGCCCTGGGCGGCCGGGCTGCCCAAGCTGCGTCCCGTGGCCTTTCTCCTGGCCGGTTCGCTGGTGCTCTACGCCCTGGCCCGGGGCGTGGCCTTTGCCCTGTTCGTGCCGGACCGCTACATCACCTATTCCCTCAATCTGCTCTACGCCCTGGGGCTGGCCGTCTGCCTGCGCTGGGCGCTGGCCCCGGCCGTCTGCTCGCGCCGGCGGGCGGCCGTGCTGCTCCTGGTGGCCGCCGGCCTCGGCGCCTGGCGGCTAACCGGCGCCGGTCTGTACGACTATTCCCGGGACGCTCCCCTCTACACGGCCGTGGCCGCGCTGCCCAAGGACGCCTTGGTAGCCGGCAATCCCGACGTGCTCGACAATGTCTTGACCTTCGGCCGGCGAAACGTCCTGGCTTCCTTCGAGCTGGCCCATCCCTGGAACCAGGGGTACTGGCGGCGGTTCGAGCCGCGCCTGGCCGACCAGGTCGAGGCCTATTACGCCAAGGACCCGGCCGCGGTGCGGGAGCTGGTCCGCGATTACGGCGTCACCCACATCGTGGTGCGCGACGCCGATTTCACGGCCGCGGCCACGAAGGACCATCCCCTGTTCGCGCCCTACGACGGCCGCATCGCGGCCCTGGCCCGCAAGCCGGGCGACTACGTGCTGCTTGACCGGGAACGTTTTCCCGGCGTGACCGTGGCCCCGGGCCTGCGGTTGCTCGACGTCCGCGCCCTGGCTGTCCGGCCCTAGGGCGCTCTCCATGACGAGAGGGGGGGAAAGCCCCCGGCGCTCAGGGCTTTGCCTGTGGCGTTTCGAGAGGGCGCGGGGTGCTCTTTGGGGAAGTGCGGACCGTCAGGGAGGCGCCGGCAGGCGCTATTCGTCGTCCGGCGCGATGGTGGCGCCGCGACGCAGCGTGGCCAAAAGGGCCTTGGCCGCGGCGGGATCGGATCGGTAGACCTGGTCGGCCAGGGCGGTCAGGCTGTCCCGGACGGCGTCGAGGGGCGGGGGCGTCGGCAGAAACGGCGCGCCCAGGCGCTCGATGGCGATGGACGGGTAGGCCAGCTCGCCGTCCAGGCGGCAGGACGCCCCTTCCAGGGCGCCGCCGCAGGCTTGCTCCTGTTCCCGGCGCTGGGGGTCGAGCTCCTTGGTGAACCGGATGACGTCGGATGGGGTTTGGCTGGCGTTGACCGCAGCGATGGCCTCGTTCACCTCGGTGGCTTCGCTGACGAGCGTTTCGTAGCCCGGCCGCAGGCGCATCCGCCGGGCGTCCCGGTCGTCCGGGATATAGCCGCCGTAGTTATAGGCCGCCAGGTCCTGGCGCAGGCCGGCGTAAAAATCCAGGACGGTCTTGCGGTAGCGGCGTTCCGCCGTCAGGGCCAGACTGCGTCGGGGCTTGAAATGTACGCCGCCGAGTTCGGGCAGGGCGGCCAGGGCGGCCGGATCGAAGCCGAGACCGGCCAGGAAGCGGTCCGCCGTCGGGCCGCCGCCGAGCAGGGCCCGGAAATCCCGCCAACGGGTGAGGGCGAGCAGGCCCTGATGCACGACCGTGGTCCGCAGCACGGCGAAGCGTTCCAGACGCGCCTCCAGCGCCCGGCGGCGGGTAAAAAAATTGTCCGCCATCTCCGTCAACAGTTCGCGCTTGAGGTCTTCGGTATAGTCGTCGTGGACCATGGACCATCCTGCCTGGTATCCGGCACTACGTCTCCTTCAGGTACCCCCGCGCCGGCCGCTTTGGCAAGGCGCGCGCCTGTCCGCCGGCCGGGCGCCTCCGTCGCCCCGGTGCGGGGAGCGTCCGGCCGGCGGACAGGTGGAGCCGGGCGGTGGGACTGCAACAGGCCGGGGATCGGGATAGCGGAAGGCGGGTATGCGAAAAAACGCGCCGCAGTGACCGGGTGGACAAGAAATTCATGACAAGGCGCGGACGTTGCGTTACAGGCCTCATAAGGGGTGAAAGGCATGGCGCAGGACTCCGAAGGACAACGGCACCACGGCGAGGTCCTCCTGGCCTTGCGTCGCCGCGTGGCCGAGTTGGAGGCCCTGTGCGCGCGATGCCGGGAAGCTGCGGCAGCCGCCCGGCACAGTGAGGAGCGCTTTCGGCACCTGCTGGCGTCGGTCACCGACTACATCTACACCGTCATCGTGCGCGACGGGACGGCCGTCACCACCCGCCACGGCGCCGGATGCCTGGCCGTGACGGGCTATACCGCCGAGGAGTACCGCGACGATCCCATGCTCTGGCTGTCCATGGTGCCGGAGGAGGACCGGCCGGCCGTGCTGGACCAGGCCCGGCAGGCGCTCGACGGCGGGGACCCCGAGGCCATCGAACACCGCATCGTCCATAAGGACGGTTCCATCCGCTTCGTCCGCAATACGCCGGTGGTGCATCGCGATGCCGACGGCCGGGTCGTGGCCTATGACGGCATCATCAACGACATCACCGAGCGGAAGGTGGCCGAGGCCGAGATCACCCGCCTGTCGCTCCACGACGGCCTGACCGGCCTGCCCAACCGGGTGCTGTTCATGGACCGGCTGCGCCAGGCCCTGATGCTGGCCGCGCGCCGGGACGAGACCGTGGCCGTCTACTTCATCGATTTGGATTTTTTCAAGGACGTCAACGACACCTACGGCCACGAGGTGGGGGACGCGGTGCTTTCGGCCGTGGCCGAACGGCTGCTCGGTTGCGTGCGCCGTTCGGACACCATCGCCCGGATCGGTGGCGACGAGTTCGTGGGCCTGACCCCGGCTATCGGCAAGGCCGCCAATGCCGGCGTCATCGCGGGCAAGATGGTGCGGGCACTGCGGGAGCCCTTTGACGCCCTGGGCCATGTCTGCCAGCTCGGCGGCAGCGTCGGGGTGGCCCTGTTTCCCGATCATGCCCGGACCGGCGATGCCTTACTGCGACAGGCCGACCGGGCCATGTACGCGGCCAAGCGTTCCGGCCGCAACGACTGGCGGCTGGCTGGCGTCTGACGCGGTCCGGCGCTTCCCCTTCCCGGCAAAACGGCAACAGAAATCCAGAAGCACTGGCGCTAGAGCAGCAGCAGGGCATAGGCGGCGGCGAAGAGGACCACCCACAGGACGTCCAGGCGGCGCCACAGGGCCGTGACGCCGAGGAGGAGCAGCAGGGCCCGGGCCGTGTCCCAGGGGATGTCCAGGGCGAATTTGACCGTCATGTAGGCGAGCAGGCCCACGAAACTGGCGGCGATACCGATGGAGGCCCGGTAGAACCGCCGCGAGCCCAAAAGCGCCTTGAAGGCCGGATCGACCGCGACCAGGATCAGAAACGACGGGGCGAACATGGCCACCGTGGCCATGATCGAACCGACCGGGCCGTAGAGCATGTAGCCCAGAAAGGTGGCCGTGATGCTGATGGGCCCGGGCGTGATCTGGCCCAGGGCGATGCCGTCCATGAACATCTTCGCCGGCATCAGCCCTTCCACCTCCACGATCTGGCGGTACATGATGGGCAGGGCGGCCATGCCGCCGGCGAAGGAGACGCAGTTGATGCCGAGCAGGAGCATCACCAGGGAGAAGAGTTCCCGGCGATAGCACCAGCTGGCCGCCACCAGGACGCATAGGAGCAGGAACAGCGGCAATGCCTGGCGCATGCCCCGGCGCAGGGCACCCCCGATCGGGGCCGGCCGCGCCTCGGGGGTGCGGTGACGAAAGAGCGCCATGCCGCCGGCGGCCGCGCCCAGGATGACGAAAAAGGGGTTGAGCCCCAGGCCGAGGGCCGCGGCCGAAAGGACGGCGATGACCACTGCGCCCGCGTCCCGGGCCGAGGTCCGGGCGAAGGCCAGGGTGGCGTGGGCCATCAGCGCCACCACGATGACGGCCAGGCCGCGCATGAGGGCCAGCATCCAGGCGATGGACTGGGTCTTGGCGTAGAGGATCGACAGACCGACCATGAGGAAGAAGGCCGGCAGCCCCATGCCAAGGTAGGCGGCCAAGCCGCCGGCCACGCCCCCGCAGCGCAGCCCCACGAAGGAGGCGCACTGGAGGGCCGTGGCGCCGGGGATGGACTGGGAGAGCACCAGGCCGTCCTGGAAGGTGGCGTCGCTTACCCAGCGGTGGCGGCGCACGGTCAGGTCGCGGATGACCGCGATCATGGCCGGACCGCCGAAGGCGGTCATGCCGAAACGGAAGAAAACCCAGAAGATGCGGGCCGGGCGCGGACGGGGGGCGTCGTTCATGAGGCCTCCTGCGGCCGGTTGGCCTGCACCGTCTCGGCCGCCTGGAGAAAGGTCGTGAGCAGCCGGACCCGATAGGCGATGTCCGTGCGCCAGGCGTCCAGGCGCGTCCAGCCGGCGGGGGTGATGCGGTAGACTTTCTTGGCCGGCCCCCGGCCGGAGGTGTCCCAGGCGCCCGCGACCTCGCCGTCGGCCTCCAGGCCGGCCAGGGTCCGGTAGATGGCCCCGGAGTCCAGGTTGACCAGGGGCAGGGTGGTCCGCAGCCGACCCAGGATGGCGGCCCCGTGGGCCGGCCCTTGGCCGAGCGTCAGCAGGATGAAGGCCGGCAGATGCCGATAGCCCTTGATTTTTTCCGATGTCATGCGTTCCCTCGTGATGTTGCTGATAGCTAACTGTAAATTACAGTTATATGCAAATAACATTTTTGTAAGGGTATGGCAGACGCCGGGAACGGTGGCAGGGCAGGGCGGGGTGGCAGGGGAAAAACGGCAGGCCGGCGGCCTCGACCCGATGTCGTGGTCTGGCCGGCGGCAACCAGGGGGAACCGGGCGGCTAGTGGTCCTGTTCCGGCTCCGGAAGAATGCAGCCGAGGCGGGTCAGTTCGGCCAGGATGGACTTTTCGTCCACGGGCTTTTGCAGAAATGAGGTGGCGCTGCCCAGATACATGGCGTTATGCGTGTCCTCGCCGTCTTCGAGCACCGAGGTGATGATGATCTTGCAGCAGGCGTCGCCGCACAGACCATGCTCCTTTTCGATTTCCCGGATCTCGTTGAGGGCCTTGGGCCCGTCGATGACCGGCATGAGCAGGTCCATGAACACCAGAGTATAGGGCTGGTTTTCGTCCAGGGCCTTCTGAAAGGCCATAATGGCGTCCTCGCCGTTTACGGCGACTTCGCACTTGGCGTAGGGATGCAGAATGTATTCGAGGAAACTGCGGCTGTAGAAATCGTCGTCAACGATAAGTGCCCTCATGGTTCCTCCGAAGCGGCGCGGCAAAAAAAGCCAGGAGCTGCGCGCACGCTTTCGGGCAACCTAGCCAGCGCCGCGCGTTTCTGTCAATCCGTGGCCGTCAATCCGCATTGAGGATGGTCGTATAATTGCCGGCGCAGTGACAGTCCGTGCGGTAGCGTTCGCGGTATTCCAGCCGGGTGCGCACGCAGGAGACCACGCCGTCCCGATAGACCACCCAGAGCTTGCCGTAGGCGGCGCAGACATAGGTGTCCGCCCCGATGAGGGCCTGGCGGTAGGCCCCGGGATTGCCGAGCAGGCCCTTGACGCTGGCCATGGACATGCCCGGCACCAGCCGGCGGGTGGCCAGGGCCGTTTCCACGCTCATGGCCTCGGCGCCGGCCGGCCGGTCGAATTCCTGGGCGCCGCCGAAGGGAATGCCCGCCATGCGGGCCTCCCGGGCCTGGCGGTCATGGGCGGCGGTGGCCTCCTGGGCCTGGGCGCGCAGCGTCGGGTCCGTGGTGAAGGCCGCCAGCTTGTCCACGAGCTTCCCCGGATTTTCCTCGCCCCGCAACGTCAGGCGCACGGCCAGCCCGTCGGCAACCTTGCGGACTTCCTCGTCGAGCATGGCCACCACGAGCAGGCTGTCCACGAAGGCGCGCGTCTCCCGGGGAGAGAGCTTGGCCGCCTGGACGGTCGGATTGGCGCTGAAGTGCTGGACGGCGGCTTCCAGGAGCTTGCCCCGAACCTGGTTGCGGCAGAGCCATTTGGCTTGCGCCTCGTCCAGGTGCGGGCCATAAAAACAGGTGCCGGTGACTGAGAGAATTTGGGCGTCGGAAACCTGACGACGCACGCCGTCCTCCTGGCCCAGGGCCGGGACGGCGAGCATCAGGACCAGCGCCCAGCAACATACGATGCGTGTGTGCATGGTGATCCTGCCTTTCCCACGGGGCATGCAGGATCGATGCCGGATCGCGCGACGCCAGAAGGAAACCATCATGCGCCTACCGGGCTCCATCGTTTCGATCCTCATGCCGGGGCTGGCGCTGTGCCTGGCCGTGCTGTGCGGACCGCTCCGGGTCGACGCCGGGGCCGCTCCCTGGGACTTGGCGGCGAACCCCCACGACGATTCCCTGCCCCTGTCGGCCACGTTTGCCCCATCGTCCCGGCCGGCCGGTTCGCCGGCCGCGGCGGACGACCTGCCGGCGAGCCTCGGCCAGGGCGTGGCCGCGGTCCTGTCCGGCCGCCCAGGACCCGGGGCCGACCAGCTGGCCGCGATGGCCGGCCGGGCCGGGGATCTGGCCGACGTGGCCGCCTATTACCAGGGCCTCGGCCGCTACCTCGACGGCCAGCCGGACCGGGCCCGGCAGGCCCTGGCCACCCTGGCCGCCCATCCGACCACGCATTTTCTCGGCCGGGACGCCCTGTATCTATCCATCCTATGCGCGGCCCGGTTGGGGGACCACCAGGCCACGGCCGCCCTGGCCAAGACTTGGCTGGCCAACCCGGACCCGCGGTTGGCGCCGGCCGTCTGGCTGCGGGCCGCGGTGGCGGCCGGCGAACTGGGCGATACCGCCAAGCGCCAGGACTTTTTGCGCCATTTGTCGCTGTTCGCGCCCTGGACCAAGGCGGCCAAGGCCGGGGATGCCCTGGCCCGGTCGCTGTGCGCTACGGCGGCCGCCGACCGGAGCGCCTGCTACGATCCCGACCGGCCGGGCAACGTGCTGCTGCGGGCCGAGGCCCTGGCCGAAAAGGGGTATGCCGCGGCCGCCTTGACCCTGTTGCAGGCGGTTCCGGCCGGCGAGGCGGCCGGAACCGCCCGGGCCGACTACATCCGGGGCAAGGCCTTCTACGCCCTGCGCCGGACCGCGGCCGCCAGGGAGGCCTTTGCCCGGGCCGCCGCCGAGGACCCGGCCGGCACCCTGGCCGGCTGGGCCCTGTACCATGAGGCCCGCTGCCTGTGGCGCTCCCTGGACCCGGCCGATTCGGCCCGGATGGAAGCGCTGTTGCGGCAGGTGTTGCAGATGCCCGGCCGTGACGACCGGTTGCGCGAGGCGGCGGCCCGACATCTGGCCCTGGTGCTCGCCGAACAGGGGAAATTTCCCCAGGCGCTGGCCGCCGCCGAAAGTCTGTCCGGGTTGGCCGTGTCGCCGGATCTGGCCGCCCAGGGGGCCTCGCTGGCCGCCGTGCTGGCCTTCGTGACCGGCGATTTCGCCAAGGCCGAAGCCGCCTGCGCCGCCTTCCTCACGCGCTTTCCCGACGACGACTGGGCCGACGGGGCCCGCTATTGGCGGGCCAAGGCGCTTTTGGCCCTGTCCCGTCCGGCCGAGGCGGCGACCCTGCTGCGGACCGTGGTGGCCACGCGGCCCAACACCTACTACGGCGGCCTGGCGTCCAAGGCGTTGCCCGGCCTGCCTGCCGCGCCGTCCCCGGCGACGGCCGCTCCCGGGGAGGCGCGGCCGCTTCGCTGTCCGGACACCGTCCAGCCGGCCGATCCCGGCGTGGCCGCCGTCCTGGCCATGGCCGGCCAGTTGCGGCAGGCCGGTTTGCCGCAGCTGGCCGAGCGGTTGTTGGCCTTTGCCACCCACCGGGCCCGGCGGCGCGTCGACCTGGCCATGGCCCATATCCGGACGGCCAACGCCGTCGGCTTGCGGCTGGCGGGCGTGCGTACGGCCTGGCGGACGTTCGGCGGATGTCTGCTGCGGGGCTCGGCCGAGGCGCTGGCGCCCTTGCGGCCCTACCTCTACCCCCGCAGCAACGCCGAGACGGTCCGAGCTGCCTTGGCCGGCTCGGGCGTCGATCCCGACATTATTTTTGCCTTGATTCGACAGGAGAGTTTTTTCGATCCCCGGGCGGTGTCCGGGGCCGGCGCCGTGGGGCTGATGCAGCTGTTGCCGGGGACGGCCCGGACGGTGGGCAAACGGCTCGGGCTGCGGGTGCAGCGGGCCGATCTCTTCGATCCGCAGGAGAACATCCGCCTCGGCACGGCCTTTTTCCTGGAGCGGCTGTCCCGGTCCGGCAATCTGCCGGCGGCCCTGGCCGGCTACAACGCCGGGGCCAATCGGGTGGCCGTGTGGAACGCGACCCTGGCGCCGCTCGGCCAGGAGCTGTTCATCGAGTTGATCCCCTACACGGAGACCAGAAACTATGTGCGGCGCATCCTGACCAACGCCATGATGTACCAGCGCCTTTACGCCGCTTCCGGGCGGTGAGACGGCTCCATGGACAGCTCGTCCAGGGAGAGCAGCTGGTCGGGATCGAGGATCATGACGAAGTCGCCCTCCAGGTGGGCCAGGCCGGACACGAAGCGCGGGTCCACGGCCAGGCCCATCTCCGGTGTCGGCTCCAGGTCCTTCGCGGCGATTTCCACCACTTCCTGCACGGCATCGGCCATGATGCCGACCAGGGCCCGTTCGCCGTCGTAGGCGCGTTCCAGGATGATGAGGCAGGCGCTTTGGTCGGCCTGGTTGTGCCCGAGTCCCAGCTCCTCGCCGAGGTCCACCACCGTGGCCGCGTTGCCCCGGAGATTGACGATGCCCCGCAGAAACGGGGGGCCCAGGGGCACCCGGGTCAGCACCGGCATGTCCAACACCTCGGAAACAAGCAAGGACTCCAAGGCAAAACGCTCGCCGCCAAGGGCGAAGGTCAGATACTGCCGCGTGACGTCGTCGTCCATGGCCACAGCTCCCTTGTCCGCAGAATGCCCCGAGATTCGCGTTTCCATCCGCCCCTGTCAAGCGGCATGGCGGTTGCAACGCTCCCCGCCGTAGCCGGGTCCCTCCGGCGGAGGACACGACATGCGCACGGCACCGATCCATCTTCTGGGCATCCTTCTGGCGACCATGCTCGCCGGTTGCGCCGCGCCCTCTGCCGTGCGTCCGCCCGTCCCCGCGGCCTCGGGACAGCGGGCGGCGGTGATGGCCACGGCCCGGTCCCAGCTCGGCCAACCCTATCATTTCGCCGGCGCCTCGCCCAACCAGGGCTTTGATTGCTCCGGCTTCGTCCAATGGGTTTTTGCCCGTCATGGCGTGCGGTTGCCGCGCTCCACCCGGGACCAGATCCGCACCTGCCAGCCGATCCCCCGGGACGAACTGCGAGCCGGGGACCTCGTTTTTTTCACCCCGACCTTCAAGACCGCCCAACTGCATGTGGGCATCTTCGAGGGGGAGGGCTCCTTCATCCACAGCCCGTCTCCCGGCGGCCGGGTGCGTGAGGAAAATATCATGGCCCCCTATTGGCGGACCGCCTACTACAGGGGGTGTCGCATCCTGCCGTGAAGGGGAATGCCTTTGACAGGGCATGCTCCCTTTTTTACATTCAAAGAAAGTTAAACAACCTTTCGTCGTTTTTGAGGCTCGGGCGGCTTCTTTCCACAGGCGGTACGGCGTGGAGGAGGGGCTTGGCATGCGGGGCGTTCCCCTCTGGCTTAAAATCAACGTGGCCGTTGCGGTGGCGTTTCTCGTTGTCGCCCTGGTCCTGGGCAACCTGCTGCGGCAGGTCGTGGCCGACGGCCACGCCGAGGACCGGCAGCGGACGCACGCCATGCTCTTGGCCGTGGCCGCCCCGTCCTTGGAACGCTTGGCCCCGCTGCTGGCCGCCGGGCGGACCGGCGGGGCCGTCCAGGCGGTCGTCAGCCGGCTGGTCGATCATGACGGCGTATCCGGCGCCGCCCTGTTCGGTGCCGACGGCCGGTTGCTGGCCCGGGCCGGCCAACCGGCCGGGGAGCCGCCTGTCTTCGGCGACGCCGGCGCGACGAGTGGCCGGGGCATCTTCACGGTTCGCGCCGATCGGACCGCCGTGCTCCTGGAACCCGTGGCCGACCTTACGGGGACGCTCGGCTTCCTGCGCCTGCGCGCCGCCCTCGGTGCCCCCGGCGGGGCGGAACGGCGGCTGTGGCTGCTGTTCGCCCTGGGGCTGGTCGTCGCCTACGGGCTGGCGGTCGGTCTGCTGTATGCCTGCCTGCGCCGCTCCGTCCTGCGCCCCGCCGACGCCTTGCGCCTGGCCCTTTTGACCGTGGAGTGCGGCCGGCTGGACCAGGAGCTGCCCGTCGCTCCCGGGGACGTCCTGGGCCGGACCGTCGCCGCCTTCAACGACATGATCGTCCGGTTGCGCCAGACCTCCCGGTGCGTGGCCGCCTCCCGGGCCGAAATGGCGGAGCAGCGCCGTTTGCTGGAGCTGCGCGTGGAGACTCGGACCGCCGAGCTGGCCGAGACCAACGCCCGGCTCATGACCGAAATCGTCGGGCGGCGGCGGGTCGAGGAGGAACGCGAGCGCCTGCTCACCCTGTATCGGGTCATCCTGGAATCCCGGGCCGAGGCCGTGGTCTGCTCGGCCGCCGGGGAGGACCGCCGGGTCCTGGCCGTCAACCGCCGGTTCCTGGAGCTGCTGGACCTGCCGGACGATTGGGCGGACCGGGAGCGCGAGGCGCGGCTGTCCATGGTCCTGGCGAAGATCAAGGGAGGGGCGCAGGCGAAAACCGCCTTCCTCGCCCTGATGCACGATGCCGAGACCCTCTCCGAGGACGTGCTGGAACTGCACGACGGCCGGTTCCTCGAACGCCGCAGCGGCCCCATCCGCCAGGGCCGAACCTTTGTCGGCCGCGTGTTCTCCTACGTGGATGTGACCGACCGCCGCCGGGACGAGGCCTCCCTGCGCCAGGCCCTGGCCCAGCGCGACGTCCTGCTCGGCAACAGCCAGGTGGGGCTGGCCACGGTCCGAGGCCACATCTGCCTGGACATCAACCGCCGGGGGGCGGAAATCCTGGGCTATGCCCGGGAGGAGCTGCTCGGCCGGCCGAGCCGGTTGTTCTTCGCCAAGGAGTCGGACTACCAGTCCTCGGTCCAGGAATTCGCCGCCCGGCTGGAGCGTTCCGAGGCGATCAGCGTCGAACGGCAGCTCCGGTGCCGGGACGGCTCCGAGGTCTGGGTGCGCGCCCACGCCAGGGTGGTCCACGGCGGGCCGCTGTGGGAAGTGGTCTGGGCCTTCGACGACATCACCCCGGACATGGCGCGCCAGGCCAGGCTGGAACAGGCCCGGCGCGAGGCCGTGGAGGCCTCCCGGGCCAAGGGCGCCTTTCTGGCCGTCATGAGCCATGAGATCCGCACCCCCTTAAATGTCATCATGGGCCTGACCGAACTGCTGCTCGGCCAGAACGCCACCGAGGAACAGCACGGCTACCTGGGCACGATCAGGGATTCGGCAAACCATCTCCTTGGCATCATCAACGATATTCTGGACTTTTCCAAAATCGAGGCCGGCAAGCTGGCCCTCGAGCAGGTGGATTTTGATCTGCCGGGGCTGGTGGCCCTCGTGGCCCGGGGCATGGCGGTCCAGGCCCGGCAGAAGGACCTGGATTTTACCGTGACGGTGGCCCCGGACGTGCCCGCGATCCTGCGGGGCGATCCCGGCCGCCTGCGGCAGGTGCTGGTCAATCTGCTCGGCAACGCCGTCAAATTCACCGAAACCGGCAGCGTCGGCCTGCAGGTGGAACGGGTCGACGCGATGGCCACTCCGGCCGGCAAGGTGGGGCTGGCCCTGCGCGTCACCGACACCGGCATCGGCATCCCGACGGAACGGTTGCCCGAACTCTTTTTGAGCTTCCAGCAGGGGGCCAACTCCATTGCCCGCCGCTTCGGCGGCACCGGGCTGGGCCTGGCCATCACCAAGGAAATCGTGGAGCGCATGGGCGGCCATATCGAGGCCAGTTCCGCCGCGGGCCGGGGCAGCGTCTTTGCCTGCACCGTTTTCCTGGAGCCGGGCGATCCGACCAAGGTGCCCGCGGGCCGGGGCGCGGCCGAAACCGTGGCGGACGTCCTGGCCGACCGGCCCTTGCGGGTGCTGCTGGTGGAGGACAACATCCTCAACGCAACGGTCACCCGGCTGCACCTGAGCCGGCTGGGCCACGACCTGACCCTGGCCGCCTCGGCCCGGGACGCCTACGCCCGGTTGGCCGAGACCACCTACGACGTGGTGCTCATGGATATCGAGATGCCGGAGATCGACGGCATCACCGCCACCCGGGCCATCCGGGCCGGCGGACCGGAGGCGGCGCCGGTCCTGGACGCGAAGGTGCCCATCGTGGCGGTGACGGCCCATGCCGTGGAGGACATCCGGCAGCAATGCCTGGAGGCGGGCATGGACGGCTTCGTGACCAAGCCGATCAATTACCGGACCTTGGAACTGGCCCTGCGCCGGCTCGACCATTATCCCGGCCAGGACGAGGCCCCGCCGCCTGCGCCCGCGCTGTCGGACGCCGCGGTGGCGGTCCTGTTCGATCCTGCGGCCGCCCGGGAGGCCATGGGCATTTCCTGGAAGGATTACGGCGCCTTGAGTCTGGTCAGCTACGGCGAGGGCCGGGACCGACTGGTCGAGATGCGGGAGCGCCTGGCGGCCGGGGACGGGGCGCGGGCGGCCATCGCCGCCCATACCTTCAAGGGGACCGCCGCCACCATGGGCGCGTCTTCCTGCCGCGAACTGGGCGTGGCCCTGGAGCAGGCCTTGCGGACCGGCAACCTGCGGCAGGCCGGGGAACTGCTCGACCGCCTCGGGCCGCTCTGGGAGGCGGCCGGCCGGGCCCTCGAGGCCTGGCAGATGCCGCCGGACCCGCCGCGCTGACCGGTCGGCGCGGGACTTTCTCCCCGGCGGTTTTCCGGGTAGGGACAGGGGTCGGAGGCGGCTATGAAAAAACTGTGCGGCATCGTCTGCCTGGCGCTGGTCGTGGGCTACGGCGCCTACCTGGGCGGGGTGTACCTCGGTCAGGACGCCAAGGTCTTCCCGACCCGGCCGGTGGACACGGCCCGCCTGGCCGCCATGCGCCGGTATGCCCCCGCGCTGGAGCTGCTGACCCTGCGCGCCCCCGACGGGGCCCGGCTCGTCGGCTATTTCCTGCCGCGTCCGGGCGCGGCCGGCCGGCCTGCGCCGGCGGTCCTCTCTTTTTGCGGCAACGCCGAGGAACAGACCTCCTTTTTCCTCTGGGCCATCGGTGGCTTGCCCCAATACACCTTGGCCGGACTGGATTACCGGGGCTATGGCGCCTCCACCGGTCGGCCCACCGAGACGGCGCTCAAGGCCGACGCCCTGGCCGCCTTCGACGCCCTGGCCGTCCGGCTCGGGCCGGGGGTCCCCATCGCGGTCATGGGGCGCAGCCTCGGCTGCGGCCTGGCCGCCCACGTGGCGGCGGCGCGCCGGACGGCCGGCGTGGTGCTGGTCACGCCCTATGACTCCCTGGCCGCCGTGGGCCAGGACAGCCATCCCTTCGTGCCCGTGGCCTGGCTTCTCAAATATCCCTTCGACGTGGCCCCGGACGCGGCCCGGGTGACCGCCCCGACGCTCCTGCTCGTGGCCGGCGCCGATACCGTGATTCGGCCCCGGCGCGCCGCCCGCCTGGCCAGGCTGTGGGCCGGCCCCAAGGAGACGCACACCATTGCCGGCGTCAGCCACAGCGGTATTTTGGACAGCGCCGAATACTGGCCCGACATCCGGGCTTTTCTGGACCGCTGTTTCGGCGCGGACACGGCCGGCCCGGCGCCCCAACCGGACGGAAAGCCGTCATGAACGTGGCCTTGGCCCTGGCCCGGATCATCGAGCGGGGCTTTTTCCCCCTGGCCGTGGGCTGCTCGGCCCTGGCCCTGGCCTGGCCGGGACTTTTTACCTGGTTCGCCCCGTTTATCCCCCAGGGGTTGGGGCTCATCATGTTCGGCATGGGCCTGGCCCTGACCGTGGACCGCTTCGCCGATCTCGCCGCCAAGTGGCGGCTGGTGCTCGTGGGCCTGGGCTTGCAATGCACCGTCATGCCGGGGCTGGCCCTGGCGCTGACCCGCCTGCTCCATCTGCCGCCCCAGGCCGCCCTGGGTGTGATCCTGGTCGGCGCCTGCCCCGGCGGCACCGCCTCCAACGTCATCACCTATCTGGCCCGCGGCAACCTGGCGCTCTCCGTCACCTTGACCCTGGCCTCGACCATGCTGTCGCCGCTCACCACCCCGACCATCGTCTATTGGCTGTGCGGGGCGCGGCTGCACATGGACTTCTGGGCCATGGTCGGCTCGGTCTTTTGGATCGTGGCCTTTCCGGTCTGCGACGGCCTCATCATCCGCCGCCTGCTCTACCGGCGCCTGAAGCCGGTGCTGGCCGTGTTGCCGGCCCTGTCGATCCTGCTCATCACCCTCATTATCGCCTGCGTGGTCGGGCTCACCCGCGACACGGTCCTGGCCTTCCCCGGGATGATCATCCTGGCCGTGGTCCTCCACAACCTCTCCGGCTTCAGCCTGGGCTACGCCGGCGCGCGCCTCTTCACCCGGGAGCGGGCCGACGCCGTGGCCATCGCCGTGGAGGTCGGCATGCAGAACTCCGGCCTGGGCGTGGACCTGGCCAAGACCTACTTCAGCGCGGCCGCCGCCCTGCCGGCCGCCATCTTCAGCCTGGAACAGAATCTGGCCGGCATCGCCCTGGCCCGGTGGTGGAGCCGGGAGAGAAAACCCCTTGTGGCCCGCCGGTCCCCGGGCAGTCCTCGAAACGCCTCGTTGGGGAGCGGTCCGGACGCCTGAGGCGCGGGGCGCCGAGGGGACGGAGCCTCACCGCCCGCGCGCCGTGTGCCGTCACGCGCATTTTCGGTTGTGGCTTGGCCGGGAATTGCCCTATGGTTGGCGACAGTCAGCCAAAGGAGGCGGCCTCATGATCGACAACATTTCCGCTTGGCTCGGCGACGAGGCCGAGTCGCTGCTGGGGCATGTCTGCACGACCATTCCCAAGGAACAGCTCCATCTGCCCGGACCGGACTATCTCGACACGGTCTTCGTCCAGACCGACCGTCCTGTGCCGGTGGTGCGGGCCATGGCGGCGCTTTTCGACCATGGTCGCCTGGGCGGCTCGGGCTATCTGTCCATTTTGCCCGTGGACCAGGGGGTGGAGCATTCGGCCGGCGCGTCGTTTGCCCCCAATCCGCTGTATTTCGATCCGGAGAACATCGTGAAGCTGGCCATGGAGGCCGGCTGCAACGCCGTGGCCTCCACCCTGGGCGTGCTCGGCTCGGTGGCCCGCAAATACGCCCACAAGATCCCGTTCATCCTGAAGCTCAACCATAACGAGCTGCTGACCCTGCCGACCATGCACGACCAGACCATGTTCGCCTCGGTGGACCAGGCCTACGACATGGGGGCCGTGGCCGTGGGCGCCACCGTCTATTTCGGCTCGCCCGCGAGCCGGCGCGAGATCGCGGAGGTCTCGGAAGCCTTCGCCCGGGCCCACGAACTGGGCATGGCCTGCATCCTGTGGGCCTATTTGCGCAATAGCGCCTTCGTGAAGGGCGGGGTGGACTACCACACGGCCGCCGACCTGACCAGCCAGGCCAACCATCTGGCCGTGACCATCGGGGCGGACATCGTCAAGCAGAAGCAGGCCACGTTGAACGGCGGCTTCACGGCCATCGGCTTCGGCAAGACCGATCCCCGGGTCTATAGCGAGCTGACCTCGCCCCATCCCATCGACCTGACGCGCTATCAGGTGGCCGGCTGCTACATGGGCCGCATCGGGCTCATCAATTCCGGCGGCGCCGCCGGGACGGCCGATTTCGCCGAGGCCGTGCGCACGGCCGTCATCAACAAGCGCGCCGGCGGCATGGGGATGATTTCCGGCCGCAAGGCCTTCCAGCGGCCCATGGAGGAGGGCGTGGCCCTGCTGGCCGCCATCCAGGACGTGTATCTGTGTCCCGAAGTGACCGTGGCCTGACGGGGGACGGCGCACCGATATTTTCGGTGTTTTCAAGCCGTCCGGCAATGTTTATACTGGCTTCATGCCTGTCCTTTATCGGCTGTCCCGATCCGGCGGCCGCGGGGTAGACGTTTCCCTGCCGTAAGGCTGCGGACCGGACCGGGCACGGTTCGATCAGACCTCGCTGGGGAGGAATGGATGGTATTTGACGCCGAAACCCGCGCCCTTTTTCAGGAAGAGGTGCAGGAAAACCTCGCCGAGCTCGACGGGGCCCTTCTGGAGTTGGAAAAGGCTCCGGACGAGGCCGAGCTCGTCGATCGGATCTTTCGGGCCGTCCATACGCTCAAGGGCGCCTGCGACATGTTCGGCCTGAGCCCGGTCGTGGCTCTGGCCCACAACCTGGAATCCCTGTTCGACCAGGTGCGCAGCGGCATGCGCCGGGTGGACAAGCCCCTGCTGGACGTGGCCTTCGCGGTGAAGGACCGCTTCGCCCTCATGCTGGCCGACGGCGCGGATGCCGCGGCCATGGAGGACCCGGAGCTGTCGGCGCGCCTGGCGTGCCTGCTGGAGGCGGCGCCGGCGGCCGAAGACCCGCCGGCCGCGGCCGCGCCAACGCCTCCGGACCCGCCGTCGACGCCGGTCGCGGGGGACGGAACCGTCTGGCACGTGCGCTTCGCCCCCTCCGACCCCGGGCATCTGACCAAGAGCGATCCCCTGGCCCTGCTCGACGACGTGCGGGCCCTGGGGCCGACCACGGTGCGGTGCGACCTGTCCGCCGTGCCGGAGCTGGCCGAACTCGATCCGGATACCTGCTACCTGCGCTTCGAGGCCGACTGCGTCATGCCCCCGGGCAGCGGCGGCGACAACGCCTTGCGCGACGTGTTCCTGTTCTTGGAGAATCCGGAGGACGTGGTCGTGGAGCCGGAGGGCGGGCCGGAAGCGGTTCCGGCCGTTCCTGACGCGACGGCGGCCGAGGCGCCGGCGGCGGCCGAAGCGGTCCCGACGCCCGCGCCGTCCCCGTGCCGGGAGCCGCAATCGACGGCGGCCGAGGCCAAGCGGTCGGCCCACGCCAAGAAGGAGTCCATGCAGAGTCTGCGGGTGGACGCGGCCAAGCTGGACGACCTGGTCAATCTGGTGGGCGAGCTGGTCATCGCCCAGGCCCGGCTCACCCAGCTGGCCTCGGGCATGGGCCATCCGGCCCTGACCAGCGTGGCCGAGGAGATCGAACGCCTGTCCAACGACCTGCGCGACAACACCCTCGGCATCCGCATGTTGCCCATCGGCACCACCTTCAGCCGGTTTCGGCGGCTGGTGCGCGATTTGTCCGCGGAAATGGGGAAGTCCATCGAGTTGGTTACCGAGGGCGGGGAGACCGAACTCGACAAGACGGTCATCGAACAGCTCAACGACCCGCTGGTCCACTTGCTGCGCAACAGTATCGACCACGGCATCGAACCGCCGGCCGACCGGCTGGCCGCCGGCAAGCCGGAAACCGGCTCCATCGTCCTCGCGGCCGAGCACGCCGGGGGCGAGGTGCTGCTCTCCATCACCGACGACGGCCGGGGTATGGATCCGGAGCGCATCCGGGCCAAGGCCGTGGAAAAGGGCCTCGTCGCCCCGGACGTCCGTTTGTCGGAGAGCGATATCTTCAACCTGATTTTTCTGCCCGGCTTCTCCACGGCGGAAAAGGTCACCAATGTTTCGGGCCGGGGCGTGGGCATGGATGTGGTCAAGCGCAGCATGGACAGCCTGCGCGGCAAGATCGAGGTGCACAGCGAGCTGGGTCGCGGTACCCGCATCATCATCCGGTTGCCCCTGACCCTGGCCATCATCGACGGCCTCCAGATCAAGGCCGGCGACGACCAGTACATCATTCCGCTGTCCCTGGTGGAGGAGTGCCTGGAACTGCCCCGGGAACAGGTTCTGGCCGCCGGACGCGGCCGCTCCCTCCAGCTGCGCGGCGAACTCGTGCCCTATATCCGCCTGCGCGAGGCCTTCGACCTGCGCGGGACGCCGCCGTCCATCGAGCAGGTGGTGGTCACCCATTTCGAGGGCGAACGCACCGGTATCGCCGTGGACGAGATCATGGGGCAGCAACAGACCGTCATCAAGAGCCTGGGCGGCTATATCGGCACCGTGTCCGGCATTTCCGGCGCGACGATCAACGGCGACGGCACCATGTCGCTGATCCTGGACATCCCCAGCCTGGTGGCCTCGATCAAGCGCATGGCAGCCGCATCCCGCCTTCCCGACAACAGCAGTATCAGGGCCAGCGCACCATGAAGGATCCCAACGTTATTTTTGCGGAATTCATCACCCGGAAGAAGCTCAAAATGACCCCGCAGCGTCTTCGGATTCTGGAGGTGTTCCTGGCCGGCAAGGGACATGTCACGTCCGAGGAGCTCCATCAGAAGGTCAAATGCACGAGCCCGAACATCGGGCAGGCCACGGTCTACCGCACCCTGCGTCTGCTGGCCGACGCCGGTCTGGCCAAGGCCGTGGAGTTCGGCGACGGGGTGGTGCGCTACGAGATCCTGTACGGGCAAAGCCATCATGACCACCTCATCTGCCAGGAGTGCGGGGCCAACGTGGAAGTGGTGAACCCGGCCATCGAACGGCTTCAGGAGGAGGTGGCCGCCCGCCACGGCTTCGCCCTGACCGGACACAAAATGTACTTGTATGGTATCTGTCCGGAATGCCAAAAGAAAAACAAAAACACCGACTGAAAGGAGGCGCCTTGTCGCACCCCCTTCCCCCGAGCGGGTTTCGCGTGGCGCTCCTGAAGCGCGCCCGCGCTCAAAAGTACTCGCTGACGCTCGGCATCATTCTCCTGGCGCATATCGGGCTGGCCGCCCTGCCGGGGCAGCAGGCCATGCTGATCGCGCCGCCGCTGACCCTGCTGCTCTATTTCGTCGGCTTCATCCTGATGCGGGATTTCTCCCGGCTGGCCAGGGTGCTGCTGCTGACCGGCCTTGTCGCGTTGGGCCTGTCCGCGGTCAGCTTGGTGTTCGGCAACGTGCTGTTCCTGGTGGTGGCCCTGGCCGGACACTCCGTCTTTCTCTTGCTGCTGATCGTCTTCATGTTCACCCAGGTGTTCCGGGAGAAACGAATCACCCTGGACCAGCTCATGGTCGGGGTCATCATCTATCTGCTGATGGCCGGCTTCTGGGCCCAGGTCTTTTCCCTGGTGGAGCTGGCCAACCCCGGGGCCATTCGCGTGGTGGGCGGGAGTTTCGGGAGCCGGCCCTTCCTGACCCTGTACTATTTCAGCATCACCACCCTGACCACGGCCGGCTTCGGCGACATCGTGGCGGTCTCGGACTTGGCCCGCATCCTGGCCGCCTACGAGTCGCTGCTGGGGCAGGTCTATCTGGCCGTGTTCATCGCCCTGCTCATGGGCCGGCATTTTGCCGAGAAATAGCCGGCGCGCGATGGCCGGCTTTCAAAACGCGGCGAACCCGGGTAGGATTCCCTATGGTGCAACCCCTAGCATCCCCGGGAGGAATCATGGCCGACGCCATTTTCGTTGTCTGCCCCGCCTGTCAGACCGTCAACCGCGTGCTGACCGGCCGCCTGGATAGCGGCCCGGTGTGCGGCAAATGCGGCGAGCGTCTGCTGACGCCGCATCCCGTGCACCTGACCGTCGCCAATTTCGACGTCTTCATCGCCAAAAGCGGTCTGCCCGTGCTGGTGGACTTCTGGGCGCCCTGGTGCGGGCCGTGCCGGGCCATGGCCCCGGCCTTCGAACAGGCCGCCGCCATGCTGCATCCGCGCGTCATCCTGGCCAAGTGCGACACCCAGGAGGAGCAGGCCATCGCCGCCCGGCTGGGCATCCAGAGCATTCCGACGCTGGTCCTGTTTACGGCCGGCCGGGAGAAGGCCCGGGCCGCCGGCGCCCGTAGCGCGGCCGATATCGTGGCCTGGGCGCGGCAGCAGCTGTAGGGCCGGGCGCATCCCCGCGCCCGGCGGATCGATCCCGGATTCGGCCGTGACGACCGCGTCCAGGGGCAACGCCGCCTCGAACGCCTCCGGACCTTACTCGATCGGTATCCGCAGGTCCGGCCCTGCTTCGGACACGAGATCCCCGCCGCGTCGGCCATCGGCCGGATGGAAGATCCGGGCGGCGAGGGGAGGGGCGACTAGGCGCTCGGGGCGGCCGGCAGCAGCCAGAGCCCGGCCCCCAGCGCGAGTATCAGGATTTGTCGTCGTGCGTCCCGCATGTTCGATTCCCGGCCGCATTTTCCTTGTCCGGCGAACACCCGCAGGAGCCGTTGGAACAGTCGCAGCCGCAGCCGTAGCCGCAGCCGCTCTTGCGGGCCAGGACGAAGCGTCGGATCGTGAAGAGCAGGGCGGCCGCGATGATGACGAGCACGATGGCCGTTTGCAGCATGGGGTATCTCCTTGAAAATGATTTTCAACTTCTTTTAAGACGATAGGTCCTTTTTCGATTCGCGCAAGGCCTCGTTGCGTGCTACCGTACTGCCGCGCATGCCGGAATCGCCGGAGGAAGGACGATGTCCATGGAAAAACATTTGTTGGTGGCCTGCGGCGATGCCTATCATACGTCGCAAAGCCTGCGTTTTACCTACCAATTTTTTACACGGCGCGAGGATCTGAGACTGACGCTGTTCTATGTCGCGCCGCGGCAGGCGGATTGGCGTTTCGATCCGGATACGTTGGAGGCACACCCCGAGGTGGCGGCCTGCATCGAGCACGACAAGGCCGTGCGCGGCGTGCCGATCATGGATCAGGCCCGGGACTGGTTGCTGTCCATGGGGTTCCCGGCGGACCGCGTCCGGGTGAAAATTTCACAGGGTCGGCTGGGAACGGTCAAGGAAATCGTCAAGGAATGCGAGGAAGGCCTCTATGACGCGGCCGTGCTGGGCCGGCGGGGCCTGTCCTGGTTCGAGGAGATGGTCTCGGACAGCATTTCCCACCGCATCCTTTGGGAATCGTTGACCTTTCCCATATGGATCTGCCGCAACCCGGAACGCGGCCGCAAGAACGTGCTGGTCTGCGTGGACGGCTCCGAACAATGCCTGCGGGCGGCCGATCATGTGGGCTACATGCTGCGCGAGGAGCCCGAGCACAGCGTGACGCTGCTCCATGTCTGCGAGGACGCGTGCTGCGTGGACGCCGAGAAGTTTTTTACCGAGGCCCTGGTGCAACTGACGGACAACGGCGTGGCGGACGAGCGCATCCATTTCAAGGTCCTGACCTCCCGCAACCCGGCCAAGACCATCCTGGCCGAGGCCGAGAAGGAAAAATTCGCGGCCGTGGCCATCGGGCGCGGCTTTCACGAGCCGTCGGCCTTCGACTCCCTGTTTGCCACCACCAGCCTCAAGGTGATGCGCGGCATCGAGGGCGCGGCCCTGTGGCTGTGCAAGTGAAACCGGGGTGCGGCCCTTCCCTCGACGGCGCGACGGTTCTTTTGTAGATTCGTCCAGGTAACAGGCGGAGGTGGCATGGACGACGGCAGGGTGACGGACAGGCTGGCCAGCCTCAAGGAACATCTCAAGCGGGAAAATCCGCTGTTGGTGGATGCGGTGGACAGCTTCCACAAGCTGGACCGCGTCTGTCAGAAGCTGGGCCTTCTGGCCAAGGACCAGTCCACGGTGGCCCGCATTGCCTGGTGGCCGCTCATTTCCGTGCTGGGTCCTTTTTCCGCCGGAAAATCCACCTTTATCAACAATTACCTGGGCGCGGCGTTGCAGCAGACCGGCTCCCACGCCGTGGACGACACGTTCACGGTCATCTGTTACAGCGCCACCGGCGAGTCCCGGGTGTTGCCCGGCACGGCCCTCAACGCCGATTTGCGCTTTCCCTTTTACAAGATGAGCGAGGAGCTGGAGAAGGTGGAGCCGGGCGAGGGCAACCGCATCGACGCCTACATCAGGCTCAAGACCTGCCCGAGCGACCAGTTGCGGGGCCTCATCCTCATCGATTCGCCGGGCTTCGACGCCGACGACCAGCGCACCGCCACCCTGCGTCTCACCGAGCACATCATGAACCTGTCCGATCTGGTGCTCGTGCTCTTCGATGCCCGCCGGCCCGAACCCGGGGCCATGCGCGATACCCTGACCCATCTGGTCGCCGGCACCATCAGCCGCCGGGATTCCAGCAAATTCATCTATATTTTGAACCAGATGGACATCGCCGCCCGTGAGGACAATCCCGAGGAGGTGGTGGGCGCCTGGCAGCGGGCCCTGGCCCAGTACGGCCTGACGGCCGGCAAATTCTATCGCGTCTATTCGCCTTCCGCGGCCATGCCCATCCCCGACGAGGGGTTGCGCCAGCGCTTCGAGGCCAAGCGCGATGCCGACATGGCCGGCATCCGCGACCGGATGCGCCAGGTCCGGGTGGAGCGGGGGTATCGCATCGTCGGCGAGCTCGACAAGCTGGCCCGGGAGGTGGCGGACGTCCGGGTCCCGGAGCTCCGCGAGCGGCTGCGGGCCTGGCGCACCGGTACCTTGCGCCGGGACGCCCTGCTTTTCGGCGGGCTGGCGGCGGTCTGCCTGGGCCTGGACCTCGCCCTGGCCGATCCGGCCACCGGCCTGGTGCCGGGGTGGCTGTCCTGGGTCTTCGCCCAATCCTGGCGCTGGATTCCCTTCCTGGTCCTGGTGGCCGGCGGCTGCCTCTGGCTGCACGCCCTGGCCCGGTCCTGGGCAGCGGCCAAGGTGGCCCGGGAGGTGGCGCGCGCCCATCCCGTCGGTCCCGTCCGCGAGTCCCTGTTGCGGGCCCTGGCCAAAAATACGGCGCTTTGGCGCACCATTTTTCGGAACGAACCGGCCGGGTGGGGGCGTTTCGCCCGGCGGCGGCTGACGTCGGTGCTGGCCGACTGCGAGAAATTCGTCCAGACCTTGAACGACCGCTACGCCCGGCCGTCGGGGACGCCCGCCCCCGGCGACCCCGAGGCCTGACCCGGCCGTCCTCCCCCGGGCACTCCATCTCCAACGAACTTCAACGAACATCAATCGGACATGCCATCATGAATCCCGCCTGCAAGGACATCACCTCGTTTCTGGCTATGGATATCCTGGAGCGCGCCCAGGCCATCGAGGCCGCCGGGCACCGCGTCATCCACCTGGAAGTCGGCGAACCCGACTTCGATATGCCGGAATGCGCCAAGGAGGCCGCCGTGGCCGCCATCCGCGACGGCAAGACCCACTATACCCACAGCCTGGGCCTGCCGGCCCTGCGCCAGGCCATCTGCGAACTCTACGCCCGGGAATACGGCGTGACCGTCACCCCGGACCGGGTGCTCGTGTCCGGCGGCACCTCGCCGGCCATGCTGCTGGCCTTCGGCGCCCTGGCCCGGCCGGGCAGCCATATCCTCATGACCGATCCGGGCTATGCCTGCTATCCCAATTTCCTGCGGTTCATGGGCCTGACCCCGCACTACGTGCCCGTGTCCGAGGAGGACGGCTTTCAGTTCACGCAGCAATCCCTGGCGGAAAACGTCACCGACATGACCGCCGGCATCCTCATCAATTCGCCGAGCAACCCTACCGGAACCCTCATCGGCGACCAGGCCCTGGACGCGGCCTGCGCCACCGGCATTCCGGTCATCTCCGACGAGATCTACCACGGCCTGACCTATGCCGGCCGGGCGCGCAGCGCCCTGGAGTTCACCGACGACGCCATCGTCTTGAACGGCTTTTCCAAGCGCTTCGCCATGACGGGGATGCGGCTCGGCTATATGATCGCCCCCGAGGCCATGATGCCGCTCGTGCAAAAGCTGCAGCAGAACCTTTTCATCTGCGCCTCGTCCGTGGCCCAGTGGGCCGGCTTGGCTGCGCTCGGCCCGGACGGCCTGGCCGCCGCCGAGAAGATGCGCGTCACCTACGACGTCCGGCGCAAGGTGCTGCTGGCCGGGCTCACCAAGCTCGGTCTGGCCCCGCGCACCGAACCGACCGGCGCCTTCTACGTCTTCGTCCGGGCCGACCGGCTGGGCGGGGATTCCCTGGCCCTGGCCTACGACATTCTGGAAAAGGTCCACTTGGGCGTCACCCCGGGCGTCGACTTCGGTCCGGGCGGGGAAGGGCATCTGCGCTTTTCCTACGCCAATTCCCTGGAGAATATCGAAGAGGGCCTGGAACTCCTGGGCCGCTACATCGCCAGGCACTGCGACTAGGCGGCAAGGGGCGAGAGGAAGAAGCGTGCCTCCGGCGGCCGGGGGGAATGCTTCCCCCCGGGCTCACTGAAAAGGGCAGCCGTCCGTTGGCCGCCGGAGGCGTCCGGAGCGTTTTCGCCTAGGCCGCGGTCAGCAGGATGGGGCCCTTGTGGGTGATGACCAGGCTGTGCTCGTAGTGGGCGGACAGGCCTTTGTCCCGGGTGCGGAGTGTCCATTTGTCCGATTGCAGCCGGATGCGGCCGCTGCCGATGGCGATGATGGGTTCGATGGTGATGACCAGCCCTTCGGTGAGCTTGCTCCGGGCCCGGGGCTCGAAGTAGTTGGGCACGCAGGGTTCCTCGTGGATGCTCTTGCCCACGCCGTGGCCGCACAGTTCCCGCACCACGCTGAAACCGTGGCGATGGACCTCATGTTCCACCTGCCGGCCGATGTCGCTTAAGGAGTTGCCTACGCGGGCCGCCTTGAGGGCCTGCCGGAAGGCGCTTTCGGCGCATTTGGCCAGGGCTTCCGCCTCCGCGGAGACCGGCGGAATGCGTAACGTGACGGCCGCGTCGGCCACGAAGCCGTCCTTTTCGGCCGTGACGTCGCACTTGACCAGATCGCCGGGCAGGATCTTCCGGTCGCCCGGGATGCCGTGCACCGCCTCGTCGTTGACGCTGATGCAGGCCGTGCCCGGGAAGTTGTAGACCTTGGGCGGCGAGGATTCGGCGCCGTGTTCGGCCAGGACCGCCGCGCAGACGGCGTCCAGATCGGCCGTGGTCATGCCGGGCCGGGCTTCCCGGGACATGGCTTCCAGGCTCAAGCGCACGATCGCGCCGATGGCTTGCAATTTTTCCAATTCATCTTGGGATTGTACCGTCATGGTGTGTGCTCACTGTTCGGGCTCCGCCCGCTAGGCCAGCCGCTGCCGGTCCAGATTGCGTAAATTGACCGCTTCGGCCAGGTGCTCCACTCGAAGGTCGGCGTCGCCGTCCAGGTCCGCGATGGTGCGGGCGATGCGGAGGATGCGGGTGTGGGCTCGGGCCGAAAGCCCCAGTCGCCGGACCGCGTTTTCCAAAAAAGCGTGGCCCTCGGCGTCGATGGCGCAAAATTTGGCGAGAGAACGGCCGGCAAGCCGGCTGTTGCACGTCAACGGCATGCCGGCGTAGCGCGCCGCCTGGCGTTCCCGGGCCGCCAGCACGCGGTCGCGCATCGCGGTCGAGGTGACCGGCGAGGCGTCGGCCTTGAGGTCCTTGTACGGCACCGCCGGCACCTCCACCTGGAGGTCGATGCGGTCGAGCAGGGGGCCGGACAGGCGGGAACGGTAGCGCCGCACCTCGGGCTCGCTGCAGGTGCAGACGTGGCGCTCGTCGCCCAGGTAGCCGCAGGGACAGGGATTCATGGCCGCCACCAGCATGACGTCGGCCGGGTAGGACAGCGACATGGCCGCCCGGGCGATGGTCACCTTGCCGTCCTCCAGGGGCTGGCGCAGCACCTCCAGCACCGATTTCTTGAATTCCGGCAGCTCGTCCAGAAACAGCACGCCCCGGTGGGCCAGGGAGACTTCGCCGGGGCGGGGATAGGAGCCGCCGCCGATCAGGCCGGCGTCGGAAATGGTGTGGTGCGGCGACCGGAAGGGGCGCGCGGTCAGCAGGCCGCCGCCGTCCAGCCGGCCGGCCACGGAATAGATGGTCGTCACCTCCAGGGCCTCGTCGAAACCGAGCGGCGGCAGCACCGTGGGGATGCGTTTGGCCAGCATGGTCTTGCCCGAGCCGGGCGGACCGATGAACAGCAGGTTGTGGCCGCCGGCCGCGGCGATTTCCACGGCCCGCTTGGCGTGCTCCTGCCCTTTGACCTCGGCGTAGTCGGCGGCGAAGGCCGCATCGTCGCCGCAGGGGGCGAAGGGGGCCGGCGTCACCGGCGCGAGCCGCTCCGTGCCGGAAAAAAAGGCCACGGCCTGGCGCAGATGGTCCAGGGCGTAGACGTGAAGGCCCTCCACCACGGCGGCTTCGGCCGCGTTGGCAGTCGGCACGAAGAGCCCCTTGGCCCCCTCGCGCCGGGCCAGGGCGGCCAGGGGCAGCACTCCCGGCACGGCCTTGAGCTCGCCGGTCAGGGACAGTTCGCCGGCCATGACGTAGCCGGCGGTCGCCGCGGCCGGCACGGCGCTGGTGGCGGCCAGTAGGGCCACGGCCAGCGGCAGGTCGTAGGCCGAGCCCTCCTTGCGCAGGTCGGCCGGAGCCAGGTTGACGGTGATCCGGGCCGGCGGCAGTTTGAGGCCACAGTTGCGCAGCGCCGCGAACACCCGCTCCTTGCTTTCGCGCACCGCCCCTTCGGCCAGGCCGACCATGGTGAAGGAGGGCAGGCCCTGCCGGGTCAGGTCCACTTCCAGGGTGACCGGGTAGGCCTCGATGCCGAGCAGGGCGGCGGTTGTGACGGCGGATAGACTCATAACGTGCAAAAATCGATACCGCGCCAGCCATGAGGGCGCAAGAATTTTAGGAAGATAGAGCCTTTCCATTTCAGGGGGGCGATGGTAGGAAAGAGACAAACTGGCCTTACCGCAACCTCCTGGCATTGCTCCGAGATGAAGACGACATGACTTCCGGCCACCTCCCCCGGGCGCGCTCCGTCGGCGGCGCCATCCTCGTGACGCTTGCCTGCGTCAATACGCTGCTCCTGTCCCTGTTCGGGGCCCTGGACGTCCATGACACCCGGGTGCGGCTCGACAAGTCCCTCAACAAGGAGCTGACGGCCCTGGCCGATCAGCTGGCCGTCAACCTGGACGGGCCCCTGTGGTACATGGAGTGGGAGAATCTGACCCGCATCGTGGACGCGGCCATGCAGAACGACCAGGTGGCCGCCGTGGTGGTGACGGATCGGGGCACCGGCCGGATCAGCCTGGGCCGGGCCCGGGACAAGGCCTGGCGCGTCGTGCCCTCTACCGGACTGCACCTTGCGGACGACACGATCGAGGCGACTCGGGACATTCGCTTCGGCGGAAAGACCATCGGGTCCGTGGAGGTCGTGCTCAGCAAGCGGTTCGCGGCCAAGGAGCTTTACACCGCCCTCGGCCGGGTCGTGGCACGCATCATTCTGCTGAATGCGACCCTGGTGGCCGCCGTGGCCCTGGTGCTGCGGCGCTGGGTGTTGCGCCCCTTGGCCGGGCTGGAGGAGGCGGCGGCCAAGATCAGCGCCGGCGCCGACGCGGCCGTTTCGGGCTACGGCGACCTGCCCGGCGAATTGGGCAGCCTGGGGCGGGCCATGGAGACCATGGTCGAACGCTTGCGTTCGGCCCAGCGCCAGTACCAGCGCCTGTTCGAGAACGCCACCGAGGGCGTCTTCCAGACCAGCCTGGAGGGCCGCATCCTGGCGGCCAACAAGTCCCTGGCCCGCATCCTCGGATTCCCGTCCGCCAAGGACCTGATGCAGGGCGTGGAGGACACGGGCGGCCAGGTTTTCCACAACCCCGGCGACCGGCGGCGCATGGTGGAGCGGCTGCTGGCCGAGGGCGCCGTGGCCGGCTTCCAGACCCGCTTCACCCGCCAGGATCGGCAGCTCGTCTGGGTGCTGATCAACGCCCGGCTGGTGCGCGACGAGCACGGCGAACCGCGCTACGCCGAGGGCACCATCACCGATGTGACGGCCCGGGTGCGGGCCGAGCGCCGCTTGGAGAGCCTCAACCACAACCTGCGCGAGGCCGTGCGGGAGCGCACCGAACGGCTGGCCGTCAAGGCCGCCCAGCTTGAGGCGGCCAACGAGCGGCTCAAGGAGCTGGACCGGCTGAAGACCGGCCTTTTGTCCACGGTCTCCCACGATTTGCGCACGCCCTTGACCTCCATCATGGGCTTCGCCAAGCTGATTTCTCGGGATTTCAGCAAATATTTCCTTCCGTTGGCCGACGGCGACGACCGGCTCGGCCGTCAGGCCGAACGGCTGGCCGGCAATCTCGCCATCATCGAGAGCGAAGGGGAGCGTCTGACCCGGCTGGTCAACGACTTCCTGGATCTGTCCAAGATCGAATCCGGCCGGGCCGAATGGCACGACGCCCCGGTGGACGCGGCCGCGGTCATCCGGCAGGCCGTGGCTGCGGTGCGCGGCGATTTCGAGGCCAAGCCCGATGTGGCGCTCTCCATGGACGTGCCGGCCGAGCTGCCGCCCCTGCGCATGGATCGGGACCGGTTAAGCCAGGTGCTGATCAACCTGCTCGGCAATGCGGCCAAGTTCACGGACGAGGGGTCGGTGCGGTTGTGGGCCGGAACCCGGGGCACGATGCTCCGGGTGGAGGTCGTCGATACCGGCCAGGGCGTGCCCCGCGATGCGCTGGAGAAGATCTTCGACAAGTTCCATCAGGCCGAGGCCGGCGATACCGTGGACGAGGGCCGGCGGCGCAAGGGCACCGGCCTGGGACTGGCCATCTGCCGCCAGATCGTCGAGCACTACCACGGCCGCATCTGGGCCGAGTCCGAACGCGGCCAGGGCAGCACCTTCATCCTGGAGCTTCCCATAGCCCCCCACGTGCCGACGGCGTAGGAGGCCTCCCCGGCGGTCAGGGCGCTGCCCTGGACCCGCTGGGGGGAATCATTCCCCCCAGGCCCCCTGCCCTGTTTTGCCCCCCTTCGCGGCCGCCCAGACGGCAAGCGTCTTCGGTTGCCGTCTGGGCGGCCGCGCATCGAGGGGTCCGGGGGCATCATGCCCCCGGCCGCCGGAGGCATCTTCATTCTTCTACCGCACGATGCGGCCGATGCGGCGGAAGCGGATGTCCAGGGGCCCGTCCCAGGACCAATAGATGACGAGCGCCTTGCCGCGGATCTTTTCCCGGTCCACGAAGCCCCAGAAGCGGGAGTCGTAGGATTCGTCCCGGTTGTCACCCATGACGAAGTATTTGCCTGCCGGCACGGTGATGGGGGCGAAGTTGTCGCGGCGGAGCTGGATTTCCGGACTGGTGTGCTTGACGTAGGGTTCGTCGAGCTTGACGCCGTTGCGGTAGACCATCTTATCCCGCATTTCCAGCACGTCGCCGGGCACGCCGATGATGCGCTTGATGAAGTCCTTGGTGGTGTCCTCGGGGAATTCGAAGACGATGACGTCGCCGTCCTTGGGATCGGCCACCGGCAGGACGACCTTGTCGGTGAAGGGGATATGGGTGCCGTAGAGGAACTTATTGACGAGAAGGTGGTCGCCGATAAGCAGGGTGTCGAGCATGGAGCCCGAGGGGATCTTGAAGGCCTGGACCACGAAGGTGCGGATGAAAAGGGCCAGGACCAAGGCAACGGCCAGGGCCTCCAAGTATTCCAGGAGCACTTTTTGCCATCTCGGATTCATCGGCGCGATTCCTTGTTGATGTTGGGGAAAGACAATAGGCGGATCAGTCGTCGCCGGCCTTGAGCGCGGCCAGGAACGCCTCCTGCGGCAGTTCCACGTTGCCCATGCGCTTCATCCGCTTCTTGCCCTCCTTCTGTTTCTCCAGAAGTTTGCGTTTGCGGGTGATGTCGCCGCCATAGCATTTGGCCGTGACGTTTTTGCGCAGTGGCGGGTTGCGTTCCCGGGCGATAATTTTGGTGCCTATGGCCGCCTGGATGATGACCTCGAAGAGCTGGCGCGGGATGACGCGCTTGAGCCTTAAGGCCAGGGCCCGGCCGTAGGTGTAGGCGTTGTCCTGGTGCACAATGACGGCCAGGGCGTCCACCGGATCACCGTTGATCATGATATCGAGCTTGACCAGGTCCGAGGCCCGGTAGTCGATGATTTCGTAGTCCAGGGAGGCATAGCCCCTGGTGGCGGATTTGAGGCGGTCGAAGAAGTCGTAGACGATTTCCGCGAAGGGCAGTTCGTAGGTGATGATGACCCGGTTGGCGGTCAGGTAGCGGATGTCCTTCTGGATGCCGCGCTTTTCCTCGCACAGCTTGAACACGCCGCCCACGTATTCGTTGGGGGAGTGGATCTCCAGCCGGGCGTAGGGCTCGAAGAGGGCCGCCACGTCCTGGGCCTTGGGCAGCTTGCTCGGATTGTCGATGGCAAGGGTTTCGCCGCTCGTGGTCTGCACCTTGTAGATGACGGAGGGGGCGGTGGCGATGAGGTTGGCCCCGAACTCCCGCTCCAGGCGCTCCTGGATGATCTCCATGTGGAGCAGGCCGAGAAAGCCGCAGCGGAAGCCGAAGCCCAAGGCCTGGGAGGTCTCGGGTTCGTAGGTGAAGGCGGCGTCGTTTAAACGCAGCTTTTCCAGGGCGGTCTTCAAAATTTCGTATTCGGCCGCCTCCACGGGGTAGAGGCCGCAGAAGACCATGGGTTTGACTTCCTGGAAGCCGGGCAGGGGCGTGGCGGCCGGCCTGGCGGCCAGGGTCACGGTATCGCCCACCCGGGCGTCGGTCAGGATCTTGATGCTGGCGCAGAGGAACCCGACCTCCCCGGGCCCGAAACTCGGGAAATCCACCGGTCCCGGCGAGAAGGCGCCCAGCCGGGTCACTTCGAACTCGGCCTCGGTGAACATCATGCGGATGGTGTCACCGAGGGCGATGGTGCCTTCCATCACCCGGAACATCACCACCACGCCCTGGTAGGAGTCGTACCAGGAATCCACGACCAGGGCCCGTAGGGGGGACTTGGCGTCGCCGCCCGGGTGCGGAATCCGGGCGATGATCTGATCGAGCACCGCCGGCACGTTGGCCCCGGTCTTGGCCGAGACGGCCACGGCGTCGGCGCAGGACAGGCCGATGGCCTCCTCGATTTCGGTTTTGACCTCGTCGGGATGGGCGCTCGGCAGGTCGATCTTGTTTAACACCGGGATGATTTCCAGATCGTGGTCCAAGGCCAGATAGACGTTGGCCAGGGTCTGGGCCTCCACGCCCTGGGTGGCATCCACCACCAGCAGGGCGCCTTCGCAGGCGGACAGGCTGCGGGACACCTCGTAGGAGAAGTCCACGTGGCCGGGGGTGTCGATGAGGTTTAAGACATACTGCCGGCCGTCCGGGGCGGTGTAGGGAATCCGGACGGTTTGGGCCTTGATGGTGATGCCGCGTTCCCGCTCCAGCTCCATGCGATCGAGATACTGCTCGCGCATCTCCCGGGCGGGAATGAGCCCGGTCAGTTCCAGGATGCGGTCGGCCAGGGTCGATTTGCCATGGTCGATATGCGCAATGATGCTGAAATTTCTAATATGGGATGTATCCATGCGGGGGAAGCCTTTGGCGGAACGCCGGTCATGGTGCCTGGACTCATAATGGAAGGCGGCAGCGAGGTCAATGGAACAGGGGTTCGGCCTCCGTGGCGGAGCGGATTGCGGGAAAAGACGGGCCCTCACCGTGTTCGCTTTTTCACTTGGTCTCGCCGTGCCCCTGGTGTATAGGGGCCACGATTCCGGGGCGGCCGGCGGTGCCGTTTCCCGGGGGCGTTGGCAACAACGGTCGGCACGATGCCCCGGAAGCTGCGAGGAGGGTTGCATGTCCACGCTGGTTGCGCCGCATGGCGGCAAGGGGCTGGTCATCCGCCTGCTGGAGGGTGCCGCCCGGGAGGATGCCCGGCGGCAGGCCGCACGGTGTAAAAAAATCGAGATTTCCGCCCAGGAGAAGGGCGATCTGCTCATGATCGGCAGCGGCGCCTTTTCGCCGTTGGCCGGGTTCATGACCCGGGCCGACTGGGAAGGCGTGGTCGAGCGGATGCTGTTGGCCGACGGCACCTTCTGGCCGGTGCCGGTCGTGCTGTCGGTCGGCCGGGAGGATGCGGCCGCCATCGCGCCCGGCGACACCATCCGCCTGGAGCACGGGGGCGACTGCTACGCCACCATGCAGGTCACCGAGAAATTTGAACTTTCTGCGGACGACCGTCGGCGCGAGGCCGCGATGGTCTACCAGGGGGCCGGGCCGGACTCCGCCGACGACCGGTTCTGGCGCATCGCCCCGACGGAGCACCCCGGCGTCCGGATGCTGCTGGCCCGCAAGCCCGTCTGCCTGGCCGGGCCGGTCACGGTGCTGTCCGAGGGCGACTATCCGGACAAATTCCCCGGCGTCTACCTGCGGCCGGCGGAAACCCGGGCCATTTTCGCGGCCCGGGGCTGGTCCGACGTGGCCGCCTTGCAACTGCGCAACCCCATGCACCGCTCCCACGAGTATCTGTGCAAGATCGCCATGGAAGTCTGCGACGGCGTCTTTATCCATTCCCTGCTCGGCAACCTCAAGTCCGGCGACATTCCGGCCGAGGTCCGCGTCCGCTGCATCGACGCCGTGGTCAGGAAGTATTTCGTGGCGCGCAACGTGGTCCAGGGCGGCTATCCCCTGGACATGCGCTACGCCGGCCCCCGCGAGGCCCTGCTGCACGCCACCTTCCGCCAGAACTACGGGGTCAGCCGGATGATCATCGGCCGCGACCATGCCGGGGTCGGGGATTTTTACGGCATGTTCGAGGCCCAGGAGGCCTTCGACCACATGCCTTACGCCGACGGCGTCTGCCCTCGGCCCGGCCAGGCCCTGCTCTGCCGGCCGCTCAAGATCGACTGGACCTTCTACTGCACCAAATGCGACGGCATGGCCTCGCTACGCACCTGCCCCCACGGTCCGGAAGACCGGGTCATCCTGTCCGGCACCCGGCTGCGCAAGATCCTGTCCGAGGGCGGCGAGGTGCCGGAGCACTTCGGCCGTAAGGAAGCCCTGGACATCCTGCGCGCCTACTACGCCGGGCTTGACGAGAAGGTCGCGATCACCATGCACGCCGCCGCCTCCGGCCAGGGCCTTGCCTAGACCGCGCTTCGGCGTCGTGGGAGGTCGGCCGGCGGACGGTCTTGACCCGCTGGCCTCCTTGGCGCATGGAGCACGGAGTATGCTGCAAAGGACCTACAAGATCGGCGAGGTGGCCAGTCTGACCGGGCTCAAGGCCTTTGTCCTGCGCTATTGGGAGTCGGAGTTTCCCCAGTTGGCCCCGGTGCGCACCCAAAAGGGCCAGCGCCTCTATACCGATGCCCATCTCGACCTGATCCTGCGCATCAAGTCCCTGCTCTACGAGGAAAAGCTCACCATCGACGGCGCCCGCCGCCGCCTGGCCGGCACCGATCACGACACCGCCGTGCTGCGCCAGGTCTATGACGAACTGACGGCCATCCGTCACCTGCTGGACGACTAGCCCGTTTCCCCAACGGCGCCTTCCGGGCGCCACTCCCGCGCCTGCCCTCATCCGGGGCCGGGGCCTCAAGCCTTTCCGCTTGTCACGTGCCGTGCGTCCCTACGGCGTGCGAGGCGACGCCTCGGCCGAAAGGTTTTGACGAGGAGGCGAAATGGCGTATTATTGATAAGGAAATATAAAAAATACTTTTATCCCAAGTCGTTACGGGGACGCCGCATGAATATCAAGCAACGCACGCTGCTGGTTGTCATCCTGGGTCCGATCCTCACGGCGGTTGTACTGTATTATATCACCCTGCACTTTCTGGCCGTTTCCTACGACGCCTCCGTGCTCGCCGAGGCGCGCAGCATCGTGTCCATGGCCGCGTCCGCCCGAGGCGAAATGGCCAAGAAGCTGGACATGGGGCTGCTGCGTCCGTTTGACCAGATCCCCAAGTTCAAGCTGCTGGAGGCCGTGCCGGTCATCACCGCCATCAACATGGCCCGCGCCAACGCCGAGCGCGCCGGTTTTTCCTTCCGCGTCCCCAAGGAACGGCCGCGCAATCCGAACAACGCGCCGGATGCCGCAGAGCGCCTCGCCCTAGCCGAAATGCGCGCCCAAAAGCGCGATGCGCTGGTGGTGCGGGACGGCGGCCCCATCCGCTATTATCAGGCCATCCGGCTGACCAGGGACTGCCTGTACTGCCACGGCGACCCGGCCGGCCAGCCGGACCCGGTGGGCGGCGTCAAGGAGGGCTGGCAGGAAGGGGAGATGCACGGGGCCTTCGAGATCATCGCCCCGCTGGACCGGTCCAAGGAACGGATTGCGGCAGCCTCCCTGGCCACCGGATTGGCTACCCTCGGCATCCTGGCCTGTGTCATCGCCCTGGCCTGGTGGCGCCTGCACGTCGATTTGCTGGGGCCGCTCGGCCGGCTGGGGACCTTCGCCCGGGCCGTGGCCGGTGGGGACACCGACGCCCGGCCGAAGGGAGCCTTCATCAAGGAGCTGGCCGGACTTCGGGACGCCATCGCCGCCATGGTGGCGGCCCTCAAGGAGAAGGTCGGGCTGGCCGACACCAAGGCCCGGGAGGCCGACAGCCATGCCGCTGCGGCCGACGAGGCGGTGCGCCGGGCCGAGGCCGCCGGCGAGCAGGCCCGGCAGGCCAAGGCCGAGGGCATGCTGCACGCCGCGGATGCGCTCCAGGATATCGTCGGGGCGGTGTCCTCGGCCTCGGAGGAGCTGACCGCCCAGATCGGCCTGTCCAGCCAGGGGGCCAAGGAGGCGGCGGACCGCTTGCACGGCGCCTCCCATGCCATGGAGGAGATGAACGTCGCCGTGCTGGAGGTGTCCAAGAACGCCGGCGAGGCCGCCCGGACCACGGAGACGGCCATGGGCAGGGCCCATGACGGGGCCAAGGTCGTGGAAGAGGCCGTAGCCGCCATCGGGAACGTCAAGCAGGAGGCCCTGGCGCTCAAGGCCGACATGGACGCCCTGGGTCAGCAGGCCGTGTCCATCGGCCATATTCTGTCCGTCATTTCCGATATTGCCGACCAGACCAATTTGCTGGCCTTAAACGCCGCCATCGAGGCGGCCCGGGCCGGGGAGGCCGGCCGGGGCTTCGCCGTGGTGGCCGACGAGGTCCGGCAGCTGGCCGAAAAGACCATGATCGCCACCAAGGAGGTGGACGAGGCCATCTCCGGCATCCAGGCCGGCGCTTCCAAGAACATCGGCAACGTCGACCGGGCCGCCGCCACCATCGAGGAGGCCACGGCCCTGGCCGCCAAGTCGGGCGACGCCCTGGCCGCCATCGTCGCGCTCATCCAGGCGGCCGCCGACCAGGTGCGGGCCATCGCCACCGCCTCGGAACAGCAGTCCGCCACCAGCGAGGAAATCAACCGGACCGTGGACGCCATCAACCACATTGCCGCTTCCACCGCCGATGCCATGCACCAGTCGGCCATCGCCATCGACGAGCTGGCCGGACAGATCGCCAATATCAAGGGGCTGATCGACGGGTTGCGCCGGGGCGAGGCGCGCCAGGCCTTGTCCTGAGCCGGCAGGGCGTGCGTCACCGAACGGCCGCCGACCGGTCACCGAAAACGAAAAAGGGGCTTTTTCGGTGTGGACGGGGTGGTGTTTTTACATTATTGAGAGTTCACTCGCGGTCGGGGGACAGGATGGCGACCGCGTGGAGGGACGCGGAAAATTTTTTGCCGCAGGTTGCGAAACGCCGTCGGGGGCAGTTCGCAAGGCGGCACCACGCGCCACTTCGCCGTTTCGGCCCGAGGCTCCGGCGCCCAGCCCCCTGAAGGCCCCGAGCCGGCGCGCGCCGTAAATGGCGGAGGCAAGGCGTGCAAAACTGTTCAACACAATGCAAGAGGACCCTATGAGCGGAATCAAGGCTCGCCTGGACGCGATCTCGGCCATCATCAACTACAAGCCGTCGCATGCCCCTCTGAACTTCAGCGAGACGAAGCCGACCGAGGTCTTCGGTTGCAACGTCTTCAGCGACAAGGTCATGCGTGAGCGTCTGCCCAAGGATGTCTACAAGTCCCTGAAGAAAACCATTGAACTGGGCCAGAAGCTCGATCCGTCCATCGCCGACGCCGTGGCCAACGCCATGAAGGATTGGGCCATCGAACGCGGGGCCACCCACTTCACCCACGTGTTCTACCCCCTGACCGGGCTCACCGCCGAAAAGCACGACGCCTTCCTGGTGCCGGACGGCAAGGGCGGCGCCGTGGCCGAGTTCTCCGGCAAGATGCTCATCCAGGGCGAGCCGGATGCCTCGAGCTTCCCTTCGGGCGGCCTGCGGACCACCTTCGAAGCCCGCGGCTACACCGCCTGGGATGTGACCAGCCCGGCCTACATCCTGGAGAATCCCAACGGCACCTTCCTGTGCATCCCCACGGCCTTCGTGTCCTGGACCGGTGAGGCCCTGGACAAGAAAACCCCGCTGTTGCGCTCCTCCCAGGCCTTAAACAAGCAGGCCAAGCGCATCCTCAAGCTGTTCGGCACCGACACCAAGCTGCCCGTGGTGTCCTTCGCCGGCCCCGAGCAGGAATACTTCCTGATCGACCGCAACTTCGTGTTCGCCCGTCCTGACCTGCTGATTTCCGGCCGTACCCTTTTCGGTGCCAAGTCGGCCAAGGGCCAGGAATTCGAGGACCAGTACTTCGGCGTCATTCCCCGCCGCGTCCTGGCCTTCATGATGGAAGTGGAGCGCGAGCTCTACAAGCTCGGCGTGCCGGTCAAGACCCGGCACAACGAAGTGGCCCCCAGCCAGTTCGAGATCGCCCCGATCTTCGAGGCCGGCAACCTGGCCACCGACCACAACCAGATGGTCATGACGGTGCTGCGCGCCGTGGCCAAGCGCTACGGCCTGGTCTGCCTGCTCCACGAGAAGCCGTTCGCCGGCATCAACGGTTCGGGCAAGCACCTCAACTACTCCATCGGCAACGCCGAACTGGGCAGCCTGTTCGATCCGGGCGACACGCCCCATGAGAACGCCCAGTTCCTGGTCTTCTGCGCCGCCGCCATCCGGGCCGTGCACAAGTTCGCCCCGCTGCTGCGCGCCGCCGTGGCCAGCGCCTCCAACGATCACCGTCTGGGCGCCAACGAGGCCCCGCCGGCCATCATGTCCATGTATCTGGGCGAGCAGCTCTCCGACGTGTTCGAGCAGATCAAGAAGGGCAAGATCAAGGGCTCCAAGCAGAAGGGCATCATGAACATCGGCGTCGACACCCTGCCGCCGCTGCCCATGGATCCGGGCGACCGCAACCGGACCAGCCCGTTCGCCTTCACCGGCAACCGCTTCGAATTCCGCGCCGTGGGCTCGTCCCAGTCCATTGCCGGCGCCCAGGTCTCCCTCAACACCATGATGGCCGACTCCCTGGACTACGTCGCCACCAAGCTCGAAGCCGCCACCGGTGGCAATACCACGAAGCTTAACGCGGCCGTCCAGTCCGTGATCCAGGAAATCATGAAGGAGCACGACGCCGTGGTCTTCAACGGCGACGGCTACTCCGAAGCCTGGCACAAGGAAGCCGAAAAGCGCGGTCTGCCCAACCTGAAGACCACGCCCGACGCCATGCCGGTGCTGACCTGCCCGGATGTGGTCAAGCTGTTCACCACCTACGGCGTGTTCAGCGAGGCCGAGCTCAAGGCCCGCGAGGAAATCTACCTCGAGCAGTACTGCAAGACCATCCAGACCGAAGCCAACCTGGTGGTGCGCATGGCCAAGACCATCATCTTCCCGGCCGCCATGCGGTACCAGGGCGAGCTGGCCGCTACCTGCGCCGACCTCAAGGCCATCGGCCACGACTTCAAGATGGTCGCCCTGGAAGACGTCACCGCCAAGCTGCGCGACCTGCAGGCCAAGGTGGCCGACCTGGAAAAGCTCATGGAGCACAGCGACGGTTCCTCCCTGGACGAGGCCAAGTATATGTGCAGCACCCTCCTGCCGGCCATGGCCGACGTTCGTGCCCTGGCCGACGCCCTGGAAGCCGTGGTGGCCGACGATCTGTGGTCCCTGCCGAGCTACCAGGAAATGCTGTTCATCCGCTAACGGCTTTCCGCTATTCGCAAATGACAAGGCCGCTCCGAATGGGGCGGCCTTTTGTGTTGCAGGAGAGGTCGGAGGGATGCCTCCGGCGGCCGGGGGAATGATTCCCCCGGACCCCTCGATGCGGGACCGTTTCCTTTGGACGGGCACACGTGTTCGAGCGCTCCGCTCACCGAAAACGCGCCTGGCTCCGTGCGCAAAGCAGAAAGGGTTTCCAAAGGGCAACGCCCTTTGGCCGCCGGAGGCATCCCTTCTCCGCCACGTCCCATGGCTACGGCCGCAAGCCGTCCTTGTAGGCCTGGTAGAGCGCCGCCGCGCCCGGGACGCCGAAGGGCGAGCAGTATTCCGGCAGGCTGAAGGCCATGATGCCGGCGTGCGACGTCCGGCCGGCCAGGGCGAGCTGGCGGATGAGGCGGTTGAGGGAGGCGGGTTCGGCCCGGAAGGGCTTCTTGTTGATGGGCTCGCCATCCAGCTGGGTGAAGGTCTCCACGATGGGCGTGAAGGTCCGGCCGTCCTGGCGGGCCGCATCGGCCACCGCCGCGAGGAAGACGTCGGCGTCGTCCAGGCCCAGCTTGCCGACGCCGATGCCATCCTGGAAGAGCACCTGATCGATGCCGCTTTGGGCCAGCAGCCGCTGCCAGGTGCGGCCCAGCAGTTCCGGATCGGCAAAGGCGTTGGAGAAGCCCGAGATGGCCACCGACGCCTGGGGGGCGATGTCCCGCAGGCCCTGGCGCAGTTCGGTCAGATAGGTTTCCAGGACCGCCAGGTGTTCCGGGGGAAGCCAGGTCCGGTCGTCGATTTCCTGGGGAATGTAGAAGCCGGCAAAGGCCGGGGAGCCGCCGAACAGGTCGTTGAGCTCGCGGGCGGCGGCCAGGTTGGCGCGCAGCAGGCGATTGAAGTAGACGCGCACCAGCTTGGGATTGCGGGCGATTTTGCGCCAATAGGCGCTGTCGTGGACGAGGCCGATGCGGACGTGGAAGCCCTGGTCGCTGGCCGCTTCCATGACGCGCGGCAGCACGTCGTGGCCGGCGGTCTTGAAGTGGCGGCTCGGGTAGAACGGCGTCTGGTCGTGGACGCTCCACTGGACGATCAGTTCCTCGACGCCGATGCTTCGCAGGGAGCGGAACAGGGCCTGCCATTGGTCGGTCGTCCAGCGTTCATGCTGGCCGAGCAGTTGGACAAAGGTGCCGGTGAAACGCGGGGAGACGCCGGCGGCGGTGCGGAGCGGGCAGACCGGGATCAGGCAGGCGAGAAGCAGGATGACACGGCCGAGCTGAGTGCCCATGATTCCTCCTGATCAGAATGTTATGATGGTCGTCAAAAACAGGGCGCTGATTCTATCTTCCCGGTCTCTGATCTTCGTTTTGTTGAAGAGCGTGCCGTACTTGTATTGCAGCAAAAATTCGATGGAAGAACGCTCTACCTCATAATCGAAACGATTGAAAATGTACTTGAGCGATAGGCCGCCGCCTCCTTCGATGTAGGAAGATTCGTCACGGTCGGGAGTCCAAAGCCTGAAGTCCGCCACGAGATGCGGCGTGATGAGCAAACGGTCGCGGACGTTGTAGGTGAGGCCTTGGCGAACCTCGCCGTAGAACATGCTCCGCTTGTTGTTTTCCGTATAATAGTCATATTCGCCGTAGAAAAAGGTGTAGTTCCACCATTTTTCGCCCGGCTTGACCGCGTACCCGTCCGTCCAGGATTCCATGACCCGGAGCAGCCAGTTTTCCTCGGCGTCCTTGCCGATCTTGAACAGGCGTTCGAACCCGACATTGAGGTTCAAGGGCCGGAACGGCTTGTAGCGGACCCCGACCGCGCCTTGCCAGGCGTCACGCTCGAATTCCAGGGTATCCTTTTTCAGGTTGCCGGTCACCCGGCCGATGGCCTGGAAGATGCGGTCGTCGCGAAAGCCGATGTAGGGCGGCAGCCAGGCCACTTCCAGACCGCCGCCCGACCGGATGGTGTCGACGGACTCCCCGCCGCCGGAGCCGGGAATGGTGCCGGCGTCGCCGGACAGGTAGGACAGATAGGCCGTGGCGGTCAGGTGCGTCTCCATCTTGGTGATTTCCTTCCGCATCCGGTAGACGTCCCGCTCGCGTTTCTCCCGATCGGCCGGGCTGTCCACCGGGCGCAGGGGGGCATTGTCGATGGCCTGCTTGAAGCTGGCCACCGATGTGGCGTTGTCGCAGGCGTGCATGGCGGCGTAGCCCAGATCCTCCCATAGGGACAGGTAATCCGGGTCGCGGGCCAGCACCGTTTCAAAGGCCGTGACGGCCTCGTCGTAGTGCTTGGTCTCGGCCAGGGCATAGCCCAGGGCGCTCAGGTTCTGATCGGAATCCTCGAGCTGCACGGCCTGGCGGTAGGCCTTGACGGCGGCCTCGGGATGGCCCGAGGCCCTCTCGACGTTGCCGAGCCGGAAGGAGGTGTCGGCCTCGACCTTGTGCTCCAGGGAATCCTGCAAATAGCCCCGGGCCGTGTCGTAGGCCTTGTCGGCCTCGGCCAGACTGGCCAGCTCGGACAGGCGCAGGCGCTTGAGGTCCTCGGGCAGGGCGGCCGCGTCGACGGCCAGAAGCGTACGCTTGGCCTCCTGGGGCTGGCCGTCCAGCCGCTCCACCCGGCCGAGGCGGACCGCCGTTTCCGGATCGGTTCGGATGGCCTGGGCGGCCCGGTAGGCCGTGACCGCGTCCGCGTAGCGATGCTCGCCGGCATAGAGGAAGCCGACGGCCAGGAAATAGTCGCGGCGTTCGGCGTCCGGAAGCGCGCCCACGCCTGGGGCGGCTGCGGCCAGTTCGGCCAGGGCCAGTCCGGGCTTGCCGCGCTTTTCGTCGCTGCGGCCCAGGGCGATGCGGGTGCGCACGTCGTCATGCAGGCGCAGCGAGGCGGCAAAGGCCGTGGTGGCCACGTCGTAACGGCCGTTCTTGTAGGCCACTTGCCCCAGAGCGAAGGGCAGCCGCCAATCCCGGGGATTGCGCGTCCAGGCTTGCCGGAAGGCGCTTTCGGCGCCGTTGAGGTCGTCCTTTTTGGCCAGCAGGTGGCCGAGACCGGCATAGGCGTCGGCGACGGCGCTGCGGGAGGCGCCCGGCGTGGCCGCGGCCCGGCGCAAGGCCGCTTCGGCCTCGTCCGGTCGCCCCACGGCGGCGTAGGCTTGGCCGAGGCTGAGGAGAATGCCGGTCCGGGCGGCGCTGCCCTGGGTGAGGGGCAGCGCCCGGTTGAGCGCCCCGATGGCCTTGCCCGGCTGGCCGGACAGCAGGGCCGCCGTGCCCAGGCCGAGGAACAATTCGGCCCGTTTGTCCGTCGGCAGGGCGTCGGCCAGGGGCAGCGCTTCCTGATAGGCGGCCAGGGCCTTGGCGTAGTCGCGCCGGCCGGCCCGGATGGTGGCCAGGGCCAGCAGGGTCTCGGCCTTGGCGGTCGGATCGCTGACCGTGGCCAGGTAGGCCTGAAGGCTGGCCACGGCCTGGTCGGTGTCCCGGGCGGCGGCATAGCTCTGGCCGGCCTTGAACCACAGGGCCGGGTGGCCGGCCTTGGCCAGGGCCGCGTACTGGGCCGCGGCTGCGGCATGGCGCCCCAGCCGGGACAGGATGTTGGCCAGCTGTTCCCGGGCGGCGGTCGTTTCCTCGGACGTTTGGGCCGTGCGGACGAGTTCTTCGTAGACGGGGAGGGCCTGTTCGGGCCGGGAGGCCTTGACCAGGGCTTCGGCCAGGGACTGTTTGGCTTCGCGGCCGGCGCCGGCCGCCAGGGCCTGCTCAAAGGCCGTGATCGCCGCCGGATAATCCTTGAGCTCCAGGCAGACCTCGCCCAGGCTCTGGGAGAGCCGGGCCTTCTCGCCGCCGGCGGCCAGGGCCGCTTCGAGGCTGCGGCGCGCGGCCGCGGCGTTGCCCTGTTCGCTTTGCAACAACCCCTTCATGGTCAGGATGCGGGCCCGGCGGTCCGCGGCGGGCGCGTTGGCCAGGGCCTTGTCCAGGGCCTGGAGGGCTTCGTCGGGATTGTCGCTTTTGGCAAGCAACGTGGCCAATTCCATGAATGTTTCGGGGGAGGCGTCCAGGGCGCTCGCCTCGCTGAGGGCGGCGGCCGCCTCCTTGGTTCGGCCGGACCGCTCCAAGGCCCGGGACAGGCGCAGCAGGGCCAACGGTTCCCGGCGCAGGGCCACGGCCTTGGTCAGCACCTCGGCCGCGGCTTCGGCTTGGTTCGCCTCCAGCAGCAACAGCCCCAGGTGCATGGACAGCCGATAGCGGGCGTCCGTGTCGAGCGTTTCGGTGAGGGCCCGGCGCAGCACGTCGGCCGCGCCGGCATAGTCCTTGGCGGACGCCAAGGCGGTCGCCAAAAATTCCCGGTTGGCCAGGCTGGGCTCCCGATCCACCAACTGGCGGCCCAGCCGGACCGCTTCCGCGTAATCCTTGGCCCGGTTGGCCAGGACGGCCTGTTGGCGCAGCAGATCGGAGGCGTTGGGCGCGATGCCCAGGGCCTCGGTCAGGGCCTTGCGGGCCGCCGGCAGATCGCCGGCGGCGGCGGTGGTCACGGCCAGGGCGCGCAGGGCGGCCAGGCGGTCCTTGTCGGTGGCGGCCGCGGCCAACGCCGTGGCATAGGCCTGCCGGGCCCCGTTCCGGTCGCCGCTGGCGTCGGCGAGCACGCCGCGGGTGAACTGGAGTTCGTAGTCCCCGCCGTCCTGGGGCAGGGTGGCGAGGAGCGTGCGGGCCTCCTGGAAGCGGTGCAGGCGGGAGAGCGCCTCCACCGTGGAGAGCAGGGCGAAGCGGTGGGCCTTGGGGTCCTTGGCCGAAAGCTCCAGGGCGCGTTGCAGATGGGGCAGGGCGGCCTGGTTCTCCCCGAGCCGCAGCTGGCACAGGCCCAGGGTGAGGAGCGCGGTCGGATCGTCGGGCGCGGCGGCCAGGATGGTTTGGGCCTCTTTTTCGGCCTCGGCGTACCGCCCCATCGTATAGAGCAGATTCATGAAGTCGGCGCGGGCCTTCCGGTCCTTGGGCGCGATGGCAAGGTAGCGCTCGAATTCCTTTGCGGCCTCGCCGGTCTTGCCCTCGCGGATGTGTCGGTAGGCCATGTCCAGATGCGGATAGGAGCGGAAACGGTCGAGTTGTCGGGCAAACCAGCCCGGCGCCGGGACGTCCGGAGCGGCGGGTTGCTTGTCGGCGGCTTCGACGGCGACGGCGGGTCCGAGGATGAGCAGGAGCGCCAGGGTCACGCCGGGAAGCAGCCGTTTCGGGATATGGCGGTCGGTCGGCATGGCGTCCCATCGGGTTGCGGTATCGGCAACATGGTGCCCCACGGGAAAAGCACATTTCGGGCCGTTTTTCAGTTTCTCAATAAAGTACCATAAATGCCGCGAGCGGCACCGTCCGATGCCCGACCCTGTCCGGTCGTTCGGCGCTCTTTTTCGGGGAGTGTGTAACATGGATAACCCGTTGTTTCACTTTTTGGGCGAGGCCGGGGGCGTCGTCAGCTCCTGCAGGGTTTCCGGCGTGACGTAGCCCTGGGCGACGACGAGTTCGCGCAGTGGCGGGCAGGACGTTTTCTGCTCCTCCAGGGCCTGCTGGAGCTGGCTGGCCGTGACGTAGCCCTGGCGCACCAGAAAGTCGCCGAACCGTCCGCCGCCGGACCCGGCAAAACGGGCTTCCGCCTCGGCCAGCCGCGGCCGGGTCAGATCGTGCCGCCGGATCAGAATGTCGCCCAGGCGGGCGTAGCACTGCCGGCGGGTCTTGAGGAGTTCCGTCAGCTGGTCCTCGGTCAGGACGCCTTTTTCCCGCAGGGCTTCGGCGAGCGGCGCGTCGCTCGCGGCATCGGCCTGCTCCAGGCGGGCATAGCCGCGCCGGATGGCAAAGGACAGGTCGGCGGTGGTGGCCAGGTAGAGATCGATGGGGCGGCCGACCGCCGTCTCCAGCGCGTTGAGCAGTTGCCGGCTGGGCGGCCGGTTCACCGCCAGGGCCAGGGCGCCGGCCGGCGTGATTTCCAGGGGGAAGATCTGATGGGCGGTGGCCAGCTCCCGGGGCAGGGCGGCAATGGCGTCGAGCGGCACCAGATAGGGGTCGATCGCCCGGGTTTCCAGCCGGAATTGCAGGCCCAGGATCTGCGTCAACTTGTCCTGGCTGACCATGTCGAGGGCCAGCAGGGCCTCGCCCAGGGCCTCGCCGGTCTTTTTTTGCCGGTCCAGGGCGGCGTCGAGCTGGGCCACCGTCCCGATGCGCTTGTCGAGCAGGAGATCGCCCAGACGGCGGCGGTAGGCCAGGAGTTCGGCCTCGGAGGGGTAGACGTGGTCGGTCTTGTCCCAGGTGATGGCCGTGCCGGTCATGAGGTAGCGGGCATACAGCCGCAGGGCCCGCATGGTGGCCACGAAGTTGATGGTGTTGCCCCAGATCAGGCGGGGGATGGACAGTAGCCCCTGCCAGAAGCCGTAGATGCGCCTGACGTACAGGGCCCGCAACAGGGCGCGCCAGCCGAAGAAAAACAGGTTGGCGATGAGCAGGTACCAGGGCCAGGTGTCGGGCTCGACGATGGGTGGGTAGTGGTAGGATTCGGGAAAGAAAATCTGATAGAGCCAGATGGCCGTCACTATGGGCACGATGCAGTTGGCCAGCATGACGACCTGGTTGGTCAACAGGGACTTGCGGTCGCGGTAGAGCATGTAGCGCGTCCAGAAGTCGCCCTGCCAGCCCAGGCTGGCCCAGCCCTGGAGGGCAATGCCCATGATCCAGCGGGATTTTTGCCGGACGGCCGTCTTGAAGGTGCGCGGGAAGAATTCCCGGATGACGATGAATTCCGGTTTGGTCTTGAGATGCACCGTGCCGGTGATCGGACGTTTCACCGGGACGGTGCGTTCGAGCACCTGCCGCACGAAAATCTGCCGCAGGCCGAATTTCCGCATGCGCAGGCCGAAGTCGTAGTCTTCGGTCAGGGATTCGATGTTGAAGAGCTGGTTGTTGCTGTCGGCGGCGAGCACCGAAAGGGCCCGGCGGCTGTAGGCGCTGCCCACCCCGGCCGAGGGCACGGTCTTGCTCAGGATTTCCCGGACGAGCAGGTCGCGGGCGTGGTTTTCCGCGAACTCGTCGGCATAGTGGCCGGCCGTGAATTTCCACCAGGCCGGAATGATGGGGAAGACCGGCAACTGCACCATGTCGACCCGGGGAATGAGGTAGTTGCACAGCTTGAGATAGAGCGGGTGTACCAGGTCCTCGGAGTCGTTCATGGCAAAGACTTCGAAGCGGACGTCGTGTTCCTTTTCGTAGACGAGCACGCCCTCGTACACCCAGTTGAGACAGTCCGCCTTGTTGGTGGGACCGTCCTTCGGGCAGACGATGCGCTCGATGTTGCCATAGGTTTCCCGGGCCAGGTCCACCTCGCGCTGGGTCTGCGGATCGTTGGGGTAGGTGCCGACGAAAATGCGGTAGTTGCTGTAGTTGATGGTCCGGATGGTGTTGTCGAGCATGCGCCGGATGACGGCCGATTCGTTCCAGCAGGGGATCATGATGGCCACCGGCTGTTCCGGCGTGGCCAGGAGCTTTTCCTCGGTGAGGCGCGGGTATTTGCGGCGGATGACCAGGAACCGGTAGGATTGCCTGACCATGTAGACGATGTCGATAAACAGTTCGTCCAGACCGCCGATCACGAAGATGATGCCGAGGCCGATCAGCAGCACCTGTAGGGTGAGCAGGACGTAGGGCATGACGTTCGCGAAGAGGCTCATGGCGTGACCCCTGGCTGGGGATGGAATTGGGCGTCATCGGGCAACAGCGGCGTCAGCCCGGCGCTGAAACGCTCCAAGGCCGTCACGATGCGCGCGGCCGCCCGACCGTCGCCATAGGGATTGGCCCCCTGGCGCATGGCCTGCCGGGCCGCTTCGTCGGACAGGAGCCGGGAGGCCTCCTCGACGATGGTCCGGCGGTCGGTGCCGACCAGCCGGGACAGGCCTAGCCGGGACGCCTCCGGCCGCTCCGTGACCCGGCGCAGCACCAATACCGGCGTGTGGAAGGTGGGGGCCTCCTCCTGCACGCCGCCGGAATCGGTCAGGATCAGGGTGGCGTCCCGCATGAGCAGGACGAACGTCGGATACTCCAGCGGCTCGACCAGATGGATGTTGACGTGGCCGTCCAGGACGGCGTGGGCCGTTTCCTGGACCCGGGGATTGCGGTGGACCGGATAGATGAAATGGACGTCCGGGAAGCTGGCGGCCAGCTCGGCGATGGCGGCGCAGATGGAGGCCAGGGCCTCACCCCAGTTCTCCCGGCGGTGGGAGGTGACCAGCACGGCGCGGCCGCCGTCCGGGGCCAACTGCCGCAGCAGGGGGCAGCGCTCGGGGCCGAGGGAGGCGGTCAGGCCGAGCAGGGCGTCCACCACCGTGTTGCCGGTGACGACGATAGCGGCCGGGTCCTGGCCCTCCCGGAGCAGCTCCTGGCGGGCCAGGGGCGTCGGGGCGAAATGGAGCCGCGTCAGCACGCTGGTCAGCCGTCGGTTGGCCTCTTCGGGGAAGGGGTTGGCCATGTCGTGGCTGCGGAGCCCCGCTTCCACATGGCCGAAGGGAATGCCACGGTAAAAGGCGACCAGTGAGGCGGCGAAGACCGTGGTCGTGTCACCCTGGGCCAACAGCAGGTCCGGGTGCAGGTCGGCCAGCGCCGCGTCGAGGCCGGCCAGCGCCCGCTGGGTCAGGCCGGCCAGGGTCTGCCCCGGCGTCATGAGTCCCAGGTCGATGTCTGGCCGGATGCCGAACGGGGCCAGGGCTTGTTCCAGCATTTCCCGGTGTTGGCCGGTGGAGAGGACGCTGACGGAAAAACGGTCGGTGGCAGCCCGCAGCGCCTGGATGACAGGTGCCATCTTGATGGCTTCGGGCCGGGTGCCGACCGTGACGACAAGATGCGGCATCGGAGTACGCTCCCTTCTCCATGGGCGGCATGGAGGAGTTTATACTCCGCAAAGCTATGTCAAACTGCCCGAAAGGGTAAGCAATATTCTCCGTTTCCGGGACGCGGATGCGAAAAACACCGGTGGGAGGTTTTGTCCCCGTGCCGCCAGGCGGCGGCCTCCCCAAAAAATTTAGCTGAACTCCTTGATCAGGGCGGCGATCTCCCGGCGCAGGATGGCAGCGGCCGCCTGGGGAACCCGGCGGGCGATGTCCGCCTCGATTTCCGTGCGGAAGCTGGCCATGGCCTCCTGCAGATCGGCGGCGCGCAGGCGTTCGTCCAGACCGTCCAGGGCCTTTTGGGCCGTTTCCCGGGCGGCGGCCAACTCCTCCGCGGACGGCAGCAGGGCCTGTTTCACCCGTTCGGCCAGGGCGTCGGGATCGATGCGGTCGGTCTCCAGGGTGGTCAGGCGGTCGGATAGGGCGTCGCCCATGGCCTTGGCTTCGTCCCGGGCGGCCTGCTTGGCCGTTTGCAGGACCGCCGCCAGATCCACGGCCAGGCCCTCGCGCACGCCGGTGATGGCGGTCTGGACGTCGGGAATCTCCGGCAGCAGGGCTTGCCGCACCCGCTCGGTCAGGGCATCCGCGCCGAGGTGGTCGGCCTCCAAGGCCGTGAGCCGTTCGGCCAGGGCGTCGGTGGCGCTGTGGTCCGTTTCCAGGACCGTCAGCCGCTCGGCCAGCCCCGAAACCTCCGCGCCGGCCGCCTCCAGGGCGTCCAGCCGGGCGCCGAGGGTGGCGCCCAGGTGCGCTATGGCCTCCTGGGCGGCGTTCTTGGCCGTCTCCAGCACCGCGCCCAGGTCCACGGACAGGCCCTCCCGCAGACCGGCCAGGGCGGTTTTCAGGTCCTTTTGAGTGATGAAATTTTCGGTATCGGGCAGGCTCTGGCGCACGGCGTCGAAATCCGGAGCCAGGGCGGCCCGCAGGTCCTCGATCAGGCTCTCGCGGTCGGGCCGGCCCGCCGCGATGGCGGCCATGAGTTCGGTCCGCATCGCGTCCAGATCGGGGCCGGCCGGGGCCTCTTCGGCGGTCAGCTCGGTCCGCAGGGCGTCGAAACGGGCGGTCAGCGCCGCTTCCAGCCGGGCCGCCAGGGCCTCGGTATCCGGCAGGTCGATGTCCTGGATCTGGGCGGTCAGGGCGGTGGTGGCCGCTTCCAGGGCGTCCAGCCGGGCGTTCCAGGCGGCGAGCGCGTCCTCGGACGGGGCCTCCTCGGCCTCGGGGGCCGGGCCCTTGGCCGTCAGGATCAGCTGGTCCAGGGCATCCAGATCGATGGCTTCGGCGGCGGCGTTGGGTGCGGCCGCGGCGGTCGGGGCCGGTTCCTCCAGCGGGGCCAGGCCGGGCAGCTCGGTCACGTCCATGGCCTCGTCCGGAGCGACCGCCCGAACCGGCGGTTCCGGCGCGGGCGCGGCCGCTTCCGCTTCCGGGGCGGCGGCAACCGGGGCCGGTTCCTTCTCCTCGGCGGCCGGGGCTTCCGGCGCGGGCGCCGTCTCGCCCAGGGCGGCCTCAAGGTCAAGGTCCGTCATCGCCGTTTCCGGTGCGGCGGCTGCGGCGGCCTCATCGGGCGCGGCTTCCGGCGCCGTTTCGTCCGGCGTCGTTTCGAGCGCGTTGAGATCGAGGCCGGTCAGGTCCACGATGTCCTCGTCCCCGGCGTCGGCTTCGGCGGCGGGCGGCGTCGTTTCGGTCTCGGGCAGCTCCAGGCCCTCCAGGTCGATGACGTCCTCGTCGCCGGCCCCGTCGGGCGCGGCGTCCTTGGGAGCCTCCGCGGGGGCCTCCGGTGCCACGTCGCCGAACAGGTCGTCGAGTTCCTGCTCGAAGCTCATGTCGGCGGAAACTTCCTTTTCCGCTTCGGTCGCGGCGCTGTCGGCCGATCCCTCTTCCACGAGGTCGGTCAGGTCGATGATGTCGTCTTTTTCGGGAAGAGGTTTGTCGTTGGGCATGTCGCACCTCGGCCGGTTAGGGCGTCTCTGGACGGTGAGGCGAGGCCGGGGGAAGGCTCCGGCCTCGCAAGATCGGAATTACGATGCCTTCTGCGGATGGCAGTCCGTGCACTTCGTGGGGCCCTTGCCCTGCTTCTTGTGACAACCGACGCAACTGCGCTCGCTTTGCATGTTGTGGAAGGTCCGATAGAAGGACTTGTCGCTGGTCTTGTCCTTGGGATCGGTGCTGTCGTGGCAGCCGGCCGCCGAGCATTTCTTGGGCGTATCGCCCTTGTGGTGGCAGACCTTGCACTCGACGGCGGCGTGCCCCTTGTGGGAAAACGCCACCGGCGCTTTGGTGGCGGTCATGCCCTGGGGGACCTGAATCGTCATGTCCGCCGGGGCATCCACAGCATGCAGCATGGGCAGCCCGACAAATCCCACCAGGGCCACGCATGCGAAAGCCATGAACACTGTTTTTCGCATCCCGCTTACCTCCCTCCGCAAAGAATAGAACACTTAATCTGTGTACGGCCAGCCCCGAGGGGCTGTCAAGGAGAGGGAGCCTGAAAAGACGGGAGATATCGGGCGCGATTGCGGTGTCATTTCAGGCCAGGACATACTTGCCGGCATAGCCGCGCGGGGTCAGCATCCGCCCGCCGGCCAGCCGGCTGGCGGATGCGCCGATCACCACCAGGGTGAGCATGTCGGCCCAGTCGGGATCGGCCTCGTCCAGCCGGGTCAACCGGACGGCCTGGCCCGGGCGGAAGGCGTTTTTCACCATGCCGACGGGCGTTTCCGGAGCACGATGATGTCGGGCGGCGGCCAGGGCCTCGGCCAGATGCCCCACGCGCCGGCGGGAGCGGGGATTGTAGAGGGCCAAGACGAAATCGGCGGCCAGGGCGGCCTCCAGGCGTCGGGCGATGGCCGGCCAGGGGGTGAGCAGGTCGGACAGGCTGACCACGGCGAAATCCTGGGTCAGCGGCGCGCCGAGCAGGGCGGCGGCGGCGCAGACGGCCGGAATGCCGGGCACCACCGAAAAGGTGATGGCGGCGGCATCCTCCCGGGCGTCGAGCATTTCCAACGCCAGGCCGGCCATGCCGTAGACCCCGGCGTCGCCGCTGGAAACCAGGACCACCCGCTTGCCGGCGGCGGCTGCCTCCAGGGCGGCCCGGCAGCGCTCCACCTCGCCGGTCATGCCCGTGGCCACGACCTCCTTGCCGGCGCGCACGGCCGCCGACACCAGTTCGAGATAGGGCGTGTAGCCGACCAGCACCTCGGCCGCGGCCAGCGCCTCGGCCGCCAGCGGGGCCAGCAGGTCGGCGTCGCCCGGCCCCAGGCCGACCACGGTCAGACGGCCAGGGCCGCCGTGACCAGCGCGGTTCGGGTTTTCGGGGCGATCAGTCGCCCGCCGGCCGTCGCCAGGATTGCCGCCGCTTCGCATACGCTGCCTACTCCCATGTGTTTGGCCACCACGGCCGAGGGGTGCGGCACGGGCACGGCCGCGAGCTCCTCGGCGGAAAAGAACCGCACCGGCACGCCCAGCCGTTGGCCGGCCTCCAGCAGCCCCGGTTCGTGGCGCTTGGCCTCGATGGAGGCGAGGACGCCCAGACTTGCGGGGCTGGCCCTGTGCTCCCGGCAGACCCGGGCGATCAGGTCGAGGATGGCCTCGGCCGGTGCGCCTCGGCGGCAGCCCACCCCGACCGCCAGGACCGGCGGCCGCAGGTAGAGCCGTTCCGGACCGGTCGGCCCCAGACGCCAATCGACGACCACCAGCGGCGCGCCGGTGCGCGCCGGTTCGGGCGCGCTCACCCACTCGAAAAAAGCGGCCTGGGCCGGGTCGGACGGCGAAAACAGGCCCAGCGGGTCGAATACGGCCACCCGGCCGCCGTCGGCCAGAACGGCGTTGATCCGCTTGGTCGCCGCGCCGTTGTCCACGAGGAGCCCCTGCTCCCGGGCCAGGACCTCCACGGCCGGCGCACCGGCCGCGTCGGTGGCCGTGGTCACGACCGGCGTGGCTCCGATGGCCGCGGCCACGTCCCGGGCCAGGGCATTGGCGCCGCCCAGATGGCCGGCGAGCAGGCTCACCACGAAATGCCCGGCGTCGTCCACGGCCAGGACGGCCGGGTCCACCGTCTTGTCCCGCAGATGCGGGGCGATGACCCGCACGGCAATGCCGCAGGCGGCCACGAAAATATGGGCCCGGAAACGGTCGAAGCTGCCCGCCACCAGCTGGCCCAGGGCGGCGTAGGGCTCGGCCCGGACCGCGCCGGCCAGCCGTTCGGGCGCGAACAGCACGCCGGCCAGGCTGTCGGCGATGCGGCGGCCCAGGCGGGCGCCCTTGGCGGTGACGGCGTACACGGCCGTGGTCGGTGCGGACATGGCGGGCAGCATAGAGAATTTTCGGCCGGCCCTAAAGAATCTTTTCGTCGCGGTCGATAAGCAAAAAAGAAACGGTATGGCAGGTGCGGAGGCTGACCATGGTCGATGCGGTGCAAAGCGGCGGATACGGAGTGCTCGGGCTCTATGCGGCCCAGGCGCCGGTGGAGCCGCAGTCGCTGGCCCAGCCGAGTACCGCCGCGACGTCCACCGCCAACCCGTTGGGCCTTTCCGCAACGCCCGTCGCGGCCGCCTGGCAGACCGGCAGCGAGCCCGTGCCGGCCAGCGCCTCCAGTGCCGACGGCGGCCAGACGCGCGGCCGCGACTATGCCGGCGGCGGCCAGGCCCAGGCCCGGCAGGCGGCCGTGGCCGCCAGTCTCTACGCCGCCGGCCAATCCGGCGCGACAATGTCCCCCACCCTGTCCTCCTCGTCTTCCGGCACCGCTTCGGGCACCTCGTCCGGCCAGGCGGCCCGGACCTACGCCCGGACCGGCACGCGCACCGCGTCGCGGCCGGGCGCCATGCTTTCCACGACGATGTAAGCGGTGAAGAGGCCTCCGGCGGCCGGGGGAATGATTCCCCCGGACCCCTCGATGCGCGGCCGCCCAGGCGGCAACCGAAGACGCTTGCCGTCTGGGCGGCCGCGAAGGGTGCGTCAAAACGCCCTTGGGCTATGCAGAAAACAGGGCAGGGGGGCTGGGGGGAATGATTCCCCTAAGCCAGGTACAGGGCAGCGCCCTGGCCGCCGGAGGCGTCTAGGACTGTTCGGGCTGTGCCTGCGCCTGGTCGGCTTGGTCTGCCCGGGCGGCGGGGTGGCGGGGCTTGGGAAAGGCGATGGAGACTACGGTGCCGCGCGTCTCGGACGTGGTCATGGCGATTGTGGCGCCGTGGGTCTCGGCGATGAGTCGGGCGCCATAGGTGCCGAGGCCGGTGCCGTCCTTCTTGCCGGCCGTGGCGTATTTTTCGAAAAAGCGCGAGCGGATGGACTGGGGCACCGCCCCGGCGTTGGCGATGGCCACGTTGAGGGTGGCGGTCTCGCTGAGGCTGACGGTCACCCGGCCGCCCGGGGGCGAGGCTTCCAGGGCGTTTTTGATGAGGTTGGACAGCATGGTGTAGAGGAGCATTTCCTCGCCGCGCACCGTGAAGACGTCCTCGGCCTGGCGCGTCTGGCCCCGCACCTGGACGACCATGGCCAGGTCCCGGGCCTCCATGACGCCGCGCAGCTCGCCGGCGATGTTGTCGAGGATGGGCAGCACGTCCACCGGCTCCGGGGTCAGCTCGTAGGCGCCCCGTTCCATGCGGTAGAGGTCCAGGGACTGGTTGATCATGTTGAGCATGCGGTAGCCGGCGTGCTGCATGAGGCTCAGCATGTCGCCCTGCCGCTCGGTGAGGTTGCCTTCCCGACGCAGCAGCTGGGGCAGGGTGAGGACGGCGGTCAGCGGCGACTTGAGGTCGTGGCGGGTCATGCGCTCCACGTCCTCGCGTAGGATTTCGGCCCGTTTGCGCTCGGCGATGTCCACGATGGCGTAGCCCAGGATGTCGGCGAAATGGGAGGCGAATTCCGAACCTTTCTCGCTGGTGTAGCGGTCGGGGTTGGCGTCGAAGAAGCTCAGGATGCCGATCAGGTTCTGGGGGCCGAACTTGTCCCGCAGGGGGTAGATGAAGCACGAGCCCAAAAGCAGCTTGCGGCCGCCGCCGAACCCCGGGCCGAAGAAACGTTCCGGGTCGGGCACGGCGCTGATGGAGCCCATGAAGCCCGTGGGGCGCTTGGCCTCGGGCATGAGTTCGGCCAGGGCGTCCAGCAGGTCGGCCGGGCTGGTCAGCCGGGCCCCGGGCGGGGTGAAGTCGTTGAATTCGTTGGCGTCGAGGAGCAGACCCACGGCGCGCAGGCCGAAAAGTTCCTGGACCTTTTCCAGGATGGCCGGCAGTTCCTCGTGGGACCGCATGGTTTCCACCACCCGGATGGCCTTGCGGAACTTCTCGAAGGCGGTGAAGCTGCCCTCGAAGCGGTCGACCACGGTTTTGAGCTTGTTTTGCAGGTCGATGCACTGCTTGCGGGTGCGTTCGCCGTCCTTGTGGCAGTCGAGCAGCTCTTCCCGGGCCAGGGCGTCGGCGTTGGCCCGCATCTTGACCGCGCGGCGCAGTTCACCCGTCAGCCGCTTGAATTGGTAGCTGTTATGATCCTGGAACGCCTCCTCCAGCTTGGCGAGGCGGTCCTGGATATCGGGAAAGTCGAATTCGGGCATGGTCGGCTATCGTCGTCTCAGCGGGACCGGTAGACGCCGTAAACCTGGACGTCGCCGGTCGTATGCACGGTCATCTCCGACGGCGCCGAACCCCGGGCGCAGGCGGCGAGCAGGCAGACGACGAGGCAGACACCGCAAGCCAGTCGGAACATGTTTTCTCCCTGGTTTCGCGCATCCGACGGTCCGACCGGCGAACACGCGATCCCCTTCACCCTACGGCATGCAGGCTTCGGGCGCAACGTCCGGGGCGTCGGGCCTTTTGACATTCGAACAGGGCGCGGGTACAAGCGCTGCCGTCGTTACCCGCAGCGCGCCAGCCCGCCGGCCGGCATCCGGACGTTTCGTCACGCGGACGCCCGTATCGGTTCTTGCGGCCCCTTGCCGCCGTGGAGGGGAATCCGTCCTTATGAAGCACCATCATTTTCTTGCCGTCCTGATCGCGGTCGTTATGGCCATCACCGTCGCACCGCTCCTGGATGTCGGCCAGGCCTTGGCCAAGAAGACGCACCACACCGAGCAGGTCGAGAAGTCGTCCCGTCCCGCGAAGCGTGCGAAGGTCACCTCCAGGAAAGCGGCGCCCGCCGCCACGGCCGTCAACAAGCGCAGCGCCCACAAGACGCGGAAGGCCACCCGCACCGTCCATTCCGCCCGCCGCGCCCGCCACTTCGTCACCGAACCCGACGAGGAGGGCGCCGGCAGTTGCACGGTACCGACCCTGCGGGTCAAGTCGGCCATCCTCTACGACGTCAACACCGGCCAGGTGCTCTACGAGCAGAACCCGGATTTCCAGATCGCCCCGGCCTCGCTGACCAAGATCCTCACCCTCTACCTGATCTTCGACGCCATTCGGCAGGGGCGGTTGCGTCCCTGGGACGTGGTGGAGGTGTCCGAGCGGGCCAGCACCCAGGGCGGCTCCAACATGCACCTGCGCCACGGCGAAATGGTCAAGGTCACGGAACTCATCAAGGGCATCGCCATCGCCTCGGCCAACGACGCCTGCATGGCCATGGCCGACTATCTGGAAGGCGGCAACGTCGAGGCCTTCGTGGCCCGCATGAACGCCACGGCCAAGCGGCTCGGCATGAGCAATTCCGCCTTTTTCAATCCCAACGGCCTGCCGGCCGAGGGGCAGCTCACCACGGCCCGGGACATGCTCAAGCTGGCCATCTCCTACCTGACCCAGTTCCCCAAGGCCCTGACCATCCATTCCATGCAGTATTTCACCCACAACAACCGCCAGCGGCATAACGCCAACTCCCTGCTCGGCCATTACGAGGGCGCGGACGGGCTCAAGACCGGCTTCGTCTGTGCCTCGGGCTACAACATCGTCGCCACGGCCAAGCGCAACGGCACCCGCCTGATCGCCGTGGTCCTGGGCTCCCGCAATCCGATCGTTCGGGAGCGGGAAACCGTCAAGCTGCTGAACAAGGGATTCCTGATCGCCGCGACCAAGCGGGCCGCGCCGCCGACCGCCGCCACCCCGCCGGCCGCCGGGCCGATGGTCGCCGCGCCGTCGGTTGCGGGACCGGCCGTCCCGGCCATGGCCGGCGCCCCGGCGGCTCCCCAGACACAGGCGCAACCATAGCCCGGTCGGTTACGCCGGCCCCGGTGTTTGACGCCCGCGTTCCCGTGCTCTACATGCCTGCGGCATGAGTACCCGCATCACTTTGCACGGCCTGGCCAAGTCCTATGGCGTGCGCACGCTGTTTTCCGCCATCTCCCTGGCCGTGTCGGACAAGGACCGCATCGGCCTGATCGGCCCCAACGGGTCGGGGAAATCCACCCTGCTGCGCCTGATGGCCGGCCTGGAAACGCCGGACGCCGGCGAGGTCGTCCGCGCCCAGGGGACCCGGCTGGCCTATGTGGCCCAGGAGGACCGGTTCCTGCCCGGCCAGACCGTGGAAGCGGCCCTGGCCGAGGCCCTGGACGCCACCGACGTCCCCCGTCCGGACGGCGAGGGCCGGGACGCCCGGATGGGGGCCATCCTCGGCCGGCTGGGCTTTTCCGATCCGTCCGTCACCGTGGACACCCTGTCCGGCGGCTGGAAGAAACGGCTGTCCGTGGCTCGGGCCTTGGTCACCGAGCCCGACGTGCTGCTCCTCGACGAGCCCACCAACCATCTGGATCTGTCGTCCATCCTCTGGCTGGAACGGCTGCTTTCCGCCGCGCCCTTCGCCTTCGTGGTGGTCAGCCACGATCGGTTCTTTTTGGAAAACGTCACCAGCCGCACCGTGGAGCTGTCCGCCATCTATCCCGAGGGCTGCCTCAACGTGGCCGGCCCCTACAGCGCCCTGGTCGAGGCCCGGCAGGCCTTCCTGGAGCGCCAGGGGGCCCTGGAGCAATCCCTGGCCGGCAAGGTCCGTCGGGAGGTGGAATGGCTGCGTCGCGGCCCCAAGGCCCGGGGCACCAAGGCCAAGGCCCGCATCGACGCCGCCGGCGAACTGATGGAGGCCTTGTCCGCCACCCGGCAGCGCAACCGGGAATCGACCAAGGTCGGTATCGATTTTTCCGGCTCCGGCCGCCAGACCAAACGGTTGGTCGTGGCCAAGGGCCTGACCAAGGGCTACGATGGCCGGACGCTCTTTGCCGGCCTCGACGTCGTGCTGTCCCCGGGGATGCGGCTGGGCCTGACCGGGCCCAACGGGTCGGGGAAATCCACGCTGCTGCATCTTTTGGCCGGCGAGGAACGCCCGGACGCCGGCACGGTCGACCACGCGCCCGGCCTGAACCTGGTCGTCTTCGACCAGAAGCGCGAACAGCTCGATAAGGACCAACTGTTGCGCCGCGCCTTCGCCCCGGACAGCGACAGCGTCATCTATCGCGGCCAGCCCTTGCACGTGGTCACCTGGGCCAAGCGTTTCGCCCTGCGGCCGGAACAGCTCGACCTGCCGGTGGGTCTCCTCTCCGGCGGCGAACAGGCCCGGGTGCTCATTGCCCGGCTCATGCTGCGCCAGGCCGACGTGCTGCTCCTCGACGAACCCACCAACGACCTCGACATCCCCACCTTGGAAATGCTGGAGGAAAGCCTGCTCGACTTCCCGGGCGCGGTGGCGTGCATCAGTCACGACCGAGCCTTTCTCGACCGGGTGTCCACCGTGCTGCTCGGCCTGTCCGGCCACGGCACGGCCGCGGTCTATGCCGATTACGCCCAGTGGGAGGCGGACTTCCTGGAACAGGAGCGCCAAGCGGCCCATCGGGCCCGGGCCGACCGCCCGGCCAAGCCCGTCCGGCCGCGTGCCGCCGCTGCGGCCAAGAAGTTCACCTACCGGGAACAGCGCGAGTGGGACGGCATGGAAGCGGCCATCCTGACGGCCGAAGGCCGGCTGGCCGAGTGCCAGGCGGCCCTGAACGATCCGGCCGTGGCCTCGGACGGCGACGAGCTCTCCCGCCGCCTGGCGGCAGCCCAGGAGGCCGAGGCCGCCGTCGAGGCCCTCTATGCCCGCTGGGCCGAACTGGGCGCCAAGGTCGAGGAGGCGGAGTAAGACCAGGGCGCTGCCCTGGACCTGCCGGGGGGAATCATTCCCCCCGGGCTCCCTATGCGAGGGGGCCGGAGGCAAAAAAAACCGAGGCCGGAAAGGACCCGGCCTCGGCGCTGCTGGAGCGGTGCGTTTACGGCATCAGGAATGGGCGCCCGGGAAAAACTCGGCGCTTACCCAATACAGTACGAACAGGAGAACGATACCGAGGCTGATGCTCCAGCCGATGAGCTTTTTTTCGACGGGGAGCAGGGGCTCCCACTCCATGTTGTTCATTTCTTCCGTCATACTCGAATCTTTCTTGTCGGGTTCCATGCATGCCTCCCGGATGCGTCGGTTGGGCTACGAAGCCAAGGGTGGCTTGACCCCGTGGAAGAAAAGCCAGGAAATGAACAGGCCGATCCAGATGATGAATCCGAACAGGCTGACGACATAGACCAGGGCCAGGCGTCCGATGCCCTCCTCCCAGAGCTTCTTGAAGTTGGACACCACACCGATGGTAAAGAAGGTGAGAATGAAGAAGATGGTGCGGAAGGGCTTGGTGGTGGCGATGGCCGTCTTGCCGATCGCGACCAGATGGGCGCCCTGGGCGCAGATGATGAGCATGACCAGGAAGGTGACGACGTAGCCGATCACGAAGCGGGGGAAGCGGTCCACGATGGCGCCGAGCTTCATGCGCTGGCCGGGCTTGCATTCGATCATGGTGCACCAGATGGCGGCCAGCAGGAAGGCCCAGATACCGATGAACACGTCGATGAAGACCTTGATGTTGGTGGCCGTCATGGTCACCCAGCCTTCCTTGTAATTGATGCCGTCCATGGCCAGGGCCTTGGCCCGGATGAGGGAGTCGGTGATGACGCCCGAGGCCACGGCACCGCCGTCGGACTTGACGGCCAGGCCCATCCAGGCGCCCGCTACCAGCGGATCATGGTACATCCAGTGCTGGGCCACGAAGGGCAGGACGAGCATTTCCACGCAGGTGAAGATGACGACCAGGGACGACACCATGATCGGCACGATGGGCCGGGCGCGGATGGCGCCACCGGTGGCGATGGCGGCCGACACGCCGCAGATGGAGATGCCCGAGGCCAGGGGGGCCGCCCATTCACGGGTGAACTTGAAGTATTTCCGGGAGATGTAATAGACCAACGCCCAGTAGATGAGGTAGGCTTCGACGATGGCGCACAGTCCCCGGAAAATGATGGCCGAGGCCAGGCTCATCTGGTCCACGGCCTTGACGCCCAGCTCGGCGCCCAGGATGACGATGGCGATCTTGACGTACATCTCGGGCCGGAGGGCATCCTTGAGTTTCCCTGCCAGACCCGGCATGAAGTTACCGATGAAGATGCCGACCAGCAGGGCGATGATGAAGCCCGCCTCGCCGGTCAGGCCCATGGCCCACTTCAGCCCGAACTTCCCGAGTTGGTCGGGCGTGGCCGCGATGACGGCGTAGTTGCCGAGCGAGAAGCAGACGTAGCTGATGAAAAAGACCAAGGTGAAACTGGCCATGAACCGTTTGGGATCGCCGTTGAGGGCTTTGATCCCGAAGGCCAGCATGGCCGTGATGAAGATCCAGGTCAGGATCAGGGACACGCCGCCGGACAGGCCCTTGAAGGCGGCCGTGGAGGGCGCGAAGATCTTGGTCGCATCCGTCCACACGTTCGTTTTCACGGCCCAACCCAGCGGATCGATGCCGCCGAAGTTGAGCAGGGACAAGCAGAACAGAAGCATCCCCAGGATGAGGGATAGCTTGTCCTCCGTCAGCCATTTTTCTTTTGCCATGGCTCCCTCCTCTCGCTTGGCCGGCCCGGCCGGTCCGCCGGTATCGGCGGCCGCCGCGGACGGTCCGTGCATAATCCCCGCTCCGTCCGGCCCCTGCGGCGGGGCACACCGGCGGCAGGCGGCCGGGACGGATGGAGGCGACTTAGCAAGGATGAGGCCAACGCGGGCGGCCGCGCGGAGGGGGTGTTTTCCTTGACGATTATGGGACGGTTGGGGCCGGGCCTGCCAACTGCGGTTAGCAGGACGGCAACCCGGGGTTGCAGCGTCTGTGCCCCCGGACGGCCCCGCAACGGCATCGGGACGCCATCGTGAACGTGCATCCGCGCACCATCAAACATCGCTTCGTGATGGGCCTGTCGGTCATCATGCTGGTGCTGGGGACGTTTTTCGCCATCATCATTTCCATGAACCTCCGCCACCAGCTCGTCACCGACATCGGGCTCAAGGCGTCGCTGGTGCTGACCCAGGCCGAGGCCATCCAGGCTTACGTGCGCGAGGTGCTGCGCCCCGCCATGTATGGCCAGTTGCCGCCGGACGGCTTCGTCTTGGAGGCCATGTCCAGCACTTACGTCACCCGGCGGATCATGAACGGCATCGACGTCCGGGGCGACCCCTTCCGCTACCGCCGGGTGGCCGTGGGGGCCAGGAACCCCGATTCCGAGGCGGACGCCTTCGAGCGCGGGCTCATGGCCCGGTTCGCCAAGGACCCGGCCCTGAGCCGGCTGGAGGAGATGACCTCCCGGGACGGCGAGGAGGTCTACGTGGCGGCCCGGCCGGTCCGGCTGGACGGCACCTGCCTGCACTGCCACGGCGACCCGGCCGACGCACCCAAGGCCCTGCTGGCCCGCTACGGCGTCGGACGCGGCTTCGGCCGCCATCCCGGCGAGCTGGTGGGCCTCGATGTGGTGACCATCCCCGTCAGTGGCCCCTTAAGCCAGATCACCGGGGCCACCATCGGCTATCTGTCGCTGTTCGCCCTGGGGTTGGCCGTATTTTATCTGACCATCCAGGTTTTTTTCGACCGGCTGGTGGTGGTGAACCTCCGCCGGACCACGGCGATCATCCGGCGCTATTTCCCCAAGGAGGTTGGGGAAACGCCGCCCGGCAACGCCGACTCCGGCGAGATCGAGGAGCTGCATGCCGGCATCGAGGCCTTTGCCGGCCGGCTGCGCGAAGCCCATCGCCGGATCGAGGACCACGCCCAGAACCTGGAGCGCAAGGTGGCGGCCCGGACCGCCGCCCTGGCCCGCGAGGCCGACGAGCGCCGGGCGGACGTGGCCCTGTTCGTGGATTTGCTCAACATCCTGAACCTGTCCCGGACCCGCGCCGATTTGCTGCGCGCCGCCCTGGCCCGCATCGCCGTCCGGTTCGGCGCCCGGCGCGCCGTCTATGCTTGCGAATTCGCCGCCGCCGGCGTCGTGGTCTGGCCGGGCGGCGACGACCCGCCGCCGCTGCCCGAGGACTGGCGCGAGCTGGTGGCCGAGGACCATTGCCGGTTGGAGCCCGGGCTCGCCTGCATCCCCGTGCGCACGGCCGAAACCAGCCGCGGTCTGCTCTGCCTCGATTTTCCCTCCGGCAACCCCGAACCCGCGACCGCCTCCCTCGACCTGTACCGGGCCGTGGGCCAGCAGCTCGGCATTGCCCTGGAAAACCTCGACGCCGTCAGCTCGCTGCTCAATCAGAACCGGCTGTTGGCCTCCCTGTTCGAAGGCATTTCCGATCCGCTCATCCTGCTCGACGGCTCCCTGCGGGTCATCCTGGCCAACGACGCCGCCCGGGAGCTGGTCCGGGCCCTGGCCGACCGGCCGGAAGCGCCCGGGGACGGCGAGGCGGCCATGCCGCACGGCCGGGGGCCGAGCCTGCCGCCGGCGCTGCTCGGCATGGCCGCCTCGGAGGCCGGACAGACCGACGTTGCGGCCATGTCCGGTGACGCCCCGGTCTTTGCCGCGGTCAGCCTGCCCGGCGGTCGGACCTTTGCCGTGACCCGCTATCCCGTGGCCGGCAAAACCGGGCGGCCCGAGCGCATGGTGATCTATGCCCGCGAAAACACGGCCGAACGGCACATGCTCGACCGGATGCGCCAGAGCGAGAAGCTGATCGCCGTGGGCAAGCTGGCCGCCGGCCTGGCCCATGAGATCAACAACCCCCTGGGCGTCATCGCCTGCTACGCGGAGCTGCTGCGTCAGGAGTTGGCCGAGCCCCAGGCCCTGGAGGACCTGGCCGTCATCGAGCGCCATGCCGTGCTGGCCAAGAACGTCCTGCGCGACCTGCTGGATTTCGCCCGGCCGCGTCCGGCCTCCTCCGGGCCGTGCGACGTCGGCGCGCTGCTGACCAACCTGTCCCGCCTGTTCGCCGTCCAGGCCCAGGCCCGCCACGTCCGGTTGGAAACCGTTCTGCCGGACGCCCTGCCGCCGGCCCGGGCCGACGCCTCGGCCCTGGAGCAGGTCGTGTCCAACCTTGTCCTCAACGCCTTGGACGCGGTATCCCCCGGAACAGGGGCCATCACCCTGACGGCCGGCGCCGACGACGACGCGGTCTGGCTGCGGGTGGCCGACAATGGGCCGGGCATCGCCCCCGAGGATCTGCCGCACATCTTCGAGCCGTTTTTCACCACCAAGGAGGCCGGCCACGGCTCGGGCCTGGGCCTGGCCGTGGGGTACGGACTGGTGCACGAGATGGACGGGCGGGTGGATGTGGACAATGCCGGCGGCGCGGTCTTTACCGTGACCCTGCCGGCCTACCGGCCCGGCGGCCGGGAGGAGGTTCCGTGAGCGACGCCCCGCGCGTGCTGCTTGTCGACGATCAGCCGGATTTCGCTCGCGGCCTCGTCCGGCTGCTGGCGCCGAAACTGCCGGACGCCCGTTTCGACCAGGTCCAGTCCAGTGACGCCGCCCTGGCCTCGCTGCGCCGGGAGCCCTGCGCCGTGCTGGTGACGGACTTGCGGATGCCGGGGCTGTCCGGCCTGGAGCTGCTGGAGCAGGCCTTGGCCCTGGCGCCGCACCTCGGGGTGGTGTTGCTCACCGCCTATGGCGACATCGATACGGCCGTGGCCGCGCTCAAGGCCGGGGCCTACGACTTTCTGACCAAGCCCGTGGATTCGCAGCACCTGGCCCGGGTCATCGCCAAAGGCCTGGAACGCGATGCCCTGCTGCGCGAGAATTCGCGGCTGCGGGCCATGGTGGCGGCCGGCGGCTGCGAACCCAGCCTGCTCGGCCAGTCGCGGGCCATGGTCCACGTCCGGGAATCCATCGCCGCCGTGGCCGGCTCGGACTACACCGTGCTCATCCGCGGCGAATCCGGCACCGGCAAGGAGCTGGCCGCCCGGGCCATCCACGCCCTGTCCGGCCGGGCCGGCGGGCCGTTTCTTTCGGTCAACTGCCCGGCCATTCCGGACCAGCTTTTGGAAAGCGAACTCTTCGGTCACGTGCGCGGGGCCTTCACCGGCGCCGAGCGCGACCGCAAGGGCCTGTTCCAGTCCGCCGACGGCGGCGTCATCGTCCTCGACGAGATCGGGGACATCCCCATGAGCGTCCAGACCAAGCTGCTGCACGTGCTCCAGGAACGCGAGGTGCGTCCGGTCGGATCGAGCCGGCCCATCGCCGTCAACGTGCGCATCCTGGCCGCCACCAACCAGGACCTGGAGGCCCGGATCGCCGACAAGACCTTTCGGGAAGACCTCTACTATCGGCTCAACGTCCTCAACCTCCGGATGCCGGCCCTGCGCGAACACCGGGACGACATTCCCCTCCTGGCCACCGCCTTTCTGGAACGGGCCTGCCGGGAGACCGGCATCGGCGAAAAGGTCTTCGCCGCCGAGGGGCTGGCCGAGCTGAGCGGGCGGGACTGGCCGGGCAACGTCCGGGAACTCTTGAATTTCGTACGCCGCCTGACCGTCTTCTGCCGGGGCGACATCATCGGTCGGGAGGCCATTCGGGCCGCCGACCAGACCGGCGGCGACCTTCCGGAAACCGAGGTCGACAACAGCCTGCCGTGCCCCTACCTCGAAGCCAAGGCCCGGGTGGTGGACGCCTTCACCCGCCGCTACGTCGAACAGCTCCTCGGCCAGACCCGGGGCAATATCTCCGAGGCCGCCCGGGCCTCGGGCCTGGAGCGGGTGTCTCTGCAAAAAATCCTGCGCCGTCTCGGCATCGCGGCCGAGAGTTTTCGGTAGGGGAAGGAAGCGAAGAATGCCTCCGGCGGCCAGGAGAGGCGCTGCCTCTCCTGGACCTCTCCGCCGAGGGCATGATGCCCCCGGACCCCTCAATGTGCGGCCGTTTTGACGACAAGCGAAGACGCTTGCCGTCAAAACGGCCGCGAAGGGGGGACCTGGAGACCGTTGGGGCAGGTGAAAGAGCTTTTCAGGACAGGGGGGCTGGAGAGAATGATTCCCCCCGGCGGGTCCAGGGCAGAGCCCTGGTCTTGGCCTTCTCTTATCGTTTGGACATGGCCGTGAGCAGGCCGGCGCCGATGGCGACGCCGCCGCCTAGGCGGGTCAGTCCCGACAAGCGGCGTGCGTTCTGGAGGCGGCTGCCGGCCGAGGCGGCCAGGGCGGCATAGGTGGCGGTGTTGATGGCGGAGAGCAGGACGAAAGTGGCGCCGAGCAGGACGAGCTGGCGTCCGGCCGGCTGGGCGGAATTGACGAACTGGGGCAGGAAGGCGACGAAAAAGAGGATGCTTTTGGGATTGGCGGCCGTGACGGCGAAGGCGTGGGTGAATGTGCGGCGCGGCGACCGGGCGGGCTGGGGCGTGGCTTCGGCCCCTTTGGACCGGAGCATGGTCCAGCCGAGATAGACCAGGTAGACGGCGCCGCAGTATTTGAGGACGGCAAAGGCGGCGGCCGAGGCGGCGAGGACGGCCCCCAGGCCGGCCACGGAGCCGGTGAGGGCCAGGGCGTCGCCCAGGGACACGCCGCAGACCAGAGCCCCCAGCGACCGTCGTCCCTCGGTCAGGCCGTAGCCGATCACGAGCAGGACGGTGGGGCCGGGGATGATGAGGAGCACGGCGGCGGCGGCGACGAAGGCCAGGTACAGGGGCAGGGTCATGGGATCCTCCGCGGCTGCTTCTACGTGTTCGGGCGGCCGGTGTACATGGCGCCCTTTGGGGGGGCGCGAACAAAAAAGGCCGGGCAGACGCCCGGCCTTTTTTGTTTGTATGGAGCAACCTGTGTCGACTAGTACATGCCGCCCATACCGCCCATACCACCGCCGGGCATGGGGGGGACGTCCTTCTTGGACTCGGGCTTTTCGGCCACGGCCGCCTCGGTGGTCAGCAGCAGGCCGGCCACGGAGGAGGAGTTCTGCAGGGCGATGCGGGTGACCTTTTTCGGGTCGATGACGCCGGCCTTGATGAGGTCTTCGTATTCGCCGGTAGCGGCGTTGAAGCCGAAGCCGTCCTTGCCGTCGCGCACCTTGGCCACCACGATGGAGCCTTCGAAGCCGGCGTTGCCGGCGATCTGGCGCAGCGGCTCTTCGATGGCGCGGCGCACGATGTCGATGCCGGCGTGCTCGTCGTCATCGGCAGGCTTGATCTTGTCCAGGCTCTTGACGCAGCGAACCAGGGCCACGCCGCCGCCGGGGACGATGCCTTCCTCGACGGCCGCCCGGGTGGCGTTCAGGGCATCTTCGACCCGGGCCTTCTTTTCCTTCATCTCGGTCTCGGTGGCGGCACCGACATGGATGACGGCCACGCCGCCGACGATCTTGGCCAGGCGTTCCTGGAGCTTTTCCTTGTCGTAGCTGGAGGTGGTCTCCTCGATCTGGGCGCGAATCTGCTTGACCCGGGCCTTGATCTGATCGGCGTCGCCGGCGCCGTCGACGATGGTGCTGTTCTCCTTGTCGACGATGACGCGCTTGGCCTTGCCGAGCTCGGCCACGGTGATGTTCTCGAGCTTCTTGCCCAGGTCCTCGGAGACGACCTGGCCGCCGGTCAGGATGGCGATATCTTCCAGCATGGCCTTGCGGCGATCACCGAAGCCCGGGGCCTTGACGGCGCAGACCTGCAGGGTGCCGCGCAGCTTGTTGACCACCAGCGTGGCCAGGGCCTCGCCCTCGATGTCTTCGGCCACGATCAGCAGCGGACGGGACATCTTGGCCACCTGCTCCAGGATGGGGAGCAGGTCCTTCATGGAGGCGATCTTTTTCTCGTGGATGAGGATCAGCGGATCGTCGAGCTCGCAGACCATGCGCTCGGGATCGGTGACGAAGTAGGGAGAGAGGTAGCCGCGGTCGAACTGCATGCCTTCGACCACTTCCAGGGTGGTCTCCATGCTCTTGGCTTCCTCGACGGTAATGACGCCTTCCTTGCCGACCTTGTTCATGGCCTCGGCGATGATGTTGCCGATGGTGGCGTCCGCGTTGGCGGAAATGGTGCCGACCTGGGCAATTTCCTTCTGGTCGCGGGTGGGCTTGGCCAGGGCTTCGAGTTCGGCGACGATGGAATCAACGGCCTTGTCGATGCCGCGCTTGATGGCCATCGGGCTGCGGCCGGCGGCAACCAGCTTGACGCCTTCGGAGAAGACGGCCTGGGCCAGGATGGTGGCGGTGGTGGTCCCGTCGCCGGCGACATCGGAGGTCTTGGAAGCGACTTCCTTGACCATCTGGGCGCCCATGTTCTCGAACTTGTCCTCAAGCTCGATTTCCTTGGCCACGGTCACGCCGTCCTTGGTGATGACCGGCGAGCCGAAGGACTTCTCGATGACGACGTTGCGGCCCTTGGGCCCCAGGGTCACCTTGACGGCGTTGGCCAACTTATCAACGCCCTTTTTCAGCTTTTCGCGGGCTTTGGCATCAAACAAAATTTCTTTGGCAGCCATATGGTAATCTCCTTCTCTGGAAATGCAGGGGGAAAAAATGGCGGGCGGACCGACTAGGCCTCGATGATGGCCAGGATGTCGTCCTCGCGCATGACGAGCAACTCGTCGGCGTCGAGCTTGATTTCGGTACCGGCATACTTGTTGAACAGAACGAGGTTACCCGGTGCCACGTGCATCTTGATCGCCTTGCCATCGTCGCCGATCTTGCCGGGACCCACGGCCACGACCTCGCCCTTCATGGGCTTTTCCTTGGCGGAGTCGGGGATGATGATGCCACCCTTGGTGACTTCCTCCTGTTCCAGCCGTTTGACGAGCACGCGATCGCCTAAGGGTTTGAGCTTCATACGATAACCTCCATGGGATTTGGCTGATGGAACGCCGCTGGCACTCGTTCGCGTCGAGTGCTAGCGGCGGACGGGAGTCTATCTAAACACCTCACCACGAAAGGCAAGGGGAAAATCGAAAAAAAGTTGGAAAAGGGTCTGGTCGGTCGGCGGTGAGCGACCCTCCGTCCGGTTGACACCGGAGCGGGGGTGGGGCACTGCGTTGACATAACGGGGCAAGGGCGCCTCCCATGGTCTGGCCCGGGAAAACCCTGGGCGCCGGCGCGCGAGTTTGGCGGACTGGTCCTGTTCGGGGTCCTGCTGCGGCGGGAGGGACTTTCGCGCGAGGGGCTCCTGGTGAACGGGCTGCCCCTGGTGCTCGGCCCGGTGCGCGTCGCGGTCATGCTGCTGCTCAGTGTGCAGGGACGGACGATTTTCCGTGTCTGCCGACGATGCGGCTGCTTTCGGACCACGACGGACCGCTTCCCCGGGGCACCGTGAGACGGCGATTCCCACCGTCGGGCCGGGCGGACGCGGTCGGGTTTTTCGCGGCGGCATCTGCCGGAACCTGCGCTACTTCATAGCAAAAAATGAACGTGACCCGGTGCGGACGGAACCTTGACGCTCTATCCCATCAGGCCTAGTGTGCGTCGTCGCAAGCGGCCGCGATGCTTCCATGCGCCTTGCCCTGCGGCGGGGGTAGAGGTGTAAGCTCCGGCGGTCCCAAAACTTTCTCCGAGGTGCCTATGCTTGACACGTTGGTCTTTGTCTCGGTGTTGCTGCCATTTATCGTGGCAGCAGCCCTGCTCGTTTTGCGAGGGCAAAACGTGCGAAAAGTCATCCTGGTGGCCACGGCGGGGGTGCTTATCCTCTCCTCCCTGGCGTTGCTCCATAACGGAGCGTTCATCATGTCGCCGGCGCATTTCTTCGACCCGCTCGTCACCATCGGTGATTTCGTGATCCTGCTGGTCGTGTTGGTCGTCGGCTTGAAGCGAAAAAACCAGATCATCATCTGGCTCAACCTGGCCCAGATTGTCGGCCTGGCATGGTTTGAATTCCATGTCCTCAAGGGCCACGGCCCCGTGCCGGCGTTCTTCGCCGACGACCTGAGCCTGATCATGGTGCTCATCATTTCCATCGTGGGTTCGCTGATCGCCGTCTACGGTATCGGCTACATGAAGATCCACGAAGAGCATCTGCATCTGGCCAAGTCCAAACAGCCGCGTTTCTTTTTCTTCATCATCTTTTTCCTGGGCGCCATGAACGGTCTGGTTCTGGCCAACAACCTGCTGTGGATGTATTTCTTCTGGGAATGCACCACGCTGTGTTCCTTCGTGTTGATCGGCCACGACAACACCGAGATCGCCCGGAAGAATTCGGAACGCGCCTTGTGGATGAACGTCATCGGCGGCACGGCCTTCCTGTTCGGCGTCGTGCTCCTGCACAAGACGACCGGTTCGATTTCCCTGCAAGACATCCTGGCCATGCACGATCCCAAGCTGTTGGGCACCAGTGCGTTGCTCATCCCGATGTTCCTGCTGGTCTTCGCCGGCATGACCAAGTCCGCGCAGCTTCCGTTCCAGAGCTGGCTCACCGGCGCCATGGTCGCTCCGACCCCGGTTTCGGCTTTGCTGCACTCCTCCACCATGGTGAAAGCGGGCGTCTACCTCATCGTGCGCCTAGCCCCCTTGTATGCGAATACGCAGTTCAGCAAGTTCGTGGCCTTGGCCGGAGCCTTCTGCTTCCTGATGACCGCCGCGTTGGCCGTTGGTCAGTCCAACGGGAAAAAGGTGCTGGCCTACTCCACCATTTCCAACCTGGCCCTGATCATCGCCTGCGCCGGTATTAACACGCCGGCCGCCATTACCGCCGCCATCCTGCTCATCATCTTCCACGCCGTTTCCAAGGCGCTGCTGTTTATGTGCGTGGGCGCCATCGAGCAGAAGATCGGTTCGCGTGACATCGAAGCGATGCGCGGTCTGTATGGCGTCATGCCGAAGACCACCATCGTGGCCATTATCGGTATGGTGACCATGATGCTGCCGCCGTTCGGCATGCTGATGGCCAAGTGGATGGCCATCGAATCCGCTACCGGTCCCAGCTTTTTCCACATTATGATCATGCTGGCTCTGGGTTCGGCCCTGACCGTGCTGTTCTGGGCTCGTTGGGCCGGCATCCTCTTGTCGACGACCACGTTCGGCAAGGCGAAGCCGGAAACCCAGGCGCTTTCGGTGCGTACCCCGCTGGTCGTCCTGGCCACGCTGGCGATCGTGCTGTCCTTCTTCTCGCCGTTCATTTACTCCGCCCTGGTCGCTCCGGTGGTCTCCATGTACTACAAGGCGACGTCCTACATCGTGACTGCCAGTGGCAACTTCGACAATCCCACGGGAACGTTCATCATCTACCCGCTGTTCATCCTGCTCGGGCTCGGATTCCTGTACGCCCTCAAGAAGGCGCGGCAGGTGCCGGCCTCCGAAGCGTCCGCCCCGTACATGTGCGGCGAGCAGCTGGATGTCGACGGCAAGGTGGGCTTCCGCGGTCCGCTGTGCCAGCCGGTGGCCGTGGCCTCCAGCAACTACTACATGGAACGTTTCTTCGGTGAGGATGTCCTCACCAAGTGGATCAACGTCATTGCCGTCGCCGTGCTGGTGATTATGCTTTTCGGAGGTGCCCTGTGATCCTCACCAAACTTATTATCGCCATCGCTGCCGTGGTGCTGGCCCCCTTGGTGGGCGGACTCATTTCCGGCATTGATCGTCGCGTCACTGCCCGGTTGCAGTCCCGGTTCGGGCCTCCGATCCTCCAGCCGTTTTATGACGTGTTCAAACTGTTCGGCAAAGAGGCCATGGTGACCAACACCTGGCAGGCCCTGTGCGCCTACGTCTACGTGGTCGGCGCGGCCCTGTCGGTGGTCCTGCTCTGCCTGGGCGCCGACCTGCTGCTCATCTTCTTCGTCCTGACGGTCGGCGGCGTGTTCATGGTCATGGGCGCTTTTGCCTCGCCCTCGCCCTACAGCCAGATCGGCGGTCAGCGCGAGCTGCTCCAGATGCTGGCTTACGAACCGCTGTTGATCCTGGTCTTCGCGGCCATCGCCGCCGTGACCGGCAGCTTCAAGGTTACCGCCGTGTTCGGGCACGCCCGGCCGTTGCTCTATGACATTCCGCTCATGTTCATCGTGCTCGGCTATGCCCTCACCATCAAGCTGCGCAAGTCGCCGTTCGATATCTCGGCCTGCCACCATGCCCACCAGGAATTGGTTCGCGGCGTGTACACCGAGTACTCCGGCCCCTATCTGGCTCTGGTCGAGATCGCCCATTGGTATGAAGTGATTCTCGTCCTGGGCTTCTGCGCCCTGTTCTGGGCGACCAGCGTTACGGGCATGATCGTTTTGGTGGCCGCGACCTACTTCGTCGAACTGGTCGTGGATAACGTTACGGCCCGTCTTACCTGGCGTTGGATGCTCAAGTCCGCCATCAGTATGGGGGTCGTCCTGACCGTGATCAACATGATCTGGATTTACGCCCACTAACGCCATAAGCCCAAAAGAGAGCGCACCCATGTTTGGCAACATGATCAATAAAGGACGCATCAAGTCCCCCTGGATTATGCATTTCGATTGCGGCAGCTGTAATGGCTGCGACATCGAAACGCTGGCTTGCCTGACGCCCTTGTACGACATCGAACGTTTCGGCATCGTCAACATCGGTAACCCCAAGCACGCTGACGTGCTGCTGGTGACCGGCACCGTCAACCATCGCAACAAGCACGTCCTGAAAAACCTCTACGATCAGATGCCCGGCCCCAAGGCCGTGATCGCCATCGGCGCCTGCGGCTGCTCCGGCGGCATCTTCCGCGACGCCTACAATGTGATCGGCGGCGTGGATCAGGTCATCCCCGTGGATGTGTACGTGCCCGGCTGCCCGGCGCGCCCCGAAGCCATCATCGATGGCGTGGTGGCGGCCCTAGAGAAGGTCAAGGCCGCTTTGGGCATGACCGCGTAAGGCAAGCCCTCGCGACATTATAATGACCTAACCGGGGCGTCTGCGCCCCGAAACGAGGTAGCAACTGTGCTGGAAGCAACACCCATCACCGCAAGCAATCTGCGCGACGAAGTTCGGAAGTGCTTCGACGATGGCTGGAGGCTGGTCACCATGACCGCCGTGGACACCGGTGACGCCGGTTTCGATATCCTCTATCACTTCGACAAGGACATGGTGATCAAGCATTACCGCCTGTCCATTCCCAAGGATACCGTGGTCCCCAGCATCACGCCGATTTACTTCTGTGCCCTTCTTATCGAAAACGAAATCCAGGACCAGTTCGGCATTCACTTTGCCGATCTCGTTCTTGACTTCAAGGGCAGCCTTTATCTTGAAGAAGAAGTCCGCGCCATGCCCTTCTGCAAGGTCAGCGTGGCCCAAAAACAGTCCTAAAGAGGGAACCACATGGCTCGCACCATATTACCCTTTGGTCCGCAGCATCCGGTTTTGCCGGAACCCCTGCATTTGAAGCTTACCATTGAAAACGAGATCATCATTGAGGCGGTACCCACCTTGGGTTATGTCCACCGCGGCCTGGAAACGCTCTGTACGAAACGCGATTTCAATCAGATGGTCCAGGTTGTGGAACGCGTTTGCGGCATTTGCTCCTGCCTGCATGGCCTGTGCTATTGCGAAGGCCTGGAACAGATGATGGGTATCGAGGTCCCCCGTCGGGCCAAGTACCTGCGCACCATCTGGGGCGAACTCCACCGCATCCATTCCCACCTGCTGTGGATGGGCCTGATGGCCGATGCCTTCGGCTTTGAAAGCCTGTTCATGCAGGCCTGGCGCGTGCGTGAGCGCGTGATGGACATCATGGAGGCCACCTGCGGCAACCGCGTTGTCGTTTCCGTCAACGTGGTCGGCGGTGTCCGCCGCGATCTCTCCCCGGCCCAGTGCCAGTGGATCGAGGATCAGCTCAAGATCTGCGAAAAGGAAATCAAAAAGCTCCAGGGCGCCCTGCTCAACGATTACACCGTCAAGAAGCGTACCGTGGGCAAGGGCATTCTCACCAAGGAGAAGGCCTATCAGCTCGGCGCCGCCGGTCCGACCCTGCGCGGCAGCGGCTGGGCCCAGGACGCCCGTCAGACCGGGTATGCCGCCTTCGGCGAGCTCGGCTTCGAGCCCATTGTCGAGTACGACGGCGACAGCTACGCCCGTACCGCCGTGCGTTTCCGCGAGACGCTCCAATCCATCGACCTGATCCGCCTCGCCATCGCCCGCATGCCGGCCGGTGAAACGGCGGCCAAGACCGATGCGGCGGATGTGGCCCAGGCTACGGCGGCCGCTGAGGCGCATACCCAGAATTGGGAAAAGCATCGTCACGTTTCCTCCACGCCGCCGGCGCCCAATATGGACCTCCCGGCCGGTTACGTGTCCGTCAAGCCCAAGGGCAAGCCCGAGGGCGAAGCGGTCTCCCGCGTGGAGCAGCCGCGTGGCGAAGTGTTGTATTACCTCAAGGGGAACGGCTCCAAGAACCTCGAGCGGGTTCGTATCCGCACGCCGACATTCGCGAACATCCCGCCTTTGTTGACCATGCTGCCGGGGAGCGAGTTGGCTGATGTGCCGGTGCTTATCCTCTCCATCGATCCCTGCGTCAGTTGTACCGAACGGTAAATAAGGAGCTCTCCCATGCTGAGCATGACCAAAAACGTTCTTGCGAACCTGCTGCACAAAAGCTCGACGCGGCTCTATCCTTTCGAGGTGCGGGAGCATTTCGAGGGCTACCGCGGTCGGCTCGATATCAATATCGATGAGTGCGTCTTCTGCGGAAGCTGCATGCTGAAATGCCCTTCCCAGTGCATTACCGTGGATAAGAAGGCTGGCACCTGGGAGTGTCAGGTCATGTCCTGCGTGTTTTGCGGCGTGTGCGTCGATATCTGCCCCAAGAAGTGCCTGAGCATGTCCAAGGAGCATCGGTCCGTGGCCACTGAGCGCCAGACCATGCACTACCAGGGTGTGGTCAAGGCGAAAAAGACCGAAGAAGCGGCCAGCTAGCCGTTTCCTGATAGGCATTCTCGGAGAGAACCGCCGCCGGCGTTGCCGGCGGCGGTTTTTTTATGGTCGCCGTGCCCCGTCTACCGAAGGCGCAGAAGGCGTTCCCGCGCCAGGAAACGGGACATGGGGCGGTATAGCGTCCCTCGAACAGCGGGGCAGGGGGAAAGCTTCCCGGAAGTCGGGTCCAGGGCAGCGCCGGGGCTGGTCTTTTTCGGTTAGCGCAGCCAGAGCGCGGCCTGGGTGGCCAGACGGTCCAGGGTGAGGGCGGGATTGACGGTCAGGATGAGGGCCTCCTGGCATTCGGCCAGGAGAATGTCGAGCCGGCGCGGGATGTCCGGATTGCGGCAGCCGGCCAGCAGGGCGGCCAACGGCGTATCGGTCCGGCCGGCCAGGGCGGCGGCCAGCTCCCGGGACAGCTCGGTGATGGTACGCTCGGCCGCCAGGCGGGACGGTCGGCTCTTGGTGGCGCTAAACCAACCCCGGCCGGTACGCCAGAAGTCGTGCAGGGCGTCCAGGAGCGGTGCCGGATCGTCCTCGCCGCCGCCCGGCGCGGGCTGGTCCGTTCCCGGCCAGGCCAGGGTCAGCACCCAGGAACGCGAGACCAGGGTGGGGAACAGTCGCTCCCGTTGCGGCGTGAGCAACAGAAAAAGATTGCCGGGCCGGGGCTCCTCCATGGCCTTCAGCAGGGCGTTGGCCGCCTCGTCGGTCAGGGCCTGGGCCTCGGCCAGGAGAATGACCCGGATGCCAGCGCCGCGCGGCGGTTCGCCGACGAGCTGGCGCACCTCCCGCATGCTCTCGACCTTGATCGATTCCAGGCCGCCGTCGAAAAAGTGCAGGTCCAGGAACACGTCGTCCGCGATCTGCCGGCAGATCGGGCAGATGCCGCATGGCGGTTTTCCTGCCTGGCAATTGAGCCGGGCCGTCAGCCACAGGGCCATGTCCGCCCGCTCCCGTGTCGTGCCGCCTTCGAGAATCAAGGCCTGCGGCGGCGCGGCCGCCAGCGCTTCCAGGGCGGCAAGGACGTGCGCTTGTCTGTCGGCAATGTGGAAAAGGGTGGTCATGGCGTGTGGTGTGCCTCCGGCGGCCAAGATGGGGCGTTGCCCCGCCCTGGCGCTGGCTTTCGGGAAGCCTTTCCCCCGGACCCCTGCCGTGGTGCGAGGGGTCCGGGGGCATCATGCCCTCGGCCGCCGGAGGCATCTTTCCGTTGTGGAACCGCTTACCCGCGGATGATGGTCTGCCGGCGGTCGGGGCCGACGGACAGTATCGAGCAGGTGGTTTGCAAGGCCTGCTCGATGCGCGACACGTATTCGCGGGCGGCCAGGGGCAGGTCTTCCCAGGCGGTGAGGCCGGAAAGGTCCTCCTCCCAGCCGGGCATGGTCTCGTAGACCGGTTCGACGTGTTCGAGAGCGCCTTCGTCCTGGGGCGGATACTCGAAGATCTTGCCCTTGTAGCGGTAGCCGATGCAGATTTTGACCTCGAACAGACCGCTTAAGACGTCGAGTTTGGTCAGGGCGATTTCGGTGGGGCCGGACAGCCGGGCCGATTCGCGCAGCAGCGCCAGGTCGAGCCAGCCGCACCGGCGCTTGCGGCCGGTGGTGGCGCCGTATTCGCCGCCGTGTTCCTGGAGATAGTCGCCCACCGCGCCGAACAGTTCCGTGGGGAACGGCCCCGAACCCACGCGCGTGGTGTAGGCCTTGACCACGGCCACGATGCGGGTGAGCACGTTGGGCGAGCAGCCGCTGCCGGCCGCCGCCTGTCCGGACACGGTATTGGACGAGGTGACGTAGGGGTAGGTGCCGTGGTCGATGTCCAGGTGCGTGCCCTGGGCGCCTTCGAACAGCACGTCGCCGCCGGCGGTCAGGGTCTTCTGGATGACCGAGGACACGTCACCGAGGTAGGGGACCAGTCGCGCGACCACCGACGCCATGGCGTCGGCCACGGCCTTGGGTTTGAGCGGCTCCATGTGATAGAGGCTGGTAAAGAGGGCGTTTTTTTCCACCAGCGCCTGGGTGATTTTTCTGAGGAACAGTTCGGGGTCCGCGAAATCGCCGGCCCGGATGCCGATGCGGGCCATCTTGTCCTCGTAGCAGGGCCCGATGCCCCGGCCGGTGGTGCCGATCTTGCCGCCGGCCCGCAGGCTTTCCCGGGCGCTGTCGATGAGCCGGTGGTAGGGCATGATGATATGGGTCTTGGGGCTGATGAGCAGCCGTTCGGGCGTGACCGGGACGCCGTTGGCGGCCAGGGTGTCCATTTCCTGGCAGAGCACCTCGGGATCGAGCACCACGCCGTTGCCGATGAGACAGACGGTGGTGGGGTGCAGGATACCGGACGGCATGAGGTGGACAACGGTTTTTTCGCCGCCGACCACCAGGGTGTGCCCGGCATTGTTGCCGCCTTGGAAGCGAACCACGGCCTTGGCCTGTTCGGTCATCAGGTCGACGATCTTGCCCTTGCCCTCGTCGCCCCATTGGGCTCCGTGGATGACGATGCCCTGACCCTGCGCGTTGCGGGTTTCGCCCATAACCTACGACTCCCCTTCCTCTTTGGGTCGAAATGCCAAGACCTTGCCCCGATGCGGCCGGTCGGCGTTGTGCTCGGCCGGGGTCGGCGTGATCGACGGCGCCACGTCCGGGAGCGGCGCATTGTCCTCGCCCGGCAGGCGGCCTTCGGCCCAATAGTGGTTGAATAGCTGATTTTTGAAACGCATGCCCTGGATCATGGCCAGCACCAGGACGGCTTCTTCCCAGCGCTGGGACGGTTCGAACCGGGCCACGGCCTCGGCGTACTTGTCCCAGAGCGCCATGAGCGACGCTTCGTCAAAGGCCCGAAGCTGTCTGGCCAATTTCAAGAGAACTTGCTCCACGCGTAGTTACCTTCTTGCGACGTCACGATCGCGCCTTGGCGCGGATTTTCTTCTACCAGAATTGCTCGGGCCTTCCAAATGCAATTTGCCCGGGCGGGCCGGCTGTGCTAGGCATGCGCACGCCACATGACATTGCGAGGAGGGGCACACCCATGAGCGAACTCAAGAAAATGTATAGCACCATGGCCGAGGATCCGTTCCCGGAGGACCTGGTCATCAAACTGGGCGACGCCGAACTGGCCTTTGCCAAACGGACCTGGACCATCGACGGCGAAACCAAGGGCCTGCGCTACGGCGAGAACCCGGACCAGCCGGCGGCCCTGTACGCGCCGGTGGCCGGCCGTCTCTCCCTGGGCGGCGTGGAATTTCGCGGCCCGGGCGACGGCCTGGTCTGCGCGGCCACCGAGGAGCATCTGCTCCAGTCCGGCAAGCATCCCGGTAAGATCAATCTGACGGATGTGGATAACGGCATCAATATTTTGCAGTATCTTGCGGCCAAGCCGGCGGTCGTCATCCTCAAGCACAACAACCCCTGCGGCGCCGCCTGGTCCGACAAGGGACTGGAGACGGCCTTCACCTCGGCCTATGCCGCCGACCGCATCGCCGCCTTCGGCGGGGTGGTCGTGGTCAACCGGACCATGGACGCGGCCACGGCCAAGCACATCGCCGCCGTCTATATGGAAGTGGTGGCCGCCCCGGATTACGAACCGGAGGCCCTGGCCCTGCTCAAGGGGCGCAAGAACCTGCGCATTTTCAAGCTGCCCGGCCTGGCCCATCTGGAAAAGCTGGTGGGGCAGCCGTACCTGGACATCAAGTCGCTGGCCGACGGCGGCATGGTGCTCCAGTTCTCGTTCCGCAACCGGATCCTGTCGACCAAGGATTTCCTGCCGGCTCAGGCCACGGATGCCGACGGCGCCACCATTATCGCCCGCAGCCCCACGCCCCAGGAGGCCGAGGATCTGCTGTTCGCCTGGGCCGTTGAGGCCGGCGTCAGCTCCAACTCGGTCATTTTCGCCAAGAACGGCGTCACCGTGGCCATCGGCACCGGCGAGCAGGACCGGGTCGGCGTGGTGGAACTGACCGTTCACAAGGCCAAGACCAAGTTCGCCGACAACCTGGCCGTGACCGAAGAGGGCCTGTCCCTGTACGATCTGACCCGCAAGGCCGACAGCGGCGGTCCGGAGCAGCTCAAGCTCGTGGACATCATCCGCCGCACCGAGGAGGCCAAGGGCGGTCTGGCCGGATCGGTGGTGGTTTCCGACGGCTTTTTCCCGTTCCGCGACGGGGTGGACCAGTGCATCAAGGCCGGCGCGACGGCTATCGCCCAGCCCGGCGGCTCCATCCGCGACGCCGATGCCGTGGCCGCCTGCAACGAGGCCGAACCGCAAGTGGCCATGGTGTTTACCTGGCAGCGGTCCTTCAAGCACTAAGCACGACCGGAACGCTGCCGCGGCCCCTGCCGGGGGAGCGCCCCCGTCCGGTGGCCGGCGCCCGAATGCCGGCTCGTCGGCGGTTTCCCCGGAGGGGCCGGGCAGCGTTCCTTTGTGAAGACAAAAGGACATTTGCTTCATGGCGTTGGAACGGTATGCCGGACCGGGCTGCCTGGTGGAGTTCATGCAGGGCAATCAGGCCCAGGTGGCCTGGGTTCTGGAGGAATCCTCCGGCCGGCTGCGACTGTATACGTTGACGAAACGGGAGGAAAAACTGCCGGTTTCGCGCGTGTTGCCCTGGATGGGGCCGCGCTATGAAGGGGCCCGGGACCGCAGCGAGATGCTGGAGCTCATGACGCAGCACCAGGCCCGACGCGAAACCGCGGCCGCCGCCGTCGACGCTCTGGAACTGTGGGAATTGGCCCAGGGCGAGGTGCGCGAGGAGTCGGCCGAATGGTTTGCCGGCCTGGTGGCCGAGGAACCGGACGTGGACGCCGTGGCGGCCATGGGCCGGGCGCTTCTGCGCTGCAAAACCCACTTCAAGTTCCATCCGCCGAAATTCGAGGTGTATCCCGCCGCCGTCGTGGATCGCCGGCTGGCTGAGCAGGCTCAGGCCGAGGAGCGGGAAAAGGTGGTGGTGGCCGGCCAGGCCTTTTTCAAGGAGCTGTGGCACGGCTGGTGCTCCGGGGAACGCGGCCGGGCCGTGGCCCTGGCCGCCAAGCTCGATCCCGGGGCGGCCGACAAGCTGGCCGAGATGTTGCGCCGGCTCATTGCCGACCCCAACGACCAGGAGGTCGGGCCGCTGTGGGCCCTGCTGCGCAAGGGCTTGCCCGACCATCCCTTTCAGCCGCTGCTTCTGGCCGAGCAGTGGGGCATCGTGCCGCCGCACTACAATTATTTGCTCGACCAGGCCGATTACACGGCCGGCGACGGCTGGTGGACGCCGTACGCCGACGAGATCGCGGCCCTGGGCGAGCGTCTGGACGCCTTGGCCGGCGAGCCCGAGCCCATTCCGTTCGTGAGCGTCGATTCCCCGACCACCCGGGACATCGACGACGCCTTTTACGCCGAGCCCTTGCCCGACGGCGGCAGCCGGCTGGTGCTGGCTCTGGCCGATCCGGCCCTGGCCTGGACGTTCGGTGGCCCCCTCGACCTCGCCGTGGCCCATCGGGCCTCCAGCCTCTACCTGCCCGAAGGGGTGAGCCACATGCTACCCGAGGTCCTGGGCACGGGCCGGGTCAGTCTCCTGGCCGGCGAGGTGCGGCCGGCCCTCGTCATGGAGTGGACCTTTGCCGATGAGGACGGGGAGCCCCGGTCCTTCGCCATGCGCAAGAGCTGGGTGCGCTTGGCCGAGAACACCACCTACGCCGCCGTTGAGGAGCGTCTCGCCGGGCCGGACGCTGCGGACTGCCTGGAGCGCGGCTACCGGCTGGCCGTGGCCCTGCGCCGCCGCCGCCTGGAAAACGGGGCCGTGGTCATCGAACGCCCCGAACCGGACATCCGTCTCACCACCGGCCCGGACGACGTGCAGGTCGATATCGGCATGTCCCCGAGCTACCCCAAGGCCCAGCTCTTGGTCAGCGAGTGCATGATCCTCGGCAATGCCGCGGCCGGCCAGTATGCCGTGGACCACGGGGCGGCCATGCTCTTTCGCACCCAGGACGCGGTCCTGCCCCCGGAAATTCGGGGCGTGCACGACGATCCGCCGTCCATTCAGCGGGCGGTGCGGGAACTGCCGCCGACCCTGACCGAACCCGATCCGCGGCCTCACGCCTCCCTGGCCGTGCCGGCCTATGCGCCGATCACCTCGCCCCTGCGCCGCTACGCCGATCTGGTCAATCTGGCCCAGGTCGACAGTCTGCTGCGCACCGGGGCGCCGCGGTGGACCCGGGCCGAGTTTTCCGCCAAGCTGCCCGAACTTTCGGCCCGTATCGAGGCTGTGGGGCGGGTGCAGCGGTTCCGGCCCCGCTACTGGAAGCTGCTCTATCTGAAGCGGCTGTGCCGGGAGCGGACCTTCGAGGGTGTGGTGGTGGATTTTAACGGCGGCTTTGTGTCGCTGTCCCTGCCCGATGTGCAGATCTACGTGCGGGCCACCCGGGACACCCTGGGGGATTCGGTCTATGTCGGCCAGCGGTTCGCCGTGAAACTCGGCAAGATCGATCCGCTCAACAACGAATTGCGGGTCTTCGGCGCGGAGGAGATTCCGACCCGGCTGCCGGAATCCACCGAGGCGCTCTTTATGGACGCCGACCCGTCCTGATCCGGACGGTGGCGGCCGACGGAGGATACGCCCCATGACGGACGCGTTCTGGATCGTGTCGACCTACCTGCTGGGCTCGATACCCTTCGGGCTGGTGGTGGCCCGGCTGTTGTGCGGCGTGGACCCGCGCCGGGCCGGAAGCGGCAATATCGGCGCCACCAACGTGGCCCGGCTGTGCGGCTTCCCCTACGGCGTGCTGACCCTGCTGCTGGACGTGGCCAAGGGCTTCGGCCCGGTGCTGGCGGCCCGGCTGTTGCTGGGGGCGTGGCCGGTTGTCTCGCTGGTGCTGCTGGCCGCCGTGGCCGGGCACATGTTCCCGATTTTTCTGCGCGGCCGGGGCGGCAAGGGCGTCTCCACGACCATCGGCGTCTTCCTGGCCGCCGCGCCCCTGCCCGCCGGCGTGGCCATCCTGTGCTGCGTGGCCGTCATCGCCATAACGGGCTATGTCTCGGCCGGATCGCTGGTCCTGGCCGTGGCCATGCCGCTCGGCTGCCTGGTCCTGGGGCCGGCGGACCTGGCGCCGGCCGCCGCCGTGGTCGCCGTGGCCATCATCTGGAAGCACCGGGGAAATATCGCCCGGCTGCGGGTCGGCCAGGAAAAGACCTGGCGCAAGCGTTCCTAGGCGCGCCGCGTTCGGCCGCCGTCCTGCTTCCTTTTCCGCCGTTTCCCCGGGAGACCACGGCTGCCGTGGTCCGCGATGCCTTCGGCGGCCAAGAATCCAAGAGCTTTTGCGCGGATTTTATGGTGCTGGGCTGACCGCGGCCGCGTGGAGGGAGAACAGCCGGCTGGCGCGGGCGTGCTCTTCCAGGGTCCGGATGCGGTCGGCCAGGTCCGCCGGTGCGCCGTCGGCCACGGCGGCGGCCGTGGTTTGGGCCAGGGCCGTGAGCGCCGGCCGCGCGGTATCGGCAAAGGCGGCCAGGAGCTGACCGGCCCGGGCCGTGCGGCCGAGGCGCAGCAGGGTCAGGGCCAGGCCGAGCCGGGCCGGACCGGCCGCGCCGTCGGTGAGCCGGAGCACGTGCTCGAACTCCACCCGGGCCTGGATGTACTGGCCGGTGGCGTAGAGGGCCTGGCCGAGCCGGGTCCGGAGCGCCGTGTTGGCCAGGTCCTGGCGCACCGAAGCGCGATAGGCGACCACGGCGGCCGGGAAATCTCCGGCGGCGTAGGCGGCGTTCCCGGCGGCGTGGGGATCGGCCGTCGGCGTCCGGTCGGCGGAGTCGGCCGATGGGGCGCCTCGTCCGAGCAGGGTCCGAAAAAATTGCCGTCGGGAAAGGGCCGGGCGATCGGTTGCGGCCATGGTGCGGCTCACTGGGCCGGTGGCCGGCCGCTGTCGAAAAACACGGATTCGATGTCGTCGATGCGGTCGTCGCCGGCGGCGGCCACTTCGGCCAGCATGGTTTCCGGCAAGCCCAGGGAGCGCCAGGCCGCTTCGTTGACGGGTGGCACCTGGGGGCCGCTGTGCAGCGGTCCGGCCAGGGCGTCGGCCAGGATGCTGGCGACGTGGATGAGCACCGTTTCCCGGGCCTCGGGCCGGTTCGAGGGGTGATGGTGGTCGGCCACCATGGCGATCAGGGGCGCGGGGAAATGCCAGCGCGAGAGCAGGGCCCGGCTGACGGCGGTGTTGTCGAAGCCGAGGACCGCCTTTTCCGCTTCGTCCAGGGGCAGGCCTTCGATGTGGGCGAGCAGCAGGGCCCGGCCTTCCGCCGCCGGGAGCTTTTGCAGGATGACCAGCTCGCCGATGTTGTGGAGCAGGCCGCCGACGAAGACGCGGTCCGGAATCGTGCCCGGACAGACCTCGGCCAGGGCGGCGGCGTACACGCCGCAGGCGGCGGACTGGCGCCAGAAGGCCCGCATGTCGCACAGCCCCGGCGGCACGTCCGTGAAGGCGCTGCAGGCGGCCAGGCCGAGCGACAGGGTGGTCAGCTCCTTTTGCCCGACCACGGTCACGGCCCGGCTGATGGTGTCGATGGGGGTGACCGGCGCGTACAGGGGGCTGTTGACGAGCTTGAGGAGCTTGGCCGTCAGACTCGGGTCGTGCTGGACCACGGCGGCGATGCTGCGCGGCGTGCTGTTCGGGGCGGCCAGGGCCTGGAGCAGCCGGACGTGGACCTCCGGCAGGGTGGCCAGCTCCACCCTCCCGGACACCAGGTCCTCCAGGGCGAAGCGGGCGCTGTCGAACAGGGACTGTTCCGGCGGCGGGCCGACCAGGGACGGTTCGTCCTCGGCCGCTTCCGGCAGGGACGCTCCGGCCAGTCGCTGCCGGGCCGCCCGGCTGACGGCCAGTTCCCAGAGCGCCTCGCCGAAGGGCGCCGTGCGGTCCACGGCGAGGAAGCGGGGCTCCAGCAACAGGCGGCAGCCGGCTTCGGCCTGCCGGAGTCGGTCCAGGGTGGTGTCCGGCTCGGGTTCGTCCGAGACGATATCCACCGTATGCACGCCGAAGGCGCGCATGGCCCGGATATGCGCCTGGGAAAGCGGCTGCCCGCGGGGCGCCAGGAGGGCCCCGTCCGGCGCGCTCACGTCCTTCTCCACGACCATGCCGTCGACCACATGCTCGATGCTGACCTTGACCACCGTCGCCGTGCCTCCCGAGGTCGGCCGTCATGAGAACGCCTGACGGTCTGTCCTTGTCATCCTGGTCGCGTTGGATGTCGATCCAGCCGGTTAAGATTGTAATAAAGCTAATCGAAAAGAAGACAAGAGGCGAGTGCCGGCTGCGGCCCTCCCCGGCGGCCTCGAGAAAATGTATCGGTAATTATATGAAATAAAAGAATAAAAAATATTCGTCCCGGTCGTCTGAATTGGCCCCTGTCTTGCTAAGGAAGAAGGCAGAGCGCACCGCGGTGGGCGAAAGCCCAAAACCAACCGCACAGTATCACCCTGGCCGTGGCGGTTCCCCTTAGCCTCCTCCCCCAACACGCCACCACGGCCTTTTTAGGAAGCCGTTCGGGTCTCTCCCTGGACCCGGGCGGCTTCCCCTTTTTTGGGGCCTCGGCCGTTCTCCCGGGTCCGCCGGATGGCGCGGCGGCGTTATTGCAGCTTGGCCACGGGCACCTCGAAGTCTTGCCGGGCGTCCGCCCCGTCCAGTCTCACGTTCCAGTCGGTCTTCGCCACCTGCCGCTGCAAGAGTTCCAGAAAAGCGTAGAGGGCCTCGTCGTCGCACAGCAGGCCCTGTTCCTCGCGGTCCTTGCCCACCAGCACCAGGACGTGGCGGCCGTCGGCGTGGCGTCCGTGGCGGACGGCGGTCAGCAGATGCGTCTCCTGCACTGCCAGGATCGGGCTGGGGAGGAAGGAAAGGCGTCGGTCCGCTTTCAGGCCCTGGCCCCAGGCCGGAGTCGGATCGAGGACGTCCGGCGGCGTGGCGGCGGACAGCCGGGCCGTCAGGGCCTGGCCCAACAGGCGGGCCGCCCGGCGCGTGATCCACCAGCCGCGGGATTCGTCGTTTTCCGCAATGATGAGCTGGAGGCGGTCTTCCTGGGTATCGTAGAAAAGCTGGACGTGCATGGTTCCCACTCGGCGCGCCGCAAGCGTTCGGTCTGCGTGGTCTGGCAAGCGGTGGCGCCCCCCCCGTAAGGCCAGGGCGGCAATCGTTTCCGGCCTTCCCCCTAGCACGAGCCCGCATGGGGGTAAAGTTGCCGTGCCGGTCGGCGCGGCGAAAAAAAAGCCCGGCGACGGCCGGGCTTGCAAGCACAGGAGGGGCGCGCCGATCAGGGGCAGGCCTTTTCCTTGCGGGCGCTTTCCAACAGTTCGCAGTCGCCCAGATCGCAGGCTTTCTTGTAGTCCTGGCACATCGGGCCGGCTTGCTTGAGGTGAAGGTAGGTGAAGCCGCGACCCTTGTAATAGTCCGCTTCGTTGGGACCGAGGGCGATGGCCCTGTTGAAGTCCTCGATGGCCTGGGGGTAGTCGCCCGAGCGGGTGCAGCTTAAGCCCCGCATGGAATAGGCCAGGGCGAAGTTGGGATTCTTTTCGAGCGCTCGGGTGTAGTCGTCGATGGCCTTGGCGTACTGCTTCATGTAGTAGTGGGCGTGGCCCCGGCTGGCGTAGTAGTCGGCCCGGTTGGGATTGAGCTTGATGGCCTTGTTGAAGCTGTCCACGGCTTTCTGGAACTTGTTCTGCTTGCCGAATTCGATGCCCTTTTCGAAGGCGCGTTCCGCATCGGCGCTGGCCTTGGTGTCGGGCAGGGTCGGCGCGGCGGCTTCGGGCTTGGCCGGCGGCGCCACCGAAGCCACCGTGGCAGGCGGGGTGGCGGCCGGCGCGGCCGGGGCCGAGGCGGTCGGCGTTTCGGCGGCGCTGGGCGCGGTCTCGGCGCTCGTGGGCAGCTCTTCCTCAACGGCCTTGGCGCTCTTGGTGCTGCCGCCCGGGACGACCAGCTTCTGGCCGGAGTGGAGCTTCTTCCCCATGGACGGATTGAGCCGGGCCAGTTCCTTCACGCTGATATGAAACTTGCGGGCCACGGAAGGGGGCGTCTCGCGGTGGTGGACCCGATAGGTCTTGGTCGACGATTCCTGGGGCTCGGCCGCCTTGGCCGTCTTGCGCGACGGCTTTTCCGGCTCGCTGACCTTTTTGGCCGCGGCCGCGCCGGGCACGATCAGCTTCTGGCCGACCCGCATCCGCCGGGGATCCAGCCCCTTGTTGGCCTTCTTGAGGTCGTCCACGCTGACGCCGTACTTGGAGGCGATCTCACCCAGGGTCTCGCCCTTTTTCACCATATGGCTGCCCGCCTTGGCGGTCGGGGCCGTGCGTTCCTTTTCCTTGGCGGAGGCGCGTTCCTTGGTTTCCGGAGCGGCCTTCTTGGCGCTGCTTTTTTCTTCCCGGGCCTTTTTGTCCGCGTGCTTCTTCTCGTCCTTCGTCCCGGCGCTGCCCGGGATGCTCAGGGTGTCCCCCACCCGCATCTTGGTCGGGTTGAGGGATTTGTTGGCCTTGAGGAGATCCGAGATGCTGATGCCGTGTTTCTTGGCGATACTGGTGGGGGTATCCCCGGATTGAACGGTATAGGCACCGGCGACGGAGGGCAGGGTGGAGACGAGGAAGGTCAGGCAGGAAAGCGCGACAACGAAGCGAAACATTCGAGGCATACCACCACCTTGCATTGTCGGGTTAGTGTCATAAATCGACGCAGGATCATCGGTACGGAGCCCTACCTTTAGACCACCTCGGCCCGGGGGGCAATGTTTTTCCAAATTCCCAAGATTACAGGACCATGAAATGTTTGTTCATGTTCGCCTGGGCGCGGAGGGAAAAACGGGGCCGGGTCTGGCTTAGGCCGTTATCGGCTTGGGCGTGAAAAAGCGCAGGCGCAGGGCGTTGGTGACCACGGTGAACGAGCTGAGGGCCATGGCCGTGCCGGCGATCATAGGGTTGAGGGTCGGACCGCCGAAGATGTGCAGCACGCCCGCCGCCACCGGGATGCCGATGGTGTTGAAGGCGAAGGCCCAGAACAGGTTCTCCTTGATGTTGCGCATGACGGCCCGGGACAGCTCCAGGGCGGCCGGCACGCCGGCGAGGTCGTCGCGCATGAGCACCACGTCGCAGGATTCCACGGCCACGTCGATGCCCGACCCCATGGCGACCCCGAGGTCGGCGGCGGCCAGGGCCGGGGCGTCGTTGATGCCGTCCCCCACCATGGCCACCTTGGCGCCGTCGGCCATGAGCTGCTTGACCTCCTCGGCCTTGCGCTCGGGGAGCACCCGGGCGATCACCTCGTCGATGCCGAGGTGCTTGGCCACGGCCCTGGCCGTGGCTTCGGCGTCGCCGGTCAGCATGACCACCCGGACGCCGGCCTGTTGCAGCGCCGCCACCACGGCGGCGGCTTCGGGCCGGGGCGTGTCGGCCACGGCCAGCACGCCGGCGGAACGGCCGTCCACGGCCACCCGCACGGCCGTCTTGCCGGCGGCGGCCAGGGTGGCCTCGGCCGCGTCGCCAGGACCGTCGGCGGGGACGCCGGCAGCGGCCAGGAAGGCCGCCGTGCCGACCAGCACGTCATGCCCGTCGATGCGGGCGGTCACGCCCCGGCCGGGCGCGGCCTCGAAATGTTCGGGCGCGGGGAGCGATTCGCCCTGTGGCGCGGCGGCCGCGATGGCCCGGGCCAGCGGATGCTCCGACCGGGCCTCGGCCGCGCCGGCCAGGGTCAGCAGGCGTGTGGCCGCGATGTCGCCCGTGGGGGCGACGTCGGTCAGCTCGGGCTTGCCGTGGGTCAGCGTGCCGGTCTTGTCGCAGACCACCACCTTGACGTCGCCGGCGGTCTGTAGGGCGGCCCCGGACTTGACCAAAATGCCGAGCCGGGCCCCCCGACCGGTGCCGACCATGATGGAGGTGGGCACGGCCAGGCCCATGGCGCAGGGACAGGCGATGACCATGACGGCCACGAAGATGCGCAGCGAAAAGGAGAATCCGGCTCCGCCCAGGAAGAACCAGGCGAGTCCGGCCACGATGGCCACGGCCATGACCGTGGGCACGAAGTAGAAGCTCACGGTGTCGGCCAGGTTGGCGATGGGGGCCTTGGAGCCCTGGGCCTGGCGCACCAGGCCGACGATGCGGGCGAGGGTGGTATCCTCGCCCACCCGGGTGGCCCGCATGACCAGGGCGCCGGTGGCGTTCTGGGTGCCGCCGGTGACGGCGTCGCCCGGCCGCTTGGTCACGGGCATGGGTTCGCCGGTCAGCATGGATTCGTCCACCGTGGAGGTGCCTTCCGTCACCTCGCCGTCCACGGGCAGGCGTTCGCCGGGCCGCACCAGCAGCGTGTCGCCGGGCTCCACCTCGGCGGCGGGGATGGTCTCTTCCTTGCCGTCGCGCACGAGGGTGGCCGTGTCCGGGGCCAGCCGCATCAGGGCGGCGATGGCGTCGGAGGTCTTGAACTTGGCCGAGGCCTCCAGGTACTTGCCGAGGCTGATCATGGCCAGCAGCACGCCGGCCGATTCGAAATAGAGGTCCTTGGCCCGGGCCACCGGGTCGGAGCCGGCCAGGAGTAGGACGAGGTTGGTCAGGCTATAGACCAGGGCCGCGCCCGTGCCCACGGCCACCAGGCTGTCCATGTTCGGGCCGCCGCGCACGAGGGCCGGGATGCCGTCGAGGTAGAAGCGCCGGCCGAGCCAGACGATGGGCAGGGTCAGGGCCAGCTGGACCAGGGCGAAGGCGGTCGGGGCGGTTTCGGGATGGAGAAAGCCCGGCAGGGGCAGTCCCAGCATGTGGCCCATGGAAATGAGCAGCAGCACCGCGCCCAGGCCCATGGCCGGAAAGAGTTCCCGCCGTTTGCGGGCCAGCTCCGCCTTGGCCTTTTGCTGCCGGGTGGCGAAACGGCCGCCGCCGTCGCTTTGGATTTCGGTGGTGAAGCCCAGGTCGGCGATGACCTGGCGCAGCTGGCGGCGGGAGAGCACGTTCGGATCGAAGGTGAAGGTGCCGGTTTCCCCGGGCAGGTTGACGTTGGCCTCGGTCAGGCCCGGCAGCCGGCGGGTCACCCGTTCGATGCGGGAGGAGCAGGCGGCGCAGTGCATGCCGCCGATGCCCAGGTCGAGGGTCGTGAGGCTCGGGGCCGGCTGGCCCAGGGTGAAGCCCAGGTCGGCCACCCGGGCGGCGATGGCGTCCAGGGAGGTTCGGGACGGATCGAAGGAAAGCTGGGCGCTTTCGTCGGCCAGGTTGACGGCAATGGCGGAAACGCCCGGCATGGCCCCCACCACCCGTTCGATACGAGAGGAACAGGCGGCGCAGTGCATACCGCCGACCGGGACCTGGACGTTGGTTGGAGAAGAGACTGGTTTACCCATGGGGAAACTGTTAAGGATTAAATGGAAAAGCGCAAGCCTGGGCCGGTGCCGGCGTTCCGGATGGCCCGTCCGGCGGGGAATACTGGCAATCCGGGACGGGGAGAGGTATGCAACGGGCAGATACGGCAGGACAAAGGAGTCCGCACCATGCAAGGCGATCCCCTTGCGTCTTTCTGGGACGCGCAACATCGAGAATCCAATCGCTGGGAACGACTCCGCGAGATCTTCGAAAAATTACGCTTGATTCTCGACAAACCGTCCCTTCGGCCCCACGGCACCGACGATCTGCTGGAACAGCTGCAACAGCGTCTGGACGAGGCGGCCCGGCTGTTTCCCCAGCCGGACTGGCTGGCCGTGGATCAGGAGCGCCCCGAGGACATCGAACGCTATTTCGGCAACTACGTGGGCGGGATGCTGGAGGCCCTGGCTCTGGCCATGGAGACCTTGGCCGAGGACCGGGCCCTGGAGCTGGAGACCGTGGTTCCCGGGCCGGACGGCCCGTCCGAGACGAAGCGGTAGACCGGGGGCGGCCCGCCGTGCCGGCGGGTCCGGTCGGATGACCACAAAGAAAAAGGGGTTACGGCTTTCGCCATAACCCCTTGAAAAGTCTGGTCGGGATGAGAGGATTCGAACCTCCGACTTCTGCGTCCCGAACGCAGCGCTCTAGCCAGACTGAGCCACATCCCGACGTGGAGACAAGGTCATTAAGGCATCCGAGAAGCTTTGGCAAGTGGGAATGTTGGTTGTCAGAAGGCCCAGAGTTATCTAATCATGTCTGACGCGGGGGGACGCCCGCGCCGGGCGCCCGAATTGTGGTGCCCGGCCTGCCTTCGGGACGGAGCAATCAGGAGAGATTCGTGATCAAGGTAGTGGTGGTCGACGACTCGGCATTCATGCGCAAGGCCTTAAGCACCATGCTGGCCAAGGATCCCGAGATCGAAGTGGTGGCCACAGCCCGGGATGGTGAGGAAGGGCTGGAAATGATCCGTCGGCATCAGCCCGACGTGGTCACCATGGATATCGAAATGCCGCGCATGGACGGGTTGACCGCCCTGCGCCACGTTATGATGGAAATGCCCCGGCCGGTGCTCATGGTCAGCTCCCTGACCACCGAAGGGGCCGAAGCCACCCTCAAGGCCATGGAGCTTGGGGCCGTGGACTTCATTCCCAAACAGCTTTCCAAGGTCTCCCTCGACATCGTCAAAATCGAGGACGACCTGCGGGCCAAGGTCAAATTGATCGCTCATCGGCGCATGGGCCACCTGACGCGGGCCATCCCGGCCGCCAAGGGCCGGGTCACCGCAGCGGAACGGCCGACCCGACCGGCAGTCCGGCCGACGGGCACCCCGCGCCGCGACGTCGTGGCCATCGGCGTGTCCACGGGCGGGCCGCCGGCCGTACAAAAGGTGCTGTCCGCGCTGCCCGGCGATTTTCCGGCGGGCATTCTCATCGCCCAGCACATGCCGGCGGCCTTTACCGGGCCGTTCGCCAAGCGCCTGGACGGGGTGTGCCGGATCGCGGTCAAGGAGGCCGAGGACGGCGAACGTCTGCAGCCCGGCGTGGCCTACGTGGCGCCCGGCGGCAAACATCTGCGCATCGATCAGAAGATCAGCCGCATCGATGTGCGGGTGGTGGAGGAGCCGCGGGAGGCCCTGTACAAACCATCGGCTTCTGTGCTCTTTGATGCTGTAGCCCAGGGCGTGGGCCGTCGGGCCCTCGGCGTGGTCCTGACGGGCATGGGCAGCGACGGCCTGGACGGCATGCGGGTGCTCAAGGACAAGGGGGGACGCGCCCTGGCCCAGTCCGACTCCACCTGCGTGGTGTACGGTATGCCCAAGGCTATCGTGGATGCCGGACTGGCCGATGAGATCGTGGATATCGACGACATGGGTGAGGCCATCCTCCACAACCTCTACAAATGACCGGCCCCACGGGGACGGGCAAGGACGCGGCGATGGTGGACTGCAAGGACCTTTGCCAGAGGCTCGACGGCAACGACACGGACGTGCTTCGGGACGCCGCCTATGAAGCCGGGGAGGCCGGCTGTCTGGAGACCGTGCCGTATCTGGCCAAGCTGTTGTGTTCCCAGAATCTCGGCGTGCAGGAAGCGGCCGACATGGCGCTGCGCAAGATCGGCGGCAAGGAGGTGGTGGCGGCGGTCAAGCCGCTGCTGCGTTCCGACGAGGCTCCGGCCCGCAATGCCGCCATGGACATTTTACGGGACGTCGGCAGCCAGGATTTCCCCACCTTGCTGGAACTGTTGCACGACAGCGATCCCGATATACGCATTTTCGCCTCCGATATCCTCGGGTCCACCGAGAGTCAGCAAGCGGTGGCCCCGCTGTGCGAGGCCCTGCTCAAGGACCCCGAAGTCAACGTCCGCTACCAGGCGGCGGTGAGCCTCGGCGAGCTGGCCTTCCCCGAGGCATCCAAGGGGCTCGGCAAGGCCCTGGGCGACGAGGAATGGGTCCAGTTCGCCGTCATCGAGGCCCTGGCCAAGATCCGGGACGCTTCCTCGGTCGGCGCCCTGGTGTCCGCCCTGGACAAGAGTTCCGATCTGGTGGCCTCCATGATCGTGGACGCCCTTGGGGAGATCGGCAACATCAAGGCCGTGACCATGCTCTTTAAGCGCATGGACACCTCGCCCGAGGTGCTGCGCAACAAGATCGTCAAGGCGGTGGTGCGCATCCTGGGCGGTCGGGCCCTGGCGCTGTTGAGCGCGGCCGAGCAGGAACGTTTCCGGGGCTATCTGCTGACCGCCCTGACCGACGACGAGGAGGAGGTCCAGGACGCCGCCGTGTCCGGACTGGGCTCCGTGGGCGGGGAAGAGGCGGCCCGGGCCTTGCTGCCCCACGCCGCCAAGCTCGACCGGGACATGCAGCCCGAGCGTTATGACCATGCCGTGGCCGCCTTGCGGGAGACCGGCCTGACCACGGCGCTGGCCGAGGCCCTGCACCAGGGCGCCGCCCCCGTCAGCGCAGTGGCCCTGGACGTGCTGGCCGGCCTGCCCGGTCCGGAAAGCGCCGCGCTGCTCATGGACGCCTTCGACGGTCTGCCCCGGGAGCGGCAGGCCATGGCGGCCAAGGCCCTGGCCGGCATCGCCGGGCCCGAAGCCGAGGATTTTTTCCTGGCCTTGCTGTCCTGCGACAACGAGGCCCTGCTGCTGGAGGCCGTGAGTTTTTTGGGCGGCAAGATGCGGCTGGCCGCGGCCGGGCCGCGGCTGTTCGCCCTGCTCACCCATCCCTCGGACGCCGTGAAGGAGGCCGCCCTGGACGCCTGCGTCGCCATCGGCGGGCCGGAGCTGGACGCCCGGTTCCGGGCACTTTTCGGCAGCGACGATCCGGTGGACCGCCTTATGGCCATGTACGCCCTGGGCAAGATGGGCGTGCGGGACCACATGGACATCCTTCACGTCGCCTTGGCCGACGAGGTGCCGGATGTCCGCAAGATCGCCTTGGAAACCCTGTCCGGCACCTGCGGGCAGGAGGGCATCTTGTCCCTGATCGTCAGTCGCCTGGAGGACGAGAACCGGGATGTCCGGCTCGTGGTGGTGGAGCTTTTGGGCGGTTGCACGAGCGACAAGGTTTATCCCTACTTGGAGCGCGCCTTGGCCGATCCGGACGACTGGGTGCGCATACGGGCCATGGAGGCCCTGGCCATGCGGGGAGAGACCCGGGCCGTGCCCCGGTTGCTGGAATTGACCAAGGATCAGAGCAAGCTGGTGGCACTCAAGGCCGTGGAGACATTGGGGCAGCTCGGCGGGCCGGAAGCCTCCCAGGCGTTGTTGGGGCTTTCCTCCTGCGACGACCCCGAACTGGCCGAGGCCGCGGAAGCGGCCATTGCCAGACTGCAGGACGAGCAAGGGGAGCGCTAGCCCATGACCTCGCTTTTTTCCAAGACGATTTCCCTGCGCAAGGAACTGAAGATTTCCGATGCGGAATTCACCCAGTTGCGGGACTTCATTTACGCCCAGTCCGGCATCTATGTGGCCGACAACCGGAAATATCTGGTGGAGAATCGTCTGGCCTCCCGGCTGAAGGAACTCAACCTCAAGAGCTTCGCCGAATACCATGCCTTCCTGCAGTACGATGCCAGCCGCCGGCAGGAACTGAAACGGCTTTTCGAGGCCATCACCACCAACGAGACGAGCTTTTACCGCAATCCGCCGCAGCTCAAGGTGTTCCAGGAGATGGTCCTCAAGGACACCCTGGACAAGCTCAAGGCCCTCAAGCAGCGCCGGCTGCGCATCTGGTCGGCCGGCTGCTCCACCGGCGAGGAGCCGTACACCATCGCCATCATCCTGCATGAGGTGCTGCATTCGGAAATCGGCGCCTGGGATATTCGCATCACGGCCAACGACCTGTCCGATGCCGTGCTGGCCCAGGCCAGGGAGGGGGTCTATAGCGAGTATTCCCTGCGCACCACGCCGAAGGAGATTGTTGGCCGCTACTTCACGGTGGACGGGAACCGGTTTCTGCTCAAACCCGAGGTGAAACGGCTGGTGAGCTTCGGCCAGATCAACCTGTCGGACCGGATGCAGCTCAAGCGGGTGGAGCGGTCGCACATCGTTTTTTGCCGCAACGTCATTATTTATTTCGATGACGACATGAAAAAAAACGTCATCAACGCCTTTTATGACAACCTGCTTCCCGGCGGCTATCTGTTGATCGGCCACTCGGAATCGCTACACAATATTTCCCGGGCTTTTCGTCCCAAGCATTATCCCGGGGCCATTGTGTACAGCAAGGAGGAGTAGCCCGGGTATGGCGGCGATCCGAACAGGAGCCGGCAGGGAACGAGGGCCGCGGCGCCGCGGCCGGCCGTGAGGCCGGGAGCGGACATGGCGCGCATTTTGGCCATAGCCAACCAGAAGGGAGGCGTCGGCAAGACCACCACGGCCCTGACCCTGGGCGCGGCCCTGGCCGGCCGGGGACGGCGGGTCCTGGTGATGGATCTCGATCCCCACGGGTGCGCCTCGGCCCACATGGGCATTTTCGAGGAGCCCCGCTCCGGATCGACCGTGGATCTCTTTCGGGCGGACAGCCCGGAAACGGTGCCGTGGGAGGCGATGATTCTTCGGACGGGCCAGGCCGCGTTCGATCTGGTCCCGAGCCACCTTCGGCTGGCGGACCTCGATATTGATCTGAAGGATCGCAGGGGGAAGGGAGTGTTGCTCAAGACCGCCTTGGAACAGGGCCCGCCATACGATCACGTCATCCTGGACTGCCCGCCCCAGACCGGGGTGGTGCTGGTCAACGCCCTGGTGGCGGCGGACCTGTGCATCATCCCTATCCAGACGGATTTTTTGGCCCTGCACGGGGTGCATCTGCTCTTCGACACCATGCGTGCCTTGAACCGCGTGCTGCCGCACCCCATTCCCTATCGCGGCCTGGCCACCATGTTCGACCGCCGGGCCAAGGCCTGCGCTCGGGTGCTGGCCTTGCTGCGTGAGAAGTTCGGGCAGCGGCTTTTTCGTACGGTGATCGGCCTCGACACCAAATTTCGTGAGGCCAGCGCCAGCGGCCGGGTGATTTCCGATATGGCCCCGGACAGCCGCGGCGCCCGGGAATACGCCGCTCTGGCCGAGGAGGTCCTCGCCCTGTGACCACTGCCCTGGAACACTATTTCGAAGAGCGGGTGAAGCTGCCCGACGTCGGCCCGGAGGGGGCGTTTACCCCGTCGGAACGGGCGTTTCTGGAACGCTACATGGGCGCGGATTTCGAGGCGGCCCTGGCCCGGGAGGGCTTGTCCCGACCGGCCGCCGTCGAGGCCGTGGCCGCGCCCTTGGGCGGGACGCCGGTCGATGCGCTGCCGGTCGATGCGGCGCCGGCGGAGGTCGACGACGGCATCGAGGCCGGCTTGCGCCAGGCCCGGGAACTCAAGCTGGTGGGCTTTCGGGTGGGCGGCCAGGAGCTGGCCGTGCCCATCGCCCAGGTCCAGGAAGTGATCCGGGCCGTGCCCGCAACCAAGCTGCCCACCGCGCCGACCCACGTCCTGGGCATCATGAACCTGCGCGGCCGGGTGGTGCCGCTGCTGGCCATGGACAGCCTGCTGGACCTGGCCGGCGAGGAGGGGGAGCCCCGGTTCATCATCGTCTGCCGGCGGCACGACATGCTCCTGGGACTGATGGTCAACGCCATCACGACCATGCATCAGGCCCAGGGCGATGCTGTCGAATGGGCCGTGGAAGCTCGGGTCGGCGTATCGTCCGAGCTGATCGCCGGACTGCTCAAGGTTCGCGATTCCCTCGTGAAAATCCTCTCCGTTGACAGTCTATTCCAAAAGGTTTTGAAGAGTTGAGGAGGACGGTAAATGCCCAAGCATATCCTCATCGTGGACGATTCCAAGACCGTGCGCAATCTTGTGGCGTTTATCATGCGCAAGGAAGGCTTCAAGGTGACAGCCGCAGAAGACGGTCTGGACGGCTTGGAAAAGTTATACACCGATCCCCTGGTGGATCTCATCATTACGGATATCAACATGCCGCGTATGGATGGCATTACCTTTATCAAAACGGTGCGCGAGCAGGATGCCTATAGAGATATCCCGATCGTCGTGCTGTCCACCGAAGGCGAAGAACGCGACATTCACGCGGGGCTTTCCATCGGGGCCAATCTCTACATGGTCAAGCCCGCGCAGCCCGAAGTCATGGTGCGCAATGTCAAGATGCTGCTGGGCTAGGGCGACCGCGCCCACCGGCAGCCGCGAGGTTTCTCGATGAGCCAGGATTTCATGGATCCGGAACTGTTCGCCGATTTTATCGTGGAGGCGCGGGAGCATCTCGAGACCATCGAGCCCAACCTCCTCGAGCTGGAGCGCAACCCGGACAATTTGAGCCTCTTAAACGACATTTTTCGGCCCATGCATTCCCTCAAGGGGGCGTCGGGCTTTTTGGGCCTCAATGGCATCAACGGCCTGGCCCACAAAGCCGAGAACATCCTCGATGAGCTGCGCAAGGGCAACCTGGCCGTCAATCCCGAGATTACGGATGTGATCCTGGCCGCTACCGACCTCTTGCGGACCATGATCGAAAATTTGGAGCAGACCGGCTCCGAGGGCGACGTGGACACCTCCCAGGTGATCGCCCGCATCGCCGCCCAGCTGCAAGGCGGCCAAGCGCCGGCAGCCCCGGCCGCGCCCAGCCCGGCCGTGGCCGATTTTCCGGCCGAGGACGCCGCTCCGCCTGTCGCCCCCGCCCCGGCCGCCGAGCCGCCCGCCGCCCCGGCCGCGCCCGAAACGCCGGCCGAGGAGCTGCCGCCCTTCGTGGCCGAGCCGTATCAGCTCACCTCCATCGGCGAGGGGCACCTGGCCGACTTCCTGGAGGAGGCCCGGGAAATCATCGAGCGCTTGAACGCCGCCCTGCTGGAATTGGAAACCGACAAGGACCACGGCGATACCATCAATGACATTTTCCGCTATTTCCACAACTTGAAGGGCAATAGCGGGATTATCGGTCATAAGGAGCTCAACGGCCTGACCCACGAGGCCGAGACCCTGCTCAACCGGGTCCGCAAGGGCGAAATCCAGATTTCCTCGGCCATGGTCGATCTGCTCCTGGCCGTGGTGGACCAGGTGGAAGCCCTGGTCAGCAATATCGATCCGGCTACCAGCGTGGCCACGCCGCTGGACATTCGGCCCCTGGTGGCCCGGCTCAAGCAGGCCACCGAGGAGGGCTGCGTGCCCGAACCGGCCGCGCCGGAGCCTGAACCGACCCCCGCGCCGGAAGCGGCAGCGCCCCCGGAGCCGGAAGCCGCGCCGGCCGAAGCCCCCGCCCCGGCCGCCGAAGACGCCGGCGTGGCCGAAGGCTACGATCCCGAGGACATCACGATCTTCGAGTCCACCATCGATCAGCAGATCGAACACATGGAGATGGCCCTGACGGGCCTGGCCGGCGATCCCAATTCCAAGGATATGATCGACGGCCTGTTTCGGGCCCTGACCACCATTCAGAATTCCTCGGGCTACATGGGCCTCGACGACTTGAAGCTCCAGGCCGAGCGCACGGCGGGGTTGGTGGACCAGGCCCGCAAGTCCGGTATTTCCTTCGATGCCATGCTCGATATTTTGCATCAGGAGTGCGCCATCCTGGTGGACATGATCAAGGCGGCCCTGGAAAAGCTGCACGGCGGGGAGGCGGCGGCTCCGGAAGCTGCGGCGGCCGCTCCGGCGGCGGCCAAGGCCGAAGCGCCGGCCCCCGAAGCCAAGGCGGCGCCCGCGCCGGAACCTGCGCCCGCGCCGAAACCCGCGCCGGCCGCTCCGGCTCCGGCCGCCGCCGCCGCGCCCAAGCCCGCAGCCGCGCCGGCCCCGAAGGCGGCGCCCAAGCCAGCCGCCGCCCCCGAACATCCCGGCGCCGACGGCAAGCCCAAGGTTTCCGCCACCATCCGGGTCGATCATGAGAAGCTCGATCACCTCATGAACCTGATCGGCGAGCTCATCATCAACCGGAACCGGTTCGCCATGCTGGCCCGCTCCCTGGAGGAGGGCAAGAACGACGTGGCCCACATCGGCCAGCAGCTCACCGAAACCACCTACGCCATGGCGCGTATTTCCGACGACTTGCAGGACACCATCATGAAGGTGCGCATGGTGCCGGTGTCCACGGTCTTTTCCCGGTTCCCGCGCCTGGTCCGTGACCTGTCGCGCAAATCCGGCAAGGAGGTCACGCTCATCACCGAAGGCGAGGAAACGGAACTCGACAAGTCGGTGGTGGAGGTGATCGGCGATCCGCTGGTGCACCTCATCCGGAACTCGGTGGACCACGGCATCGAAACCGAGGCCGTGCGGGTGGCCGCCGGCAAGCCGCCGATGGGCCGGGTGTGGCTGCGGGCCTACCATCGGGGCAATTCCGTGGCCATCGAGATCGAGGACGACGGGGCCGGCATCGATCCGGTCAAGATGCGCGAAGTGGCCGTCAAAAAGGGCATGATGACCCAGGAAGAGGCCAAGGCCCTGGACGACCGCGACGCCATCGACATCATCTTTCTGCCGGGATTTTCCTCGGCCGAGAAGATTACCGACATCTCCGGCCGCGGCGTGGGCATGGACGTGGTGCGCACCAACATCAAGAACTTGAAGGGCACGGTCAACGTGGCCAGCGAAGTGGGCAAGGGCACCAAGTTCACCTTGTCGCTGCCGCTGACCCTGGCCATCATCGACGCCCTCATGGTGGTGGTGGCCGGCCAGACCTACGCCCTGCCGCTCGATTCCGTGTCCGAGACCACCAAGATCGAAGTCAGCCGCATGACCGAGGTCAACAAGCGCAAGGCCGTGACCTTGCGCGGCGAGGTCCTGGGCATCGTGGAACTGTCCGAAACCCTCGGCCTGCCCAAGAGCGACAACGGCGAGGAGATCGTGCCGGTGGTCATCCTGCAGGATAACGACCGACGGCTGGGGCTGATCGTGGATCGGCTTCTCGAACGCCAGGAGATCGTCATCAAGCCGTTGGGGACGTATCTTTCGGAATTCGATATGCGGGGCATCTCCGGCGCCACCATCATGGGCGACGGTTCGGTGGTGCTCATTCTCGATCCTCACGAAGTGTATCTCATGTCCACGCCCGGCGGCCGCTCCAAGTAGCCGACGGGAAGCGGACGCCAGGCGGCAACGGGAGGCGGCGTCCCCGGCGACGGCAGGGGGTTCTGTCCGCCGTCCCGGCACTGTGGTTTGCGCGGCTTATGACGAACCTGATCGACCTGACGTTTCACGAACTCGAAAGCCTGATCGTGACGCTTGGCGAACCGCCCTACCGGGCGCGCCAGATTTGGCAGTGGCTGTGGCAGAAGGGCTGCCGCGACTTCGCCGCCATGTCCGACGTGTCCAAGGCCCTGCGCGAGCGGCTGGCCGCCGTGGCGACCATCGCCTGGCCCTCGGTGGTCCGGGTCCGGGAGAGCGCCGACGGCACCGTCAAGTTCCTGCTCGGCCTGGCTGACGGCGAAACCGTCGAGTGCGTGCTCATCCCGGAGAAGGATCACTACACCGGCTGCCTCTCGACCCAGGTGGGTTGCGCCATGGCCTGCGCCTTTTGCGCCACCGGCCGGATGGGCTTCCACCGCAACATGACCGCCGGCGAGATGCTGGGCCAGGTGCTGGTGGCCCGGCAGTACCTGTTGGACCGGGGCGAGTCGCTGCTGCTGCGCAACCTGGTCTTCATGGGCATGGGCGAACCGCTGCTCAATTACGATAATCTGCTGTCCGCCCTGGAGGCGCTGCATCATCCCCAGGGGCTGGATTTTTCCGGCCGGCGCATCACCGTGTCCACGGCCGGGGTGGCCAACCATCTGCTGGACCTGGGCCGGACGGGCCTGGCCTCGCTGGCCGTGTCCCTGCACGCCCCGACCCAGGGACTCCGGGCACGGCTCATGCCCGGAGCGGCTCGGCTGGCCCTGCCGGAGCTGATGGCCCTGCTCGGGCAGTATCCGCTGAAGCCCCGGGAGCGGCTGACCTTCGAGTACCTGCTCCTCGATGGGGTGAACGATTCCCCGGACGAGGCCCGGGCCTTGGTGAGGCTGCTGGCGCCGCTCAAGGCCAAGGTCAATCTTATCGCCTACAACGCCACGCCGGGGCTGCCGTTTCGGCCGCCGGCCCCGGAGCGGGTGGCGGCCTTTCAGGCCTTGCTCAAGGCCAAGGGCCTGACCGCCACCTTGCGCAAGAGCAAGGGTGCCGACATCGCGGCCGCTTGCGGCCAGCTTCGGGCCGAGACTCGGGAGGCCGGCGCCTCGTGAAAACGGCCCCCCCATTCGCCTCTTGTCACCGGTTCGCCATTTGGATAAATTACCTCTCTTTTTCCACGATCGGAAAACGGCGGCCGGCGCCGTCTTCCGATGATCAACCGGCCGGGGGAGCGTTATGAAACGACCCGATTTTGCCAAGGGCGGCGGCTTGGTCCCTGCTATCGCCCAGGAAGCGTGTTCCGGCGAGGTGCTCATGCTCGCCTACATGAACGAGGAAGCCTACGACAAGACCCTTGCCACCGGCGAGGTCCATTACTATAGCCGCAGCCGCCAGGAGATCTGGCATAAGGGCGCCACGTCCGGCCATGTGCAGAAAGTCGTTGCCGTGCGCATCGACTGCGACGCCGACACCGTCCTCGTGCTGGTGGAGCAGGTCGGCGGCGCCGCCTGCCATGAAGGGTACAAGTCCTGCTTTTATACCGAGATAACCAGCAGTGGCGAACGCATCTGTTCGCCCAGGGTCTTCGATCCCAAGGAGGTTTACAAATAAATGGCCGGTGAAAAAATCCTCAAACTTGGCATTCCCAAAGGCTCCTTGCAGGACGCCACCATTGCCCTTTTCGAGAAATCCGGATGGAAGATCCTCATCCATCATCGCAATTATTTCCCGGAGATCAATGACCCCGAGCTGACTTGCGCCATGTGCCGCGCCCAGGAAATGTCCCGCTACGTCGAGTCCGGCGTGCTGGACTGCGGCCTGACCGGCAAGGACTGGATCCTGGAGAACGAGTCCGACGTGGTGGTCGTGTCCGACCTGGTCTACTCCAAGGTGAGCAATCGGCCGGCCCGCTGGGTCCTGGCCGTGGCGGCCGATGCGCCCTACAAGCGCCCCGAGGACCTGGCCGGCAAGAAGATCGCCACCGAGCTGGTCCATTTCTCCAAGAAGTACTTCGAGTCGGCCGGCGTGCCCGTGGATGTGGAGTTCTCCTGGGGCGCCACCGAGGCCAAGGTGGTCGAGGGCCTGGCCGACGCCATCGTCGAGGTGACCGAGACCGGCACCACCATCAAGGCCCACGGCCTGCGCATCATCGCCGAGCTGCTCCAGACCAATACCCAGCTCATCGCCAACAAGAAGGCCTGGGAAGACCCGTTCAAGCGCCGCAAGATTCAGGTGCTCGACATGCTCTTGCAGGGAGCCCTGCGGGCCGAAGGCCTGGTCGGCCTCAAGATGAACGTGCCGGAAGAGAAGATGCCCGACATCATGGAACTCCTGCCGAGCCTGACCTCGCCGACCGTCGCCAACCTCTACAACAAGGATTGGCTGTCCGTGGAAATCGTGGTGGCGGCCGATACGGTGCGCGACCTCATCCCCAAACTTCACGACCTCGGCGCCGAGGGCATCATCGAATACCCCCTCAACAAAGTCATCTAACGCCCATTTCCCTGAATTCCTGACGGCCGGAGGCAGAAGCCTCCGGCCGTTTTTTTATGCCTCCGGCGGCCAGGTCGCTTTGTCGCCTGCGGCAGAGAAGATGCCTCCGGCGGCCGGGGGCATGATGCCCCCGGACCCCTCGATGCGCGGGCGCCCCGGCGGCAAGCGTCTTCGGTTGCCGCCGGGGCGCCCGCGAAGGGTGCGTCAAAACGGGACAGGGGGTCTGGGGGGAATGATTCCCCCCAGTAGGTCCAGGGCGGCGCCCTGGCGGTGAGAGTCCGGGAGAGGCAGCGCCTCTCCCGGCCGCCGGAGGCATCTTTCTCTTCTACGCCGGCAGGGCCGGCTGGCCGGTCTGGCCGCCTTCGGCCTCCAGGCGTGCGATCAGCTCCTTGAGGGCGACGGCCTGGGTGCTCAGGTCCAGGACGGCCCGGGAGGCCTCGTCCATGGCGTTGGCGGTTTCGCTGGAGACCACGTTGATCTCGTCGATATTGCGGTTGATTTCCTCGGTGGCAGAGGACTGCTGTTCGGCCGCCGTGGCGATGGCGTGGACCTGGTCCGCGACATGGCCGAAGGAATCGAGGATCTGGCCGAGCCCGTGGGAGGCCTGGTCGGTCTCGGTCAGGGATTGGGTGACGATGCCCATGGAGGCGTCCATGCCTTTCAGGGTGCCGCTCACGCCGCTGCGGATGCCGGACACGGCCGTGGCGACCTCCTTGGTGGCGACCATGGTCTTTTCGGCGAGTTTTCTGACCTCGTCGGCCACGACGGCGAAGCCGCGTCCGGCCTCGCCGGCCCGGGCCGCCTCGATGGCGGCGTTTAAGGCCAGGAGGTTGGTCTGGTCGGCGATGTCCTCGATGGTCTGGGCGATGGAGCCGATGCCGTCGGCCTTGCGGCTCAAGTCGGACACCGAGGCGTAGACCTGCTTGAAGCCGTCGTCGATGTTGTTGACGTCGGTCTTGACGGCGTCCATTTGCCGGCTGCCTTCTTCGGCGGCGGTCCTGGAATCCTGGGTGAGCCGGGAGGTGGTCTCGGCGTTTCGGGCGATTTCCAGGACCGAAGCGGTCATTTCCTCCACCGCCGAGGCCGTTTCACTGATGTGTTTGGACTGCTGGGACGCGCCCTTGCTCGATTCCTCGATCTGGGCCGAGAGTTCCGTCGAGGCCGTGGAGATGATTTCCACCACGCCCTTGAGGCGGTTCGCCGCCTGCAACAGGCCTTCGGACTTGGCCGTTTCGGCCCGGCGCATCGCCTCCTCGGCCTGCTGCTTGGCCTCTTCGGCGAGTTGGGCCTTGTGTTCCACATCGGCGCGCTTGGCTTCGATCTCCCGCATGTTTTCGTCCAGGGTCGCCGAGGTCTGGTTCAGGGCCTCGAACACCTGGCCGATTTCGTCATGCCCGCGCACGGTGAGGCGGGAGGCGTAATCGCCCCGGCCGATGCCGCGCAGATGGCTGATGATGGTGGTCAGGGGCTTGAAGACCTGGCCGTTCATGAAAAAGGAGATGGCGGCGCCGATGAGGAGCAACATGGCGACGAGGGCCAGCACGGATTTCCAGATAAGGCTTTGGAGCGGTCCGACGATTTCCGCGTACTCGACGAAGGTCATGAATTTCCAGTTGAGCTGGGGCACGGTCTGGCACAGGGCCAGGTAGCGCGTGCCGTGCATGGTGACGACCGTATGGGGCGCCGTGCTGTCGAAGACTTTCAGCATGGCCGGGATGCCCAGTTTGTGGATGTCCTTGAAGTTCTGTTCCGCGTTTTTGGGATTGGAAATGATGATCCCGTCGCCCTGGGCGAAGACCACGTAGCCGGTCTTGCCGATGGTGATGCCCTTGACGATGTTGGTGAGCACGCGAAGCGAAATGTCCTCGCCCACGACGCCGATGCGCCGGCCTTGTCGGGTCACCGCCCGGGCCACGCTCACCACGGCTTCGCCGGTGGTGGACATGTAGGCCTTGGAAATCATTGCCGTGTCCGGGCTGGCCATGGCTTCCCGATACCAGGGTCGGGGGCGCGGATCGTAGCCTGCGGGCATGGTTTCCTGACCGCTGGACAAAAAGCCGCCGTCCTCGGAACCGAAATAGACTTCCACATAGGCCGGGTGGCTGTCCTGCATGCGCGTCAATTGGGCCGTCAACTCCCGGCCCGTGGCGTCATCGGCGCGAACGGCGATCTGTTTTTTTTCGGTCGTGGCGACATAGGACGTGATGGTTTTGTCCACCCGGCCGAGGAGCGGCTCGTGCGCCAGCAGGTCGGCATTGTATTTGGCCTCGTCCATGAAAAGGTTCATGGCGTTTTGCAGCTGAAGAATTTCCCGGCGGATGGCCGTTGCGCGTTGATCGATTGTCGAGGTACAAATGCTATTGAAGATACCATAGAATACAAGAGCAAGGGGGACGGAGATGACCAGGGTCAATCCAAGCATGATTCTGAAGCGGATTGATTGCATGGGCGGGTTCCTCCAAAGGTATTCTTGAAGATGAATAGATAAAAATAAATTTATAAAAAATGACGATACGCTCCACCGTTCCGAAAGATGGAAACAGCCTCTCCGGAGTACAAGAACAAAAAACTGGTTTTTAGAATGGTCGATTCGTTTTTTCTATGGTAAACGATGAAAATGAGCAATCACTTAAGAGCGTCTATATGAAAAATCGATATAATCTTGGCAGAACTCTAGGCCGCTGTCCGGACGACACACCGGCAGTCGGCAGGCACTCTGCAGGCGAAGATAGGCGGGAAAGAGCAGGGGGCTAGACGGCGATGCGACGCACGGTCCAGGTCGTCGGGCCGGTGTCGACCAGGGCCAGGGAGCCGCCGGGCCGGAGGCTGCCCGGATTGATCAGGCGCGTCGCGCCGATGGTCGTGTCCTCGAAGGCGTGGGAATGGCCGAAAAAGAGGATGTCCGCCCGGTCGCTTAGGGCTTCGGCCAGGCGGTGGGACAGGCCCGGACGCGGTCCCCAGCCGTGGACGACCACCACCCGGCGGCCGTCGATGGCGCGCTCGAGGATGGCGGGCAGGCTGGTCGCCAGGTCGTAGGTGTCGCTGTTGCCGGCCACGGCCTCGAAGCCCGGATGCTGGACCAGATATGACCAGACGGTCACGCTCGTGCTGTCGCCGCAATGGAACAGCCGGTCGGCCGGGGCCAGGTAGGTGGCGTAGACGGCCTCGAACCAGGCGTCCGGAGTCGTCAGATGGGTGTCGGCAATGATGGCCAGGCGCACGGCTATTTCTCGGGGGCACAACCGTTTTTGCGACGCCACCAGTCGCGATCCGGACCCAGAAACCACCAGGCGGCATGATCGGTGGTGGTGATGGAGGCGGCCAGGTTGCGGCCGGAGGCGGTGCGCAGCCGGGAGACGGCCGCCTCGATCCAGGCCGCGGCGTAGCGGTTGCCCTGGTCCAGGATTTCCTTGAGATTGGCGATGAGGTCGAGCTGGTCCGCGTCATGGGCCAAGCCGGCTTCCGGGGTGTCGCCCCGCGCCAGCTCGTCGTGCAGCGGCATGACCGTTTCCGCCAGGCCGGTGCCGGCCAGGGCGTCGGCCAGGGCGCGGCTGTCGTCGGCCGTGTTGTAGAGCTTGTTGACGTAGTTCAAATCGCCGGTGCGGGCCTCGGGCAGATCGTGAAACAGACACAGGGCCATGGTCCGGTAGGGATCGGCCCCGGCCTCCACCGCCAGCATGAAGCCGATGACCGCCGTGCGAAAGCTGTGCTCGGCCACGTTCTCCGCGCCGCTGCCCAAAAACTGGTAGCCGGAGCGCGGCGTCTTGCGCAACATGCCGGCCTCGAAGCACAAATCCGCCAGCCGGGTCCATCGGTCCCGCTCGCCCATGTCCACTGTTCGCATTGCATCGTCTGCCATAGCGCCTGCGCTTTGCCTTCGGCGACCAGGGCGCTGCCCTGGACCTGCTGGGGGGAATCATTCCCCCCAGGCCCCCTGTCCAGGGAGACGTCGCATACGCATGACGCCGGCCCAGGTGCGGGGACTCAATGATACCCTTGCGGCCAAGGGGTCCGGGGGAATGATTCCCCCGGCCGCCGGAGGCATCTTCGTCGTTTCTTCCTACGTCCGGTAATCCGCGTTGATTTTCACGTAGTCGTAGGTGAGGTCCGAGGCCAGGAGCAGGTAGCGGCCGGGTCCGTTGCCGAGCTCGATGTCCACGGCGATTTCGCTGCGGCGCATGTGCGGGGCCAGGAGCGCGTCCAGGTCGCCGGCCTCGGGGAGGCCTTTGGTGAAGACCGGCACGCCGCCGATGCGGACCGACACGGCGTTGGGGTCGAAAGTGGCGCCACTGCGGCCCAGGGCGGCCACGATGCGGCCCCAGTTGGCGTCGCGGCCGAAAAAGGCCGTCTTGACCAGGGGCGAGTTGCCGACGGCCCGGGCGGCCAGTTCGGCCTCGGCATGGGAGGTCGCGCCCTGGACCTTGATGCGCAGCACCTTGGTGCCGCCCTCGGCGTCCTGGATGAGCATGGCGGCCAGGGCCTGGCAGACCTCGACCATGACGCCGAGCAGGCTTTGCCGGCCTTCGGCCGAGTCGATGGCCACGGATGAGGCGCCGTTGGCCAGGGCGAGCAGGCAGTCGTTGGTGGAGGTGTCGCCGTCCACGGTGATGCTGTTGAAGCTGCGGTCGGCGGCGGCGGCCACGGCCTCCTGCCACCACAGCGAGCCCACCTTGGCGTCGCACAGCAGCACGGACAGCATGGTGCCCATGTTGGGGGCGATCATGCCGGCGCCCTTGGCCATGCCGAGCACCCGGACCTCGCCGGCGTCGGTGGCGAGGGTGCGCCAGGCGATTTTCGGGAAGGTGTCCGTGGTGGTGATGGCCTTGGCGGCGGCCACGGGCGAGGTCTTGCCGAGGCTGGCAGCCAGCAGGGGCACGGCCTTTTCCCATTTGTCCATCTTGAGGCGGGCGCCCACCACACCGGTGGAGGCCGGCAGGATTTCCTCGGGGGGGATGCCCACGGCCCCGCCGACCATGGCCAGGGTGGCGCGGCAGTCGTCGATGCCGGGCTGGCCGGTGCAGGCGTTGGCCTGGCCGGCGTTGATGAGGACGGCCCGGGCGTGGCCGCCGGAGGCGGCGAGCTGGTGTTTCGCCACCTGGACCGGCGCGGCCTGGAAGAGATTCTTCGTGAAGACCCCGGCGGCGACGGCCGTGGTGTCGCTGAGGCACAGCGCCAGGTCGTCCCGGCCGGTGTACTTGAAGCCGGCGGCGGCGGTGGCGAAGGAAAAGCCCTTGGGCAGGGGGATGACAGAGGCGTTCATTGTAACTCCTTGGCGATGGCTGCGACACAGCATCTGTCGGCCGGCGGCGCGCGGTGCCGGCCGTCCCGGCGTCTGCGGCCGGAGCCGGAGCGCGGGGAGCCATTTTGTATACCAAAGCCGCAAGACAGGCCAGCGCCAGCCTTGACAGTTGGGCCGGCCTTTGCCAAGCCCCAACCATGCGACGATGCGCGTGCCTTATGGCGATGGTCCTGGTCTGCGTCTGGGGACGGCCGGCAGTGGCGGCCAGTCTCGACGACCAGGTTTTTTACGCCGTGGAGTCCATGTCCCGGGGGCGCTACGTCCAGGCCGCCCAGGCCCTGGCCGCCGTGCTGGCCCAGGACCCGGACAATGCCTACGCGGCCACCCGGTTGGGGCTGGCCGACGCCACTCTCGGCCGCCACGACGAGGCTCGGCAGGTGCTGGGCAAGGCCCTGGCCGCCAATCCCGCCAATCTGTCGGCCCTGTGGATTTTGGGCTGCCTGGATCTGCTGGACGGGCATCCCGACCAGGCGACGGCGCGGTTTACGGCCATGCGCCAGGCCGATCCCGGCAATGCCGAGGGCGCCCTTGGCATTGCGCTGGTCGCGGCCATGGCCGGCCGGCAGCAAGAGGCGGTCAAGGCGCTGGCCGAGGTTCAGGCCGCCGACAGCCATCAAGCGCAGACCCGCTATTGTACGGGCTTGGCCTATTGGCTCATCGGCGCACCGGTCAATGCCCGTCTGGAGCTGGAGGCGGCCCTGGAGCTGGCCCCTCGGTTCGGTCAGGCACTGACGCTGCTCGGTTTGGTTTACCGGAGCCAGGGGAAGGCCGGCCTGGCCCAGAGCGCCTGGGAGCAGGCCCTGGCCATCAACGACAAGGACGCGCGGGCCCGGTATTTTTTGTCGCGGCTGGCCCAGGACGAGGGCCTTGAGGCCTTGCTCAACGATCGGCCCGACGATGCCAGGCGGGCCTACCAGCGGGCCCTGGCGGTGGATCGCGGCAACGAGGCGGCGGCCGGCGCCCTGGCCGGCCTGACCAAGGCCGGCGGCTCCTGAGCCGAGGTCCCGACGCGGTTGACGGTGGGCGTCAATTTCTCCAAGGTGCATAAAAACGCGACGATGCCATCCGGTTTCGTCGGAGGTGCCACGATGGCCATGATCCGTTCCGTTGTGCTGGCCCTGACCGTGCTCCTGCCTTGCGCCCTCGGCATGGTCGGGACCGCCCTGGCCGGTTCCTGCGACATCTGCGACTGCAACGATCAGCGTTCCCTGTGCCGCATGCAGTGCCAGCAGAGGTCCTCGGATTATTCCGCCCGGCTCACCTGTGAGACGACCTGCGCCAAAACGTACGCATCCTGCGTGGATACGGCCTATAAAACCAGTCAGAGCCTGAGCCAGTCGGCCCAGCAGGCCAATTCCACGTCAACGACAACCACTGCGACCGGGAGTACCGCCAGCGGCAGTTGATGCGGGCATCCCGGCGTATGAGGGGCTCCCATGCGTCTGATTCTGATGCTGTTTCTTGCTCTTTTCGTTGTACTGCCGGCGTCGGTCGCGACGCCGCAGGTCTTCGGCCCGAAAAGTTACGCCGATTGCATCATGCGTTACGCCAAAAAGGCCCAGTCCCGGGATGCGGGCATGCTCATGCGGCGCGCCTGCAAATGCCGTTTCCAGGAGCCGACGAGCCCCGAGTGCGCCAACTATTCCCAGGCGGCCCTGGACTGCATGGTGGACAATTTGCGTCCGGTGGAGAAGGACGACGCGGCTTGGGGTGTGGAACGGGCCTGCCGCATGAAGCACCCGAAAAAATAACCGCCGGCCGTGGGGCCGTCTCAGCGTCGGGGCAGGTTGGCCAGCAGGCCGTTGGCCGCCTGGACGACGTTGCGGCGCAGGCCTTGGTCGTTGTTGAGCACCTCGGCCACCAGTGAGGCGGCCGGCTCGGGAATGCCCGTGACCTGGCGGACGCCCAGGTCGGCGTCCACGGCTCGTCCCTTGGTGATGCGGACGTGGGGCGCCACTTCGAAACGGACGTGGAAGGGTTGGCCTTGGGCCAGGAGCCGGCAGTGGACGGTCTGGGGCGGCAGTTGCAGTTCGCCGCCGGCGCGCGCTTGGCGCAACAGCTGGGACCGCTGGTAGTGGATGTCGGCAGAGCAGGCCAGATCGGACAGCAGGCCGTAGGAGGCCTTTTCCAGATCGGCCCGCTGGGATGGGGCCAGCCGAAAGCCGGTGTGGCAGGTGACGGCCTCCTGCCGGGAATCGGCAAAGGCTTGGCTGCAGGTATCGCCTTCCAGTCGGACCTGGGCCGGAGCGATCCGGGCCAGGCCGAGCAGTAGGATCAGGCTGGCGCCGAGGCAAAACAGGCGGGGCATGGCATTCTCCCGATTGGCGTCGCCATGGGCGACGTTTTTCGCCCCTTACGCCACAGCGCCGGTGGGCACAAGCCGACGTCCGTGGGGTCAGCCCTTTTGCCGGGCCCGTTTGGCCGCTTCCCAGACGAGCGTGCCCACCGTGCGGCCCAGGGCGGCCTGCCGGGTGCGCAGGAGGGCTTCGGCGGCTTGGCTGTTGCCCTGGGACGACAGCAGGGCGGCCGATTCCAGGTCGCGGAGATGCCGGGCACATTCCGACACCAGGGCGGACAGATCGATGGTTTCGATTTCCGGGGGCACCCGGACGGAACGGACTTTTTTCGCCATGCCGGCCTCCTGTGTGGACATTTCGTAATACAGAGCGGCGGCGTCTTGTCAACGGGGGGACGTCTCTCCCCCTTGAGGGAACGGGCAAGCTCGGGTAGCGTCCCGAGCCGGACCGGGCGCCGCCCGGGGCCGGAGCAAGGGGGATGGCATGCCACTGACTCGTGGGGATAAGATCATCATCGGCAGCGCCGTAGCGCTGGCCGCCGCCGTCGTGCTGGGCCTGGCGGCGTTGAAGAAACCCTTTCTCTTTTCGCACGAGACCGCGCCGCAGCCGGTGGCCATCGAGCCCGCTCCCGCCGCCATGCAGCCCGGACCGCCGCCGTCCGCCAAGCCCGTGACCTCGCCGGTGGAAACGCCGGCCACCGCTGCGCCGACGGCCGCGCCCGCGTCGGCTCCGGCGACCCCGCCGGCTCCGGCCGGCCCGACGACCACGCCGATGGCCGGCCCGCCGCCGGCCCCCGCGCCCGGGCCGGCGGCCGCCAAGCCCGCCGGCGACGAGACCCTGGACAAGATGTTCGCCGAGATCACCAAGAGCGATGCCGGGCCGGGCAAGGCGGCCGAGCCCAAGCCGGCCGGTCCGGAGCAGGACACGGTCGCGACGTCGCCCGGTTCCGTGCCGGTGGTCGTGGCCAAGGACGTGGAGCCGGCCCCGGCCGAGGCCACGGCGGAGAAAGCGGCTCCGGCGGCTGCGTCCGCCAAGGCCAAGAAGGCCGCCAAGGCGGAGAAAGCGACCAAACCGACCAAAGGGGCCAAAGCGGGCAAGGGGAAGGCCGCGACGCCGGCTCCGGCCCCGAAGGCCGCCAAGGCGGAGAAACCGGCCAAACCGGCTCCGGCCGACGCGGCCGTGGCCGGCCATGTCATCCGGCTCGTGGCCGAGCAGAAAAGCGGCGAATACGTGCTGACCGTCCAGACCAGCCAGCCGCCGGCCCATTTCCAGAAGATGTTCATCGCCGATCCGCCGCGCATGGTCCTGGATCTGTCCGGCAACTGGACCTATTCCGGCCCGTTGTCCCAGGCGACGGGCGAACGGTTCGTCCGCCAGATCCGGGTGGGGAAGCACAAGGAAATGTTCCGGGTCGTGCTGGACCTGGGGCCGGACGCGCTCTCCCAATTGCGCGGAACGCCCACGGCCGAACGCGTGCCTGGAGGCGTGGTCCTGAAAATCCCCAAATGAGCCGCCGGACGTGCCGCGGCCCCGGGCGCCTCGACCGTCGTTTCTGCGGATGCGGCGGCGCGTTGCCTTGGCGATGGGGCCTCATTTGTACTTTTTCGCCAACCCGGCTATGGGATTGGCACATGCCATGCATACGGAATCGGCAGCCGACGGTCGGCAACGGCGCCTCATGCCGAACCGCAAGAGGTTTTCCCCTTTCCGCGTGCAGGGGATGATCGTCTCGGACGCCCCGGGCGGATATGCCGTACCGGCTTTTCCGCCGCCGTCGTGCTTCGCCCGTGGCGGGACGCCAGGCCGTCGCCATGGCCCTTTGGTCGGCATGGCGCGCCCCCCTGTCCCTTCAACCCGATCGCAACGAACGGAGGTCACCTTGCAACGCTTCGCCGTTTTCGCCCTGGCCGGCTGGTGCGCTCTGGCGCCGGTCCACAGCGCCCAGGCGCAGACGTTAAAGGAACATCCCCTGGCGGACGCGTCGGCCAATACCGCCAAGACGGCCCCTGCGCAGCAACCGGGCGCGGCCGTGCAGCCAGCGCCCCAGCCGGCGCCGGCGGTCCAACCGGCTCAACCGGCCGCCCAACCGGCTGCCCAACCGGCCCGAGCGGCCACGCCCGCCGCTCAACCCATCGCCCAACCGGCCGCCCAGCCTGCCGGTCAACCCGCCGGTCAACCGGCCGGTCAACCCGCGCCGGGGCAGCCCGCGTCGGCCGGCAGCACGCCGATCAACGGTTCCACCAACGTGTCGCCGCCGCCCCCGCCGCCGCCGGCCAAGCCCGCCGACACCTACAACCGGAACGAGATCAACACCGAGGTCATGGGCTTTTTCGAAAGCGGCTCCCGGGGATTGGCCCAGATCGTGGCCAAGGCCTTCCGCGAGCAGGGACAGCCCAACGGCTTCATCAAGGGCGGCGAAGGCGGCGGCGCCTTGTTCCTCGGCTTCCGCTACGGTTCCGGCGTGCTGTACCTCAAGGGACATCCGCCGATGAAGGTCTTCTGGCAGAGCCCGTCCCTGGGACTCGACCTGGGGGTCAATGTCGTCAAGGTCTTCACCCTGGTCTACAACATGCACGACCCGGAGCAGATCTTCCAGCGCTTCCCGGGCGTCAACGGCAGCGTCTACCTTATCGGCGGCTTCGGCATGAACTACCAGCGCAGCGGTCCGGTCACCCTGGCGCCGATTCGTTTCGGCGTGGGCCTGCGCCTGGGCGCCAGCGTCGCCTACCAGCACTATACCCGCACCCAGACGATCAATCCCTTCTAAACGCCAGCGGACCGGACGGCCACGGTCGTCCGGTCCTGCTCCGATATACCCGACCGGGCGGCGCCGTTGGAATGGTGCCGCCCGGTCGCGTCTTTTTCGAGGACGCAGTTCGGTGGTCGCGGGAGCGCTATTCGGGCAGGGCGGCCATGGCGGCGATGGCCAGGGCCAGGAAGGTGTCGAGCGGCACCCCGGCCTTTTCGCATTCCAGGATGTTGGCCCGGCAGACGTTGGCGGCGAAGGCCTTGTCCTTCATCTTCTTTTTGACGCTTTTCGGGCTCATGCCCTGCATGCCGTCGGGGCGGACCAGGGCGTTGGCGCTGATGATGCCGGTGACGGTTTCGGCGGCCCGCAAGGCGAAATCCAGCACCGTGGTCGGGGCGACGCCGGTGCCGGCGTCGTTGTGGGCGGCGATGGCGGTGATCCCCTCGGGCGGCAGGGCGTCGCCCAGGAGCTCCCGGGCGAGCAGGCCGTGGCGCTCGGGCGTGGCCTTGGTCTGCGGGAAATCCAAGTCGTGCAGCAGGCCGATCAGGCCCCATAGGGTGACGTTCTGGCCGAGATGGTCGGCCAGGGCGCGCATCACGGCCTCGGAGGCCAGACAGTGGGCGCGCAGATGCGGATCGGGCGATTGGGCGTCGAGCAGGGCCAGGGCGGCGGTACGGTCGATCATGTGTGTTCTCCGGATGGTGGGTCTGCGGTTCGGCCCAGGGCGTCGTAGTCGGTCTGGATGTCCTTGAGCACCCGGCCGGCGAAGGCCAGGGCCACGCGCTTGGCGTCCTCAAGGGAAGAGATCTTGTCCTTGAGGGCGCGTTTGCCCACATGGACCTTCCAGCCGGGCGTGCCCAGCCGTTCGTGGGTTACGGCCACGATCAGGGCGCGGCCCAGGTTGATGCAATAGGTGGTGTCGTCGAGTTGTGTCCAGGTGGCGGTCATGACGCCTCCAGGGGAATCGGGTGGAATGTCCTCCCCATACCATGGCGGCCGTCCGGGGGCAAAGGCCGCGTGGCCGTCCTAGGCCGGCTGTTTGGGGAAACGCAGGGTGAAGACCGCGCCGCCGTCGTTTTGGGCCGTGATGTCGCCGCGCAGCTGCCGGGCCAGATTGCACACGAGCTGCATGCCGAGCGAGCTGGTCCGGGTGATGTCCAGGCCCTCGGGCAGCCCGGGCCCGTCGTCGCGGATCTCGACCGTGATCATGTCCCCGTCTTCCTTGACCGTGATGGTGAGCACGCCGGCATCGCGGCCGGCAAAGCCGTGTTTGTAGGCATTGGTCAACAGCTCGTTGATGATCAGCCCCGACGGCACGGCCTGCTCGATGGGCACCCGCACGTCTTCGAGATGCAGGTTGTGGACGATGCGCGGATGTTCGGCATCCGCCTCCCCGAACAGGCGGGGTAGCAGATCGCGGACGTATTCGCCGAGGCAGACCCGGGACAGGTTGGGGGAACGGTAGAGCTTTTCGTGGACCAGGGCCATGGAGGCGATGCGGTTGCGGCTGACGCGGAAGGCCTCCAGGGCCTTGGGGTCCTCCACCTGCTCCTCCTGGAGGTAGAGCAGGCCGGAAATGATTTGCAGATTGTTTTTGACGCGGTGGTGGATTTCCTTGAGCAGCACTTCCTTGTCGCGCAGGGATTCCAGGATGGCTTGTTGGGCCTGGACGGCCTCGGTGACGTCCTTGCTCACGCCGCGATAGCCGCGATAGGCCCCGGTTTCGTCATGCCGGGGCACGCCGTTGGCCCGCTGGCAGTGCTTTTTCCCGTCCTTGGCCACGAACCAGTATTCCAGGTCCTTGAGGGGCTGGCGGCGGGCCTTGACGGCGTCGAAGACGGCGCGGGTCCGGTTCGCCTCTTCCGGCTCCATGAAGTCGTAGGGCGTCTTGCCGCACAGTTCTTCCGGCTCGTAGCCCAGGGTCTTCTGCACCTGTTCGCTGGCGTGGCTGAAGCGGTCCTCCTCGTCGATCTCCCAGATCCAGTCGGCCATGGTGGCGGTGATTTGCGCCATGCGCTCCTGGCTTTGGCGCAGGGCGGCCAGGGCCCGTTCCCGGGCGTTGTCGTGGGCGGTCAGCAGCTTGGCCGTGGCGTCGAGGGTCTTGGCCACCTTGCCGATGCCGCTGTCGCCGTAGGGCACGTCGGTGCGGGCGGTCAGGTCGCCCTGGCCGATGCGGTCCGCCGTCTCCGCGATGCGGTCCAGACGGCGGGCGATGATGGCCCCGCCCACGAACCAGGCGACCCATACGGCCAGGCCGGCCACGCCGACGAGGAGCAGCAGGTTTTGGATCAGGGCCCGGCGGGCCGGTAGCAGCACGGCCGATTCCGGCAATCCCACCACGAAGATCATGTAGGGCGGCTGTTGCGGCGAGAGGCGGACCTTGGACCAGGCGTAGTAGCGGCTGTGTCCGTCGGCGCCCCGGACCGGCATCAGGCCGGTGTCGCCGCCCTGGCTGATGATTTGCCAGATTTCCCGTCGGACGGGCTGACCGGGGGGATTGCTCGCGCTTTTGGGCCGGAAATGCAGGCGGGTGCCGCGATGGTCCATGATGCTGAGCACCGATCCGGCGGGCAGATTGAGCTGGTCGAACATGGCGTCGTACACGGAGAGCTTGACCGAGGCCAACAGCTCCCCGGCAATGGCGCCGGCGTCGTCGTGGAAGGGAAAGGCGAATGGAAAGGTGGGCTCGAAGGCCATGCGGCTCACGATATATTCGCCGGCCGAGAAGGTGCTGGTGGCCAGAGCCTCGTGGACATGCTTGCGGTCGGAGAGGTTCGTGCGGGTGAACGGCAGCCCGGAGGCAACGATGCTGCCGTCCTTATCGATCGCCAAGATGTTGAGATACATCGGATTTTGTTTGAGCAGCGAGGTGAACAACGAGGTGCAGGCGACGATATCCAGGTGTCGCACCTGGGGCATGAGGGCCAGGGCGGAGAGGAGCAGCCGGGAGCTGTCCGCGATGCGGACCTGGACTTGGGCCATGGAGCTCGCGGACCGGAGGGCTTCCTGGGTGGCGTCCTCGACGAGATGGTGGCGTCGGGCGACACCGTCGTAGACCTGCAGGGCCAGGGAAGGCAGCACCGCGAGCAGGGTCAAGAGCAACAACCCGCCGCGGATCGTCAGGGTCCAGCGAGGTACCCCAGGGTGTCCGTCGGTTTCGGTCTTGCCCGTGTCCGTGGGCATGTGCGCGCCTCCTCCTGGCTGCCGGTTATCGTCTATTTTCGTCGTGTAGCCTGTCTTGCCGGAGGTTGTCCATGCGTCACCCCGCGGGCGTGGCGTCGCGGCGCCGCAGGAGTTTTTCCAACACTTCGACGAAGCGGGATTTTTGGATGGGTTTGGTGAGCAGGGCGTCGCAGCCGGCCTCGAACACCCGGCCGCTTTCCTCCCGGAAGGCATAGGCCGTGACCACCAGGATGGGGGTGGGGTCGCGGTGGGCGGCGGCCTCGCGCTGGCGGATCTCTCGGATGGCGGTCAGGCCGTCGATGCCCGGTAGCTGGATGTCCATGATGATGGCGTCGAAGACGTGCGCGTCGAACAGGTCCAGGGCTTCCTCGCCCGTGGTGGCGAAGGAGAGGGCCAGGGGCAGATGCTCCAGGAAGAGCTGGTAGAGGAGCCGGTTGGGTTCGCTGTCCTCCACGATGAGGACGGTTTTGTGGTTGGCGAGGGCCTCCTGCGGCGGGGCCTTGGGCCACAGGGCCGGGATGGTGTTCGGGGCGTAGCCCTGGCGCACCCGGCGGTCCGCCGGCACGGCGCAGAAAAAGGTGCTGCCCCGGCCGGGCTGGCTTTCCACCCAGAGCCGGCCGCCCATGCCTTCGGCCAGCATGGCGCTGATGGACAGCCCCAGCCCCGAGCCGCCGTAGGCCCGGGTGGTGGAGGAATCGGCCTGGGTGAAGGGCTCGAAAATGGCCTGCTGCTTGTCCGGGGCGATGCCGATGCCGGTGTCGGCCACGCTGAACAGGAGTTCGTCGCGGTCGGACAGGCCGACCATGCGGGAGAGCTCCGCCCGGATCTCCCCCTCTTCGGTGAACTTGATGGCGTTGTTGATGAGGTTGACCAGAATCTGGCGCAGCCGGTCCGGGTCGCCGTGGGCCTCGGGCGGCACGTGCTCGGCCACCCGGCTGCGTATGGTCAGGCCCTTGCGTTCCGCCTGGGGCCGCAGCATCTCCACGGCCTGGCGTTGGACCTCGGCCGGATCAAAGACCAGGCAGGCCATTTCCATGGTGCCGGACTCGATCTTGGACAGCTCCAGGATATTGGTCAACAGGGCCATCAGGGCCTCGCCCGACACTTCCAGGGTGCGCAAAAATTGCTGCTGCCGGTCCGAAAGCGGCGTGGTCCGCAGCACATCCACCATGCCGAGGATGGTGTTCATGGGCGTGCGGATCTCATGGCTCATGGTGGACAGGAACCGGCTTTTGGCCCGGTTGGCGGCCTCGGCCGAATCCTTGGCCAGGCGGAGTGCCTCTTCCATGGCCTTGCGGCCGGTGATGTCCACCAGCACGGACAGCAGGCAGGGCCGGCCGTAGGCCTCCAGGGGGAGGGCCGAGAACAGGGCCGTGAGGGTGCGGCCGTCCTTGGTGCGCAGGGGCAGTTCGTAGTCCCGGATCAGGCCGTCCCGGGCGATGGCGGCGCCAATGGCCCGGCGTTGCTCCGGTTGGAGCCATAGGGCCAGTTCCTTGGCCGTGTGGCCGATGGCTTCGTCGCGGCGGAAGCCGAAAATGGCAGTGAAGGCCTCGTTGATTTCGATGATCCGGTGGTCCTGGCGCGAGGTGATGGCCACCACCACCGGGGTGAGCCGGAAGACCTTGTCCAGGCGTTCCTTGTTTTCCTTGAGGGCCGCCTCGTAGGACAGCTCGTCGGTGATGTCCCGGGCGTAGATGGCCAGGGCCGGGCTTTTGTCGCCGTTTTGTCGGATGGGGTAGAGGACGATGTCATAGGTCCGGCCGGCTCGGGTATCCGAAAAACGTACGGTCTGGCCCGTTTCCAGGGCCTCGATAAGGTGCGATCGCCGGCTGCTGGCCACGGGTTCCTCGATCCGGTCCAGGATGGCCAGGCCGAGCATGGCCTCGGGATCGAGGTTGAAGCGCTGGGCCGCGATCTTGTTGGCGATGATGACGCGGAAGGCCGCATCCAGGATGATGATGGAGTCTTCGGTGATGTTGAAGACGGTTTGCAGCAGTTCCTGGTGGATGTGGAGGGCGTCTTCCATGCGCCGGTGCAGCGTCCGGCGGCGCGTTCGGCGGTGCCGCCACTGCCAAAGGCCCAGCAGTCCGGCGACGGCCAGCAGCCCGGCGGCCGCCAGCAGCCACGGGACCGGCAGGCCGCCGTCCCCGTTCGGGGTGGGGATGGCCCGGGGCATTGCCGCGGGAGATAGGGCGGGAGCGGTCCTGCCGGTGTCGAGCGCCGCCAGGCGCAGGGAAACGGTCGCCCCCGGCGCCTGGACCGGGCAGGCCAGGAGCATCCCCAGCAGGACGCCGGCCGCCAGGAGCAGGGGGGGCTGCCGTCTCATCTCTCGCGACTCCGGGAGTCGCGGCGGTTACATGAAGGCGAAGGCGGCGTGGCCGATGGCGCGGCGTGCCCGGTCGATGCGGGCGACGCGGTCGGTGGTGGGCTCGGACGTCGGGCTCGTGGCGCAGACCAGTTCGGCCGGCGAGAAACGGTAGCCCTGCCGGGCCACGAACCGGCGGCGCGCCCACTGATCCTCGCAGGCGCCGAGAGCCCAGCGGAATTCCGGGTCCTCACGCAGGCGTTTGACGAAATTCGTGGCATGTTCCAGCGACATGATGCGTACCTCCCTGGGGAGCGGCGCGGGGCCGCGTGCTTGCCCGCCACGAAAGCAATAATCGGGCCCGGAAAGGGAGGAACACGATTTTTCATAAAAAAGGTATCAATCCCAAGGAAATAGATTTTTCGGCTCACGCCCCGGTCCGGTCGTCCCGCCGTCCGTGGATTGAAAAAGACAAACGGCGGGGGGGGCCGGCGGTTGGGTTTTTCAAACGGCGATCACTTCGGGTAGTTGTCCTGGCAGTACTTGTAACACCAGTCCGAGGCCTTCCGAAGCATGTTGCCGCAGCCGGTCAGGAAGTTGGGCTCGTACAAGCGATTGTACACCTCGTCGCAGGCCTTCAGGCAGGCCGGCTGGGAGGGGTGCTGCGCGGACATGACGTTGGTGTCGAAGTCGTTGCAGATATTGATGGTGTCGCATGAGGCCCACCGATCCTGAATCGTATAGCAGAAGCCGCGGAATTCCGAGTCCGTCAGCGGATGCCGGGCGCAGCCGATGAGCATCGGCAGGGCCAGCATCGCCACGATCGCCAGGGCGCAGGCAGGACGTTTCATACGTCTTCTCCTGTAAAAGATGGTTCCAGACGGTTCCCTCCGGGGGGGCCGGGGCCGGCGTGGGAGAGACTTCTGGTCGGGCCCCATTTCTATACCCGATGGCATGTTCTTGTGAAGCGTCATGCCGTCTCGATCGGAAGGTTCGGAGGCGCGTACAAAACCTTGAACCCTATTCCCGGGGATTGGCCTGACGTGTAAAATTTTTTGTACGGCCCAGGCGAGGTGTTTCACTCACTAAAACAGGAGTTTTAATTTCTAACATATTCAAAAAACAGGTATAATCACAGAAAATGGGCAAAATCCTTCAGTTGGCCCGCCGTTTGCTAGAAGAAAAGTAACCTTCCTCCACGAACACATTTCGAAAAGGGGCTTTCAGGATGGCAACCTGAAAGCCCCTTTTCATATGGTGGCTCCGGCCCGTGCCGGCGAAACGGCCTGCTGCCTGGCTTTTCCCGGCAGGCCCGACGCACGGGGCCGGGGGAAAACGCTTCGGTTTCGTCGCGTTTCGCCCCGGCCCCCGTCGCCGCCCGGACCAGCGGATCGTACAAATAATTTTACCGGCCGCTGACCTTGGCCCAGGAATCCTTGAGGGCGACCGAGCGGTTGAAGACGCGCCGCTCCGGCGTGGAATCCTTGTCCACGCAGAAGTAGCCCAACCGTTCGAACTGGACGTTTTCCCCGACGGGGAAGTCGGCCAGACTGGGTTCGATCATGGCGTCCGGAATCACTTCCAGGGAATCGGGATTCAGGCAGTCCAGGAAATTTCCCTTGCCTTCCGAGGGATCTTCCTTGGTGAAGAGGCGGTCGTAGAGCCGCACTTCGGCCGGCTTGGCGTGGGCGGCCGACACCCAGTGGAGCGTGCCCCGGACCTTGCGGCCGTCGGTGGACCAGCCGCCCTTGGTGGCCGGATCGTGGGAGCAGCGCAGTTCCGTCACCTCGCCGGTGGCCGGGTCGCGGATCACCTGGGTGCAGGTGATGTAATAGGCGTAGCGCAGCCGCACTTCCGCGCCCGGGGCCAGCCGAAACCACTTCTTCGGTGGATTTTCCAGAAAATCGTCGCGTTCGATGTAGATCTCGCGGGAAAACGGCACTTTGCGCGAGCCGAGCGCGGCGTCCTCGGGGTGGTAGGGGAAGTCGATCTCTTCGGTCTGCCCCTCGGGATAGGTCTCGATGACCACCTTCAGCGGATGGAGCACGGCCATGACCCGCTTGGCCCGGCGGTTCAGGTCCTCGCGCAGGCAGTGTTCCAGCAGGGCCATGTCCACCATGTTGTCGGAGGTGGAGATGCCGATGCGGTCGCAGAAGTCGCGGATGGCCTCGGGCGTGTAGCCGCGTCGGCGGATGCCGCTTAAGGTCGGCAGCCGCGGATCGTCCCAGCCGGAGACGACCTTTTCCGTGACGAGCTGGATGAGCTTGCGCTTGCTCAACACCGTATAGGACAGGTTCAGGCGGGCGAACTCGATCTGCTGCGGATGGCAGGGCACGGGCAGGTGGTCGAGGACCCAGTCGTAGAGCGGCCGGTTGTTCTTGAACTCCAGGGAACAGATGGAGTGGGTCACGCCCTCCAGCGCGTCGGAAATGCAGTGCGTGTAGTCGTACATCGGATAGATGCACCACGTGTCGCCGGTGCGGTGGTGGGTCACGTGCTTGATGCGGTAGAGCACCGGATCGCGCAGGACGACGTTGGGGCTGGTCATGTCGATCTTGGCCCGCAGCACCTTGGCGCCGTCCGGGAATTCCCCGGCCCGCATCCGGCGGAAGAGGTCGAGGTTTTCCTCGATGGAGCGGGTGCGCCAGGGGCTGTCCGTGCCGGGCTCGGTCAGGGTGCCGCGGTTGGCCCGGATGGCCTCCTGGGACTGGTCGTCCACGTAGGCGAGCCCCTTGCCGATAAGCGTCTCGGCGAAGGCGTAGAGCTTGTCGAAATAGTTCGAGGCGTAGAACAGCCGGTTGTCCCAGTCGAAGCCCAGCCAATGCACGTCGTTCTGGATGGCCTCGACGTATTCCACCTCTTCCTTGGCCGGGTTGGTGTCGTCGAAGCGCAGGTTGCACTGGCCGCCGAAGTCGCGGGCCAGGCCGAAATTGAGGCAGATGGACTTGGCGTGGCCGATATGGAGGTAGCCGTTGGGCTCCGGCGGGAAGCGGGTATGGACCCGACCGCCCCATTTGCCGGTGCGGTTGTCCTCGTCGATGATCTGGCGGATGAAGTCCCGGGCCGGAGCCGGTCCGGCAGGGGTTTTGGCAGTGGCGTCGTTTTCGGCCATGGGGGACCTCGCAAGCGGGATTGGCGCGCTCCGCAAAAAGGGCGCGAAGAAACGACTCAAATACGGCAATCCGGATAGGGGGTCAAATGGGCCCGCGCCGGGAACGGCGGCCGCCGGACGGTATTTTTTTCAGAAATGGCGAACCGGTCTGGAGGCGATCCCCGGGAATGGCCGATGTGCAGCGTCAATTGACATTTTTGGCCTGCTGTTGCACCCGAAAGGGATTGTTGTTCTTGAGGCGGGTTGTATGACGTCCCATTCCTTTGCCAGTGCATTTCCCGAAGCGCTTTACCGGCGTATCTTCCAGGATACCCCCAACGCCGCCCTGGTGCGGCAGGCCGGCGGCCATATCCTGGCCGTCAATCCGGCTTTCGAGGCCCTGTTCGGCGTGGCGGCCGCGGCCGTGCTCGACACCCGGCTGGGCGAGGTGCTCCGGCCGGTCGGGGAGGTGGCTTCCGGCGACGGTCCGCGCTTCCCGGAAGGGAACGCGGTGGAGGGCGAAGCGGTCTGGGGGGCGGCGGACGGCGCGCCCGTGGCCGTGGAGGTGTTGCGCTTTCCGGTGGGGGCCCTGGACGGCCAGCCCCTGGAGTGCCTGATGTTCCGCGACGTCTCCGGCCGTCGTCTGGCCGAGGACCAGTTGCGGGCGGCGGAAAGCAAGTTCCGCTCCATTTTTGAAAACGCCGTGGAGGGCATCTTCCAGACCACGCCCCGGGGCCGCTACCTGGAGGCGAACCGGACCTTGGCCCGGATTTACGGCTTCGCCTCGGTGGCGGAGATGGTCGCCTATTTCCGGGACATCAAAAGCCAGCTCTATGTCGAGCCCGGGCGCCGGGACGATTTCGTGCGGGAACTGGCCGCCCGGGACGAGGTGCACAACTTCGAGTCGGCCATCCGGAAAAAGGACGGCAGCGTCATCTGGATTTCCGAAAACGCCCGGGTGGTGCGCAGCGGGCAGGGGACGCCCGTCTATTACGAGGGCACGGTGGTGGACATCACCGACCGCAAGCGGGCCGAAAAGGAAGTGGAGGTCCAGCGCGCCTATTTTTCCCAGCTGTTCGCCAATTCGCCCCAGGCCATCACCCTGATCGACAATCAGCGCAATCTCGTGGACGCCAATGCCGGTTTCGAGGCGCTGTTCGGCTACCGGGTCGCGGAGATTCGGGGCTACGGCATGCGCGAGTTCATCATCCCCGACGAGTTGCGCACCGAGTGCGAAAACCTGCGGGTGGCCATCCTGGCCGGCCGCTCGGTGCAGCGCGAAACCTTCCGCCGCCATCGCGACGGCCGCAACATCCCCGTGTCCATGATCGGCTTTCCGGTCCACATCGAGGGGGGGATGATCGGCATCATTTATATTTATCAGGATATTTCCGAGCGTAAGGCCTTCGAGGCCCAGATCACCCACCAGGCCTTTCACGACGCCTTGACCGGGCTGCCCAACCGCAGCCTGCTGGCCGACCGCCTGGACCGGGCGCTCACCCGGGGCAAACGGCGCAGCGACGTCCAGTCCGCCGTGCTCATGATCGACCTCGACAAGTTCAAGGGCATCAACGACAGCCTGGGCCACCAGGCCGGCGACCAGCTCTTGGTGGAGGTGGCCCGGCGGCTGCTGGCCTGCGTGCGGTCCATGGACACCGTGGCCCGGCTGGGCGGCGACGAATTCGCCATCATCCTGGAGGAAATCACGTCCAAGCGCGAGGTGCTGGCCGTGGTCGAGCGCATCGGCGCCAGCCTGGGCCGGCCTTTCGCCCTGGCCGGCACCACGGTGACGCCCGCGGCCAGCCTCGGCGTGGTGCTGCGCACCCGGACCTACGGCACGGCCGAGGACGTCCTGCGCGACGCGGACATCGCCATGTACCGGGCCAAGGAACAGTGCCGGGGCTTCATGCTGTTCGACCACAGGATGCATCGGGAGATCCTGGAAAGCATCACCCTCGAATCGGAATTGCGTCAGGCCGTGGACCGGCAGGAGCTGTTGTTGCACTATCAGCCCATCGTTTCGGTCCATACCGGCGACCTGGAAGGTTTCGAGGCCCTGGTCCGCTGGAACCATCCCCATCGCGGCATCGTGCCGCCGAACCGGTTCATCCCCCTGGCCGAGGAGACCGGCCTCATCCTGCCCATCGGCCGCTATGTCATCAGCGAGGCCTGCCACCAGTTGCGGGAGTGGCAGTTGACCATCCCGGGCGCGGCCGACCTGTCGGTCAGCGTCAACGTCTCCTGCCGGCAGTTCGTCAAGGGCGGGCTGGTGGAGCACGTGACGGCGGTGCTGGCCGAAACCGGCCTCGATCCGGCCTGCCTCAAGCTGGAGATCACCGAGTCCGTGCTCATGCACGATACCCGGCGTACCGCCGAGGAGCTGACCCGCATCAAGGCCCTCGGCGTCAAGATCGCCATCGACGATTTCGGCACGGGCTATTCCTCCCTGGCCTATCTGCGCCAGCTCCCCATCGACCACTTGAAGATCGACCGCTCGTTCATCAGCGGCGAGGAACACGCCGGCGAGAGCCAGAAGATTGTGGCCTCCATCATTGCCCTGGCCCGCAGCCTGGGCCTGACGGTCATCGCCGAGGGCGTGGAGTGCGCGGACCAGCTGGAGCGGCTGCGCCTGGCCGATTGCGACAAGGCGCAGGGCTTCATGTTCTCCCGGCCCGTGGACAAGGCGGTGGCCGCCCGGCTCATCGCCGCCGGCTGCGGTCACTAGGTCCACTGCTCCTGCCCGGCGACGCGGCCGGGCCTTTCCGCGTTTGCCGTCCCCGCCCCCCCCAAAAAAAAAGAGTCTCAACGCTGGCGGTTGGTTAGCGGAAAAGACGAGAGAAATTCGTGCGCAAGAAAAATCTTGTGTAACTTTTCCCGTTGTCTTTACGACACAACTGCTTTCATGGAATGCCATTGTAAAATGAGGATCGAGGAAGCGTTTTATTCTGCACTGTTTTCGATTGATGCAGTGTGGTACAATACTTTTTTGGGATAATACTCTAATCACTCGGCCGGGATCGCCGATAAGGGGAATAACAAGGAGCTGCCCTATGAGCGCAATCGTATCGAGCCTCGGCGTCTATGACGGCAATTCGTTGGCGAGCGCCACGACGAAAACCTCTTCCAGCGCGTCAACCACGCAAAGCGCCTCGACCGCGTCGTTGGTCTCCTCCGGGGATACGGTGGATATTTCCGACGAGGGCAAGGCCCTGGCCTACGCCCTGAGTTCCACGTCCGCGGCCAGCAACGCCACCGTCTCCGCCCTGGTCACCTCCAACGCCACCACCACCGCGTCCGCGTCCGCCGCCACCTCGCCCGCTTCCGGTGCGTCCACCCAGGCCGCCTCGGGCGGGAGCGGTTCGTCCGGTTCCAGCAGCAGTAGCTCCAGTGACGCGGAGGACACCGTCGAGGAGCTCAAGGAGCAGATCCAGGAGGTGGAGCAGCAGATCGAGCAACTGCAAAACGAATCGGATCTGTCGGACGAGGAGAAGCAGACCAAGGAAGCCTCGCTCCAGACGCAGCTCTCCACCCTCCAGACCGAATATCTGCAGGCCGTGGAGGATGAGAATTCGTCCAGTTCGTCCAGCAGCAGCGGCAACGGCAACACGTCCACCACGGCGTACGGGGCGGCGGGCTGATGCACCGGACGGGCTCCGTACCGCCAGCCGGACGACGCCGGCCCGGCTGACGGTTCCTCCGGGCGGCCCCTGCCTCGCTTTCGGGTGCCCGGGCCCTGCTGCGGTCCCTCTTTTTCACGGTGAGGGGCGTCTTCCTTTCGGAATGAGGCTAAGCTTTCTTCGGTTTCCTGCCGATAGATGTTCAAAAGAACAAAGGCAGGGCCGGTATGGATACGCTATTGTCTCTTTCCGGCATGGCGCTGGGTGGGCAAGGGATCGCGGGTACGGCCGAACTGGTCGCACGGACGGCGGCTTCGGCCGACGCAAACGAAGGTTCCGGAGACGTGGTGACCTTTTCCGCACAGGCCCGTGCCTTGTCCCGCACCCTGGTGGCGGCCAGCAATGCGGCTTTGGCCAGCAGCGCGTCGGCTACGGGCGGGGCCATCGCGAGCAACGGCGGCATGCCCCCCACCGTCCACAGCCTTGGCCTCGGCGTGACCGACGACGGCTCCGACGGCAGCGGCTCCAAGGATCTGCAAAGCCTCAAGCAGATGATTCAAAACATCAAGGATCAGATCCAGACCGTGGAGAAAAGCTCCCTGTCGCAAAAGGAAAAAGAGAACAAGCTCATGAATCTCCGGTCGGAGCTGGCCAGGGCCCAAGAGGAATACCAGAAAGCCGTGCTCGACGGGGTGGGCGGGATTCCCCGCACCGGCACCCCGGCCCAGGGCATGGGCTCCAGCCTGACCTGAGGCGCGGCCGCTGCGACGCCATGCCCCCGTTGCCGGTTGACAAGCCCGGCTTGCCGGCTTAAAGGCCAATCCAACCACGACATCCGTAGAGGAAACAATGGACGATCCGTACAGTAGTAGCCTGACACTTCAGGAAGAACTACAGTTTTTGTTCAGATAACGCTTCCTGCCTCAAAGGCCGCCATGCGGCGCGCCCCACTCCCCCTCAGGGATCGGGCCGCTCCCGGCCGACGCCAGGCAGGCGGCGGCAAGGGAGGCGCCCGATGAATACGACCTTCATCCGGTTTTTGGAATTCGCCTCACGGCTCGACATTTCGGCAACCGGCCTGTTCACGGCCTCGTTGCTCTTCCCCTGTTCCCGCCGGTTGTGTGCCGTCAGAGGCGGCGCCGGTCAGGAACCTCCCTCGGTCACACCTCCGCCCTCATCGTAGGGCCCCATCGCGGCTTGCCGCGCGTTTGTCCGTTTGCCGTTTTTGTGTGGTCGCGTCGTGTGCGGGCTGTTGCCCACCGACGCAAGCCCGGACAGCCCGTCGGGCGGGATCGGTTCGTTTTCCCGTCGCGCGGTGTTCTAGGGAGGCTTGGCCATGAGCGAAATGTATGTGAGCGCCGTTCTCGGCCGACCGGTGATCGATTCTTCGGGAGCCGCCATGGGGCATTTGGCGGATCTCGGTCTGGAGCCCGGCGAGGTGATGCCCGCCGTGTCCGGCCTGTACGTGCGCCGGGGCAAAACCGAACGCTATCTGCCCTGGCGGTCGGTGAACCTGTTTACCCCGGTGGTGGTTTCGGCCGACCCCGAGGCGGTCGAGGCCCCGTCGTCGGCCGCCGCCGACGTCCGGCTCAAGCGCGACGTGCTCGACCGGCAGATCGTGGATGTGGACGGGGCCAAAGTGGTGCGGGTCAACGACCTCAAGCTGCGCCACGTCGGCCCCAAGCTGCTGGTGGAGTCCGTGGACGTGGGCCTGCGCGGCATGGCCCGCCGGCTCGGGCAGCTCCGCTTCTGGAACTGGCTGGCCAAGCTCTTTGGTCCGGGCCTGCCGGGCCGGGAGATCGACTGGCGGTTCGTGGCGCCCCTGGACAAGAACGCCGATCGCCTCACCCTGACCGTGGCCCGGGAGCGCCTGACCGATCTGCACCCGGCCGATATCGCCGACATCCTGTCCCAGGTGCCGCACAAGGAAGTGGGCACCGTGCTCGGCTCCCTCGATCCGGAGACCATGGGCGAGGCTATCGGCGAACTCGATCCGGAAATGGGCGGCCGGGTCATCAGCCAGCTCGACAGCGAACGGGCTTCCGACATCCTGGAGGAAATGGAGCCCCACGAGGCGGCCGATCTGCTGGGCGACCTGCCCGAGGCCCAGGCCAAGGAACTGCTCGGCCTGATGGACGCCGACGATGCCGAGATGGTCCAGGAACTCCTGGCGCACGAGGAGGATACCGCTGGCGGCCTCATGAACAACCTGTTCGCCTCGGTGCCCCCGGCCATGACCGCCGAGGAGGCCCTCAACTACCTGCGCCTGGTCGGCGCCGAGATCGACAACATCTATTATGTCTACGTCATTCGGGGCGACGAGACCCCGCTCGGCGTGGTCACCCTCAAGCGGCTGATCCTGGCCCCGCCCAAGACGCCGGTGGCCGAAATCATGACCGTGGGCCTCAAGGCCGTGACCGTGGAGGACCCGCCGGAACGGATCATGGACCTCATCGTCAAGTACAATCTTCTGGCCGTGCCGGTCTTGGGCCAGGATGGCCATATGGCCGGTATCGTGCCGTCCGACGACGTGCTGGAGCTGTTTTTACCCGAATCCGTCACCAGAAAGCGTTTTGCTGCCCATTAGGATGGCCCGAAGCGAGGCTTGCACATGACTGTTTCCACTCTGGCCGCCCCGTTCCGGAAGCTTTCGGGGCGCAACATCCTCATGTTCCTGGCCGTGCTCGGCCCGGGCATCATCACGGCCAACGTCGACAACGACGCCGGCGGCATCACGACCTATTCCCTGGCCGGCGCCCGCTACGGCTATTCGCTGTTGTGGATGCTCATCCCCACCACCATTTCCCTGGTGGTGGTGCAGGAAATGTGCGCCCGCATGGGCGCGGTCACGGGCAAGGGGCTGTCCGACCTCATCCGGGAGTCCTTCGGCCTGCGCACCACCTTTTACATCATGGTGGCGCTGTTTCTGACCAACCTCGGCAACACCATCTCCGAGTTCGCCGGCATCGCCGCCGGCATGGAAATCTTCGGGGTGTCCCGGTTCGTGTCGGTGCCCCTGGCGGCGCTTCTGGTCTGGCTTTTGATCGTCAAGGGCTCGTACCGTATTGTGGAACGGGTGTTTCTGGTGGCCTGCGTCATCTATCTGGCCTATCCGCTGGCGGCGCTCACCGCCGACGTGCCCTGGCTGACCGTGGCCAAGGCCTCGGTTACGCCGACCTTCCGGGCCGACGGCGGCTTCGTGGCCATGATGATCGGCGTGGTTGGCACCACCATCGCCCCCTGGATGCAGTTCTACCAGCAGGCGGCGGTGGTGGAGAAGGGCATCACCGCCGAGAAGTACGGCTACACGCGCCTCGACGTGATCGTGGGCTGCGTGTTCGCTGTGGCCGTGGCACTGTTTATCGTGGTGGCCTGCGCCGCCACCCTCTTCCAGCACGGCCTGTCCGTGGACACGGCGGCCGACGCCGCCATGGCCTTAAAGCCCCTGGTCGGGGAGCACGCCTCGGCCCTGTTCGCGGTCGGGCTCATCAACGCCTCGCTCTTTGCCGCCGGGGTGCTGCCCCTGTCCACCGCCTATTACATCTGCGAGGCCATGGGCTGGGAACTCGGCATCGACAAGAACTTCCGCAAGGCGCCGGAATTCTTCTGGCTCTTTACCATCAGCGTCGTGGTCGGGGCCTTGACCATCCTGCTTCCGGACATCCCGCTCCTGGCCGTGATGTACGTCTCCCAGGTCATCAACGGCGTGGTACTGCCCTTCGTGCTCATCCTCATGCTGCTGCTCGTCAACAACAAGCGGCTGATGGGCGAGTACGTCAACGGGCCGGCCTTTAACGCCGTGGCCTGGATTACGGTGGCGGTCCTGATTCTTCTGACGGCGCTGATGACCGTGGACACCATCTGGCCCGGCAGCATCGGCGGGCTGGTGTCGCTGGTCAGGGGCTAGGGGCGGTCCGGGCGCGGCTACTCGCCGGCCAGGTTGTCGATGGCCGCCAGCAGGGAGTCGAAGGACGACAGGCTGAAGAGGATGAGCACCTCGCCCTCGATCAGGTGGTCCCGCATGCTGAACTGGGTGCGGGCCACCAGGATCATGCCGGTGACCGAACCCACGATGGTGGCGATGTCGTCCTCCACGAAATCCGGCGGCGAGTAGCGCAGGGGCTCCTTCAAGATGTTGGCGATGGAGCCCATGACGCCGTTTAAGACGATGTTGCCCACTTCCTGGAGGGTGCTGGAGCGCAGCTGGTTGTCCTGGCCGGGGATTTCATCCCGGCCGAGGATGACGGACACCAGCTTGGAGGCGGACTCCGGCGGAAAGATCAGGGCGCTGATACCGGCGAATTCTCCGGTGAACGACAGTTGGACGGCCGAAAACACGGTGTCCATCCGCGAAGCGTAGAGCTCCTCTAGCTGGGGTGGGGTCAGAACCCGCAACACCGGCACCTGTAGCTGAATATGGGTGTTGACCATCTGATTCAGCATGCCGGCGGCCCGGCCGACCCCGATATTGATGAGTTCCTGGAGAATATCCAGTTGGAGCGGAGAAAGCGGCATAATGGTCCTCTTCCGAAGTTCGATCAGAGCAGGGCGCGCAGGGCTTCGCCGAGGGCCTGCTGGTCCACGGGCTTGTTGAGAAAGCCCACGGCGCCGAGGGCCAGGCAGCGCTGCCGGGTGGTTTCCTGAATGTCGGCGGTCAGCACCATGATGCGGATGCCCGGCAGCTCTTTGGCGAGAATATCCATGACGGTCAAGCCCGCCGGGTCGGGCATGTTGAGGTCGAGCAGCACGACATCGGGGTGGTGAGCCCTGGCCTGGGTCAGACATTCCTCCCCGTTCTTGGCTTCGAGAACCTCGAACCCGGCCTCCGCGGCCGTTTTGGCGGCCTGGAAGCGCTGAAACATGGAGTCGTCGGCGATAAGCAGGGTAGGCATACGCGCACCTCCCCCAGCCTGTCCGGGCTGGGCATATTACAGACGATACGGTTTTTTCGATCCCGGCGCCAGGGGGTCAGGAGCGCTTTTCTCCGGCGGCTCTGGTCCGGGCGGCCGCCCGGGTGGCGGCAAAGGCCTTTTCCAGCGCGGTCAGGTCGGCGGCGGCCTGGTCCGGCTGGGAACGGGCGTGATGTTCCAGGCTGGCGGCCAGGGCTTGGCACGTCCCCGCCCCGATGGCGGCCAGGGTGGATTTGAGCGTGTGGGCGGTCAGGGCGAGCGCCTCCATGTCGCCATCGGCCAGGGCCTTTTGGGCCGCATCCAGCCGGTTGCGGCATTCCTCCAGGGAAATGGTCAGGATGGATTCGAAGGTCGGCGCGTCGATGCTCATGCGGCGCATGGCCCAGGCCGTGTCCAGCGGCCCCTGCGGGACGTCGGCGGACGGCTGCGCCGGGGGCCGGTCCGTTGCCGCCGCCGGGGCGTCGGGGCGGCCGGGGCCGGTCAGGTCGGCGATGACGGCGGCCAGCTCCTCCAGGTTCACCGGCTTACTCACATAGGCGTTCATGCCGGCCTTGGCGCAGGCCTGCCGGATCTCCGTCGAGACGTGGGCCGTCACCGCCACGATGGGAATGTTCCGGTTGCGCACGGGCTGGTGTTCCTTGCCGCCGGCCCGGATGAGGCGGGAGGCGGTGAGGCCGTCCATGACCGGCATCTCCACGTCCATGAGCACCAGGTCGAAGGGACCGGCGGCGAGAAGGTCCAGCACCTCCTCACCGGTGGTCGCGGACACGATGGCGTGCCCGAGCTTTTGCAGATGGATGGCCAGGAGCTTGATGTTGACCTGGTTGTCCTCGGCCACCAGCACCCGCAAGGCCCGGGCCGGCGGCAACGCGGTCCGGACGGGCGGCGGGACCGGAGCCTCCCGGCCCGGGGCGAAGGGGGCGGAAAAGGTGAACCGGCTGCCCTGGCCCGGCGTGGACTCGACCCGGATTTCGCCGCCCATGAGCCCGGCCAGCTCTCGGCTGATGGCCAGCCCCAGGCCCGTGCCCCCGAATTTGCGGGCCGTGGCGCTCTCGGCCTGGCGGAAACTTTCGAAGATGACGTCGAGCATTTCCGGCCGGATACCGATGCCCGTATCCGCGATGGCGAAGGTCAGTCGCAACATGCCGCCGGACGACTGGGCCCCCCGGCCGACCCGGAGGTCCACGCCGCCGGTTTCGGTGAACTTGAGGGCGTTGCCGATCAGATTGACCAGGATCTGCCGCACCTTGCCGGGATCGCCCCGGACCATCCGGGGCAGCTCCGGCGCCATGTCGCAATGGAGCCAGAGCCCCTTGCCCGCCGCCACCACCCCGAGCGTCTTGACGGCGTTCGCGACCAGGGCCGGCATGTCGAAATCCACGACCTCCAAGACCATCTGCTGGGCCTCGATCTTGGAGAAGTCCAGGATGTCGTTCAGAATGCCCAGGAGTTGCCGGGCGGAATCGCGGACCGTGTCCAGGTAGTCCCGCTGCTCAGGGGTGAGGTCCGTGCGCAGCGTCACCTCGGTCATGCCGAGGATGGCGTTCATGGGCGTGCGGATTTCGTGGCTCATGCTGGCCAGGAAGCGGCTCTTGGCCTGGTTGGCCCGGTCGGCCTCCTCCTTGGCCGCCCGCAGGGCGTCCAGGTTGCGCTTGCGTTCGATGCCGAGGGCCAGCTGCTCGGCCACCGACAGCATGAGGTCGGCGTCCTTTTTTTCGAAGCGGCCCTGTTCGGAAAAGTGCATGACCGCCATGACGCCGAGCACGTCCTGATGCACCCGGATGGGCACCCCCAGCCAGACCTCGGGCGTGCGGCCCGAACAGACCAGTCCGGTCAGAAGCATGCCGCGCTTGGTCACCAGCAGGGGGTGGACCGTGCGCATGACTTCGAGCACGACGTTTTTGCCGGAGAAGTCGTTGAAATTGTCCTTGGTCAGGGGGGGGAGCCGGCTGGAGAGGTTGTCCACGGGGGCGGGCCTTGGCTCGGACTGGCTGGTGAAAAAGACGTATTCCAGCCGGTCGGCCTTGCGGTCGGCCAGGGCGATGCAAAACTCCCGGGCGTCGATGGCCTCGCCCAGGATGTTGTGGATGGCCTGGTACAGGCGGGGCATGTTCTCTTCGGAGGCCACGGCGCTGGAGATCCGGTAGAGCAGGGAGGTCGTCTTCTCGCTTTCCCGCAGTTCCTCTTCCGCCAGCTTGGTTTCGGTGATGTCCCGCTCGGTGATGACGATGTTGCGTTCGCCGGCGGTCTCGTCGATCCAGGGGGCGCAGCTCACCTGCAGACAGCGCCGGCCGGCTTGCGGGCTGTCCACCCACTGCAGGAAGCTCACCCGGTCGCCCTGGAGGCAGCGGTCGAATTCGGGCTTGAGCACCGTTTCGAAATAGTCCCGGCCTAACACCTCGGCCACGTGGCGGCCTTCGATCTCCTGGCGGCTCTTGCCGAGCCGGGCGGTATAGCCCTGGTTGACCAGGAGATAGTGGTAGCGCTCGTCCACCAGGGACACCATGTCCGAGGTGGAGGCCACGATGCGTTCGGTCCGGCGCAGGCGTTTTTCCATGGCGCTACGGTCGGAAGCGTCCTGGACGAAGCCTTCGTAGTACGGCGGTTCGCCGTCGATGCGCCGGACCGATCGCCAGGTGGGCAGGATGGCGCCGTCCCGGCAACGGATGTCCGCTTCGAAATTTTGCACCTGGCCGCTGGCCCCCAGCTCGCGCACCATGGCCGCCCGGCGTTCGGGATTGACGAACAGTTGCTGGCCGGTGTTCGTCACTTCCGCAAGCAGGCTCTCCGACGAGCCGTAGCCGTAGAGCCGGGCCAGGGCCTGGTTGGCGTCCACGTAGGCCCCGGAGGGCAGGGACAGGAAGATGCCCACCGGCGCGTGGCGGAAGGCCGAACGGTAGCGGGCCTCCCGGCGGGCCAGCTCCGCGGCCTGGTTTTGCAGCCGCTCGGTGGTGCGCTCCAGCCGGGCGGTACGCTCTTTGACCCGGCGTTCGAGCAGGGACGTTTCGTGGCGCACCACCCGCTCCAGACGGATGATTTCCGAGACGTCGGTCAGCATCCCCAGGACGCGGGGCGGCGCATCCGGCGCGGCGTTGTCCCTGGTCAGGACCAGGGTGCCGGAGCGTTTTTCGCCGTCCTCCCGGCGAAAGGCGACCCTGAGCATCCGGCGTTCGCCGGCACGGCGGAGGTCGGCCAGGGCCGCGTCCACCGTGTCCCGGACGTCGGGGAAGACCGCCCGGAGGACGTCCGGCCTAGCCCGATGCCGGCCTTTCCCGGATCGGCCCAGGACGCGGCCGAAATCGGCCGTTTCCTCCACCAGGTCCGTGTCGGGGCACCAGACAAAAAGGCCCGTCTGGGTGCGGCTGGTGGTCCAGTCCACCACCGGGGAAGCCTCTTCGTCCGAGGGCTGGCCGGGAAAGAGGAACAGGGCGGCCGGGGCCAGGCCCAAGGCCGCGGCCAGCCCGGCGATCACGGCCAGGGAGGGGGAGGTGACGCCGCGCTCGATCTTGTTGAGGTGCGGCAGGGAGACGCCGGCCCGCTCGGCCAGGTCGGCTTGGGTCAGGGCGGCCAGGCGGCGCAGGTGGCGCAACCGCCGCCCGAAAGCGGTGCTCAGAGCGTGCTGTTTCATGACGCGATGCGTGCCGAAAAACCAGGATGTATCGATACAAACACGTAATGGCATTACGTGTAAAGGGTCGCGCGGAAAATTGTTCGGCAAAAGGGTTGTGACCTTCCCGGCGATTCGGGCTACAACGACGTCGGCCCTTTCGAACGCGCCGTTTCGCCGCCGACGGCGGGGAACAAGGAGGAACATCATGTCCGCACTGCTGGTATCGCTCGGCTGTCTGTTGGCCGTGGTGCTGTTGGCCCGGAATGCCCGAGCCAGCCTGACCCCCACGGCGGTGTACGGACCCGGACCGCGTTCCCTGTTCGTGGCCAGCGCCAGCCCCGGCGAACTGGGGCTGCTGGCCGTTTTGGGCGAGGCCTACGGCGTCCGGGCCGGCTGCGCCGTGGCCTGGCTCAAGGCCGGCTCGGGCCGCGCCTTCGAGCTGCTGCGCCAGGGCGATGCGGACGTGGTCATGGTCCACGCTCCGGCCGCCGTCAGGCAGGCCGTGGCCGAAGGCTGGGCCGGGCACGACGTCCTGATCGGCTCCAATGAATTCTATCTGGTCGGTCCGGCCGCGGACCCGGCCGGGGTAGCGGCGGCCGGCGACATCGTCGAGGCCTATCGGAAGATCGCCACCGCCCAGGCGCGGTTTTTTTCGCGGGGCGACGATTCCGGCACCCATAAAAAGGAAATGGCCGTCTGGCAGGAGGCCGGCATCGCCCCGGCCGGCGACTGGTATGTCGTGACCGGCGATTTCATGACCGCCACCTTGCGCCGGGCCGAAAGCGAGGGCGGCTATTTTATGACCGACAGCAGCGTCTGGGAGGCCGAGAAGGCCCAGCTGCCCGGGTTGACCCGGCTTTTTTCCGGAGACGCCCGGCTCGTCAACACCTACCATGCCCTGTGCCGGATGGCGGATGGCGCACCGGAGTCGGACTTGGCTGCCGGCTTCATCGACTTCGTGGCGTCGCCCGAAGGACAGGCCCTGTTGCTCGACTTCGGCCGGGAGCGCTTCGGCGCTTCCCTCTATCACGACGCGGCCTACGCCCGGCAGTACGAGCCGGACGGCGAGGGGACGGAGTCGGCCTAGGCGTCGGTCGGGCCACCGCTTGACGCCGGGACGTCGCCCAGGCATGACGGCCCACCCGGCGGCGTTTTCGGACGCCGCGCAACCGGCTGACAGGGAGAAAAAGCATGCGTTTTGTGGATGAAGCCGTCATCATCGTGCGTTCCGGCAAGGGCGGAGCCGGCTGCGTGTCGTTTCGGCGGGAAAAGTTCATTCCCCGGGGCGGGCCGGACGGCGGGGACGGCGGCAAGGGCGGCGACGTGATGTTCCGGGCCGATCCGGACCTGCTCACCCTCTACGACCTGCGTCTGAAGCGGACCTACGAGGCCCGCAACGGCGCCGGCGGCATGGGCCGCCAGAAAAGCGGCAAGGCCGCCGAGGATCTCGTCATCCACGTGCCGGTCGGAACCCAGCTCTACGAACTGCCCGAGGACGCCTCGCTGGCCCCCGCGCCTCCCGTCGAGGAGGAACTGGAGACGGGGCCGGCGCTGCTGGTCGATCTGGTGGAGCCCGGCCAGACCTTCGTGGCCTGCCAGGGCGGCCGGGGCGGCAAGGGCAACCTGCATTTCACCTCGAGCACCATGCGGGCGCCGCGCTTTGCCCAGCCCGGCGAACCCGGCCAGGAACGCCGCATCAAGCTCATGCTCAAGGTCCTGGCCGACGTCGGCATCATCGGTCTGCCCAACGCCGGCAAATCCACCTTTATCGCCGCCGTGTCCCAGGCCCGGCCCAAGATCGCGGCCTACCCCTTCACCACCCTGACCCCGAATTTGGGCGTGGTCGAAGGCGATATGGGAGATCGGCTCATCATGGCCGACATTCCGGGACTGATCGAGGGGGCGCATGAGGGACAGGGGCTCGGCCACCGCTTCCTGCGCCACGTGGAGCGCACGCGGGTGCTGCTCCACCTGGTTTCCGCCGAGGATACCTCCCCAGAGGGGGTGGCCGAGGCCTTTGCCGTGGTGGATGAGGAACTGCGGCTGTTCGATCCGGGCTTGGCCACCCGGCCGCAGGTGCGGGTGGTCAACAAGATCGATTTGCTGTCGCCGGAAGACCTGGAGGCGCGCCGCCAGGCGGCCGAGGTCGCCGGCCTGCCGGTGCTGTTCATGTCCGCCATGACCGGCCAGGGCGTCGAGGAGGTGCTGGCGGCCGTCTGGCGGCTGGCACGGCCGCCGGAGCCGGTCGTCACACCCGACGCAAACGAACCAGAAATGCTTTGAGATATTCGGTTTCGGGCATGGCCGGCAGCATCGGATGGTCCGGCCCCTGCCGACCCTGTTCCAGAATCTGCGCCCGGCGTCCGCTGTGCCGGGCCGCCCGCAGCAGCACCCCGCGCAGGGCGGCGGCATCCACGTGCTGGGAGCACGAGCAGGTCATGAGGATGCCGTCGTCGGCCAGCACGTCCATGGCGAGCCGGTTGAGGCGTTCGTAAAGGCGCAGGCCGGCTTCCAGGTCTTTTTTGCGTTTGACCAGGGCCGGCGGATCGAGGCTCACCACGCCGAAGGTCCGGCCGCCGGCGGCGCAGTCTTCCAGAAAGGCGGCCGCGTCGGCCCGGACCGTCTCCACCGCACCACTGACGCCGTTTCGGGCGGCGTTTTCCGTGGCCAGCCGACAGGCCGTTTCCGAGGAATCCAGGCAGGTCACCGCCGCCGCTCCGGCCAGGGCCGCCCGCACCGAAAAGGCCCCGGCGTAGGCGAAAAGATCGAGCGCGCGCTGTCCCCGGACGTAGCGGCACAGCCGCGTCCGGTTCTCCCGCATGTCGTAGAACCAGCCGGTTTTTTGTCCGCCGATGGCCGGGACCGCGAAACGCGCCCCGTCCTCTTCGACGGCCAGCGTCTCCGGCGTCGGGCCGTAGAGCGTCGCCACCTGCTGGGGCAGGTCCTCCAGGGCCCGGATCGGCGCGTCGTTGCGGGCGATGACGGTCGTCGGCGCCAGCACGTCCAGGATGGCCGCGACAATGCTCTCCTGGCGCCGGTCCATGCCGGCGGTGGTGCATTGGAGCACCACCACGTCGCCGTAGCGGTCGATCACCAGGCCGGGCAGGGCGTCGCCCTCGGAGAAGACCAGCCGGTAATGGGGCGTGGGATAGAGCCGTTGGCGCAGGGCCAGGGCATCGCGCAGGCGTCTGCGGAAAAAATCCGTGTCGATGGGGCGGTCGGGGGCGGCGTCGAGCAGTCGGGCGCAGATGAGCGAGCCCGGGCTCACCATGGCCACGCCCAGGGGCTGTCCCCTGGAGGCGGTGATGACGGCCTCGTCGCCGGGGGCGAAGGCCGTCAAGGGCGTCTTGCGGATGTCCACCTCGTTGCTGAACACCCATAGGTGCCCGGCGCGCAGGCGGCGTTCCTCGTGAGGGCGCAGGGAGAGCTCGCGGCGTTGCATGGCCGGGAAGCTACGTGAGCTCCCCGGCCGAGGCAAGCGGGCTTTTCCGGATGTCCGGCGCCACGCCTAGAGCGTATCCTCCCAGCCGGTAACGCTCGCCTTGGGACCGGCCTTTTCCGTGGCGGCATAGATGGCGCGCGATTCAAGCAGCATGGAGAGCGGGCGGGTGACGCGGTACACCGCACGGTCCTCACGCGGGCGCTCGACCACGCCACGGCCGATTCAAAAGATGCGAATTGCATCCGCAAACCCACGCGCCCCAATGGAATTCGCCAATAATAAAGGACCGTTATGCCAAGAGGCTGCCCTCGTCCCACAGTTTGTAGCATTCTTCCAATAGGAACCAAACGCAACCTTGTTCGGAAGATTGTAGGCACTCCCTTGTTGGGAGCTGCGCGTCGTTGCCTGGCTGACAAAGGAGTCCCCTGCATAGGGGCCTCCGGACTCGCTCCCCCACTGGAACATTGTGCCGTTGCAGTCCTCGCAACCGACATCGGAAATTATTCTTCGTGATTCGGTGTCGACGTGTCCTCCGGTCGTCACCGGTGCTGCGGCACTATCAATGTTTGTTCCTTCGTTCGATCCTGTGGCGGCGGCCATGAATTCACCCTGTCTGGGGAGGACCTTTCCTATCCTCCCGAACCATTCCGTAAAATCGTACCAGTCGAAGAGTGGACTGCTGGCCCCACTGGCACAGGTGCCCCCAAAGACGGAGACGAGTTTTCCGTCGGCGACGGACGCCAGATAGATGTCCGCCCACTTGCCGATCCCGGCCACGTAGACCATGCCCTCGGGGGCAGAGACGGGCCGGTGCCTGAGATCCCATATGCTGGCCGGCAGGATGTCGCCGGCCACATACCCGGAAAGCGCATGTCCGGAGATGGCGCCCACATCGGCGCACAGACAGTGGAAGCCGCCCAATTGGCGGCTGGTCGTGGCGGTATAGCCGGCTGGCGAAGTGGAATTGGTCGAGACGAGGAGTGTGAGGCTGCCCGAATTGTTGCAGGCGTAGACGTAGAAATCCTTGCCGGCCCGGTTGGCGGCCACGGTATAGTCCGTCGTCGTACTATCCCAGGTTGCGGCTACGGACAGGTCAAGGGATTGCTGCGTTGCCAACCAAAGGAGTGCGCCGCCCACGTCCACGGCCAAGCGGTTGGGAGAAAGCAGCGTGTAGCGGTCGGCCGCGACCACTACCGTCTTGGCCGTCCATTGCTGGTCTCGGGAATAGTGGCCGGGGAGCGCGGCGATCATGGCGGTCAACGCCGACATGGCCACCAGGCCGCCGTCGGCCGGTCCGGTGTGGCCGTGGTTGGCCAGGGACTCGGGTGTGTCATTCCCGTGAAGCACGCCGGTCAGGTTGGCGGTGAGCGTGCCCGCATCCGGGGACAGGCCGACTGTGGTCAGGTCGGGACCGCTGGCGTAGCTCGACGCCGTGACCGTGCCGAGCACGGTGCCGTCCGCGCCGCAGTCGGCCTGGACGCGGACGCCCACGGCGAACTCGGCCGCACGGTCGGTGGCGACGGTAAACGATGTATCGGAACTGTAGTTGGCTGCAATGCGCATCTTCTCGGCTCCTTGGAACGGCGGCGGCGCGTTCCCCTGGCAGTGCCTTCCCACCGCCAATAAAAGACAGCATTTCGTACCCGGATAAGCGCGTCCCAAATGGTTTGGCCTCGGTGGCCGTCCCTAGGAATACAGGGCCCGGACGGTCAGCGTGCCGACTTCGCCGGGGCCGGACCAGCCGTCCAGGGTCAGGCAGGCGTGGATCTTGTAGTCGCCGACCTCGTTCAACTCCCCGGCCACGGTCGTGTGGCGCAGGAAGCGGGTGGCCTCGTCGATGGTCGTGATGGCGGCCGTCCAGACGCCCGTGGCTCCGGAAGGTTTTCTGACCAGGAAGTACGGGTTGGTGGCGGCGCTGATGTCCTGCCGGCAGTCGGCGTCGATCACGAAGCCGACGGTGCCGACGTAGGGTTGGCGTTGTTCCATGGCGTCTCTCGTTTCGGGGTTGGGGTTGCCGCAGGGGAAGCGGACCGCGCCCGGTAGCGGCGCGCCGTAGCCCGTCCGGGCGGCGAGTGGAACGACAAGCCGGGTGCTGCGGCTGCCCGGTGCGGCGAAGCGCCAGTCGCCGGCGCGCCGGTCGTCCTGGCGGAGCGTTTCGAGGGCCAGGGCCAGGGCCAGTGGCGCGGGCGGCGTGGCGGCGGCGCAGCCGGTGGCAACGGCGGCCGGCCGGATGGCCAAGGCCAGCCCGGCCGCGCCGCCCAGGCCGGGCGTCCGGACCACGGCCGCCGCCGGCGATGCGGCGAGGCCCGCCGGAAGCGCTGCCGCCGTCGCTTGGGCCGTTGCCGCGGGGCTGGCGGCCCAGACCGACCAGATGCCGATGACGCGGCCGACGGTAGCCGTGAAGCCGTCCGTCGGCCAGGCCGTCGCCCTGTCCGCCCAGGCGGTCGGGGAATCGACCCACGTATCCGACATGACCTAGCTCAGCACCAGGATGCCGGACGCATTGAAGGTGACGGTGAAAGTGCCGGCGGTCACGCCCTTGTCCTCCCCGAAGTCGAGGAGGCAGACCAGCGGATTGGTAAGGCCGTTCGCCTCGCCCGACTTGTAGATGACGGCATAGCGGGCCGTGACGCTGGCGTCCGTCCAGGAGGGATCGTCGGCGTCGAGCACGGCCGTGGTGTCGACGGTGGTCCAGGTGACGTTCGCCAGGGTGACGCCGCCGGCCGTGTAGCCGGTACCGGACGCCTCGCCGGTCAGGTCGGCGAAGACCGTCTGGGCCGCGTCGGGGGTGTGGGAGGACGTGAACAGGGCGCAGCGGAAGGTGTCGGCGTCCATGTCGAAGGTGCCGTCGCCGAGGCGCTTTTTGAAACTGGTGTAGATGAGGTCGGCCATGGTGCTCCCCCAGGGATAAAAGGTTGACGGACACGGGCTTGGAGGCGGGGTCTAGGAGACGCGGTAGTTGTAGTTGTGGTTGTAGCTTTCGCGGAAGGCGTTGGAGTTGGCGGTGGTTTCGGTGACGGCCCGATGGGTGGTCTGGGACGTCGAGGTGTTGGTGCGCTGGCCGATGGACTCGCTGTAGCCGATCTGGGCCGAGGCGTTGACGCTGCTCAAGGCGCTGGCCGCCATCTGGGCCGAGACCTGGGCGCCGGACCGGATTTTTTCGGCTTCGAGCCGCAGTTCGCCGAGGGAATTCTGCAAGAGCATGTCGGCTTCCTTGATGGAGACCTCGGCCGCCTTGAGGTAGGCGTCGACCTGGGCCTCATGGTCCTTGGACAGCAGCTGGGCGTCGTTGCCCCGGGCCGTCAGGGCGGCCTCGTAGCCGCGCAGGGCCAGCTCCTTGTTTTTGAGCAGGGTGTCGGTCCGGTTGGCCGCCTGGCGCAGTTCGGCCTCGAACCGGCTGACGTCGGCCTTGTAGGCGTCGAGTGTGATCCGGTTGCCTTCGGTGGCCACGGCCAGCCGGGTCTCGGCCGCCGTCTTGGCCGCCGCCACCTGCTGGGCATAGGCCTTGACCTGCTCGCCGTAGACCCGGGCCCGGGCCTCCTGGCCGGCAATGGCCGCGGCATGGGCGTTGAACTTGGCGGTGTTGGCGTTGACGCCGGCCACATAGGCCTGGACCTGGGCCTCGTAGGCGGCGATGCGGTCCCGGCCGATGGCGGCCTTGGCGGAGGCGCCCTCCATCCGGGCCTTATACAGGCCGATCAGCGAAGAGACGCCGGACAGCTGGGCCAGATAGAGGTCGGCCGCCCGCTTTTGGGCCTCGCCGGCCAGGCGCGCCCCCTCCAATCGGACCTTGTACGTCTCCAGGGTGGACACGGCCGCCCGGATGCGGGCCTCGAACACGGCGGCCTCGGCCTGGTACCGGGCCAACTGGGCGTTGTGGACCGCCACTTCGGCGTTCAGGGCTTCGTAGCCGAACTGGGCCAGGGCCTTGGCCGATTCGAAGGCCCGGTCGGCCGTGGTGTTGAACAGGGCAATGCCTTGCTCCTCCAGAGTCAGGGCCTGGTCCATGACCGCCTTGCCGTTGGCCGCAGCCAGATCGGCCTGCTTGGCCGTCAGTTCCAGGTCGTGATCGACCACGGCCGTGGCGTGGTCGGCGTAAGCCTGGCGCAGCAGGGCGGCCATAGGACCGGACAGGGCCGAACAGCCCCGGGCGGCGAAGGTGCTGCCGATTTCGGCCAGCCGGACGGCCAGCGCGTCCTCCAGCCGGCGGTGCGAGCGTTCCCAAAGGGCGGTTTCCAACTCTTGGCCGTAGCCGGTGCCGCCCCGGGTCACCTCGGCCGCCAGGCGTTCGCGCAGGGCGTCGCGGAGATCCGAGGCATAGGCCGGTTCCGGCGGGGCGATGAAGAGGTTGCCCGGCGCGGCGAGCCGGGGCAGGGGCGGTCGTTCGCCTTCGAAGGTCGGCGTGATGGGCTCGGGCAGGGCCGGGATGGCGATGGGGTCGAACGTCGGCGGATCGGGCAGGTTCAGCGCCGGTTCGGCCGGAAGCTCCAGGTCCGGAAGGTTCGGCGCCTCGCCCGGGGCCTGGGGCAGGTCCATGTCCGGCGTTTCGGGCAGGACGATGTCCGGCGGGGCTACGGTGAAGTCCGGGATGGTGATGCCGTCGAGATCGGCCGCGGCGAGTTTCGGCACCGTCGGCGCGGCGACGGTGGTCTGCTCCACCGCCGTCAGGTCCGGGGCCGTGGGCGCGGCCGGGTAGGTCGGCGTCCCGGGCAGGTCGGGCAGGCCGACGTCGGGATAGACGAGCTTGGCCACGCTTCCCAGGTTGTCGAGGAAGTGCAGGGCCGAACTCCAGGCATCGTTGGCGTAGTTTTGGGCCGTTTCGAATTTGTTGCGGACAATGCCGGCCGCTCCGGTGGAATCGCTCATGCCGTCTCCCTTTCAATGGTGATGGGCGAAAGCCCGTGGGCCGCCCCCTGGGCCGCTTCGTGGTCGTCGGCCACGAACAACCCATCCAAGGCCTCGAGTTGCAGCAGGTAGGCCTGGGAGGCGGACAGGGCGTAGTGGAAGAATCGGGGCAGGGCCACGTCCATGGTCGGATTCATGCGGTAGGCCCCGATGTCCGCCCCGGTCCGCCCGTTGTGCAGGGTCCAGGCGTTGACCCCGGAAAAGGTGTATTGGCAGGCCTCGTCCATGGCGCACAGCGGCTGGGTGCCGGTGTAGACCCAGGCCGCGCTTCGGTCCTGCCGGGCCAGATAGAGGCGGACCGTGCCGTCCTCGGCGTGGGTCATGACCGCGTGGTGCCAGACGTTCAGATCCAAGGGATCGCTTAAGGCGGGGCGGTAGCCGAGCTGGCTTTCGAAATGGGCCAGCCGCGCGCCGAGCAGCCGGTTGCCGTTGTAGAGGAAGAGCCCGGCGGCCTGGAGCCCCAGGATGAAGCCGTAGGGAAAGGGGTAGTCCTGGCCGCAGGCGTCGCGGTAGGCCTCGCCGGCGAGGTCCGGCGCGTCCGGGCAGGTGGGCTCGGTCATGCGCTTGGCCCCGGCCAGCAGTTCGGTGTTGTGCGCGTAGTCCGCGTTCCAGGGCGACCAGGGGTAGGTGACGGTCTCGCTCCAGTCCGGATGGAGATGGGGCGAGCAGAAGCCCAGAATCGGCGCGATGGAGCCCGGACAGTCCCAGGTGAAGGTCTGGCCGTCGTCGCTGCGCAGGAAATAGGTGCGGAAGGGGTTCGGCACCTCCTTGGCATCGTAGGTGTAATCGTAGGGCAGCTCCTGGCGCAGCCGGATCAAGCAGCTCACGGAAAAGGGCGTGTCGTCCGGGATGTGGCTGCGCCCGAACAGCAGTCCCGACCCCACCCCGCCCGGCAGCACGAACACCCCGACTTCCCGGTCGATGCCGGCTTCGGGCAGGCCGTCCGCCTCGGGGAGGCCGACTTCCCCCCGGTCGCAGACCGTCACCGCATTGCCGAGGCCCACGGTCCAGCCGGCCAGCGTCCCGTCCGGGATGGCGTTGGCCAGGCTGGTGCGGCCTTCGTAACGGGCCAGGCACTCGGGAATGGCGTAAAAATGTCCGTTCGGTGCGGTCGGCCGGGAGCCCTCCCGCGGGGCCGGCAGCGTCCGGTGCCGTGGTTGCGGTGCCTCGATGGTGATGCTGTCCTGGCGTCCCACCCGGCGGCAGACGATGCGCTCGCCGTCCGGGAACCGCACGGAGCGGGAATAGACGGGCAGATCGAGGACGTTTTCCCGGCGCATGACATCGAACTCCCGCAGGGCGGCATGGCGCAGGCCGGCCAGGGCGGCGGCATCGCCGGAAAAACGTAGGCGGGGCGTGGGGCGAAAGGCTTCCATCAGCCCTCCCGCCGGTCCAGGTCGGCAAACACGGCCTCGATGGCGCCGAGATCCAGGGGCGCGCCGTCGTCAGCCCCCAGCGTCAGTTGCCAGAACCGGCCGTAGCCGCCGCCCATCAGGGCGTGTCCCCGGCCGGGACAGCCTTCCCGGCCGCATGGCCCGGCCGCGCCCGTCAGCGACGCGCCGGCGTCGGACTGGGCGCCAACCACCACCCGGCCGCCGAGGCTGCCTTCCAGCCGGACGGCCCGCAGCCGTTTGGGCCCGGGAGTCCCGCCGTCCGTGGCCGGCAGGATCACGGTCACCGGAATGGTGGCGCCGTCGTCGGTGTCGCCGCCCAGGCGGTAGAGTGCGTTGCCGTCCGAGGCCACGACGGTCCCGCGGTGTCGGCACAGGCAGGTGAGGGAGAGCCCCTGACAGCGGGTCAGGGCTCCGCTCGCCAGTTCCAAGGAAAAGCCGGTGGTCGCCATTACCAAGCCTCCAGGGTTGTGGAACGCCAGCGGTACGCCGCCAGGCCGGCGTCATGGAGAACGCCCGATCCCTGAGCCAGCCAGGGGGGGAATATGTCCTGTCCGCTGCTCGGTCCGGTCGGGCCGCCGGTGGCAAGGCCACGGACCGCCGGAAGCCGGCCGTCCAACCGGCCGAGGTCTCCCGGCCAGGCCTGGCCGAGCAGCAACAATTCCGGCCAGCCCGCTAGCCCGCCGCCGGCCAGGCCGGCGGTCGCCTCGGCCCGCGTTCGCGTCCGGCAGAGGGTGACGGCGACGTCGTTGCGGCCGACCTGGACGCCGCTGCCGGCGACGTTCGGAGCCATGAGACACGGCCGTCCTTTGGCCCAGCCGCCGGGGATTCGGCCGGCGACGGACGGGGCGGCCAAACGGACGTTGGCCGTCAGGCCGGTCCGCCCGTCCCCCTGGACCGCCGGCAGGTCGCCGGCCAGGGCGGACCGGGTGGTGGAGGCCGTGACGCTCGGGGACCGCAGGCGGGTCGTGCCGCGTCCGCCGGTCCGCTCCGCGAGCGACAGCCAGCCCGAGGCCAGGGTACAGGCGCCGACCGCGCCGAGGGAGGCCTCGGCCGCCAGGTTCACCGAGGGCAGCGCCAGATTGACGGCGGCTACGCTGGCAAAGAACCGGGCGGGCGTTTGGCGGACCGCGAAAAACGATTGGGCGGTCAGGGCGTAATCGACCGTGGCGTAATACGGCAGGTCGCCGATGGGCGTCAGGACGTCCACGTCGCTGCCGACGGCGGCCGTCCAATCCAGGACGACCCAATTGCCGTCGCTTTCCCGCCGGTAGGTGAGCCAGGCGTGGCCCTCGCGGTCCGTGCCCACCCGGCCGAAGGCCGTGATGAGCCGGCCGGGCTCCAGGCCGGCCGCCAAGAGCAGGCCGTGGAGCAGGATGGCCCCATCCTCGCAGTCGCCGTTGCCCCGGAAGTAGGTGCCCAGGGCGCAGGTCCAGACGTCGTCGCTCTCGGCGGTATAGACGAGGTTCGCGGCGATGGCGGCCAGGAGTCTGCCGGCCAGGGCGTCGGCCCCGATCGAGGCCAGGGTCGCGCCGCCGGCCAGGGCCAGGGCCGCCGTCGCCAAGTCGGGGTTCCCGTGACAGAGGAGCCCCACCACCGTGGCGGCAGCCGTGCCGTTTTGCACCGGATCGTCCAGGCTGCACGCCCAGGTCGTGGCCGCCAGGGCGGGCAGCCGGCAGTCGGCCGCGCCCTGGCGATTGCAGGCCGAGAGTCCGTAGGGAGCCGGTGCCGGCAGGGGCAGCGCGCTCCAGGCGCCGGCGAGGAGCGCCGCCGCGACCGCCGGCAACGTGTTGGCTCCGTTGCTTCCGGCTACCGCCGCGTAGAACAGCGGTGTCAGCACCAGATCGGCGATCAGGGGCAGCGAGGCCTCGCCGGTCGCCTCGGGTAGGGGGATTGCCGGGCTGCCCCAGCCTGGCCGCCAGCCATCACGGGTGGCCGAGGCGGCCAGGGCCGGCAGCCGGCAGACGCCCAACGGCGGCCAGGAACCAGCGGCCGCCACAGTCGGGCAGGGGAAGGCCAGGCCGGCCTGGGGCGTGGTCACGCCGCAGGTGCCCGTGCCTTGGCCCGTCAGGGAAAGGACCGCCAGGCCCGAGCCGCTGACGGCCGTGGCCGTCCAGGTCTCCATCGAGAAAATATAGTCTTCAAGCGCCGGCATACGGCCTCCTTGGGGAATCCGCGCTCCGGATGCGGTCCGGGATGAGCCGCCAGGTGACGGCGGCGAAGGGCGAGGGCCGGCCGTGGCGTCCGTCCGGACGGTCGGTGGCGATCAGGGCCGGCCGGTCCTGGGCGCAGTCGGACGGCCGCACCAAGGGGGGCATCGCGCTAGGACCGTCCATAAAACACCAGCTCCGAGATGTTGTACCGGCCGTATTTGTCCGGGCTGAAGGCGGTGATCACCATGCGGTAGGCCAGGTAGGCGTGGTCGTTCGGCACATCAAGCCGGTCGGACAGGCTCTGGCCGCCGTCCCACCAGTAGCTGTGCTCGTAGGCGAAGATGCTGGTGTCGATGACGCGCATGCCGGTGAAGTCCGTGATGGCGAGCAGTTCCGTCCAGGAGGTCTCGTCGTTGGACGCCTCCAGGCGGAAGGCCGTGGGGTAGGCACAGGGACCGACCCCGTAGGGTGCCTTGTCGGCGTTGAGGACGCCGCTGGCGAACTGGAAGCCCGTGACCGTGACCGGCACGGAGAAACGGACCCCCACGTATTCCGGGGTGGCGTTCGGCGGATCGGGCGCCCAGCAGCCGTTGTTCCCGTCGGAACTCCCCAGGTAGAAATTGTGTGCGTAGGAGGGGTCCGTGGCGCTCGACGTCGAGGAGAACACGGTGCCGTCCGTCCGCAGCAGGTTGTCCTCGTCGGCCGGAACGTGGCCGATGACGTCCTTGAAGGTGTGGACCAACAGGGCGTCGCGGTAGAAGTCCCGCCGAGCCGGGTTCGTCGTGACCGTGAGCCGGTCGCCGCTGCGGCTGTAGATGATGGAGGATGTGGCCATGCGCACTCCTAAAGGACGATGGAGACGTCGCCGCCGAGCTGGAGGCGTCCGGTAATGGCGATGGTTCCGGAGGCGGCGGTGCCGCTGTACCAGGTGACGCTGGACGCGGCGCCGGCTGCGGCGTCCTGGGTCCAGACGGCGTCAGGCAGGGTTCCCGGGTTGGTCAGGTCGGTGGTGGCCGGGATCAGGGTGGTCCAGACGTCCACGGTTTCGAAGGAGCGGTTGATGCCCGTGGCCTCGACCCGCAGCCCCTTGACGATAGCCAGGGTGCAATAGGCGTCACTGGCGGTGGCGCGGTAGAAGGTGCCGTAGCCGTAGTGGGCCACCTTGAGGTTGCAGGCGGCTTCCTCGCCGGTGTCGCTGTGGATGATTTCCAGGGTCGGCAGCGCCTGGCCGGCGACGAGGGTGCCTTGCAGCACGCCGCTGTTGGGCGTTTGGGTCAGAAGCACGCGGCTGCCGAAGGAATAGGGCGTGCTCCGGGTCTCGGAAAAGGCTCGGCCGCAAATGACCTCGATGACGGCCGGGAAGCCCTCGAAGCGGCAGTGCATGGATTGGGGATAGATCAAGGACATGGCCTGTTCCGCCTTCCTCCGTCGGACCGCCCGGTCCGGAAAATGGGGTGTCATGGGCCGGGGAGCGGCTCCCCGGCCCGACCGCGGCCGGAAAGCGGGCCTAAGAGGCCGGCATGGTCACGGTAAAGCTGTCAATGGTGGTGGTCGCCCCGGAGGTGATGGCCGTGGAGCTCATGTTGAGCTGGGCTCCGGAGGTGGAGACCGAGCCGTCGAAGCGGGCGGCCGTGGTGCTGGCCCCGGTGGTCATGTCGTTGGCGTAGAAGCGGAACCAGCCGGCCGTACCCGAGGCGCTGGCTACGCCGGACCAGACCTCGGAACTGGACTTGGCCAGGGCCCCGTCGGCCGGGCTGTCGAAGTTCAGGCCGTTGGTGGTCGTGCCGGCGGTGAACGTACCCGAGGACACGGTGATTTCGAGCAGCACCGTGGCAGCCTCGGCGTCGTCGGCCGACGTGGGCTGCACCCCGGAAAAGACGCGAATGATCCCGTTTTGCATGATCGTCTTGAAACTGCCGGTGCCGAGCATCGCGTCGCGCAGGCCGGTGGACAGGCGAAGAGCCATGATGTTCTCCTTGGACTAAAGGTTAGAGGAGGCGGAGGTTAGGGTTCGAGGACGAGCAGATACCGATGGGTCGTGGCCATGGCGGCGGCTCGGGATGCTTCGGGGAAGGCGGCGGGCACCAGCCGTTCCACCTGGCCGTTCCCTCGGCCGAGGTAGATGCCATCCCGTCCGGCCCAGATGGCGGCCGGACCGTCGAGCGGTTTGCCGGCCACGTCGCCGTGCCAGCCCGGGGCCAGGGCGACATCGCTTCCCGGGAGGGGGGCGACCGGACAGACCCGGGTGAAGGTCATGGCTGCGGGATCGGCGCCGGCGGCAAAGGTCACGCCGGCGTCGTCGCCGATGAGGAGCCCGCCGGCCACGGGGCGCAGCAGGCGCACCCGGCCGGTGGCCGGCGGCAGGAATCCGGCCAGGGAATCCACCCAGTCGAACAGGCCGGCCCCCTCGGTGAAGAGCACCGCGTTTCCCCGGGCGATCCAAATCCGGCCGGCGAAGTGGGCCAGCAGATGTCCGGCCGGCGGCGCGATGAAGCGGCCGGTGCGGTCCGGGCCGGGATAGGTCGCCGCGCCCCAGACCCCTGCCGTGCCGTCGCGGATGACGCCGGATTCGAAGCCGTTGGCGAAGTAGACGGCCTCGCCCACCGCCACGAAGGACAGCCTGGCGTCGGCGGTGAGCCCTTCGCGCAGGACCCGGGGGACGCCCTGTTCGGGGATGTGGTAGAGCCGGTCGGCCTGGCCGCCGTAGAGGTTCGACCCGTCGGCGAACAGGGAGTGCATGCCCTGGTCGAGCAGTCGGACGAACCCCGGCCGGCGGCGCAGCCGGCCTTCGATCACGTCCACGTTCAGGGCTTCGGCCAGCGCGTACCGGCCGCTTTCCGGATCGCAGACCAACCCGGCCGGCGAGGCGGACAAGCCGAGGCCCAGACAGTGGTGCAGCCGACAGCCCTTCTTCATTGCCACTCCTCCCCAAAGGGCCGGAAGCCGACCGGTCCGCCGGCCACGTCCACGGCTTCTTCCTGGCGCGGACCGCAGTCGAGCAGCAGCTCGGCCAGGGCGGCGTCGAAACGGCGGCCGTAGGCCGCGGTCTGCACCTTCGTGTCGTCGACGCCGGCCTCCAGGCGTTCGAAGAGTTCCCGGCAGGCGAAGTTGACGAGCAGCGGCGCGACCAGATGCGGCGGCAGGCACAACGGCTTGTCCGGCGCGCCGGCCAGGGGATCGGGCAGCCGGAAGTAGCCGACTTCCAGCGCGCTCGGCCGGTCGGGGACCGGCCAGACATGCAGGCGGCCGCCGGCCGGGGCGGCGGCGCGGATGCGGCCGTGTGCCGGGAGCCCGGTCGTATGCAGGCGCAAGGCGGCCAACCCGGGGAAAAGCCGCACCGGCGTCCGGCCCGGCATGAGGAAGGCATGGGTCGGGCCGTGCTGCCAGTCGGCCGGCACGGCGGCGTCCTGTTGCCCGGGCTCCAGGTGCAACCGGGTTTCGGCCGCCAGGTCGGGCAGCCTAGCCGCGCCGGCCACGGCGAGCAGTCCCCGGTCCAGGCAGCGGACGATTTCTTCCTCGCCGATGCCCGGATCGGCCACGACGGCGGTGACTTCCGCCACCAGTCGGGCCACGGTGTCGGACACGGCGACGCGCATTCCCTGGGCTTGCGCCCGGGGCAGGGAGACATCCGAAAACGCCATGAGCCTTCTTCCTCCGGGACGTTGGGATTAATCGAGGGTCAGGAAACAGGGGGAACAACCGCCGTCCGTGCCGGCCGCGCCGAAGGCGACCCCGGCCACGGGCTGGTCCACGTCGAGGGTGGCGTTCATGGCGGCCAGCGATCCGGCCGTGGCGCCGGGCACGAGCATGGTGCCCACGGCCGGCGTGCCGGCGGCCAGGCAGCAACTCACGCCGCCGGTCTGGGCGAAGTAGTAGTGCCCGGCCGGCACGTCGCAGGGCGTGACCCCGACCGGCAGGTTTTCCTCGGTGGCCGAAGCGGTCACCCCGCACCAGGGCGAGGGCACGAGCGAGAGCTTGGCCTCGCTGCCCACGGCGGCGCGCAGCCCTTCGGCCAGGGTCAGGACCACGGTGCCGCCGGCGGCGCAGGCGGTATTGGACAGGATGCGGTACTGCCGGCCGGAGCCGCCGGTCCCGACTACCTGCAAGAAGCCGTCTTCGTAGGCGTTTTCGGCTACGGCCGTGGCCCCGACGGTGACGGTGAGCACCCGGTCGGCCACGGCGGCGCTGGCCCCCGTCAGGTTCAGGTGGTTGGGCTTGGCCGCCGGAGCCTGTCCCATGCTGCCGGCGGTCAGCGCGTCGGCGCCGGCCTTGGCGTAGCGGAACTTGCGGCCGTCGGCCGTGATGCGCAGCGCCCCGACGGCTTCGCGTTTGGCCGGCGAGGTCTCGGTGACATCCTGGGTGAACGATAATTTCATAGGCTGTGCCATGTGAGGCTCCTTTTTGTTGGGAGGAGGGCGAGCGCCTCCGGCGACCAGGGCCTTGCCCTGGACCTGCTGCACCCCTGCAAGGGGCCCGGGGGGATTATCCCCCCGGCCGCCGGAGGCATCTTTTCTTCCTCTCTTCCTACGACAGGTTGGTGTGGCAGGCGTGGGCCTTGCGGTTGGAGCAGATGAGGTTGCCGTGCCAGAGGATTTTCATGGACCGGCCGGCCGGACCGGCCAGCTCGACCCAGGGCTGGCGGGCGAAGAAGCCGTTCTGGTGGATGGCGAAGCCCAGGTAGCGGGTGTTGACGGCGAAGCAGCAGCCGGCCGGGCAGTAGTCGTCGGCGGCCAGGATCATGCCTTCGTAGACCAAGTGGGTGAATCCGGCCGAGACCGCGCCGTCGTCGGTGACGTAGCGCTGCTGGGCCTGGAGGGCACGGGACACGGTGTTGTAGAGGCTTTCGGTGGTGACGGCCACATTGGGCTTGCCGTCCCGGCCGTCCGAGACCTTGGCGGTGCTGCGCAGGGTTTGGAGAATGTCGAGGCCCATGGAGGTGGCGTCGCTTATGGTTTTGCCCTGCCAGGGCTGGGTGCCGTCGGCGGCCACCAGATCGTTGGCGGCGATGCCGCCGTAGGGCGTGTCGGCATCGGAAGAGGTCAGCGCCCGCAAGCCTGTCAGGGTGGGCGCCTCGTCGCCGGCGGCGGAGTAGATGGTGGAAGCCAGCCAGTTGGCGCAGGTGCGCTGGGCGGTTTCGATCTTCTGGGTGACGAACTGCACGGCCGCGTAGTCGCCGGCGGCCTCGACCTCGTCGGTCAGGTAGACGGTGGCGTTGCCGTAGGCGTGCTTCCAATGGAAGGAGGCGGCGTTGATGGTGGCCCGGTCGTCCGAGGACAGGGCGTCGGAGCGGGTGAAGAAGCCGCCCTCGGCATCGGCGTAATTGAGGGGCACCCGGATTTTTTCACCGCCGGAGGGCCGTTCGAAGATGCCGGCCTGCCGGTTCATGAGGAGATCCAGCAGGAAGGAGTCGCGGAAGTAGATGTCCACGGCCCGGCCGCCGGCGGCGGCGAAATAGTCGTTGGTGATGGACTCGATTTCGGAGAGCGAAAGCGACATGGGTATCCCCCTTGGTTAGTTGCCGGCGTGTTTGCGCCGGGCGGCCAGGCGGGCCGTGAGCACGCTGGTCAGGCCGCCGAAGCGTTCCGGCGCGCCGAGTTCGGGATCGCTGGCCTGGCCGCGCCCGGGACCGCCCAGGGCGGTATCCAGGGTGGCGGCCAGCCGTTTGGTCTTCACCCGTTCCAACAGGGCGGCTTCGGCCGCGGCGGCGGCGTCCTGCCGGGCCTTTTCCACGGTTTGGGCCTTTTCCCGACGTTCGTTTTCCAGATGGTGGACGAGGTAGGCCCCCACGTCGTCCAGGATCGGGTTGCCGGCGCGCAGGGCGTCCAGCACGCCCGCGGCCTTGAGCTGGGCGAAATCCGGGTGGCCGGCGGCGAACCGTTCCAGCCGGCTCTGGCGTTCCTTTGCCGCGCGCTGGGTTTCGGCGGCTTCCAGCCGGGCGGCGATGAGCCGGTCCAGGCGCTGCTCCAAGTCGTCGGGCGCGGGCGCCGTGGCGTCGTCGGGCGGCGCGGCTGCCGGCCGCTCGGTCGGTTCGGGAGGCGGAACAATGGGTCGTTGCATGGCAATCCTTGTCGGTTGGGGGTTGCGGGAGGGCGTGTGCCGGCGGATCAGGCCCGGCCGCGCCTGGCCCGGAAGCGGTCCATGACCTTGTGGCGCAGGGCCTTCGTGTCCGGACCCGGACGGCGGTCTTCGCCGGGTTCCTGGGGGCGGATGCCTTCGCCGCGCATCCAGTTCCGGTAGGTGGTGCGGCTGGGCGCGGCCAGAAAGGCCTCCACATGGGGTTTGCCCGAGTCCTTTTCCGCCACGGCGGTCACGGAGGCGATCCAGGACGCATCTGCCCGGTAGGCCCGGCCGACGGACACAAGCCGTGTGGCCGGCCGGCCGCAGTCCGGACAGGCCCGGACACGTTCGTCCATGGCGGCCAGGTCCTCGAACCGGGCACCGCAGGCCGGGCAGGCGAAATCATACAGCGGCATGGGGCGCCTCCGTGGCGGGTTCGGGCCTTCCGGTCGCCGCCATCCGTTCCAGCACGGCCGCCCGGCCGGACCAATCGAGCTTTTCCAGCAGGTCCTGGCGGTCGATGGCACCCTTTTCGTACAGGGAGAGGGCTTCCTCGCGTTGCTGCACCTTGGAGACAGGCATGGTGGAGCCGGAGACGACCGTGAGTCGGGCCGGCACCCGGCAGGACGCGCCGCGAATGGGCATGGCCCTCACGCGTTCGCCCTCGGCGAAGGCGATCCAGCGTTCCTCGGTGTACCAGTTCTGCATGTGGCTCAAAAACATCCGGCCGCGTTCGCGGACCAGCCGCGAGTAGTTGCGGATCTTGCCGCGCAGCAGGGTGGAGGCCTGTTCGACGAGGGCGGCGATGGCCCGGTAGGCCACGACCGGATGGTCGGGGGCCTTGGCCCGGTCCAGCTCGCCGATGCCGGCGATTTGGCTGAAGAGTTCCTTGTAGATGGCGAAAACGGCCTCGATGTCCTTGGTGTTGTTGGCGAAGTCCAGGTAGCGGATGCCCTGGGCGGCGGCCATGGACACCGGGTTGACGATACCCTGGCGGTTGGTGAAGGCGGCATTGGCCACGCCCGAATCCCGGGGGTTGATGATCTTGGGCCGGGCGCAGCGGTCCTTGTGATAGGTGAGTTGGGACAGGCACTTGTTGATTTCCATCTGGAGGTCGGCCAGCTGCTCGAAATCCGAGGCGCCCCACAGGTTCACCGGGTCGGTCAGGGAGTTAACCAGGGCGAAGGGGAACCGGTCGTAGAGATAGGTGGCCATGGCCTCGGTCGGGGACAGGGCCGGATTGACGGACGGATTGGCCCGGTCGGACAGGACCAGGGTGCCCGGTCCGGCGATGGTGACGCAGCGGATGCACCCCGGATACTTGGGGCCGTCGTCGGTCATGGTGTAGTCGCGGACCCAGCATTCGCAGAGCAGGGTCATGTCCTCGGCCGGGCCGAGTCCGCCGGCGGCGCCGACCAGGGTTTTCACCACCGCGCCGAAGCGTCCCCACAGGCCGGCCTGGCGGCCGTTCCCCAGGGCGAGTTCCCGGCGGCCGTCATGGATGTTCGCGAGCAGCGCGGCGTCGCTCTTGAGCCGGTCGGCGGCTTGGGGCCAGTGTCTGGCCGCCTGGCGCAGGGGCATGGCCGTGAAGTGGAGCACCGCCTCGGCGTCCTGGATGTCCAGGCAGGACGTCGGATAAACGCCGAAGGCGAAGGGGTCGACCACCAGGGTCCGCACCTCGCCCAGGCCGTATTCCAACTCCGGGTCGAATACGACCTTTTCGATGGCCACGCCGTAGGTCTCGCCGTTGATGACCGAGCGCTCCAGCACGGCCTGCTGTTCCTGCTCCCCCCACCACCAGGTGGCGGCCCGCTCCAGGGTGGTGAACAGGCTCTCGTCGCCCTTGGGCCCCACCCGGCTGACGTTGAAGGTGGGGTTGTTGTCGGTCAGCAGGTTGACCGTGCGCTGACGGTGCAGGTGCAGGAGGTTGGCGCTGGAAAGGGGCAGCCCGCCCGGCGCCTGGCCGAGCCAGGGGCGGTTTTGGCCCAGCCGGTAATGGCGGGTCCATTTGTCGTGCAGACCGAGGCGGTCCTTTTCCTGGATGACGGCCTCCAGCAGTTCGAAGACCCGGCGTCCGACCAGTTCGGGCTGGTCGTCCGGCGGCAGCAGCTCGTGCGGCATGGTGTCCGGCATGGATTCTCCTTTGCAAAGGGGCGGGGGACAGACCGTTTCCGGGCGGCCGGCCATGGCGTCGATCACCGGAGGGATCGGGAGGGTGGGGGCGTGGGCAGTGATGGGGACGGATCGGCTTTGGCGACGCAGGAACATGGTTGGCATCTCCCGGGGCGGTGTTTTTCCCCCGCCCGCAAAAGCCATCAGTCCATGGAACCCGGCCCGAAACCAGCCAGTTCGTGTCAAAAAGCGTGTGCGGTCTGCCGCAGGTGGAAGTCTTGGCCCGGAAGGGCTATGCGGCAGGGGAGCGCGCGGCCGGGCGGAACGCCGGGACGGCGCCATGCCGGGAGCGGGAGGGGAGGACCATGGAGCGGACGGGACGGCGCATTCTGCGCGTGGCCGTGCAGGCCTTCAGACACTTCAAGCAGCACCAGGGCATCAACCAGGCCGCGGCCATCGCCTTTTATTGCCTGCTGTCCATCATCCCCATGTATTTCATCGCCGTGCTGCTTATGGGCGAACTCTTCGGGGATCGCGGCAGCGCCCTCGGCATTGCCGCCGACCAGTTGAGCGGTCTCACCCCGTGGTTCGACGAGAGCCTCATGGGTCGCATCCGCCGTCTGACTTGGGCCGTGCCCCAGATGGGCTGGTTCAGCCTGCTGGTCATCATCTGGACGGCCGGCCTGTCGTTCGCCACGATCCGGCGCAATTTGCTTTTGCCCTGGGCGGTCCCGCGTCGGCAGCCGGGCTGGAATTGGTGGCGGACGCTCCGCTACTGGCTGGTCACGCCGGCCCTGTGCCTCTGCCTGATGCTGGTGCTGGCCGCCATGGCCTCGCTGTGCGCCTTGCCGGAATTGCTGTTGCCTTCGGCCGAACTGCGGGCCTGGGGCCCCTGGTTGCCGCTGTGGCGTTTCTTGTGGCCCTGGTCCTTCGAGTTCCTGCTCTATCTGATTTTGCTGCCCGGCGTCCGGCCCATCGGGCTGACCGTGGTGGTCTCCGGGAGTCTGGCGTTAGCCGGTTGGGGAATCACGGCCGTGTGCAGCGGGGTGCTGTTCCGGCTGCCCGGCCAGGCACTCATCTACGGTTCCTTGGGCGGTACCGTGCTTTTTTTGCTGTGGCTCAATTACAACGCCGCCCTGCTGGTCTATGGGGGGCATTTCATCCGTATTTGGCGTCAGGAGCGCGAAAGCGTCCCGCCGGCGGCCGGGCTGCAAGCGTGAAGATGCCCCCGGACCCCTCAGGGCGCGGTCGCCCAGGCGGCAACCGCAAAGGATATACCAGGACAGGGGGTCTGGGGGGAATGATTCCCCCCAGCAGGTCCAGGGCAGCGCCCTGGCCGCCGGAGGCGTCTCGCTACTTCTTTGGCGGGCAGACGAACCGGCCGTCGGCGCGGGTCTTGGTGGCTACGTCGTGCTCCTTGCCTTCGAGCCAGCCGCTACGGACGGGGCCGACCGGCGCGTCGAAGACCGGGGCGTAGGGCTTGATATCGAGCAACGGCGTGCCGTCCAGGACGTCGATACCCCGTACCGTCAGGATATTGCGGTCGACGGCCACCACGGCCACCACGGACAGGCCGATGGGGTTGGGGCGTTTGGGGGCGCGGGTGGCGAACAGCCCGCGGGGCGTCTCGTCCATGTAGGGGATGACCGAGAGCCGGCAGCCGTTGGATTTGTGGAAGCAGTAAATGAGGTAGGCGTGGGAGAAGCCGGTCAGGTCGGCCAGTCCCGGGGCCAGTTCGGGCCGCAGTTCCACGCGGCCGATGGCGTCCCTGGCGCCGCCGGGTTGGATGGGCATGCCTTCCAGGCAGGTGAAGGGCGTATGGATGATGCCGATGGGCGTCATGGCGATGGTCTGGTCCATGGAAGGCTCCAGGCTGCGACCGGATGCGGGCCGGCCGGTTTAAGGATCAGGGGTGAACGCATCGCAGCCCACGGAGATGCCGAAGGCGAAGGCCATGGCGATGACGCCCAACAGTGGGGCATAGTAGCCCGGCGCCCCCAGGGCGAAGCGGATGAGCAGGGTGGCCAAGGCGAAACCGGAGTTGCGGAAGACCGAGTGGAACGCGGGCTGATAGGTGTGGGACAGCAGCACGATCAAAATATCGCTGAAGATGAGCACAGTGTAGAAGACGGGGAAGAAGTGGTGGGGCGTGCCGTCCACGGCGCTTTGCCAGGTCACCCACAGTCCGTAGACCAGGAAGAAGACCAGGAGCAGGAGGGCTAGAAATTTTTTGAAGGCCACGAAGGGATAGAGCCAGGGCCCGGGTGGAACCTTGGCCCGCCGCCGGTGGTGTCGGTAGTAGAAGCCCAGGCCGACAAAAACGAGCAGCGCGCCGACGCCGTCGCCGAGCATGGGCGCGACGACGGTCAGGGAGTCCACCAGCACGATGGGCTCGTGGAGGTTGACCAGCTCCTTGAAGGCGTCGCGCAGCAGGATGAGGCTCAGGATTTCGAGCTGCTTGCCCAGCGACTTGGAAATCGAACAGGGCAGGACGAAGATGAGGTCCACCACCTCCTGGATCAGGACCAGGGTGAAGGCCAGATTGATGGCGTAGAAGTGGGAGGACGGCGTGATGTGGGCCAGGGCGGGAGGCAGGAGTCCCTGGGTATTGAGTTCGATGCCGATGATGCCGAGGAGGAAGGCCACGACCTGGGTGACGGAAACGGCGCGCCGGGTTTTCCGATTTTCCCAAAAGGCATGGACGGGATCGAAGAGATTGGTGGTCAGTTCGTAGAATGTGGGCATAGTGGATATCTCTTCCCGCACCTGCCCTAAAACGGCGCAAAAGGGAAGAGGCCGCGCGGCACGAAAAAGCCCCCTTCCGGGAAGGAAGGGGGCTTTGGTTGCGGGTACGGAATCGGCTAGTCCAGCACGGCGTTGCCGCTTTCGCCGGTGCGGATGCGGCGGGCGTCTGCGACGTCCACGACGAAGATCATACCGTCGCCTTCCTTGCCGGTCTGGGCGCCGGAGGCGATGGCGTCCATGACCCCGGCGAGCTTTTCATCCCTCACGGCCACTTCGAGGCGGACCTTCTTGAGCAGGTGTACTTCGATCATAACACCTCGGTACTGTTCGGTATATCCCTTCTGACGGCCGCAGCCGGCAATGTTGGTGACGGACATGCCGTGGATGCCCTTGGCGTAGAGGGCCTGTTTGACGGCATTGAGCTGTTCGGGCCGAAAGTAGGCAATGACGAGTTTCATATCGGTATCTCCCGGAGCCGGTGGTTATTCGGTGATGAAGATCTGGAAGCCGCTGTAGGCCTCGGAACCGTGCTCGGTGATATCGAGACCCTTGAGTTCTTCTTCCTCGGTGACCCGGATGCCGACGGTGACCTTCAGGATGATGAAGGCGAGCAGGCCGGTGCCGAAGGCCCAGAGGAAGACCGAGCCCACGCCGATGGCCTGGCTGACGAACTGGGCCATGCCGCCGCCGTAGAACAGGCCGGCCACGCCGCCGAAGTCGGGGCTGGCAAACAGGCCCACCATGAGGGTGCCGAAGGCGCCGCACACGCCGTGGACCGAGATGGCGCCGACCGGATCGTCGATCTTGAGCACCTTGTCGATGAATTCCACGGACATCACGACCAGGACGCCGGCGCACAGGCCGATGACGAGCGCGCCCAGGGGCGACACGTTGGCACAACCGGCGGTGATGGCGACCAGGCCGGCCAGGACGCCGTTCAAGGACATGGACACGTCGGGCTTCCCGTAGCGCAGCCAGGTGGTGATCATGGCGGTCAGGGCGGCGCCGCAGGCGGCCAGGTTGGTGGTGACGGCGATCAGGCCGATGTTGCCGGTGGCGGCGGTGGTGGAGCCGGGGTTGAACCCGAACCAGCCGAACCAGAGGATAAAGACGCCCAGGGCCACCAGGGGCAGGTTATGGCCGGGAATGGCCCGGGAGACGCCGTCCGGAGAGTATTTCCCGATGCGCGGTCCCATCATGATGGCGCCGGCCAGGGAGATCCAGCCGCCCACGGAGTGGACCACCGTGGAACCGGCGAAGTCGATCATCGGCGCGGACAGCTTGGACAGCCAGCCGCCGCCCCAGATCCAGTGGCCGGACACCGGGTAGATGAAGGCGGTGACCACGAAGCTGAGGATCAGGTAGGAGAGAAATTTCGTCCGCTCGGCAATGGCGCCGGACACGATGGTCACGGCGGTGGCGGCGAACACGCACTGGAAGAACCAGTAGGTGTAGGCCCACAGCCCGTCGGGCGTGGCCGTTCCGGCTTCGGACATGGCGAAGTTGGAGAAGCCGAGGAAGCCGGCGATGTCGGTGCCGAACATCAGGGCGTAGCCGAACAGGAAAAAGGCGATGGAGCCCGCGGCAAAGTCGAACATGTTCTTCATGAGGATGTTGCCGGCGTTCTTGGCCCGGGTGAGCCCGGTTTCCACCATGGCGAAACCGGCCTGCATGAACATGACGAGCACGGCGGCCACCAGGGTCCACACCGTGTTGCCGTTCATGAGCGACAGGAATTCGGGCGCCTTCGCCGGTGCGTCGTCCGCCATCGCCAAGCCGGGCAGGGCCAGGATGGCCAACGGGAGCGCGGCCAAGGCCAGGGTTGCACCTTTTTTGTAAAAACTCCGTCTGCTTTTCATAATCCCCCCCTTTTGGAAGATGATGTAATTTTTCGGCCGATGGCCGCCTTTGCCGGGTGTCTGTCGCCTGGACCGCTCTCCACGGTCCAGTGCTTCGAGAAAAGCAAAAACCGATCCATTGATGTAACAGATTGCAATAAATATATTTTTTAAAAAATTAGCGGTGAACGACCTTCAAAAATGGCTGTTGAACGCAAAATGTCATACAAAATTGAAATATCCTTCATTTTTGAAGCTTATCCTGGTATTCACGGGAAATCAGGGGCCTTGATTTGCATAAATTGCGTCGCCTGACAAGCAAAAAATAACATTTTTGAGATTTTTTGGAGAAGGTTCCGGCCGGCCACGCCGGCCGGGAAAAAAGGACCCTGCCGTCACGCTCCGGGGACTTCCGGGAGTGGGCACGCGGAGGGGAGGCGCGGCGGCTGGCAGCGGTTCCCCGCCGCCGGGCCCCGGCGTGTTTGAAACGGCACCATGCCTAGCGCATCGGTTGGTATGACGATGAAAATCGCGGTGGCCGCCGGAGGCGGCCGCTATGGCGCCAGCCAGCGGCGGGCGGCAGACGGGAGGCCGTGACGCGTGGCATCCGTTGCCCCTGCATCTCCCCGGGACCGCCGGTCGCGGGAGCGTCTGGGGAGGTCCGGCGGCAGGCCGAAAAAAAGGCCGTCCGCAATGGACGGCCTTTGGGCGCAAGAACGGGGTATAGGGATGTTTACAAAATGGGCAAGTACCGCTCGATCTCCCATTCGGTGACCTGGGTGCGGTAGGCGTCCCATTCGGCCTTTTTGTTTTCGATGAGCGAGGCGTGCAGGTGGTCGCCCAGAATTTCCCGCATGAGGTCGCTTCGCTCCAGGTTGTCCACGGCTTCGCGCAGGCTGCCGGGCAGGGAGAAGATGCCCTTGGTCCGCATTTCCTCGTCGGTCATTTTGAAGATGTTTTCCTCGATGGGGTCGGCCAGGGTGTAATGCTCCTCGATGCCCTTGAGGCCGGCACCGAGCATGGCGGCGAAGCACAGGTAGAGGTTGCAGGCCGGATCGGGGCTCCGCAGCTCGATGCGGGTGGCCGCCTCCTTGCCGGGCTTGTACATGGGCACGCGGACGAGGGAGGACCGGTTGCGCCGGGCCCAGGCGATATAGACCGGCGCCTCGAAGCCGGGCACGAGCCGCTTGTAGGAATTGACCCACTGGTTGGTGATCAGGGTAAATTCCGGGGCATGGCGGAGCAGGCCGGCGATGAAGCATTTGGCTTCGTGGGACAGGTGGTAGACGTCCCCGGAGTCGTAGAAGGCGTTTTTCGAGCCCCTAAACAGGGACTGGTGGCAGTGCATGCCCGAACCGTTTTCGCCGAACAGGGGTTTGGGCATGAAGGTGGCGTAGCAGCCGTGCTTGCGGGCGATTTCCTTGACCACCACCCGGTAGGTCTGGGCGTAGTCGGCCATGACCAGGGCTTCCTGGTAGCGCAGGTCGATTTCATGCTGGCTGGGAGCCACTTCGTGGTGGCTGTATTCCACGGCCACGCCCATGGATTCCAGGGCGAAATTGATGTCGCGGCGGACGTCGTTGGCCAGATCGCGGGGCGGGGCGTCGAAATAGCCGCCGAAGTCGAGGATCTTGGGCTCCGCGGAATTGGCGAACAGAAAAAATTCCAGTTCCGGGCCGACATAATAGGTGTAGCCGAGGTCGGCCGCCTTTTTGAGCATCCGTTTGAGCACATAGCGCGAATCGGCGGCGAAGGGCGTGCCGTCGGGATTCTTCACGTCGCAGAACAGCCGGGCCACCGGACGGTCCGACGGACGCCAGGCCACGAGTTGGAAGGTGGTGGGGTCCGGGAAGGCCACCATGTCCGATTCCTGGATCTTGGTGAAACCGGTGATGGAGGACCCGTCGAACCCCATGCCTTCTTCAAAGGCGTTTTCCAGTTCCCGGGGCGTGATCTGAAAGCTTTTGAGCACGCCGAGCACGTCGATGAACCAGAATTGTATGAAGGAAACGTTGTAGTCCTTGACTGCCTTCAGTACGTCGTCAGCGTTTTTGCAGTTGAACACTGCCATGGAAAAACCTCCGTTGTAGGGTTCTCGCGTCTCCAGATGCGTGGACTCCCAAATGGATTCAATACCGGGGAATCATTCGATAATCAAGTGCCTCCGCCCGGAAAGCCGCCTGGCGGTTACCGGGGCCAGCGCCAGCCCGGGGCGATGATGACGCCGGGTGGCGGCGGGTAGCCGTAATAATAGAGCCACCAGTAATAGGCATCGTCGTAATACCCCGGATAGCCCGGATAGACGTAGCCGGGCGGCGGCAGGGGACCGTGGCGGAACCACGGGCGCCACGGTCCGGGGCGCGGTCCCGGTCCGTGGTACGGCCCCGGTCCGGGGTGCCCCCAGGAGCGTCCGGCCGGCGGAGGGCCGCCCGGCCTGCCGCCGGGGCCTCCGCCCGGCCGCTGGCCCCAGGCCGGGCCCGAGGCCAAAAGCAGGGTCACGCTCAACGCGATCATACCCGCCAAACGTTGCATACGGTATCTCCCGGGGGGCGGGTTGGACAGCCGGCGAAGACCCGCCCACCATGCCTGTATCGTCCAGTTGTCCGGCGATGACAAGGGGCACGATCCCCCGTATGCTGCCCGTGGGAGGATGCGCGCATGGGAGACCGGCCCCGACCCTCGTTTGGTCCCGGCGGACGGTTGACCGTCCTGGTCGCCGAGGCGGACCCGGCCGTACGCGAGGCGCTGGTCAGAACGCTGTCGCCGCGTTTCGGCATGGTGTTCACGGCGAGGACCGGGGCGGAGGCCCTGGTCCTGTTCGAGCGCTGCCGGCCCGATCTGGCCATCATCGGCGCCCGGGACCCCGATCCGGGGGCCGCCACCCTACTGGTGGCCCTGCGTCAGGCCAGCCGCCATCTGCCGCTGTTTCTCGTGGGCGCGGCTGGGGACGTCCTGGACGTGTTCGCCAGCGTGGCCGTGTCCGGGGTCCGGCCGCTTCTGCGGCCGTTCGATCCGTCCACCCTGGTCGAGGCTCTGGAGGAGGCCGCCCTGGATGTGTCGGCCCGGCGCTCGGTGGGCGAGGCCTGGGAACTGGTGAAGTTTTTCCTGGATGAGAGTCCGCATCCCGCCGTCATCCTGAGCGGTTCGGAAGTCGTCTCCATCAATCGGGCCTTTCTGCGTTTCCTCGGACTGACCACGTTTCACGAGTTCAAGGAGCGCGGCATGGCGTTGGAACGGTTCCTGGTCGATCCGCTGCCGGACGGCGGCGTGGCGGCCTTTGCCCGTCGCCTGGTGGAGGACCGGCTGGACCGGGAGCACCGGCTGCGCCTGGCCAATCCCAAGCGTCCCGACCTGCCGCCCCATGTGTTTCAGGCGGTGGCCGCGCGGCTGCCCGGCCGGGACCGCTGGCTGCTGACGCTTTCCGACATCACCGAGCTGGAGCTGGAGCGCCGGGAACTGTTGGACCTGGCCAATCTGGACCCGCTGACCCGGGTGTTCAACCGGAGGAAGCTCGGGGAAATCCTGGGCGACGAGGTGGCCCGGGCCGACCGCTATGCCACCCCCCTTGCCGCCATGATGCTGGACATCGACCACTTCAAGGCCATAAACGATACCTACGGCCATGATGCCGGCGACGCCGTGCTGGTGGAGCTGACCGACCGTCTAGGTGTCGTTCTGCGCCACGTGGACCGGCTGGCCCGGTTCGGCGGCGAGGAATTCGTGGTGGTGGCGCCCGGCATCGGCTTGGAGGCGGCCTGGGATTTGGCCGAGCGGCTGCGCCGGACCGTGGCGGAGCATACCTTCACGGCGGTCGGCCGGGTGACCGTCAGCATCGGCGTTGCCGCCCTGTGTCCCGGCGAGACCGGCGAGGCCCTGCTCAAACGGGCCGACGCGGCGCTCTACCGGGCCAAGGACGGTGGCCGCAACCGGGTGGAGGCCTCAATGCCGCCCACATCGTGCGACGGATAACCATGGACCGGACAGACAAACGCCTCCTGGACGCCATCCAGACGGATTTTCCCCTCGCGCCCCGCCCCTATGCGGTCCTGGGCGCCCGGTTGGGCCTGACCGAGGCGGAGACCCTGGCCCGGGTGCGGGCGTTGCGGCAGACCGGGATCATCCGGCGTATCGGTGCCAATTTCCAATCCTCCCGTCTGGGCTTCACCTCCACCCTGTGCGCCGCGGCGGTGCCGCCCGAAGCCCTGGAGGCCTTTATTGCGGTGGTGAACGCGCACCCCGGCGTCACCCACAACTATCTGCGGGACCATCGGATCAACGTCTGGTTTACCATGATCGGCCCGTCGGCCTCGGCCATCCGGCAGGCCCTGGGCGCCATGGCCGCGGCCACCGGCATTCCGATCCTCAACCTGCCGGCCGACCGGCTGTTCAAGATCCGAGTGGATTTCGCCATGAGCGAGGGGGACGGTTGACAGCCTTTCCCGTTAGGCAATAAAGACGGCAGTTCGGCTCCCCTGGCACGAGGAGTCGCCTCATTCGCGAATGTTCAAGCGTCCGTGGAGCAGATCCCCATGATGAATGGAAAGAAAGTGGTTGTGGTGATGCCCGCCTATAATGCGGCCGCCACGTTGGAACGCACGTATGCCGACGTCCCCAAGGATCTTGTGGACGAGGTGATTCTCGTCGACGATTGCAGCCGGGACGGCACCATCGAGCAGGCCAGGAAACTTGGCCTGCGCTGTTTCCGCCACCAGCAAAACTGGGGCTACGGCCGCAATCAGAAAACCTGCTATGCCGAAGCGCTTAAGACCGGGGCGGATGTGGTCATCATGGTCCACCCGGACTATCAGTATACGCCGAAGATCATTCCGGCCATGGCCAATCTGGTGACCAGCGGCGAGTACGACGCGGTGATCGCCTCGCGCATCCTCGGCGGCACGGCCCTGGGCGGCGGCATGCCCCTGTACAAGTACGTCGCCAACCGCTTTTTGACCCTGAGCCAGAATCTGCTGCTTTCGGCCAAGCTTTCGGAATACCACACGGGCTACCGGGCCTTTTCCCGCGAAGTGCTGGAGACCCTGCCCCTGTGGGAAAATTCCGATGATTTCGTCTTCGACAACCAGATGCTGGCCCAGACCGTGTACTTCGGCTTCCGTATCGGTGAAGTTTCCTGCCCCACCAAGTACTTCGAGGAGGCGTCCTCCATCAACTTCCGGCGTAGCTGCACCTACGGCATCGGCGTGTTGCGGACCTCCCTGCAATTCCGGATGCAGCGCTGGGGATGGAAGAGCTACCCTATCTTCGACAAGCAGGGGCGGGGTCTGTCATATCCCAATCCGCCGTATTATTCGGACGAATCGCACGGCCCTGCGGCCAGTTGAATTCCGGCCCGGCCAGGGCCGACAGCGTCGTCCCCCGTACTGAAAAACGGTGCCGCAGCCAGGCGGCGAAACGCCGGATCTTGCACAAGAAGGCGTCCGTGGACGCCTGATCGGGAAAGTGCGGGCTCGCCCCGGGCAGCATCTCCGAAGAGTGCCAGAACAGGGTCAGGGCCCGTCCGCCTCGGCGCACGTGGGCCAAGGTGGCCAACCGCATGCTGGCTTCGGGCATCCACACGGGATTGACGCCGAGGGTCAAGGTTTTCATGAAACTGCCGAGAAGAAGCTCGCCGGCCCGGCTGGGCAGCCGCCGGGCCAGGGCGTAGGCCGGCCCGGGCGTCCCCGGGATGAGCGGCACCTGGGTGGTGGGCGCCTCCAGCAGCGGCGTTCCGTTCGCCGCGGCGCAGCCCGTCCAGTAGGGGTCGGCCGGGGCCAGGAAGTGGTCCGGACCGCCGGGCACCTGGCGCAGGGGGGCGACGCTGCTGTCCACGATGATGCCGACCTCGGGCAAGACGGCCATGGCCCGCCGGAAAAGATTCCAGCGCCCCATGCGAAACGATGTGGCCGGATGGCCGGCGAATTTTTGGACCGCTTCTTGCAAAATCTCCATCTTGGCCCGGAAGGTCTCCAGGGGCATGACCGAGGTCGGCACGGGTTCCGGCCAGGGCATTTCCGGAAAGGGCGGCGTGTTCCACGGATGCAAATGGGCGCCGAGTTCCCCTCCCGTCCGGCCGAGGATGCCGTCGAGCAGGCGCAGGCTTGGAGCGTGGGTCAGCACGGGATAGTCGCACAGCAGGGTGAGCGGCAGGCCGAATTCGCCGGGCAGAAATTCCAGCCGGCGCAGACGGGCGATATTGGTGAGCCCGGCCGCCTGACGCGGATAGGAACCGGAAAAAAGCCCTTCTTCTTCCACATCCAGGCTGATAACAACGGCAAGGCTTGATGCGTGCATGAAAAAACTCCCCCGGTCGTCTTTTAGGCAAGGGGAGGAGGCAAGACAAGTCTCTTCGAGCTGGCCGCCGGATGCCTTGGCAGGGCCTTCGAAGGGATATTTCCCCAGAGCAAACGCAGCCCCGGCCGCTCGGACGGCCCCATAACCACCATGAAGCAACACCTGTCCCTTGCCGCATTGACCCCGGGAATGATTTTGGCCGACGCCCTGTGTCGGAAGGATGGGGTGTTGTTGTTGCCCCCGGATACGCTGCTGACGGAACGCCATCTGGCCTTGTTCCCCTCCTGGGGCGTGGACGGAGCGGTGGTGCGGGATCAGCCGCCGGTCGCCCTTTCCCCGGCCGAGCCGCCGCACCCGAGGGACGGCATTTCCGAGGCCCAGTGGCGGGAGGCGGTGGAGGCGCTGCGCCCCCGGTTTGTCCACGCCAATCTGGAGCAGCCGGCCATGGCCTGCATTTTCGACCAGTGCGTGCCCCGGGCCGTCGTTCGCATGCTCGAGCACGGTCGGGCCTCCGTGACCCTGCCCGATCTCGTGCCGGCGGGATGCCTGCCGCCGGCGCCGACGACGCCGGCGCCCGGTCCCATGGTCCTGGTGGCCTCGGAGCCCAAGCTCACCACCCTGCCCGATGTCTTCGTGCGCATCACCGAAATCCTGAACGACCCGATGAGCACGGCCCATGAGGCGGCGGAGGCCATCGGCCGGGACACCGGCCTGTCCGCCGTGCTGCTGCGCTTGGTCAACAGCGCGTTTTACGGCTTCCCGGTCAAGGTGGACACCCTGTCCCGGGCCGTGACCATCGTCGGCAGCCGGCAGCTCACCACGCTGGCGCTGGGCCTGTCCGTCCTGAGCCTGTTCAAGGAGGTGCCGGGCGGCTTGGTCGACATGCGGTCGTTTTGGAAGCACAGCATCGGTTGCGGGGTGATCGCGGCCACCCTGGCCGGTCCCGACGGCCTGGAGGTGGAACGGCTTTTTGTGGCCGGGCTGCTGCACGACGTGGGCCGGCTGGTCCTGTACCGCTGCCTGCCCCGGCACATGGCCCACATCCTGGCCGGCGCCCGGGCCGAGGGGCGGCTGTTGCGCGAGGCCGAGCGCCGGTCCCTGGGCTACGACCATGCCGTCCTGGGCGCTATGTTGCTCAAGCGCTGGCGTTTTCCGGAAAATCTGGAACGGGCCGTGCGGCAGCACCACGGTCTGCCGTCGCATCAGGTGCCGCCCATGTCGGCGGCCGTGCATGTGGCCAACGTCCTGGTCGGGGCCGTGGGACTGGGGTCGAGCGGCGAAGTCTATGTGCCGCCGCTGTCGCCGCTGGCGTGGGAGGCCCTGCGGCTTTCCCCGGAACGCATCGCCCGGGTCCTGGCCTCCGCTTCCTCCCAGATCGACGACATCCTGCGCGTTTTTCTGCCCGACGAGGACTGAGGCGAGCGGCCGGACCGCGCGTCTGCCCGGTCGGATCGCCGTGCGCCTAGATGATGCTGGAGTGGCGGTCGCGCAGCTTGCCCACCAGGAAGCCGATGGCGATGCCCAGGATGCAGCTGCCGATGCAGCTGATGCCGAAAATGGTCACCAGGTCGTTGACGTTGCCGATGATTTTGCGGCCGAACAGGATGTGGAAGAAGCCGTAACAGATCCACAGCAGCATGCCGGCGTGGAAACCGAAAAAGAGTCCGTCCATCATCCGGTCGTGCACGTTGACCGATTCGATGTGCTTGTAACAGACGATCTGGGCCAGGACGCCGAACAGGGTGATGGAGCCGAACGAAGCCAGCAGCTGAATGACCGGCACCACCAGGGTGGCGTGCCAGGCGTCGCCCTTGCGGATGGAGACGATCACTCCCGGCATCAGGCTGACGATCCAGATGACGATGACCCCGATCTCCTGATAGTGGGCGACGAGTGTTTTTTTGAGCATGCCGAGACAGTGCTTCATGGTGAGCCTCTTGGGCCTCCCTCGATATCGTGGTTAAGCGGGAACCGTCCGGAGCGGCGACGAGCGGATTTTTCCCCCCCGCGTTGTCAATCGGACAGGAAAGAGACATACTGAGAGCCCGCGTGGAATGCAACGCGTTTCCCCGCAAACAGGCGCGACGGGCAGCCGTCCATCCCGTCGCCACCGGCTGCCAGCATGGAAGATCCGATGCTTCTCACCGACGCCGCCGCTTCCCGTCCGCCCTGCGTCCTGATCGTTGACGACGAGGCCATCAATGTCCAAACCTTGTCGTGGATGCTGCGGGAGGCCGGTTTTGAGGTCCTTTCCGCCACCGCCGGTCCGGAAGGCCGGGCCCTGGCGGCTTCGGCCCGGCCCGACCTGGTGATCCTGGACATCCTGATGCCCGGCGAATCGGGGTTCGAGACCTGCCGCCTGCTCACGGCCGACCCGGCCACCACGGACATCCCCATCATTTTCATTTCCGGTCTCGACGACGTGGAAAACAAGGTCAGGGGCCTCAAGCTCGGGGCGGTGGACTATATTGCCAAGCCCTTCGCCAGGGAGGAGGTGCTGATCCGGGTCAAGATCCATATCCGCCAACGCCGGGCCACCCGGGCTCTTCTGGCCCAGCAGGCGGCCAAGCTGGCCCAGATCCGCGACGCCCAGCAGGCCATTCTGGTCTCGCCCGAGGACGTGCCCGAGGCCCACTTCGCCATCCGCTACGTGCCGATCCTTGAGGCGGGGGGGGATTTTTACGACGTCTTTCCCTGGACCGAAGCGATCATGGGCTATTTCGTGGCCGACATCTCCGGACACGACCTGGGGGCCTCGTTCGTCACCTCCTCCCTCAAGGCCCTGTTGCGCCAGAATTCGGGGCCGCTGTTTTCGCCGGTGGAGACCTTCAAAAACATGAACAGCGTGCTGACCACCTTGCTGCAGGGTGGCAAGCACCTGACGGCGGCCTTGTTGTGTCTGAACCGGGCCCGGCGGCGACTGACCCTGGTCTGCGGCGGCCATCCGCCGCCCGTCCTGGTCGGCGCGGACGGCGAACCCGTCGTGCTGGCCTCGGAGGGCGATATTCTGGGTGTTTTCCCGACCGTCCAGTTCGGCGTGCTCACACGAACCGTTTCCCCCGGCGACCGGATTTATCTCTATACGGATGGCCTGGTAGAGCGGTTCGGCGCCGGCGGGGTCCGATCCCGGGCGCAAGGGATAGACGACCTGATGGCGGCCTGCCGCCGCGTGGCCGGCGCGCCCCTGGCCGAGGCGGTGGCGGCCGTCACCGCGGCGTGCGCGCCTCCCGGCCGGCGACCGGAAGATGACATGGTGCTGCTCGGCATCGAGGTGTAAGAAGGATGTTTGTCGTCGACACCACGGCCGACGGGCGCCGCATTCGTTTTTCGGCCAACCTGTCCCTGCTCGACCGGGCCGTGGACGAGACCGTGGCCTTTTTGCGGACGCGCAACGCCACGGGGCGCCTTTTCGAGGTCCAACTGCTGTTGCGCGAGGCCCTGGTCAACGCCGTGCGCCATGGCAGCCGCCTGGATCCCGGGCGGACCGTCAGTCTGGAGGTCGCAACCGCCCCGGACCGGCTGCATCTCGTCATTGCGGACCAGGGCCCCGGGTTTGACTGGCGCGCCCGAATGGCGGACAAGCCGTCGCCGACGGCCACCAGGGGGCGCGGGCTGTGTATTCTGGCGCTCTACGCCGACGAACTGGCGTTCAACGAGGCCGGCAATGCCGTGCGGCTGGCCAAACGTATTCCAGGCCTTCGCGGACCGGCCTCTCCTGCGGACCGGCGGGGGCAAGCCCTTGGGGAGGACAAGCATGGAGGAGATTCGCATTGAGGATGGCCGGACGGTCTTTTGTCCGTCCGGGGACATCGTAGCGTCTATGGCCGATGCCATGCGGAGCCGGTTGCGGGACGTCATGCACGAGCATCCGGGTCCCCTGGCCATTGACTTGGCGCAGGTGGAGCTGATCGATTCTGTGGGCATCGGCCTGTTGATTGCGGCCCACAATACCCTGGCCAAGGCCGGGGGGCGGTTGATCCTGGAGCACGTGCATCCGGACCTGTGCGGACTGCTGCGCACGATGCGCCTGGACAAGCATTTTCAGATCGAGGTCGCCTGAAATTCGGCAAGGGAGTGCGCATGGACCAGATGGATGACGAGATCATGACCATGTTCGTGGAGGATTCGTGCGAACATCTGGAAAATATTGAAACTGCCCTGATGGACTTGGAACGGGGCGGTGCGGATATCGACGAGGAATTGGTCAATACGGTGTTTCGGGCCGCCCATTCCATCAAGGGGGGGGCCGGCTTTCTCAATTTGACCAATATCCGCGATCTGGCCCATAAGTTGGAGGGCCTGCTCCATATGATCCGCAACCGGGAGATCGTGCCGGACACCCGGGTCATCAACCGCTTGCTGGCCGGGTTCGACCGCCTGCGTGGGCTGATGGCGTCGGCCGCCGACAGCGACCAGGAGGATATCGCCGCCATGTTGGCCGACCTTTCGGGACTGACCGCCGAGCACCTTTCCCCCGAGCAACTGGCCCAGGCCGCCGCCACCGTGCCCATCAGCCTGCCGGACGGTGAGGTCGTCTTCCGCGAGGACGAGTTGAGCCTGCGCCAGGCGCTTACCGGGGGCAAGAATCTCTACCTGGTGGAATACGACCTTATCCATGACGTCCAGGCCCGGGGCAAGACGCCGCTCGACATCATCAACACCATGGAGGCGAGCGGCCTGATCGTCGATTGCCGTATGGACCTGACCAGCGTGGGGGACATCGACGCCCCGCCGAGCAACCGGATTCCGTTTTACGTTCTGTTCGCCTCCCTCGTGGAACCGGACATCGTGAGCTACCTGTTCGCACTGAACGGCAAGGCCATCCACCCCGTGGACCTGGCCGCCCTGCCTGAGGCCCCGGCGGTCGCAAGCGACCCGGCCGAGGTTCTCGTTTTCGGTCCCTGGCGGCTGACGATCGCCGGCCAACGCGCCAGCCTCACCGTGGAAGCGGGGGCGGTCCCGGACGCGGCCGAGGCCAGGCAGGCCTTGCTGGCCTGCCTGGAACGCGGGCTGTCGGTGGAGGTCTCTTGGGCCGATGCCGCCGGCGTCGATCTGGCCTTGCTCCAGGTCATGGTGTCGGCGGGTGTGAGTTTTGCCCACCGCGGGCTGACATTCATTCACCAGGGCGGAGCGCCCGAGGGGTTGGCTCGCCTGGCCGAACGGGCGGGTATCACGCCGACAATCCTGGAGACGCTCGAATTGCCGGCTGCGACGCTGTTCGCTCCGGAGGGGCCGCATGGCCAATAGGGCGCGGCAGGGGCGGAGTAACCACTGTCCGGCGAAGCGAAAAGGATGCGTCCGGGCGTTGTAACCGTCGCCGGACTCCCCTCGACCTAGTGCGTAACGGCGGCTTCTGCCGCCTACAAGCTATAAGACACGGAGGCTTCGGTTCCATGAAAAAACTCCTGTATGGATTGCTGACGTTGGCGCTTTTGCTTGGTTCCAGCTACGCCGTGGTGGCGGCTCCCGGCCCTGGTGGCCCTGGCGGTCCCGGCGGTCCGGGCAGCATTTTGCCCATGGTCTTGTCCCTTGGTCTCACCGACGCCCAGAAGCACGACGTCGCCGTGCTTCTGCAGAAATACGAGGCGAAATTTCAGGCCGGGGGCAGCGCCATCCATGCGGCGTTCGAGGAATTGGGCGATGTCATGCGCTCCGATCCGGGCAATGAGAAGCTCGTGCGCGCGGCCTGTCGCAAGCTCGCCGCCGCCAGCGAGGAACTGGCGGTGCTGCGCGGCAAGCAGATGGCCGAGGTCAAGGCCCTGCTGACGCCGGCCCAGGTCAAGCTGCTGGACGAGCAGGCTCCGCCGCCTCCGGCGCCCAAGAAGGAGCGCGTGAACCCCATGCGAGCCTTGGAGCAGGAATGGATCAACGCCCACGCGGGAACGGCGAAGTAAAGGCCTTCGGTGGTTATGGCCGAGTCCGCGGTGGACATGGAGGATGCCCGTATCCTCAAGGCAATACGGGCGGGCGACGTGGACGCCTACGCGCGGCTCATGACCAAGTACCAGGGGCGCGTGTCCGGCATCGTGGCCGGGCACGCCCCCCGGGATCGGGTGGGCGAATTGACGCACGAGGTGTTTGTCCGAGCCTACCGCTCCCTGTCCGGCTACCGGGGCGACAGTCCGTTCGGCCATTGGCTGGCCAAGGTGGCGGTACGGACCTGCCACGACTTCTGGCGCGCGGAATACCGCCGTCGGGAGCGACCGGAGAGCGAGCTCTCCGACGAGTGCCGGGCCTTCGTCGAGGAGGCCGCCGCCCTGGATTCGAGCGAAGCCGCCGAGGAAGCGGCCTCGCGTGCGGAGGCTCGGGAATTGTTGTCCTGGGCGCTGGAGAAGCTTTCGCCGACGGATCGCATGGTGGTGACGCTGACGCATATCGAGGAGCGGCCGGTGGCCGAGGCGGCGGAAATGCTCGGGATGAGCATCCCCAACGTCAAGGTGCGGGCCTTTCGGGCCAGGAAGAAATTGCGGGAAGTGCTGGGCACGGTTATCGGCGCGTAAGGAGGATCCTATGGACGGGAACACGACACGGCGATTGGAACGCCTGGAAGCGGTGTTGCGGGCGACCCATGCTCGCAGCGACACGCCGCCGCCCGACCCCGGGATGATCCTATCGGTTCTTGAGACGATCAAGACGCCGGTGGAATCGGTGGCGGCGAACGGCGTGCTGTGGCGCATGGCGGCCGGCGCCGGTCTGCTGGCCGTGGCCACGGTGGTCCTGGCCGTCTTTTTCGGCTCGGGGCTTGAGGATGAACTGGGGCGATTCTTGTTCTACGATCCGAACGGCCAGGTGCTGGTCTCGCTGTTGGGTATCTAGGGTGGCGTCATGCGCGGGACGATGAAAAAAGTGCTGGCCGGGCTGGTCTTGTTCGGTTCGGGCCTGGTGGTGGGGTTCTTCGGGACGCGTCTTCTGGCCGAACGGGGGACGCTCGCCGTATTGCACGGCGATCCGACGCATTTCGCGGAGATGGCCCTCCATCACCTCTCCGTCGATCTCGATCTGACGCCCGAGCAGATCGGCAAGATTCGTCCCATCATGCTGGAAACGGCCAAAAAGCTGGCCGAGATACGCCGCGAGCAGGAGCCGAAGATCCAGAAGGCCCTGGACAATGATATCTCCTCCATCAAGAAAATTTTGGACGCCGATCAGCGGGTGAAGTTCGAGGCGGTTCTGGACCGGCTCAAGAAACGGCGGGAGTCCATGGACCGTTTCGGTCCGCGGCATATGCCCCCGCCGCCGCCGGACATGGGTCCGCCGCCTGGCGCCTTTGACGGCCCGCCGCCTCCTCCCGGCGACATGCCCCCGCCGCCTCCGGCCATGGAGCCGGATGACGCGGGGCGCGATCCCATTTGAATCGACCGCACTCCTTTTCCCTTCCCTGGTGAACCGGGCCTGGCCTAGGTCCGGTTCACCGCGTCCCGGTCGGCTGTCCCGGTCGGCGCGTAGCGGACCCGGCTCCATGGCCTGACCGTGTGCCCTTCCGAAACCAAAGCGACGGCATCGCCGGCCGTGCAACGGATGACCGTGGCGGTGGCGAGCGGTCGACCGTCGGCCGCGCGGATGCATACGGTCGCGCCGGGGTGTACTCCCTGGTCGGAGCCCAGGCCGAAGGCGATCCGTTGTCCGCGGGCCGTCGTCCGCGTTCGATAGACGGCGGCCATCCCCTGTTCCCGCCATACCGCCTCCAGCCGGTGACCCGTCCGGGCGACGCCGAGGCCGGCCAGCACGGCCCATCCGAAAAGGAATGCCGCCACCCCGAACGGCGACCGGCCGGTCAGCCGCCGTACCCGCGACGGCGCGGCCGCGTCCAGGGCGGCCTGATCGGCGAAAATCCGGACGGGGAGGCGCTGGGCCTGGCCGGTCGGACCGGTCAGGGTCAGAACGGTCGTTCCGGGTGCGGCCCGGGCCTCCGCCCGCAGCCTTCCCCGCCACATGGGCCGGCCCAGCCAGAAGTCGGCGAAAAGGCCGGTGGCCCTGAAGCTGAGGCCGGGCGCGTCCGTGATGCCGGTCAGCTCGTTCGGGGAGGTCACGCCGGCCGGCAGGGGGCCGGTCAGCCGGACCGTATCGCCCGCCATCAAGGCGATGGGGCGGGCCGCGTCGCCCGCTCCGGCGATCAGGCCGTCGCCCAGGGCGAGGGCCGCGCCCAGGCAGCAGACGGCGGCCAGCCGGCCCAGGACCGTTTGCCGCCGCACCAGGCCCGCTTCCAGGCCGGTCGCTTCCGCGCCGCTACTTTTTGAAAATATCCGTCTTGGTAACATTCATCAGGCGCAGGGCCTTGCCCGGTTCCTTGGTGTAGAGGCGGACGACGTCCCCGAGGCCCCAATCCTCGGGCGTCAGCTGCCGGTAGGCGTCCGGCGGCAGGAAGGACAGCACGAGCGCGCGTTGGGGACAATAGATGGTGACGATGCCGCTGTCGTGATCCACCCGGGGGAAGCGTTTGTCCCGGACCAACGGATCGTCCGGCACGATGCCGGTCTGTTTTTCGACGATGCGGGGCCGGAGCCTGTCCAACCGCCGGGTGGCCGGATTGTACAGGACGAGCACGCCCGCCTCCGGGTCGAGGTCCAGGAGCAGGCCGGCCGTCGGTTCCGGGCCCATTTCCCGGGGATTGGTCGGGAGCTGGAAGGTCTCCGGCGGCAGGCCGTCATAGCGCGGCCGGTTGGGGGAAGCGGCCGTGTCCCGGATGATGGTGACGGTCTTCCCGGTGCGGTCCAAGGCCACGGTGCGGCCCTGGACCACCGTGCCCGGTCCCGGGCAGGCGGTCAGCACGGCCAGGGGCGCGAGGGCCAGCAACAGCCCGGTCAACAATGCGCGCATGGTGTCCTCCCCGTTGGCGCTGCGGCATCGTGCCCGTAGCGCGATGGTCGGCCGCGCCTAGGTGGTGCGGGATGCCTTGGCGGCCAGTTCCGCCCGGGCGCCGTGAATCATCCGGACAGTGATGAAGATGGCCATGGCCGAGACCAGGCCGAGAATCAGGATGGTGGCGCTGATGCTGCACACGTGGTCGATGGACGGGATGTAGCTCGGCAGGAGTTTTAAAAGCACCGAGAAAAAGCAGCCGACCACGGACAGGCCGAAGGCGATGCGGATGCCGTAGCCCTTGATGTATTTGGTGGCCACGGTTCCGACCTGGGCCCCCACGGCGGCGCCGACCAGCATGATGATGGCGGCCAGCAGCTCCACGCGGCCCTTGTAGGTGTAGGAAGCCGCGCCGTAGAGACCGGAGATCATGACCTCGAACAGATCGGTGCCCACGGCGATGTGGGTCGGGCAGCCGACGAGGTAGACGAGGGCCGGCATGCGGATGAGCCCGCCGCCGATGCCCAGGATGCCGGCCAGCCAGCCGGTGAACAGGCTCACCGTGACGGGCAGCCAGACGGAGCAGTAGATGCCGGACACCCGGAGGTGGACCATGGGCGGAATGCGGATGCGGTGCAGGGTCCGGTGCCAGACGATGCCGGTGTCCAGCTTGCCGATGCGGCGTCCGGCTTCCCGGGCGGCCTTTTCCCGGACCCGCCGTTTGGCCACGTCGTGAAAGATCATCCAGGCAATGAGTCCCAGCAGTACGAGATAGATCCAGCGCACCACCCGGTCCACGCTGCCGATCCGCTCCAGCCACATGATCATCTGGGCGCCCGTTTCGAAGCCGACGATGGTGCCGCCGAGCATGATGCAGCCGAGTGTGTAGTCCACGTTGCCGAATTTGCCGTGGCGCATGGTGGAGATGATCGATTTGCCGGCCATCTGGGCGATGTCCGTGCCGATGGCGAAGGCCATGGGAAAGCCGAGGATGTTGAGACCGGGCGTGACCATCCAGGCGCCGCCCATGCCGAAGAAGCCTCCGATGATCCCCACGCCGATGCCGAGGATGAGCAGTCCCGGCCAGAAGATCCTCACCCCGGCGATGGGCATCAGGATAGAAAACCACTCCATGCCATGCTCCTTTGGTGGGGCGTCCCCCGGCTAGTGTTCCGCCAGGTCGCGGGAGGACAGGTCGATGCCGATTAGCCGCATGGCCAGATCGGCCACGATGCCGAAGAGGATGCCGATCAGGGGAATGAGGATGATGGTCACGATGGTGAAGGTGAGATGCCCCTCGTTGTAGAGGTTGCCCCACCAGGCCATGAGGCCGGTCAGATGGCGGGTGTCGGCCACGATGACCAGGGGCGCGACGTCGCCGCCGGCCAGGGCCCGGGCCGGGAACAGCAGGGCGGCCGCTCCGGCCAGCGACGGAAGGATCTTCCCGAACATGAGCGTCTCCTTTGGCGGGAGGTGTCGGCCCGACAACCGGACGGAAGGCGCAAAAGCGGTTCAGTCCGTCTTGGCTTTCCCCTGGGCGGCCACGGCGGCCACACTGCGGGCGATGGCCTCGGGATCGCCCAGGTAGGCGTGCCGGACCGGCCTGAGCGCGTCGTCGAGTTCGTAGACCAGCGGCACACCGGTCGGGATGTTGAGGGCGCTGATGGCCTCGTCGTCGATGGCGTCGAGGTATTTGACCAGGGCCCGCAGCGAGTTGCCGTGGGCGGCCACCAGCAGGCGTTTTCCGGCGCGGATAGCCGGGGCCATGGTCTCGTGCCAGTAGGGCAGGACCCGGGCCACGGTGTCCTGCAGACATTCGGCCCGGGGCAGTTCGTCCGGGGAAAGCCCGGCGTAGCGGCGGTCGTGGCCGGGAAAGCGCGGATCCTCGGGCGTCAGCTCGGGCGGCCGGGTGGCGAAGCTGCGCCGCCAGGCAAAGACCTGCTCTTCGCCGTACGTGGCGGCGGTTTCGGCCTTGTTGAGACCCTGTAGGGCGCCATAGTGGCGTTCGTTCAAGCGCCAGGACTTCTCCACCGGCAGCCACATCCGGTCCAGGCCCTCCAGCAGCAGGTCCAGGGTCTTGATGGCCCGGGAGAGGACCGAGGTCAGGCAGAGGTCGAAATCGTAGCCGGCATCGGCCAGCAGGCGGGCCGCGGTCCTGGCCTCGGCCTCGCCCTGGGGGGTGAGGCCGACGTCGGTCCAGCCGGTAAAGCGGTTTTCCAGGTTCCAGACGCTTTGGCCGTGACGCACAAGGACCAGTGTGGACATGGGGCCTCCTGTAGGCCGGGAGGGGCCGGCTACGGCTTCTTCCGGGCGCCTTCCTCCGGGCAATGGAATTGGTCGGCGGTCATCATGCGCATGGCGCACAGGGCGCCGCACATGGCGCATTCTTTTTCGTTACGGTGATTGGCCCGGCGCTGGCGCACCAGTTCCGGGTCGAGGGCCAGGCCGGCCATGGCCTCCCAATCCAGGGCGGCCCGGGCCGCGGAGATATCCCGGTCGCGTGCCGTGGCCCAGGTCCGGCCCAGGGCGGTTTCGGCGCTCTGGGCGGCCACCCGACTGGCCATGACGCCGTCCCAGACGTCCTTGGGACTCGGCAGGGTGAGGTGTTCGGCCGGGGTCAGGTAGCACAGGAAATCCGCGCCGAAATAGGCGGCCAACGCGCCGCCGATGGCGCCGGCGATGTGGTCGTAGCCCGGGGCGCTGTCAGTGGTGAGCGGCCCCAGCACGTAGAGCGGCGCGCCGTCGGTCAGACGCTTGATGGCCTGGATCTGGGACTGGACGAGGTGCAGCGGCACGTGGCCGGGGCCTTCGATCATGGCCTGGACGCCGCGTTCCCGGGCGCGTTTGGCCAACCGGCCGAGATTGATGACCTCTTCCCACTGGCCGCCGTCGCCGGCGTCGGCGCCGCAGCCCGGACGCATGCCGTCGCCCAGGCTGATGGTCACATTGTGGGCCAGGCAGATGTCGAGGATGTCGTCGTAGCGCGTCAGGAAGGGGTTTTCCCGGTCATGGTGCTGCATGTAGCGGCCGAGGATGGAGCCGCCCCGGGAGACGATGCCGGTAATCCGTCCGGCGTCCATGGCCAGTTCCACGGTACGGCGGGTGACACCGCAGTGCAGCGTCATGAAGTCCACGCCGGCCGCGGCCTGGCCGGCGATTTCGCGCAGGATTTCGTCTTCGGTGAAGTCGCTCGGATCGCCGCCGCCGGCCAGATGGTGCTGGGCGATGGCATAGAGCGGCACGGTGCCGAGCGGCAGGTCGGTTCCGGCCAGGATGTCCCGGCGGATGGCGGCCAGATCGCCGGCCGTGGACAGGTCCATGATGGCATGGGCGCCGGCGTCCTTGGCCAGTCGGGCCTTGTCCAGTTCCATGGCGACGTCGGTCACCAGCATGGAGGTGCCGATGTTGGCGTTGACCTTGATCCGGGCCGGCTGGCCGATCAGGGTCGGGATGACGCCCGGATGGGCCGGGTTGGCCAAAAGGACCATGCGGCCGGCGTCCACGGCCTCTTCGATGGCGGCCTGGGGCAGGGTTTCGGCACGGGCCAGTTCGGCGCCCCGGGCGCGGAGCAGTTCACGGACGATGGGATTCCTGGTGCAAATGGGCATAGAGTATCCTTAAATAATGGAGTAAGGCGGTTTCCCCCTACCATGAAGGCCGGCAAAGCTCAAAGCCGGCCCTGGGGGAAAAGACCCGGCGCGGCGTCTTGCCAAGCTCTCCGAAAGGGATTATCTGATTACGCTTCCCTGTAGGGACATTCAAGGAGTGCGAGATGAAAGAAGGCATCCATCCTAAACTGTACAAAGCCAAGATCCGCTGCAACTGCGGTTATGAAACCGAGGCCTATTCCACCAAGGGCCCGGAAGTGCTGGTCGAAATCTGCTCCAACTGCCATCCGTTCTACACCGGCAAGCAGCGTTTCGTGGATACGGCCGGTCGTATCGATCGTTTCCGCAAAAAGTACGCCAAGTTTGAACAAAAGGCCTAAGGCGATTTTTCGGGACGGCCGCCGGATGCCCTTCGGCGGCCGGTCCGAGCCTGTTGCCATGAAACACGCCGGTCTGCTTCTCCTGCCCCTGATGGCCGCCGCCCCCACGGTGGGCGGCCAAGCGGTCATGGAGGGGGTCATGATGCGTGACAAGGAGCGGTTGGCCATCGCCGTGCGCAAGCCCGGCGGGGACATCCTTCTTGACGTGCGTCCATGGTTCTCCCTGACCGCCCCCCGCTGGTCGCGCAAACCCCTGGTGCGCGGCTTTCCCGTGTTGCTGGAGACCCTGGTCAACGGCATCAAGGCCCTCAATTTTTCCGCCCAGGTCGCCACCGAGGACGACAAGGACGGCGAAATCGGCCCGTGGGCCATGGGGCTGACCCTGGCCGCCTCCATCGGTTTCGCCCTGCTGCTCTTCGTGGTCATGCCGCATCTGTTTTCCCTGGGCATGAAGGCCCTCGGACTGTCCGGCGGCGTGGAAAAGCTGAGCTTCCACGTCTGGGACGGGCTTTTCAAGATGGTGCTGTTTTTGGGCTATCTGGTGTCCATCTCGTTTTTGCCCGATATCCGCCGGGTCTTCGAATACCACGGGGCCGAGCACAAGGTCATCTGGGCCTTCGAGGGCGGCGCGGAGCTGTCCCCGGCCGGGGCCCGGCGTTTCCCCCGACTTCATCCCCGCTGCGGCACGGCCTTCCTGCTGTTCGTCCTGACCATCTCCATCGTCCTGTACGCCTTCCTTGTGCCTTGGCTGCTCTCGTTCTACTCCCCGGTCACGCCGTGGTTGCGCCAGGTGTATATCGTGGCCCTCAAGCTCGTTTTGATGGTTCCGGTCAGCAGCCTGGCCTACGAGGTCATCAAGGTGGCCGGCCGATACCACACCAATATCGCCTGCCGGGTGCTTTCGGCCCCCGGTCTGTTCATGCAGCTGCTGACCACCAAGGAACCGGACGACCGGCAACTTGAGGTGGCTCTGGCCGCCCTGCGCGGCGCGGTGGAGCGACAACCCGCCGTCTGACCCCTCGCCCCGGCCATGTCCGGCCCAGGCCCAACCCCAGCCGGGGGGCGCGATACGTCTTGCGCCCCGCTCCGGAGACGTCTCATGTTCGCCAAGCTTGAAAGCCTTGAGCGCAAGTACGAAGATTTGGAAAAGGAATTGTCCGACCCCGCGGTGCTGTCCGATCAGGACCACTACCGCAAGGTGGCCAAGGCCCATGCCGACCTGTCGGAGGTGGTGGCCACCTTCCGCGAGTACAAGCAGCTGTCCCAGGATCTGGAGGAAAACCAAGAGTTGACCCAGGACCCGGACCCGGGAATGCGAGAGCTGGCGCAGGCCGAGGTCAAGGGCATCAAGGAAAAGCTTCCCGAGCTCGAACAGCGTCTCAAGGTCCTGCTGCTGCCCACCGATCCCATGGATGAGAAAAACATCCTCCTGGAAATCCGGGCCGGCACCGGCGGCGAGGAAGCGGCCCTGTTCGCCGGCGACCTGTTCCGCATGTACTGCCGCTACGCCGAAACCCGCCACTGGAGGGTGGAGCTGATGAGTTCCTCCGAAAGCGGAGCCGGCGGCTACAAGGAAGTCATCGCCTCCATTGCCGGTGACAAGGTCTACAGCCGCCTCAAGTACGAATCCGGCGCCCACCGCGTCCAACGCGTGCCGGCCACCGAATCCCAGGGGCGCATCCATACGTCGGCCGTTACCGTGGCCATCATGCCCGAGGCCGAGGAAGTGGACGTGGCCATCGATCCGAACGATCTGCGCATCGACGTCTACCGCTCCAGCGGCCCCGGCGGTCAGAGCGTCAACACCACCGACTCGGCCGTGCGCGTCACCCACATCCCCTCGGGCCTGGTCGTCATCTGCCAGGACGAGAAGTCGCAGCACAAGAACAAGGCCAAGGCCCTCAAGGTCCTGCGCTCCCGGCTGCTCCAGATGGAGCAGGAGAAGCAGCGCCTGGAGCAGGAAGCCAGCCGCCGTTCCCAGGTTGGCTCCGGCGACCGTTCGGAACGCATCCGCACCTACAATTTCCCCCAGGGGCGGGTCACCGACCACCGCATCAACCTGACCCTCTATCGGCTGGAATCCGTCCTCGAAGGCGACCTCGACGAACTTTTCGACGGCCTGATCGCTTACTACCAGGCCGAGGCCCTCAAGGCCCAGGCCGACGCCGCCGCCTGAGGAAGCGTGAAGACGCCTCCGGCGGCCGGGGGCATCATGCCCCCGGCCCCCTCGCACCAGGACAGGGGGCGCCTGGCAAGGAACATCGTGCCATGTCTGAGCGGCCAACCTCCCACGCCCCGTCCGTTCGGGAAATTCTCGTCAAGACCGAGCGCTATCTTGCCGACAAGGGCGTGGATGCGCCGAAGCTCTCGGCGCAACTCGTGGTGGCCCAGGCCCTGGGGCTGGACCGGCTGGGCCTGCTTCTGGCCATGGACCGGCCCTTGACCCCGGACGAACTCGACGTCGTACGGCCGCTGGTGGCCCGTCGCGGGCACGGCGAGCCGGTGGCCCAGATTCTGGGCGTACGGGAGTTTTACGGCCGCGACTTTGCCGTTACGCCCGCGACCCTCATTCCCCGGCCGGAAACCGAAGGGCTCGTGGACCGAGTCAAGGAACTGTTCCCAGACGGCCGCCTCGCCGCGTTTGCCGATTTGGGCACGGGTTCGGGCTGCCTGGCCGTGACCCTGGCCGTGGAATTTCCGCAGGCGGTCGGCCTGGCCCTGGACGCCAGCCCGGATGCCCTGGCCCTGGCCCGGCAAAACGCGGCCCGCCACAACGTCGGGGAACGCCTCACTTTCGTGGACGGCGATTTCACGGCCCTGCCGGGCCTGGACGGCGGCTATGCCTGCATCGTCTCCAACCCGCCCTACGTGAGCGAAGCCGAATATCGGGAATGCTCCCGCGAAGTGCGCGATTTCGAACCCAAAAGCGCCTTGGTCCCTGGCCCGACCGGCCTGGAGGCCATTCCGGTCGTGGCGGCGACGGCCCGGAAGTCCTTGGCCCCGGGCGGCTGGCTGCTGGTTGAGATCGGCTGGCGCCAGGGCCCCGATGCCGCCGCTCTGGTGGCATCGGCCGGCTTCGTCGACGTGGCCGTGCGCCGCGACTTGGCCGGCCGCGACCGCCTGGTCGAAGGCCGCCGCCCCTAGTTCCGGGCGAGGCGCTGCCTCTCCCGGACCCTCACCGCCAGGGCGCCGCCCTGGACCTGCCGGGGGGAATCATTCCCCCCGGGCCCCCTGTTCCGTTTTCTTCATGGGCACTTCGCGGTCGCCTGGGCGGCCGCGCACTGAGGGGCCCGGGGGCATCATGCCCCCGGCCGCCGGAGGCACGCTTCGCTACGGCCGCGTCCCGACGCTGGGCGAGCGTCCGGCGTCGATGACGGTCAGGCCCGTGCCGTCGGCGTTGATGCGGTAGATCTTGTGGGTCCCGTTGGCCGGCGCCTCGGGCAGGCCGGCGAAGTAGATGCGCCGGCCATCGGGCGTCCAGGCGGCCATGGCGGCGGCGATGGTGTTCGGCGTCAGGCGATAAGTGGTGCCACTGGCCATATCGTAGAGCAAGAGGGCGGCGCCGGCGTCGTGCGCCCAGCGGTTGAAGGCGGGCGTGGGGGGTGCGCTCCGGGCGACAAGGAGCAGGTTGGCGTTGGCCGGGCAGGGGAGATACTGGTCGGCGCTGGAGCCCGCGGGCTCGTCGGTGAAGGTGCCGAGCGGCTCCTGGCGGAGGATGCGTCCGTCCAGGGCGTACCAGGTAACGTGGTGCAGGTCCTGGACCACCAGCGCCGAGCCGTCGGCGGTAAATCCTTGTAGGGTCTGGTCCTTGGTCAGGTTGGCAACGACGGTATACGGCCGGTTCACGCCCGGTTTGGGATCGACGATGTCGATGCGCGTATCCGAGCGGCAGGCCAGTTTCGTGCCGTCCGGGCTGAAGTATTTTTCCAGGATGGTCGTGGCGCTGGGCAAAAAGAGGGCGTGCAGTCCGGGATCGGTCAGGTTGACCAGCGTGATGCCGATCCGGGTGTCGGGACTGAAGGCGAGCAGGCCGCCGTCCGGGGAAACGGCCGGGTAGCGGCCCGTGTCCAGGCGCACGGGCTTGGCCGCGCCGATGATGGCGACGATGAAGCCGTTTTGTTCGAAGGCGAGCACGTCGCGGGAGGCGACGGCGGCCGGCGCCGGGGAGGGCAGCCAGATCGGCCGGTCGAGCAGGGTTTTCCCGGTCCGGACAGGCGGTTTGGCCTGGGCGAGGCGCGGAACCGCCAGGCTTGCCAAAACCAGAAAGACGACGAGCATGGGGCGCATACGCCATTCTCCATCATGGGGTCCGGGGCGTGTCGTCCCGGCCGCCGGAGACATATCCTAACCGAGCAATTCCTTAAAGGCCGTTTCGTCGAGGGTTTCCTTGTCCAGAAGCGCTGTCGCCACCCGGTCGAGGATTTCCCGCTTGCCGGCCAGCAGGTCGCCCACCCGCTCGTCGGCCGCTTCCAGGATTTCCTTGATTTCGGCGTCCAGCTGGGCGGCCGTGGCTTCGGAGTATTCCCGGCCGGCCAGGTCGGTCTGGTCGGGCGAGAGGAACATCGGCCGGTTCTGGCGCGGATAGGTGGCCGGGCCCAGGGTCTTGCCCATGCCGTATTCGGCCACCATGGCCCGGGCGATGTCGGTGGCCCGTTGCAGGTCGTTGTGGGCACCGGTCGAGGTCTCGCCGAAGACGAGCCGTTCGGCGGCCCGGCCGCCGAGGAGCACGTCGATCTTGCCCAGCAGTTCGGGCTGGGTCATGAGGTAGCGGTCCTCGGTGGGCAGCTGCTGGGTCCAGCCCAGGGCGCCGATCCCGCGCGGCACGATGGAGATCTTGTGCACGGCGTCGGCGCCGGGGGTGAAGGTGGCCACCAGGGCGTGGCCGGTCTCGTGGTAGGCCACGATGTGTTTTTCCTTGGGATTGATGACCCGGTTCTTCTTTTCCAGTCCGCCCATGATGCGGTCCACGGCGTCTTCCAGGTCTTCCATGGTGACGGCGTCCCGGTCCTTGCGGGCGGCCAGCAGGGCGGCCTCGTTGACGACGTTGGCCAGGTCGGCCCCGGAGAAGCCCGGCGTCTTGCGGGCGATGATGGACAGGTCCACTTCCGGAGCCAGGACGACCTTTTTGGCATGGACGAGCAGGATTTGCTCCCGGCCGGTAACGTCGGGCTTGTCCACCAGAACCTGCCGGTCGAAACGGCCGGCCCGCAACAGGGCGGGGTCCAGGGTTTCCGGTCGGTTGGTGGCGGCCATGATGATGACGCCGACCCGCGGGTCGAAGCCGTCCATTTCCACGAGCAGCTGGTTGAGGGTTTGCTCGCGTTCGTCGTGGCCGCCTACGATGGCGCCGGCCCGGGACTTGCCGATGGCGTCGAGTTCGTCGATAAAGATGATGCAGGGGGCCTTTTCCCGGGCCTGGGTGAAGAGTTCGCGCACCCTGGCCGCGCCTACGCCGACGAACATTTCCACGAATTCCGAGCCGGAGATGGAAAAGAAGGGCACTTGGGCTTCGCCGGCCACGGCCCGGGCGAGCAGGGTCTTGCCGGTGCCCGGCGGGCCGATCAGCAACACGCCCTTGGGCATCTGTCCGCCCAGGCGCTGGAAGCGTTGGGGCGTGCGCAGGTAGTCGATGATTTCGACCAGTTCGGCCTTGGCCTCGTCGCAGCCGGCCACGTCGGAAAAGCGCGTATCCAGGTCCTTTTCGGCATAGACCCGGGCCTTGTTCTTGCCGAAGGCCATGACGCCGGCTCCGGGGTTCATCCGCTGCATGAGCAGGTACCAGATGCCGAAGAAAATGAAGATGGGAATGACCCAGGACAGGACGTCGCGCAGAAAGGTGGACTCGGGCTGGGCGCGGAACTGGACGTCGTACTTGGCCAGCTCGTTGGACAGATTCTGGTCCACCCGACGGGTGACGAATTCCACCTCTTTCTGGTCGCCGTCCGCCGTGAGCCGCATTTTGCCGGAGATGACCTCGCCGGTGATGGAGACCTCCGCGATCTGGCCGGCCTTGAGCTGGGTCAGGAATTCGGAATAGGGAATGTTTTTGGGGCCATAGGTGGAGACAATGAAATTATTGAGCAACAGGACGCCCCAGATGGCGATCAGCACGTACCACAGGGAGAATCGTTGCGGCCTATCCATGTGTTTCACGGAACGCTCACGGGTTGAATGTTGGCGGGCATTTTCTGATTCCCCTACCATACGGTTCCCGGCGCAGGAAGACAATGTCGGACGCGCCGTCGGCGAAACATCCCAGTGACCATTCGGGAAAAAATGGCAAACGGGAAAAAAAGGCTTGCCCTGGGAATGGGAATAGGGGTAAAGACCCTGCTTCGCGGCTAGGGATGCCTGGCCGTGGCCAGGAGCACCTGGCGAAGGCTTGACAAGGACCAGATAGCCGGGCTAACTGCCTGTCTCTTAGGCAGCTGGCGTAGCTCAATTGGTAGAGCAGCTGATTTGTAATCAGCAGGTTGCGGGTTCAAGTCCCATCGCCAGCTCCAGAGGGGAGGGGTTCCCGAGTGGCCAAAGGGAACAGACTGTAAATCTGTCGGCGTACGCCTTCGGTGGTTCAAATCCACCCCCCTCCACCATACGCGCGATATGCTGTAGGAGACAGGACGACCTGTCGCATGGACTACGTGTGACATACGCGGGAATAGCTCAATTGGCTAGAGCATCAGCCTTCCAAGCTGAGGGTTGCGGGTTCGAGTCCCGTTTCCCGCTCCATGCCTCCCGTGTCCTACGCAGAAGATAGGCCCACGTAGCTCAGTCGGTAGAGCACATCCTTGGTAAGGATGAGGTCGCCGGTTCGATTCCGGCCGTGGGCTCCATACACATTCATCAAAAACAGCATCCTGAAGAAGGCAAATCGCTTGAACAGGGGGACGACATGGGCAAGGCGAAATTTGAGCGGACGAAGCCGCATGTAAACATCGGCACCATCGGCCACATCGACCACGGCAAGACCACGCTGACCGCGGCCATCACACGTTTGGCCCACATGAAGGGTTTCGGCGAGTACGTTCCCTTCGACCAGATCGACA